>VFQP010000044.1_pt1 | contig 426843 bp, 339 predicted proteins | sample 3512351 | NCBI WGS metagenome assembly VFQP01 (sample SAMN10412372, study PRJNA504923) | tailings metagenome | isolation source: Relicate 1 Philex TSF1 revegetated site | place: Philippines: Tuba, Benguet | collected 2017-08-29 | reverse complement strand
GGAAAGAGCCAAGCTCTCTCCCCTGCACCCCTCTCTTCTTATATCCACAATGTAAATACACCAAAAAACTACTGTACTTCACCTAAGGAAGGGCGCCTGGTTCGGCCACTTTGGGAATCGAAATAGCCACGTGATCTTCCGAACCGACACAAACCACGAGAAGGCTATCAGCGCGGCATACATCAACAAGTAGCCGAGGGCAAAATATGGTCTCACCGTGAGGCCTTTCGTGATGCCGGTGCCTTCGGAATATTCATAAACGGTCGGGCTGGCAAAGACGGATGGCAGAACCACAAAATCTCTCTTCCGGTGATAATGGGTAAGCTCGCCATTGATGCTCTCGCTGCTCGAAGCGAAGCCCACCATCCAACGCACACCCTCTTTCTTTTCTTCCTTGAGAGCCAAGACGGCATCATCCCACGGTCGCAGCCAGTCGTAGACCGGCATGATAGGAATCCAGAGAGTGAAAAATGGCACCATGAAGATGACCATCCACCACAGCGCTTTGAAATACCACCTGAAGAGCGTCGCGATCATCCTATTTGCCGAACGACTACCGGTCAGCCACGCGGGCCGAGCAAGGACGAAGATGCGGGTGCGGGTGAATGAACCGAAAACGGACGGCTGCCCGCGTTGGACTGTGAAGGCTGGTTGGCCTGTCTGGATTCATTTCATCTAAATTCGGTAAGAGAACTGGGCAACCGCGGCATGCCGAACTCCACAATTTGGGGATTCCTTGAAAGATCAAAGGCAAGAAAACCCACGTTGGTATCTGACAAACCAAACAACCAAAGCTTATTGCCCCTGAGTTCGAGCCCTAGAAAGTCTTTCAGATCGGTCACTTCTTCTCGATTCATGTGAACCGCGATGCTCAATCCCTCGTTACATGCCACGATAATGCGGATCTTCTCAATAATCTCACGGATCGATTGATGCCGATTCACTTCTTCCGGAACCAACTCCTTTAGCTGAACCGGCTCATAACCGAAGCTACCATCCGGAAGCTCGTAACGCAGAACTGAATCAACGGGATCGTCCTGAATGGGAACCATGCCAAACTTGCGCGACTTGGCGCCGTCCGCTCTCGTCCTCGCATAGGCAAAGAAGGCGCCTTGCCTGTGCTCGAGCTCACGCTTATGTTCCGGTCGCAGAGGCGTTTTACTGGACGGGGCCAGTCGAAGTGCGCTAATGCCAGAGTTCAGTATGGCGAACTGGAGTTCCCGTTTGGGGTCAAGATACTGCAGTTGCGAAAATCGATTGAACACGGCACTATTGGGCCAACAGTGTTATTAACCCAGACTCAGTAGAGCTTTTTGCTCAGCGCTGGGAGGGACCGGTTGGAGGCGATTTTGTAGGAATGGGTTCGGTAAAGCCACGAGGACAGGGGGTTCCAACGGCGTTTATTTGCAGACGATGAGCGAGTAGGGCTTTTTGCTCAAATGCAAAGTGCGTGAAAAGCTCTACTCGAGTCGCGAGTAAGGCTTTTTCTGCGGACGCCGGTGCGGGTACTGCCTAGGAATGCCGCTGCCCACGCCACGTTAGTCGCCATGAAACCGGCGTTTACGATTTCGCGGCGCGGCGAATAGGGCTTTTTCGCGGAGTGCACCTTGCGCGAAAAGCTCAAGTCGGGGGCGGAGGCGACGGATGGGCCGACGGGAACGTCGGCGCGCCCAGGGGGCGCGGCATCGATGCGGGCATAGTCCCGCCGCTCAAGCAACCGGCAGTGACCGGGGGCGGATGCGCAGGGGCAGCAGGATGAGCAAGCCGGTGAGGAAGAAGCCGCCCACCGCGACGATGCCCCAGCGATAGCCGATGTGGGTGATGAGCCAGCCATACGTCACCGGTCCGATCACGCCGGCCAGTTTGCCGAAGAAGCCCCAGTAACCGAAGAACTCGCCCGCGCGGCCCGGCGGCGTCAGGGTTGAGACCAAAGCGCGGCCGGAGGACTGCAGCGCGCCCATCGCGACGCCAGCGAGGGCGCCCACGCCGAAGAACTCCGCCTTTGACTGCGACCACGCCGCCCAAAGGCAAACGCCGACCCAAAGGATGAGCGAAAGCACGAGAGCCAGCTTGGCGCTCGCACGGTCCTGCAGGAAACCAAAGCCAAATGCCCCGGCCACGCCGGCGAGCTGGAGCACGATGAAGAGCTTGATGATCTCATCCTGCGTCATGCCCACGACCGCGGTCGCATAGAGCGCGGCGAACCCGACCACCGCCATGAGGCCCGCCATATAGAACGTCATCGCGACAAAGAACACGGCGAGCGTCCGGTGTTGCGGGAGTTCGTCGAGCATGCGCCGCATCTGGCCGAACGCACGTCCGGTCACCGTTTCACCGGCCTGCAGCACCACCGGGCGCGCGCGTTCGCGAAGCAGCAGGAGCGTGGGCAGGCTGGCCCCGAAGAAAAACACGCCCGTCATCAGGAACGTCCAGGGCACCCGGCCTTCGCCACTCTGGATGATCACCAGCGCGAGGATGAGGCTGAAGAGGCCGCCAAAGTAACCGAAGCTCCACCCGTAACCGGATATCCGCCCCACGTTCTCCGCCGTGCTGATTTCAGGCAGGAAGGCCGCGCAGATGTTTTCGCTCAGCGAGAATCCGATGTTGGCCACGATGACAAGGCCGAGCGCGAGCGCGACCTCGCCCGGACCGACGAAATAGAGGGCAGCCGTCGCGAGCGAACAGCCGAAGGCCGTCAGCATCAGGGCCGACTTCTTCCGCGCCGTCACGTCCGCCAGCGCCCCGATCAGCGGCGAAAGCACGATGACCACCACCTGCGAGGCCGACAGCGCGGTGCCCCACCAGCCTTCGGCATTCGGATCCCCCTCCGCCACGACCTTGGCGAAGTACACCGCGTAGACGACGGTGATGATGATGGTGGTGAACGCTGAGTTCGCGAAATCGAAGCAGCACCAACCGAAGATCTCCGACTTTTTGACCGGGGGAAATCCTCCGGACGCCGAAGGCTGCGAAGCAGAACCGGGACCCGCAGCCGGAGGGGAGACATCGCTCATGCGCGGCGGAGTGAAGGACACACGCAAGCCCATGGCAAGGCCGGCGCGGCCGGTGTCGTGATCGTCACGATACACTTCGGTTCCTTGATTGTAAGCGGCCGGCCGGCGCGGACCGGCTGACGCCCGGTGCCGCAACGTAAATTGCAGACGAAAGGCGATGGCGCCGGACCACGCCTGCAAACGCAGCTTGCCCCAGCCCGTCGCACCCGCCTTCCTTTGGGGGTCTCAACGTTCATCTCTGTCTGTTACATCTCGTGTCTGCCCAGTCCTCCTCCGTCTCCTCGCCATTCCGTCGCGCGCTTACTGCCGTTACTCAGTGGATCGATTCTGATTATTGCCCTGAAGGGGCCGAAAAAATGCGCGCCGAGCCTGACAAGGTCGACTGGGTGCGCGTCATGCCGTTCGTGATCCTGCACCTCGGATGCCTTGGCATCATTTGGACGGGAACGAGTGCCTTCGCCGTCTGGAGCGCCGTGGTGCTCTACTTCGTGCGCATGTTTGCCGTCACCGGCATCCATCACCGCTACTTTTCCCACAAGACGTATAGCACGAGCCGGTTTGGCCAGTTCCTGCTCGCAGTCTGGGCGGGAACGACGGTGCAACGCGGCTCGCTCTGGTGGGCTTACCACCACCGCCATCATCACCAGCACTCGGACGATCCCGAGGACGCCCATTCGCCGCACGTGCACGGGTTCCTGTGGTCGCACATCGGCTGGATCACCAGCCGCCGCAATTTCCCGACCGACTACTCGAAGGTGAAGGATCTCGCCAAGTTCCCCGAGCTCGTGTGGCTGAACCGCTTCGACATGGTCGTGCCGCTGGTCTTCGCGATCGCGATCTTCGGCCTCGGCGTTTTCCTCGAGCGTTTCGCGCCTGGCCTGGGCACCAACGGTCCGCAGATGCTCGTCTGGGCATTCTTCGTCAGCACTACCGCCCTCTTCCACGGCACGGCCTGCATCAATTCCATGGCCCACCTCATGGGCAAACGCCGCTTCAAGACCGAGGACGATTCCCGCAACAGCTTCATCCTCGCCATCATCACGCTCGGCGAGGGCTGGCATAACAACCACCACCGTTACCAGAGCTCGACGCGCAACGGTTTCTACTGGTGGGAAATCGATCCCACGTACTACGGCCTGAAACTGCTGTCGTGGACCGGCTTCATCTGGGGCCTCAAGCCCGTGCCGAAGACCATCCTCGAAGAGGGCATGCACGCCGAGCACCACCGCTCCGTCGCCGCCGCCCAGCGCGCGGCCCACGTGCACCCGGAATTCTCGTCGTTGCGCAAGGTCGTGCCCGCCGCGGCCGCCCTCGCCGTGGCCACCGCCGCCGCCGCGCAGACCTCCGTGCCAAACAAGGCCGAGGGTCCGGCCATCCACAAGGACGTGACCGAACTCGCCGAGGAGCTCGGGCAGGCGAAGGCCAGCAAGCCGGCCGCGGACGAGCCCAAGCCCTGAGGCCACCGCCTCCTGGCGCGCCGGTTCGCAGCTGCGGGCCGCACGCCGTACGGCCACACGTTCTTGTATTCGCGGCCGACGGCGTTGACGGTCCCGACTTGGACGGGAAAAGCACAAGCCACGCGCGGAGGGACCCGCGCGTCCACCCCGAGCCGGCGGCGACCTGTGATCGGCGGAGCCGTCCTCCCCGGACGGCTCTTTTCTTTGGGCGCATCCCGGGGCGCCTTGGACGCGTACCTTCCGCAACGAACGTTTCGATTTCATCCCCTCATGCGCCTCGCCATTATCGGTAGCGGCATCGCCGGTCTCGGCTGTGCCCACTTTCTCCATCGCAACCACGAGATCACGGTCTTCGAGCAGAACGACTACGTAGGCGGCCACACCAACACGGTCGACGCCACCGAACCCGGCACCGGACGCCCGGTCCCGATCGACACCGGATTCATGGTGTTCAACCGCGTCACCTACCCGCACCTGTGCCGGCTGTTCGACCAGCTCCAAGTGCCGGTGAAGCCCACCTCAATGTCGTTTGCGGTGCGCGACGATCAGACGGGCCTGGAGTGGTGCGGCTCCTCGCTCAATCACCTGTTCGCCCAGCGCAAGAATCTCTTCAACCTGCGCTTCCTGCGCATGCTGACGGCGATCAACCGCTTCAACAAGGAGGCGGTGGCGGCCCTCGACGATCCGCGCACCGCGGAGGAATCGCTCGGTGATTACGTCCGGCGCCGACGTTACGGCGAGGATTTCTTCAACCTTTACCTCGTGCCGATGAGTTCGGCGGTCTGGAGCACGCCACCCGAGCTCATGCTCACGTTCCCGGCCGCATCGTTGCTCCGGTTTTTCCACAACCACGGCTTCCTTGGCCTGCACACGCAGCACCCGTGGTGGACGGTCGACGGCGGCGCGCGCGAGTACGTCAAACGGCTCACGGCGCCCTGGCGCGACCGCATCCACACGGGCGACCGTGCCACCCGCGTGATGCGCAGCGGCGGCCAGATCACCGTCACCACCGCTGCCGGGCGCACCCATGCCTTCGATCGCGTGATCATCGCCACGCACGGGGACCAGGCGCTCCGCCTGCTGGTCAATCCGACCCCGGACGAAGCCCGTCTGCTCGGGGAGTTCCGGTATCAGCCCAACACGGCGACCCTGCACACCGACACCTCGGTGATGCCGCGTACCCGGCTCGCGTGGTCGAGCTGGAATTATCAGCTGTCGCGCGGACCCGACGGGCGGCTCAGCCCGGCCACGCACTATTGGATGAACTCCCTGCAGGGCGTCAGCGACCGCGGGAGCTATTTTGTTTCCATCAACGGGGCGGAGCGCATCCACCCCGGCAAGATCGTGAAGACGATCGCCTACGATCATCCGCTGTTCAGCCTCGGCGCCTTGCGCGCCCAAAAAGAACTCCCGGCCTTGAACGCCGCCGCCCGCGGCCGTTCCGAGACCTACTTTGCGGGCAGCTATTTCCGCTACGGCTTCCATGAGGACGCCTTCATGAGCGCCGTGCAGCTGAGCGAATTGCTGCTGGGCCGCGATCCCTGGGCCTGACGTCCGGGCGCGCGGGCTTCACGCAATCGCAAACCCGACGCATCCCCGCGTCGCGAATGCATCCTCGCCGGCGCCCGGCCCGTACTGTACCACTGGGGAATCCGCCGTACCGGTTGCGATCCGCCCCGAACGCGCAACCTTGCATCTTTTGGCACCTTGCAACCTCCCCGTCGCATGAACTCACGCATCTTCGAATGCCACGTCATGCACGCCCGCCTCCATCCGGTGCGGCACCGGTTTGTCTACCGCTTGTTCCTGCTCGCGCTGGATCTCGACGAACTCGACACGGTGTCCCGCCGCCTGCGCCTCTTCTCCGTCAACCGGGCCAACCTCTACAGCGTCCGGGAACGCGACTACCTGCCCACCCACGAGCCGGTGCACGCCCCGTCCGCTCCCACCCAGGCCGCCCCTCCCGACGAGCCCGGCTCGCTCAAACAACGGGTGCTGGCCCGCCTTGCCGCCGCCGGGATCGATCTGACCGGGGGCCGGGTCGAGCTGATCACGCTGCCACGCATCGCCGGCTATCTCTTCAAGCCGGTTTCGTTCTACTACTGTTATGACCGCGCCGGGACCCCGGTCGCCGCGCTCGCCGAGGTCACCAACACGTTCCACGAAATGAAACCGTACCTGCTGGGCCCGGACACGCGCCAGGATGCGGGTGCACCGGCCTTCCGTCTGCGGGTGCCCAAGCATTTCTACGTGTCGCCCTTCTCGGACGTCGACGTGGACTTCGACTTCATCCTGCGGGTGCCGCGGGACCGCTTTTCGGTGCAGATCGACGACTACGTGGGCGGGCAACGCACCCTCACCAGCACCCTCGCCGGGCCCGCCCGGCCGCTGAACGACCGCACGTTGGCGTGGTTCTCGCTGAAGTACCCATTCATGACGGTGAAGGTCATCGCCGGCATCCATTGGCATGCGTTCCGGCTCTACCTGAAACGCGTGCCCTGGTTCCGCAAGGCGGCCCGGGCCGCCGAGCAGCGCGACCTCTACCGTCCCCACCCCTCCATCGCCACCCCGTCCCTTTCCGACTCCGCATGAGCCGCGTTCCCTCCGCCTCCTCCACCGCCGATGCCGGCGCCTTCGCGCCCTCCGGCCGCACGTCCTTCCACCGCTCCGCGCTGCTGAACGCCTTTGCCGGCATGCGCCGCGGACATTTGCGCATGGAGTTGCCCGATGGCGGCGTGGTCGACTTTGGCTCGCACGCCGACGCTGCGGGCCGGACGCTGGCGCTCGGCCTGCCCGCCGAAGCCCACCTGCGCGTGCGCCGCGAGGCGTTTTTCCGGAAATGCATCCTCTCGGGCGACATCGGCTTCGCGGAGTCGTACCTCGACGGCGACTGGGAAACGCCCGACCTGACCGCGTTGATCGCCTGGTTTCTGCACAACCTCGAAGAGGCCCCGACCCTGTCGGGCTCGGCCCGCCGCGGGGCCAAGACCTGGGCGCTCAACCTGCTCCGCTTCACCAACCGGCTTGGGCACCTCATCCGCTTCAACTCTCCGACCAATGCCCGCCGCAACATCAGCGAGCACTACGATCTCTCGAACGACTTCTTCTCCCTCTTCCTCGACCCGTCGTTGATGTACTCATCGGCGAAATGGGCCCGGCCCGACCAGACGCTGGCGGAGGCGCAGCGGGAGAAGAATGACGCGCTCTGCCGCAGCCTCCGCCTTTCGCCGGACGACCATGTGCTCGAGATCGGCACCGGTTGGGGCGGCTGGTCGCTCCATGCTGCCCGCACCTACGGCTGCAAGGTCACGACCCTGACCATTTCGCGCCAGCAGCACGAACTGGCCCAGCGGCGCATCGCCGAGGCCGGACTGGCCGATCGCGTCGACGTCCGCTTCCAGGATTACCGCGAACTCCAGGGCAAGTTCGACAAGATCGTCTCAATCGAGATGATGGAGGCGATCGGCCACCAGTACCTGCCGGCGTTCTGCACCGTGCTCGATCGCGTGCTCAAGCGCGACGGCCTGATGGCGCTGCAGTTCATCACCTGCCCGGACGATCGCTACCACCAATTCCGCCGCGGGGTGGACTTCATTCAAAAGCACATCTTCCCGGGCTCGCTCCTGCTCTCGCTCAACCGGGTCAACGACCAACTGAGCCGCACCGGTGGCTTCGTGCTGAACCAGATGACGGATTTCGGCCAGGACTACGCCCGCACGCTCCGGCTCTGGCGCGAGGCCTTCAACGGGCGGCTCGACGAGGTGCGGGGCCTCGGCTTCGACGACCGTTTCATCCGCAAGTGGAACTACTACCTCTGCTACTGCGAGGCGGCGTTCGCCATGCGCAACATCTCGGTCGTGCACACCCTGCACACCCGCGCCAACAACATTTCCTTCTGACCCCGGACCGCCGGCCGCTGTGACCCCCGAGGTCGTCCACGTCCGGCCAGGACGGACCATTCCATGATCGTCTTCCTCCGCATCCTGTTCGGCGTCATCCTCGTCGTCATGACCTGGGGCACCGTGCGCGCCAGCCTCGCGCAGGCGCTGTTCGACATTCCGCCCGAGGTGACGGGCAATCCCTGGTTTCAGGTCACGCTGTTCGACGCCTACTTCGCGTTCCTCACCTTCTACGTGTGGGTGGCGTGGAAGGAGCGTTCGCTCGCCGCGCGCGTGCTGTGGCTGATCGTGCTGATGCTCTGGGGCAACTTTGCCATGGCGACGTACATGCTGCGCGAACTGTTCCGCATTCCCGCGGACGGCGATCTCAGCGCCGTCTTCACCACGCGCCATCCCGGTACCCTGACGCTGCCGGTGATCTTCCTCGTGCTCGGCGTGATTGCCTACCTCCTCGGAGCCGGCATCTTTTCCGGCTGATGTCCCTCCCGCCCGCCTCTGCGGCGCCGCCGCCCGCTGACGCTCCTGCGCCCAAGCGGTCCTTCTGGCAGCGTCGTGTGCTCGACCCGATTGTCGCCCAGCTGACCCAGGGTATCACGCCCGACCGGATCGCGGCGTCGCTCGCGGTCGGCACGCTGTGTTCGCTCTTCCCGTTTTTCGGGTTTACGACCCTGCTCAACCTGGGCGTCGGCGTGTGGCTGCGCCTCAACCAGCCGCTGCTCCACACCCTGAACCAGCTCCTCGGGCCGGTGCAGGTTGTGATGATCTTCGTCTATGTGCGCCTGGGCGAGTTCATCTGGGGCGCCACGTCGGACAAATTCACCCTCGCGGAGGTGATCGCCACCTTCCGTGAGGCATCGATCCTGGAGTTTCTCGAACGCTTCGGCTGGGCGGGCGTGCACGCCTTCACTGCGTGGACGATCACGGCACCGGTTTTGCTCGCGGGCATCTATTATCCGCTGCGGCCCGTAATCAAAAAGCTGGCCCGGCTGCGGGCCCGTCCCGCCACTTCACCATGAGTCTGCCCGTTCTCCTGCTGCTCGCCACCGTCGTCCTCTGCGTCCTCTTCGCAGGGGTCTACTGGCTGGCGCGCCGCATCGACAACTACGGCATCGTCGATGTGGCGTGGTCGTACGCGTTTGCCTTCGTAGCCGTCGTGTACGCTGCGCTCGCCGCCGGCTGGGGTGTTCGCCGCGGCCTCATTGCGGCCATGGTCGGCCTCTGGAGCATCCGCCTCGGCACCCATTTGTACCAGCGCGTCATGGGCCACCATCCGGAAGAGGACGGCCGCTATCAACAGTTGCGCAAGGACTGGGCGGCCAATTTCGGCCCGCGCATGTTTCGTTTTTTCCAGATGCAGGCAGTGTCCGTCGTGCTCCTGGCGCTGCCCTTTGCGCTCGCGGTCGTGAACCCGGCGCCGGTGCTGCATCCGCTCGAAATCGCCGGCGTGATCGTCTGGCTGATCGCCCTATCCGGCGAGGCGCTGGCGGACGCCCAGCTGCGCGCATTCAAGCGCGATCCCGCCAACCGCGGCAAGGTGTGCAACCAGGGTCTGTGGGGCCTGAGCCGGCATCCCAACTACTTCTTCGAATGGCTGGTGTGGGTCGGCTACGCGCTCTTCGCGGCCGGCTCACCCTGGGGCTGGACCGGCATCCTTTCGCCCGCGATCATTCTTTACCTGCTCCTGCGCGTCACCGGCATTCCCCTCACGGAGGAGCAGGCGGTGCGCAGCAAAGGCGAGGCCTACCGCGAGTACCAGCGGACGACAAGCGCCTTCGTCCCGTGGTTCCGCCGCACGCCACGCGCCGGCTGATTCCCGCTCCCGCCCATGATCGACACGCTGCTCGAGAAGAATCTCCTGCCCGACTGGCTCATCCGCCGCGGCATCCGCCGCCTGCTCGCCCAGCGCCTGCGCGAGGAGGCGGACCGCTACAACGAGGAGGCCTACGTCGCCGACCTCAAGACGCGCCCGCTCGCCGAGGACACCCGCGCGGCCAACGAACAGCACTACGAGGTGCCGACGCCGTTCTACCAGTACTGCCTCGGGCGCAACCTCAAGTATTCGGGCTGCCTCTACGCCAAAGGGACGGAGACGCTGGACGAGGCCGAGGACGCCATGCTTGCCCTCTACTGCGAACGCGCCCGCATCGCCGACGGCCAGGAGATTCTCGAACTAGGCTGCGGCTGGGGTTCCCTATCGCTCCACCTCGCCGCCCGCTATCCCAACGCCCGCATCACCGGCGTATCCAACTCACGGACACAACGCGAACACATCGAGACCGAGGCGCGCAAACGCGGCCTGCGCAACCTGCGCATCCTCACCCGTGACATCAACGAACTCGAGCTCGCGCCCGGCGCCTTCGACCGCGTGGTGTCGGTCGAAATGTTCGAGCACCTCAAGAACTACCAGCGTCTGTTCGCGAACATCGCGCGCTGGCTCAAGCCCGAGGGCCTGCTGTTCGTGCACATCTTCACGCACACCCGGTACGCCTACCACTTCGTCGCGCGCGACGCCTCCGACTGGATGGCGCGCTATTTCTTCACCGGCGGCCAGATGCCGTCCCACTCGCTGCTGACCCGGTTCCAGGACGATCTCCGGCTGGTCGCCGACTGGAAGGTCAACGGCACCCATTACCAGAAGACGGCCGAGCATTGGCTGCAGAACATGGACCGGCACCGCGACGAGATCCTCCCGCTCTTTGCCGACACCTACGGCGCCGACCAGGTGACGAAATGGTGGGCCTACTGGCGGGTGTTCTACATGGCCTGCGCCGAGCTTTGGGGCTACCGCAACGGCGAAGAGTGGATTGTCAGCCACTACCTGTTCCGCAAACCTTAGGGAGAGTCACCGGACCCCAGGGTCGCCGGGCACCTGCCGGTGCCGTCCGTCCGGCCGCTCCCGCACTCTTCATGCCCAAAGAACGTTACATCGCCGCCAAGGAAGCCTGGGCCCGGAAGCAAGTCGCCGCCGGCGTCCGCCCGCGGGCCGAGGCGGCGGCCGGTCGCCTGCCCCCCGGGCAAAGCCTTACCACGGGTTTCCCCGTGCTCGATCTCGGCGTGCAACCGGTCATCCCGCCCGAAGCCTGGACCCTCACGCTCGACGGCGAGGTGGAGAACCCCGTGCGCCTCACCCGCGCCGCCTTTGACGCCCTGCCCCAGGTGGAGGACGTGAGCGACTTCCACTGCGTCACCACCTGGTCGAAGTACGACTGCCGGTGGGGCGGCGTCGCCTTCACCACCCTGTACGAGCTCGTCCGGCCCACGGCCGCCGCCCGCCACGTCTATTTCACCGGCTACGACGGCTACTCGACCAACGTGCCGCTCGAACGCTGCCTCGACGACGACGTGCTCATCGCCACGTCCTTCGACGGGAAACCGCTCCCCCGCGAGCACGGCGGCCCCGCCCGCGTCATCATTCCAAAATTGTACGCATGGAAGGGCGCGAAATTCGTCAAAGGGCTCACCTTCCTGGCCGAGGATAAACCCGGCTATTGGGAGGTGCGCGGCTACTCGAATTCCGCCGACCCGTGGAAAGAGGAGCGCTACGCGTAACTTACGTCATTTTCGCCAGTTGAGCATCCGCGGCCCACGGATCGCATGAAAAAAATTGATCAGACCGGGGCCGGTGCTGGCTTGGCTTATGCTGATCGGTAGGCGCTTCCCTCGAAGCCACCACCGACATGACGCCTATTCTCGACAGCCGAAAGCTGCTTGCGTTCACCACGCTCGCGCGGACGGGCAGCTTCACCCTCGCGGCTCATGAACTCCATCTCACGCAATCCGCGGTCAGCCATGCCATCAAGTCCCTCGAGGACGAACTTGAGCTCCGTCTGTTCGATCGCCTCGGGCGCAGCGTCAAACTCACTCCCGCGGGAGAGCAGCTGCTCGAATACGCCCACCGCATTTTGGCCGAAATGAAGACCGCCCGCGCGGACTTGGCCGCTTTTGGCAAATAGGCCTGCGCGCCGGAAGGGAACTTCCGGCACGATCCAGCCGCTCACGCGTCCGCGCGACGAGCCCGGCCGGGGGAATCGCCGTAGTGGTGCCGAAACGCACGGCAGAAAGCGTTGCTGGAGGCAAATCCGCAGGCCACGGAGATTTCTTCCACGGACAGTTCAGTGGTACGCAACATGTCGCGCGCCCGCTCCAGCTTGAGGTGTCGCCAGCGTGCACCGGGTGACACGCCGTAGCGCCGGCTAAATTCGCGCACGAAGTGTTCGCGCGTTACCCCGCAGCTCTGCGCGAGTTCCTTCACCGCCATGGGCAGGCGCAGTTGGTCGCGCATGAGGTGATACCCGTACTCGATCGGGTCATGCTGCCGCGTGGCCTTCACCTGGTCGCGGTAGATCGCCACCAGCAGGCGGTACACGAACTCCGATTCCTCGAACCGGTCGCGAAACTCCGCCCGGCGGTGGCGCCGCAGCGCCTCGTCGTGCAGCCGTGCCCCTTCGGAGCGGACGGGCATCGCCACCACCGACCCGAACTCGCGACGAATGGCGTCGAACAGCGGGCGGATCCCGCCGTTCGGCACCAGCGTGAGATAACGCTGCACGTAGGGCGCGGTCCCGCCTTCCGGATAACCGTAACTGGTCGGCTCGCGATGGGTGAACAACACGGCCTGTCCCTCCCGCACCTCCCGCTCTCCGCCCGCTTCCCGAAACCACATCGCCCCAGCGAGCGTGCGCTGGATCACCAGACGGTTTGAATCGCCGCGCTGCGCGTTGTCGTAGCGATAGCTTGCGTCCGTCCGCGTCTCCTCCCCGCCCCCGGCCAGACGCCCGAAGATGTCATCTTCGCGCGTCATATTTCCTTGCGCCGTGTCCAGGCGGGAAGGCTGGGCGGCCGATTGCCGGCCGAAGGGAGGGCAGGGATCATCAACTCCGCCAGGATCACATTTTGCACCACACGGATCAATTCTTTCCCCTCTGCCGGTGCGTCCGGGGTCACCCATGGTGCATCCACTGTTTCCCGCCATGCCCTCCGTCCGCACCTCCTCCCGCCGCCCCTCCCGCCCCTCCGGCCATGCCGCCCACACTCAGGACGCCGCTTCGGCCGGTCTGCCCGGACGCATGCCGCGACCGGTCAAACTGGTCTTTCTGGGCGCCGGCAGCTTCTTTGCCCCGCGCCTGATCAACGACCTCATCCACATCCCGGGTGAGCAGGGCGGCACGGTCGTGCTCGTCGACATTGACCAGCGCCGTCTCAACCTGACCGCCCGGATGGTGCGCAAGCTCCTTGTCGCGTCAGGCAAGGCGCATTGGAAGCTCCAGGCCACGCCCGACCGCCTCAAGGCCCTGCCCGGCGCCGACTACATCGTGAACTGCATCGAGGTGAGCGGCGCCGAATGCGTCGTGCACGACAACGACATCCCGCTCAAGTACGGCATCGATCAGTGCATCGGCGATACCATCGGCCCCGGTGGCCTCTTCAAGGCGTTGCGCACCATTCCGGTCTGGCTCGAAGTGTTGCGCGATTGCGAACGGCTGTGTCCACAAGCCCTCGTACTCAACTACACCAACCCGATGTCGATGCTGTGCCTCGCCGCGGGCCGCACGTCGTCGATGGCGGTCGTCGGTCTCTGCCACAGCGTGCAGGGCACCAGCCAGAAACTCGCGACCTACGCCGGGGTTCCCTACGCCGAACTGGAGTGGGCCTGCGCCGGCATCAACCACCTCGCCTGGTTCACCACCCTGCGTCACCGGGGCATCGACCTCTACACCGACCGCCTCTACCGGCAGTTCTCCGCCGACGTCGCCGCTGGCATCGCCGAGTACGACGCGGGGGGCGTGTTGCAGGACGCAACCGACATCACCCATGGCGCCACGCGGGCCAATCCGAGCAAGAGCACCGACCTCATCCGCAAGGACATGTGCGTGCACTTCGGCGCCTTCATCACCGAGAGCTCGGGGCACCTTTCCGAGTACCTGCCCTATTACCGGAAGAGCGAAGCCGGACGGAAGTTGCTGCGCCTCGCCTATGACGGGGGCTCCCGTTTCTACGCGACAAACTGGCCGCGGTGGCGGACGGAGGCGGACGCGGAGCGCCAGGCCATGCTGCGCGGGGACGCGCCCCTGGGCTGGCCGCGTTCCTGGGAATACGCGTCCTGGATCATCGAGGCCCGCGAGAAGGACGCCCCCTTCCGCATCCACGGCAACGTCATGAATCATCACCGGGGCGCGGGCCAGCTCATCACCAACCTGCCCGCCGACGGATGCGTCGAAGTCGCCTGCCTGGTCGATCGCAACGGCGTACAACCCCTCCGCTACGGGGCGCTGCCGGCACAGATGGCCGGCCTCTGCGCCTCGAACATGGCCATGTTCGACCTCGGCGCCCAGGCTGCGGTCGAACGCAGCATCGAGAAGGCCGTGTACGCCCTCATGCTCGATCCGTTGACCGCCGCCCTTTGTACCCCGGCGCAGATCAAAGCGATGACCCTGGAGATGTTCGCCGCGGAGAAGGCCTTCCTACCGGGCTACCGGTGACCAAACCGAGCATCGATCGGACGGATCCGTCGGATCGGTCTGATCTCCACAGCACGAGGAAAGAGAAAGAAACCAACCTGGGGGAAAGAGCACGCGATCACTCGTCCACACGGGGTTGATCCCAACCCAACTGCTTGCGGCCGGCGGGCGAAAGCAGGTCCGGCGTCCAGAGCGGTTCCCACACCAGCCTCACCTCCGCCCACGCGACCCCCGGCACGGACTCGGCCGCCGCCTTCACTCCGGCGAGGATCACGTCTCCGGCCGGACAATACATCGAGGTCAGGGTCATCACCACGGTGACGCCGCCATCCTCGCCGATCTCCGTGGCGTAGATCAGGCCGAGATCCTGGATGCTGACACCGAATTCGGGATCGTAAACCTGGGCAAAGGCTTCGCGCAGCGCGGCCTGCCGGGCATGGATCAAGGGGGTGTTCATAGGGTCGGAGGCGGTGACGGCACCGTGATCGCCGGGATTTCCCGCAGCCCACCGGCGCGCCGCCGCCACAGGTGCGACGCCACGCGGACCGCATTGGCGAGGTAGCAGGCGGCACCCGCCAGCAGCAGCCCGCCACCAAGGACGGCGACGACCTCGGCCCCGGCCAGCAGCCCCGCCGCTAGCAGCACACTGCCGGCCGCGTGGGCCGTCAACCAGCTGTATTCAAGCGTTCGTGACGCCAGCGCGGTCGCAACAGGCACGGGTTCGCGGCCGACCCTCGGGCCGTAGGCCTTCATCCACACGAGAAAGGGCAGGATCTTGCTGAGCATGCCCAGGACGCAGAGGCTCAAACCGCCCGCCACCACGAGCACGCCGTACATCCCCACGGCAGGGGCGGCGCGCGGCGCCGGCATGACATCGAAGGCCAGCCCGGCACCCGCCACGGCGGCGACCGCGAGCCCGCCGACGCCCAGCACAAAGGCCCTTACTCCCGGATCGAGCTTCCGCCGCCGCCGCGCGCGCAAGGTCGCCACCCACGCGACGCCGCTTGCCGCCAGTCCGCCCAGCAGGATGCCTGCGCCCACCCGCTGCAGCACCGGCGCAGACCACGCGAAACCGGCGGCGAGCAGCGGCAACCCCGCCTGGGTCGCCCCAAGCCCCGCCAGCGCCCACCGCGGCCGCGCCGCCGTCCCCATCGTGAACATCGGCAGCAGCTGAAAGGTTACCCCTTGCAGCAGGGAAACAAAGTAGCCGACGAGGCCGAGGTGGGCATGCGCCGCCAGCAGGTCGAGGACCGACAGGGGCAGAAAGGGCGCATGCCGGTTCGCCGCCAGCATCACCCCTGCTGCGGCCGTGCCGGACAGCCAGAGGGCGGCCAAGGGAAAACTCCACGCCGCCGCATCCCGGCGCGAGGAGGCGGCAAACGTGGCCCAGGTCACGGCCGCAAACAGGCTCACGCCTACGGTCAGCGCCAGTCCGCCGGCACCCGCCAGGAGGTAATCGGCGCGGGCCAGACCGGTCACGAGGGCCACGACTCCGACGGCGTGCAGGCCCGCATGCCACCGCAGGACGCTCCGGGCCGCACGCAGGGGCACCCCGAGGACCACGGGCATCAGTTGATACGACGCGCCCAGGCAGATGCTGAGCAGAAAGCCCGGCAACCACAGATGCGCCAGGGCCACGACATGGGGATGAAAGTAAGGCAACTCCATCGGCGCGCCCGCGCCGACGCTCCAACCGGCGCCCACCGCAAAGGCGCCAAGGCCGAGGGCGACAAACGCCAGCGGCAGGCGCGCACCATCCACCAACGGCACCCGCACCGGTCCAGCATGAGGCAGCGAGGCGGGTGCAGTCATGATCTCGAAATCCTGTCCGGTTGCGCGTTCAGCAAGATGCCAGCGTGAGCAGCATCGCGAACGGTCCGTCGGTGGCCCGTACGGCGTGCGGATGACCGGGCGGGAGATGAAGCAGTGCACCGGCCTCGAGTCGCTGGGGTGACCCGTTGAACTCGAATTCGCACGCCCCGGTCAGGATGTGCACAACCGCACGGCGCTGGCTGCTGTGTCCGGTCAGTTCCTGGCCGGCGGCAAACGCAAACAGCACGATGCGCAGCTCCGGCGTCTGCAGCACGGTGCGGCTCACGATTCCGGCCTCCGCATGTTGCACCGCCGCCGGCAGGGAGAGGGTGGCCGCCGCATCGGCCGGCAGTAAGGTCGTCGTACTCATACAATCAGCCTAGCGAATTCTCCCCGCCGGTGCCTTGACCTGTATCAAGGCGCGACGTACGGTCCTCGGTTACCTTTGTTCCCGATATGACACGCAAATCCTTCCTCTCCCTCGGTCTTTTCACGCTCGCCAGCGTCTTTGCGCTCGCGACCTCCGCCTTCGCCGCCGCCGCGCGCGAGGTCACGATCACGTCGAACGACGCGATGCAATTCAACCTCAAGGAAATCGCCGCGAAGCCGGGTGAGACCATCCGCCTGACCCTCAAGCATGTGGGCAAGCTGCCCAAGACCGCTATGGGTCACAACTGGGTGCTCGTGAAGCCCATGACGCCCGCCGAGTTCAATGCGTTCGCCATGTCCTGCGCGACCAAGGCCCCGGTTTACCTGCCGGATGACCGCTCCGCCGTGCTCGCCCACACCAAGATCATCGGCGGCGGCGAGAGCGACACGATCGAGTTCACCGTGCCTTCGGCTCCGGGCGACTATCCCTTCCTCTGCACCTTCCCTGGCCACTACGCCATGATGAAGGGCGTGCTCAAGGTGAAGTAACCCGAGTCGTCGGGTTTGACACCCCTCCCTCGTGGAGGGGTTTTTTGTGCCCGCACCTGCCGCCTCGGCGTGCGACGGGGAGCTTCGACGACCTCAGCCGGCCGCGAGTTCGGCCTCGGAGGCCAGCACGCGTTCGCGAGCCACGAACCAAAGGGGCTGATGGTCTTCGTCCAAGACCGGCGAGATCTTCACTTCCGCGAGGTAGCGTGAACCGTTCTTGTGATAATTGACCAACGTCTCAGTGCATTCGCGCCGCAGACGGACCGCTTCGCGGATGCGCGCGACGGCTGACCGATCCGTGGCCGCGCCCTGCAGCACGGTACCCGGCTTGCGGCCTCTCAATTCGTCGAGCGAATACCCGCACATGGCGGAAAACGCCGGATTGATCCACTCCACCAAACCCGCGCCATCGGTCACCACCACGGCCGGACTGGGCGTCCGGGCCGGCAATCGGTCCAGACTGGCAAACAGCCGCGCCCGCAAGGTCGCCGGCGGAACTGCCACCTGACGGACGGATGCCAAGGCGAGCGTCGCCGCCGTGGACTGCAGGTCCGCGACATGGCGCTTCAGTTCCTCATGAAACAGGAGGATCAATTCAAAGTTCTCCCGCTCCGCCGCCGACATGGCGCCAGAAACGTAGAGAGCGGCGCGATCTTGAAGGAGGTCGGCGAGCATCGCTGGAACAGGACAAATCACGGTACGCGCGAAGGTCAAAACCGGATTCATCGGCGATGCACCCGGATCTGTCCGGATCGCATTTTTTCCCTCTGCCGCCAACCTACTGCATTAACTCCGGCCGGACCCCGCCCCACGCACCGTCTAGCCAAAATCCAGCGCGACTGCCGCCATGACCGGAGGCAGATACCACAGGGTCGCCCGAAACAGCTGCCGCGCGCGACGGTCTCGGTCGTCCGGCTCCCGGAGCCAACGGACCGCCGCCACCAGCAGCACTCCGGCGCCGACCGTGGCCGGCACGCCGTAGATCGGACCCGCCCACCCGACGGTCCACGGTAGCACCGACAGGGCGGCCAGCGCCCCCGCATACCCCACGGACCACGCCGCGGTGTTCCAGCCGTCACGATCCAACGCAGGACGCATCGGAAAACCCGCCCGCCGATAATCAGCCCGATGCATCCAACCGATCGCAAAGAAATGCGGCATCTGCCAAAGGAGTAGAATGCCCGCCAGGAGCCACGCCCCGGGTGCCATGATTTCGCCCGCCGCCGCCGCGCCCAACAGGGGCGGCATGGCCCCGGACACCGAGCCCACCTCCGTCGCCCAGCGTGTCCGGCGTTTCATCGGCGTGTAAACCAAACCGTAGGCCACGATGATCGCCGCCGCGATCATGGCAGACGCACGACCGGAGGTGATGGCCAGGAGGCCCACCCCACCCGCACCGAGCGCCAGCGCCCAGACGAGCGCCCCGGCCGGCCCGATGCGGCCGGCAGGAAGCGGACGATTCGCCGTCCGCCGCATCAAGGCGTCCGTGTCCCGCTCCCACCACTGGTTGAGCGCCAGCGCCCCGCCCGCGGACAGCGTGATGCCCGCCAGCGCCGCCAGCAGGGCGGATCCTCCGTCCGCCCTAGGCACCACGGCGTATCCAGTTACTCCTGACAGAATCGAAAAGCAGGCGAGGCGCGGCTTGGTCAGCGCGAAGAGCGCGCCGGCCAGAGCGCCCAGGCGGACAGGCGAGGCACCGGCGAAAGGGACCGGCAGGGGGCGTTGCAGGATCATGGCCGCAGTATGATTCAAACAACGCGCGAGGCCCTTGATCCACGTCAAGGCCCCGCCCGGTCGGAAACGATATAACCACCGGCGTCGCCCATGTCGCTTCCGGTTTCCTTCTTCGCGCCTCCGGTCCCCCTGCCCCGTTCGTCGGCGGCCCCGTCGTCCCCGGACATTCTCGGGGATGCCGGTCACACGCTGCCACCCGGTGCCCGGCGCTGGTTGACCCTCGCTGTCGGCAGCCTGCTCCTCGCCGGCCTCCTTTCCCTCTCCGTCGTCGTGGGACGGCTGCCCGGTCTCTCGCGGTTGATCGACGACCCGCTCTTCTTCAAGCGCTGCCTCGTGGTCCACGTCGATCTCGCGCTCGTGGTCTGGTTCTACGCCATGCTCGGCTCCCTGTCCGCCTTGCGCGTGGCGCGGCGGACCGCGGCCCCCGACGCCTTCGCCTTCATCACCGCGACGATCGGAGTCGTTGGTCTGATCGCCGGCGGCGGCCTGCGCGGCGCAGCCCCGATCCTCGCGAACTACGTACCCGTGATCGACCACCCGCTTTTCCTCGCCGGCCTCGCCTCATTCTTCGCCGGCATGCTGATGTTTGTAATTGGAACCCTGGGCCGCATCACGGTGCGCCGTCCGGGCGGAATGCCGGGCGACGCAGCAGTGGGGGTGCAGGCCGCCGGAGTCGCGCTCGTCCTCGCACTCGCCACCTGGATCTCGGCGCAGGCCGGGCTGCCGGCCGGACTCGACCGCCACACGTTCTTCGAGTTCGGATTCTGGGGCGCCGGCCACGTGCTCCAGGTCGCCAACGTCTGCGGCATGGTCGCAGTCTGGCTCTGGTTGCTCCGCCGGACCACCGGCCACGACGTGCTCTCCGTCCGCAGCGCCCGCGGGCTTTTCCTGCTTCTCCTCGCCCCCCATTTCGCGATGCCGTTGCTCTCCGCGCAGGGCGCCATGCACACGACATACATCGCGGGCGCCACCTGGCTGATGCGCTGGGGCATCTTCCCGGTCGTGCTCTTCATGCTTGGCCTCTCGCTGCGCCATCTGGTCCGTCACGGCCTGAACCCCGCCGATCCTCTCGCACGTCTGGCCCGCAACGGCTTCGCCGGCAGCACCGCCCTCACCCTCCTGGGTTTCGTGCTCGGCGCGATGATCCGCGAATCCTCCACGCTGATCCCGGCCCACTACCACGCCTCACTCGGGGGCGTGACGACGGCGTTCATGGCCGCCGCCTACCTGATGGTGGCGCCGCTCCGCGCCGACCTCCGGCGCTTTGGCACCTCCGCCCGACGGCAACTGGCGTGCTTCGGGCTGGGTCAGAGCATCTTCGCGCTCGGGTTCGCCATTGGCGGGATTTACGGCCTCGCCCGCAAGGCCTACGCGGGCGAGCAGCATGTCCGCTCGATCGGCGAACAGACCGGCCTCGTCGTCATGGGCCTCGGCGGCCTTTTCGCGGCCATCGCCGGTGTCTGGTTCCTCGTTCTCGTCGTGCGTCCCCTTTGCTCCCGGCGCCGGGCTCCGTCCGGCTCCCCGTTCCAACCCGTCCCTGCATCGTCATGAAAGAAGACTCCAAACCACCGTTCCTCAAACGCCTGATGGACAACCCCTGGCTCCTCCTGGTGCTGGGCGTCGTCATCCCGATGCTCTCCTACACCCTGTGGGGCTGGCTCGAACTGCTGTTCGTCCCCGCCGCGCAACTCCCCTGAGGACCCGACCATGAGCCTCTCTCTTCCCGCCCGCGATTGGTACCGGCCGCCGGAAGGCGCCGAGAAACTCTGGATCGGCGTCGCGCTGCTCTGGTGCTTGGTGCTCAGCCTGATGATGCCGTATTGGCATTTCCGCGGCAAACAGAACAGCCGCGGCGAGGCCTACGCCGTCACACCGGCCGCCTTCTCCGAGCGCACGGAGGCCTTCGTCGCCGCCAACACCGTCGGCGATCGCAACGGCACGCCGATCGTCGAACCGGCCCCGGGCAGCGACGCCTACCTGCTCGCGCGCATGTGGGGCTGGTACCCCGTGCTCAAGCTCCGGCGCGGCGAAACCTACCGCCTGCACCTTTCCTCCCTCGACCTCCAGCACGGCTTCTCGCTCCAGCCGCTCAACATGAACTTCCAGGTGCTGCCGGGCTACGACCACGTGCTGACCCTCACGCCGACCTCCTCGGGCGAGTTCACCATCGTCTGCAACGAGTTCTGCGGCATCGGACACGACAAGATGATCGGCAAGATCCTCGTGGAGTGAGCGCCGCCCAACGTAACCATTCTACGGATACCCATCATGTCCTCCTCCGCCACGCTCCCCCTGCCGGCTTCGCTCGACGCCCCCGGAGCCGCCCGCACCTGCGACACGACCGGCCTCGGCGTCTGCCTGACCGCGCAACGCTTCATCAAGCTCAACGCCGTCGCCGCGGTCGTCTTCCTCCTCCTCGGCGGCATCGCCGCCATCTTGCTCGCCCTCACCCGCTGGCAGGCCATCCATCTGCTGCGCGTCGACTGGTTCTACCGCATCCTGACCTTCCACGGGTTGAACATGCTGATCTTCTGGATCCTGTTCTTCGAGGTCGCGATCCTCTACTTCGCCTGCACCGTCCCGCTCAAGTCGCGACTGTTCTCCCGCAAGATCGCGTGGCTCTCCTTCGCCATGATGATCACCGGCGCGGTCATGACGAACATCGTCATTCTCGACGGCAAGGCCGACGTGCTCATGACGAGCTACCTGCCGCTGCTCGCGCATCCGCTGTTCTACCTCGGCATCATCCTGATGGCGGTCGGCACCCTGATTGGTGTCTATAACTTCTTCGCCACCCTCTACATCGCCCGGCGCGACCGTACCTACGAGGGCTCCGTGCCGCTCGTGACCTTCGGCGCCACCGCCGCGGCGATCATTGCGGTGGTGACGCTGCTCCACGGGGCGATCGTCATGATCCCCACGTTCACGTTTGCGATGGGTTGGACGGCCCAGCCCGACCCGATGTGGTACCGCATGATCTGGTGGGGACTCGGCCACCAATCCCAACAGGTGAACGTCTGCGCGATGGTTTCGGTGTGGTATTTGATCGGACAACTCTCCACCGGCGCGAAACCGGTCAACGAGACCGTCTGCCGCGGCGCCTTTGTCCTCTACATCCTCTTCATCAACCTCGCCTCCGCCCACCACCTCCTGGTCGACCCGGGCGTCGGTGCTTCGTGGAAGATCTGGAACACGTCGTACGCCATGTACCTTGCGGTGCTCGCCTCGATGATCCACGGCTTCACCGTCCCGGCCTCCGTCGAGATGGCCATGCGCGCCAAGGGTCACGGGCGCGGCCTGTTCGGCTGGGTGGGCGCGCTGCCGTGGCGTAACCCCGCCTTCTCCGCCGCCACGCTCTCGCTGCTGATCTTCGGCTTCGTCGGCGGCATCACCGGCGTCACGCTCGGCACGCAGCAGATCAACATCATCGCGCACAACACGCTGCGGATCACCGGGCACTTCCATGCCACCGTGGTCGGCGGCACGTCCCTCGCCTTCATGGGCCTGGCGTTCTACGTGATTCCGCTGATGTTCCGCCGTGACTTCATCTGGCGGAAACTGGCGCGCCTCCAGCCCTGGCTCTTCGGCGGCGGCATCCTGCTGGTCTCGTTTGGCATGTCCTTCGCCGGTTCGCTCGGCGTCGCGCGGCGGGTCAACGACATCGAGTCGGCCGGCATCTACGGTCCGGCCGCCCATCTCTTCCTCGGGGTGATGGGCGTCGGTGCGATCATCGCCGTGATCGGCCTACTGCTCTTCGTCGCCCTTTGCGTTGGTACGATCCTCTTCGGCCGGCCCAATGTCGGCAAACCGATGGCTGACTGGGGCGTCGCCTCGACGCTGCCCAACGCACCGGGTGAAGCGATCCACGCCGACCATTGGGCGATGAAGGGCACGATCGTGCTCACCGGCGTCTTCCTCGCCTGTTTCGCCGTGTACTACTTCGCCAACTGGAAGGCGCTCGCCGACGTCTGGCACGTGCGCTGAGCGAGCCGCTCCCGCCACGCTGACTCCTCTTGTCATGAACACCGCCACGCTGCCCGGTTCCGCCCCCCCCCCGCCATCTTTCCACGGCCTTCGGCGCCTGGGCGGAGCGGCCGGCGCGTTCCTGAGCGGACCGGGCCTGGCGGTGTTCGTGACAACATCGGTGGTCGTCTACGAAGCCTTCCTTCTCTGCGTGATCTTCGCCCCGCCCACCTGGGGTGCCTGGAGCACGTTCTCCGAAGAATTCAAGATCTGGTGCTTCAACTATGATCCGCGCACGGGTGGCATGGAATGGATGGCGGTCCTCATCATGCTCGCGGAGCCGGCGTTCATCGCCGGCCTGCTGCTTGGCCTCGCGCGCTTCTGTCGCGCACGCGCTTCGACGACCCTGTCTTTCCGCCATCACCTCCGCGCCGCCGGTGCCGGATTGGCGGTCGGCCTCGTCTCAGCCGGCGGACTCTACGCCTACGGGCGGCCGTCCGCCGCGGCTGACGTGATGCCACCGTTTCCGGGCGAGCGGATCCGCACGCAACTGACGCCCCCGTCGTTCACCCTCACCGACCATCGTGGTGCCGCCGCCAGCCTCGACCAGTTTCGCGGCAAGGCCGTCTTGCTGACCGGCGTCTACACCCTTTGCTCCACCAGTTGCCCGGAGATTCTCGTGCAGATTCACGAACTCGTCGCCGAACTCCCGTCCGCGGCGAAGGAGCATCTTCAGCTCGTCGCCTTGTCGTTGAATCCCGAATACGACACCGACGCCATGATGGGCGCGGTGGCCGAGGCCTACGGGCTGGAGTATCCCGGCTTTCGTTTTCTCAACGGCGATCCATTCGTCATGAACCCGCTGCTGCGCGACCTGCAGTTTTCGCCGCGGCGCAACCCGGAGACGGGACTCATCGACCACGCGAACCTTTTCATCCTGCTCGATGCGGACGGACGCATCGCGTACCGCTTCAATCTCGACCGTCGCCATCGCGACTGGTTGCGCGCCGCCGTGCTCGCGCTCACGGCGGAGGCCGCGGAGCGAAAGCCATGACGGCCCCGGCACCCGTCGCATCGCCCGGCCCGGCCGTGCGCGGCGAGCGATGGTTCGTCCGAGTCGACAACATCCTCGCGCGTCTCGATGGCTGGCTGGCGCGAAGCCTCCCCGCCGATTCCGACCCGCTGAGCCAGGCAGGCCGCATGGCCAACCTCGCCCTGCTGTTCGCCGTCGCCTCCGGGGTCCTGCTGCTGATCTGGTACTCCTCCAGCCTGCATCTCGCCTACACGTCGCTTGCACTCCTCAAAGGCCCGACCCTCGGCGGCTGGGTGCGCGCTGTCCATCGGTACAGTTCGGACTTGGTGATGCTGTTCCTCGTCGTGCACACGGGCCGGATGTTCTTTGCCCGGAAGTTCACGGGCGCGCGCTGGCTGCCGTGGGTGTCGGGCATCGGTCTGGTCGGCGTGATCTGGTTCATCGGGTGGACCGGCTTCTGGCTGGTCTGGGACCAACCGGCGCAAAAGATCGCCACGACGTCGATGCGGTTCCTCGACGCGCTGCCCATCTTCGGTGAGCCGCTCAGCCGGCTCTTCCTCGCCGACCGGCTCGTGCCGAGCCTCCTGTTCTTCGTGGTGTTTTTCCTCCACATGCTCCTGCCACTGCTCATCGCCGTGGGCCTGGTGGTGCATCTGATCCGATTGAACCGCGTCCGTCTCCTGCCCAACCAGCGCCTGATCGTGGCGTTCTCCACCGCCCTCGCCCTCGCTGCCTGGCTGGTGCCCGCACCGCTCGACGCCAAGGCGGCCATGGCGGAGAAAGTCCCGTCCCTGACCGTCGATGCCTGGTACCTCACCCCGCTTGCGCTGGCCCTCCGATTTCAAGCCGGCGGACTGTGGGTCGCGCTGGGTGGCCTCGCCCTGCTCGGGGCCGGCGTGCCCTGGCTGCTCGGCCGACGGTTCACTCCGAAGTCGGTCGACGACGGGCCGAAACACTCGGCACCGTTCCAGACCGTGGTGGAAACGTCGCGCTGCCACGCCTGCACGCAATGCGTGCAGGACTGCCCCTTCGATGCCGTGCAGATGATCCCGCGCACCGACGGGAAACGCTTCTCCCATCAGGCATGGGTCGACCCGAGCCGCTGTGTCGGTTGCGCAGTCTGCGTCGGCTCGTGCGACTCCGAGGCCATGCATCTTCCTTGGTACGACGCCGTGGCCGTCGAACCCGGTATCCAAGCCGCGGCAACCGCCGCGCTCGGCGCGGGCGAACCCGTGCGCGTTGCCCTCGTCGCCGCCGACGCCCTCGGCGGCATGGACTTCTTTGCGCTCGCCGCGTGGCGCGAACACCTGCCCGGCTATCAAGTGCACCCGGTGCCGACCGCGAGCTGGGTGCGTCCCAAGTTTGTCGAACGCCTGCTCTCCGCCGGCGTGGCACGCGTGCTCATCGTCCGCGATGCCCGCGCCGAAGCCGCGGCACGCGACGGAAACCGCTGGATCACCGACCGCCTTTCCGGGGTCCGCGCGCCAGCCTTCCGTCCCGCGCGCGCCGGGAACCCGACCGACGGCTGGCGCGTGGTGGATTTTGACCCGTCCGACCCCGGACGCATCGCGGTGGAGGCGGCGGACTTCGCGAAGATCGAGACGTCGTCCCTCCGGACCTGGACCCTGCGGCGAGTCGCCGCCTTGGCTGCGGTGCTTGCCCTGCTGATGACCGCCGCCGTGGGACCCAGCCATCTGCGCGTGACCAACCCCGAACCGGTTGAGCCCGAGCTGATCTTCTCGTTCAAGGCCTTCGGTGAGCCGAAGGTCACGCCGGCGCCTGCCCGCGACGAGTCCAACGTGCCCGTCCACATGCGCGGCGCCCCCGCCGGCAAGCCCGTGCGTTCCCCCGTGCGCGTGCGCCTGACCGTCGGCGATCGCGTCGAAGAAAGGTTCTTCGCCGCCAAGGGGATCTCCCACGACGGTCCGGCCATCGACGTCTGGCGGCAGGCGTTGCCCGAGGGACGCATCACCGTAACCATCGACCTTTTCACCGGTGAAACGACGGAGCCCCGGCGCTGGACCACCGACCTCGAGGCACGCCCCCGCCATCGGTACGTCGTCACCTACGACCCCAACGAGGGCTTCCGGTTGGAGTAAGGCAGGCTACTTTGAGCGAGAGCGGGCGGCCGTTCCCGCCCGAGAAGGTGGCGTCTCCGCTCTGCGGAAATCAATGTCCCATTCCATCTCCTCTCTTCCCGACGATGAACGCGCTGCCTTTTCATGTCATGGCCAAGCCGATCGGCGCGCGGTGCAACCTTGCCTGCAAGTACTGCTACTACCTGGAGAAGGAGCCCCTGCTCTACGCGGACCGCGGCGTCCCCCGGATGGACGATGCCACGCTGGAGACGTTCGTGCGCGACTACATCGCGGCGCAGCCGGCGGGAGGTGACGTCATCTTCGCATGGCAGGGAGGCGAGCCGACGTTGCTTGGCCTCGAGTTCTTCCAGCGCGCGGTTGCCCTGCAGAAACGGCACGCCGCGGACCGGACCATCCAGAACGCCCTCCAGACCAACGGCACCTTGCTCGACGACTGCTGGGGCGCGTTCCTCCGGGCGGAACGGTTTCTGGTCGGCATCAGTTTCGACGGCCCTACCCTTTTGCACGATGCCTACCGGGTCGACCGCGCGGGGCGGACGACGTGGAAACGCGTGCGCGCTGGTCTCAGCGTCCTGCGCCGTCACGGTGTCGACTTCAACACCCTGACGGTCGTCAACCGGCGCAACGCGGGCCACGGCCTCGAGGTGTACCGCTTCCTCGTCGAAGCAGGGGCGCGCCACCTGCAGTTCATTCCCCTCGTCGAGCGCCGGCCGCGCGCCGCAGACGCCGCCCGCGGGCTCGCCCATGCCCCGCCTTCGGAACACGACGAGGACCTCGTCGATCCTTCCAAGGCCGATTCCGCCGTCGCGCCGGAATGCGCCGCCCCCGGGCGCTACGGACGCTTTCTGTGCGAGATCTTTGACCACTGGGTACGCCACGACGTCGGGCGCGTCTTCGTGCAGCAATTCGAGTCCGCTTTCTCGGCCTGGGTCGGTCAGGGTCCGACCGTCTGTGTGCATCAGGAACGCTGCGGACGCGCCCTCGCCCTCGAGCACGACGGCTCTGTGTATGCGTGCGATCACTACGTCTATCCGGATTACCGTCTCGGCAATCTCCACGAAACCCCGCTCGATGAACTCTCGCGTTCGCCGGTCGCAGTCCGCCTCGGTGACGCGAAAGCCAGCCTGCCCGCCGCCTGCCAGGCCTGCACGTACCGATTTGCCTGCCATGGTGGCTGCCCCAAGCACCGCTTTGTCCGCACGGCGGAAGGCGGCCCCGGCCTGAGCCACCTTTGCCCCGACTACCGCCAGTTCTTCGCCCACATCGACCCCGCGCTGCGTACGATGGCTCATCTGCTGCGATCGGGTCGTTCACCCGCGGAAATCATGCGAAGAACATGACCGAGCTTGCACGGCGCCGTGCAGAAGACCCCGCGGGCGACGGACATCAATGTTCGTATTACGAACAAACCGCAGGGCTCGTGGGAAAACGGATCTCCGCGGACCTGCGCTCAACCGCTCGACCGGCCGACGGCTGCCCCGGCCACGCCCAGCGCGCCGGCGGCCATCGCACAGGCTGAAAGGAGCAACGCATGAGACAGCGCCTCGGGCATGAAGAAGCCGAGGGCCGGCCCCACCAGAAGCGTCTCTGTCGCCAGCGCGCCTGTCAGGAAAACGCCAGCCCCGACGCGAAGCGCCCAACCGTCGCGCAGCCAGCCAAACCGCAGTCCCCAGGCGAATACCGCCGGCGCCACCACGCCGAGGAAGACCAAGTGGAGAAACGCGATCACCACAAAGCGATGGTTGGCGAGGCCGACAAAGGCCGGCGCCGCCGCGACGGCCTGAAGCCCGTGTTTCGCCAACAAGGCCACCAGGGCCACGGCCATCAAGGCGCGGGCCGGCCCGGTGAACAACATGCCGGCGCCGCGCACCGCCCGCACGAGCCAGACACAGCCCATCACCTGCGCACCGCCGCCCACCGCGGCCACCGCATGGACCCACAGCGGCGGCTGCAGCCAGAGGGTGGATTGCGCCAGCGTCAGCACCGCGCCGACACCGAGCCAGGGGAGCGCATGGCGCGCCGCCCGCCCGTCGGCGAGAAGCCGGTTCCGCGCCATCTCCTGGAACAACACCGCCTGGAGAAAGAAGACGAACCAGCCGTTGTACTGCCCGTGCAGATAGAAGTAGATGGAAAGCGAGTAGGCCGGCGTGTCGCGCAACCCCGAGGCCGCAAGAGGACCAAGCGCCAACGGCCCCAACCCCGAGAGCACCAGGAAAACCAGCGCCAGTCGCAGATGCCCGCGCGCCACCGGCGCTGCCGTGTTGCGGAACCACAGCTTCCACGCAAACACCGCCGACGCCCCCATGTGCAAGGTCGAGAAGGCAATGCTCACCGCGCCGTACCCTTGAAACGGATACGAAACCATCATGCCGAGCACCGCCACCTGAAGGACGAGGAATAATCGCCGGAAGACCCGCGCCTGCTCCACCGGAACAAACCGCATCGCCGCGAGGGCCAGGAACGCGTTGAACACCCAGCCGAGAAAGCCGAGGTGCGAGTGCGTGTGCAGCAGGTGACCGTACTCGATTCCCGCCACCGGCCACACCGCGAGGAACCGAAGCATGGTCCCGAGCAGCGTGGTGACGACGAGAAAGCCGACCGCCGTCCGGAATGCCAAGGCCCCGAGCGACTTCAGCGGGGGTTCGGTCGTGGACGCGAATGACTCGGGCATGACGCCATCCCAAGCCGGCGGGATCCGACGGACAACGCCGATTTCCGCCGCCTCTTGACGGACATCAAGTGTTCTGGTGAACGCGCTTTCGCCGCGGGACCGCTGGTGGTTAAACAAGGGCCTCGCCTCCCATGACCGCCCACGTCCACACACCGACGCCCTCCCTGCACCCGGCTCCCGCGGCGAGCGGCGCCGACGCGTACGCGGGCAAACCGCTGATCTACGCCTGCTCCGGCTGCTCCAGTGCGGCCCAACTCGCCAATCACCTCGCCCTGCGCATGGACCGGACGGTGCGTGCGGAGATGTCGTGCATCGTCGGTCTCGGAGGTGAGGTCACCCCCTTGGTGCGCACGGCCAAAAGCGGCCGCCCAATCGTCATGCTCGATGGTTGTCCCCTGCATTGTGGTCTGCACACGCTGGCGCGTCACGGCCTCGCGCCCGACCTGCACTGGGACCTCTGGCGTTTCGGGGTGCGCAAGGAGAAGCATGTGGACTTCGATCCCGCCGACGCCGCGCGCCTCGAGCCACGCTTGATCGAGGCCCTCGGCAAGATTGACTCAGCCATCACCCCGGAAATACCCGTCTCGCCGCGATGAGCACGCCGTCCCTTACCGTCACGCACGTTCCCGAGCGGCGGAGCTTTGAAACCCCCGACGGCGCCCATCTCACCTACGACCTGACGGGCGATCGCGCCGCCTTTGTACACACCTTTGTCCCCCCCGAGTTGCGGGGAAAAGGCCACGCCGCCGCACTCACCCGCGCCGCCCTTGCCCACGCGCGGACCGCCGGCTGGCAGGTCGTGCCGGCCTGCTCGTACATCCAGGTCTTTCTCCAGCGCAACCCCGAGCTCGCAGCCCTGCCTTTGGCGGACGGGCGTCCTTTCGTGGTGTCCCCGTGAGCGGCTGACGCCCGGCGCGCCGGGCCGAAGTGCCCCTGCCGAAGGCGCTCCCACGCGTGCCGCGGCCGCCAGGCCATTTAATGCCCTAGTGTTCTTGATCTAGATCAAGACTCGCCCCGGTCGACCGTCGACGCGTTGGCCCCAAGATGTTGGGGTCGGCGTCGGATGAACCCCCAACCCCTAGGCGACCCAGTCTTCGATCTGTCATGCAACGCAATCGATCCATCGGCCCCGAGGGTGGTCAAACGTGACGGTCGGTTGGTCGCCTTCGACGAGACCAAAATCCGTCACGCGCTCGCCCGCGCGGGCGAAGCCACCCGGGCCTTCGATGCCACCGTCGCCGCCCGGCTCGCGTCCGAGGTCACGGCGCGCCTGCTCGCCCGCGCTTCGGGCGAAACGATTGGCATCGAACAGATCCAAGACGAGGTGGAGCTCGCGCTTTTCCACGCCGGCCATCTGACCACCGCCCGGGCCTACATCGTTTATCGCGAACACCGCCGCACCGCCCGGGCCGATCAACGCACGCGCGTCGACGTCGAATCCTCCATCAACGAGTACCTGACCCGCCAGGACTGGCGCGTGAACGCCAACGCCAACCAAGGCTACAGCCTCGGCGGACTCATCCTCAACGTCTCGGGCAAGGTCACCGCCAACTACTGGCTCAGCCACGTCTATCCGCCGGAGGTCGGCGCCGCCCACCGCAACGGCGACGTGCACATCCACGACCTCGACATGCTCGCCGGTTACTGCGCGGGCTGGTCACTCCGCACCCTGCTGACCGAGGGCCTGAACGGCATCCCGGGCAAGGTCGAGGCGGGGCCGCCCAAGCACTTTCACTCGGCCGTCGGCCAGATCGTCAATTTTCTCGGCACCCTCCAGAACGAGTGGGCCGGCGCCCAGGCGTTCTCGTCGTTCGACACCTACATGGCTCCGTTCGTCCGGCTCGACCGCATGACCTATCCCGAGGTGCGCCAGTGCATCCAGGAGCTCATCTACAACCTCAACGTGCCGTCGCGCTGGGGCACGCAGACGCCGTTCACCAACCTCACCTTCGACTGGACCTGCCCGGAGGACCTGCGCGGCCAGGTGCCGATCATCGGCGGGCGCGAGGTCGGCTTCACCTACGGGGAACTCCAGGCGGAGATGGACCTGATCAACCGCGCCTACATTGAGATCATGACCCGGGGCGACGCAAAAGGACGCGTATTTACCTTTCCGATACCGACGTACAACATGACGGCGGATTTCCCCTGGGATTCGGAGAACGCGGACCGGCTTTTCGCCATGACGGCGAAGTACGGCCTCCCCTACTTTCAGAACTTCATCAACTCCGAGCTGAAGCCCAACATGATCCGCTCGATGTGCTGCCGCCTGCAGCTCGACCTGCGCGAACTGCTCAAGCGGGGCAACGGCCTCTTCGGTTCGGCCGAGCAGACGGGGTCGCTTGGCGTCGTGACCCTCAACTGCGCCCGCCTCGGTTACCTGCATCGCGGCGACGAAGCCGCGCTCTTCCGCCGGGTCGACGAGCTTGCCGAGCTCGGCCGCACCAGCCTCGAGATCAAGCGCAAGACCATCCAGCGCCTCATGGACCAGGGCCTGTTTCCCTTCACCCGGCGCTACCTCGGCACCTTGCGGAACCATTTTTCCACGCTCGGCGTGAACGGTCTCAACGAGATGATCCGCAACTTCAGCGGCGACACGGACGATATCACGACCCCCGCCGGCCGCGCCCTCGCCCTGCGGCTGCTCGACCATCTGCGCGTCCGCCTCACGCAGTTCCAGGAGGAAACCGGCCATATGTACAACCTGGAGGCGACGCCCGCCGAGGGCACCACGTACCGCTTCGCGAAGGAGGACCGGAAGCGGTGGCCCGACATTCTCCAGGCCGGCACCGCCGCAAACCCCTACTATACCAACTCGTCCCAGCTGCCCGCCGGCTACACCGACGACCCCTTCGAGGCGCTCGAGCATCAGGACGAGCTGCAGCGCAAGTACACCGGCGGCACTGTGCTGCACCTGTACATGGCGCAGCGCCTCACCGATGCCCAGGCCTGCAAGAAACTCGTCCGCCGCGTGCTCGAACGCTTCAGCCTCCCCTACATCACGATCACCCCGACGTTCTCCATCTGCCCGGAACACGGCTATCTCCCGGGCGAACACCGCTTCTGTCCGCGGTGCGACGAGGAACGCCGCCAGGCCAAACTCGCCGCGCTGCTCGGCGCCAACTGACCCCGTTCGCTGTCCCGACCCCACTCCCAACCCTCACTGCACCCATGAGTACCGCCACGCTCGAAGCCGCCACCACCACCACCACCACCCTCGATGCCATCGCGTTGACGGATGAAGAACGCCAACCCTGCGAAGTCTGGACCCGCGTGATGGGTTACCATCGTCCGGTCTCCAGCTTCAACATCGGCAAGAAGGGCGAGCATCAGGAGCGGCGCTTCTTCCAGGAATCCCGTTGCACCCCTCGGCGGTGACGGCCGCGTCGGCGACGCCGGGACTGCGCATTGGCGGCTGGGAAAAACTCTCCGCCGTCGATTTCCCGGGCCGACTCGCCGCCGTGGTGTTCTGCCAGGGCTGTGCGTGGCGATGCGGGTATTGTCACAATCCTCACCTGCTCGCCTTCGCTCCGTCCTCCGCACCGACCGCCGGGTGGGGCGAGATTCTGCGCTGGCTGGAACGTCGCCGCGGCCTGCTTGACGCCGTCGTCTTCAGCGGCGGCGAGGCGACGCTTCAAGCCGGCCTGGGCGCAGCCTTGCGGGACGTCAGGGCCCTCGGATTCGAAGCGGGACTTCACACCGGCGGACCGTCCCCGGCCCGCCTGGCGGCCGTGTTGCCCGAGCTCGATTGGGTGGGCTTCGACGTCAAAGCACCCTTCGACGCCTACGAGACGGTGACCCGGCACCGTCAAGGGGCTCACGCCCGCGAGAGTCTGCGCCTGCTGCTGGCGTCCGGCGTGGCGCACGAAGTCCGCACCACCTGGCATCCGGCCTTGCTCCCACCCGCGGCACTGCGGGTCATGGCGGACAGCCTTGTCGCCGAAGGGGTTACCGACTGGGTGATCCAACGTTTCCGCTCCGACGGCTGCCTCGACGCCACACTGGCTCGTCTGCCTCGCGAAGAACCACCCCTCGCCCTGCTGGAGCGGCCGACGCTTCGCATCACGGTAAGATAAACGCATGGAGCGCGGCCCGGCGGTCCGGAGGACGGCGGGACGGCGTTCTCCATGACGGGGACTATGGGCTGGCGCCCTAAGTATGAATCGTTTTCATATCACCCTTTTCGTCCATGCCGCCGTCTTTCCGCAAATCGCAGATCGCGTTCGCCACCCTTGGAGCCGTGTTGGCGGTGTCCGCCCTGGCCTATCTCGCGACCTCCACCAGCGGACTACTCCTCTTGGGATCGTTTGGTGCGTCCACCTTGTTGCTGTTCGCCTTGCCGGAGGCACCCCTCTCCCAACCGCGCTCGGTGGTGGGCGGGCATTTGATTGCCTCGCTGATCGCGCTCGGATGCCTCGCGTTGTTTGGACCGACATGGTGGGCGGTCGGTCTCGCCACCGGTCTCGCTGTCGGGGTGATGATGGCCACCCGGACGGTGCATCCGCCCGCCGGCTCGAACGCCATCATTGTCTTCTTGGCCAAGCCCGCCTGGGGCCTGCTCCTGTTCTCCACGGTCGCCGGCACGCTGCTCCTCATCGCGGTCGCGATCGTGTACCATCGGGCGACCGGCCGGCACAAGTATCCGCTCTACTGGCGGGGAGCCGCCGCCCCGGGCTGATCGCCCGGCCCGTATGCGGCCACGATCTGCCGCAGGCGCAGGCCAAACGCTTCGGCGACGGCAATCATCTCGTCCGCCACGTCAGCGGTGAGGTAGATGCGACAGTTGCGCCGCCAGAGTTCAAGCCAGGCGAGGAAATGGCGTTCCTCCAGTTGCAAGGGCACATGTTTCCACGGCATGCCGCCGGTGTAGAGCCGCGGTCCGCCCGTAACCCCCGACCAGAAGTCGGCAATCTTCTCCAGGTGTGCCGGCCAATCGGCGATCTTGGCGGCAAAGACCGGCGCGATCTCCTCGTGTTGGCGCACATCGGCGTAGAAATGGCGCAACAGGGTGACCAAGACCGGGCGTCCACCCAGGCGGTCGTACAGGGCAGCCGGCGGATTCCCCGCCTCTCCCGCGGCGGGCGAGGGTCGATCACTCACGGCGAAACGTCACCTCCCACGCCCCGTCTTCGCGCACCCGCGCAGTGTGGCTGAATCCCTGTTGTCCGAGAAACTGATAGAGTGGCGCCGGCTCAAACGGCGCGATCAGCACCAGCGGCTGCCCGGGAGCAAGGCGGCCCACACTTTCCAAAATGGCCGCCATGGGCGGCTTGTGCGCCGCAACCAAAGGGCGCACGTCGAGCTGCAGCGGCGGAGGAGAGGCGGAATTCATGACGGCGAGTGTACCCGGACGGCACGTGATTGCCTTGATCAGGATCAAGCGGGAGGCAACCTGAAGCGCATCATGAGCACGGTCAGCAAGGCGATGTCTCCCCGGCAAATCGCGATCAGCGCCACGCTGCGCCAGAGCCGGCTCTTCGCTTCCGTACCGCCCGACGATCTCGCCACGATCGCGGAAGGCAGCACGCTGCGCTCGTTGCAGAAGGGCGAGATGCTCTTTCGAGAAGGTGAGAAGTCCGAGGGCTTCTACGTCATGCAGAACGGCGCGGTGAGCATCTTCCGTGTGGCCTCCGACGGCCGCGAACAGATCATCTGCGTGTTCCGGCCACCCGAAAGCTTCGCCGAGGTCACCCTTGCCACGATCGAGTCCTATCCGGCCAACGCGATCGCGTTGGAACCGTCCCAGGTCATTGTCGTCAACCGGTCGCGCTTCCGGGATCTCATCCGGCGCCAGCCCGAACTCGCGTTGCACATGCTGGGCTCAATGAGTGTGCACCTTAAACACCTCGTGCAGTCGCTGCAGGACATCAAGGGCCGCCAGATCGAGCACCGGCTCGCCGATTACCTGCTCCGCCAATCGCCGGCCGCCTCGATCGGTTGTCCGGTCGCAGTCGACCTGCCCGTGACCAAGAAAGTGCTGGCCGGTCAGCTCGGCGTAACCAGCGAGACGCTGTCCCGCACCTTTGCCCGGTTCCGCGACGAAGGTCTGATCCTGGTCGAAGGCGCCCGCATCCAGATCGTGAACGGCGCCGGCCTGCGCGCCTACGCCGAGCTCTGATCCGGACCGGCGGTCAGCGGCGGCGACCGCGCGGTGCACCGATCGTCCGGGCCACGAGCACGCCGGCGAGGAAGCCGCCGATGTGTGCCCACCACGCCACGCCGCCGGCGGCCTCAGCCTGGAGCGCACCGACTCCATTCACGGTCTGCAGGGCAAACCACAGGAGCAAAAACACTACCGCCGGCACCGGAATGACCGGGACGATCCACGGAATCAGGGTGAGAATCCACGCTCCGGGAAAGAGCACGAGGTAGGCCCCGAGCAGCCCGGAGATCGCCCCGCTCGCGCCCACCATCGGCACCGGCGAGAAGGGGTCGGTCGCCACCTGCAGCGCGGCCGCGCCCAAGCCCGAGGCAAAATATAGGGTCAGGAACCGGGCGGCGCCGAGCCGGGCTTCGACTCCGCCGCCGAATACCCAGAGGAACCAGACGTTGCCCAGCACGTGCGCGCCGCTGCCGTGCAGGAACATCGAACTGAGCACGGTGAGCCACGGCTCCGGTTCGCGCCACCCTTCGACCAACCGCCCGGGAATCAAGGCGTGCTGCTCCATGAAGACCGGCAGCGCCCGTCCGCCCTGCAGCATCAGCCAGACCTCGTACGCGAAGACGGCGAGGTTGGCGGCGACGAGGCAGAGCGTCAGCGCCGGCCGGCGGCGGCGCGGTTGCGAATCCCACAACGGAAGCATGGCGCGAGTGAGACCGCCGCCGGAGCCCGGCACAACGCGGAAGGCGGATCCAGCCTGGCCGCCGGCGCACAGGCCGGCGTTACGAGGGTAAATCTCCTTTCCGAACGCCCCGCCGCGCCTTATTCGTGTCCGGGCCTGTCCGTACTCGTGTCCATGATCCACCGATTCGCCACCTTTGAGATCGATGAAGCCACGCGGGAGGTGCGGGCGGGGACGCGTGTGCTCACCCTCCAGCCCCGGGTCTTCGATCTCATGGTCTACCTTGTCCGGCATCGTGACCGCGTCGTGCCCAAGGACGAACTGCTCGACGCGGTCTGGCCCGGGGTGACGGTCGCGGACGGGTCGCTGCAACGGGCGGTGAGCCTCGCGCGTCAGGCACTCGCCGCATGCGGCGCCGAAACGGCGATTCGTACGTATTCGCGTCAGGGATACCGCTGGTGTGCCGAGGCTGCGGGACGCGATCCGGCAGCCGCCCCGGCGTCTGGAACCGCCGCCGCCCAGGCGGCCTACGCCGCGGGAGACTGGACCGGGGCGCTGGCCGCCTATGAAGCCTCCGGCGGGGGGGATGCGCTGGCCGCGGAAGACTGGCAGCGCTGGGCGCATGCTGCCCAGTGCGCCGGTACACCGCACCGGGCGATCGGGCCACTTGAGCAGGCGGTCGAGGCATTCACGGCGCAAGGCGACCGGCGGCGCGCCGGCTGGATCGCCCTGCAGATCGCATCCTTGCACGCAGAATGGCGCGAAGGTGCGCGCGCCCAGGGCTGGCACCTGCGGGCGGCGCGACTGCTCGCCGCAGAGCCCACCGGCCGCGAACACGGTTACCTCGACCTGCTCGGCAGCCGACTGGCCCTGCTGGCCAACGAGGTGGAATCGGCCCTTCGTCTGGCGGAGAGCGCCCGCCGGATCAGCGCTTTGGTGCGCGACCCCGACTTGGAGAACCTGAGCCTGGTCGTCTTCGGGGAGGCGGCGCTGTACGCCGGTCACATCCGCGACGGACTGGCTGCGCTCGACGAAGCCGGAGCCTCCGCCGGTTCAAGCCGCCTGAGCGCCTGGGCTGGCGGTCTGATCTACTGCAGCGTCATCTACAGCTGCATGACCCGCGCCGACTGGCAGCGGGCCGCCGAGTGGACGGAGCAGTTCACGCGCTGGGTGGCGGACAAGGGCGCCGCCGGTTACCCCGGCCTCTGCCGCATGCACCGGGCCGAGGTCCTCGCGTTGCGCGGCCACTTGAGCGAGGCGGAGGCGGAGATTCGTCTCACAATCGACAGTCTCGCCCGCCAGGCACCCTGGGCCGAAGGCGACGCATGGCGTGTGCTGGGTGAGATTTTGGTGGCCCGGGGAGCGTATGCAGAGGCGGAGGCGGCGCTGCAGCGGGCGGCGGAGCTGGGATGGGAGTCTCACTTCAACGTGGCACTGCTACGTTTCGCCGAAGGGGACGCTGCGACAGCGAGGCGCCTGCTCGCCCAGTCGCTGGCGGAGAATGCCTGGTCCTGCCGCTCCAAACGCGGCCAGGCGCTCGCCTACTATGCGATCGTTGCGACCGCCGACGGCCAGCTCGCGTCCGCCCGCGAAGCCATCAGCCAGCTGGAGGCCGAACCGGAACTGACCTCAACCCCGGCCTTGCAGGCGCTGCTCTGCCGGGCTCGGGCGGAAGTTGCCATGGCCGACGACCGATTCCCCGAGGGTCTCCGGCAGTTTCGTGCAGCGATCCGCACCTGCCAGGCGATCAACGCCCCGCTCCTTTGCGCCCAGATCCGCTGCCGCCTTGCCGGCCTGCTCGCGAGCCAAGGGGATCGTGAGGCGGCACGGATCGAATTGACGGCCGCCGCCCCTGTCCTTCGCCAAGCCGGCGCGGACGGCTGGCTGCAGCGTTGCGAAACCATCCGCGCGCTGCTCAGTCCCGGAGCCTCGGCATGAACCTCGTGCTGTTCACCGAGGACGAATCCATCCGGCCCCTCCCGCGCACCGACCCGCGCTCCCACCATGTGCTGCGGGTCCTCGGCCGAAAGGTGGGCGATACCTTCGACGCCGGCCTGCTCAACGGTCCGCGCGGCAAAGCGCGGCTCGTCGCGGTCGACGACCACGCCCTCAGCCTCGCGTTTGCCTGGGAGGCCCCGCCCCCACCGCTCCCCGGTCTCATCCTGCTCGTCGGCCTCCCGCGGCCGCAGACCGCGCGCGACATCCTGCGCGACGCCACCACGCTGGGGGCGACGGCGATTCATTTTGTCCGCACCGCACGCAGCGACCCCAACTACGCCGCCAGTTCCCTGTGGCACTCCGGTGAATGGCAACGGCATCTGATCATCGGGGCCGAACAAGCCTTCGACACCCGCGTGCCGGCGGTGACGTGGACGCACCCGCTCGAAGAGGCGCTCGCCGCCCTGCCCGCGCACCGTGCGCGCTACGCGCTCGATCTCTACGAAGCGCCCCACTCCCTCGGTCACGCCTTGCGGACGCACCCGACCGGCGACACCGTCGTGGCCCTCGGACCCGAGCGGGGCTGGGACAGCGAAGACCGCCGGCACCTGCGCGCCGCGGGCTTTTCGCTGGTTCACCTTGGGGCACGGGTGCTGCGCACGGAGACCGCCGTGGTCGCCGCCCTCGCCGTGCTGCGCGCCGCCGCGCTGGCAGCCGAAGACGCCCCCTGACGTCGATCAGACGGCTACGGGCTGACGCACAAAAATCGACGCGGTCGGCTGCCGCGCGCCCTTGCCGAGCCGCTTGCGGCAGATCCACCCGGGCGCCTCCACGTTCATTTCCCCCGGCGCTTCGAACACCACGATGGCCTCCGGCTTGGCGGCGAGGCTCTGCGCAAGCCGGCCGAACAACACAGGCGCGACGCGGGGAATGAGATCGTAGGGCGGGTCGATGAACACCAGATCGGGCACCTCCCCGGGCGCCGGCGTCCACGCCAGGGCGTCTCCGGGCAGGATCTGCAGCGTCGTGCCGGCCCGGCCGGTGCTCTTGGCCACCGCCTCGACGTTGGCCCGCAGGCAGGCCAAGGCCTTCGGACTCTGTTCCACAAACACGCCACCCGACGCCCCGCGGCTGAACGCCTCGAGCCCGTAGGCGCCACTCCCGGCAAACAGGTCGGCAAAACGCGCGCCAGGCAACCAGGCGGCCAGGCTGGAAAACACCGACTGACGCAAGCCGTCCGTCGCCGGACGCACCGCATCGCCCTTCGGCACCTGCAAGGGAATCCCCCTCGCCGCTCCACCGCTGATTCGCATGCCGCGACACAAGGCGTCCCCCCGATCGTGGCAAATGCGAACCCGTCCGGGACCCCGCCCGGCTCCGTCTTTCGCCACCCGCTCGCATCCCGCGTCGCCGATCATCCGTAGACTGGGGGAACCCTATCTTCCTCTGCGTCTCTCAATAATGCATTTGCATCGCGCACCGACGTTACTTAGTTAGGGCCCTAATTATCTGTCAGACGGTGGTTCCCGACTTCTCCACCGGTCTGTCGGCAAGGCCTGTCGTGTCTGCTGGTTCGACTCAACTTCATGAACTTCCGCTCCCTCACTGCTGCGTTGCTGTGGGCCGTCGCGCTGGTGCCGACGGGCCGGACGGACGTGCATGAGCGGAACTACTGGCCGCTGCGGGTCGTGCAGGTCGATGCGCAGGGCAAGCCCACGGCCGAGACGGGCCTGGGGCCGCTGGCCTTCGAACGCCGCCCGGCCGGCAACGCGCCCGGGACCGGCGGGCTCCGACCGCTGTATGTGGAAAAGCGGGCCGCGGAGGGCGCGGTGCGCGAGGCCTACGCCTTGTATCCCCTTTTCTCCTACCGGGCGGACGCGGGCAGCCGGCGCTGGAGCATGCTCAACCTCGTCAACCGCACCGCGTCCAGCCAGGCGCCGGATACCTTCGACGTGTGGCCTTTCTATTTTTCGCGCCAGACCGGGGACCCGGCCACCTCGTACCGCGCGTTCTTCCCGATTCACGGCGAGGTGCGGCAACGCTTCGGCCAGGACCGGTTCTCCTGGACCCTGTTCCCGCTCTACGGTCGCTGGGAAAAGCGGGGCACGGTGACGACGACGGCGCCGTGGCCCTTCGTCAAGGTGCTGCGGGGCGACGGCCACGCCGGTTTCGAGCTTTGGCCGCTCTTCGGCCGCCGCGGCAAACCCGGCGAGTACCGGGAGCAGTTCTACGCCTGGCCGCTGATCTACAAGCAGGAGAAGTTTGCCGGCACGACCCGCACGGATGAGAGCCTCGGTTTCCTGCCTTTCTATGCCCGGGATGTCCGGCCCGGTTACCGCAGCGAGACCTACGGCTGGCCCTTTTTCGGCTACGTCGACCGCACCGAGCCTTACCGGTATCAGGCCACGCACTACTTTTGGCCATTTTGGGTGCAGGGCCGCGGCGACGACCGGTACGTGAACCGCTGGGCGCCGTTCTACACCCGCTCGCAGCTCAAGGGCGTCGACAAGACGTGGGTTGCCTGGCCGTTGTGGCGGCGCGCGCAGTGGACGGACGCCGGACTCGCGCACGAACGCCGGCAGTTCCTCTACTTCGTCTACCACGACACGCTGCAGCGGAGCGCCAGCCGGCCCGACCTGCCCGGCGCGCGCAAGACCCACGTCTGGCCGCTCTTCAGCTATTGGAATAACGGCGCCGGCCGCCGCCAGACCCAGGTCCTGAGCCCCTTCGAGGTCTTTTTCCCGCACAACGAACCGGTCCGCCTCGCCTGGTCGCCGCTCTTCGCCCTCTACCGCCACGACACCCGTGGCCCGGGAGAGGTCCGGCACTCCCTGCTCTGGGATGCCGTCACCTACCGCCGGTCCGACGAGGGCCGCCGACGCGCCTTCCATCTCGGGCCGATCTTCAGCGCCGAGACCTCGGCCGAAACACGGCGTTTCGCCCTCGGCGCCGGCCTCATCGGCCTGAAGCGCGAAGCCGGACGCGGCTGGCGGTTCTTTGTCGGCGACTTCGCCCGGCGCGCCCCCGCGGACGCCGCCCCTTCTCCATGAAACGCATCCACGACTATCTCGATGGCTTTGGCAGCGGCCTGATCCTCGCCTGCCGCGCCTTCGCGACGCTGCCGAGCGCTCCGCGCATTCTCAAGCGGACGACGGAACACGCCTTCCTGAGCGGCTACAGCTCGCTGCCCATCGTCACGATCCTGTGTTTCTTCATCGGTAGCGTGCTCGCCCTGCAGACCGGCATCAGCATGCGCGATTTCGGCGCCAAGCAGTTCATCGGCACCCTCGTCGGCGAGGCCATGGCCCGCGAACTCGGCCCCGTCATGGTGGCGATCCTGCTCGCGGGCCGCGTCGGCAGCGCCGTCACCGCGGAGCTGGCGTCCATGAAGGTCTATCAGGAAGTGGACGCCCTAGTGACCATGAACATCCCGCCGGAGCGCATGCTCGTGCTGCCCCGCCTGCTCGCTGTGCTCCTGGTCATGCCGGTGCTCACCATCATCGGCAACGTCATCGGCTGGCTGGGCGGTGCCGTGGTTTGCTACTACGTGCCCTTCATCGGCGTCAGCCCTGAGCTCTACTTCCAAAGCATGAAACTGAGCCTGACGATCAACGACGTCATGGACGGTCTGATCAAGGCGGAGATCTTCGGTTTCGTCGTCATGCTCATCGCGTGCAACACCGGCCTGCGCACCCGCGGCGGCCCGCGCGAAATCGGCTTCGCGGTGACCCGCTCGGTGGTCTACTCGCTGATCAGCATCCTGACCCTCGACTACTTCATCACCAAGGCCCTCGCGTGACCGCCATGTCCAAGAAACCCAAAACCGTCCTGACCCGCGACGACCGGAGCGCCGTCGCGGTCGGCGTCGAAGGCCTCGGCAAGACGTACGGCACGCAGCAGGTGCTGACCGACATCACCCTCGACGTGAAGCCGGGGGAGATCTTCGTCATCATGGGCCCCAGCGGCTCCGGCAAGAGCGTGCTCCTGCGTCACATCGCGGGACTCGAGTCGCCCACGGCCGGCCGCGTCACGATCAATGGCCAGGATCCACGCGAGCCGGAGACCCGCGACCGTTTCGCCCTCGCCCTCGTTTTCCAGTCGGGCGCCCTGTTCAACTCCCTCAGCGTCTACGACAACCTCGCGCTCTATCCAATGGAGCACCGGATTTGTCCGAAGAAGGACATCCGTGAGCGCGTCATGCGTGCCTTACGCATCCTCTCGATCGAGAACGCCGCCCACAAGTTCCCTTCGGAGCTCTCGGGTGGCATGAAGAAACGCGTCGCCATCGCCCGCGCCCTCGTGATGGAGCCTCAGCTGCTGCTCTACGACGAGCCCACGAGCGAACTGGATCCGGTGATGAGCGCCACGATCGCCGAGATCATCGCGACGCTGAAGGAGGAGTACACGGTGACGAGCATCGTCGTCTCCCACGATCGCGAGCTCGCGCTCACCATCGCGGACCGCGTTGCCCTGCTCCACCAAGGCAAGCTCGCCGCCCTGCAGACGCCCGCCGAGCTGCGCAAGAACACCCACCCGCTCGTGAGCAATTTTCTCAATCCGCGGATCGACGTCCGCAATCCCCGTTTCAAGACCCTGGAGGCAACCAATGAATAACGCACAAATGTCGGCCCGCGTGGGCCTTTTCTTCCTCATCGGACTCGCGCTCGTGTGGGTGACCTACGAGTCGCTGAGCAGCAGCTCCCTCAGCAGCAAGAACGCCTACACCCTCGTGGCGCGCTTCCAAAACCTGAAGGAGCTCAAGGCAGGCGACGACGTGCGCATGGCCGGCGTGAAGATCGGCGTCGTGCAGGGCACCCGGCTGAACGGCCGTCAGGCCGAAGCAGTCCTGCTCATCCAGGAGGGCACCCAGGTCGCCCGTGACGCCAAGGCCACCATCGCGATGGCGGGTCTCCTCGGCAGCAACTACGTGGCCCTCGATCTAGGCACGGACTCGGCGGGTTTCCTCGCGGACGGCGACACCCTCGCGGCGGTGGACACACCCGACTTCAACGCGATGATGGCCCAACTGGGCGACATCGGCCGCAAGATCGATGAGGCGATCGGCCAGTTCTCCGGCACCCTGAGCGGGGAAGGCGGCGGCGGCCTCTTCGCCAAGGCGGAGAAGCTCATCGACGAGAATCAGGCGCGCATCGGCGAAATCACGACCAACCTCCAGCAGATCACCGACAAGGTGAATCGCGGCGAAGGCACGCTGGGCAAGCTGGTCAACGATCCGGCCGGTTACGAACGCCTCCTGGCGGCCGCCGACGAGATCCGGGCCGCGGCCACTGAGACCAAGACCTTCATCACCGGCGCCCAGGGACTGATCGACCAGGTGAAGAGCGGCCAGGGCACGCTCGGCACCCTGCTCTACGACGAGGAATCAGGGAACAACATCAAGGTCGTCACCCGCAACCTGCGCGAGATTTCCGACAAGCTGAACCAGGGCCAGGGTACGCTCGGCAAGCTGATCAACGACGAGACGCTGTTCCTCGACGCCCAGAGCACGCTGCGCAAGGTCGACCGCGCCGTTGACGGTCTCGCAGACCAGGGTCCGATCACCGCGGTCGGGGCAGCCGCGAACGCGTTGTTCTAATGGGTTGGATGGAGCGGCGGCCGTGTCGGCCGCCGCTCCACTTTAGTACCCGGCGTCCGTCAGTTGCCGGCGGAGTGCCTTCACCGCCGGGCCGACGCCACGCTGCATGTCGCCGGTGGACCAGTTGCACTCGATGGTGAGGCGGGTACAAGCCGGTGCGGCCCGCAGCGCCTTCAGGAAGGGCCGGAAATCATCCCCGTGCACGCCGGGCTCAGCCCGACCCGTGTTCTCCGCAATGTGGGAGTGGGTGATGAGGTCCGCATGCCGCGTGATCGGGTCAGGCGACTCGCCATTGCGGAGCATGTGGAAAATGTCCGCCACCAGCTTCACGTTGGGCAGATTCACCTCGCGGGCCGCGGCGGCGCCCTCGTCGAGGGTGTTGATGAGGTTGCACTCGCCCCGGTTGAGCGCCTCGACCACGATCGTCACGCCGTGCCGGGCGGCCAGCGGCGCGATCAGCCGCACGGCGTCGACATATTGCTGAAAGCCACGGGCGGCCGACCAACCGTCCGGCATCATGCGTGCACCGGCCGAGCCGAACACGATGGTGTGCATGCGAATGGCCGCGGCCCGGGCGAAGGCCTTCTCCGCGTAGCGCTGCATGCGGGCAAAGTCCACCACCGGGCCGGTGACCTTGAGATCGGGCGGGAAGAGCACGTTGGCGGCCGGCGTGGGCAGCGGACAGCCCAGCGACGCGACCCGGTGCGGCTCGAAGTCGGCGTCGGACGCCTCGGGGCGGAGGTAGTTGACGACGTGCGCCTCGATGAAGGTGAACGGGCGTTCGCTGAGGCCGGAGAGGTCGGCCGGGGTTGCACAGATGCCGATTTCCATGGGGGCAGGAGATCGGAAACGTCAGCTGCGCGCAACCTCGAGGCCAAAGAATCCGGCCGCGTTGCGATAGCAGATGTTCTCGATCAGCGCGCCGAGTTCGGCGCGATCGGCCGGGATCAGCCCCGATTCGACATCGGCGCCGATCATGCCGCAGAGCAGGCGGCGGAAGTACTCATGCCGCACGTAGCTGAGGAACGAACGGGAGTCGGTCAGCATGCCGACAAAGCGCGAGAGCAGGCCGAGCTGAGACAAGGCGTTGATCTGCCACTCCATGCCTTCCTTTTGGTCGAGGAACCACCAGCCGGAGCCGAACTGCAGCTTGCCGGCGAGGGAGCCGTCCTGGAAGTTGCCGATCATCGTCGCGAAGACGTAGTTGTCGGCCGGATTCAGGTTGTAGAGCACGATCTTCGGCAGCTGATTCTCGCGATCGAGCGTGTCGAGATAGCGCGAGAGGGCGCGTGCCTGCGGGAAGTCGCCGATCGAGTCGACCCCGGCGTCGGCACCGAGGTGCTTGAGCAGGCGGCTGTTGTTGTTGCGCAGGGCACCGAGGTGCAGCTGCTTCGTCCAGCCGCGCGCGGCGTCGAGCTGGCCGAAGTACACCATCATGAACCAGGTGAACTTCGCGAGCTGGTCCGGGGTCGCGGCGGCCCCACTGCGGGTGGCGTTGAAGATCGCCGTCGCCTCGCGCTCGGTGCAGTCAACGTCCGGGATCGCCTCGAGGCCGTGATCGGACAGCCGGCCGCCCACCGAATGGAAGAAGTCGTGGCGCTGCTTGATCGCGGCGAGGAACGAGGCGAAGTCCTTCACCTCGACGCCGGAACGCTGCGACAGCAGGGTGCACCAGGCATTGAAGACCGCCGGCTGATGAACCACGAGGGCTTTGTCGGGACGGAAGGTCGGGTACACCCGGGTCTTGAGTCCGCTCTTGGCGATCGCGAGGTGGTGGGCGAGATCGTCGGCCGGATCGTCCGTGGTGCACACCACCCGGACCTGGAACTGGTTGAGAATGCCGTGGACGGACATCTCCGGTGTGGCGAGGCGGGCGTTGGCCTGCTCCCAGATCTTCGGGGCGTTGGCCTCGTTGATCAACAGGTCGATGCCGAAGTAGCGGCGGAGCTCGAGGTGCGACCAATGGTGGAGCGGATTGCGCACCAGCTGCGGCATCGCCTGGGTGTAGGCGACGAACTTCTCGTAGTCGCTCGTATCCTTGCCGGTGATGAGCCGCTCCGGCACGCCATTCGAGCGCAGGCCGCGCCACTTGTAGTGGTCGCCGGCGAGCCAGATCTGCGTCAGGTTGGCAAAGCGGTGGTTCGCTGCGATCTGGTCGGGCGGCAGGTGACAGTGATAATCGAAGATCGGCTGGTTCTTGGCGTGCTCATGGTAGAGCAGACGGGCCCACTCGGTGGTGAGCAGGAAATCTTCGTGCAGGAAGGGAGCAGCTTTGGGCATGGCGTCGGGCCGCTCTGCCCAAGGCCGGACCTCCAACATTGCACGGCCAACGTCGAAGGAATCAGCGGGGCTCGGCGGCAGGTTGATCTAAGTTGGGGGGCGGAGGTTGGGTGTTGGAAGAGGGAGGCTCTCGCGCTGCGCGAGGTGGCACTTGATGTAGTCGTAACTCTGCGCGATCGAAGCGAAGGGGTCCCCGGGGCAGGTGTCCTGTTCGACGATGAACCACTCGCAACCACCGGCCTCAGCCTCGGCGATGATGCGGGCGAACGGCAGCGTACCGGCGCCGATCTCGGCGTACGTTCCCTCGCCCGTGGCGTTGACCCGGTAATCCTTGAGGTGAATGAACGGCTGGCGCCCTTTCAGGCGACGCACCCAGTCGATGACATCTCCCCCGCCGCGCTGCACCCAGTACGTGTCGAGTTCCGCCACCACGTGTTCCGGCGAGGTCTCGGCGTAAATCCGCTCAAGCACCGTCGGTCCGCCGTCGGGACGATAGAACTCATGGGCATGGTTGTGGTAGCCGAGCACCAAGCCGGCTGCCCGCAGCTTCGCCCCCGCGGCCTCGAGTTTGCGAATGAGAGTCGCGACCTGATCGGGCTGGCTGAAGTCGATTCCCGAGGGAAACGGATAGGCGGTCAGGCGCGTGCCCAACCGATGCAGACGCTCGATGACCTGCTCCGGCTGGTCGAGGATCATCGCTGACGGCTCGTGCGTGGCGCAGATGGTGAGACCCTCGCCCCGGCAGATCGCCACCACTTCGGCTTCGGGCATCGGCCCCAGGCCGGAAATCTGCACCGACTGATAGCCGATCGCCCGGACCTTCTTCGCGGCCACGGCGAAATCGCCCGCGGTCTTGCAGACCTCGCGCAACGTGTAGAGCTGAAGAGCGACCTGGGAAAGCGTCATCGCGTGGCCAAAGAACGTCCGGACCGGTCAAAAGACCGGCCCGGCAGGAACGCTTATTTGCCGAAGGACTTGGCGAAGTCGTCGCCCGAAACGGCCACCACGGTCTTCTTCTTTTTCGATTTCTTCGATTCCTCGATCTTCGCGTTCAGCATGCGCTGGTACTTGCGGCCGTCGATCGGGAGCTCGACGGTCTTGTCCAGCCAAGCCGACATAAGCATGGCGTTGGCGAGCTCGACGGAGTAAATCCCCTCTTCCGCCGGGGCGATGAGCGGCACGCCGTCGAGAATGGCATCGACGAAGTTCTGCAGAATCTCGTTGTGCTGGCCACCATGGCCGCGGGCCGGGATCACCACGTCCCAGGTATCCGGGGCGGCGAAGGCCTGCTTGGTCGTGCGGGAGAACTCCGACATCGGGACCTCGTTGCGCTGGAATGTGATCTTGTCGTTCTCGTAGACGAGCTTGCCGCGCTCGCCCGTGATCTCGAGACGGTTCGTGCCCGGGGCCTCGCCGGTGGACGTGATGAACACGCCGGTCGCTCCATTGGCGAACTCGAGGTACGCCGTCACGTCGTCCTCGACCTCGATGTCGTGGTACCGGCCGAATTTGCAGTGGGCGCGGAGACGGACGGGCTGACCGAACAGCCATTGCAGCAGGTCAAGGTTGTGCGGGCACTGGTTGAGCAGCACGCCGCCACCCTCGCCCGCCCAGGTCGCGCGCCAGCCGCCGGAGCCGTAATAGGCAAAGGTGCGGAACCAGTTTGTGATGATCCAGTTCACGCGCCGCACCTCGCCCAGCTCGCCGTTGCGGATCAGCGCGCGGATCTTGCGGTAGTAGTCGTCGGTGCGCTGGTTGAACATGGCGCCGAAGACCTGCTTCTTCGACGTGTGCGCAGCGATGAGCTTTTCCGCGTCGGCGCGGTGCACGGAGATGGGTTTCTCCACCAGGACGTGCAGGCCGGCCTTGAGCGCGGCGATGCCGGTGGTGGTGTGGTCAAAATGCGGCGTCGCGATGATGATCGCGTCGATCAGCCCCGACTTGATCATCTCCTCGGCGCTGTTGAAGGCGGGTACGCCCGAGACCCGGGAGTGGCTGGCCGGGAAGACGTCGGCGACGGCGGTCAGTTCAAGGCGGTTGATCTTGCCGGCCTGGATGTTCTTGGCGTGGGCGGTGCCCATGTTGCCGAGTCCGAGAATGCCGATGCGTACGTTGCTCTTTTTCACGATGTCGAAGGATGAAGGGGTAGATGGACCAAAGGGAGAACAGCAGCGTAGGCCGCTCGCTGGCAAGGCAAGGCCGCGTAAACGTTAAATTTTCGGACACGAGCGGCGGTTTCGGAGAAACCGCCCTACCCTCAGGCCCCCGGCGGGCCGTAGCCGGACACAAGAAAGCCCCCGGCGAACCGGGGGCGAAGGCGGGGCGGGAAGCCGGCCGCAGCTCAGACCTTGGGGCCGCCCTGAGCGAGGTTGCGGGCGCGCAGGCGCAGGCCGTTGAGGCGAATGAAGCCGGTCGCGTCGCTCTGGTTGTACCAGCTCTTCACGCCTTCCATGGAGGCGATCTTGTCGTCGTAGAGTGAATACTTCGACTTGCGGCCGCAGGTGATGACGTTGCCCTTGTAGAGCTTGAGCCGCACCGTGCCGCTGACGAAACGCTGGCTCTCGTCGACGAGCGCCTGCAGGGCCTCGCGCTCCGGAGCAAACCAGAAGCCATTGTAAACGAGTTCGGCGTACTTCGGGATGAGGCCGTCGCGCAGGTGCAGGACCTCGCGGTCCATCGTGAGCGACTCCACCTGACGGTGGGCGTGCATGAGGATGGTGCCGCCCGGGGTCTCGTAGACGCCGCGCGACTTCATGCCGACGAAGCGGTTCTCGACGAGGTCGACGCGGCCGATGCCGTGCTTGCCGCCGAGCTTGTTGAGGGCCTTGAGCACGCCGCCGGGCGTGAGCGTCTTGCCGTTGACCGCGACGCAGTTGCCCCGCTCGAAATCCAGCTCGACGTACTCGGGCTTGTCGGGCGCGTCCTCGGGGGAGACGGAGAGCTTGAACATGCCCTTGTTCTCCTTGGTCGTCGGGTCGAACCACGGATCCTCGAGAATGCCTGCCTCGTAGGAAATGTGCAGAAGATTGCGGTCCATCGAGTACGGCTTCTTGAGCGAGGCCTCGACGGGAATGTTGTGCTTCTGGCAGTACGCGATCATCTCCGCGCGGCCCGGGAAGAGCTCGCGATAGGCCTCGATCTTCCACGGGGCGATGATGCGCAGGTGCGGGGCGAGCGCCATGTAGGTGAGCTCGAAGCGGCACTGGTCGTTGCCCTTGCCGGTGGCGCCGTGCGCCACGGTGTCGGCCTTTTCCTTCTTCGCGATCTCGACCTGAGCCTTGGCGATGAGCGGACGGGCGATCGACGTGCCGAGGTAGTACTGTCCCTCGTAGATCGCGTTGGCGCGGATCATCGGGTAGATGAAGTCGCGCGCGAATTCCTCGACGAGGTCGAGCGTGTAGTGCTTCGACGCGCCGGTCTTCTTCGCCTTCTTGTCGAGACCCTTCAGCTCCTCTTCCTGGCCGACATCGGCCGCGAAGGTGATGATCTCAGCTTCGTAGGTTTCCTTGAGCCACTTGACGATGACCGACGTGTCGAGGCCACCGGAGTATGCGAGAACGATTTTCATGGGAGAAGGAGGAAGGAGGAAGAAGAGTTCTGAACCGCGAATGGACGCCAATCAACGCGAATGATTCGAGTGGAGGACGCGCTCCGGTTTTGGGTTTTGCGCCCTTAACAATCAGCCGGCGTGTCAACGATCCGTGCGGGTGATTCTGAACGGTGGGCGGGTGCGTCCCTGCACCCGCTTCGGTCAGGCTGGCCGGGACACGTGAGCTTCTCGACCCGCTCGTCCACGCCACCCCGCGGAAACGCTCACGAGCGCGGCGTCTGGGCGAGGACGGCCATGATGGCCTTTTGCACGTGGAGGCGATTCTCGGCCTGGTCGAGGATGATGGAGCGAGGGTTATCGAGCACCTCCTGCATGACCTCCTCGCCCGGATGGGCGGGCAGACAGTGCATGAAGTAGGCGTCCGGTTTCGCGGCGGCAAACAGGGCGCCGGTCACCGCGTAGGGCGACATGACGCGGATGCGTTTCTTGGTCTCCTCTTCCTTGCCCATGGAAACCCAGACGTCGGTGTAGACGATGTCCGCATCCTTCACGGCCTCGAAGGGATCGGTGGTGAAGTGGTACCCACCCTTGAATCCTTCCTGAGCCAGCAAGGCATTGATCTCCGGACCGGGCTCAAAACCCGCCGGCCCGGCGAGCGAGATCTTCATGCCGAAGAGATTCGCCCCGAGGATCCACGAGTTGGCCATGTTGCAGGCCGTGTCGCCGAGGAACGCGATCTTCCGACCCTTGAGCGAGGCGAGCATGTCGCCCCCGCGCGGCGCCCAGCGCTCGGCGGCGGTGAAGGCGTCGGTGTAGATCTGGCAGGGATGCAGGAAGTCCGTCAGCGCGTTGATCACGGGAATCGTACCCGCGGCGGCGAGGCGCTCCACTTCGCTGTGCTCGTAGGTGCGGACAATCAGGCCGTGGACAAAGCGCGACAGCACCCGGGCGGTGTCCTCGATGGACTCGCCCCGTCCCAGCTGGATGTCGTTCTTGTTGAGGAAGAGCGGATTGCCGCCGAGCTCGTGAATGCCCACCTCGAAGGAAACGCGCGTCCGGGTGCTCGATTTCGAAAAGATCATCGCCCACGTCTGCTGGGCCAGCACCGGCGGGGTGTGGCGTCCGCGCTTCTGCTTGAGGTCCCGGGCGAGCGCGAAGACTTCCGCCACTTCGTGCAGCTTGAAGTCGGTTTCTTTGAGGAAGTGCTTCATGGGAAACGGAAACACCTAAGGCGCGAAAACGCCGCGCACGAGAAAAAATCACCGCCGTCCGCGGAGACGTCCGCCGGCAGCCCGGGTCAGCGTTTGGCCTGCAGCACCGACCGGAAGATCTCCACGGCGCGCGTCAATTCCGCCGCCGACGCGGTCAGGGGCGGCAGCAGGCGGATCACGTTGCCGCCGGCCGGCGCCACCAGCAGGCCGGCATCGCGCAACGCCGCCACCCACGGACCGGTTTCACCGGTCATCTGCACGCCGACCAGGAACCCGCGCCCGCGCACGCCTGAGGTGTGCGCCGGAAAGTCCGCCACCATGGACCGCAACGCGGCCAGCCAGGGTCCGCTCGTCCGGTTCACGTGCGCCAGCAGCTGGTCGCGCTCCACCACATCCAACACGGCGAGCGCGGCGGCACACGCCAGCGGCGTGCCGCCATAGGTGGTGCCATGCGATCCGGGCTGGAACAGCTCGGCCGCCTGTTCGCCGACCCAGACCGCACCGATCGGAAAACCACCGCCGAGCCCCTTCGCCATGCCGACCGCGTCCGGGCGAACTCCGGCGTGTTGATACGCGTAGAAGGTCCCGGTGCGGCCGATGCCGCATTGGACCTCGTCCAGCAGGAGCAGCAGGTTGTGCTGATCGCACAACCGCCGCAGGCCGAGCAGGAACTCATCCGTGCACGGGTTGATGCCGCCCTCGCCCTGGATGGTCTCGACAAAGATGGCCGCCGTCGCGTCGTCGATCAGGTCGGCGAAGCTCTGCAGGTTGTTGAGCTCGCCGAAGACGAAGCCGGGCACGAGCGGACGAAAGCCCTTCTGGATCTTCTCCTGCGGAGTCGCCGACATGCCGCCAAAGGTACGGCCGTGGAAGGCGTTCTTCGCGCCGATGACTTTGTAGCACGTGCCCTCGACGCCGCCCGCCTTGCGCACGCCATGCAGGCGGGAGAGCTTGATCAGCGCTTCATTGGCCTCGGCGCCACTGTTGCAAAAGAACACCCGCCCCGGGCCGGCCTGCGCCACGAGGCGGCGGGCGAGTTCACCCTGGTTCGGATTGCGAAACAGATTGCTCGTGTGGATGAGCTCAGCGGCCTGTCGCTGCACCGCCGCAACCCAGTGCGGATGACAATGGCCGAGCGTGCTGACCGCGATGCCCGAGGTGAAATCCAGGTAGGCGTTGCCCGCGTCGTCCCAGACTTGCGACCCGGAGCCGCGCACCAGCGTCAATGCCGCACGCGCGTAATTCTTCATCACATGCGCGTCATACATCTCAGCCGTGCTGGTGCGGACGATCGAGGGAGGGGTCATGATGGATCTTTCGTCTCCAATCTTGCTCTTGCGCTTGCTGGGCGAACATCCGCGGGGCGGCCGGCAAAGCGACCGTCCCCGGATATCGGCCACCGCGTCAGCCGTGCACGATTTCCGTGCCGATGCCCTTGTCGGTGAAGATCTCGAGCAAGAGGCTGTGCGGGAGGCGGCCGTCGATGAAGTGCACGCGCTGCACGCCCTCCTGCAGGGCGCGAACGGCACTGAGGACCTTCGGGCGCATTCCCTTGTCGATCACGCCCTTCTTCTTGAGGTCGTCGACCTGGGAAACCTTGAGGGTGGAAATGAGGGTATTGGCATCCGGCGGATTCGAGAGCAGGCCGGGCACGTCGCTCATGTAAACCAGGCGGCGGGCCCGCAGCGCGCTGGCCACGCGACCGGCAACGAGGTCGGCATTCACGTTGTACGGCTTGCCGTCGTAGCCTTCCGCCACCGGCGAGATCACCGGGATGAAACCGTCGGCAATCTCCTTCTTGATCAGCTTCACCTTCACCTCGGTGACCTCACCGACGTAACCCAGGTCCACGGCGTTGCCATCGTCATCGGCGGTGAGTTTCTGGCAGACCAGCACCGTGTCCCCGGGCAGACCCTTGGGCTTGCCTTTCGCAGTGGTGATCGCGTCGCAGACGTCCTTGTTGACGATCTCGTCGAGCGTCTTCTTCACGATCGCCACGGTGGCCTCGTCGGTCACGCGCATGCCGTTCACGAACGTGGCCTTCAAACCGGATTGCTCCATCGCCTTGGTGATCGCCTTGCCGCCGCCATGCACGACGACGACGTTGATCCCGCACGCGGCGAGGAAAGCGATGTCGTAGGCGACGCGCGTGCGCGCCACCGGATCGGGATCATCCATGAAACTACCCCCGTACTTGACGACGAAGGTCGAGCCGCGGAAGTCCTGGATGTAAGGCAGGGCCTCGAGCAGCACCTTCGCCTTGGCGGTGATTTCAGCAACGTTCATGTCAGCTCACTCCGCCGCAACCGGAAGCTCCCGTGCACGGCGGCACGCGCGCGATTGCGCCAACGAGGGAGAGGTCAGGGCGGAAAAAGAGAGGCTCACGAGAAGGAGAGGATGGTGTGGATAAACCACACCCGGTGCGGTTTTCCATCACATTCTGGAGGGGGCGGGCAAAATGGACGTGACGAACGACGGGTGTTCCGGCGCGCAGCACACGCCCCGGGGTGCCGCGCGCACGTCCGCCCCCGCCGCCCTGGCGGTCGAAATTCGGCTTCACACGGCCGGCTGATCGGCCCACTTCTCGCTTCGTGCCGAGCACCTCCCTCACCTTCACGTCCCGCGATGACCATCGCGCCTGGCTTGCAACCCAGGCCCCCCTGCCCCGCGGCTTTCGCGTCGGCACCACGCGGTTCGAGTTCATGCCGCGCGAGGCACCGAAGCCCGCCAAGATGACGCTGACGTTGATCGCCCTTGACCGGCCGACGCCGGACTTCGCGGCGGTCTTCACGCGCAACGCCCTGCCGGGCGCACCGATCATCGTCGGCCGCCGGCGGCTCGAGGAAGCCACGCTCGGCGCGATCATCGTCAACAACAAGATCTCCAACGTGTGCGCCCCGGGAGGCGTGGAAACGGCCGAACGCATCTGCGCCGAGACCGCGCGCCTGCTGGGCCTCGCCTCCGGCCAGGTGCTGCCCAGTTCGACCGGCGTCATCGGGTGGTCGCTGCCGGTGGACGCCATCTCCGGCGGACTGCCCCAGGCAGTCGCCGCGCTGTCCGCCGGATCGATCCTGCCCGCGGCCGAAGGCATCGTGACGACCGATCTCTATCCCAAGATCCGGTGCGCCACGGTGGGCGGCGGCCGCATCGTCGGCATCGCTAAGGGCGCCGGCATGATCGAACCGAATCTCGCGACCATGCTGGTGTACGTGCTGACCGATCTCGCCGTGCCGCGGGCCACCTTGCGCGCGCTCCTCACCGAGGTCGTGGACTCGAGCTTCAACCGCATCAGCATCGACAGCGACACAAGCACCTCCGACACCGTCGCGCTGGTGTCATCGGGAGCCGTGGCGTGTCCGGACCTGGCGGCGTTCAAACGGGCGCTCGCCACGGTGTGCACCGACCTCGCCGAAGATGTGGTGCGCAACGGCGAAGGCGTGCGGCACGTGCTTCGCGTCAACGTCTCGGGCGCCGCCGACTCCGCCCTCGCGACCGCGCTGGGCAAGGCGATCGTGAATGCGCCCCTGTTCAAGTGCGCCGTCGCCGGGAACGATCCGAACGTCGGCCGGCTGGTCCAGGCGATCGGCAAGTACGTCGGTGCCACGGGCAGCGGCACGGATCTCAGCCGGCTGCGCCTCACGCTTGGCGGCATCGAGATCTTTTCCGGAGGCGTCTTCCGGCTCAATCCGGAGAAGGAAACGGCCCTCGTGGCCCACCTGCGCGGCGCCGAGCTCTACGCGAGCAAGCCGGACGCGCAGGGCGTGTTCACCCCGCCGATCGACTTCCCTCCTCACGAGCGGTGTGTCGAGATCGGGGTGGAGCTCGGATCGGGCCACGCCAGCGCGACCGTCTTCGGCGGCGATCTCACCCACGAATACGTGAGCGAGAACGCCGACTACCGGAGCTGACGGCAAGGACGCCCGGCCGGGCTTACACCAGCCCGGCCGTTTCGGGATAGCCGCACCAGAGGTTCATGATCTGCACGGCCTGGCCGCTGGCGCCTTTGACGAGGTTGTCCTCGGCCGAGGTGATCACGAAGTTGCCTGTGCGCGGATCATGCACGGCGGACACGTCGATCCGGTTGGTGCCCACGACGTGGGCCGTGTCCGGAGTCTCGCCCGACGGCAACACCTGGACGAAGGGCGACGACCGGTAGGCGGCCTGCCACGAAGCGTAGAGCGCTTCGATGGACGGATTCGCCGCCGGCACGGTGATGGTCGTGGCGATGCCCCGGCGCATGGGCGCGAGGTGCGGGTTGAACTGGATGATCGTTTTCGCGCCGGTACGCAACGCGAGCTGCTCCTCGATCTCGGCGAGGTGCCGGTGCTTCACCAGACCGTAGGCCTTGGCGCTCTCGGCCCGCTCGACGTAGAGGTACATCTCCTCGGCCTTTTTCCCGGCGCCGCTCACGCCGCTGAAGGAATTCACCACGATGTGTTCGCGCGCCACGATGCCGTCACGCAACAGCGGCACGAGCGGCACCAGCACGCTGGTCGGGTAGCAGCCGGGCGCCGCCACGAGTTTCGCCTCGGTCTTCCACGAGGCTGGCGTGAGTTCGGGTAGCACGAAACGCGCGGCCGGCAGGAGCTCGGGCGCATGGTGTTTGCCGTAGTACTTTTCGTACGTGGCCAGGTCGGCGATGCGGAAATCGGCACTGAGATCGATGACCCGCTTGCCCGCCGGGACGAGGACCTTGGCAAAATCGGCCGCCGCCCCGTGCGGCAGCGCGAGGAAGATCAGGTCGAGGTTGCTCGCGGCCAGCACGGCCGCATCCGAATCGGTGAACCGCAGGCCGCGGTCCTGGCCACGCAACGACGGAATGACCGTTGCCAGGGGTTTCCCGGCATGGGTGCGCGACGTCACCGCCGCCAGGGTGACGTGCGGATGGCCGAGCAACAATTTGACCAGAAGTTCGCCGGAGTAGCCGGCGGCGCCAACGATGCCTACATTCATGAGGACGAAAAAAGACAGATTAGAGTGTCAAACCCAAGTACGGTGCGCAAAAAAAGCCGCCTTCGGAGAGAAGGCGGCTCGAAAAGGAAGAAGCGGAAGGGATCAGCGCTTGGAGAACTGGTACCGCTTGCGGGCGCCAGGCTGACCGGGCTTCTTGCGTTCCTTGGCGCGGGGATCGCGCCGGAGGTGGCCGGCCTTCTTGAGCGGCGCACGCAGTTCCGGATTCATCTTCTGGAGGGCGCGGGCGATGCCGTGCGCCACTGCACCGGCCTGACCAGTGACCCCGCCGCCGTCGACATTGGCGACGACGTCGATCTTCTCGCCCAGTTCGACGGTCGCCAGGGGCGCCGAGGCCTTGCGGGAGAAGTTCTCGTGGGTGAAGTAGGAATCGAAGTCACGGCCATTGGCCACAAACTTGCCGGTGCCCTCGAAGATGCGGACGCGGGCAACCGAGGTCTTGCGGCGGCCGGTGCCGAGGAAAATTGCTTTGTCAGCGCTCATGGGTGTCAGACGGAGATTTTAACCGGGTTCTGGGCCTCGTGCGTGTGCTTCGGGCCGGCGAACACGCGCAGCTTCGTCAGCATCTTCGCGGCGATGCGGTTCTTCGGCAGCATGCCCTTGACCGCGTGTTCGATGATGAACTCGGGATGACGCTCCCGCTGCTCGGAAAGCTTGCGGTAGCTCTCGCCGCCGACGAAGCCGGAGAAGAACATGTACGAATTCTGTTCCTCCTTCTTGCCCGTGAGCACCACCTTCTCGGCGTTGATGATCACCACGTAATCACCGGTGTCGACATTCGGGGTGTAGGAAGCTTTGTGACGGCCGCGGATGAGGTTCGCGGCTTTCACCGCAAGGCGGCCAAGGACCTGTCCCTCGGCATCGATGAGATGCCACTTGGGCTGGACGGTCTCCTTTTTGGCGAGGAACGTTTTCATGAGAAAAGGGGCCTAGAGGTAGGCTTTGGCGAAGGGGTGTCAACCCGCATTTTGGCGGGAGCGGAAAAAAGACCCTTCACGCGCTCCAGTCTGAGGTGGAGGCGTGGGTCCCCCCGCGCGTGATTTTGGATCTTCACGCGTCCGCCCACCCTCGACTGGCCCGCGCGAGCCTCTCGACGCGCGTCCGAAAAACGCACCCATCGGCCGACAAAAAACCCGCCTCCGCACGGGGCGGAGGCGGGTCAGGAATTCGCTTACGCTAAGACGATGGGATTAGAAACCGATCGTGATGCCGGTCGTGGCCCAGATCTCGTCGTCAGCGTCGTCGAAGTTCGTGGTCGCCCACTGCACGCCGAAGTTCACCGTAGCGCTGTCGTTCAGCTTGTAGGGGATCACCGCACCCGCACCGTAGTACGTGTAGTCCGAACCGCCGTCGGTGTCGACGCGGCCGAGGGTCGCGCTGAAGTCGAGGGAAGCCTTGTCCGACAGCGAGACGCTGTAGCCAGCGGCCGCCTGGAAGGTCCACGCCTTCAGATCGATGTCGTAGTAGCTGTAGAAGCTCGGGGTGAAGCCCGCGAGGGTACCGGTCAGGCCGACGAAGAACTCGGTCGTGTCTTCGATGCCGGAGCCCGCCGTCTTTTCCGGGTAGTAGTAATAGGTCACGCCGGTGTCGATGGACCACGTGTCGCTGAGCGGGATGCCGTAGCCAGCGTAGAAGTCGATCTCGTTTTCAACAAGGGACTTGTCAACGCGCTCGATCGGCAGGTTCGTCCAGAGACCGGCGTACCAGTTGCCAGAGGCAACCTCGACGGACGGTTGGAACGAATCGCTGGCGAGCTGGTTGCCGCGGAAGACGTACTTGCTCGTGTACGGGAAATCCACCGTCACGGAGTAAGACGACGCCGGCTCCTGGGCCCGGAGGGAAACACACGCCGCGAGGGCGGCGAGGGTGATAACGATCTTGTTCATTATGTTGATGGTCTGTAGTTTGTTAAGTTGCCGTTGGTCAACGGCGCCCGAGATCCGAGACCATAGGATTGTAAAACTCAAGGTTATACGCACTTATGGCACCGGACATGGGTCGCAGACCGAGGCAGACGGCACATGTTCCAGCAATCCATGGGCCAAATTCATACCCGTATGAAAATAATCAATTTAATCGCCGGTTTTCTTGGGGTAAGTGGCGTCTCTTTGGGTGCTTTTGGTGCCCACGCGCTCGAGGACACCCTCGCCGCCAGCGGCCGCACGGCGACGTGGGAAACCGCTGTGCTCTACCACCTCATTCATGCCGTCGCCTTGTTTGCCGCCGCGCAGGGAGCGGTTGTAACGCGGCACGTCAGCTCGGTCCTGACGTGGTCGTGGGGTGGCGGCGTGCTGCTGTTCAGCGGCTCGCTGTACGCGCTTTGCCTCGGAGGACCGCGCTGGCTGGGGCCGGTTACCCCCATCGGGGGCGTGCTGCTGATCGTCGGCTGGGCCTGGGTGATGCGCTCCGCGTGGCGGAGTCGGGAGACGTCGTGATGCGGTTGCCGGCCGATCTTCATCGCGTGCTCGAGGCGGTTCGGACCGCCGGCAGCCCCCGCCTGGTCGGGGGCTGTGTACGCGACTGGCTTGCGGGGCTGGAACCCAACGACTTCGACGTCGAGGTGGGCGGCCTGACCTTCGACCGGCTGCAGGCCTTGCTCGCACCGTTCGGCGCGACGGACATTGTCGGCCGCAGTTTCGGCGTGATCAAACTCCGGCTCGCGTCCGGCGACTACGACTTCAGCCTGCCCCGCCGCGAATCGAAAACCGGCGCCGGTCACCGCGGTTTTGCCATCACTCCGGAACCGTCCCTGACCGAGGCGGAGGCGGCCGCGCGCCGGGATTTCACCGTCAACGCGATCGCCTACGATCCCTTCACCGGTCGGGTGATCGACCCGTTGAATGGCGTCGCCGATCTGAAGGCGCGCGTGCTGCGCCACACGGGCCCGGCCTTCGCCGAGGATCCCCTGCGCGTGTTGCGCGCCTTCCAGTTTGCTGCGCGGTTCGATTTCACCGTCGCACCCGAAACGATCGCCCTGTGCCGGGCGATGGTCCCGACCTACGCCGAGCTGCCGGTGGAACGCATCTGGGGCGAGTGGGACAAATGGGCGGTGAAATCCACCCGGCCATCGCGCGGCCTGGGGGTGTTGAAGGAAACCGGCTGGCTGGGCCACTTTCCCGAGCTCGCCGCCCTCGACGGCTGCCCGCAGGAGCCCGAATGGCACCCGGAAGGCGACGTGTACGTGCACACCGGACACTGCCTTGACGCCCTCGTGAGCAACCCCGACTGGCAGGCGGCGCCCGCGGCGAAACGGCGCCTGCTGACCTTTGCTGTGCTCACCCATGATTTCGGCAAGCCCGCCACCACGGCCCGGATCGAGCGCCGCGGCGTCCTGCGGTGGACCAGCCTCGGTCACGAAGCCGCCGGGCTTGAGCCCGCGCGCCAGTTTCTCACGCGGATCGGCGCTACGGCCGACCTGGCCGACCATGTCGGACCCCTCGTGCAGAATCACCACGCCCACCACCACGGCCGCGATGGCATCTTCACCGATACGCAGGTCCGCCGGCTGGCCAAGCGGTTGGCCCCGGCGACGATTGACGACATCTGCACGGTGATGATTGCCGATTCACGGGGCCGTCCGCCTCTTCACTCGCCGGACACCCTGGCCTACATCGAACGGCTCCGGAAGCGGGCGCACGACCTCGCGCTGCAGCACAGTTCACCCCGCCCGCTGATTTTGGGCCGCCACCTGGTAAAGCGGGGTATCACGCCCGGACCCACTTTCCGCACCATCCTCGATGCCGCCTTCGAAGCCCAGCTGGACGGCGTTTTCACCGACGAGGCGGCCGGCGAAGCCTGGCTGCAAAACCATTTGCGCTACCGCTACCCGGACCTAAAGTGACCGGCTCTTTCCCATGGCAACTCAGCTCGACCAACTGAAACAGTACACCAAGGTGGTCGCCGACACCGGCGACTTCGTCAGCATGAAGGAGTACGCGCCGCAGGACGCGACCACCAACCCTTCGCTGATCCTCAAGGCCGCCGCCATGCCGGCGTACGCCCCGCTGGTCGACCAGGCCATCAAGGATGCTGGCGCCAACGCCCGCCTCGACCAGGTCATCGACCGCCTGCTCGTCGTCTTCGGCCTTGAGATTCTCAAGATCGTCCCGGGCCGCGTTTCCAGCGAGGTCGACGCACGCCTGTCATTCGACACCCAGGGCACGTTGACCAAAGCTCGGGAGATTATCGCCCTTTACGAGAAGGCCGGCATCGATCGCAAGCGGGTGCTGATCAAGATCGCGTCCACGTGGGAAGGCATCAAGGCCGCCGAGCAGCTCGAGAAGGAAGGCATCCACTGCAATCTGACGCTGCTCTTCTCGTTCGCCCAGGCCGTCGCGTGCGCCGAGGCCGGCATCAAGCTCATCTCCCCGTTCGTGGGTCGCATCCTGGACTGGCACAAGAAGAACGCCGGCCGCGACTTCACCGGCGCGGAGGACCCGGGCGTGATCTCGGTCACCCAGATCTACACCTATTACAAGAAGTACGGCTACAAGACCGAGGTGATGGGCGCCAGCTTCCGTAACAAGGGCGAGATCCTCGAGCTCGCCGGCTGCGATCTCCTCACCATCGCCCCTGCCCTGCTCGGCGAACTCAAGGCCTCGACCGATCCGGTCGTGCGCAAGCTCGACCCGGCCAAAGCCGCCGCCGCCACCGTGAAGAAGGTGACGTTCGACGAGAAGACCTTCCGCTTCGCGCTCAACGAGGACGCCATGGCCACGGAGAAGACTGCCGAGGGCATCCGTCTGTTCTCCGCCGACATCGTGAAGCTCGAGCAGCTCATCGCGCAGAAGCGCGGCTGAGCCCTGGCAAGACTTCGTCCCAACCGCCCGTCGCCCGCCCGGCGACGGGCTTTTTTTTGCCTTCGCAGAGCGCGCGTTTGACAAGGCCCGGCGCCGCTCCTGCTTTCACGCTCGGCGCTCCCGCGCTCCGACCCCTCGTCGTCGGTCTGCCGGGACGACCGGTTTTCACCCATGGACGGCACCGACCTCATACAAGACCTCGCCATCGTGCTGCTCGCCGCCGGCGTCGCCGGCGTGCTGTGCAAGCGCATCGGCCTCTCCGTGATCGTCGGCTACCTCGCGGCCGGTATGCTCATCGGCCCCTACACGCCGCCGGTGTCGTTCATCACCGACGTCGAACGCATCCAGACCCTTTCGCAGCTCGGCCTCGTGTTCCTCATGTTCGCGATCGGCCTCGGCCTGAGCCTGACCAAGCTCAAGACGATGGGCCTGCCGACGCTGCTCGCCACGGCCCTCGGGGCGTTCTTCGTGCTCAATCTGACCCGGCTCATCGGCATCGCCGCCGGCTGGAGCCCGCTGCAGAGCCTGTTCGTCGCGAGCATGTTCATGGTCTCGAGCTCGGCCGTGATCGCCAAGATCGTGAGCGAACTGAAGCTCACCCACGAAGGCTCGGCGCAACGGGCCCTCGGCATCACGGTCATGGAGGACGTCGTCGCCGTGGTGATGCTGACCATCCTCGCCAGCCAGACGCAGGGCGGCGGTGACGCCAACGTGGGCAGCCTGCTCGCCACCATGAGCGCGTTCGTCGTGCTGCTCGTTGGCGCCGGTCTGCTGCTGGTGCCGCGCCTGCTCCGGCGCCTCGAAGCCAAGGCCGATCCGGAACTGCAGACCATCATCGTGGCCGGCGTGCTCTTCATGCTCGCGATCAGCGCGGCGAAGGCGGGCTACTCGCTGGCCCTCGGCGCCTTCCTCCTCGGCGCGATTGTGGCCGAAATGCCGCAAAAGGGTGGGGTCGAAAAATCCTTCGCCGGCATGCGCGACCTCTTCTCGAGCGTGTTCTTCGTCTCGATCGGCATGATGATCGACCTGCGGCTGCTCGCCGACGTGTGGTGGATGATCCTCGCGCTGTTTGTCTTTGTGATCGTGGGCCGCCCGCTCGCCACCGGGCTGGCCATGATCGTGTGCGGCACCACACCGCGCGAGGCCCGCCGCGCGGGCTTACTGCTAACGCCCCTGGGCGAATTCTCGTTCATCATCGCCCAGCTCGGCGTCGGCGCCTCCGTGCTGCCCGCCGAGTACTACCCGCTCGCCGTCGGCGTCTCGATCCTGACCGTGCTTGCCACACCGCTGATCAACCGGCACGGCGAGGCGATCATCCGGATCGCGGAGCGCATCGAACCGCGCTGGCTGACCCGGGTGTTCGACGCCTACCACGGCTGGCTGCAGCATGCCGGTGGCCGCCAGACCTCACCCGTCGCATGGAAACTCATTCGCGGGCGCCTCATCCAGATCGCGGTCGAGATGCTGCTCGTCACCGGGCTGCTCATCTTCTCGGGTCCCCTGCTCGCGGCGTTCGAAAACCTCATCGCCTCCTCGGGGATGGAGGACACGGTGCTGAACTACACCTTCTGGTCCCTGGTCGGGCTCATCGTCCTGATCCTGCTCGTCGCCATCTGGCGCAACGTCACCGCCGTGATGATGATTCTCGCCGAAAGCGTCGGGGCTGACACCCGCCTGCCCACCCCGGTGATCTACAACAGCCTGCGGGCGCTGGCCGCCGCCGCGACCGGCTACTGGCTCTATGCCATCGTGCCGATCAACGCCCTTCCCGGCTGGGGCTGGTTGGTGATCGTCGGCGCCGCGGTCGCGATCGTCGCCGTCTTCTCGCATCGGCTGATCTACTGGCACAGCACCTGGCAGTCGTCCGTCCAGGACGTGTTCAACGACGAGTCCGCGCCCTCCCGCGATGGCCGCGCCTCGGCCCGGCTCGCCATGGGGCAGCGGCTTGAGGAATGGGACATGCATCTGGAGGACTACGTCATCCCCGACGATGCGGAGTACGCCGGCTGCGACCTCGCGCACCTCGCGATCCCGACTCGCTTCGGCTGCTCCGTCATCGAACTGGAGCGCAACGGGCACGTAATCACGCGCACCGGACCCGACCTGCGCGTCTACCCGGGCGACAAGCTCCTGTTGCTCGGCAAGTCCGAAGGCCTCGCCGCCGCGCGCAGCTTCCTCCAGACCAGCCGGCGCGCCGCCGACACCGGCGATGAGTTTGGCGGTTCCGTGCTCGAGTCGTGCGTCATGCCGTCCGGTCCGCGCACCGGCCGGACCCTCGCCGACCTGAACGTCGCAGCCGAAACCGGTGTGCGCATCGTCGGTATTCAGCGCGGCGATACCAAGATCATCAATCCCGGCGGACAGCAGCGGCTCGAGGCCGGGGACGGCCTTCTGGCCGTCGGCACCCTGCAGGAGCTGCGAGCCTTCCGCCGCTGGCTGAAGGGCGCGCCGACCGCGCCGGCCACGGCCGCCTGATCCGATGCTGCGTGCCTTCCAGTGGGACCTTGCCCGGCAGGTCGAGCGCCTCGACTTCCTGCTCGCGCAGCTGCCGCGCTACGCGGACTGGGGCTACCAGCAGCTCTACCTCCACCTCGAGGATGCGGTGGAGTACCCGTCTCTGCCCGGCGTCGCCCGCGCGGACGCCTACCGGCACGCCGACCTGGCCCGCCTCATTGCCGCCGCCGGCCGGGTCGGCATCCAGGTGGTGCCGATCGCCAACCTGCTCGGCCACACTCAGTACCTCATCAAGCATCCCGACCTGCGCGACCTCAACGAGCTGCGCGCCGCCGACGGTTCGCCACAGGAGCGCGGCCAGATCTGCCCGCTGCATCCCCACACCCTCGAGGTGGCGGCCCGGGTGCTCGACGACGTCGCTCCGTTCTGCACCGCAGGGCTCGTGCACGTCGGCCTCGACGAGTCCTTCCATCTCGGCCGTCACCCGCTCTCGCGGGCTGAGATCGCGGAGCGCGGCCTCGCCGCCCATTTCGCCGCCTACGTCGGCCGCCTGCACACCCTTGCGACCGCCCGCGGCCTGCGCATGGGACTGTGGGCGGACATGCTGGCCCTGCTGCCCGGGGCAATCCCCCTGCTGCCGCGTGGCCTGGCCGCCTACGATTGGTATTATTATCAGTTCGCCCGCCATCCGCGGATGGAGTTGTACAACTTCCGCGACTACGATCTGACCCCGTCCCTGCGGCGCCAGGGCATCGCGTACTGGGGTTGTCCCATGAATGGCTCGTTCCGCCACGAGCCGCTGCCGGTCTTCGGCGACCGCCTCGCCAACCTGCGCTCGTGGTGGGACCGCTGCCGGCGCACGCAGGCCGAGGGCTTCCTCGTCACATCGTGGGAGCCGAACCGTCTCGCCCTCGAGCTGACGACCGTGATGGATGCCGCCGCCGCCTGCCTGTGGCAGGATCCCGCCGTCGACGACCACACAACCATGCTCGCGCGCGGATTCGAGCGAGTCTTTGGCCGGTCGGGCGCCCGCGAGGCCGCCCGCGTGGCCCTGCGGGCCGACGAACACGCGTTCGCCGGCTACGCCCGGTGGGAACTCAACGAACGCTGGAACGCCACCGGCCAGCGCGACGGCCTGGCCCCGGCCGAGCGCGAAGCGCGCCTGTTTGCACGCTTCGCCCGCCTGCCGCTGCCCGAACCGTTCGCCGCCAGCCTTTGCTTCCGGCATTACCTCGCCGAGCGCGATGCCTTTGTCCGTCGCGCCGCCCAAGGCGTTGCCCGCCTGCGCCGGCTCCAGGCCACCGGACAGCCTCTGGCACCCCTGCTCGCGACGTTGCGCGACGAGGCCGCGGCCTTCGGTCGCGCCTGGCAGGCGGGACGCCGAGCGGCACGGCGGATGTGGCTGCGTACCCGGGAACCTTCCGCGCCCAGCCCCAACGACGCCGTCCTTGCCGCCGACGCCGCCCGGCTCGCGTCGTGGCGGACCTGGCTTGCCGGCTGCCGGCGGACGCCAGCGCACGTCTGGACGGACAACCCCGTCCGCGGCCCGTGGCAATTGGAGTTCACCGTGCGCAACTTCGAACCGGCCCTGCAGAAGGTTGTCGTCGAACAGCAGCAGCCCGACGGGTCCTGGCGGGTAATCGCCGGCCGCTTCACCATCGAATTTCGCGCCGTTGCCGCCCGCCGCCAAGCCCGCGTACAGCGCACGTTCTCGGTGCCGATCGACGTGCTCGAACGCCCGTTGCGCATTGGCGTTCGCGGCCTCGGACGGGTGGCCATCAGCCAAGTGACCCTGTCCGACGGCGTCACCGTGCTCACCGCGCTGCGGGCGCCGGTACGTCTCGGCCGGCGTGCTCCGGCCAAAGGGTTTCCCACGCTCGACTGGGAGCACAATGCCGGCGAACGTCGGCTCACGTTCTCCTTCCCCGCCCGCCATGCATGAAGCGCTGAAAGCCCACGCCGTCCTCGCCGGCCAACCGTCCGGTTGCGGTTTGGCCACGGTCGTTGCCGTGGAAGGCTCGTCCTACCGACGCCCCGGGGCCCGCCTGGTCCTGACCCCAGCCGGACAGCGCATCGGGTCGATCAGCGGCGGCTGCCTCGAGGAGGACCTGCTCCTCCACCTCGGCCGCGTGATGGCATCCGGCCAGTCCCGCACCCTGCTCTACGACACGACGGAGGAGAACGACCTCGTGTGGGGCGTAGGTCTCGGTTGCCACGGTAAAGTCACGCTGCTGCTGGAGCGGCTGGACCACGTGTCACCGGCCCTCGCCTTTGCCCACGACGCCGCCGGCGTGGTGCGGACCGGCGTCGTGCTGGCCACCGCCTACGACGCTGCGGATCCCGCGGGACTCGGCACGTTCCTCGGTGTCGCCGGCGACGGCCGATCCTGGCATCCCAACCTGGCCGAGCCGGTCCTCGACGCCCTGCGCACGCCAGCGCGCGCCGCGCTGGAAGCAGGCCGGTCCGCCTGGAGACGCGTGCCGGAGCTGCCGGGCCAGCCGTCCGTTTTTGTTGAATACATCCCGCCTCCGCCGCGCCTCGTGATCCTGGGCGCCGGCGACGACGCCCGGCCCCTCGCCCGCTTCGCCTGTGAGCTCGGCTGGTCGGTCGCGGTGGCGGATCCGCGGGCGGCGTTTGCCACCCCGGAGCGTTTTCCCGCCGCCGCTACGGTCCAGGTCGTCCCGCCCGAACAGCTCGCGGAACGAGTGCCCTTCGACCGCCACACCTACGCCGTGGTCATGACGCACCACTACGTACACGACCTTCCGTACCTCAAGGCCCTGCTGCCGCTGCAGCTGCCCTACGTCGGCCTGCTCGGACCGCGCAAACGCGCCGAGAAGCTGCTCGCCGATCTGCGCAACGAAGGCCTCGCCCTGCCGCCGGCCTGGCTGACTCCGTTGCATGCGCCCGTTGGCCTCGACCTCGGGGGCGACACCCCCGAAGCCGTGGCACTCTCGATGCTCGCCGAGATGCAAGCCCACCTGCAGGGACGCGACGGCCGCCCCCTTCGCGATCGAACCCGCCCGATCCATGGCTGACTCTACTCCGACTTCGGGTCAGCGCTGCGGACTCGTCATCCTCGCCGCCGGCGGTTCGACCCGGCTCGGGCAACCGAAGCAGCTGCTGCCAGTCGGCGGTGTTCCCCTGCTGGAGCGTGCGGTGCTGGCCGGGCTCGCCGCGCCGGTCTGGCCCATCGTGGTCGTGCTGGGGGCGCACGCCGAACGGATCCGCCCAACGCTGGCCCGGCATCCCGTCTTGATCGCCGAAAACCCGGCGTGGGCGGAGGGGATGGCGTCGTCGTTGCGCGCAGGGCTGGGCGTACTGCAGGCCTTTTCGCCGCGTATCGACGGGGCCCTGCTTGCCCTGTGCGACCAGCCGCATTTTTCCGCCACAACCATCGATGCCCTGCTTGCGGCCCACGCGCAGACGCGCCGGAGCATTGTTGCCGCCCGCTACGGCGGACGCCTAGGCGCCCCCGCCCTGTTCCTCAGAGAACACTTCGCCGCCTTGTCCGCTCTCACCGGCGACGAGGGTGCCCGCAAGTTGATCACCCGTGTGCCGCCGGAGTCGGTCGCGGCCGTCGATCTGCCCGAGCTCGCGCTCGACCTCGACACGCCGGAAGACGTTGCGTCGTTCAACCGCGGCGCCTGAGCCGCCGGCTACAGCGGACGAACCTGGCGATGCCCGCGCAGCCGGGCACGCATCAAGGCGGCGGCCTTCCACGCACCGAAGAGCAGACGGTACCAGGCACGCTTGAGGGCATTCGTGCCATAATGCTTCAGGTAGACGTCGCGGTTGGCATCGAAGATCGCCCGGCTCATGCGCTCCAGGTCCTTGCCCACGCTCACCCCTTTCAGGTGCGTGCAGGTCACGCGCCCGTCGTAGACGACGCGAAACCCCGCCCGTGCGACGCGGATGCAGAGATCGAGATCGTCGCCATACATGAAGAAGGTTTCGTCGAAAACCTTCCCGTCGGGCGCGGCTCGTTCCAGCACGCGGCGGGGCGCGAGCATGAAGGCGCCGTTGATGGCTCCCACGTCGTAGGTGCCGTCCTCGGGTAGATGGGTGAGGTTGTAACCCGAAACCAGCGCGGTGCGCGGGAACGCCGCGGCGAGGCCGGTGGCCCGGCAAAAGCCGTCCCACGCCGACGGGATGCTCCGCCGGCAGGCGAGATCCATGCGCCCGTCAGCCTGGACCAGACGGGGTGAGATCAGGCCGAGGGCGGAATCGGCCTCGAGCCGCGCCAGGCAATGCTCGAGCGCCCCCGCATGCAACTCGGTGTCCGGATTGAGAAAGAGCACGAACGGCGCCGTCGTCCGGCCGTAGCCCAGATTGTTGCCGCGGCCAAAGCCGAGATTCGACCCCGGGTTGATGTAGGTTGCGCCCGGATACGCCGCGCTCACCACCGCGCCGGTGCCATCGCCATCGCAGGAGTTGTCCACGACGATCACCTCGACCGCCCCGCCGCCGATCTCCCGCGGCAGCGATCGGAGGCACGCGCCGATCTCATCGCGCGAACGGAAGGCGACAATGATGATGGCGAGGCGCGGGGACATGATGGGAGGCTCGACGAGAGGCGAACGGCAGTGTGCGGACGAACCCATCCGGCGCCATCGGAAAACCGGACTGACCGCCGGCCAACGCCGCGGACGCCCGACGCGGGAGGCAGGATTGCGTGGTCCGCTCGGCCCGGCTGGCCGCGATTGACGCGCACGCACCGGACTGACCTGCTGCCCGCGTGACGCCCGCTGGCCCCGAGACCGCCCGTTCGCCCCGTTGGCCGGCCGCGACCGCTGCCGTTCTGGTCGGCGCCCTGCTGGTCGTCCGCCGGCCGGACGTGTTCGCGACCCCGCAATTCTGGCACGAGGACGCGGTCGTGTTCCTCACGCAGCAGCGCGCCAACGGATTCCTCGAAGCGCTGCTCACGCCCTATGCCGGCTACCTGCACGCCTACCCACGCCTGATCGCGGCCTTGGCAGACGCACTTCCGCTGCTCTGGACGCCAACGCTCCATCTCGCCGGGGCCTGCCTCGCCTGGCTCGTCAGCGCGCTGGTGGTCGCCACGTCACCCGTGTTCGTCGGCACCGCTCGGCGAATACTGGCCGCCGTCGTGCTGGTTGCTGTACCCCAAGGAGGTGAAGTCTTCGCCAACCTCACCAACGCCCAGTGGCCCTTGGCAGCGGCGCTCGCGCTGCTGATGATTGAAACCCCGGGGACGCGTCGTCTGACCTGGCAGGCGCCTTTCGTGGTCGTCGCCGGGCTGACCGGGCCGTTCAGCCTGCTCATTGCTCCCCTTTGCGTGTGGCGGACCTGGCGCCTACGGACACTGCCGGTACCAGAGGCCCTGCTGCTGCTAACCGCCCTGATCCAAGGAGCCGTGTTGGCGCTGGGCGGCTCCCGGCTCGCTTCCACCGCCGACATCAGCATCGCCAACGTCGCCGCCGGCTTGCTGCTCTACGTGGTCCCGGAGTTCACCGGGCTGAAGGCCGATTCGCTGGGGCTGACCATTTCGGCCGGCCTTCGAGCCGGGGTCACCGCCCTGGGTGCCGCCCTGGCCTGTGCCCTGCTTGCGCGCTCCGCTGCAAATCGTTCGATCCTCGCGGGCTTGGCCACGTTTACTCTTCTGTCACTCTTGGCCGGTTGTATCGCAGGTGTAGCTGCTGGCTGGATACCATCGGCCTTCGGTGAAGGTCAAAGGTACCTTTACCTGCCCTTCGTTGGGTTCTCCTGGTGTGGGCTCATCGCGTTGCCATCCAGCCCTCCCCGGCTGCGGTTACCCGGCAACGGCCTGCTGCTTATAGCGGCCGTCCACTCCCTGTGGCACTTTCAGGCCCCGCGCTATGCCGCGGCGCCCTGGTCCGAGGTCGTCCGTCGGGTCGAGGCCGGAGAGAGTATCATCTTCAGGGTCGCTCCGCTCGGGACGGAGGTGGTGCTGCATCCGCGTGCCGCGGCCGGACCAGCCACACCGCCAACAGCAACCACCACGCCGACACCGCCAGCGCAGCCGGACCGCTGACGGTCAACAGTTGCCGTATCCCATGCGCCGATGCACGCAGCGGCCTGGGCCAGAGCACGGTAAGGGCGGCTCCGGCGTTCTCCGGAGCCAGTTCAAGTCGGTAATCCCCGCCCTCCGCGCGGAATCCCCATCGACGCCAGCCTCCGCCCGCGAGGCCAAGATCAGCCAAGGCCGCGCTCTTTCCCGTAACCGAATCGACGGCACGCCCGCCCTCGACGTTCTTCGTCAGAATCCACCACCGTCCCGGGCTCAAGGGCAGTTCCGGCGAACGCCACGCCCGCGGATCGACGCCCGCGTTATCCGCCGTGCCCTCCGTGCCCAGCGAGCCAAACCGCTGCCAAAGGCCGTCGGGAGGCCGATCCAGCTCGGGTGGCAACCAATGACCTTCAACCGCCTGCCCGAGCACCCGGGCCAGGGTGGCCGCGTCGGGATGCACGCCCGCGCGGCGCAGGTGTTCGCCCGGATAACCCGACTGCACCTCGGCATGCGCCGCCTCGAGCTGCGCCGTCCGTCGGGCCTCGAGCTCCGGCAGTGTGTGCGAGGCGAAGCGCCCGCCTTGGTAAACCACACCTGCAACCCCACCGACCAGCCAGAGCAGGAGGGCCGTTCGCGCCCAGCGTCCGGGCAGGCACCCAAGGAGAACCCCGGCGGCGAAGATGCCGGGAAGCAGCGAATCCAGGTAACGCGACACCGGGGCATACGACGCGACCGCCGCTCCGCCGCGAACCCACGCAAGCGCCGCCGCGGACAACACCGACCACAGCGCGAGTCCGGCGAGAAGATCGGCCTCCGGCCCGATTCTTTCATCGCGACGGAGCCGACCCGCGAGCCAACCAGCCAACGGAAGGATCACCCCAACGGACCACCCCGGGAAACTCGGCCAAGGCCAGGCGAGCGCCGCTCCGAAGACCTGCAGCCATTGCCCCACACTCTGCACGCGGGTCTCGCCCCCGCCGGCCGCATGGAGGCTCCAGCTGTAGCCCCAGATGCAGCCCAGACAGGCCACGACGCAGACGCGAGCCCAGCCACGTCGCTCGCTGGGTTTCGACGTCCGCCAGGCAACGAAACTCACGCCCGCCACAGCCAGGCTGGCGAGCACTCCCGCCGACATGGTGAGGGGCGCGAGCCCCAAGGCCACCACCCCCACGCCAGCAGCCAGACGTGACCGTGGCCACGACAACGCTCCTGCCACGCCCACGATGCTCAACAGGACCAGAGCGAGGAACTGGGACTGGAATCCCCACAGGGTATTCTGATGCGCCCAGGGAAACGCCCACGTCACAACCGCGATCAGCGATGCCAGCAGAGCGAGCCGCCGGTCCCTGGTCCAAAGACCAGCGGCAAACGTTACCACACCGGCGAGCAGCGCCGGAAAGAACGTGTTGACCACCATCTGCCCCAGCGGATCCCAGCCGCCGAACACCACAAACCAGAAGGCATTCCAAGCCTGCGGCAGCACCGGCCGATGCAGCGTGTGCGGCTCGAGCAGGAGGCCCCCATGGAACGCGCCATCGTGCAAAGGCCCGTACAGCAGGACGGCCTCGGCGTCCCACTGATCCAGGTAGGGCACGGGCGATCCGACGCGCGCGATCAGCCACCCGCGGGACACCAGCACCAGCAACGCCGTCGTGCCCGCGAGCAAGGCGGCGATCGACCACCTGAATCCTCCCCGAGCGGTCGTCATGGCCGCAGCGCCCTCGCGCGATGCTCCGGCATCGGTCCCGACCGGCCGTGCAAACCGTCCCATGTCCCAAGAACCATGGCCTTGAGTTTGAGCCAGCGATGCTGCTCCAGCACGACCGCCCGAAAGCCGTTGTAAACCGCGAAGCTGAAATCGAAGAGCGCCCAATGCGGCTGGGCGCACGCATGCCGCCGCCACACCGTGACCCGGTTGCGCGCCATGTAGTAATGCCGGAACGGCGCATGATTCATCGGCCGGAAATCGTGGCCGAGCATGCGCAGCGTGCTTCGTCGTCCCAGGTGGTGCTTGAGCCGGGCGGCCTCGGCGACCGCGATCCGAAGACCGGCCCGACGCGCACGCAAACAGAACTCAACGTCCACATAATCGATGAAGAGGGCATCGTCGAAACCTCCTAGCGCTCGCCAGCACGACATGGACACCAGGGAGCCTGACGTGATGACCAGTGTGACATCGTCCAGCTCGGCGCCAACCGACGCCCGCCGGAACAACCAGCGCGTTCGCGGCGATGCTCGGATCCAACGGTAGCTGGACGCCCCAAACCCGTCTTCCACAATGACGGGCCCCACCACGGCGACATTCTGGAATTGGGAAGCTTTCTGCTGCAGGTGGGTCACCATGCCCACGATGGGTTCGCTATCCTGATCGAACGTCACCACCCACCGATAGCCATCGCTCTCCGCCCGGCGCAGGCCGGTATTGAGCGCTGCGCCCAAACCAAGGTTTTCACCGAGCGGCATCCACTCGATCCACGACACGTCACGTAGTTGGGTCGCAAGGTCCGGTGGCGAACCGTTATCCACGACATAAAGGCGCCCAACCTCGCTCGCGATCCCCCTGAGCCGCGACAACAGGCCTTCGTCTGGAAAATATGTCACGACCACCCCGGCAGCCTGGTGCTTTGCCTCGCCCTCGGGCTGAATCATGACGTTTTGCCCCCGGCCAACACTTCCTTGAGGCGCGCCACGGACGCTGTGATCGAGAACGCGCGGAGGTCATCGCGCCCACGCTCGGACAACCGTTTCCGCAGGGCAGCATCGCCCACCAGGGTCATCACACTCTTGGCCAAGGCGTGAACATCACCAGCGGGGTACAGCAAAGCGTTGGAATCGTGGCGCAAGAATTCGCGGTGCCCACCGATATCCGACGCAACCACGGCACACCCGCATTGCAGCGCCTCGCAAGGCGGCAGGCCCCACCCTTCCGAATGGCTCGGAGCTACGAAGACGGCTGCCTGGTTATACAGGGCGCGCAATTGAGCTGGGGAAGGATTGCGCACATAGGTCCATTCGGCAGGCCAGTGCCTCGGCTGCCGTGCTGTGCCAAACGCCACCACGCGTAACCCGGGAACACCACGCAAGGCTGCCATCACGTCCTCCGCTCCTTTGAACCGCGCCCGATGGCAAGGCCACAGGACGTTGCCTCCGGCGCGCTGGTCGAGGGGACGATCGACACCAAACGCCTCGTCATCGAGGCCGTTCGGCACATGAGCCACACGTTCGCCTTGGGCTTCGATCAGCGAACACAACCATTGCGACACCGCAATTTTGACCGCAGGAAGGCGCCACGACTTTATGACCCTTTCCTCCGGGTAATCCCAGGTCTCGTAACCTTGCACGAAATAGAACCGCCGGCCGGCAGACGCAGGCCAGACCGACGTTAACTCTGCTGTCCGAACCGAGGTGGCAATCACGGCATCGGCAGAGGGCGGCTGAAAGGACTCCAACCGGTAAACCCAACTCAGTTTCACGCCCGGATGGAGCGTCATCCAACGCTGCGGGGACCAACGTCCCGAGGCGGCTAACACCAAGTACCGGAAAAAGCGGATCAGTTTCCGTGCCGCCCCGCCCTCCCGCACTCCGGCGGGAAAAATCACTCCAACGCGCCAACCGCTCGCTGCGAGCACATTGGCATATCGAAGTACCATGCGCGTCCCACCGGTAGGCACAGGCGCTCCGCCCGGCAGCACGAACGTCACCCGAATCGCGCCGACCTTCGCTGGGGAAGTCGCTCCACGGTCCTTCACCGGTTCGAAAAGCGGGTTATCAGCCACTCGAACCATCCGGTGGCGAGACGCCGCACCACTCGAAGGGTCAACCAGAGGGTGGCCCACGCAAATTGGCCGCTGTATCGAACGACAATCTCTGCATCCTCGCGGCGCGCCTGACGACGGTTGTCGCGATGCTCACTCACCCCACCCAGGGCAAACCGGGCCACGGGCACCGACACCACATCCACCGCAGCCGCGTCAGGCAGCATGCGATTCCACAAATCGTAATCCATCGCCACCCGCCAGCGTGCATCAAAGCCACCGGATTTCACCACCACCGACCGCCGGATCAACGTGCCCGGGTGGGCCAGCCAGCACGCAAGCAAAGGCCACTGGTAACGGAGCGAAGGCATACTTCGCGCCTCGACCTCGTCGCCGAACTGCACCGAGCCGGTGACGACATCCGCCTTGGTCGCCCTCAGATGACCGAGGAGCCACTCCATCGACAAGGTCTCGTGCACCCGGTCGCCACCGTTTACAAACCACAACCATTCACCGGTCGCCTCCTCCAAGCCCGCATTGAACGCATCCGCTATACCATTTGGCGTCCTAAGCACAACGCGGACACCGGCGGGTAGGTCCGAAGGAATACTCTGTCCTGCCAGAACCAAAACATGTTCACAGCCAGCGGCGCGCATCGCTGAACAACTCGTCAAAGTGTTGTCGAGATCATTACCGGCATCCTTACTTATGGTTATTATGGATAGTATAGGTGCCATCTATTATCACAACATTAGTCCGCCCATGGGAGAGACAAAGAGTTTACACGCAATCGATTCCGATTCGATTAGCCCTCACAATTGAAACCTAACGCCTTCTGATAAACTCGTGCTGTTTCAGCAACGCATCTATCCCAAGTGAATTCGGCAACCCGCCGCCGACCCGCATCAATCAAAGCGCGGCGGTGCTCAGAGGAAAAAGTGACAGATTTGATTGCACGCAACAAGTCCTCGGCGGAATCCGGATCAAAGTACTCAACGGCATCACCTGCCACTTCCGGAATAGCTCCTCCACGAGTGGTGACCACGGGACAGCCACAATATAATGCCTCAAGAACTGGGAGTCCAAACCCCTCGTAACGGCTTGGATAAACAAGGGCCACGGCATGCGCATATAAATGGGCAAGCTCGGCATCGCCGGGATCTCGCACGTGTCGGATAGTTGCCCCGCCGACATACTCATTCTCATCCAATGGGGGGCCTCCAGCACAAACCAAGTCAAAATCGTCTCTTGGAAAATTACCTAATTGAAACGATTCCTTCAAAATTGTGAAGTTCTTGTAGCCTCCACGTTGGCCAACAAACAGGAGATATGGCCGAGCGTGCGGCATCTCAATCTCCGGTTCTTGAGACATACTCACCCCATGATAGACAACCGAAACACGATCCTCCCGTACTCGATATATTTCACATAAATCATCCTTAGTTTTATTTGATACGCACAAGATATGATCCGCCAATTGCAGCTGGGACCGCTTCTTATGGATCAGCTCTATATTCGAGGCACGCAGATCGGGATACTTTTCAGGGATACAATCGTGGATCGTCACAATCCGCTTCGCCCGAACAGGTCCCTTAAGATTGTCGTAATACGTGGGATGATAGATATCGGCATCCACCGTTCGAGCCCAATGCTCGAAACCCTTTCTCCCATATAGATCCACTACACGCCGAACCCCACGGGTACGTGCGAGCCACATTGGCACCCGAAGGCCGCGAAACGGCACGAGCGCCTTACTTTGATAAACTCCAGCCCAACCACCCACAACCACTTCACTGCGTCGCCTAAGGCCAGCGACCAACTCTATGAAATAACGGGTGATGCCGCCATGAGGCTGGCCAAGGAAGCACTGATGATCAAATACGACGCGCATTTGGTCGAGCTAGTCCCGCACCGCATTGCCATGCTTTCGACTCTCCCGCTTTAATTTATAATGATCGGAGAGAGTAAGGCTTTGCCATCTGAATAAGCGGCCAATAATGCCCGCAGTTCGCTGATTCGCTGATACCCTAAACTTCCACTTGGCGATGGGCTGCCTCGACAAGAGATGCAGATTTACTCCATTCGACAAAAGACAAAGCCCTAAGGATTGCGCCAGCCATTCAAGCGTCTTAAGCCTGAAAAATGCAACATGCTGGCCATGTTCATGCCCAATATATTCCCACTCCATAAACTCTTTCGGATCCTCTGGAGCGAGCATGGTACTGAACATCAACGCATTGGCACGTTCTATCAAACTTCGAATAAGCACTCCCGGGAGAACCGTGTGCTCAAGCACCTCGAATGCCGTGACCAATTCAAATCCAGCATCGTCGGCTTTTGCTTCAAATCCTTTGGCCATAAGGTTGCCGCAGAACCGATCCTCCCAAAGGAAATCAAGGCCAGCATCCCTCATGTGCCGAACGAAGAGACCATAACCTCCGCCAAAGTCCAAATATCGCCCCCGCCTGTCAAAGGCCAAAGCGACGAGCGATTTCACCACGCGGCCGGTCAGGAGCACCCGGCTGAATGCTCCTGTGTCAAAACGATTGATCGGCTCCCGGTAGGCCTCTTCAAGCCACCAAGGCTCGTCAGTTTGGCGAAACCCGCAACGTACGCACTCCCAAAAGACCGTCCGATGACTCCCAAGCATAGTAGCCTTGCCAATTTCAGCCGAAGGAGCGCCGCATAACCTACACTCCAGTGCGTTATTTTGCCTACTACTCATCAAAATAGAACTTTACGCAACCACCTCTTGATAAGCAAACGTAATGCCGGTGGTTGGTAGAAAAGCCCGGCAGTAACCTCATCCGCCCGTCCTTCGCGATCAATTACGCTAGGGTGCTGCAGCGGGAAAGTCATTGATTTGGCAGTTCTCCGCAAGGCCGGATCAACGGTCGCGGTATGTGTAGCATCGGCACCGAATCCAATGTTCTCAACAAGGTTTACCTGCGGAACTATTGAGAGTGCATCGGCCATCCAGTTAGCAACCTGCCAGCGATAATCCCATGTGTCTATTCGACCTTCACTAGTCTCAGCGAGTACGTATCTCCAATGTCGGCGCTCGCCTGCGGACATCCCTTTAAATATCGGCAAGCTCCTGGGAGAAGGAAGGACTTGGGCATATCTCATCCAAGCACGTCTCCATGTCGCCCAACCCCAGCAGTGAGAGTATCGTGAAAAATAGTAGCTCGACTCGCCCCAAATGCGTCCTAGCTGGAAATTCGACCCACCTATATGGGCGACTTTCTCTTCGAACTTGTAATGATTCAACAATGTCTCGCAGTACTCGAAGAATGAAGGATCCGGAAGACAGTCATCTTCAAGCACAATCGCCTCCTCCACCATTGCGAATGCATCGGTAATTCCGGAAGAAACGCGCCTGCCGCAACCTAAATTTTCGTCTGAATATAGCTTCACGAGTCTACACGGCCAGTCGACACTACTTTCAATAATTTGCCTAACCGCTACACATCTGTTGCGATCTTCTGGCACGCTCTCTCGCGGGCCATCTGCCACCACAAAAAGAATGGGCGGTCTAGCCTTACGAATCTGCGCAAGAACCCGGGCAGTTAACTCCGGCCGATTAAAAACGAGAAGTATGACTGCTGTTTTGAGCATAATATGCCTGCTACAAACTTTTCATCGATTCGATTGGAGTCTTAACAAGGACATATGAATGTTTACTTCGACTGAGCCTCGCTGCGAAATACATTATACAATCTAGGATATAGGCACTAGGCAGACTTAAAAAGATTCCATCGCCCATGGCGACCGCAAGACTCTGCTCTTTACAAGATGGCACACAAGAGCCGCCCCGCAAATTGGCCAAAAGGCAATTATCGTCGTCTATACTCCAAAGATGCTCGATCCAAACCCTCATTTCAGTCTGTATAAAAGATCTTTATGTGAGCCACTGTCGTGCAACAACGCGACGCACTGATAGCGAGAACTAAGTAGGGAAGCTATCGCGTCCGGCTCACGGACCTCGACACAAATGTAACGCGGGGCGTGGCGCACAAGATCGAGCCCGGAAAGTACAGCGAGCTCCGCGCCCTCGACGTCTAGACTGAGAAGATCCACCTCTCTTGAACCTGCCTCGTCCGCCAGAATTCTGCCCAGTGTACGCGCCGGCACTCGTACGGCATAGGTCCGCTCCAACCCCTGCACCCGCAGCCCGGTCTCCACATGATTCCGACGCGCCTCCGCATCACCCAAGGCCTCTTCACTCACGGACATCAGTCCAGCGAACTGTATCTCAATCTCCGTTTGTCCGAAGTCCGGGCCAACTAGAGCCGCTTGAATCACCTTCGCCGCAGGCCGTTCTGCCCGGCAGCGAGCACTTAGCTCCGGCAGCGGCTCAATCAACAAGCCTCGCCACCCGCGCAGCCGCTCAAAGTAGTACGTGTTGCTCTGGGTGTAACCATCGTTTGCGCCTGCCTCGACGAAGAATCCGCCGTCGAAGTCGAGGTAGCGTTCCAACTTTACGTCGAGTCCATTCAAGGCCGGGCGCGAATACTTGGCGCTGCCGACGAGCTCATGCGTTCGTCTGCGCCAACGGCGGAGCTTCGCAGTCAATGCAGAGTGCAGGCCCATCAGGCTCAGGAGAGAGGAAGGCCGCGGCACCGGTAATGACGGTGCCGCGCGGGCAAAAATTCGAACGACGGTAATGACAAGTTCATCTCCGGCTGAGATATCGCCAGCCAAGCAGAGGCACGAGCAGCGCGCGAGTCTGCATTGCGGCGTTCTTTCGCACACGAGGGTGTAGCCAGGAGGCCCCCCAGGCTGCGAGAGAGTAGGAAGCGAGGGTAGCCCAGGCGGCGCCCAATGGCCCGTGGCTCGGAATCAGCCATAAGTTCAAGCCGACATTAAGAGCTGCTCCAAGACTTGTGGTAATCAGATAAAAACCCGTCAGACCTTCGTTAACGAGAAACTGTCCGCGCGCCACGCCAAGAAACACAAAAATCACACCCCAGGCGTGCCAACGCAACACCGTGGAGGCTTCCGCAAACCCCGCACCGAACGCCAACTGAACCAGCGGCCCGGCTAGGAGGCTCGTCGCGAAAGCCAACAAGTAACCCATCGCTGCACTAAGGTCATAGTAACGCTGCATTGCGCGGTCATAGGTCAAGCGGCCAGAAGCTTTGTCTCGGAGCAGGGCTGGCAGGAGACTCGACGCCAGCGCACCTGGGAGAAAGTACCACAATTCGCTAAGCCTGACCGCAGCCGCATAGGTTCCTGCACTGGAATCCCCCACCAACTCGCGCAGCATCACTACATCGATTCGCATGTAAAGGACCACTGTCAGCGCGGAAAAGAGCAGAGGCCACGAGGCACTCATGAGTTCTCGTGCGCGCGAAAAATCCAAGCCGGGTCGCAGCCGAGGTAACCCGGTCCGGCGCGCCGCAATCCAGACCAACAGGCTGTTCAATATACCTTCAGCTACACTCACCCACGCGAAGGCAACCAACCCAGCTGAGATCGAGACAAGCCACAGTCTAGCCAAGGCCCCAATTCCCAGAGAGAACCATGTGGCAACGGTCGTTCGTTTCGCTTGCAGGTTTGCCTGCAGCCATAGGTCCGCAGTCATGCCGGCTGGCTGCAACAGACCGAGCGAGAGGATCAGGATCAACACGGTAGCCTCGCCAACATCCGAGGCTAGGCTCAGCCACAACCCGAGAATTAACAGCAGTACGACCCCAACACCTAAACGCAGCCACCAGACGAGACTGAGCCAGCGCGCAGCATCTTCCGGAGCAGTTACGAGCTTACGCCGCACCACCGCGTCAACGCCCAGTTCAGCAACGGGCATGAGTAGCGCCACAACTGATCCGGCATAGGCGAACAACCCAAATTGACCAGGCCCGAGGTAGCGTGCCACCAGCATGCCCACCAAAACACCCGCTACCAAGCGCACCAGCTTGTCCGCCACCAACCAGAAAAAATTCTCCTGTCCTTGGGACAGTCGACCTGCCCTTGGCGATGTGATGGCCATGCGTGCAGGCTGATTGCTGCATTGGCGTGCTGCTGCGTCAACGTTTGCCCACCCGTCGGCACTACTGCCAGATGGTCACTTGTTAGCTTGATCTACCCCACCGCCCTTGGAGGTCGACCGACGAGAGTACATCCTGGCAGCCGTTCAGAGAGGGAAAGTGAGAGCTCGCCGTGAGCAAAAATGCCCGCCTGAGCCGCCCTCACACCTACCACTTCTCCATACAAATAATAAATTCGAGTTTGGACCGTCTAACCATCGATGACATCCACTTCCTGCACCCCTATGACACATCACCGATCTTTGCTCGGCGCCGTCGCCCTCTTGGGACTCTTCTTCTCCGTCACCACTCTGGCCTCATCCGCCTCGGTCGACTCCCGCATTTCTGCCGCCACCGTCTATCCCGATCGGGCGGTGGTGACGCGGGTGGCGGAGTCGGTTTTGCCGGCCGGCACGACCGAACTGCTGCTCGAACGCCTGCCGGCCTCCCTTGTCGACGCGTCCGTGCAGGTTTCCGGCCGCGGCACCGCCGCAGCCACCATCCTCGACGTGGCCGTACGCCAGGTGTTCATCGAGGCTTCGCCGAGCATGCGGGTGCGCGCGCTCGAGGATGAACTTGCCGGATTGCGTCGGCAGGACGCCGTCCTCGCCGACAGCCTGCAACGGGTCGACCAGCAGGTGGCGTTGGTCGATCGCATCGAAGTGGCCATGACCACTCCTCCGTCAGGCGAAGCCCCCCGGGCGCTGCCGTCCTTCGACGATTGGCAACGCCTCCTCACCTTTCAGGCCGAACAACGCACCCGGCTCGCGTCCGAACGTCAAACCTTGCGCCAGCAACGCGAGGAACTCGCCCACAAGACCGCCGCCGTCGAACAACAGCTCGAAGCCCTGCGCGGCCAACAGCCGGGCGGCCGGAGCTACAAAACGGTGGCCGTCCGCGTCGCAGCCGCCACCGCCGGAGACCTGACCTTGACCGTGGCCTACACCGTCCCAGGCGCCAGTTGGACGCCGTCCTATGACGCCCGGCTGCGCACCGAAACGCGCCGGATCGATCTCACGTACCATGGCCTCGTCCGGAACGCCACCGGCGAAGACTGGCCAGCAATCGCGCTGACGTTGTCCACCGCCCGGCCTGGCCTGGGCGGCAGCGCCCCCGAGGTGCCGGCGTGGATCGTTGACCAGGCCCGGCCCGTGCCGCTCGCCAGCGACGCCGGGTACATCCAACTGAATGCCTTCGAGGTCGCCACCGAGGGACGCGGCCGCGCCCAGGCCGCACCGGCCTCCGCCAAGGCCGTGCGCGAGGCCGCCGTCGCCACCGCCACGGTCGAGTCCGCCGCCACCAGCGCCACCTTCCGCATCGCCGAACCCGTGACGTTGCCGAGCGACAATTCTCCTCAGAAGGTCGCCATCACCACGATCGCCCTGCCCGCCTCCCTCGCGCACGAGATCGCGCCCAAGCTCCGTGAAGCCGCCTTCCTGACCGCCAAGGCCTTACAGACGAGCGAGTTCCCCTTTCTCGCCGGTCCGCTCAACGCGTTCCTCGACGACACGTTTGTCGCCACCAGCCGCCTCAAGACCGTCATGCCGGGCGAATCCTTCGACCTCGCCCTCGGCGCCGACGAGGGCATCGCCGTGCGCCGCCGGTTGGTCAACCGCCTGACCGAGAACACTGGGCTCACCAACAGCGGCCGGCGCGTCACCTACGACGTCGTGATTACGCTGACCAACAACAAGCGTTCCGCCGAACGCGTGGTGGTGCGCGAGGCCGTGCCGGTGTCGCGTCAGGAAAAGATCGTGGTCAAATTGCTGGCCCCCACCGAACGCGAGATCGGCACCGCCGCCGCGCCCAAGGAGATCATGCGCGACGACTTCGGCCGCCTCGTCTGGACGGTCGAGCTCAAGCCCGGCGAAAAACGCGAACTGCCGTTCAAGGTCAGCATCGAGCATCCGGCCGACCTCGCGGTGTCGGGGCTGGATTGACGGCGGGCGTGTGGGCTCACCCGCCCCGGACGAGTCGCGAGCGCGCCAAGCCAGCGGGCGCAGGGACGCGCCCGCCCACCTGCCGCCCCCGGTGGACGCGTGGGGCCGTCCCCGCGTGGCTCGGATCCGTGGCCGCAGGCCGGACGGCGTATGCAGGCCCGTCCGTCCGCGCAGCGGGCGCAGGGACGCGCCCGCCCACCGGTTGCGACCTCCTGCAGGCGCCTATGATTTGAATTCATAGTCGAGGCGCTGCCCCCCCTCGTTTGGGGGAAAGGGAAAGGCCGGCTTGCCACCCCGACCTTCCTTTGCCTCATCCTTACCGAATGGCCCGCACCCCGTACTTCCTGGCCGCCTTGCTCGCGGTCACGCCCGTTGTCCTCACTGCCTCTGCTGCGCCCGGCGAGCAGACGCCCGAGCTGAAGAAGCTGCTCTCGATGAAGCGCCAGGCTGAGGCCGACATCGCCCCGGCGTCGGAGGAACCATCCCTCGCCCTCACCGGGATGCAGGTACCCGAGCCGCTCAAGCTCGGCGTATGGGCGGCGGAGCCGATGCTCGCCAACCCCGTCGCCTTCACCTTCGACGAACGCGGCCGCATCTTCGTCGCCGAGACCTACCGCTACCGCACCAGCGTGCTCGATATCCGCGACTTCATCAGCACCATGCTGGAACCCGATCTCGCCCTGCGCACGATCGAAGACCGCGTTGCCCTCGTCGACCGCTTTTTCGGCCCCGAGGGTCGCAAGGCCCTCTCGACCGAAAGCGAGCGCATCCGCCTGCTCGAGGACCGCGACGGCGACGGCAAGGCCGACCACTCCGCTCTCTATGCGGAAGGGTTCAACACCGTGCTCGACGGCATCGGCTCCGGCGTGCTCGCCCGCGACGGCAAGGTGTGGTTCACCAACATCCCGAGTCTGTGGGTGCTCGAAGACGAGTCTCCCTCCGGCCTCGCGCAGAAACGCACCGAGCTCAGCCGCGGCTACGGCGTGCATTTCAACTACACCGGCCACGACCTGCACGGCCTGATCTTCGGCCCGGACGGCAAGATCTACTTCTCGATCGGTGACCGCGGCACGCACCTCACGACCAAGGAGGGCAAGGTCATCGCCCTGCCCGACACGGGTGCGGTCTTCCGTTGCGATCCGGACGGCTCCAACCTCGAGGTCTTTGCCTTCGGTCTGCGCAATCCCCAGGAGCTCGCGTTCGACGAACACGGCAATCTCTGGACCGGTGACAACGACTCCGACCAAAGCGATCTCGAGCGCCTCGTGCACATTCTTGAGGGCGGCGACAGCGGCTGGACCATCGGCTACCAGTTCGCCCCGCTCGGCAACGCCGGTCCGTGGAACTTCGAAAAACTCTGGCACCCGCGCTTCCCCGAACAGGCCGCGTACCTCGTGCCCGGCATCGCCAACATCGAGGACGGTCCGTCCGGCATCGCCTATTACCCCGGCACCGGCCTGGGCGACACCTACAAGGGCCACCTGTTCATCACCCACTTCAAGGGCTCGACCGCCCGCAGCGGTATCCAAACCTACACGGTCTCGCCGGACGGCGCCACGTTCAAGATCCGCGCCTCCGAGACGTTCCTCAAGAACGCGCTTCCGACCGACGTGGATTTCGGTCCGGACGGTCGGATGTATTTTTCCGACTGGGCCGACGGCTGGCCGAAGTCCCGCCGCGGACGCATCTACACGATCGAGAATCCCGCCACGTTGAAGGATCCGATCGTGGTCGAAACCGCCCGGCTGCTGCGCGAGGGTTTCCGCTCCCGCGAAATCGCCGAACTCGCCACCTTGCTCGGCCACGCCGACCAGCGCGTGCGCCAGAACGCCCAGTTCGAACTCGCCCGACGCAAGGCCCTCGCCGGTCTGAACACGGTCGTGCGCGACACTACCGCCCCGCAATACGCTCGTCTGCATGCGATCTGGGGCCTCGGACAAATCGCCCGTCAAGATGCCACCGCCCTCGCCACGTTGCCCGCGCTGCTCACGGCTGACGCAGACGCCGAGGTCCGCGCGCAGAGCGCCAAGGTGCTGGGCGACCTGAAGTCCGCCGCTGCCTACGACCTGCTGATCGCCGCTTTGAAGGACGCCGCGCCGCGCGTCCGTTATTTTGCCGCCCAAGGTCTGGGCAAACTCGGTCGCCCCGAGGCCGCCGGTCCTCTGCTCGAACTGTTGCGCGACAACGCCGACCGCGATTTCGCCCTGCGCCACGGCGCCGTGATGGGACTCGTCGGCACGAACAATCTCGCCGCCCTCGAAAAGGCCGCCAGCGACAGCAGCCGCTCGGTCCGCCTCGGCGTCCTGCTGGCTTATCGTCGCCTGCAACGCGAAGAGGTGGCGCGCTTCCTCACCGACGCCGACCCGCTGCTCGCCGTCGAAGCCGCCCGCGCGATCAACGACGTGCCGATCGTGACCGCCTTCCCCGCCCTCGCGGCCCAGCTCAATCCGGCGGAGACGAACGACTCCATCACCCTGCGCGCACTCAATGCCCACTTCCGCATCGGCGGCGATCGCAACGCCGAAGCGCTGGCCCGCTACGCCGTGGATGCCCAGGCGCCGGCCAAGATGCGCGGCGAGGCCATCATTCATCTCGCCAACTGGGGCGCCCCGCCCGACCGTGACCGGATCGTTGGCGTCTATCGCCCGCTCGGCCGCCGCGATGACACCATCGCAATGAACGCCCTGCGCCCGATGTTGCCGTCGTTGCTCAAAGACGCTCCCGAGGCCGTGCAGCTCGCCACCCTCGACGCCCTCGAGACCCTCAACGTCGACGGAGCCTCCGATCTCTATTTCGATCTCGTCGCCGCCGAGAACCAACCGGCCGCCGTCCGTCAGGCCGCGCTCAGGCTGCTCGACGAGCGCAAGGACGCCCGCCTCGCCGAGGCCGTGAAGGTCGCCGGCACCTCCAGCGTTTCCGCCCTCCGACTGGCTGCGCTCCCGCTCGCCGCCCGCCTTTCTCCGGCCGAGGCCCTGCCCGTGGTCGAAGCCATGGTAACGCGCGGTGACATCGCCGAACAAAAGGCCGGTTACCGCTCGCTCGCCCGCCTCCGCTCGCCGCGCGCCGTCGAATTGCTCACCGCCTCCTTCGACCGCCTTGAGGCCGGCCAACTCGACCCTGCCGTGCAGCTGGAGCTCATCAACGCGATCGAAGAACGCAAGGACACCGCCCTCGCCGACCGGCTCGCCCGCCGCGAGGCCGCACTCGCCGCGAGCACGGACGCTCTCGCGCCGTACCGCGTGGCTCTCGCCGGCGGGGACATCCGCCGGGGTGAACGTCTCTTCCGCGAACATCCGGTGCTGGCCTGCATTCGCTGCCACAAGATCGGCGACGAAGGCGGCGAAGCCGGACCGAACCTGACGCTCATCGGCCGCGAACGCACCGCCGAGCACCTGCTGGAATCCGTCGTGTTTCCCAATAATGCGATCTCGCCCGGCTTCGAATCCGTCGTCGTCACGCTGAAGGACGGTTCGAGCGAGGTCGGACTGGTGCGCGAGGACAACGCCAGCCAGCTCGTGCTCACCCTCGGCGACGGCTCCGTCCGCACCGTGGCCAAGGCCGACATCGCCAAGCGCGAATCGCCGCCGTCGAGCATGCCCGCGATCTACGCGAGCATCCTGACCAAGGGCGAACTGCGCGACCTCGTCACCTACCTCACGACCCTGAAGGAAACGCCCCGTCCGGCCGGCCCGCGCGCCAGCGCCACGGCCACCGCCGCCGTCCAGGCCCCGTCCTCCGGCCATCCGTAACCGGCACGCGCCGGTCATTCCAATTCGCGCTCAAGAAGAGCGCAAGGGTGACACAGGCATTCCTGCCTGTGAGTCCCGGTGACAGTGAAAACCGCCGGGAGGCACAGGCAGGAATGCCTGTGTCACCCTTGCGGGACAGTCTCATCTAGAAAGCGCTTTAGAATCAGCGCGGCGGGTCACGCGTAAATGGACGCCCGTCACCCCGCCAGCGCCACGTTCGGCTGCGTCGTATCCACGACCGCCGTGGCGCAGGTTGGGAAATAGAGCCGGAAACAGGCGCCGCGGCCCGGCGCAGAGTCCACCTCCACCCATCCTCCGTGCTGCTGCATGAGCCGGAGCACCGACGCGAGTCCGAGTCCCGTGCCGCGTCCCTCCGGTTTGGTGGTGAAGAAAGGACTGAAAATCCGCACCTGCTGCTCCGGCGGGATGCCGCAGCCGGTGTCTTCCACCGAGAGCAGGAGAAACGTCCCAGTCGTGGGCTCGGCGCGGAACACCGACCGGTACCGGAGCAGGGTGCTCTCGGCCAAGCAGAAGACCAGTTCCCGGCGCGTGCTCTGCTCCATCGCGTCCCGGGCGTTCACCGCCAGGTTGAGCAGGATTTGTTCAACCTGCCCGGTGTCGATCTCGGCGCTCCGCAAGCCTTTTGGTACCCGAAAGGTCACGTGCACCCGCCCGCCCACCGCCTGGCGCAGCAGGCCTTCCACCCCGAGGATGACCGTGCCCAGGTCCTGCGGACGGCGCTGCGCGGGCGCATGCCGCATAAAGTGCGACAATTGCTGGACGATCGCCCCTGCCTTGGCGATGGCATCCTCAATTGCGGCAAAACGCCGGGGCATCTTCGCCGGGTCGTAGTGCTCCAACTTGGCGAGGTCCGCCGCCCCGCGCATGACGGCAATGACGTTGTTGAAATCATGCACCACGGTCGCCGATAGCGTGCCGAGCGCCTCGAGCCGCTGGGAGACCTGGAGCATTTCCTCCATGCGCTGAATTTCCTCGGCCTGCGCCCGCTCCCGCGCAAACACCCACGCCGCAAACACGTAGAGAGCACCGGCCATCAGAATGACGAAGGTGATGCCTTTCATCGTCTGCAGCTTCTGCACGAGGGCCGCATCGCCGCCGGCAAGCGCATTGACCAGCGCGTCCGAACCGAGAATCCAGCCGAGGCCAAGGACGAAGCTGCAACCGGCCACCATCGCGGCATTTTTCTGAAGGAGCGGCATAGGTGGAGCGAGCGACGGATAGAGCCATATCTCCCCCCTCCATTTGGGTGCAACACCGGAACCATCCTCTCGCGGCAACCCAGGTGGACGCGCGGGTCCCTCCGCGCGTGGTTGGGTGCCCCTCTCGTCCGCTCGATCGCACGACTTCGCCGTTCGACTCAACCCCCATCCAGCGGGCGCAGGGACGCGCCCGCCCACCTACGGCTCACATCGCTTCTAACGCATTCAATCCGATGACCCAGCGCCACTCTGATTCGTCCTCGCACAGTCCTTTTGCCACGGGATTCCGCCGCAGGTAGTGCGCTTTCTCAACGAACTCGCTATCATTCCTGATCCGATGATCGAAGTATCCCGTTTGCCACCGCACGCCATGCTGACGCGCGTGATACGCTTTCCACTGCTGGATCGTCGCTGACATCCCGGGCTCACGTGCAAAGGCCAGAAGCCCGTGGACGTGATCGGGCATAACCACGAAAAGCCTGCAACGCCACCGACGACCGACATGATAGTGGGTCACCGAGTCGATCAGGGCCTCAGCGAGTCCGGCCTCGGTCAACGAACGCCCCATGGTTCTAGCCACACGTACACGCACGTGAAAAATCTCTCCTGAGCGCACCCAGTCCGGGGTACGATGATACAATCTCCCTCGCGACAGCGGCAGCTTCGTATCCATGCAGGGGACGCTGATTTGCCCTGGCCTTATTGCAATCTTATTGCTTAATGAACAATCGATGCCCGCCACCCAGGTGGACGTGCGGGTCCCTCCGCGCGTGGTTGGGTGCCCCTCTCGTCCGCCCCATCGCACGACTTCGCCGTTCGACTCAACCCCCATCCAGCGGGCGCAGGGACGCGCCCGCCCACCTACGGCGTCGCTGGCGCGGTCGCCGAGGCCTCGCTCGGTGCAGCGGGAGCCGCCTCGGCGTCCGGGGCCTTGCTGACGTTGAAGATCAGCGGCACGCGCACGCGGGCGTCGACCGGCTGGCCATTGCGCAGCGGCGGTTCGAAACGCCAGAGCGACACGGCAGTCGCGGCCGCAGCGCCAAACTCCGGCGCCGTCGCTGACAACACGCGCGGCAGCCGGGCCTGGCCCTCACGATCGATGATGAACTCGATCTCCGCGGAGCCCGGCTGTCCGGAATATTTTTCTGGATACACCGGCGAGGCCCGGTCGATGGGCTTGGGCGGGGTGTCGAGCAGGTTGAAATCCACGATGTCTTCCTTGGTGTTCTTCAACACCTCACGCAGCCGGCGCTCCGCCGGGCTGAGCAGCACGTTCTCCGGCGCCACCCCGAACTGCTGGGCCCGGGACAGCAGCGCGAACGAGGGTTTGCCGTCCTTCATCGCGGGCTTGAAGCGCCAGTGCGCCATCGCAGCCGCCAGGGCGTGGCCAAACTCCGGACGGGACGCTTTCCGCACGGTGATTTCGCGGGGAAGCCCGTCGGGATCGACCGCAAACGCGACCTCAGCCGAACCTTCGCGTCCGTCGATCAGGTCGTCGTACGGATAGACCACCTGCACCAGCGTCTCGATCGAAGGCGGCAGGTCGTATTTGTAGTCGTCGGGCAGATCGTCAGGCGCTTTCTCGGGAAACGAAAACGGGTCCGCGCCACGGCTGATCACGTCCGAGAACACCGTCTCCTGCCAGCGCGTCGGCACCGGTTTCCCGTCCTGCAATGCCGCGCGATACCGCCACCCCTGCGCGACCTTCAGCGCCGGCGGCACGAAGGCCGGGTGCGTGGCATAGACGACCTCGAGGTTGCTGACGTAGCCGCGGGCATCGACATCGAACGCCAGACGCACTTCGCCGCGGATACGATAGAGCGCGAGTTCCTCCGGATAGGCCGGACGGCTGACCCGGAAGGGCAAGGGGGGGCGCGTCGTTGTGTCCGCCGCAGGGCTGGCCGGTACGAGCAGAGACGACAGGGCGACCAAGGGCAGGAGCAGGCAACGCAAGATCGGCCTCATGACAGGCCGAACCATGCACAGGCCCCCGGGGGCGTCAACCGACCCGCTCACTCGGGCCGCGCCGCGGGTCCGCTTACCCTTGCCCGCCCTTGAGCAGAATGACGTTGGCGAGGTCGTTCTTCTCGAACTCGTCCCAGTACGCATCCTCCAGCCGGGCCACGCGGGCTTCCGTGTCGATCGGCGGCCCACCCTTGCCCGCGATCAGGCGCTTGGCCTGCTCGGCGGCCAAGTCGCGGTCGGCGAGGCGCGTCACCAGTTCGTGCCAGAACGTGTCGTTGTCGTAGGTGGCGAGGATCTTGCCCAGCCGTTCGTCGCCACGCAGCTTCTCCGAGGCCGTCAGCCGGCCGTCGCTACCCACGGTGACGAGGTCGCCGCAGCCCAACGGCGTGGCCATTTCGTACAACCTCTGCTCGATCTCCGCGTAACGCGCGAGGGCCGTGTTCTCCTCCTTCGGGGCGCGACCGGCCACCACCTGCATGCCGAGGTGCGCGAGTTCCAGCAGCCGGGCATACTCCTTGGGCGTGAACGAGACCTTCATGGTGTCCAAATGGACGCGCCCCGGCACGGCGCGCAAGACGAGACTTCGCCCCGGGGTCTTGCGGCTCCCGTCAGCTCAATCCACGCGCGGAGGGACCCGCGCGTCCACCGGGGTGGCAAGTCGCAGGTCTAGGGTCTGAAGGTCGAAGGCCACCACTGGTCCGCCGCAGCGAGCTTTCAGGGTGGGCGGACGCGTCCCGCGCCCGCTGGTTCGGGCGCCCGACGCAGGCGGTAACCTTACCCCATGGGCTAGCGCAAGCAGGTCCCCAACCACGCGCGGCGGGACCCGCGCGTCCACCTCGGAGCCCAGGCACGGCTACGGGGCCGGGGTGAACTCAATCGGCACCTGCAACCGCGTCGCCACCGCCCGGCCGTCCTTCATGCCGGGGAAGAACGTCCACTGCCCGACCGCGTTCTCCGCAGCTTCACCCAAGGCCTGATGCGGCGCGCGCAGCACCCGGGGAACGCGCACCAGCCCGCGTTCGTCGATCACGAATTCCACCAACACCTCACCACCAATGCCCCGCCGGCGGAGGTCCGCTGGGTACACAGGATTGGTCTGGTACCGCACCATGGGCATGCGATCCAGCTGCTCGACGGGCACGATCACCGGACCCGCCAAGGGCCCGGTCCCGGCCGCATCGGGCAACGAAAACGCCACCGGCACGATCAGCCGGGCATCGACGGCCTTCCCGTCGCGTTTACCGGGGCGGAAGCGCCACTTGGCCAACACCGCCACCGCAGCTTCGTCGAGCGCGGGCACGCCTGCCTGCACGACCTTGGCATCCCGCACCACGCCCTGGGCGCTGACGATCAGCGCGACCTCCACCGGCCTCGGTGCCGGATCGGCGGCGACGCCGGCCGGCAGGCCCGGTTTGGGTTGCAGGAGCGGCACCGGCACTTCGTCCAAGTCCGCGGCCTCATACACCGGCGCAGACTCCGCATGGGCCAGCACGACCAACCAGGCCCAGATCCCCAGCCAACACACCCCGAGGGACAGCCGTTTCATGCGGCAGAACCTAACCTCAACCGGCCGCACGGCAAGCCTGCCGGACCGCGCTATCCAGCCGAAGGTTCGGCGTGCGGCCGGCCGAAATAAAACGGCCACAGGCGCAAATGCCTGTGGCCGGAAAGGACCGATCTTGCGAGCAGCGTGCGCGATCAGTTGATCCGCACCATGGCGGCACGTTCCGCCTCGCTCACCTCGTTCACCAGCGTCACGAGGAAACCCTCGCCGGACTTGAGCAGCGTCGCCTGCTCGGCGCTGAGCGGACGGGTGATCTGATCAGGCGTGAGATTCCACATCGCACCCGTCGCCGGATCGACGATGAGCATGCCGATCAGGCCGCCGAAAATGAGGTTGCCGAAGTACCACCCCGACAGTTCCGAACGGACCTGCACCTCATCGGTGCGATAGCCGGCGAGTTCGAAGCGTACGGCGTAGTTCTGTCCGCGGAAGAACTTGAGCTTGGGGTTGAGCGACACCGTCAGGGGCGTCGTGCCGGTATGCACCACCTCGCCCGTGTCGTTGCGGGAGATCGTGACCCGCGCGCCGGCGGGATCGGTGTTAAAGGTGAGCGAACGCGGTCCGCTGTGGACGATCGAGGCACAACCGCTGGCAAGCACGGCCACGCCGAGGAGGACGGCTGCGCCGATGGCGCAGACGGAGTTAGGGGAGGATTTCATGCTGGAGAGTTTCCCGAGGGAAAAATCGGGAAACCGGCGAAAACAGGGAACACGCAAGACCGTGGCAACACCGTTTTGCAACGGGGTCACAACGCCGCGCGCCGGCCCTCCCCGCCCTTACCAGCGCTGGGCCACCGACACGTTGACCGCGAAATCCGCGAAGGCGGCGTCGCCGTGACGGCCGTTGAGCTTGTCGGCGTAGCTGCGCACGCGGTTGCGCTCGACCGCAACCGGCACGGTCACACCGATCACCGACGAACCGACCACCATCGAGAAACCCGGCTCGACCGACAGCGTGTAGCCCGGGCGGCGGAAGCCCAGGTCGCCGCCGACGAGGTCCGAAGCCGGAACACCCTCGAGGCGCCCACCGAGAGCGACGTAGAGCGCACGGCGGGGCAGCAGCAGGTAACTCACCCCTGCGCGCACCTGATACTGATCGGCCACCGAGAGACGTCCGACCACCGGATCGTCCGACCGGTAGGTGCCGCTCGTCTCGCGCGGATTCACCAGGTAGTACCCGGTTGCATACACCGACGCCGCCGCACCGAGGCGGTGGAAGGCCTGCACGTTCACCCCGACACCCCACGCGCCGTCGCCCGGCTGGATGGACTGGTCGACATTGCGCCGCACCGGACCGCTCGCGGGATAAAAGGTATCCTTCACATTCGAGTCGCCGGTCGGCGCCTTGAGCGAAAGGCCGAAGGAGACGTTCGAGCGCGGCTCGCTGCCGGGATTGCGCAACCAGACCTGCGCGCCTACCGAGATGTCGCCGAGCCCGTCGGCGCCGGTCTCGTGGCGATTCACCCGGTCGTGTTCATACAACGACGTGCGGCGCGCGTGAAAGTACGGCACGTTCAACGTCCATGAGAGCCGCGGCGACTGTTGGTAGCTCAGCGAGGTCGTCACCTGGCTCACGAGGTTCACCACCTCGGAACCCTGATCGTACCGATGCGTCTGCTCCTCGGTCCCGACGAAGTGCCGGTGCGAGCGAAAATACTGATAGTTGAAGGCCACACTCCACCGGCTTGCCTGGTAGGCATCCATCCCATGGCTGCAGGTGGCGTCACCCATGAGCTTGAGAGCCACGCAGCCCTGAGCCGCGAGCCGGGGTACGGTGAGAGCGAGGAGGATCAGGCCAAACCCGCCGCCGCGGATGGCGGAGCGGGAGAACAAGGACGACAACCGTCCGAACGAGGAAGGAGTCATGACGAAGGGCGCGGCGTTCAGCCTCTTCGCAGGGCCAAACGAAGACCGCGGGTGGAAGGTGGTGAGGTGGGGTTGGGGTGACGTCGGAACGAGCTCCGACTTCCCTAACGTTACCGCCAGCTCGTGGCGGGACAGCCGCGCCGACGGGCTAATAGTAGACCAAACGCGCCCCGGCCTTGCGGGTCGCGCGGACCGAAGGGGAGCCCAGCCTTGCCGCGGGAAACGGCATGGTTCACTTAATCGCTCCCATGCCCCTCCACCCCATGCCTGCCTTGTTTCGTGTCGCGGCCGCGATGGTCCTGCTCGCCCTGTCCCTGGCGCCCCCCGGTGCCGCGGAGACCGCCGCGCCGGCCCGCAAGAAGGTGCTGTATTTCTCGAAAATGTCGGTTGCGCCGGCCTCGCACACGGCGGCTCTGCGCATCGACGGCAAGCCTTCGCTGTCGGAACGCGTCTTCACCGAGCTGGGTGTCGCGCACAACCTCGAGTTCACCTTCTCCAAGGACGGCCGGCTCTTCTCCGACGCCTACCTCGCCCAGTTCGATGCGATCGTGTTCTACACCCTCGGCGATCTGACGCAGCTCGGACTCGACCGCGAGCCGCCCATGACCCTGGAAGGCAAGGCGGCGCTCTTGCGCGCGATCGAAGGCGGCAAGGGCTTCGTCGGCATCCACGGCGCCGACAACACCTTCCTCTCGCCCGGCAGTGAGGTCCACGGTCCGGCGCGGTACAAGAACGACGGCGACAATACCAGCGACTACATCAGGATGATCGGCGGCGAGTTCATCATGCACAACCGCCAGCAACCGGGGCGCATGATCGTCACCAGTCCGGGTTTTCCGGGTGCGCCCAAGGCGGACTTCACCCTGCATGAGGAATGGTATTCGCACCGCAATTTCGCGCGGGACATCCACGTCATCCTTGTCCAGGACACGGCCGGCATGGAGGGCAATCTGTATCAGCGGCCCAACTACCCATCGACCTGGGCGCGCCGGCACGGCGAAGGCCGGGTGTTCTACACCAGCCTGGGGCACCGCGAGGACGTGTGGACGAATCCGCTGTTCCAGGAGCTGCTCATGGGCGGGCTCAACTGGGCGCTCAAACGCGTCGACGCCGACCTCACGCCCAACCTGCTGCAGGTGACCCCGGACGCTGACGTGCTCCCGCCCTACGTCCCGCCCGCTCCCCCGGCCGCCCCCGCCCCGGCTCCTGCGCCAGCCAAGTAGAGCCATGGCGTGACCGGCGGCGAATGCGCGGTCGGATCCTCCTCGTATCCGAACGATGGGGACCCTGAGGCGCAGGCGGGTGGCATTTTTCGGCGGGACGGCGGAACCGTGTGGTTTTCGGCTCGCATTTGGGCGGATTCCTCGCCGAAGTACCGGGCCTTTCCCCTAGGCCTGTCTCCCTTGCCCCCGGGCAGCGCCCCTCGGCGTGACCGGCGGCGATCCCTCATCATCCCCAACCCTCGTACTCCGCAACGATGTCCGCCAAGACCGAAGGTATATCCTCCAACGCTAGCCGGCTCCTTTGGGCCGGGTTCACCGCCATCCTCGCCGCCGGCATCGGCTTCGGCGTCCGGGGTGGCATTCTGGCCAACTGGGCCGCAGATTTCGGCTTCACCGGCGCCCAGCTCGGCGCGATCGGCGGCGCCGGCTTCACCGGCTTCTGCTTCGGCATCATCATCGGCGGCGTCGTGGTCGACAAGATCGGCTACGGCAAGCTGGTGCTCGCCGCCTTCCTGTTCCACGTGCTCTCGGCCTTCATCACCTTCGCCGCCGTCCCCGGCCAGGCGCAGGAAACGGCGTACATGTGGCTGTACTGGGGCACCTTCGTCTTCGCCCTCGCCAACGGCACGCTTGAAGCCGTGGCGAATCCGCTCGTCTCGACCCTCTACCCGAAGAACCGCACCCACTTCCTCAACATCCTGCACGCCTCGTGGCCGGCCGGCATGGTGATCGGTGGTCTCATCGGCTGGACCCTCGGCGCCGCTGGCGTCAGCTGGAAGGTTCAGCTCGGTCTCTTCCTCATCCCGACCTTCGTCTACGGTCTGATGTTCATGGGCCAGAGCTTCCCGAAGTCCGAGGCCGCGGCCAAGGGCCTCAACGTGGGCGACATGCTGCGCGAGGTCGGCATCCTCGGTTCCGCCGTCGCCTGCTACCTGCTCGTCCTCTTCTTCTCCGGCGCCCTCAGCCTGCCCGCCAGCGTTTCGTGGGGTATCGGCGGCGTCCTCCTGCTCGTCGTCGGCATCATGACGAAGTTCTCCCTCGGTTCCTTCCTGCTCTTCATCCTCTTCATCACCCACGCCCTCGTCGGCGCGGTCGAGCTGGGCACGGACGGCTGGATCCAGAACATCACCGGCAACATCCTCACGCCGGAACAGGGCAAGATCCTCTTCGTGTTCACCTCGATGCTGATGTTCGCCCTGCGCTTCTGCGCCCACTTCATCGAGAGCAAGCTCAAGATCTCCCCGATCGGCCTCCTCCTCATCTGCTCCGTCCTTGCTGTCGTCGGCCTCAACATGGTCAGCGGCATCACGACGTTCATCGGCGCGATGGTCGCCCTCACCGTCTATGCGATCGGCAAGACCTTCTTCTGGCCGACCATGCTCGCCGTCGTCGGCGACCGCTTCCCGCGCACCGGCGCCATCGCCATGTCGATCATGGGTGGCATCGGCATGATGTCCGCCGGTCTGCTCGGCGGCCCCGGCCTCGGCTACGCCAAGGACCGCTTCACGGTGGAACACCTCCAGCAGACCGCGCCGGCGATCTACGAGGCCAACAAGGCCGCGCAGCCCAGCCGCTTCCTGTTCCTCGCCCCGGTCACGGGTCTCGACGGCACCAAGCTCGCCGCCGCCCAGGCCGCGACCGAAAAGACGCCCGAGCAGAAGGCCCTCGCCGAAGCTAGCATCATCGGCGACCGCAAGACCCTCAAGGCCGACGCCTATATCCCGGCCACCATGGCGGCCATCTACCTGCTGCTCATGCTCTACTTCAAGAGCATCGGCGGTTACCGCCAGGTGGCTCTGGAGCCAGGCAAGTCCTGACGCAGGGTTCTCGCTCTTAACTCTTCAGCGGCGACCTTCGCGGGTCGCCGCTTTTTTGTGTCCGCCCCCGAGCGCTAAAGGAGCGGCGACACTCCTGTCGCCGGGTTCGATACCGGACGGCCTTCAGCTTGCCGGTCTTTCCTCGGGTTCGGCTCCGTGGCATTCCACGTCCCGCCCTTGGGCTTTAGAAGTTCGCCGTTCGGCGTCGCGGCTACACCCGGCCGCGGTGCCGGTATTGGCTCGGCGTCATGCCGGTGCAACGCAGGAAGGCCCGGGACAGCACTACCGCGCTGTGGTAACCGACCCGCGGCGCGATGGCCTCCAACTTTTCCTCCGTGGTCATGAGCAGTTCCTGCGCACGCTGCACGCGCATGTAGGTGACATGCTCCATCGGCGTGCGGCCCAGCTCGCGCCGACACACGCGCCGCAGGTGCTCGGCACTGAGCCGGCACGCCGCCGCCAACGTCGCCAGCTTCCAATCCGCCGCCAGCTCGCGCCCGACGATTGCCCAGAGTTCCCCAATCCGCGAATCCCCGCGCCAGGGCCGCGCCGCGCGGAGCGCATGCGCGTGCGCGAGCGCAATCCAGTGGTGCAGGTGCCCCGCATCGCGTTCCCCGTCCCATTCCGCCCTCAGCCCCGTCAGCACGCGGCCGAGCGCCTCGGCGCCCGCAGTCAGGCGAAGCGGCGAGTCCGCACCGACGAGAGGCGCCGTCCCGGCCCCCTCCTCGTAACGGATCCAGGCAAAGCGCCACGCCTTCCCCGGTACGGCGTGAAAGGCGTTGAGCACCCGCGGCGGTGCGAGACAGAGCGAACCAGCGCCGACGCGCTGCCAGCGGCCTTCGAGCCAGACCCGGCCCTCGCCCTCCAACGTAGCCAACAGGAAACTGCCTGACGGCGACAGCCGCACCCGCCGGTAGGGCGCCTTCGCGGTGTCCAGCCCGAGCCAGGCGATGTGATGGGTCTTGAGTTCCGGACACTGGCGCGCGTCCAGGGACCAGCGCCGCGTGCGCGCGCCGTCAACGGTCGTCTCCTGCCAGGTCGGGGGCTTCGCCATGACGCCCTCAGCGATAACCACGCACCCCGTTCCCGCAAAGCGATTCCCTCGTTTTGCGCCACGTGGAAATTCGTCAGTCGAATGTGTGCGCTCCGTCCTTTCCGTCGACGGTCCGGTTTCGTAGCGTCCGAGACCACCCCACCGCCGCCTATGCCGAACCCATGGACAGGAAAAGGAAACCCGTACACGCGCGAAGAAGTCCGCGCCCGCCTGCAGGCGACCGTTGACCGCGGCGACGCCGTGATCGCCGCCGGCGCCGGCACCGGCATCAGCGCCAAGTTCATCGAGAAGGGCGGGGCCGACCTCATCATCATCTACAACAGCGGTCGTTTCCGCATGATGGGCCACGGCTCCACCGCCGGCATGATGGCCTACGGCGACGCCAACGCCATCGCCATGGAGATCGGCGAGTTCGAGGTTCTGCCCGTGGTCGAGGAATGCCCCGTCATTTGCGGCGTGCATGCCACCGACCCGCGCCGGCGCATGTGGCACTGGCTCGGCCAGGTGAAGGAGATGGGTTTCTCCGGCGTGAACAACTTTCCCACCCACACCATTGTCGACGGACACTTCCGCGGCGTGCTCGAGGAGACGGGCATGAGCGTGAAGAAGGAGTATGAGATGGTCTCGCTCGCGCGCCGCATGGACTTGTTCTCCATCGTCTACGTCGCCACGCCCGAGGAGGCCATCGAGATGGCCAAGGCCGGCGCCGACGCGATCATCGCTCACGTCGGCACCACCGTCGGCGGCAGCATCGGGGTGAAGAGCGCGGTCGTCAGCTGGGAGCACACCCTCCAGACGACCCAGGCCATCATCGATGCCGCGTCTTCGGTGCGAAAGGACATCTTCTTCCTCTGCCACGGCGGTCCGGTGAACACACCCGAGGACGCCGCGCGCGTCATGGCCTCGACCGACGCCGTCGGCTTCGTCGGCGCCAGCAGCCTCGAGCGCATGGGCGTCGAGGATTCGCTCACCCAACTCACCCGGAAGTTCAAAGCGCTCAAACACCACCGCACCGACGGCAGCAAACCCCTGTAGGCCGAATGCCCCCACGCGGCGTTTGTTAGCTCGTTCGCACAACAACCCCAAAGTCGGAGAGAAAGATTAAGAGAAAGAGGAAAGAGAAAGATACCCGCGCTCCGCCCCAGCTCCCTTCTGCCCTCATCCTTCATCCTTCCGCCTTCATCCTTCTGCCTTCTGCCCCCATGCGCCACTTCGTTCAAATCGCCGACGCCCTGCGCGAAACCAATGCGTGGACCAACAACGAATGGCTCTGCCGGCCCGACCTGGTCGCCGCCGAGAAGCTGCTGCTCGTGCGCGCCAACATGGATCCGATGTTCTGTCATCCGTTCCATTACCATCCCCACCGCGAAGAGATCATCTACGTGGTGTACGGTCGCGCCGAGCAGTGGGTCGGCCGGGAGAAGCGCATCCTGGGCCCGGGCGAGATCGCCCATATCCCACCGGGCACCGTTCACGCCACGTACAACCCTCACGCCGAGCCGCTCGTCTTCCTCGCGATGCTCTCGCCCGCCAAACTCCCCGCCGACCTCGCCGAAGCCCCCGACCCCTGCGACGTCTCCACCCAGGAACCGTGGGCCAGCCTGCGCCAGGGCCTGCCGGCCTGCAAAACGCGAACCTGACCAACCGTCGAAGACCCTGAGCCTGTCGAAGGGCTACTCACTACTCGCTACCCGCTACTCGCTACTCGCTACTCGCTACTTCCGCAGCCCCATGACCCGCCTCCTCCGCCTCCTCACCCTCGGTGCCTGCCTGCTCGCCTCGGTCCTCTCTGCCGCCGAACCGCCCCTGCGTGTCTTCATCCGCTCCGGCCCCAAGACCCACGGTCCGGGCGCGCACGACCATCCGCGTTTCCTCGCTGAATGGACCACCCTGCTCAATGCGCGCGGCGCCGTCGCCACCGGCGGTAACACTTTCCCCACCGCGGACCAGCTCGCCGCCACCGACGTGCTCGTCCTGCACGCGCCCGAGGCCGGTAACATTGACCTCGCCGACCGCGCGCACCTGAACACCTTCCTCGCCCGCGGCGGCGGTCTCGTCGTCATCCATGCCGCCGCCGTCTCCGGCGACCCGGCCTGGTACAAGTCCATCATCGGCGGCTCCTGGCGCCACGGCACCACCCAGTGGCTCGAGGCCCCCATGCACCTCTACTTCGCGGACCGGCGTCATCCGATCACGCAGGACGTCTCCAATTGGCAGATGGACGACGAGATCTACTACGACATGGACTTGTCGCCCGACATCCGCGTCCTCGCCACCGCCTACACGCCTAAGGCCATCGACACCGGCGGCCGCGGCAATCGCGAGGCCCAGGCCCGGGCCGCCGAGGCCGTCGCCCTGCGCAAGGGCGTTAACATCTACGACCACCAGCCGCAGATGTGGACCTACGAGCGCACGGTCGAAGGCGGCACCCGGCCGTACCGCGCCTTCGTGTCCATCCCCGGACACCGCTACGAAAATTTCCACCGTCCCAACTACCGGGCGATCCTCCTGCGCGGCATCGCCTGGGCCGGCGGTCGCGAGAACGTGGATACGCTTTGCCGCCCCGAGGAGCTCGGCGATACCCTGCGCTACCCCGAGGGCGGCCCCGTCGCCCCCGCCCGCGCCGCTGCCGCGATCGAGGTCCATCCGGAGTTCGACCTGCGTCTCGTCGCCTCGGAACCGCTGATCAACAAGGTCATGAACCTCGACTGGGACGACCGCGGCCGCCTCTGGGTCTGCGAAACCCCCGAGTACCCCAACGGCCGGCGCAAACCCAACACGCCCGCCCCGTGGCAGGAAAGCGGCTCATTGAATCCCTTCGTCACCGACCGCGAGGCGGAAGACCGCATTTCCATCCTCACCGATACCAACGGTGATGGCGTCATGGATACAAAGAAGGTCTTCGCCGACAAACTCGAGCTGGTCACCAGCTTCGTCTTTCACGGCCGGGGCGTCATCGCCGCCACCGCGCCCGACATCTGGCTGCTCGAAGACACCGATGGCGACGACGTCGCCGACCGGCGCACCAAGCTCTACACCGGCCTCGGCGTCAACGACACGCACGCCGTGATCAACAACCTGCGCCGCGGACGTGACGGCTGGATCTATGCCACGCACGGCTACTCGCGCGGCGAGGTCACCTCCGCCGACGGCACGAAAAAGTTCCCCGGCATCGGCAGCGGCGTCGTTCGCTTCCGCCCGGATGGTTCCGCCTTCGAGCAGTACAGCAGCCGCAATGGCAACACCTGGGGCCTCGATCTCACGTGGGACGGCCAGGTCTTCTGGACGCAACCGACGAGCGGTACGGTTTTCTTCCACACCGTCCTCCCTGAAGCCGTCCTCGCCCGCGGCAAGGTCGCCGGCACGACGTCGTGGAATGGCATGATCGTCAATCAGCGCACGTTCCCCGCCCTCAGCTGGCCGGAGCAGGCCTACGTGCAGATCGACCAGGTCGGCCGCTTCACGGCCGCGGCGGGCACCGCGATCTACGACGGTGGCGCATGGCCGGAAAAATGGCGCTACAGCTACTTCACCACCGAGCCGACGCTCAACATCGTCCACCACCAGTTCGTCCGGCCCAACGGTGTCACGTACACCGTCACGAAGGAGCCGGGCCGCGAGGAAACCGAGTTCATCCGCAGCACCGACCTGTGGTTCCGCCCGATCGAGAACCGCGTCGGGCCCGACGGCGCGCTCTACCTCGTCGATTTCTACAACCAGGCCGTCATTCACAACGACACGCGCGGCCCGTTGCACGGCCCCGCCAACGCGGCCGTCCGTCCCGACCGCGACCATCACTTCGCCCGCATCTGGCGCGTACAGCACAAGCAGGCCGTGCCCCTGCCCGCTGCGTCCCTCGACCGGCGCGATCTCGCCGGACTGCTCCGCACGATCGCGACGCACCCGAACGTCCACGTGCGCAACACGGCCCTGCGCCTCGCCCAGGAATCGCATCCGCAGGCGCCCGAGCTGGCCGCCTTCTCGGCGCCCATGGGAAGTCCGGCCCTTGCCCGCTACCACGAGGCTCGCGCCGCCGGGTCAGCCCCCGCACGCGCCACGGTGCTCTCCGCCTACGTCGCCGCCAGCGACGACTGGACGCGCTCCGCCCTCATTGCCGGCGCAAGCGACCACGCCGCCGATTTCCTCGCCGATGCCCTGCGCCGCTCCGAACAGGATGCCCTCGAAACCTTTGTCACCGGCCTGGCCGTGAACGTCGCCGACGACGCAGTGCCCGGCCTCGTGCGCGCCGCCTCCGCCACGCCCAACGCACTCGGCGCCGCACTCCTTCGCACCCTGTTTGAGCGGCCCGAAGCGCCTCCCACGTTTGACGCAGCGACCACGGCGGCCCTCCAGCTCCTCGTCGCCGCGCCCGAGACCGGCGCGCCGGCCCTGCTGCTCGCCGCCCGCACCGGCGGCGGTGTGCTCACCGACGCGATGAATGACGCTGTCGCCCGTCTGCTCGCAGACTACGCCCAGCCCAACACCACCGCGTCGCGCCGCGCAGAGATCGTGCGGTCCCTGCTCGCGTTGCCCGCTCACCGCAGCGACGCCCTCGCCCGCGCCCGGACCTTGCTGGTCGACGCCGCCACCCCCGGGGCGGTGCGCGCCCGCCTGCTCGCCTCGCTCGCTGCGCTGCCCCCGGCCGAGACCACCGAGGTGCTGCTCGGCGCCTACTTGGAATCGCGTTCGCCCCAACTCTTCGATCAGGTGCTGAAGACCCCCGTGACCACCCGCGCCTTGCTCGCAGCACTGCAGGACGGACGGCTCAACCCCTCCACCCTCGGGCCCGCCGACGTGGCCCGCCTGCGCACCCACCCGGACCTGCGCATCGCCACGGATGCCACGGCCCTCTTCGCCCCGGCCTTGTCTGCCTCGTCCAAGGCCGAGGCCATCGCCGCCCTCCTGCCCGAGGTGCGCAAGCCCGGTAACGTAGACGCAGGCCGCACGCTGTTTGCCGGTGCCTGTGCCGTGTGCCACAAACTCGGTGACGTCGGCCTGCGCGACGTCGGACCACCCCTCGCCGGCATCGGTTCGCATGATCCCGCCGACCTCCTCACCCACATCATCGATCCCAACCGTCAGGTAGAGCCGAACTACTGGCAGTGGAACGTCACCCTGAAGAACGGCGACGTCGCCTCGGGCGTCATCGTCGGCGAGACCGCCACGACCCTCACCCTGCGCAACCAGGGCGGCGACACCGAGCTGCGCGCTGCCGACATCGCGAAGCGTGAGAACACCCGCCGTTCCCTCATGCCCGAAGGCTACGAGGGCCTCGGCGCCGAGAGCCTGCGCAACCTCATTGCCTACCTCGCCTCGCAGGCCGGGCCGCCGTCGACCCCGTCGACCGTGGCCGCGCCCGCGCCGGCCTCACCCGCGCCCGCCACGCCCAACCTGCGCCCCAAGGCGGGAGGACGCGGTGACTTCGCCCTGCCTGAGCCGACCCCCATCGTCTGGGAGCCGGGCAAGACGCGCGTCCTGCTCATCAGCGGCGGCAGTTCGCACAAATTCGGCGAGTTCTACGGCGGGACCGACCGGCAGGTGCTGCTCAAGGCCGGCTTCAGCGTGAACTACACCGAAGACCGCGACCAGGCAGCCGCCGCCCTCGCCGAGGCCGACGTCGCGGTGATCAGCGTCAACCGGCGGTACTTCGACGAACCCGCGTACCGCGAGGCGCTCATGGCCTTCGCCGCCGCCGGCAAAGGCATCGTCATGCACCACCCGGGCACCTGGTACGCCTATCCGGACTGGCCCGAACTCAACGCGCAGATCGTGGGCGGCGGCGCGCGCGGCCACGACCGCATCGCGCCCTACGCGGTCAACGCACTCCGGCCCGACCATCCCGTCATGCGCGGCGTGCCCGCAAGCTTCACGGTCGAGGACGAGTTGTACTACGTGAACGCGGAGCCCGACAAGATCCCGCCCGGCACCGCGCGCATCGAGGTGCTCGCTGAATCGTCTCCGTCCGTCAAATACAAGGCGCCCCACCCGGTCGTCTGGATCACCGAGCACCCGCGCGCCCGCATCGTCGGCCTCACCCTCGGCCACGACGAACGCACCCACGACCACCCCGCCTTCCGCACGCTGCTCATCAACGCCGTCACCTGGGCCGCCGGAACGCGTTGACCGGTGGGCGGGCAGGTCCCTCTGCCCGCTTCGACTCAGGACGGCGCCCACCCGCCACGGTCTTCGCCAAGACCAGCCGTCAGAGGGACCTGCCGGCCCACCCCCTCCCGCTCGCCTCCATGCCAATCATCGCCATCCTCGGCACATTCGACACCAAAGGCCCCGAGCACGCCTTCGTGGCCGAGGCCGTGCGGCGCCAGGGTTTTGAGACGCTCCTGATTAACGTCGGCACGGGCGGCCCGCCCACGATCACCCCCGACATCCCGGCCGAAGCCGTCGCCGCCGCCGCGGGCGAGCCCGGGCACGAGGCGCTGCTCGCGCGCCGTGACCGCGGCGAATGCGTGGCCTTGATGGGCCGAGCCGCCGCGAAACTGGTCGCGCGCCTCGCGGCGGAGGACCGTATCCACGGCATCGTCTCGCTCGGCGGGGGCGGCGGCACGGCCATCGCCACGGCTGCCATGCGCGCGCTGCCGCTTGGATTTCCCAAGCTGATGGTCTCGACCCTCGCGAGCGGACAAACCGCACCGTACGTGGGCACGACCGACCTCGTGATGATGCCGGCCATCGTCGACGTCTCCGGGCTCAACCGCCTCTCGCGTGTCCTCTACGACAATGCCGCCGGTGCGATCTGCGGCATGGTGGCCGCCGCCACAGCCCGCCGCTCCACTCCAGCCGGCACGTCCCGCGAGAAGCCGCTGATCGTCGCGAGCATGTTCGGCAACACCACGCCTTGCGTCACGGAAGCGAAGCGCGTGCTCGAAGAGGCAGGTTACGAAGTGCTCGTCTTTGCCGCGACCGGCAACGGCGGGCGCAGCATGGAGTCGCTCATCGCGAGCGGACTCGTCAGCGGCGTGCTCGACCTCACCACCACCGAGTGGGCCGACGAACTCGTCGGTGGCGTGCTCACGGCCGGCCCCGAACGCCTCGACGCCGCCGCCAAGGCCGGAGTGCCTGCCGTCATCGCCCCCGGCTGCCTCGACATGGTGAACTTCGGCGAACCCGCGAGCGTCCCCGCCAAGTTCGCGGGACGTCGTCTCTACGCCCACAACCCGCAAGTCACGCTCCTGCGTACGACGCCGGACGAGAACCGCGAACTCGGCCGCATCCTCGCCGAGAAGCTCAATCGCTACACCGCACCCGTAACGGTGCTTTTCCCGCGCGGCGGTTTCAGCCAAATCGGCGCCCCCGGCGGCCCCTTTCACGAACCCGAGGCCGACCACGCCCTGCTCGCCTCCCTGCGCTCACACCTTCGCCCCGGCCTCCCGCTCATCGAATTCGACGGCCCGATCAACGCCCCCGCCTTCGCCCGCCTCTGCGCCCAAACGCTTCTGTCCCACCTCCGGACCTGACCGGAGTCGGACTGCGGGTGCACCCGGCCCCCGGCGATCCCAAGGCCTTGAACAGGAGGGCGCAGAGAGCACAGAGTCGCTGCATCCGAAGGCGCCTACACGGCAAAGGTCGGCGATTGCCGGAGCGGTCAGAGCGGGCATACTGACGTGCATGCGCTCTCTGTTGCTGGCTATCGGGTTGCTCTGTCCTTTGGTGGTGGTCGCTCAGGATCGAATGAACCCATCCGCCGTCGCCCTGCCAGCGCTCGGAGAAGAGGTGCCCCTCGAGCGAATCCGCGAGATCTGCACCCACCTCGGGTTGAATGCGCTCTGGCAAAAGATCGAACGTGATCCGCCGTCCCGACCATTCAAGAGCGACGGTTGCACGGGGTGGTTCGACGATTGGAAGGGCGTCAGCCTGTACCCGGCGGGGTTCGTGCACGACCTCAAGTACTGGGCGGGCTATCCCGGCGAGGATGTCGAACGCCTCGTGGCAGACGCAGAACTGATGATCGATGTGGCCCGCCTGCTCGGCTCCACCGCGATGGCGGAAACGATGTTTCACGGCGTGCGCATTGGCGGGAGCGATCGCATGAACACTCCGTTCGCCTGGGGCTTCGGGCGGCGCGCGGCGGAGGCGGCACCGGGTCGGTGAGGCAATCGTCACCGTGACTGCCCTGAGCGCGCTCCTACCCGGACCCGACGGACGTCCCCGCTGCCGCTGGTGCGCGGCGGCACCGGAGTTCCTCGCCTACCACGATACGGAATGGGGCTTCCCCGTTCACGACGATGTGCCGCTGTTTGAGAAACTCTGCCTCGAAGGGTTTCAGTCCGGCCTGAGCTGGCGAACCATCCTGAACAAGCGGGAGAACTTTCGCGCCGCGTTCCACGGCTTCGATTTTCATCGGATTGCCCGCTACACCGAGCGCGATGTCCGGCGCCTGCTCGCGGACCCGGGGATTGTCCGGCATCGGGGCAAGATCGCGTCCGTGATCAACAATGCCCGTTGCGCGCAGGAGATGGTTGCCACGGAGGGCTCGCTGGCGGCCTTCGTCTGGCGCTTCGCGCCCACCCGCACGGCGCGAGGGCCGTCACGGACCCTCGCCGTCACTCCGGAGTCCACGGCCTTGGCCAAGGAGCTGAAGCGTCGTGGCTGGACCTTCGTCGGCCCCACCACCGTTTACGCCTTCATGCAGGCCATGGGCCTCGTCAACGATCACGCCGAGGGCTGCGTGATCCGGCCGGTCGTCGAACGTTTGCACCGGAAACGCCGACCGTAACCTCGGTCGGTCCCGCCGCGGCATCGCCTTCGGACCCCGCGCGTAGCGGGCCGTTCAGGCCGGCACCGGAGTCGTTGCCGTCTTCTGCGTGCGCGCGTGGTGCCGTACGCCCCACGCCGCCATCTCGTCGAGGAGGGCTTGCAGGGTACGCCCATGGTCCGAGAGGCGGTACTCTACGCGCGGGGGAACCTCGGCGAACACCGTCCGGGTCAGGATGCCGTCCGCCTCCAGTTCACGCAGCTGCTGCGTCAGCATCTTCTGCGTGATGCCCGGCAGCGCCCGCTGCAGCGCACCAAACCGATGGATGCCCTGTCGGACCTGCCAAAGAATCGCCGGCTTCCACTTCCCACCCACCACTTCCAGGGTCACCAAGATAGGGCAGAGTTCAGGCGTAAGAAGAATTTTGGATGTCATAAGCACCTGGTTACCAACATTAGTTCCTTAGAAGGCAGTATAGTTTATAAAAGGTGCCTACTAGTCAAAAGGTAAGTGAATCGGCTAGGGTTGGAGCGATGAACCTGTCGTCTTCTCCCCTGATCCTTGGCGCCACCGGAACGGTCGGTCGGGCCGTCGTGCGCGCGCTGCGCGAACGCGGCATCGCTCCTACTGCAGCCGTTCGCCAGCTCGACCGCGCCCCAACCGAGGCCGCGCGCGCCGTACGCTTCGACTTCAACCAGCCCGATACCTTCGCGCCGGCCCTGGCCGGACACGACCGCGTGTTTCTCATCGGCCCGCCCTTGGTGCCCGACCTGGACGTGTTGCTCACGCCCTTCGTGGACTACCTAGCCAACGCGGGCCCGCGACGCGTGGTGTACCTCTCGGCCAATGGCATGCAGGACTTCGAGGAGCTTCCCTTTCACGCCCGTCTGGAGCAACGCCTGCGAGATGCCCGCAACCTGGAACTGACCATCCTGCGTCCGGGCTTCTTCGCCCAGAACTTCGCCAACTACGCCCGAGCCGACATTGAAGAGCGGCAGGTGTTGTTCTTTCCCGCTGGCCAAGGACGAACGGCGTTCATCGACGTGGCCGACCTTGGGAGCAGTGCTGCGGTGGTCCTCACCCACGACGGTCATGCCGGCAAAACTTACACGCTCACCGGGCCGGAAGCCTGGTCGATGGCCGACGTTGCCGCCGAACTCAGCGTGCTGCTCGGCCGTACCGTCACGGACGTGGCGCCATCACCGGAATCCTTTCGCGCCGCGCTCATCAACGCTGGCGTACCACCGGCCCTTCCGGATTATCTGATTCCCGTCTATCAGCTCATCGCGCGCGGGGTGGTGGCGGGCGTCACGGACGACGTGCAGCGGCTGACGGGGCAGGCGCCACGGCACGTCCGGGCGGTCCTCGCGGAGAACTTCGGGCGCTAACGCCGTTAAGGGTTCGCCCACCGCTCGTCGCGTCGGTCCGAGTTCGGACCGCACGGACAACGCAGCACCGCGATCCTACGCGGCCGGGGTTGAGACCCCTGACGCGCCGAGCGATTGTCAGTGCGTCCTGGCGGTCCGCCACGATAGCGTCCGCGCCATGTCTGCGCTCCATCCGCTCGCACCCGATTTATGGATCTGCCGCGTACCCTACTGGGCCATGGGCATGCCCCTCGGACGGCAATTGGTCGTGGTACGTCTGCCGGCGGGTGGGCTTTGGGTGCATTCGCCAGTGCCGATGACACCTGAGCTGAGGCAGGAACTGGCCGCCCTCGGCGACGTCCGCCATGTGGTGGGGCCGAACCTCTGGCACGACGAATGTTTGCGCGAGTTTCAGGCCGAGCATCCCCATGCACGCTTTCATGCTGCTCCGGGACTCGCAGCCCAAAAGAAAGACGTACGCTTCGACGCCGAATTGTCGGACACCCCTCATCCCGAATGGGCGGACGTTCTGGATCAACACCTCGTCAAGGGCATGCCGAAGATGAACGAAATCGTGTTCATTCATCGCGCCTCGCGCAGCCTGATCCTCGCCGACCTTGCCTTCAACCTCGGCCCTGACGGCCCCTGGTGGTTCGCCCTCGCGATGCGCGCCTACGGGGCCTGGAACCGCTTTGGCCCCACCCCGCTGGAGAAGGGGATGATGCGAGATCGCTCTGCGGTCCGTGCATCGATCGACCACATCCTGGCCTGGGACTTCGACCGCATCCTCGTCGGCCACGGCCGCAACGTGGACACCGACGCCAAAGCCACCTTCCGCGAGGCGTTTGCGTTCCTAAAGCCTATACGCCTACCGCGAAATCATGCCCACCAGAACGGCGGTCAGCAGAACGCAAACCAATGAGCTCCTCCTCGACTTAATGTCGGATCGACATGCACCCGTTATGGCCCTCGCGCCGCGCGGCAAGCGTAAGCACGAACGGCCCCGCGATGTTGAGGTGAGCCAGGCAGCCTGCCGGGCTCAGCGGAGGACCCTCCGGTCCATTCCAGCCCAGCGCAAGAAGTGCCGCTCGTTACTTCTGTTGCTAAGTAGACATGAGCAAGCACCTCACCGAGCAAGTAGATATAAAATCCAGCTGACCACAAAAGCGCTTAGGGCTGAGCCCCCTAACGCTGTTACAAAGACCACAAAACGATCATCAATTTTCTTGGTCACGTAAAAGAAGGCACATGTAAATGATAGCGGCCCGTAAATTGAGCCGATAATGAAGGCACCAATAAACTGCCAATTCCATCCGCCCTCACTCACTCCCGCCGCCTTGCAACCCAAATACGCCGTTATGTTAGCCAGGAAGAAAGAAACCACGCATCCCGCAATGACTCGAAGAAAGGAGCCCCAGAAGGCGGGCTTATCTGATTTTTTCTCCGGCATTGTGTAGAGTTAAGGTCCGTGGCCCAAGGTGCCATCCATCCGATCGTTGAACAGATTGCGCTTGTAATCAAACTCCAGGTTCCGGTCCAACGAACTCGGATTTAGATAATACAGAAAGCGTACCATGCCGTTCGGTGAGGCGGTCGCATAAAAATGGATGTCACCGTATATCTTGCCGTATAGGGCACTGATTACCTTGCCGTTCTGATCGAGCATGGTGCGGACACGGAAGAAGTAGTTTTGATCTTCACGTGTGCCGTTTTCCAACGCGGCATCCTCGGCCACGCGGGCGACCTTCTTAACAAGCTTGGGCTCGTAGCCAGATTCAGGTGCCTCGCGCGGCAGTTCAATCAAGCGCTTGGTCGGCGAAGCAGGCCACGACTGGATGCCGTCACCTTCGTTGGCGAAGCTGATGATGAAGTTCGATTCGAACGCCTTAGCAGGATCTATGACCGGGGTGACGTCCTTACGCTCAAAGATCAGGTCTGCCCGTTTGCCCCTCCCGTGCGGAGCCACCCAATCCGAGACTAATAAATCGAAGCCGACCGGGCCTGTGGTGGGCACCTCAAAGTCCTCCATTCGCCCAAGCTGTCTCACATACAAGGGAACGGGATTAAGTATGCGAGGAACAACTATAGTGACCTCTGGATTCCACGGTTCCCAGCGGCCCGACTCGGACGATGTAAACTTATGTTTCCCGCCAGCGCCCGGGTAATATTTCCCCGTTGGCTCCACTGCATAGATGAATTCACCGTTCAAACTTTCGCCATTGAGGATCGCGACGCCCTTTGAGCCGAGCGCCACAGTAAAGATGTCGTTTACCTGATGACCGAAGCCTTCGCTGGGGACCCCATGGGAAAAAGTGGAGGCGCTCAATGTCCCGCCGGTTACGGGCTGGCCAAGATCATCCACGACCCGAAAAGTGATTTGCGCAGGAAGCTTGGTCTGGCTGCGGACGAGCGGAACCGCCAATCCGAGCGAGAGGAGTATGAAGAGCGTGAAGTTTTTCATCGGAGATTGCCTTCGTTGGTAAAGAAATCCCAAACAGCGCGGTTGAAGGGATAGGCGATGTTCTTGATATCACTGTGGAACCAGCGGCCCTTGTAGGGAAAAACATTAGGCAAGCGCCCATCGGGATCGGCCAGTCGCGAGGCAGGCCATCCATCTTGTAGCTGCACCATGTCGCGGTTGCGATTCTCAAACAGCGGAACCGGGTTGCGGCCAGCGGGAAAGGAAAGAGCCGGAATCGCACCACCGAGCAGATTGGCGCGAGTGGCCTCGTTGGCTGCGTTGCTGCCGGAGCTACCAGCGCCCAGCGTGGCGTTCATCAGCTCGGATTGGGTGAAGCGTCCAAAGAAGGGTTGCGCGCGGAGCTGCTCGTCGGTGAGGGCAGACGCTTCCGCTGGCGTTTTTGGCCAATAACGGAAGTATCCTCCGGCGTCGCTATCGTCTGGCACCCACTCCTTGTTGTCCCACAAGCTGTTGAAGCCCCATCCGCCTTGGATTTCACCATTGAGCGCGCCGGCAAGGGTGCCGGCTGCCGAGCCGCCACCTTTACTCATTTCTTGCTGTATCCAGACGCGTTCGGGGCCGAACGGCAGCGCATAGTAGGGCAGTTCTCCCGGAGTGGCGTCGTTGTTGTTCAAGACCTCTTCGCCAGACGAGTAGACGTTGATCGCGTGCGGGATGTTGCCGAAGCGGTTCATCCACGTCAGACGGCGGCGATTGTCACCCTCGGGAAAAAGTTTCCACCAGTCGGTGGGCCAGAGGCGGCGTTCGAAGTTGGCCCATGGAATCGGGCGCATGGCGTTAACGTAGTAAGGGCCGGTGGTCGAGACGGAGGTGTCGTAAGCTTCCAGCGCGACAGCCGCGTTCACCATAAAGTATCTCGCGACATTCATGCCGTGGTCCACGATGGCACTTGAGACCACGACATTTCCCATGCTGTGTCCGGCGATCGTCTTGGAGGAGCCGGGCAGGTTATTGACGATGGGAGCGAGAGCCTCGCCGGTGCGGAACGAAAACGGGATATTGTCCCAGTAATCAGGAGCAAATCCAAGAATGGGAACCTGGCTCTTGTCACCGTGCCAAGAGACGCCGGTAAACATAGCGCGGGAGCCGGACTGATACATGCGCTTGAACGCCTCGGAGAACCACGCGCGGGACTGGCGCTCGTTCACGTTGTATCCATGCACCCAGACGAACATTTTTCCATTGGTCGCGCTGTCGGGGTAACCGGTAGGCTCGCTCAGATCGGTCGGCCGGGTTTCCGACTGGCCGCAGATGCTTCGAAGATTGACCCAACGAAACATATCCTCGACCGGACTGATGTTGATGTTTACCACGACCTCGGCGATTCCTACGCCGTCTTTCTCGACGACAAGCCGCATCGGCGCAGACGTAGCAGCTCGCCCTTCGATCAAGATTACACCCTTTTCGGCTTCGGTCTTGATGCGATCCAAAAAGAATGAGTTTAAGACGACGCCGGCGCTAGTGATTTGCTCGGTATCCGCGATGTGTGCCTGCGTTACCGATCCGGTTGGCCCGTAGGCGGCGCGCTCGCGGGACACATAGAGATAATCGAAGGCCTCAGCACGCGTAAGGTTGGCATACACGAAGTTCAGCGCATCGTCGTCCTGCTTCAGCTTATATTCTATCGAGCCGTCATGCGGCAGCAAGCCGAGCAGTTGCTTGATGTCGAGGAAGACGGGGAAGAAGTCCAATAGATCGGAGCGGCCATCGACGCCGGGGTTAACCCGATCAGGCGTGCGCCCGGCATGCTGCCCCCAAAACGATGACGGCCCCGGGTCGTCGCTGTTGCCAATAAGAGTGGGTCCGGTGGTCGAGATGTCGTTATCGTCATCATCGTCATTGACCCATAAACGATACGGCATGGCGGGGGTGGTAAGGTCGGACTTGTCGCCATCAGATGGCAATGAGATAATGCCATCGCGGTTGAGGTCCACCGCCAGGGAGGGCCAGATGGGGCGCATGATGAAGGCGCGGGAGCCTTGGGTGCCGCCGATCGCATACTCCGCGCCGATGATCTCGCCCTTGTCGTTGATGTCGGAGAAGTAATCCAAGCGGACGTTCTCGAGGTTGATGACCTTCCCGGTCAGGTCATGGGGTCTTCCGTTCAGCCACAGTTTTCCCCCGGATCGGGTCCGTCCTACTACGTGGCCCCATCGGTTGATGGCCCACGCCCAGCCGTATTCACCGCCGAAGAGGGACCGGTCGGTGTCAAGGATGGCGATCCGGCCAACTCCGCCGTTTTCCCAAAAGGCCGGGTACATCCCCGGGGCATAACCGAAACCCGCCGGAACTGAACTGGAGCCCACGATCTGGCCATGAGTGTTCATGTTGTAGACCTCCTCGTACGCCCCGAACCCAGGTAGCCACCGCGGCTCGTTTCCAGGCTTCAGATAGAGCCCGCGCCACCACTCGCGCGGGATCTGATAAGCCGACCCTGCCACTTCATCGCGCTCATTCAAGGTCACGAAATCTGCGCCAAAACCGGAGTCGGCCGGGGCAGGAAGGTCACGGCGGGACGATCCCCGCTGGAGAAAATGTTGCCCCCAATAATCTTGGTCGGTCAGTCGGGAGAGGTTCAGCGCAACCCCGAGCAGTCCGCCCTCGTTGTCCACACTGGTCAGGCGTGTATCAGTGAAGCGCGTTTCGGTCGGAGGCAGGCCGTCCCGAAGCTGCAGAAGCAGCCCATCACTGCCAACGGCGGCGTTCAGCGCCAGCCGGCCGCTGTTGTCGAGTTGTCGGCCCGAGTTGTAGTGAAAGCGGTAGATACCCAGGTCCGTGACCACACCGCCTGACGACACGTGCTTCATCTGGGAGAGGTCGTTGCCCAAGACGTCTCCGCGATCGTTAAGGCTCCGAGCAGTCCCATAGTAGCCGTACCGTGCGGGGACCGTGATGGGCAGCGGCGTCACCACCCAAAGCGCTGACGCCAAATCCGGCGCACGTGGCTCCTGCGTGGCCAGCCGGTCCGCCACCGGGACGGAGAGCAGAATCTGCCGCGAGGGTGAGCCGCTGGACACCGCCAGGGTACCCTCGCCCGCCGTGTTCACGGCCAGCAGACTGGCGGCGGTAACCCAACCGAGGTGAAACGTAGCTTTCATGGATTCGTCTCCGTGGCGCGACGGCGCAGAAATACGGTGACCAGCCCCTGCCCGTCGCTTCGGAGCTCGATGTCTTGATGCGTGATCGTGCTGTCGGGGTTGGTCGCAAGGCACGCGGTGCCCGAGCCAAGGGCGAAGCGGACCGGTACGTTCGGCCAGGGCGAGCCATCGGGTCGCGTGACCTTGATGACTAGGCGTCCATCGGGATCACCGGGCTCGGAGACGACGGTAAGCGCCGGGGACCGGCCGTCGAAGAAGTCATGGGGATCGGTACCGCTCTGCAGTTCTTCAATCTGCGTCCGGCCATCTTCGTCGTCATCGGTTGGATACGTGAAGCTCAGCGGATCGAGGCCCAACCGGTGTTCCATAGCGTCGGACAGGCCGTCGCCATCGGAGTCGACGGCGCGCGGGTCGGTCCACAACACAAACTCGTGAATGTTCGTGAGCCCGTCACCGTCCGGATCGCCGTTGCGATCGTCGAGGGCGGGATCGAGGTGGTAGGCACGCTCCCAGCCGTCCTCCATGCCATCGCGGTCAAGGTCGGTGAAGCTCCGATTCTCCAGGGCGATAAACACGTGATCGAATTCGATCGCCGCTTCGGCAGAGCCACGGACGCGAAGCTGCTGCGCGTCGGGACCGGTGGTTGCGATCGCCTTGATGTCAGCCACCACCGCCATCCCATCGACATGCAGGTCCCAACGTCCCCGCGCCGCGTCGAAGCGAACCGCGAGTTCCAGCCAGTCTTCAGCGAGGCCTGTCGGCGCCAGCGCAACCGGCGAAGGCTGATCAATCCGTCGCCATACCCCGGCTTCGCCCGGCGTTTCGGAGTCGGCAAAGACGAACCATTCCCCCTGTCCGGCAATCGCCGATTGAACCAGGGCGAGGCGAGCGCCGGCGAACTCAAGGACCACCCCTGCTTCGGGCGTTGCGGCAGCGATCGGGCGCGCCATCACGCCGGCAAAACGGATCGGTGCCGTCTCGTCGGCAGCAAAGTACACGCCAGCGGTGGAGAGCGCAGCATCAGCCGGCATTCGCACGACGGCTCCTCCGCCGGACGAGGTGACAAGGTCACCGGCGCCTTCCCAGCCACGCTGGCCATGGATCGGCCCCGGGCTAAACCCTTCGGCAACCTCGAAGCTTGCCTCAAAAGGCAGAGCATCGGCCAGGCGTACGTCGACCCCAGCAGATGCCACCGGCGGCCCTGATGGCATCGGCGCCACGGCCTGCAGACGACGGACGCCATAGCCTGAGGGCAGCCAACGGATGAGTCCGGGATTCACGGCGGTGCTGCCCAAGCTTTGACCGTCGACCCACAGCTCCAGACCGAAGGGCGCAGGCCCGCCGGTGTTCTCCACGCGAACGCTCTGCTCCACACCCGTCGGCAGCACGGCCGCGTGCACCGGTGAGAGAATCGCCGGGACCGGCACCGGACGGGTCCGGCCCACGACCGTGAGCCGACTGCCGGAGTTGAGCGTCAGGCTGTCGCTGCGGACACCACCGGTCAGCGTGGCCGGGCCATTTACCACCACGGCGCCGGCGGGAGCAGTGACGTAGCCGGCGAAACGAGCCGGGCTGTTGAGCGTCAGTCCGCCCGAGGCGATGCTGCATTCAAGCCAGTCCGGGTTGCTCGCGTTGCCCATGGGCGCGTTGAGTGAGACGGCGTTGGCCACCACGATCTCGACGGGGCCGACGACGCGGAGCTCGCTGCCGCTGTTCAGCGTCAACCGTTGGAGGTGGTACACGCTGCGATGGTCGGAACCCGCTTGCCCAAGGACGAACGCACTACCGCGGTTGGCGGTGAACGCACCGTACGTACCCGGCGGGATGATACGGGCACCCACGTCGCTGTTGAGCGTCAGATTGCGCAGTTGGGTAAAGTCGCCGATCTCCTGACTGGGCGTGTTGATGGCGACGTCCTTCGTGCCAGCCGATGGAGGCGGCGCGGACACCGTGGTCATCGCGGCGCCAGCGTCGCGCGTCACGAGGCGGCCGACCGACGCACCGCTGTTAAGGGTGACTTTCCAACCGGTTGGGGTGGCCAGGCCGGTCCCTTCAACGGTCGTCCCGATGCGGCCAGTGCCGTTGAGAATGACCATCGGCGTCCCAGGGACGAACAGGTCCTGCGTGATGACCCCACCGCTATTGAGCGTGATGGGGTCTGGGCTCAGCACGCGGAGGGAGCCGTCGAGGGTGCCGTTCAAGACCGGCCGGCGGCGTACCAACGCGGCGTCACTGTCTTGTGCGAACAGCGTCACGCCGAGGCCCGAGAAAGCGAGGGCGAGGAGAACGTTCCGGACGACTCCGGAGACCGAGGAATGCATAGGGGAAGGAAGCGAACAAGGCCGCGGGAAGCCCGTTGCGACGCCTCGCGACCAGAGCGAACGGCCTCTTGTCGGTCAAGTTATTTGCATATTATTTGCTATAATTTGCTGCTTTCGCGTTTCCCCGCACGGTACCTCGGCCTCGGTTTTGCACTCACGGCTGGAGATCGGTGGCGGTGCCAAGGGCGCAATGAACGGCCATGCCCCAGGCGTTTCCCGCTTGGCAGCCTTCGGCGCGCCCTGCACTCCTTGCCGATGAACTATCGCACGCAGGCGGAATTTTTCATCAAGGGCATCACGGCCGGCGCCATCGACGCCGCAGAGGTGATTGCATGGTCTGACGAAGTGATCGTCAGCGCGCCCAAGGCCGAGGACTGGATGGTCGAGATCTCGAGCTGCACGGCCGAGGACCGGCTCAAGATCCTCGGGCTGCTCAACACGGTCAAAGGCGAGGCGAATCCCACCGAACTCGCCGCGCTGCTGGCCGCCCGCGGCCTGAGCTGACGCATGCGGCGGCCGCGGGAAGCCGCCTTGCATGATGCCGCGACATTGCCACCGAATGGCGCCCGCCGTCGGTAGGCGGCAGTTCACTCTTCGATGCTATCGCAGGTGGGAGGCGCGGAACCACCCGCGAACCCCATGGTCGGACCGACCCCTCCAGCCATGAAACTCCGCTCCCTGTTCCTTGCTCTGCTCATTCTGCCCGTAGCCGCTTCGGCTGCGCTCAAAGAGGCCGCCCTCCGTCTGCCCGATGATCTCGGCACCGCGGAACGGTTGCCGGTCAGCGGCCGCCAGGGCTGGAAGCGCGTCGAGCGCCTCGCCTTTGGTCCCTTCACGGTGCACGACGTCGCCCGCTCCCTCACCAAGGGCAGCGACCTCAAGTTCGGCGCGGACAAGGTTGCCTTCTACGAAGGCAGCAAGCGCCGGCAGACCTTCGGCTTTCTCGTCTCCGAGAACGGACAACTCGCGTGGCGCGGGGCGGCCGCAACCAATCTTCACCGGCGTGCGCTGGAACGTGGCATCGAGATCGAGCTGCGCAACAAGTCCGGCTTCGCCGCCACCCTCACGCCGGCTGATGCGGCTGACGCTGCCTGGACGCTGGAGTTGTCCGAAACGTCGGAGCGCCCGATGAAGGGCACGTTGAAACGCGGCAGCGCCGTCATCGACGTCGAGGGGACGAACCGCCTCGCCGGCACGCGCCTCCCGATGGGCGAAACCACCGGCTACCTGTTCAAGGAAGGCGGCCGGACGCTTGCCGCGGTGCAGGTAATCAACAACGGCGCGGTCTGGCTCGCACCGGACCTCGCCGCTCCGCAACGCGGACCGATCCTCGCCGCCATCTCGGCCCTGCTGCTGTTCGAGGAGCTCCGTCCGACGCTGCCGGAGTGACGTCGCGGACCGAGGTTCGACCGACCACGGCGGAACGGCGTGGCCGGTCAACCATGCGTCCGAGGTCCAAAAACAAAACCCGGAGACCGCGGCAGGGTGCCGGCGGCTCCGGGTTAGGAGTGCGACCTTGGGCCGCGGTTTAGAACTTCAGCGTGTTGGTCCAGACGAAGCTGCGCGGCTGCTGGTACCAGGTGGCGCGGATGTTGGTGGCGGTGTTGAAGCCCGTCGCCACATCCGGCAGCAGACCGATGTCATACTTGTCGAAGACGTTGTTGATGTTCAGCTGGGAGTTCCACTCGTACCGGCCGAACTTGCGCGTGTAGCTCACGGTGAGGTTCACCTGATTGCGGTTCGGCGCATAGTGCAACGTGCGGCGCTGCGTGAGCGCGTTGGCGGCAGTGAGCGGGGTCTCGTAATAATAGTACGCGCGGTTCTTCCATGAGAGCGCGAGCGAACCGCCCACGCTCAGACCCCGCAGCCGGCTTTCGCCGCGAAAACTGTAGTTGGTCGTCAGGTTGGCACTGTACTCAGGGTAACCAGTCGTTTTGTCGCCAATCCGCGTCGCGACGATCGTGCCCGGCGTGTTGATCCCGGCGAGTTGCTTGTTCAACTGCAGCGCCGAAATCGGCAGGTTGATCGCACCGGTGAGGATCGGTCCGCGGGCGTTGATGTTGGCGGCCGCCGAGGGAATATCGCCGGTCAGGATGTCCGCTACAATCGAACCACGGTCGATGTGGCCGGAGGTCGGATCGGGGTTGGCGTAGTAGAAGTTGCCCGCGCCCGGCGTGCTCATGAGATTGATCGTGAGCGGAATCGCTCCCGGGGCGGACGCATCCACCACGACGGCCTGGGTGCCATTGGCGGCGTTGCCATTCACGTAAACGACCGAGCCGTCCTGATACGTGACCTGACCGGCACTGTTGGCCCGGAACTGGTCGTTGTAATACTGCTCGTAGGCCTTCGACGTGCCGATCTCGCCGTCGTTGGTCGCCGCGCTGAAGCGCAGGCGCCAGTTGCGCGTGGGAGCCGCGGTGAAGCGCAGTTCAAAGCCAGACGTCACGCGATCGATGCTCACGTTGGAACCGCCGCCGCCGCCGTTGAGGCCCTCGGGATTGATCAGGTCGCGCAACGCGCCACCCACAGAGTAGAGATCGCCGCGCGACTCGGTCCGGAAGTAGGCAAAGGAGCCGGAGAGCGACCCGTTGCTGTTGGTGAGCTTGAGGCCGACCTCGCCCCCCTGCCCCTTCGCGCTGCTCGGCGCCGCGTTGTGCGGATCGGTGCGGTTGGCGACGTAGGGCGGCTGGACCGAGTCAGAGTAGTTGATGTAGGGGTTGAGCCAGCGGGTGAGGTTGGCATCGATGCCGACGTTGAAGTTGAGCGCCGACGATTCGGCGAGGTAACGCGAAACGCCCCCTTCCGGATGCTGCAGGCGGTCCGAGATGTAGTCACCCTGACGCAGGCCAACGAGGGTGTTGATCTTGCCGTGGAACCACTGCGTGTAGTTCACGCCGTAGATGCCGCGGTTGAGAATGGTGGTCTTGATGTAATTGCCGCTGGTGAACGGCACACCGAAAGGATTGTCGGGCGAAACCAGGTCGGCCTGAGGCTGGTTCACGAGGGCGCGCACGTACTTGACGCCATCGATGACGCCGCGGTCGAGCGCCGGATTGAACTCAGGGAACGGATCGAAGACCGGACCATTGGTGACCGGCCAGCGAACCTGGCCGAGCACGGTGCGGCCGGAGTTGGAGGAAAAGATGGTCGAGCCGGGGGCGACGATGATGTTCCAGTTGTCGTCGGCCCGATACCAGCGGTACTGGATCTGCGAGTGCTGCGACTTAATGTAGTCGGCGCCCAGCAAGGTCTGCGTCTTGATCGCGCCATCGCGGAAATCCTTCACGATCAGCGCGGCGAACCGGCCGCCCTTCGTGCGCGACGGCTGCCACGAATCCTGCGGCGTGAGTGCGCCCGCCCAGTCGTCCGTGTTGTTGGCGCCCGTCCGCGGGGCGAAGAAGGTGTAGCCGGGATTGATGCGCCGGCTGGTGTATTCGTTGTAGCCGGCGGCCACCTGGGTCGTAAGCCAGCTGCTCCACTTGGTTTCGACGGTCACGCTGCTATAGTCGTTCGTCGTGGGCTCTTGGTGCTGGATGCCGGCGGCGAGCGAGTCGGAGTTGTCCCAGTTGAGGTTGCCGTTGAGGATCGCGCCGCGCAGATAGGCCGCGCCTGTGCCCGGGTGATTCGCGCCCTCGAAGCCGTTGGCGAGGATGTACGACAGCCACTGGTTGTGGCGGGCGTCGCCGTTGGCGGTGAGCCGCGCCGGCCGGTTGAGCCAGCGATCGTTCTCCGTCAGGGAGCCGGAGAGGCGGATCGTGGTCGGCCGACTGTTCTGGAACAGCTTGAAGGCAAACTGGAGGTACTGGCCGTCGGTTTCGCTGCCGATGATGTCACGCCGGGTCTTGCCCTTCTCCGTCATCAGCGCGACGCGGGCGGCAAACCAGCTGTTGCCAAAGCCCAGGTCGAACTCGCCGCGCCGCGAACCGTAATCATCGATGCGCACGAGGAAGGCGCCGCGCGGATTGCCGAAAAAGCCGCCGCCATCGGTACTGAAGCGCGCCATTTTCGAGGTGACGTTGATGACGCCGCCGGCACCACCGCCGCCATAGAGCAGCGCCTGCGGCCCGTTGATTACCTCCACGCGCTCCAGGTCGAAATTGTCGGTGCGCCCCACTGCGGTGGAGCCCGGATTACTGAACGAGCCCACCGGCATGAAGCTGTCGCGCTGCATGACCGGGGTGTGCATGCCGCGGATCTGGATGTAGGCGTTGCCCGTGCGATCGCCGGGCTGGTTGTCCGCCGCCGTGCTCGCACCATTGTTAGAGCCATCGGCATAGCCGGCGCCGGCGGAGTAGTCGCGGATCACATCCTCGACCGACGCCGAGGCGACGTCGCGCATGAACGTTTCGGTGAAGATATCCGCGGACACCGGCATGTCCTCCATCGCGACGTTGAAGCGCGTAACCGAGGCGGAATTGAGTGCGCCGTAGCTCGTGTCCGAATCGGCCGCGACCTCGAAGGCCGACAACTCGATCACTTCGGGTCGCTCCGTCGCGGGCGCGGCCGGTGCAGGAGCCGGAGCGGCGGAAGGCGCGACCTGGGCAAGCAACGACTGGGTCGCAAAAAGGGCCGGCAGGATTCCCCGCAACGCCCAACGGCGTGCACGGAACGAGGGAAGGGGGCAGGGTAGGACGATCATGGGTTTGGCTGGGTCAACGAGGGGGTCTCGCCACGCACCGCGGAAAGATCCGCCTGCCAGGGGAAGCAGGCGACCGACGGGGTGTGCGGGGGCGATCTCCAGGGGGCGAAATCGCAGACACGACGTGGCGATTGATAGACCGATATATGTCTACCAAAACCGGCGACAAGCTTTTTCGCGGTGCAAAGCTGTAACCTTCAGCCGGAGGCCGTGACCCGGCGCCGGCCAAGCCCCACCCCGGCCAGATCCCGCCGGTAGGCAGACCGCGCCGATCAGGCGCCGACGGACGCCGTCGTCTCGCGCACGACGAGGCGCGGCGCGAGCTTGCGCTGGGCCGGGGCCGTCCGCCGGCCCTCGATCTCGTCGATCAAGAGCCGCACCGCCTCCGCCCCGATCTCGGCCAGCGGTTGATGGACGGTGGTCAGGTTGAAGAAACCGGCGGCATCGATGTCGTCGTAGCCCACGAGTGAAAGATCGGTCGGAATCACCACGTCGGCGAACTTGGGCAGGCTGAGCAGATGCAGCGCAACGCGGTCGTTGACGCAGACCAATCCGGTCAGGCCTTGGATCTTTCGCAGGAACGCCTTGGTGATCGGGGGCGTCTTGTCGGACGCCGGGGCGAGCCACTCCGCCTGGATGCGCGGGCCGACGGGGACGCCGGCGTCCGCATGTGCCTTGGTGAAGCCGAGCCAGCGTTCCTCCTCGAACGAATCCAACACTTCGCCTTTGGCGGCACGTCCGACGAACCCGAGCTTGCGGTGACCGAGCGAGAGCAGGTGGGTGGCGGCGAGGTAACCGCCTTCAAAATCGTCGTCCACCACGTAGCTGACGCTCTGACGGTAGCGCGTATCGACACGCATCACGACGACGAAGGGAATATTGTGCGCCTTGAGCAATTCGATCGCCTGGGCCCCCTCGTTCCGCGTCGGCCAGACCAGCATGCCGTCGCACTTGTTGCGCGCGATCAGGTCCTCGATCGCCTGGCGCTCGATCTGCGGATCGCCCAGGTGCGGACGGAAAATGACATCGTGCTTGAACTTGGCCGCCTCCTGCTGGATGCCCTCGACCAGCTTGGTGTGCTGTCCACCAAAGCCGTAACTCAGCCCGCCGAGGATGGCCGCGATGTTGTGAGTGCGCGCGCGCTTCAGCCGGGTGATGAACGTGCCGCGCCCGCTGCGCTTGCTGAGCAGACCCTCCTTCACGAGCGTCGCCACCGCCTTGCGCACCGTGATGAAGTTGACGCCAAACTCCTCCGCGAGCACGCGCTGGCCGGGAATCTGATCCGTGTACACGCCGCTCACGATCCGATCGCGCAGCTTGGCCGAGATCAGGTGGTGCTTCTTGACCGTCTTGCTGGGTTCGCCGGACTGCATGGCCGGGGTATACCGGTTCAGCCGCAACTCACTCAAGCCGCAATCCCACCGGCGCCCGGGCACCGCGGCAAATTGCGCCTTGACCGAATGCCTGCCGTATATCGGTATGTATATCGCATGCTCAAATGCCCCCTGCTTCACCCCGAGGTGCTGCGCGCGCTCGCCGCGGCCGGCCACGGGTCCAAGGTCCTGATCGCGGACGGCAACTACCCGTTGAGCACGGGCAGCCCGGCGTCCGCCTCCCGCGTTTATCTCAACCTGCGTCCGGGCTGTGTCACGGTGATGGAGGTGCTGGCGACCCTTACCCAGGTGATACCGGTCGAGTCCGCCCTCGTCATGCTGCCGCGAGACGGGCGCACCCCGGACGTGCACCTGGAGATCAAGGAGACGCTCGGCGGGGCGGTGCCGCTTCACGCCAAGCCGCGCGAGGATTTCTACGCCGCGGCACGCCATGCCGACACGGCCCTCGCGATCGCCACGGGCGAACAGCGCCGCTTCGCCAACGTGCTGCTGACGATCGGTACGATTCGACTGCCGACGGACACCGACGCCCTCTCCACCGACACCCTGCTCCATGGAAACGCGCTCCTGCGGGCCTGACGGGCCTGTGTTTCCGGTCATGGGGCTCGGCACCTGGGCCTTTGGCGGCGGCGCCTACTGGGGTCCGCAGGACCAGGGGGCGGTCGACGCCGTGGTCGGCCGTGCGCTCGATCTCGGTATCACCTATTTCGATACGGCGGAGATGTACAACGCCGGGGCGAGCGAGGAATCGCTCGGCCGGGCACTCCAGGGGCGCCGCGACCGGGCACTGATCGGCAGCAAGGTCAGCCCGAGCAACACGGCACCCGCCACCCTGCGCGCCCACTGCGAGGCCAGCCTGCGTCGCCTCGGCACCGATTACCTGGATCTCTACATGGTGCATTGGCCGATCCACGCCGACTCGATCCGCCATTTCACGCAGGACGAAGCGGTGATCCGCCATCCGCCCTCAACCCGGGACGCCTTTCTGACCCTCGCCGCCCTCCAGCAGGAAGGAAAGATCCGGCACATCGGCGTGAGCAACTTCGGCGTGCGCCAGCTCACGGAGGTGCTCGACCTGGGCGTACGGATCGCGGTCAACGAGCTGCCCTACAACCTGCTCATGCGCGCGATCGAGGCCGAGATTGCGCCTTTCTGCCGCCGGCGAGGCATCGGCATCCTGGGCTACGTGACCCTGATGCAGGGCGTGCTCGCGGGAGACTTTGCGTCCTTCGACGAACTGCCCGAAATGCGCACCCGCACGCGCCATTTCCACGGTGGACGGCCAAACTCCCGGCATGGCGAAGCGGGGTTTGAGCCCGAGACGTGGCAGGCCCTCCAGGCGATCCGCTCGATCGCCCGCACGGAGAACATTCCCCTCGCCGACCTTGCCATCGCCTGGGCTCTGGCCAACCCCGACATCACCTGCGTGCTGGCCGGTTGCCGCAGCCTTGGACAACTTGAAGAGAACGTCCGGGCCGTATCGCTCCGGCTGCCGCCTCCCGTGGTGGAACGGCTCAACGCAGCCACCGCCCCCCTGCTCGCCCTGCTGGGCAACAACCCCGACTACTACCAGAGTCTGGCCCAGACCCGCGTCTGGTGACTATACCTCGGGATCGCCCGCCTCACCTGCATCCGCCCCTGGAATCGACGGCGTCCCGCGCCCCTCGTCCTGCCGGAAGCCCGCATCGTGTCTCCGTGAACCCCACCCGACCAACCGCCCGCCGCATCGCCCTGCTGGTCGAAACCTCCCGCGAATATGCGCGCGGCCTCTTGCGCGGGGTCATTCGTTACCAGCACGAACACGGGCCCTGGTCGGTGTACTTCAAGCCGCAGGGCCTCGATGCACCGCCGCCTTCATGGCTGGCGACATGGCGCGGCGACGGCATTCTCGCCCGCATCAACGATGACCGCATGGCCACCGCTTTGTCGCGAACCCGCGTGCCGGTGGTCGACCTGCGCAACGCCCTGCCCGATCTGCCCTTCCCCACAGTGGCGATCTCGAACCACAGCGTGGTCCAACTCGCCCTCGATCACTTCCTCACGCGCGGGTTTCATCATTTCGCCTTTTGCAGCACGCGTCCCGGCGAGAACCGCAACCAGGACGCCCGTGGCCAAATCTTCGCGTCCATGCTGCAGGCCGCCGGCAAGCCGTGTCACACCTACGTTCACCCCACCCGTCCGCATCGGTCATGGGATGCGGAGCAGAATCACATCGCGCGGTGGCTGAGGTCGCTTCCCACCCCGGTGGCCGTACTCGCCTGCCACGATGACCGCGGGCATCAGGTGATCGACGCCTGTCTGCGGGCCGGTCTCACCGTACCTGACGAGGTCGCAATCCTCGGCGTCGACAACGATCCTTACCTTTGCACGCTGTCGACCCCGCAGCTGTCGAGCATCGACGTTTTCCCGGAGCGGATCGGTTACGAGGCGGCCGCTCTGCTGGACCGCCTCATGCACGGTGAGCCCCCTCCCCGGCAGCTGCTGGTCTTCGAGCCCCGGGGGGTCATGGCGCGGCAGTCCACCGATGCGACGGCCGTGTCTGATCCGCATGTCGCCCTCGCCGCCCGACGAATCCGCGACCGCGCTTTTGAGGCGGTCAGCATTGAGCAACTCGTGGCGGACATCCCGGTTTCACGCTCCGTGCTCTTTCGCCGCTTCAAGGAAAGCCTGGGGCGCTCGCCGAAGAAGGAGCTGACGCGGGTCAGGCTGGAGCGCGCCAAGGCCCTGCTCACCTACTCCAACCTCGCGGTCGAGGACATCGCCCGGCAGACGTTCCAGACGGATTCCCGTCACTTCATCCAGACCTTCCGCGCCAACACCGGCGTCACGCCGATGCACTACCGGAAGTCCCACTCGCTCCACCGCGATGGCGCGGTGGGACACGCGTCAGCGTGACACGGAGACGGCCGGCTCGCCGGCCGGCGTACCGAAGCTGGCCAGCGGCACCGGCAGCGGGCGGCCGATCTCCTCGAGCCGGTAGCCAAATCCCGGCCCGCGAATGCTGTCCAACGTGAGGTGTCCGTCACGACGATGGAAAAGGCCCGGGTGCACCTTTGCCTCCGGCTCAGATGCTTGGGGATAGAACTGCGCGGCGTTGCTCTCGACCCCCATGATGGTGCCCACGTGGGCGGCGAGCTGCACGTGCGGAAGCATCGCCAGCATCGGATTGGTCAGATCCTGTACCATCAGGGTCATGCCGTGGGCTTTGCCCCAGCAGGCGGCGAGCAGCGCCCCGGTCTGCGTCTTGCAGGTCTTGAGGGCGACGCTGGTCCAGCCGAGTTCGCGCCCCAGGGCCACATGCTCCCAGTCGTGCGCACTCTCGTCCATGAAGAGCGGCTTCCGCGCCGAGATCGCATGGACGTCGAGCGGATGGCGATGCAGGTCGTACGGAAACGGCTGCTCCACGTAGAGGATGCTCTTGTAGATCTCCGGATGCTCCGCCATCAGCCGGTCGAGGAAACCCACGACGTAGTCGACGCTCTCGGCGGTGCAGTTGAAATCGGCCGTGAGCCAGGGCACCTCCAGTTCCCGGGCGATGCGGCCGACGTGGACCGTCCGTTCGTAATCCCAGTCGAAATCGTCGCCGCGCAACTTGAACTTCAGGCACTTCAATCCGTCCCGCCGGATCCAGTCGGCGAGCAGCACGGGGTGTCCATCCTTCGGTTCGTTGCCGGTCAGTTCACCGGGCAGGACCGCGTCGAGACCGCCCACGAGGTGCCAGACCGGCAGGCGGGTCGGCACCGGATCGACAAAGAAGTCACGCGGATAACGTCCGGCGAAACTCACCTGGGTGCCGGCCGCCGGCGTGAGATAGGCGGAGAGATCGTGGTTGAGATAGTCCGGTCCGTAGGTCTCGTACACCGGACGTCCCACGCTGACGCCGAATGCATCATGCAGGGCCAGGTCGAAGGCCGAGCAGCAGACCAGCGCGGCGAGCCAGGGCATCGGCTCGGCCAACGTCGACGCGGCGTTGAACTGGCGCCACGCATCCACCAGGGCCTCCTTCTGGAACGCATGCCCGACCTCGAGCGGATCGCCGATCCGATCGAAGGACGCCCAGCGTTTCGCGAGCACGCCGGAAAACGCAAGCAAGGCGCGTTCCCGCTCCTCGAACGACAAGGTGCTCGGCCAGACCCAGGTGACCGACAGGGGCGTCTCGGCCCACCCTTCGGCCTCGCGGCCGGCCCGGTTCCGCACTCGCAGGCGCACGCGGGCGCAGTGAACCCGGTTCACCACCTCGCGCCCAAACTTCAACGGCGTGCGGGTCGTAACCGGCAGGATGAACAATGTGGCGGCGACGGGCCGGATGTCGGTCGGATGAGGCATGGGCAGTAAAAAAACAACCCGGGTCGAGAGACCGGCCCGGGTCAAGGCAGGCGTTGGCTTACGTTCACTGGCCCGGTGACCGGATGCCGGGTTCCTCGCTGCCGACGAGCGGTTGGGTGATGCGCAGGTAGGCGAACAGATCGCGGATCTGCTCGTCGGTCAGGTCATGGGTCAGCCCCTCGGGCATCAGGGAACGTCCCATGCTGGTGAGCACCTCGATCGCACTGCGCTCGACCGGCAGGCTGATACCGGCCATGTCGCGCAACACGACGCGCTCGCTGTCCTGGCGGGCCAGGAAGCCGGCGTGCGTGGCGCCGTCCTTGGTGGTCAGGACAAACGATTCGTACCCTTCGCGGATTTCGGCGTTGGGATTGATGATCGCGAGTGCGAGCGAGGCCGACTCATCCCGCTTGAAGGACGTCAGGTCGGGACCGATCTCGCCGCCCTTGCCGTAGAACTTGTGGCACGCCAAGCACCGCTGGGCATAGAGCTCACGCCCCGCGTAGGGGCTGCCGCGACCGTTGCCCAGCGCCGCCAGCACGCGGGCAATCTCCGCCTCGGTCGCCTCCGGCATCGTCGTCGTGCGCCGGCCAAAGACCCCATCGACCTCGCCGGCCAGCGACCCGTTGTCGACCAGCCGCAGGCGTTCCTGCATTTCGACCGGCACCGCCGCGGACGGCAGGCGTTGGTCCTTCAGCGCCCCGAGCAAGGCGGCCGCACTGGCACGCCGGCTGGACAACACGCTCAACGCCACGGATTGCTCCGAGGGCGTAAAGCCGGCAAACGCCGACAGCATCGCCTCGGTCAGGCTTCCGTCTTCGTACGCCGCCGTCGCCCCAAGCGCGGCAAGCCGGAGGTCCGACGGCCGCCCGGCGATGATCTCGCGCAGGGCGCCGGCCGCCGGGGCGTACGGCACTTCGCCAAACGTCGTGGCGAGGCGGATACGTTCGACCATCGGCGTCGTCTCATCCACCAGCCGGCGGACGGCCTCGACGAGCGCCGCCGGATCCCGCTGGCGGACCCGCAGGGCGAGCGAACCGCCGCCGGACTTGATCAAGGCATCGACCAGCGCATCCGGCAGGGTCGGAAGGGTGCGGCCTTCGAAGGCCTGCTCGAATCCGGCCAACAGGGGCTGGCGGGCGGCGGCATCGGGCGCCAGCGAAAGGAGGCGGACGCACGCCGCATAGTCCTCCGCCGTGCCGGCGGCGGTAAAACGCCGCATCAGGCGGGGCAGGATCTCAGTCTGCACCAGGGGCTCGCGCCAAAGCTTCGATTCACCCTGTCGGTCGAAGAGCGCCAGCACGTCCGCCCGATGGGTGGCGCACTTGTCCTCGACGGCCCACCAGAGTTGGAGCGGGAGATAGGGATCGCTTTCGCCGGGATTCATCATCACCGCCGCGGCCAGGGCGAGGCCGGTGTCACCGGGCAGGCGCTTCGCCGACGCCGCCAGCTGGCTGCGCACCTCGGGATGCGTTTCCCGCTCCGCCAAGGCAACCAGCCCGGATGCAACCGCGGACGTCACCTCCGAGGCATCGGCGAGCAGGCGGGCCGTCCAGAGCCGGACATGCGGATCCGCATGCGTGAGCAATCCCAAGGCGGTGCCGTCGTCGAGGCCTCCGCTGGCCGCGAGGGCCCAAAGCGCTTCCAAGGAAAACTGGCTGACCTCATTGCCGGCGAGCTGGCGCCGCAAGGTCGGGATGATCGTGGCATCGCGACGGTCGGCGAGCAGCCGTTGCGCGGTTTCGCGCGTCCAGCGATTGTCACCGCGAAGCAGCTCCACGAGTTCGAGCGACGTCCTCGCACCCAGATCGAAGGCCGGGAGACCGGGGTTGGTCCCGGCGGCCCTCACGCGGTAGATGCGTCCGTCTTCCTTGGTGATCTGGCCCTCGTGGTTGCGGTAATGATTCACCTGCACGTCGTACCAGTCGGCCACGTAAATGGCTCCGTCGGGGCCGTGCTTGATATCGACCGGACGGAACTTCGGGTCGCCGGAGCGGATGACAAAACCCACATCCGTCGTGCCGAAGGTCGATCCCCGCGGCAGCATCTGGGCCAAGGGTAGATAGCGGTTCATCGGGTCCACGCCGATCAACTTGCCATCATACGCGGACGGCAGCGCTCCCCCTTCATAGATGATGAAATTGTGCGTGAAACGGGACACCGCTTCGTGCGGCATCGCGGGGAAGTAGCCGAAGGCGTACGGATTGGAGAGCTCGCCGTGCTTCTCGAAGCCTTTGCGGAAGTAGCCGCCTTGAACGTAGTGAAAGCCGCGGGTGTTGCCCCCGTTGTGGCCCGAGTAGACACGTCCCTTCGCATCGATTTCGCAGCCGAATGTGTTGCCACCGCCCTCGGCGAACACCTCGAAGCGGCGCGACTCCGGATGGTATCGCCAGATGCCCTGGCCCACGAGGCGGACGATCGGCTCGGTGTCGATGCCTGGACGGACGATGTCCGCCGTCACCGTCGAACCGACCGCGCCGTAAAGCCAGCCGTCGGGGCCGAAGCGCAATGAATTCGCCACCGCGTGGGAGTCCTCGAAGTTGAAGCCTTCGAGGTGGACAGTCGGCGCCGCGTCCGGCACGTCGTCGCGATTGGCGTCCGGATAGAACAGCAGGTGCGGCGGCGAGAGCACCCATACGCCGCCCCGGCCGTGCGCCACCGAGGTGGTGATGTTCAAACCATCGAGGAACACGGTCTTCTTCGCAAAGGAGCCGTCGCCTTTCACATCCTCAAAGATTGCAATACGGTCCTTGCCGCGAAACTTCGCCTTCTCAGGCGTATCGTACGGCGGCGGCGGCTTTTTGCCGTCGTACACCACGCGCCAGATGCTGTCGCGCGAGACGGCGTTGAGCCCGGCGGGCGACGGGTACTGCAGGTACTCCACCACCCACATGCGCCCGCGCTCGTCGAAGTTGAGAAACACGGGTTGTGCCACGGCCGGTTCCTGCGCGACGAGGTCGATCGCGAGGTCGGGAGGCGTGCGCAGCTGATTGACGCTCGCCGAAGGCGCCCCGCCGGCGGCGGCCCACCGCACCCCGTTGCGCAGCAGGGCGGTGAAGGACGGATTGGCAAAGTCAGCCGGCATGCCGAGGGAGGTGTAGAACGTCCGTCCCCCGTCATCGCGCGTGAAGGTCCAGGCCACCGGCTCGCTCTTGTCGCCCTCGACCGTGCCGATCAGCACCGGTTCGGCGCGGGGAGCAAGCGGAGTGACCTTGTACATCCAGGCCGGGGATTCGAAGGGCAGCGCCACCCCGTCGAGCAGCGGCGACGCCGGATTCGGCGCACTCATGCGACTGATCAGACCGCGGGGATGGTAACCGCTGTAGTTGCCACCGATCACGACCCGGTCCCACTCCGGCCACTCGGAGCCACCTTCGGGCTGGCCGTTGCGGCCCCGGGCAAAGGCATGGTTGGCCGTGCGGATGCCAACCACCGGTTTGCCCGCGAGCACGTATTTTCGCACCAGATCGAGCTGGGATTTGGGCGGAAGCCGACGGCGCACGCTGACCAGCAGCAGGTCGGCATCCTCCACCTCCTCCATCCGGTCGAAGACCGAATTGGTGACTTCGCGCCCCGCCGACACCACGACGACACGATACTCCGGCAGGTGCTCGGCCGCGAAGGCCGGCAGGGTGCGCTCGGTTTCGTATTCGTTATCCCCGATGAGCAGGACGAGTTTTTTCCGGGCGGATTCAGGCTGGGCCGCCGTTGCGAGCGACGAGAGACCGAGGAAGCCGATGCAACCGGCGAGGACTGTGCGGAGGAGGAACGAGGACACCATGGATCGGAGATGAGAATGCGGATCCGCCCGCAAAGGGGCGAATCCGCGAGGTTGGACATCCGGACGGAATCCGGTGGGGGCGGTGAGGGAAGTTATAGGCGGAAATTCATGCCGAGCGAGACCAGCGGACTCATTTCCTTGATGTTGCGCGCCCGGCCGTTGAACCACTCCGAGCCGGAGTCCGGCTCGTCGAAGATGTTGTTGAAGTCGAGGTACGCGTCGATCTTGTCGGTCAGACGGTACATCGTCTTCACATCCACCGTCCGGCGACGAATGGTGTACCAGAGGCGGGCCTGGCTGGCGTTGTACGAGCTGAGAAACTCGTCCGTGTAATTGTACTGCAGGCGCACGGTGATCTTGCCGCGGATGTAGGAGATGCCGGCGTTGGCCGTCATCGGATTGAATCCGGGCACCTCGCTGGTCGACTGCAGCCCGCCGCCGCTCTCGTAGTCACCTTCGATGTCCATCTTGGTGTACGTGGCGTAGGCGCCGAAGCCGCTCCAGAATCCGGGCAGGTGGGTGAACTGCTGATTGTAGTTCAGTTCAAGTCCGCGCACCCGGGCGGAGCCGCCGTTGTATTGGGTGGTCAGCGTGTAGCCGACGTAGTTGCCGCCGAAGCCATTGTCCGGCCCGCTGCCCACCACCGCCCCGCTGGCCGTGTAGATGAAGCGGTCGATCTCCTTCAGAAACACGCCTGCCGAGATGACGCCGGCGGGCTCGAAGTAATACTCGACGCTCAGGTCGAAGTTGTCGGCCCGCTGGGCCTTGAGGTTCGGGTTGGTCGTCGAGATCGTCTGGTTGTCGTCGTTGACCGTGGTGCGCGGGATTAGCTGGCCGATTCCCGGGCGGCCGATGTTGGTCGCGTAGCTCAGACGGGTGATCAGGTTGCGCACCGGCGTATATTTGAAATGCAGACCCGGGAAGATGTCACGGGTCTTGCCCTCCGATGTCTGGCGACGGCCATACTCCTCGCGATTTCGGCGCTCGAGTTCGGCGTCGGTGACCGGACCCACCCAGGCGGCCCGGCGGGCCTTTTCCTCGGGGGACAGGTACTGCAGGGCGCCCTCGCCCACGACCTCGGTTTCCTCTACTCGAAGGCCGCCCATGACGGATAGCTTCCCGAGGTCGACGTTGCCCATGATGTAGGCCGCCGTGATGGTCTCCTCGAAGCGTTGCAGGCCGGTCAGTTCGGTCTGCACGTTGCGCGCCACGTCCGGTTTGAAGAGCTGGGGCGACTGAGCGAAGATTTGGTCAATGCCCACGCGGCCCTCACCCGGGAAGTTGGCGTAAGGCAGCGTCGCATAACGCGAGAGCTCCGTATCCGGAACCGGATACCCGCGGCCGAACTGGGCCAGGTTGTCGTCGTTGAGCCCGGTCGCGGGATTGATGCCCATTACGCCGTCCGGGCCAACGTAGTTGCCGCGGTAGGAATTGTCGGTCAGGTCGCGCTTCTGCTGGCGGATGCGGACGCCGGACTTAACCCAGGAAGGCGCAAGGGTGTCGAAGCGCTTCGTCGCGTTGAACGCCGCGCCGATGTAGCGGTCCTTGCTGTTGCGGATCGTGCTGTTGTAGGTGTTCGACAGGTAGGTGTTGAGGTCCCGCACGTCAGGTCCGGCGGTCTGAGTGACATACGGGAAGTACGGATTGTCGCGCTTCTCGATCGTGAACCCGATGCCGCGCGCCGTGTAGGCGATCTCCCGGGTGCCCGGGTAGTCGGTTTCCGCATACGACTGGTAGACGTCGTAATCGAGGTCGACCGTCTCGTACTTGTGCACGCCGCCAAGTTGGAGGTAGTTCGATTTCGCCACCTTGTTCAGGTACTGGGGAAACAGCTCGACCGTGCTGGCCGTGACCGGACGGACGGCCGTGAAGGTTTCCGTGTAGCCTGGGATGATGCCGCCCGTGCCGGTGAAGTTGCCGTTCGCATCGACGCCGGCGATCGACTGGTTGGTCTGCCAGGTTTCGCGGTACTGGGTCTTGTCTTCGTCGCTGAAGTCGACCGAGCCGTTGAGGTAGAATCGGACCTCGTCATCGAGCTTGTAGTCGAGCTTGAGGTTCGCGCCGCCACGGGTGCGGGTGATGCGCGAGTCGCGCCAGTCGAAGCTGTAGGTGTATGCCGGTCCGTCGGTGCCGTTGGGCAGATTCTGGTAGGACTGCATCGACTCGGAGAGGATCGACGGTACGACGCGGTAGCCGAGGTTCACGGCGACGCCGAGCTTGTCGTTGAACACTTCGGAGTAGTTCAGCGAATAGCTGCGCGGTTTCGGCCAGTCGGTGTCACGCGGATCCCACGGACGCCAGATCGAGCCGATCGAGCCGCTGATGCGGCGCTCCGGCGAGCTGTCGAAGGCGCTCTTGGTGACCAGATTGACGGCGCCGCCAATCGAATCACCATCCATGTCAGGCGTAGGCGACTTGACGACCTCCATGCGCTCGATCGCATCGGCATTCGTATGCTCGAACTGGTACTCGCGCGACGTGCCGGCCGAGGCGGCGTTGGCAGCGCGGTTGCCGTTGATCGTCACCGTATTCAGATTCTGGCTCATGCCACGGATGCGGACGTAACGGATATCGCCGTCCATCGACTGACCCTCGACGCCGGGCAGGCGGATGAGCAGGTCGGCAGGATTGCCGGCCAGATTGCCGAACGCATCGGCCGACACGATGCTCTTCACGCCCGGAGACTGGCGCTGCAGGGTGATCGCCTGCGCATTGCCCTCGCGCTCGCCGGCGACGACGAATTCGCCGAGGGTGTAGACGTCGGACGTCAGTTTGAAATCCTGGCGGATCGATCCGCCGGCCGTGACGGCCACCGATGTCTCCACCGGATCGAGACCGGTGTAGGACACCTGGATCAGGACCTGGCCCGGAGCGACATTGGTGAAGCGAAAGGCACCCTGCTCATCCGTGTAGACTTCGCGGTTGCCACCTTGAACGAGCACCACCCGTGCGCCTTCCAACGTGCGGCCGGTGGCGACGTTGATCACGGTGCCGGTGACGATGCCTTGCTGGGACTCCGCCGTCTGGGCGGAGGCGAGGGAAACGACTGACGGAACGGCCACAGCGGTTGCGGCCAGCCAGGTCAGCGCGGGAATCAAGCGGGTCATGGGGAATCAGGGGTTGGGGTCGTGCGCCGCGTCAGGCCGGGCGAAGGGGGCCGCACCGGCCGTGGGTGATAACGCTGCACAAGATGACGACGCTCTTGGAAAACGGGACGCATCGCCGGCATTCAACGGGCAATTTGTGCCTTCTTATGCCCGGTTTTGTTCACCGCCTGGGGGCGCGTTTCCGCCCCCGGGCGGCGGAGCTCAGGAGCGCGGGAGGAGCGTGTATTCGCCGCCGGCGACGGTCGTGAACTCGATCACGTCAGCGTCCACGCGCCGCACCTCGACCTCACGATTTCCTTGCCGGACCACAGCGCCTCCGGCCACCCGCACGCGACAGGTGCCGGCCTGGCCGGACCGCAGCGTCGCGGAGGAGAGCCGGCCCTGATCCCACGCGAGATCGAGACCGTACGCCCCGCGGGCGCGCAGGCCCTTGACCGAACCTTTGGCCCACGCCTTGGGCAGGGCGGGCAGAAGCTCAATCTCGCCGGCATGGGATTGCATCAGCATTTCGACGATACCGGCCGTGTATCCCTGAATGGCCTGGTTGCCCTCCATCGAGGGCACGCGGTCGCTGTCCTCGGGTGCTGGATGGATGGAGATGTCGGTCTCCATCATCTTCGTGATACGATAAGCGGACTCCGCGTCTCCAAGTCGTGCATACAGATTGATCTTCCAAGCGGCCGACCAGCCGTGGTTGTCGCCCTTGGCGACGAGCACCTTGCGCACGGCCTCGGCGAGCTCCGGCGTCCCGCGGCGGGTGATCTGGTTGCTCGGATAGGCGGCGTAGAGGTGCGAAACGTGGCGGTGTTTCGGATCGAACTCGAGGTAGGGCTTGAGCCACTCCATCAACAGTCCGTCCTCGCGCACCTGCTCCGGCGGAAGCCGCGGCAGCGCGCGCGCGATCTCGGCCCGGAGATCGGCATCGACCCCGAGTGCGAGCGAAGCCTCGGTGACCTGACGAAAGATGTCGCGCAGCAGCTGGGTGTCCATCGCCACGCCCTCGGTGATGGAGTTGCGCACCCCGTTCTCCGGCCGCGGCTGGCCGTGCATCAGGGCGCGGCCGTTGACGAGCACGATGCCGTTTTCCGGGGAGCCGGACGGCGAGGTCACAAGCCATTGGCCGTTCTTGTGCTCCACGAGCATGTCGAGACCGAACTCAGCCGCACCCTTCAACAGCGGGTAGATGCGCGCGAGGTAAGCGGGATCCGGGTTATAGAGATAGTGTTCCCAAAGGTGCTGCGTCAGCCAGATGCCCATGGTCGGGGCCATGCCGTGGAACACCCGGTCGGTCATGGCGGTGTTCATCCACACATCGGTGCCATGGTGGGCGGTCCAGCCGCGCGCACCGTAGTTGCCCCGGGCCGTGCGCGCCCCGCTGGCAGCAAGGTCCTCGATGAAGCTCAGGAGCGAATCGACGGTGCTCGGCAGATTCGCATTCTCCGCCGGCCAGTAGCATTCCTGGATGTTGATGTTGAGGGTCCAGCGTCCGCGCCAGCGGCCCTTGAGGTCATCGAGCCAGATGTTGTGGTTGTTGAACGCCATCGTGCCCGGGCGGGAATCGGCGATGAGCAGGTAGCGTCCGTATTGGAAATACTGCGCGGTGTACTTCGGATCGAGGCCCCCTTGGCGCAGGCGGTCCATGCGCGACGTCGTGTCGTCGAGGGCCGCCTCGTTGGTGCCGAGATCGAGTTGGCAGGCGGCGAAGAGCGGACGGTAGTCGTCCAGATGGCGTTGCCGCAGCTCGGCATACGTCCGGCCGGATACGCCGCGGATATAGTCGGCGCAGCGCGTGTCGGGATTGGCGGTGATATCGTTCCAGTTGACGTAATTGGTCGCCCCCACGAGCAGGATGGTCACGGCATCCGCCTGTTCGATGCGCAGGGAGTGCGCCTTGCCGTCATGCACGACCTGCACGCGGCCCCCCTCGGGCAGCACCCGCACCCGGCCCTGCCAGCGCATCAGGCTCTTGATCTGGGGATTCGGCTGCGAAACGCCGCCCTCGATCAGAATCGTATCGGACCCAAGCGACCGCGTCACAGCCGAGGTATGCAGGCTGGACAGTCCGGTGTTGAGCGTGAGCTGGCCCGGTTTCGAGGCGGTGAGACGGATCACCACCACCTGGTCCGGGTAACTGGCGAAGGCCTCGCGGGTGTACTGGACATCGCCGATGCGGTAGACGGTGCGGGCGATGGCCGACTCCATGTCGAGTTCGCGGCGGTAGTCCTGCACCGCATCGTGGCCGTCGAAACGCAGATGCAACCGCCCCATGGCCTGGTAGGTCTGCACCACCTCCACCGGGTAACTCAGCAGGTTGGCCGCGAGGTCGGCGGCCTCGCCGAATTTCTCCTCGGACAACAGCCGCCGAATCTCGGGCAGGGACGGAAGCGCCTTGGGATTCACCGCATCGTAGGGCTGGCCGGTCCAGAGGGTCTCGTCGTTGAACGGAATGATCTCATCCTTCACCCGTCCGTACAGCATCGCCCCAAAGCGGCCGTTCGCGATCGGCACGCCTTCCCAGAACTTCGTCGCCGGCGTCCGGTACCACCAGGCCATGTCCGTCGCCGGCGGCGTGGCCGTGCCGGCGATCGTGGCATCGGGTGGCAGATTCTCGCCCACCGATGCCGCAGCCGCGGCGCGGGCCGCAGCGGGCACCATCAGGGAGACGGCGAGGACAGACAGGAGACGTAGCAGGGGGATGGGGGGGAGACGTAGCATAAATCAGGGGGCGAGGATGACCTTCAACAGGCCTCGCTCGCGGGCATGGAGGCGGGCGAACCACGACGCGCCCTCCTCCAAGGGTGCGACGGCGCTCAGAAGCGGCTTCACGTCGAGTTTCCCGCGCGCCATCATGTCGAGACAGGCCGGATAATCGCCGGCCGAGGCACAGGAACCATGGAGCGTGAGTTCGCGCGTGACCACCACTTGAAGGGGCAGTTCCACCTTCGGAGACACATTGCCCACGAGGGTAACGGCGCCTCCCTTGCGCACGCAGCGAACAGCCAGGTCAACCGTCGGCGCCACGCCCACCGCCTCGAAGGCATGCACCACGCCCACCTTGCCGGTGTGAGACAGGATCGCCTCGAGCGGCGTCTCCGTGGACGAATTGATCGCGATGTCGGCGCCCAGCTTCAACGCCTGCTCCAGCCGGTCCGCGGCCGTATCGACCACGAACACCTTGCCGCAGCCGGCGATGCGCAGGGCCTGAAGCAACGCGAGGCCGATCATGCCGCAGCCAATGATGACCACGGAATCGTTGATCGCCGGCTTGGCGCGCTTCACCGCATGGAAGGCGATGGTGAACGGCTCGATCAGCGCGGCCTGCTCGAAGGAGATTCCGTCCGGGATGCGATAGACGATGTGCTGCGGCACCGCCACATACTCCGCGAAGGCCCCGGCCTGACGGTAGTCCTCGCAGGACACGCCGAGCACCCGGCGGTGATCGCACAGGTTGATCTCGCCGCGGCGGCAGAAGTCGCACTTTCCGCAGTAGATCGTCGAATCGAAGGTGACGCGGTCGCCCGTCGCCCAACCCTTCACATCCCGCCCGGTGCGGGCGATCACACCCGCCGCCTCGTGGCCCATCACGATCGGCGGCCGGCGCCGGCCCGTCGAACCGTCCATGCCGTGCACGTCGCTGCCGCAGATGCCGCAGGCTTTGACGGCGACCAACACATCCTCCGGGCCGATCTCCGGCACGGGAAGGTCTTGGAGTGAGAACTGATTGGGCTGGGTGAGGACGAGGGCACGCATGGCGGGGGACGACTCCACCGAGGTGCAACGTGCACCCGTTTCGCGGGAGTCGGGTGCAGGCTAGACCGGGGAATCGGGCTGGGTCAGCCCCCAGATGCGATATATGTTGCGGTATATAGTAAAGCAAAAAGGCCGCCGCCCGTGCAAGTGACCCTCACGTCCGCCTTGGACCCCAGAGCGACCCAAGCCGCAGCCCCACCGCAGCGACGCCCTCCGAGACGGCCTGGCCCAGGGCGCGGAAGCCGATCAGGCCCCGTCGAAGCCGGCGCGAAGGCAGAGCGATCGCGGGAGCGGGGCCGCGCCGGCAGCCACCCGCCTCCGCCGACAGAACCTGCCGTCAGAACCGCACCGTGGCGCTCAGGATGAACCGCCGCGGACTGCCGTTGAACACGTAATTGTTCCCGTTCAGCACAAAGCTGCCATCGGCCAACTGCACCGAATTGAACGAGGTGTAGCGCTTGAAGTACTCGTCGAAGACATTGTCGACGTTGAGCTGAAAATCCACGTTCTGGCCGAAGACCCGGGTGCGGTAGCCCGCCATGAAGTTCACGATCTCGTAACCCTTGGTGCGGATTTCGGTGAAGGTGTTCTCGTTGCCGAGTCCGGGCACGCGCTGCTGGTAGACCACGAAGCGTTCCCCGCGGATGTTCGCCCCGCCGCCGATACGGAGGCCCTTCAGCCGTCCGGCGGAGAATTCGTAGTTCGTGAACACATTGGCGGTGAAGTCGACCGTGCCCGTGAGCGGACGGCCGTTCGCCACCGAGGCTAGCCGGCCCTGGATCGTCTGCAGGTCGTTGCGGAACGACGTCGCCCGGGAGTCGCCGGCGGCCACGAGGTTCGCGAGGGTGGATTCCCAAAGGGCGATGTTGTTGTCGTAGTAAGCGAGGGTACGGGCGAAACCGCCGGTGCGTTCGGTCTGGGGCAGCGAGAGGTTGAATGAGGTGCGCCAGTTGCGCGTCGGATTCACCACCACTTCCAACTCGACGCCGTCGCCTTCGTAATCGATCACCTCGGCCGGGCCGGTCGGCACCTGCCGCGCCGGATCGATGACGGTCCAGAGGCGGTTGATCTCGTTCCGGGGGAAGGTGACGCCGGTGTTGTTGTCGTTCGTCTGCTCGTTCTGATAATACGCCACCGAGCCGACGATCCGGCCGTCCCACAGGCTCAGCTTGGCGCCGACCTCCCAGCCCTTGGAGTCCTTTGAGGGCAGGGGCGTGTCGGGGACGCCGGTCTCCGGATTGAGCAGGAAGCCGACGTTCGAGGTGTCATATCCCTCCGAATACGAGGCGTAGGGCGAAAGCCACTCGGTAAGCCGGTAGACGGCACCCGCGTTGCGGGTGATCACCGGTTTGAAGTCATCGCCATCGAGCCGTTCGTTGTAGCTGGTGAACTCGCCTGTCACGGGGTCGACGTTGGCGGTGACCCGCTTCTTGCGCAGCTTGTCGTGGCGGATGCCGATCAAGGTGGTGAGCCGGCCGTCGCGGAACCACTTCGACGAGGCGGCAACCTGGCCCGAGTAGAGGTCTTTGTCCTCGCCGGGGAAGAAATTCCATACGCCGCTGATTGCACCCTCCGGCACGAGCGAGGCCGAGCGGCCGCGCTGGTCTTCGTAGATGCGCAGGCGGAGCGAGTTTGGATTGGCGAACGGGTTTTGGAAACGGGCTCCAGGCACGTCGCGCATGACCTGCCGCGAGGTGTCGCGGTAGGCATCGCGTCGGTAGGCGCCCCCGAGCAGGAAGCGGTGGCTCGACCAGCCGAAGTCCGCGACGTATGCCGCCGTGATGCGGCCTTCGTGCAGCGTGTTCGCCTGCCGCGTGATCCCGTACTGGCCTGTCTCGGTGTAACGCTTGCCAAAGTTCGGATTCACCGAGCCGTCGGGCAGATTCCGGTTGATGTCGACCCGGATGCCCTCGGCGGCGAGCTGCTGCTGATCGCGCAGCTGCTCGGCGACATTGCCCGCCACCTCGAGGAAGAGGTTCTCCCCCACCCTTTGCTCGACAGTGAGCGCGACCACGTCGTGCGTCAGGGTGGTGTCATGATCGTCACCAAGGCGGATATTGTACCCGCGGTAGGGCAGCACGGGCACACCGGACGAGACGTAGGCCGGCCGGTTGACGTCGAGCTGATAACCGGTGCCAGAGGTCTGGGCAAAGTTGGACCAGGTCACGATGCCGGCGGAGCCGGGCGAATACACGTGATAGTTCGCCGAGATGCGCGACGTGCCGGATCCCGTGACGAGCGGCTGGTTGGCCGCGGTGTACGTGGTCGTTCCGTCCCAGGCACCCAAGTCGTCGCGGAGCACCGAACCAAAGAAACGCACGGAGGAGTCCTGCCGGTAGGTCTCCGCCTCCAGGCGCACCTTGGTGTTCCGGAACGGCGTCCAGGTGACGGTGCCGAACAGCCCGGAGCGCTTGATGTACGTCGAGTCGACCCAATCGTCCTCGTCCTGAAACAGTCCCGCGACGCGAATGGCCAGATTCTCGGTCAGCTTGCGGTTCACATCGAGCGTGGCCCGGCCGAAACCGCCTTCGGAGCTGTAGCGGTAGCTCACGCTGCCGAAGTTCCGCAACTTGGCCTGCTTCGTCGACACGTTCAGCGTGCCGCCCGCCTTGGTGTCGCCGAACACCAGCGCGTTCGGTCCACGCGCCGAGTCCAACCGCTCGGTGATGTAGCTGTCGGGATTGACGTAGCTGATGAAGAAATTGCGGTAGAGAAATCCTGAGGGAAAGCCGCGCACGCTGACGCTGTAATCGCTCAACGGCGACGGGGTGAGCGGAAGGGCGTTCGGGAAATACTGCGCCGCCGTGCTGAGATCGGTGGCGGCGATGTCGTCGAGGAAATCGCGCGTCATCACGGAGACCGACGACGCCAGCTCCTGCAGCGACGTCGACAGGCGTCCGCCCGCCAGCGAGTTGGCCGCAACGTAGCCGGTATCGCGTTCGCTGCTGATTTCAAAGGGCGAGAGAACGATCACCGGCTCTTCGGCAGCCGGCAGAGTGGCGGGAGCGGTCTGGGCCGCGCCCACGGCCGGCAGCACAAGCGCGCCGGCCAAGGTGAGGAAACGAAGGTGGTTCATACGGGACAATGGGGTGCAGGGTGGAACGTCGCGGAGCGCGGGGGCCTCGCGACTTCCTTCCCATGCGCCCCCGGTGTCAGGCCGGCAAGTGCCTGCCCGTGGGACCTGTCCCACCCTCTGAAATCCTTCCGCCGGGAACTTGCCAAGCGTCCCGCCCGGACCACCTTTCCGAGGATGCATCTGAGAGTGACCCTGCGGGACATCGCCCACGCCTGCGGCGTCGGCAAGTCGACCGTCGCGCGGGTCTTGTCCGGCAGTCCGCAGGTTTCGGACGAAGTCCGTACCCGGGTACTCCGCATGGCCGGCGAGCTCGGCTACCGCCCCGACCCGAGCCTGCGCGTGCTCGCCCAACACCGCTGGAAACGAGGCACGCCTGCAGCGAGCACCCTCGCCGTGATCGACCTTAAGTCCAAGCACAGCAACGCTCTAGCCATCTACCGTCCCGGACTCGCCCAGGCCGCCGAACGGGCGGGCTATCGCCTCGAGGAATACCGGCTGTCGCACTACGGCTCACTCAAGCGCATCGGCGAGGTGATTCATCATCGGGGCATCCGCGGGCTGATTGTCCCTCCTGTGACCGATGCGCTCGAGTGGTCGATCGATTGGTCGCCCTTTTGCACAGTCGGCTGCGGCGTGGGCGAGTACCGGCTCCCCGTGCACAGCGTCGACATCAGTTACTTCAGCGCCACCCGCCTCTGCTGGCGGGAGTGCCGGGCCCGGGGATACCGGAGGATCGGTGCGTTGCTGTTCCGTCAGCCGGGCCCGGACACCAACGACTCGCTCCGGCATGCCGCCGTGTTCTACGAGCAGTCGTTGCTGTCGGCCGGCGAGGTGGCCATCCCACCGTTCTCCGGCACCATGCAGGACAACGAGGGCATCGCCCGCTGGTTCCGCCATCACCGGCCCGATGCGGTGATCTCACTCAACGAAGGTGCGCTGTGGGTGCTGCGCGATCTGGGGGAGAAAATCCCGGAAACGGTCGGCTACTGCATTCTCAGCCATCCGGGAAAGAGCCAGTTCGACGCGAGCGGCGCCGCAACCCACCGCAGCCACATCGCCGAGAGTGCGGTCAACTGGCTCGACCAGCTTCTGCGCAGCAACCAGTTCGGCCTGCCCAGCGTACCCGACGTCCTGCTCGTCGAACCGCACTGGATCGAAGGCCGCACCCTCCGTCCGCGTTGAGGGCGCCGGGCGCGGTGCCTCAGCGCCGGCGGGCCTCGTTCATAAACGCGTCCCGCAGGGCGAGCAAACGCGCCACCACGTCGGGATGCGCCGCAGCGACATTGTCGCTTTCATCCGGGTCGGTGGACAGTTGGTACAACTCGGGATTGCCCACCTCTGCGGCGGGCCGGCCGGGCGTCCGCTTCAGCACCAACCGCCAATCCCCGTCGCGCACGGCGTCGATGACGTCATTGCCAAAGAAGAACGGGGTCGGGCGCCGCGCGCCCGTGCCGACGAGGAGCGGCAGCAGGTTCTGCCCATCATACACCCGATCGCCCGGGGGCTCTACTTCGGCCGCTGCGGCGAGCGTGACAAAGACATCCATCACGATCGCCGGGGTCTCCACCACGCGGCCCGCCGGGATCCGGCCTGGCCATACCGCGATGGCCGGCACCCGAACCCCGCCTTCGTACGGCGTGTTCTTTCCTCCGCGGAAGGGGCGGTTGCTGCCCCACGTATTGGAGGGATTGAGCACCGCCTCCATCTCGCGTCGTTCCGGGACGGAGACGACCGCGCCGTTGTCATTGGTGAAGACAATCAAGGTCTGCTCCGCGTGCCCGGTCTCACGCAGGGCCTTTCTCAACTCGCCCACGCTCCCGTCGAATTCCTCAACCATGTCCCCGTACAGCCCGCCCGCCGAACGTCCGCGAAAGGCCGGCGAGGCCGCCAGGTAGGCATGCGGGGCGTGGGTCGCGTACAGGAGGAAAAAGGGCTGGTCGACCGGTTGCGCCCGGATGAACCCGACGACTTCCTGCGTGAACCGCTGCGTCAGCGTCTCGAGATCGACCGGTTGCTCAATGCGCTCGTGGTCGCGGTGCAGCGGCAGCGGCGGCCAGTTGAGTTTCATGCGCACGGACCGCGGATGGTCGCCGTCCATGTCGTTGGGGTACGGCAGCCCGAACCAGCGGTCGAAGCCGCGGTCCAGCGGCAGCATGCCGGGCTGGTGACCGAGGTGCCACTTGCCCACCAGGGCGGTGCGGTAGCCACGGCGCCGGAGCAGTTCCGCAAGGGTGGTCTCTTCTCGCGCGAGGCCGTAGGTGTCCTCAGGCCAGAGCAATCCGGTCAAGCCGTTGCGCAACGGGTAACGTCCGGTCAGCAGCGCACCCCGCGTCGGCGTGCAGGACGGGGTGGTGACATAGAACGACGTGAGTTTCGCCCCGTCCGCGGCCAGCGCATCGAGGTGCGGCGTGCGCAGCATGGTCCCACCGAACGCCCCCAGATCGCCATAACCCAGATCGTCGGCCACGATCAGAACAATATTCGGCGGCCGTTCGGCTCGGGCCTTCTCCGCGGCCTGACCGTCGGCAAACACGGCACTCCAGGCCAGCACACCGGCAAGGATGAGTGAAACGCGGGTCATTGCCGGAGGACGTCAGACTCAGTCATCCGTCGCCTCGGCCTTCGTCCCTGCCCGCGGACCGGTCATGCGCGGCAACGGTTCGGGCCGGCGGAGGTAGGCCTCGAGGATGTAGAAGTGCGCGTCCGCCTGGGAGTCGTTGTCGAGGGTCACGCCCCAGCGCTCGGCGGCGTTCACCCGTTCGCGATCGTCGCCTTCCGCCATCAGCCAGGTGTAGGCGCCGAGCGCCGTGTCCCGTTGGCGGATCGACCGTAGCCAACTCCGCTGAAAGCCGTGTGCCGCGTCGAACGCGGCGGGCGGCAGTTCCGCCTTCACCGCCGTGACGAACGCATCCACCGATCCACCCGGCGACAGCAGGCGGTGCACGTGCCGGTCGAACACCTGGATCAACTCCGGCCGACCCAAGCCCCACGGCAGGCCGGGCGGATAACCGGCCTCCTCGGGCCAGAACGAGGCCACCTCGTCCGGCACGGCGACATGCGTGACCGAGGGGAGCAATCTGCTCGCCCGCGCAAACACATCGGCCCCCTCGGGTGAGGTCGCATACTGGAGAAAATCCACCGCCAGCGCCGCGCGCGGACTGCCTTGCGTCACGCCAAAGCTGTTCTGCAACCGTCCCTGGCTTTCGTCGATCGGCCCCATGACAAACCGTCCATAGACCGGATCGTCGGCCGTCGGCCACGGGATGCGCATCACGCCGATCGGAAAGGTCGTCTGCTCGCGCAGCGTCGCGAGGTCGGCCGGGCTGCCGAGCATCATCAGGGCCTGACCATGCACAAACTGGAAGACCGCACTGTCGCGCTGCAACTGGGTGAATCCGGGTGTGCAGTGCAACCCGACCTCGCGCGCCAGTTCGAGTCCGGCCCGGACCTCGGGACGGTCGAAGCCGAAACCGCCGCCCAGCGCGGCCCGCAAGGTGTCCGTCGGGTAGAGGGTGAACTGCCGGTGCGGATCCAGTTCGACGCGCAACCATTGGGTCACGCTGCTGAAATAGGTGCTCATCAACTCCTGGCCGGTGTTGCGCGCCGCGGCGATCGGCACCAAGGGCCGGCCGGTTCGGCGCTCGTAGGTCTGGATGGCGTCGCAGAGGGCGCGAAACTCCCGGTAATCCGCCGGCGGTTCGTCGCGGCCGGTGACGTCCTGCAGGAGCGCACGGTTGTAGACGAGGCGGGTCGTGTACGTCGTGAAGGGAATGCCGTAGACCTCGAAGTTGGTCAGCGAATACGAGGGCGGCCACATCAGGCCGTCGCCAAAGGTCTGCCTCCAGGGCACGTGCGCCCAGGCCGACCCGGCCGCGTAGGGATTCGGTCGCGTCATCTCTGCCCGCAGGGGCCGGAAATGGCGGCCGAGCAACTCGTCGAAGGCCTGCGAGGACAACCCTTCACCCGGCGGGAGGCCGATCTGCACGAGGTCCGGGGCCATGCCGCCGACCAGCTTGGTGATGAGCCACTGCGCCCAGACCGAACCGGGCACCTCGATCACCTCGACTTTCACGCCCGGGTGCCGGGCTTCGTAACTGGCCACCACCGCCGTCAGGCCGCGCCGAAATCCCGTTTCGAGACTGCGATGCGCCACGGTGAGCACCTGCACGTCCGGTGCGATCGGCGTGCGGCGCGCGGCTCCGCGCATTCCCGCCAGCAGGGCCGCGACGAGCGCCAGCACGACGAGCAGGCCGGTCCACCGCCCCGCGCTCATGGCAGGCTGGCCAGGATCTCGCGCGCGAGGCGCGCGGCGTGACTGCGCGGATAACGTTCAACGTAGACCTCCAGGAAAATGCGGGCCTTGCGCGCGTCACCCGTCCGCCGCGCCGTTTCCGCCGCGCGCAGGAGCACGTCCGCGTGGAGGTTGTCCTTCGCCAATCCGTCCGCCAGCGCTGCCTCATAGTGGCCGAGCGCCCGCTCCGGATCGTCGACCAGCACCTGGCAGGCCTGGCCGAGCACATGCCGGAGGTTGCGCCGGACTGCAGGATGGGTGAGCCGTGGCAGCAGTGCCTCCACCGATTGGATACGCTCGGCCGGGACCGGTGCGGTCGCAGTGTAGAGATCGAGGATGCCGACCTTGACGAGACCGTATTGGGCCAGCGGATGCTCCGGCGCCGAGGCCGCGAGCTCCAGGTAGTCGCGCCGGGCCCGCGCAAGGTCCGGCTGCGGCGCATGGATCTGCCACCACCGGGCGGCGAAGTACCGCGCGGCGACGCCGGCCTCGTCGGCCGGATTCTCCGCCGCGAGCGCCTCGAAGTGCCGGAGTGCCTCCATCAGGTTCGCCTCACTGCGCGGCTGGCGGTTGAGCAGCGCGAGACCGAGGCCGAGCCGGGTGGCCCGCACGTCTCCCGGGGCAGCCGGGGGCACGCTCAAGGTTTCGTAGGCCTGGTTTGCCCGCAGCGCACCGAGGTCATGAAATGCCTCCGCCGGCTCCGCTCCAGCCATGGAGACGGACACAAGCGAGCCCAGCAGGACCGCGAGGGGCCGGGCGCAGCCGGGGGTGAGGCGCGACAGACAGGGGTGCATCAAACAAGTGATAGGCAGGAGCGTGACAGCCCGGACCGGCGCTGTCACCCCGTTTCGCAGCTACGGGGTGGCTCCCCGGCACGCGCGCAGGTACTCGAGGCTGCGGGCGGCAATCAGCTCGGCGCCGCCGGTAAAATCGAAGACCTCGACTGACACAAACCCCTCATAACCTTGATCCTGCAACGTTACGAGGATCGGTCGGAAGTCGACCGTGCCGAAGCCCGGGCCCCGTCCATTGGCATCGTTGGCGTGAACATGGGCAAATCGGCCGGCCCACGTGCGCAGATTGTCCACGATCGGCATGCGCTCGGAGCTCATGCTCTTCACATCGACCATCATGCCGACGTGCGGATGGGCCAGTGCGGCGACGAAGGCCGCCACCTCGGCATTCGTGGTGAGCACATTCGTCAGGTCCGCCGGCAGGGCCTCGAGACACAGCGTGACCCCGCGCGCCGCCGCCGCGTCGCCAACCTGGCGGAAGGCGTCAACGGCCCACGCCTGCGCGACCGCGGGCGAAACGCCCTCCGGGCGACTTCGCTGGTACGGCGATCCGAACACCATCACGCGTCCGCCCAGATCGGCGCACAGATCCACGAGACTGCGCAGATGATCGATCGTCCGGGAACGCGTCGCGGCATCCGGCGCCAGCAGCTGCAAACCGGGCGGCTGCGCGAGCAGCCAGTGCAGGCCGGTGATGGCCAGGCCCAGATCGCCCGCGATTGCGGCCAGTTCCCGCCGCGCCGCCGATGAAATTTCATCAACCCGCCCGGCCAAGGTGTACGGCGCGAGCTCGATCCCGTCATAACCGGTGGCGGCGACACACTCGGCCATGCGGCGAAAGGTCCAGCCTTCGAAGAGCTCGTTGCAGATGGCGAAACGCACCGCCTCTCCGTGCCGGATCGCGGCGGAGTTGTCAGCCCCGCATTCCGGGCTCGGCAAACGCCGTCAGGTGGAGCACCACTGTCACACCCCTGTTTACCCTATGTCCACCCTCCGCTTCCTCGCTGTCGCCGCCTGCACCCTCGGTACCGCCTTCGCCCAGGACGCCGACCTGCGCATTGGCCTCATCGGTCTCGACACGTCGCACGTCGTCGCGTTCACGCGCGTGCTCAACGACCCGGCGCACAAGGATCATCTCAAAGGCGGGCGCGTCGTCGCCGCCTACCGCGGCGGTAGTCCCGACATGCCGCTCAGCGCCAACCGCATCGACGGTTTCACCGCCGAGCTGAAGAAGTATCCGGAGATCGTCTTTCACGACACCATCGCCTCGCTGGTCGCCGCGGTCGACGCCGTGATGATCCTGAGTGTCGACGGACGCATCCACCTCGAGCAGGCCCGCCAGGTCCTGCCGGCCCGCAAGCCGGTCTTCATCGACAAGCCCTTTGCCGCGAGCCTGGCCGACGCACGCGAGATCGTCCGTCTCGCCCGCGAGCATGGCACGCCCCTCTTCAGCACCTCGTCGCGCCGCTACAGCCCCACCCTGCCGCCCGTGCTGAAGGCGACCGAGGGCAAGGTCCGCGCCGTGCTCTCCTACGGTCCGATGCAAATCGAGCCGAACCACCCCGACCTCTTCTTCTATGGCATCCATGCGGTCGAGGGTCTCTACACCGTGCTCGGCCCGGGCTGCGTCTCGCTCCAACGTACCCATACCGCGGATACCGACGTGGTGACCGGCGTGTGGCCGGACGGACGGGTGGGCACCGTGCACGGGATCCGCAACGCGAAGGCGCCGTTCGGAATGGTCGTGTTCGGCGCCGACGGACCGGTGCGCGAGGACGCGGACATGTCGTACGTGCCGATGCTGCAGGACGTGCTCACCTTCTTCCGCACCGGGGTGTCCCCGGTGCCGCTGGAGACGACGCTCGAGATCATCGCCTTCATGGAGGCCGCAGAGGAGAGCAAGCGGCGGGGCGGCGCACCGGTCACGCTGGCCCCGACGACCGGCGCTCGCTAGGGCGTATCCGGGCAGGGCTCAGCCGCGAAGCCGCAGGACCGTCATCGTCACGAGGACAGCCAGCGCCGCGACTCCGACGGTGTTGGCCAGCCAGCCGTTGCGGTGCTCCCGGACCGCACGCCGGTCATTCGCGAGCACGAGCAACACGGCAGCGCCGAGGGGCACGGCGAGCACGGTGGTGCGCTGCGCCCAGACGATGCCCTCGATGGCCGTGCCGGCGCGCAGGGTAAGGTAGGCGGTGGCCACGCCGGCGACCATGCCGATCGCGGTCAGAAGCCGAGGCCAGCGATCGTTCACGCCCGAGCCCAGACCCAGTCCGTCGGACAGCAGGCCGCCGCCGACCATCGGGTTGATCACGACCGAGGAGAAGCCCGCCGAGAGGAAGCCGAGGCTGAACAGCCACACCGCCACCGGGCCAAGGACGGGGCGAAACTGCTCCGCCATGACCGCGGCACTGTTCACTTCGACGCCCCGGAGGACCGTACCAGCGGTGATCATGATGACCGCGGAGATGGTGCCGAGCAAGCCGAGTCCGACGAGGGCCTCGCGGCGGGAGAGGCCGAGGTCGGCCTCGGTCCAGCCCTTCTGCCGCGCCAGCGCGCCTTGGTAGAGCGCGGCGATGACGGAGAACGTGGTTGCGACCATCGCCATGGCCAGGGCGGTGTAGCCCTCCGGCCACGGCCGCGGCACGAGTCCCGTAAGCACGGCCCCGACCGGCGGCCGGCTCGCCAGCAGGTTGAAGACGAAGGCAAGGACCATCGCGAAGACGAGCGCAGCCATGGCCTTCTCCACGAAGCGGTAGAGCTGGCGCACGAGCAGGAAAACCAGGCCGCCGGCGCCCACCACCGCGATCCACACCGTCTCACCGATGCCGGAGAGCACGGCGAGCGCCGTGGCACAGGCGAGGTAGTTGGACAACTGGAACGCGGTCGTGACGAGAAACGCCAGCACCCCCATCAGCATGGCGAGCGGACGACCATACAGGCGGGCCACCACGGACAACAGCGAGTCCGGGTTGAGGATGGCGACGCGCGCCGCCATGGTGGAAAAGAGCCACATGAACAGGGTCGCCAGCGCGACCACCCAAAGCAAAGCGTAGCCGAGCCCGGCCCCGAGCTTGGAGGCAACCGTGATGGTGCCCGGGCCGATCACCACGGAGGCCGTGATCAAACTCGGACCAAGGGAGCGAAGCAGACCGGGACGCGGCGCGGTGGGCGCCGTGGCAGACGAGGAAACGGTGGGCATGGTGCGGGCGTAGAGGAATCTGTTCAGACCGTTTCCGGAATCACGTAAGGGGGACGCTGGGTTTCCTTCTCCAGGAAACGGGCCTCGGCCAGTCGCGCGGGGTCGCCGGAACCGACGCCGGCCACGGTGTCGCCGTCGAGGGTCAGCCACTCGCCGAGGGTAAACGGGTGCCGTTCGACGTCGACACCATGCACCTCGACGTGGCGCTTTAGATCGGCGGCCAGAGCCGCGCCTTCGCCAGTCGCCTCGACCGCCTTCGCGACCGCGCTCCACGGAGCCTGCGCTCCGGTGCGGTAGGAGAGATTGCCGGCATGGCACAATACCGTGGAGACATGGCTGACGTCCACCGGCGCGGCCAGATCCGCGGTCTGGCGGCTGCGCACGGCCGCGAGGAAATTGTCCATGTGCCCCTTGCCGCCGTCGCCGGCGAAGGCCTGGATGCGCTTGCCGTCACGGTCGTAGGCCGCCGCGCCGACGAGGCCGGACACATAGCCACCTTCGCACTGCACCATCACGCCGGTGCGCTGACCGCGGTACTGGTCGGCAAAGTTCACGCCCGGTTTGGCCGGCAGGTTGCGAAACTCGAAGAACACCGGCACGTCCGCGTAATCATAGACCGCCAGCTGCGTGTTGGGCGTCTCTCCGGCGTCGCCGAAGGCAAAGCGTCCGCCGAGACTCAGCACGCGGCGGGGCGGTGCACGGTGACCGGCGAAGGCCAGTGCGACATCGATCACGTGGATGCCATTGTTCCCGAGGTCGCCATTGCCCGTCGCCCACATCCAGTGCCAGTCGTAGTGCAACTGGGTGCGCGTGAGCGGGGCCATCGGGGCGGGACCGCAAAAGAGGTCGTAGTCGAGTCCGTCGGGATACCACGGCGCGGTACGCCCGATCGGCTCGCGGGGCCGGTGGGCGACGGTATGAATGTACTGGATACGCCCGAGCGCGCCGGAGGCCACAAAGGCCCGCGCCTCGGCCAGACCGGTCTCCGAGCGGTACTGCGTGCCGGCCTGGACCACACGCCCGTACCGCCGGGCGGCCTTCACCATCTGCCGGCCCTCCCAGATGGTACGCGACACCGGTTTCTCGACATAAACGTCCTTGCCCGCCTGGCAGGCCCAGACGGTGAGCAGGGCATGCCAGTGGTTGCCCGTCGCGATGACCACCGCGTCGACGTCGCTGCGCTCGAGGAGCCGGCGCGCATCGGTGGTGGCGAACACGCCGGGCCCCGCATCGTTGACCGCCGCCTGCAGATGGGCTGGATCCACGTCGCACAGCGCGGTCACCCGCACACCCGACGTGGCCAGCAGTTGCTTTAGGTGCGGCCGGCCCTTGCCGTTGAGGCCGATCACGCCGATCCGGATGGCGCCATTGGCGCCGATCGGGGCGCTCTGGGCAGAGCGCAAGGGAGCGGCGGCCAGGCTGGCGCCGGCGAGCAGCAGGGAGGAACGCAGGAAGGAGCGACGGTTGAACGACGGCATGCGGGTAACGGGTTCGGCGACCGTCGAGGCGGGGGTACTGGCGGCCGACGGCTAGGGATTTAGGCCCGCGCCTTTGAAACTCAATCCACATCTCGTGGACAGTGCTCCCGTCGCCCAGCCTCATCTCGGCGGCCGGCCGTGGCGTCGAAACGTTCAATCCGGCGCCACCCTCCCCGGCTTACGATCGCGGGAAACCTTGCGGTTTTCTCGGTAGGCGGTTCGTCGGCGGTGTGCAATCATCGCAGGCGTCCATGGTCCGTTCCGTTCTCCGTCTCTTCGCCGCCCTCGCCGCGGCCGGCTTTGCCGGCTCCATCTCCGCCACGCCGCCCGACGAGGCCCGTTATGTCCGGCTCGATGCGCCGGCGACGGCGCTGTTCGAAGCCACGCCCCTGGGCAACGGCCGGCTGGGGGCGAGCCTGTATGGCGACCCCGTGAACGAACGCATCGTGCTCAACGAAAGCGGCGTGTGGTCCGGCTCGCCGCAGGAAGCCGACCGGCCGGGCGCGGCCGACGTGTTGCCCGAGATCCGCCGCCTGCTGCTCGCCGGGCGCAACGCCGACGCGGAAGCCTTGGTCAACGCGCACTTCACCGCCGCCGGTGCCGGCTCGGGCCACGGTCGCGGAGCTGACGTTCCTTTCGGCTGCTACCAGATTCTCGGCAGCCTCGAGCTGCGTTTCGCGGGGCCCGACGCCTCCGCGCCGGTATCCGACTATCTCCGCACACTCGACCTCGCCACGGCCACCGGCCGGCTGGTCTACACGCAGGGCGGCGTCACCTACACGCGGGAGGCGTTTGTCAGCGCACCCGACGAAGCGATCGTCGTGCGCCTCACGGCGTCGCAGCCGGGCCGGCTCGATCTTGACGTTACCCTGTCCCGTCCGGAACGCGCCACGGTCATCGCCGACGGTTCGGCCGGCCTCGAGCTGTTTGGCCAGCTCAACGACGGACGCGAGGGCGGGACGGGCGTGCGTTTCTCGGCCCGGGCCGCCGTCCGCAGGCAAGGCGGCCAGGTTTCCACCGTCACCCACTCCGGTACGCCGATGCTGCGCATCCGCGGTGCGGATACCGTGACCTTGGTCGTCACCGCGGCGACGGACATCCGGACTTTTGCCGGCCGCGGCGTGACCGATGCACGCGCCGCCTCCGCGGCGGACCTGGCCCGCGCCCTCGCGCGCGATGACGCCGCGCTGCACGCGGCACACGTGGCCGATTACCGCCGCTGGTTTGACCGGGTGACACTTCAGCTCGGCGCCGCCGATCCGGCCCGGGCCGGACAAACCGCACCCGAACGGCTGCGTGCCTTTCATGCCGGCCAACCGGATCCCTCCCTCGCCGCGCTCATGTTCAACTTTGGGCGTTACCTGCTGATCTCGTCGTCGCGGCCGGGCGGACTGCCTGCCAATCTCCAGGGCATCTGGGCCGATCAGATCCAGACGCCTTGGAACGGCGACTGGCACACCAACATCAACGTGCAGATGAACTATTGGCCGGCCGAGGTCACGAACCTCTCCGAGCTGCATCAACCCTTGTTCGCGCTCATCGCCTCCCTGGTGGAGCCCGGTACCAAGACCGCCCAAACCTACTACGGCGCGCGCGGCTGGGTCTCCTTCCTGCTCGCCAATCCCTGGGGCTTCACGTCGCCGGGTGAATCCGCCCGCTGGGGCGCAACCGTCTCGTGCTCGGCGTGGCTGTGCCAGCATCTCTGGGACCACTATCTCTTCACCGGCGACCGTGACTTCCTCGCCTGGGCTTATCCGATCCTCAAGGGCTCCGCACGGTTCTACCTCGACATGCTGATCGAGGAACCGCGTACGGGCTGGCTGGTGACCGCGCCGTCCAATTCACCCGAGAACGCATTCCTCCTGCCCGATGGTACGGTCGCCCACGTGTGCCTCGGGCCGACGGCCGACATGCAACTGCTCCGCTCTCTCTTCGCCGCCACCGCCGAGGCGGCGCGCCTGCTCGACGTCGATGCCGACTTCCGCGCCGACCTGCTGGCCGCGCGCGCCCGACTCGCGCCGACCCGGCTCGGACCCGACGGACGCATCCTCGAGTGGCTCGAGCCCTATCGCGAAGCCGATCCGCACCATCGTCACATCGCCCACCTGTGGGGACTCTTTCCAGGCGACGAGATCGATGCCCGCCGGACGCCTGACCTCGCCGCGGGGGCGCGGCGCACCCTCGACGCGCGCGGAGACGAGAGCACGGGCTGGAGCCTCGCGATGAAGATGGCCATGTGGGCCCGCCTCGGCGACGGGAACCGCGCGCACCGACTCTTGATCAACGCTCTGAAGCCGGCCGACGCCGAAACCTCACGCCAGCGCTGGAGCGGCGGCACCTACGCGAACCTCTTCGGCGCCCATCCGCCCTTCCAGATCGACAGCAACTTCGGGCTCACCGCCGCGATCGCCGAGATGCTGCTGCAATCGCACCTCTCCGATCTGAAATCCGAAATCCATCTCCTCCCGGCCCTGCCCTCCGCCTGGCCCGAAGGCTCCGTCCGCGGCCTGCGCGCCCGCGGCGGCTTCGAAGTCGACCTGGCGTGGCGCGACGGACGCCTCGTGACGGCGACCCTCCGCAGCACGCACGGCACCGACGCGGTCGTGCGCCACGGCCCGCAAACGCACACCCTCACGCTTCGCCCAGGCGAACATCGGATGATTGATTTTTGAAGAGACGGCGACCTGCTTGTCCGCGGCATGAAAGTCGCCCCTCGTGAGACTGAGGCGACTCCGGCAGATAGAATCCACACACGATCTGCCACACGGAGGCGCAAAGACGAGACTGCGACAGAACGATCGCGAGAAATTCTGACCGTTTCGGTGGGTCGCTAATCTACGGAGAAAGCCCCCACCCGACTGATGAACGTGTACCGGCCGGCGGGGGCCTCGGTGCGCGCATAGCCGTCCTCCCGGGAGAGCACGGGCAGGCCGTCGAGTGCAACGGCCGCACCGGCCGCCACCGGCACCCAGACGTGGGCGGTGGTGTTGGGCGGCACGGTGATGTCCCAGGTAAGATGCACCCCCTCGCGCCGCCAGTGACTGACGATCTCGCCATGGAGCGTGCGGTAGGTCGCACGCGCCCAGTCGAGACCGGCGCCGAGGTAGGGCTTGAGCACAAACCGTTCGTAGCCGGGAAACGCCGGATCGAGCTCGATGCCCGCGACGTGCCGGTACAACCACTCCCCCACTGAGCCGAGGGAGTAATGATTGAACGAGTTCATGCTGGGATTGAAGAACCCGTCCTCGTGCGTCCAGCCGTTCCAGCGTTCCCAGATCGTGGTGGCGCCATGCTTCACCGGATACAGCCACGAGGGGTAGGTGTCCTGGAGGAGCAGGCGGTAGGCGACGTCCGCATGGCCAAAGCGCGTGAGGATCGGATTGAGGAAGCGGATGCCGATGAATCCGGTGCTGAGGTGCCAGGCGTTGTCCCCGATCAGCTCGACCAGCCGGTTCGCCGCCGCCGGCCGGTCCGTCTCCGGCAGCAGCTCGAAGGCGAGGGCGAGCAGGTAGGCGGTCTGCGTCTCCACCGCGAGGCGGCCGCTGCCGAGATGAAACTCCGCCTGAAACGCGTTCCGCACGGCTGCGAAGGTGGCGCGATACCGCGCCGCCTCGGCGCCCCGCCCGATAGCCCGTGCCATGTCCGCCATTTGCGCCGCGTCTGCCGCCCAGTAGGCGGTCGCGAGCAGGTTCTTCATCGGCGACTGGGTGCGGAAGCTCGTGTCGGTCGGGATGCAGAGCCAGTCGCCGTAGTTGTTGCGCAGGTCGCGCGTGCGCAGGTGGTCCGGGTTGGTGCGCTCGAGGTAATCCATCCACGCCGTCATCGCCTGCCAGCTGCGCTCCACCACCCGGGTGTCGCCATACACCTGCCAGAGCGTCCAGGGCACGACGATGCCCGCATCGGCCCACCCCGCGCCGCCGCACAGGTCGTCGAGCCCGACGTAATGAATGTCCTCGCGCAGGCGCGGTGCGATGTCGGGGAAGAGACCGTCGGGCGTCTGCGCGTCGATCACGTCCGTCATCCACTTGGTGAAGAACGCGGCCACGTCGGCATTGCAGGCCGCGGTGCGCATGAACACCTGCGCATCCCCCATCCAGCCGAGCCGCTCGTCACGCTGCGGGCAGTCGGTCGGCACGGTGAGGAAGTTGTCCCGCTGCGACCAGAGTCCGTTGAGCCAGAGCCGGTTCACGCCTTCATGCGAACAGGCGAACGTGCCCACCTGTGGCGTGGCCGAATGGATGACGCAGGCCGTGACCGCGTCGGGCCGGGGCACGCCGGGTAGACCGGTCAGCTCCACGTACTGGAACCCGTGAAAGGTGAAACGCGGCTGCCAGGTCTCGACGCCGCCCCCGGCGCACACGTAAACATCCGTCGCCTTCGCCTGCCGCAGGTTCGCGGTGTAGAGCGTGCCATCCGGATTGAGCCGCTCGCCATGGCGCAGCTGCACGCGGGTTCCGGCCGGCGCCTCCACCGTGAGCCGCACCCAGCCGGTGATATTCTGACCGAGGTCGTAGATGAAGACGCCGGGGGCAACTTCGTTCACCGAGCGCGGCGTCATGGTCTCAATGACGCGCACGGGTTCGTTGCGCTGCGCCACCAGCAGGGCCGACGGAGGCGCCACCTCGCGCACCGGCAGGCCGTCGCCGACCGGACGGCGCGCATCGAAGGTCTCTCCCATCATGAAATCGGACGCCAGAATCGGACCGGTCGCCGCCCGCCAGGTGCCGTCGCTCGCCACGAGCTCCCGCCGTCCGTCGACCAACTCGATCTCCAGTTGCACGAACAGGCTGTTCTCAAGGCTGCCATAGCGCCCGCGCTTCTCCTGCCAGCCGACAAAGCCGCTCCACCAGCCGTCACCCAGCCACGCGGACAACCGGTTCGCGCCCTCGGTCACCAGGGGCGTAACGTCGTAGGTCCGGTAGTGGATGCGCGTGTCGTAGTCGGTCCACTCCGGGGCGAAGAGGTCGTGACCGACGCGCTCACGCCCGAGATGGAGTTCGACGATCCCGCGAGCGGACGCATACAGCGTGGCGCGGCGCACGGCGGCCGGCACGGTGAAGTCGCGACTGAAGACCGCCGGGGTGCCGGGATCGGTCAGGGTCGGCACCACGGCCGCGGGGTCGCGGCGCAGGATCTCGGAATCGGCGGCGATCCAGCGGGCGGACCAGTCATGCGGTTCAAGCAGTCCCATGGTCCAGCTCGCCGGCGAGGAAACCGCCGTGCCTTCCGCGCCGCCTGCGGCGACCCATTCGACCTCGACCGACCAGAAGCAGACGTCGCGCGAGCGCAGCGCTGCGCCGGCGTAGACCACGTGGGTGGTCTGCGCGCCCTTGACCCAGCCGCTGTCCCACCGGTCGGACCCGCCCGCCGCCAGCGTCTCCAGCGTACTCGCGACCCGGATACGGTAGGCTGCCTGCCGCAGACCGCGACGGGGCGACTCCAGCGCCCAGCTGAGGCGCGGCGCACGTTCATCGATGCCGCGCGGATCGACCAGGTATTCGCAACGCAGGTGGGTGACGAGGGTCATGCGCAGGAGAAGGCGAGGTCAGGCCCGGCCGGAACGCTCGGCCTCGATCTGCTCGAGCGACTTGCCGGAGGTGTCGGGCATGAAGAAGTAACCGACCACACCGCTGATCGCGAGGAAGAGGGTGAGCAGCGCGGCGATCTGCTTGATGCCGGCGTTAGCCAGCATCGGCACGAAAAAGCTCCAAATGCCGAGGATGGTGCGGGCAACGCCGAAGGTGAAACCCTGTGCCGTGCCACGCAGCATGGTCGGAAAAAGTTCCTGGCTGAAGACCTTGTAGAAGGCCTCGCCGGAAAGCGCAGCGGCCGTGGAGAAAAGCACGATGTTGGCGATGACCGAGATGAGCGTGAAGTCGGTGAAGAGGAACAGTCCGTACGCCACGACCTGCATGATCGCGCCCACGCCCCAGATGAGTTTGCGGGTCGCGTAGCTCCGATCCGCGTAGCGCATGAAGATCGTGACCGTCACGACCATGGTGATGATGAAGTTGGCGCTGGTCAGGCCGACACTCATGGCCTGGCCACCGGCGCCGAGCGTGCTGATGATGTAAGGATTGAAGATGCCAGCCGTACCGGCGGCGAGGTTCCAAAAAAGGTAGATCGTCGCGGTCCAGACGATGGCACGAAGGTTCGGCCCCTTGAACAGCGCCCCGAGCTTCACCGCCGCCCCGGCGCCGGATTTTGCCGCGGTTTTCCAGCGCGCCGATTCGGCCAGGCCCCGGCGCAGCGCCCACGTTACGATCGCGGCGACAAACAGGTGGAGGAACACAATGCGGATGCCGAGCAGCCCGAGCGGGGCGAGCAGCAGCGCGAGCCACAGCACGATCACCGGCCCCAGGCACCATGCCACCTGCGTGAATCCGAGCAGCTTGCCGCGGGCCTTGTCCGGCGCGAATTCGCCGACGAGCGCGAGCGACGTCGGCACGTCCGCCCCCACCGCCACGCCCACGATGAACGTGCCGAGGAAGAGCATCTCCACGTTCACGGCGAGCGCGACCATCAGGATGCCCGCCGCGTAGACCATCAGATCGTACTGGTAAATGAACTTGCGGCCGAGCTTGTCGCCCAGCCAGCCGCCGATGAGCGCGCCGAGGGCGCAGCCGAGGGCGTTGGGGCCGATCGCCGCGAGCAGGCCGACGGCACCGTCGCTCAGGCCGAACTCCTTTTGCAGGATGGCCAGCCCCGCGCCCAGGGCGACGATGGAGCCGGCATCGAGGTAGGAGGCCATGCCCGCGAGCGCGGACCATTTCCATTGCTGGCGGGTAATCGTGCTGGAGTCGGCGGCGGAGGACGAGGCGGCGGGGGTCATGAAAGCGAAGGACGTTCGGAGGAAGATCGGGTCCGGTCAACGGGCGGGCAGCCACACACTCATGTCCGCCTCGCCGCGGTTGCCCCAGGCAAAGTAAGGGACGAGCTTGAGATCGATCGGGACGAACCGGACCGGGCCGACCTCGCGGTAGAGCTGGCCCGGTTGCCACGGCGCACGCTGCCTGAGCCAGGCCGGGACGGTCAGCGTTGTGACCGAGGCGTTGACGATCTGCTCGCGCTGCGGCGCGAAGGTGCGGTGGGCGGGATCGAGGCTGAGCACAACGTCGGCTAGGCGCACGCCGGGCGGGAGGTCGTTGCCCTCGACGCAGTACACCAGCGGACCGTGCTTCACCGCGACCTGGTTCACGGTCTCCTCCACCAGGGGATTGGCCTCGATCAGCACCGGCTCGAAGGCGAGATCGAGGGTGACGACGTCGCCGGCCTTCCAGAACCGTTTCACCTCCGCGTAACGGCCGGGCACCGGCGGCGTGAGCACCGGCGAGCCGTTGACCTGTAAGGAGACCTTCTCGGCGCGCGCCCAACCGGGAATGCGCAGCTTGAGCGTCACCTCGTGGGCCGGGGCCTCGTCGACCACGAGGCGCACGGCCCCGGCGTACGGATAGCCGGTCTCCTGGCGCAGCCGGATGCGGGCGCCTTCCGCCCAGGTGGTGTCGAGCGTGCTGGCGCCGTAAAGATGAACCCAGAGTGTGTCCTGGGAGAGCGAATACACGTAGTTGTGCGCCTGGGCGATCACGCGCACGACGTTGGGCGGGCAGCAGAAGGACGACTTGATGTTGGGCGTGCGGGTCCGCGACCAGCGGAGCGGCACGTCGAAGCCGGCGTCCTTGCGCAGCGGATTGACGTAGAAGTAGTCCTTCCCCTCAAGGCTGATGCCCGGCAGCACGCCGTTGTAGAGCGCCTGCTCGAAGAGGTCGGCGTACTGCGCGTCACCGGTGAGCGTCAGCATGCGCCACATCCACATCGCGTAGCCGATGGTCGCGCAGGTCTCGTTGTAGGCGGTGAGATTGGGCAGCTGGAAGTCTCGGCCGTAGGCCTGGTGCACCGTCTTGATGAACGCGTGCTGGGAATGATGGGCGCCGTCGGGCGAGGCGCCGTCGTAGAGCGCGCCGGTCATGCCCGTGACGTAGAGTTTGCGCTGCGCGACGTTGTCCGAGAGGCGTTCCAGGGGCGTGAACAGGGTGCGGTCGCCGGCCTCCGCAACCACGTCGGCCACGCCGGCGTAGAGGTAATTGGCGCGGACGGCATGGCCGACCGCCTCGACGGACTCGCGGAAGGGAATCCGGTCCTGGTTGTGGTCCGACGCGACCTCCGGCGGCACGAGGCTGCGGATTTCGATCAGCTGCCGGCCCAGCTCAAGGTAGCGGGGCTCGCGCGTAACCCGGTAGAGTTCGATGACCCCCATGTAGTGCGACGGGCAGATGGCATTGCGCGCAAGGTCCTGCGGTACGGTCTGGCAGAGGCGTTCGATGTAGTCGGCCGCCTTGCGCGCGAGATCGAGCATCGTGGTCTTGCCCGTGACCCGGTGATGGATCACCGCCGTGGTGATCAGGTGGCCCATGTTGTAGGTCTCGAAGTGCTCGCGGTCCTCGAACTCGCGCGCCACGGCACCGGTCTGGCCGCGCCGCTGCGGCACAATCTTGTGCGTGTGCAGGTAGCCGTCCTCGCGCTGGGCCTTGCCGATGACCACGATCATCTCGTCCATCCAGCGGTCGAGCGCCGGATCGCGCGTGACGGCGTAGACCTGCACCAGCGCCTCGAACCACTTCAGAAAATCGCCGTCATTGAACGGCGGCCCGTGCGGCCGGCCGGTGCCGCGCCCCTCGCCCATGCCGGCCGCCATGAGAAAGTTGTCCCACGCATGGCTCTCGTAGGGATCCTTGAAGATGGTCCACAGGTGCGGCACCATCGTGTCGCGGGCGACGGCGAAGCGCTCCGCCCACAGCCCTTCGGTCCAGCGCACGTCGGCGAGCCCGGTCATGTACATCTTCGCGTGCGGCGAGCGCGAGGTGTCGACCAGCGCGGCCGGCGCTGCGCCAACGGCGGCGGCGGCAAGGAGAAACCATACGGCGGCAAAGCGTTTACGCATCAGGTCGAAAGGGTTTGGCGGACCGCCGCCCGCCAGCCGGCGTGCAGGGCGGAAACATCGTCGGGAGTACGTTGGGGCAGATAATGGTTGGACGTCGCCGTGGAGGTCGCAAGCGCCGTGATCGACGGGACGTGTCCGAGGCCAATCTGGCCGGCGAGCACGGCGCCGAGTGGCGAGCACTCCGGCATGGCGGCGACCTGCAGATCGACCCCGGTGAGGTCGGCGGTGAACTGCATGAGGAACCGGCTCGCGGTCGGCCCCCCGTCACCGGCGAGCGTGGCCACCTCCACCGCGGCCTCGGCCCGCATCGCCTCGAGCGCGTCGCGAATCTGGTACGCGATCGACTCGAAGGCCGCCCGCGCCACGTGCCGGCGGTCGCTGTGGCTGCTCAGCCCGACCAGGCCCGCGCGCGCCCGCGGCGCCCAGTACGGCAGACCGAGTCCGGCAAAGGCCGGCACGAGGTAAACGCCGCCATTGTCGGGCACCTCCTGCGCCCAGGCCTCCAGCTGGTCAACCGTCGCCGCCAGACCGAGCTGGTCGCGCAGCCAGGTGAGCGTCGACGCCGACGAGATGATCACGCCTTCGTAGGCGTAGGTGGCCACGCCCTGGATGCTCCACGCGAGGGCGGTGAGCAGACCGTGCGCGGAGAAGCGCGGCACGTGACCGAGGTTGAGCAGCAACGACGAGCCGGTGCCGAAGGTGACCTTGGCCGAACCCGGCGCAAAACAGCGCTGCGCAAACAGCGACGCCTGGGAATCTCCCATCACGCCGCAGATTGGCAGTGGATGGGACCAACGGCCCTCGAGCGTCGTCCGGCCAAAACGCGCCGAGCAGTCCCGCACCTCGGGCAGGGCGTGCACCGGAACGCCCCAAAGCGCCGCCAAGCCCGGATCCCAACGCCGCGCGACGATATCGTAGAGCAGCGTCCGGCTCGCGTTCGTCGCGTCCGTGGCAAAGACGGCCCCGCCGGTCAGCCGGTAGATCAGGTAGGCGTCGATCGTGCCGATCAGGGCCGATCCATCCCGCACCCGCGCCGCGAGGTCCGGCCGGTGGGTCATGAGCCAGTGCAGTTTGGAACCGGAGAAATAGGGATCGAGCTTCAGGCCGGAGCGGCGGTGAACCGCCTCCTCCCACCCTTGGTGCCGCAACTCCTCGCACCGCGCGTCGCCGCGGCGGCATTGCCAGACGAGCGCGCGATGCAACGGGCGGCCAGTGCCCCGCTCGAAGACCACAACGGTCTCGCGCTGGTTGGTCAGGCTCAGCGAGGCAATCTCGGCGCTGCGCACACCCTGGCGGCGGACAAGCGCGGCCAGCACCTCGACGGTGTTGGTCCAGATCTCCTCGGCGTCGTGCTCCACCCAGCCAGGCTGCGGGTAGTGCTGTTCATGGTCGCGCGCCTCGCGATCGAGCAACCGGCCGTCCGCATCGAAAAGCAGGGCCTTGGTGGCCGAGGTGCTTTGGTCAAGGGCGAGGTAAAGGGGCATGGCAACCAGGGTGACGGGAATGCGTTCAACGCACCGGCAACGGGGCCTGCACCAACGAGCGCGCAGTCGCAGCCAGCCCTTCCATCGAGATTCCGTAGTGGCGGAAGATATCCGCCTGGGCGCCCGTCACCGTATCCTCATCGGGCAGGCCGACGATCCGGAAGGGCACGCTCACCCCCGCGCCCAGCAGAGTCGCGGCCACGGCCTCGCCGAGACCGCCGTGCACCGAATGCTCCTCCACCGTGACAACGGCGCCGCAGTCGCGTCCCGCTGCCAGCACCGCGGCGCGGTCGAGCGGTTTGATCGTCGGTACGCTCAGCACCCGGACCGAGAGGCCACCAGCGGCCAGCTCCTCCGCGGCGAGCAACGCGTGCACCACCGTCTCCCCGGTGGCGAGGAAGGCGACATCGCGCCCGTCGCGCAGGACGGCCGCCGTGGTGAGCGCGGGTTCTGCCCCGGCTGGATGCACCTCGACCATCGGAGCCTTGCCAAAACGCAGGTACACGGGCGTCGTCGCCGCAGCGGCGAGCCGCACGGCGGCGCGGGTTTCGGCCTGATCGGCCGGAGCGATCACCCGGACATTGTGAATCGCGCGCAACGCCGCAAAGTCATGCAGCGAGTGATGCGTGCTGCCGAGCGCGCCGTAACTCACGCCGGCACTGATGCCGACGAGCACGACGGGGGCATTCGAGTAGCAGACGTCGTTCTTGATCTGCTCGAGCGCACGCGCGGTGAGAAAGCAGGCCGGCGACACCGCAAACGGCTTTTGTCCGCACAACGCGAGGCCGGCCGCGATGCCGACGAGGTTCTGCTCCGCGATGCCGACCTCGACGATCTGGCCGGGCAGCGCCTGGCCGAAGGGGCCGAGTTTGCCGGAGCCGCGCGAGTCGCTCGTGACCGCGACGAGACGCCCGTCCTCCGCAGCCAACGCCTGCAGCGTCTCGGCAAACACCTCGAGGTTGGGTCGGCCGGGACGCAGCCCGAGCGCGCGCAGACGCGACGACGCCGCCGGAGAAAACATCGAGGGGGCGGGCGCGCTCACGCGGCCACCTCCGCCGTGCGCAACCGCTCCTCCGCCGCATCGAGCTCGGCCAACGCGCGCTGCAACTCCTCCTCCGACGGCACGCCATGGTGCCATTTGCCCACGTTCTCCATGAAGCTGACGCCCTTGCCCTTCACGGTGTGGGCGAGCACGCACAGCGGCCGTGCCGCCTCCGGCGGACGAGTGAGCGCTTCCGTGAGCGCAGCAAGATCGTGTCCGTCCACCGCGCGCACCTCCCAGCCAAAGGCGCGCCATTTCTCATCGAGCGGGGCGTTGCTCATCACCTGGCGCGTCGGCCCGGTGATCTGCAGGCCGTTGTGGTCGAGGATGGCGGTGAGATTCGCCAGCCCGTAGTGGGCCGCGGCCTGGGCCGCCTCCCAGTTGGAGCCCTCCGCGAGTTCGCCGTCGCCGAGCAGCGTAACCACGCGGAACCCGGCGCCGGTCCGCCGCGCGGCGAGCGCCATGCCGACCGCGATGGGCAGACCGTGGCCGAGCGCACCGGTGTTCACCTCGACGCCCCGGATCTTGCGCGTCGGGTGGCCGACGTACGGCGAACGGTAACGGCAGACCGTGTCGAGGTCGGCGTCGGGAAAGAAGCCGCGGTCCGCCAGCACGGTGTAGAGCGCCTCGACGCAGTGGCCCTTGCTTTGGACAAAGCGGTCCCGGCCCGGGGCATCGGCCGTCGCCGGCGACACGCGCAGCACGCGGTGATAGAGCACGGCGAGGAGGTCGAGGCAGGACAGGCCCCCACCGGTGTGGCCCGCGCCTGCCTCGACGATCAGGCGCAGCATGCGCCGGCGCAGGGCGATCGCCTTCAAGGCCAGCTCGCGGTCGTTCATGGCGTCACTCCGCCGGCGCGGCGTGGTGATACACGTCCCAGCCGAGGTAGCGGCCGAAGGCCTCGCGCAGGACGCCCGCGGTCCGGGAGGCGTTCATCACGACGTGGTGCTCGAAGCCGTGCTCGCAGACGTGACGCATCAGCGTCTGCAGCCGGGGAACCCGGGCGACCGCCCGGTTGCCGAAGGTGTGGAGGGGATCGTTGGTCAGCTCGCCCTCACCCACGTAGGCCCGGATCACACCCGAGGTATCATCGGTGGTGATACGACCGAAGGTGAGCGGCCCGGCCGGGGTGCGGCCGTCGAGCGCGCCCCAGGTGTTTTCCACTCCGAGGGTCGAACCGAGGATCGGCGCCGTTGCCACCGTGATGTCGGGCAGGAAGGACTTGGCCCAATTGCCGCAGTGGAACAGCACGCACTTGTCGTCGTCGCCCCCGTAGTTGTTGTTCCAGTCGACCAGCGCGCTCGGCGAACCGGAGGCCAGCTGCATCGCGTACATCGTGAGCACACCGGTGACGTCGACCTCGCACGCGCTGGGCAGGAGCTGCTCGCTCATCATGCTCATCGACGTGCAGACGTTGCAGCCGTGATTGGCCTGCACGGAGGTCCAGCACTGGATGGCGGTCGCGTCGAGTTGCTGGGCGGCGACAAACTCGTCGAGCACCACGCCGAGGCGCGCCATCTGCACGAGCTTCGCCGGCGGCACGGCGGCGGTGTTGGCGTAGGCGCGGATCTCGTCCACTTTCGCGAGGAGACGCGCCTCCTTCTCACCCAGCTTGGCTGCGGCCCCAAGCACCTCGGAGAGATCGAGGGTGGTGACCGATACGCCGGCCCGCTCGAGGATCTTTTCCGAGTAACGCACGGTGTTGAAGGCGCCGGGTCGCGCGCCCACCGCACCCAGCCGCGCACCGCGGATGCCACGCACGACCCGGCAGATGCCAAGGAAGTCGAGCAGGTCGGCCCGGAACGACGGATCGGTGGGATGCACGACGTGCCGGGTTGTGAGCGTGTAGGGGATGCCCGCCTGGCGGAGATTGTTGCAGACCGAGATCTTGCCGCACCAGGAGTCGCGGCGGCGGATCGCGTCGAGCTTGTCGAGATCGTCCGGATACCCCTGGACGAGCACCGGCACCTGCAGGCCGGCCATCTTCAGCGTGTCGGCCACGCCCTTCTCGTCGCCGAAGTTGGGCAGCACCACGACGACACCGATCAGGCGGTCGCGATGCCGCCGGAAGAGATCGGCGCACGCGCGCGCATCGGCCAACGTCTCGACTCCGCCGAGCTTCGTCTGCTCGGGCGAGAGCATCACCGGCTCGATGCCGAACTCGGCAAAGAGGCGCACGAAGTCGTGGCGCGCATCGGGCACGAGGCGGTCGGGGAAGAAATCCCGGTTGCCAAAGATGACACCGAGAACGGGAGCAAAGGGTTTCATGGAGGAGGCAGAGGACGCGCGATCAGGGGACGCGCCGCCGCGAGGACAACAGGAACGACAGACCAGGGAAGGGGTTGGACGATTGACTCAGCGGAGGAGGATAGATTATGTTTCACGCCGATTCTTCCGCATTTGCGGCCATTTCCTCCGGGATTCTAATCATGGTCCAATTTGACCCCAAGCGCCCCGACTTCTCGCCGTACGGCTTTACGTGCGTGAAATGGACGCCGTCGCCGATGCCGCGGCCCGATCATCACAACGAGATCGAGCTCAACATGCTGCATTCGGGATCGGTCACCTACGTGCTGGGCGGCAGCAAGGTGAAGATCGAAGCCGGCCGGCTCAGCGCCTTTTGGGCGGCGATCCCCCACCAGATCATCGATTGCACGCGGGGCACCGACTACTTCGTCGCGACCATCCCGCTCTCGTGGTTCATCCAGTGCGAACTGCCCGAGCGGCTGACGATTCCGCTGATGCGCGGCGACCTGATGAGCGAGCCGACGACGGAGCGGGCGGCCTCCGATCTCGCGATGTTCGCGCAGTGGAAGCATGACCTCGAGTCCGGAGCCGCGGACGCCAAGGACATCGTGATGCTCGAGATGGAGGCGCGCCTGCGCCGCCTCGCCGCGAACCTGCCGGCGCCGGCGGACGCCAAGACGCGCCACGCCCGGCTTTCGCTGCAGGCTGGCGGACTCAACAAGGTCGAGCAGATGGCCTGCATCGTCGCGCAGCGCTACACCGAGCCGCTCTCGGTCGCCGAGATCAGCAAGGCGGTCGGGCTGCATCCGAACTACGCGATGAACCTCTTCAAGAAGGCGTTTGGCACCACGCTGATCGACTACCTGACCCACCACCGGGTGTCGCACGCCCAACGCCTGCTCGCCACGACGGACGACAAGATTGTCGAGATCGCCTTCAGTTCGGGCTTCAACTCCGTGAGCCGGTTCAACGAAGCCTTTCGCCGCGCCTGCGGTTGCACGCCGCGCGAGTACCGCACCGTGCACGAGATCCCGCTCGCAGGCCGCGTGGACCACTGAGAAAACTTCGGGGCCCCGTCGTTTGCGCCCGGGAGAACTTACGATCCGGCAACATTCTCCCGGTTTTGCGGCAGCGACCCGACGGCCGGACGTCTACACTCCGTCCGTTGAGAGCACGCGCTCAACCCGCGTGCGGACCTCCTGCCTCCCCTCCCCTTGCCCCCATGCTGTCCTATAGCCGTCGCCACTTCCTGCAGACCTCCGCCGCCGCGGCCGCAACGGCCTGGCTCGCCCCGCGCCTCTTCGCCGCGCCCCCGCCGATCCCGCGTTTCCCGGTGGGAGTCTGCGACTGGATGATCCTCAAGCGTCAGCGGCTCGGCGCCTTTGCCCTGACGAAGGAGATCGGTGCCGACGGGGTCGAAGTCGACATGGGCGGCCTCGGCCAGCGTCCGACCTTCGACAACCAGCTCGCGAAACCGGAGGTTCGCGCCCAGTTCCTCGCGGAGGCGGACAAGCTCGGCCTACGCATCTGTTCCCTCGCCATGTCCGGCTTCTATGCCCAGTCGTTCGCGGAGCGCGACGGCGTCGGCCGCATGGTGCAGGACTGCATCGACACGATGGTCGCGATGCAGGTGAAGACCGCCTTCCTGCCCCTCGGCGTGCAGGGCGACCTCGTGCAACACCCGCACCTGCGTCCCGCCGTCGTCGTACGCCTGCGCGATGCCGGCCGGCGCGCCGCCGACGCGGGGGTCGTCATCGGCGTCGAGACCGCCCTCGATGCACGCGGCGAGGCCGCCCTGCTCGACGACATCGGCTCGCCCGCGATCCGCAGCTATTTCAACTTCGCCAACCCGCTTCAGGCCGGACGCGACCTGCACGCCGAGCTCAGGATCCTCGGCCGCGAGCGCATCTGCCAGATCCACGCCAGCAACCAGGACCGGGTATGGTTGGAAAAGGACCCGCAGATCGACCTGCCCGCGGTCAAGGCGACGCTCGACGCCATGGGCTGGCAAGGCTGGCTGGTGATCGAGCGTTCCCGCGACGCGACCGACGCCCGCAACGTCCGCGGTAATTTCGGTGCGAATACACGTTACCTCAAGCGGGTCTTCCAAGGCGCCTGACGTGCACCGCCTCGCCGCCCTCGCCTGCGCCAGCCTGCTCCTCGCCGGCCGTTGCCCGGCCCAGCCGGCGCCTTTGCCCGCGGATGCCGATCCGTTCTTCGACCTGTTCCGTCCGGCCCGGACCGAACAGGCCGCCCTCTCGCCCGACGGAGCACACCTCGCCTACACCGTGCGCGAGGGCAGCCAGCTGTCGGTCATGGTGGTGGCGACCGACCGGCTCGACCAGGCGCTCGCCCGCGTGGCGGTCGTCGACGACGAGCAGGCAACCCCGCGCTTCGGCCGCCGGGACGAACCGGTGCCCGCCGCCATCACCTGGCTGAAGTGGACCGACGCGGAGCGGGTGGTGCTCGCCACCAACGCTCACGTCGCCGTGGCCGGCGATCGCAGTGTACCCGGCGTGATCATGACCTTCCGGCGCGACGGCTCAGATGCGCGCGTGCTCGCGACGCCACGCGACGTCGCGGAGCTCGTGGGCGCCGTCGAGCCGGCCGCCTCGCTGGCCCGCGATCAGGCGATGCTCGGACCGACGCCGGACAATCCCAACTTCGGCCGCGACGAGGCGGAGCCTGCCTTGGATCCGTTCGCCCCCGGCGGCTTGTTTGCCGGCGGCGATGACGCGGCCGCGCCAGGGCAGAATCCGGCCCTCGACCCCGCCACGCTGATCGAGCAGCGGCCGCTCACTCCATCGATCTTCGATCTCGACCCAGCTAGCGCCAACCACGTGCTCGTGCGCACGCGCAGCGACCAACGCATCGTCCTGCACCGTCTCGACGTCACCACCGGCCGGCTCACCCAGCAGGCGGAGTACGCCATCGATCCCGACCGCCACTGGCTGACCGATCGCCAGGGCGTGCCGCGGATCAGCGTGCCGGCCACAACCGCGACCGACTTTCCCCACCGGCTCGCCCTTGAGCGCGGCGCGGGCAATCGCGGGCCGCGTGACCTCGCCACCGCCATCGGCCTCGCGGCCGGAGCCTTCGACCTCACGCCGGAGACCTCCTTCGGCCACCGTGCCATCGCCCTCGGTTTCGATGAGCGCCCGGAGATTCTCTACTTCGCGTCCAACCTCGGCCGCGACACCTACGGGCTGTACGCGGCCGACCTGACGCGCGGTACGCTCACGGACTTCGCGTTCGAGCATCCGCGGCTCGACCTGATCGGTCCGCCAGCCGGCGCCTTTGCCTCTGGCGGCACGCTGGTCTTCGACCGTCACACCCGCGCCTTGCGTGGCGTTCGCTTTGGCGACCGCCCACGCACCACGCGCTGGCTCGATCCGGTGTTGCAGGCCGCGCAGGCCCAGCTCGAGCAGGCGCTGCCCCAGCGCAACATCGAGCTGATCGACTGGGACCGCGACCAACGGCGCGTGCTCGCCTTTGTCAGCGGACCGACCGAGCCCGGCCGCTTTCTGCTCTTCGATCGCAGCACTCGCCAGGTGGCCGAGTTCGCCTCCCGCGCGCCCTGGCTCGCCGACGGACCGCCCACGCGCCTGCTCGCCTTCACCGTCACCGGTCCCGACGGGACGGATCTGGCCTGCCAGATCACCCTGCCGGTGCAGCCGCGGGTGAAGCCGACGCCCATCGTCGTGGTCTGCCCAACCTCACCGTGGGAGCGGCTGTCGCCCGAGTTCCAAGCGGAGGTCCACGCCCTCGCACGCATGGGTTTCGCCGTGCTGCAGTACGCCGGCCGCGGTGCCTGGGGCTACGGCGTGCGCCACCGCGCCGCCCTCGCGCCCGGTTACGACGACACGCAACTCGGGGACCTGCTCGCCATCCTCGACGAGGTGGGCAAGGCGTTCCATCTCGACCCGCGCCGCGTCGGTCTGGTCGGATCCGGCCATGGCGGCTACCTGGCCCTGCGCGCTCTCGCGGCGCACCCGGATCGTTTTCGTTGCGCTGTTGCGCTCGAACCGCCCGTCAACCTCGCCGCGTGGCTCGAACGCGAGCAGTGGGAAGGCCGGGATCCCGCGCTCCAGCTCGTGCGCTCGGCCTACGGTCCGGCCGCACAGCTCGAGGCCCACCGCCTCGACCGGGCAACCGGCACCCTCACGAAACCCAGCCTGATCCTGAGCTATCCGGGCGAGGACGGCACGTGGCGCCGCTCCACCTACACGGCGGCCCGCAACCTCGCGAGCGCCGTGCGCGTTGCCCAACCCGAGTCCGAGTTCATCGCGCTCTCCCACGACTTCGCCCGCGGCCTGCCGCGCGCAAAAGCTGCGGTCTATCGCTCGATCGAGACGTTTCTCAACACCCACGTGTACACCTTCGATGTGAAGATCGGCGAAGCCGTCGAGGCGCCGTAGCGACAACGCCCCCACCGGGTCCGGCTGCTCGTTGTTTTCACGCCAAGCTAGCGCCAAAACCGTCCAGCCCGGACTCGCCTTCGCCCGCCAGTCCGCTCAACTCAGGGCTACCCTGCGCGCCGTGGATACGTTCGCGCCCTCCGCCCTGCCATGCCCTGCTCGCCCTGCCTTCGCCTCGCCCGTTACACCTCCGCGCTCTGCCTCGCCGTCGCCTTGCCCGCCTTCGCTGCATCCGCCACCGACGCACCGGCCAACGTCGACTGGCGCGCCTACCTCGGCGATGAGGGCACGACCCAGTATTCGCCCCTTGCGCAGATCACTCCCGAGAATGTGCGGGCTCTCCGCCCGGCATGGAGCTATGCCGCCGGCGGGGCGGATCCCAACCACCGCTCGCAGATCCAGACCAACCCGCTCATCGTCGACGGCGTGCTCTACGGGCTGTCGCCGGACCTGCAGGTCTTCGCCCTCGATGCCGCCACCGGCCGCGAGCGCTGGCGGTTCAACCCTTCCACGGGCGCTTCCGGCAACGGCCCGGCCGGCGTGAGCCGGGGCCTGACCTGGTGGCAGGAGGGCACGGAGCGCCGCCTGCTCTTCGCCGCGGGTAAGTTTCTCTACGCGCTCGATCCGGCCACCGGTCAGCCCCTTCCCGGCTTCGGCACCGACGGTCGGGTCGACCTGTTGCAGGACCTCGTGCAGGACCGGAGCGAGCTCTCCGGCCGCTACCTCGCCGTGACGACGCCCGGAGTGGTGTACCGCGACCTCATCATCCTCGGCATGCGGGTGAGTGAGGGACCGGCGCCATCCCTGCCCGGCCACATCCGCGCCTTCGATGTTCGCACCGGCGCGCGGCGTTGGATCTTCCATACCATTCCGCACCCGGGCGAGTTCGGTCACGACACCTGGCCGGCCGATGCCTGGCAACGTTCCGGCGGAGCCAACTGCTGGGCGGGCATGGCCTTGGATTCCGAACGGGGCCTCGTCTTCGTGCCCACGGGCTCGGCGGCCTTCGACTTCCATGGTGCCGACCGCCTCGGCGACAACCTCTTTGCCAACTGCCTGCTCGCCCTCGACGCCGCCACTGGCAAACGCCGCTGGCATTTCCAGTTTGTCCGCCATGATGTCTGGGACCGCGATCCGCCCGCCTCGCCGGTGCTCTGCGAGGTGGTGTGCGACGGCCGGAAGATCGCCGCGGTGGCCCAGGTGCTCAAGAGCGGCCACGTCTGGGTTTTCGACCGCGAGACGGGCGAATCGCTCTTCCCCTGGCACGAGGTGCCGGTGCCGCCCTCCGACCTCGCCGGCGAACGCCTGGCCGCCAGCCAGCCGGAGCCGCTGCTGCCGGCGCCGTTCGCCCGCCAGGTGTTGACCGAGGACCTCCTGACGAACCGGACCCCGGCCGCGCGCGCCGCCGTGCTCCAGCGCCTGCGCGACGTGCGTCCGCACCAGCCCTGGGATCCGCCCAGCGAACGCGGCACGATCATCTATCCCGGCTTCGACGGCGGTGCCGAATGGGGCGGCGCGGCCGTGGATCCGTCCGGCGTGCTCTACGTGAACAGCAACGAGATGGCGTGGATCCACCAGATGGTGCCCACCTCCGCCCTCCGCGGCGCCAACGCCGGCGCGCAGGGACTCTACAACCAGTTCTGCATGTCGTGCCACGGACCCAACCGCGAGGGCAACGCCGCCGCCAACATCCCGCGCCTCACCGACCTGCCGGCGCGCACCGACCGCGCGGCGATCCTTGCGCTCCTGCGCAGCGGCAAGGGCATGATGCCCTCGTTCTCCTTCATCCCCGAGCCCGCCCGGGGCGAACTCGCCGACTTCCTGCTCGCCCCGCCCTCCGCCGCGGCACCCGTGCGGGTGGAACACGCCGGCGTGGTCGAGGCCGCCGCGCCGGGCGCCCAGACCTACGTCACGACCGGCTACAACCGCTTCCTCGACCCGGACGGCTATCCGGCGGTCAAGCCGCCCTGGGGCACGCTCAACGCGATCGACCTCAACACCGGCGCCTACCGCTGGCGTATCACGTTGGGCGATACGCCGGGCGTGACCGCCGACGACGGCGGGCCGGCCGGCACCGAGAACTACGGCGGCCCGGTGGTCACAGCCGGCGGCCTGCTCTTCATCGCCGCGACCAAGGATGAAAAGATCCGCGCCTTCCGGGCCTCGACCGGGGAGCTGCTCTGGGAACACGCGCTGCCCGCGGCGGGCTTCGCCACCCCGGCCGTCTACCGCGCCGGCGGCCGCGACTACGTCGTCATCGCCTGCGGAGGCGGCAAGATCGGCATGAAGTCCGGCGATCAGTACGTCGCCTTCGCCCTGCCGGAGTGACGGCACGGCGGCGACTCAGGACAACAAAAAGGGGCGGCCACTGGGGCCGCCCCTTCGCTGCGCCACGTTCCGGCGGCACGGGGGCCACCGCTGCGGCTCAGAACTCGTACGTGGCCGTCATCGTGAACCGGCGCGGGGGCTGGATGTAGTAGCGGTCCGCCACATACTGCGTGACCCCGTTGACCGTGTAGTTGCTGTAGCGCGTTGGCTGCACCAGCTCCTTGTCGAACAGGTTCGAGACGTTGAGCTGCAGCCGGAGTGGGTTGTCCCACAGCCGCATGCGGTAGCTGAGCGCGGCCGTGACCAACTCATAGCTGTCGGCGTAAACATAATCGAACGCGCTCGACGGCCGGTTCGTGATCAGGCGCTTGCCGCGCAGTTGCACGCCGCCGCCGATGCCGAGTCCCTTGAGGCGGCCCGTGCTGATCGTGTAGTTGGAGTACAGGTTGGCGGTGTAGTCGTACGCGCCGTTGAGATCGCGGCCCTGGGCAAAGCTGGCGATGCGCGTCTCGATCGCCGCGATGTTGTTGTTGATTCGCGTGGCAATGGCCGGATCCGTTTGCGCAGCCGCGCCGGCGCGCCAGGCGGCGACGTTCTGGTTGAAGTAGGCGATCGTCGTCGCGTAACCGTCGAGCTGCTTCGCCTGGGGGAAGGCGATGTTGAAGAGCAGGCGCCAGTTCTTCGTCAGGTTCGCCGTGAGGTCCAGCTCCACGCCCTTACCCTCCTGGGAGAAGGTGTCGTTGTAGCCGGCGGTCACTTCGTTGCTGGAGTTCAGATCGTCCCAGATGGCATTGATCTCCGTGGCCGAGCCGGTGGTGCGACGGTTGGTTTCCTCGCTGATATAGTAAGACAGGGACCCGTTCACCCGTCCGCTGAAGAGGCTGAACTTCACGCCGAGGTCGATGCCCTCGGAGTCGAGCGGCGGGATCGCCCCGCCATCGATGCTGACGGCGGCGGTGGCGGGCTGGAACGACTCCGCAAAGTTCACGAAGGCGTTGATGTTGTCGGTGACTTCAAACACCGCGCTGCCGGTGAAGGTCGTAACGTTCACCTTGGGGTCGCGGGTCTCGCCTGCGTACCGGGCCCACTCGAAGGTCACAGGATCGAGCACCTGGTCGGCGCGTTCGACGTTGAGGAAGTCGCGCCGGGCAGCGACCACCGTCTTGAGCCGTCCGCTCTTCAGCCAGGAACCGGACGCGGCGGCCTGCAGGTAGGTGAGCTCGTTGTCGTTGTAACGGCCGCTGAGCTGCGCGTACTTGCTTTGGATGCCGGACGGATCGCCCGATGGTGCGGGCAGACCGAGGCCGGCATCGAGGGCGTCCTCGTAGGTGCGCACGTTGATGCGGTTGGCCGCCTGGTTGAGCCGCAGATCGGTGCCGTTGGTGCGGACGAGCTCGTGGTCTGAGATGAAGAAGGTGTCCCAGCGCTGACCGGCGGAGACCAGCACGCGTTGCTCAAACCAGTCATGCTTGAGCAGGTAGGCGGCGGAGGCGCGGTATTCGTAGAGCTCGTTCGACTGGTTCTGCTGGCGCCGGCGGTCCTCGGTGTAGCGCTTGCCGAAGTTGGGATTCGCCCCGCCCGAGGGCAGGAAGCGGTTGACGTCGATCGTGACTGCCTGGGCGAAGTGCTGGATCACCTCGCGCTCCTGCTTCTGGGTGTTGCCCGCCACCTCAAGGAACAGCTGGTCGCCCACCTGGTGCTCGAGGAAGAAGGCCCCGACGCGGTAGGGTTGATGCACGACGGCATCCGGGGACTGGTAGCTGCGCGAGAGCCGGTCGACCGTCGGCGCATTGGCCGGCGCGAGTTCGAACGGCGTGGTCAGCATCTGGCGGACGGTGCCGCTGGTGCGGCCCCAGTTGCGCCAGTTGACAATGCCCAGCGAGGGCGAGCCGGGCGTCCAGGTGAGCTGGTCGGCCGTGTAGCGGCTCAGGCCACCGGTGAAGTTGCCCGTCGTGAGCGGCGCCGAGACCGTCGTGGTGCCGTCCCAGCTGCTGAAGTTGTCGAAGGGGAAGAAGCCGACGACGCGGTCGACCACGCCCCACTCGTATTCGCCGCGCAACTCCGTCGTCGGCGTGAGGCGGTACGTCGCCGTGAGGTACACGCCCTCGCGGTCGGTCCGCTGGGCGTCGACCCAGTCGTCGCTGTGGTCGAAGAGGCCGGCGACGCGAACATAGAGCTTCTCGCTCACCGCGCGGTTGACGTCGAGCGAGACGCGGTTGCCGTCGAAACTGTTCCAGCGGTAGGAGAGCTCGTTGATCTCGGCGTTGACCGCCCGCTTCGAGCTCACGTTGGCAATGCCGCCCACGCCGGAGTCGCCGAACACGACGGAGTTCGGTCCGCGGGCGAAGTCGATCCGGCTGGTGTTGTAGACGTCGGAATTGACGTACCAGCGGAAGTAATTGCGCGACTGGAAGCCGGCGCCGAGCGAGCGGAAGTTCACCTGGTAGTCGTTGAAGATCTGCGGCCCGCTCGCGGAGTACACCGAGTTGGAGTTCGGCGCCCAGTCGGCGGCCTCGAGGAAGTTGTTGGCCGCGATGTCGTCGAGGAATTCGCGGGTCAGCACGGTGATGGCGGCGCCGGTGTCCTTGAGCGACGTGGCCAGGCGTCCGCCGGCGAGCGACTGAGTGGCGGTGTAACCCTCATCGCGGCCGGCGGTGATCGAGAAGGGGGACAAGGTGACCACCGCCTCCTGGCCGGGCGGCGGCGGCGGGGCGGTCTGGGCATCGAGATCGCCGGCGGCGGCAAAGCCGAGGGCGACGAAGGCACGGGATACGGAGCGGAGCAAAGTGGGCTTGGATTTCATCGGAGGTTCGGACGGGGCTGGGGTGAGGGGGTTCGCGCCGGCGGAGCCGCGCGGACCGTTCTTACGGGCGACGACCACGAAGGCACCGCTCGCGCTATCCGGGACGGCCTCGAGTCGGGTGCCCGCCAGCATCTGCCTCAGTGCATCGGGGCCCGGCATCCTCCCGCGTACGCGGCGGGTCTCCACGCCCGCCACCGTGTCCGATTGATAAAACACCTGCAGGCCCGTCTGACGCACGAGCTCGGGCAGGGTCTCGGCGGCCGGGCCGGACGGCACCCGCAGCTCCGGCCACGGTCCGGACTCGCCCGCGTCCGCCGCCCAGAGCGTTGCGGCCAGCAACCACCCCAGCCCGAACCAACAGAGGTGTCGGACACGGCGGGGAGACGTGCGGCAAAGGGCCGGCATGAACGGGGGAAGCACTCCGAGGCAGGAGCATGGCGAGGGGGTTCTCGCCTGTTGAGATGCGCCTGCCGCTGATTTCCACCAAAAGGAAATCAGCCGTCGTTCGCTAATTCGAATCCTTTTTCGTCCGCAGCCGGATCACCGCCGCATCCGCCTGCTCGATCCGCGCCCCAAAGCCCGTCTCGAGCAGCCGGGCAAAACCCGCCAGGTTGTCCGAGCGGATGGTGCCGCTGAACCGCGTCGCCGCCAGGGCCTCATCGAGCAGCACCAGCTGCGTGTCGTTGAGCCAGTTCAACTCCTCGACGATCTCCGCGAGCGGCTTCTGCCGGAAGGTCATCAATCCGTGCTGCCAGGCCAGCCGCTGCTGCACATCCTGCCGCGTCAACGTCGCCACGACCGGCGCACCTTCGCTGCGGATCGGAACCGAAATCTGCTGGTTGGCCCCGACGAGCGCGGCCGGGCCGGACGCCGCCGCCGCCGCATCTGTCGCAGGCCCGGCGGATGCCGCCTCGCCGGGCATGACCGCCACCCTGCCCTCCGCCACCACGACGGCCACTTCGCCCTCGCCGAGCCGCACATCGAACGCGGTTCCGACTGCACGCACGGTCACGCCGCCGGCGTCGACCACGAAGGGCCGCGCCTCATCGGGCCGCACCATAAAGAAGGCTTGGCCGCGCCGCAGCACGACGCGCCGTTCGTGACCGGCAAAACGAATCTCCAGGTCCGCGCCGGCGCCGAGCTTGGCCGTCGAGCCGTCAGGCAACAACCGGCGGTCCTCGTGGCGCGAGGCGGCAGCGACGGATTCAACCGGTGCCGCAGGCCGCCACGTCTGCCACATCAGCGCCACACAGGCCGCCGTCGCGAGGGCCGCCACCGCCAGGCCCCACCCGCGCCGTGGCCGTGCGCGCGGAGGCGCAAGGAGGTCGGGATTCGGCCGCCGCGCGTGCTCGGGTTTCCAGTCCGCCAACGTGTCCAGCCGGCCCCAGTGCGCCCGGAGGCGTTGCAACGCCTGCCCGTGACGCGGATCGGCCGCGAGCCAATCGGTGTAGGCATCCTGCTCGGCCGGGGTGAGGCCGCGGTCGAGCCGCAGGGTCCACAACGCCGCTGCCTCCTCCGGATCGGAGGGCAAGGGATCATCGAAGGGATCGGACGGCGTGGACATGACAGGGTCAGCGAAGCGGTTTGCGCGCCTTCTTTTCGAAGAACGCCGCCAGTTTGCGCAGCCCGATCGCGCCTTGGTTCTCGACCGTGTTTTCCGAGATGCCCAATTCGCGGGCGATCTCCCGCTGGGACAAACCGTAGATCTTGCGCAGGGTGATGATTTGACGGCAACGGTCGGGCAGCGCCTGGATGGCTTCGGTGAGGAGTTCCAACTCCTCGGCATGGATCACCGAGCCCGACACATCGGCCTTTTCATCTTGGACGTCCAAGTCGGCCAAATCCGCCAAATCAATTTGCGGCCGGATGGCGTTTTTGCGCTGGGCCGCGATCACCAGGTTCCGGGCCGTGACGAAGAAGAACGCCTTGGGCGACCGCACCTCCCCGGTCTCGCGCGCCCGGAGCACGCGGAGAATCGCCTCCTGCACGATGTCATCCACGTCTTTCTCCCGGGGAAAGCGCGCCCGCAGCCATCCGCGCAACAGGGCTTCGTGCGGCTGGAGGTGGAGCCGGTACCAATGATGTAGTTCGGATCCTTCCGGGGGCATGGATGCTCCCGCGCAGCATTCGCGGGAGTCTTTCTCCTGAGCCAGGGTCCGCCGGGCGACAAGGCAATTTGCGGTCCGGCCGCCCGCGAAGAGGCCCTATGCGTTGGCGCGATCCGAGGGGGATGCGCGGGTGCCGCCGCGCATGGCTCGACCGTTTACGCGCCACCGCCGGCACCCGACCAACAACTAGTTCGCCTCAATCGGCCGCCGGCCGAGGACAATCCGGCCCTGACCGCTGATGTAGCGAATCTCCGCCGGACCTTTCTCCGCCGGCAGCGCAATCCGGCTCGGCGATCCCCGCTCGGTATCGGCGTACTTGCCGACCTGGGCGGCGGGCGCGCCCGCCGGGACGATGGTGAGATAGTCGCCGCGGTTGGCCGGACCCGTCCACCGGATCTCGACCGTGGACCCGGCCTCCGCCGCGGCCGGCGCCTCGAGCGTGATCGTCGCCGGCAAAAAGGTGATATCGCGCCGCGCAAGGACACGCGCCCCCTGACCGGTCATGTAGCGGATCTCGCCCGGCCCGGCGCCCATGGGTGCCTGCACGCGCAGCGGCGAGCCGCGGCTGACGTCGTTGTTGTTGCCGTGGCGTCCATCCGGCAGGTCCTTGGGCACCACGGTGAGGTAGTCGCCCCGGTGGCCCGGACCGCTCCAAACAATGGATACATCACCGCCTTCCACCACCGTTGCCGGCGCCTCAAGTGTGATCGTCGGCAGGGTGAGTACGATGGCGCGGCGCGCGAGGACCTTGTTGCCCTGGCTGGTCTGGTACCGCAGCTCGGCCGGACCCTCCTGCACCGGCGCCTTCACCTCGAGGGGCGACCCGCGCTCGGTGTACGTGTAGTTGCCGTAACGCCCGTCCTCCAGACCGGCCGGCACCAACGTGATGTAGTCGTCCTTGTTGTTCGGGCCGGTCCAGGTCACCGGCACCTGCGAACCGATCAGCGCCGATGCCGGCGCATCAAGCGTGGCCGCCGCCGCGATGACCTCCAGCGGAGCGCGGGCCAGCACCGTCTTGCTGCGTCCGGCGACGTAGCGAACCTCATAGCGCCCCGCTTCGACCGGGGCTTTCAGCGAGGCGGGATTGCCGCGCCGGGTCAGGGTATAGTTGCCGTAAACGGAGGCAGCAGCCTCCGGGGACACGATGGTGAGATAGTCGTCCTGGTTGTCCGGTCCGGTCCATTGAACCGCGAAATCGGCGCCGGCGAGAATCGTGGCATCGAGGCGCACCGTGGCCTCGCCGAGCACCTCGTCGGGACGCACCGCTCCGGGATTCTCGGTGCGCTCGGCCACGGCGGACGGGGCCGGGGTGACCGCACCGGCTGGTCCCGGCGGCGGCGCCGCCGAAGACCCGGCCTCGACCGGCTGGCATCGGCTCCACAAAAGAGCCAGCAACGCGAGCAGGACCAACACCAGGACGATGACCGCCGTGCGGCGCGAGCGAGAGGACATTCCTCCACCGTGGCCCGCCGACCTCCGGACTCAATCGCGAACCCGCCGCCCGCAGCGCACGTCTCGCGCAAGCCTTTGCCACGGCCCCCGCGCGACCGCGCGCTCGTTAGGGCGTGATGCCGTGGCCGGCGAGATGCTCAGACACGCGGCGGGCCATACGCTCCGCCGCCGCCCTGACGGCGGTCTCGCGCGAACTGCCCATGTTCGTGGACGCACTCTCGCGGAGGACATAGGTGTGCGGGCCGATCGTCAGCTCCACGGTGGCCGTATACCACTCGGCTCGCATTTCCTGATACGGTTCGGCCGTACCAGGCAGGGACGGCTCCTTGGGCCGCTCCCACTCTTCCCGGATCACGCGCACGGAGGCCAACGATCGACCCCATTGACCGTGAAAGACGGTCTTCCACGTAGTTTCATACGATGTGGGGCGCTTCTGACCACGGACGATCTCACCCCGATCGAAATATACCGGCAGCGACACCACCGGCTTCCACGCCTGCGTCGCGCATCCCCCCAGAAGCGCGATTATCAGCAGTGCCAACACGGACTTTCCCGCCTTCGACCACGCCGTTGCCATGGCACCTATCTAGGATCGAACGAGGATGGAGTACAAGACCGGCGATCCGACGTGCGCAGGCCAATGCATTCAATCTTCGGCACCCATAGCGACCATCTTCAAGCTTCCGCACCGGATCAAAATCCGAAAGCGAGCCTATCACTGCATCCAACGATACATTTACGGCTATCGCCCTGACTGTTCCGGATGTGGTTGATCACGAGAAACAAACCCCTGGCACCCATCTAGATGAACCTACTTTCTGAGTAAAAGTATAAAACAACAAATAGTACCGTCCCAACAATTGCCGAAACATTTCTCATTACTAGATACTTCCGCCCCACCTGTTTGACGAACCGCCGAGTAAGCCAGTAACCCCTCACCATTCGCTCGTCTTCAGGTAATTTGCTCAGCTTATCGTGATCGACGTGCTTTCTAGCGAAATCCTGCAGGATTATCGCCAGTACGAAAAAGAGAAATGCTACAAAACCCAAGATATTCTGGGTGTATACTGACATTTTATATAAAGAGTATATCTGGCCATCTTAAAAGTCGTGGGGTCCGTGTCTAGCCACCACTTCATTGGATCACACCCGAACGACTGAAATGCATCACTAACGCGCATCTGCCGTTGCGGCTCGCGGCGCGCACCTTGCCGACGTCGCCCCCTTGACCGGCCGGACGATTGACCAGCCCCTGGCCTCAAAGCTTCGTCCACCGCTCGATCTCCCGGCTGGTAAACGGAAAGCCGGCCACCGCCAGGTGCAACGCTTCGCGGGGATCCCACGGATGATCGGGCGCACGGCGGAGCACAAGGAGACCGGTCACCGCCGAGCGTGCGGTGCCGCGCAGACAAACCTCCACCCGGTGCCCGAGCGGAAGCCCCCAAATCGCGGCAATCTCGTCCCGAAGGTCGGGCAGCACGGTCGGGGCCGTCTCGTGGCCGACGTCCAGATTGAAGCTGATCTGCTGTTCTTTCACGCGGGAGATGACTGACTCGTTTTTCCGGGGCCCGACGTACCGCGTCAATGTCGCCCGATACCCACCTCGCCTGACGCCGCGCACCCGGGAGCGCCGAGCCCCAGCTCGGCATTTTCTCGTGATAACAAGCCGAGCGAGAGCTCGGCATTCCCGCGCCACGCACCGAGAGGTCATCGAAATGCGGCCAAAAGCGCCGGCCTCGGCGCGGGTGAAATTTCACTCCGGCGACTGCACTTTTTCCGACTCCGGCATGGCTTCACGACGCGAAGGTACTACGGTTCTCCCACCCCGTTGCTGCGCCTTCTGCGCGGCCTGCTCCATGATGTTGCCTCGCCGTCCTTTCGCCGGACGCACCGTTGCCGGTTGCGTCGCCTTTGTTTCCTTCGCCGCGCTTGCTTTGGGCGCTCTGCCCCTGGCGGATCCCACCGTCGCGCCGGATTTCAACCGCCACGTCCGGCCGATCCTTTCCGACAACTGCTACCACTGCCACGGGCCCGATCCGGCGTCACGCGAGGCGCGGTTGCGGCTGGACCTCCGCGAAAACGCGCTCGCCGGCGGCAAATCCGGCCTGCCCGCCATTGTCCCGGGTAAACCCGACGAAAGTGAACTCATCCTGCGCATCACCTCGCCCCACGAGGACGAGATCATGCCGCCGGCCGATTCGCACAAACCTGCCCTGTCCGCCGAACAGATCGCCATCCTCAAGGCCTGGATCCGCAACGGTGCCGAGTACCTGCCGCACTGGGCCTTCATCGCGCCCGAAACGCCGGCCGTGCCCGCCGGCGCCCTTCATCCAATCGACGCCCTCGTGGGCGCCCGCCTGCGCGCCGCGGGCCTGACCTTCTCGCCCGAGGCAGATCCGGAGACCCTCGCCCGCCGCCTCTACCTCGATGTGATCGGCCTCCCGCCCACGCCGGCCGAGGTGGACGCCTTCCGTCGTGACGGCTTCGACGCCACGCTTGACGCCCTGCTCCAGCGCGATGCCTACGGCGAGAAATGGGCGCGGACGTGGCTCGATGCCGCACGCTACGCGGACAGCAACGGGTTCGAAAAGGACCTGCCGCGCGAACAATGGGCGTGGCGCGACTGGGTCATCGGCGCGCTCAACCGCGACCTGCCCTACGACCGCTTCATCATCGAACAGGTGGCCGGCGACCTCCTGCCCGGCGCCACCCAGGAGCAGATCGTCGCCACCGGATTCCTGCGCAACAGCATGATCAACGAGGAGGGCGCCATCGTGCCCGAGCAGTTCCGCACCGAGGAACTTTTTGACCGCGTCGACTGCCTCAGCCGCGCCGTCATGGGCCTCACGCTCCAATGCGCCCAGTGCCACACCCACAAGTTCGACCCGATCTCGCACGACGAGTACTTTGGCACCTTTGCGTTCCTCAACGACACCTACGAGGCACAGTCCTGGGTCTATACGCCCGACCAGCTGGCCGTGATTGACGAGATCAAGCAGGTCGTCGCGCGCGCCGACGACGCCGTCAAGGCGCAGCGCCCCGACTGGCGCCGCGAACTCGCCGCGTGGGAAGACAGCATCCGCGCCCAGGACGTGCCCTGGACCACGCTGATCGCCACCGACCTCGGGAGCACCACCGGTCTCAACCATCCGACCCAGGAGGCCGACGGCTCCATCCTCTCGCAGGGCCATCCGACGACCCGCGGCGCGATCTACGCCATCGCCGAGCACGTGCTCGACGGCGTGACCGCGCTGCGCCTGGAGCTACTCACCCACGGCGACCTCGCCTTCGGCGGCCCGGGCCGCAGCAAGTACGGCACCTGGGCGCTGAGCGAACTCGAGGTCGACGTCCAGACCCCCGGTTCAACGGCGTGGCATCGCGTTGGCCTCAAGCAGGCCACCGCCGATTTCTCCGAACCCGCCGGTCCGCTGGAGGACGAGTGGGCGGCCGACTTCGACAAGGAGAAGAAACGCACCAAGGGCCCCGTCGCCTTCCTCATCGACGGCGACAAGCTCACCGGCTGGCGCGCCGACCGCGGTCCGGGGCGGCGCAACCAGGAGTCGGTGGCCGTCGTGCAGTTCGAGTGCCCGCTCGAGTACCCGCCCGGCACCAAGCTGCGCCTGCAATGGACCACCGACCACGGCGGCAGCGACAACGGCCGGCACAGCACGATGGTCGGACGCGTGCGTTTCGGCCTCACCCGCGCCACCGCCGCCACCGTGCCGCCCGTCGACTACGCTGCCGTCCTGGCGCTGCGGATACCGCCCGGGGAACGCACCCCCGCCCAGCAGGAGGCCGTCTTCGCCGCCTGGCGTCGGACCCTGCCCGAGGCAGCCGCCGCCAACGACGCCGTCGCGGCCGCCTACGCCCGCTATCCGTCGGCCCCGACGTCGGTCCTCCACCTCGCCGCCCGCCACCCCGACGATACGCGGGTCACCCGCCTGCTCGACCGCGGCGCCTGGGATCAGCCCAAGCATGCGGTGCCGCCCGGCACGCCGGCCGCGTTGCACCCCTTCCCCGCGGACCAGCCGCGCAACCGGCTCGGCTTCGCCCACTGGCTGGTGGACCGCCGCTCCCCGCTCGCCGCCCGCGTGGCGGTCAACCGGGTCTGGCAGGCCGTCTTCGGCCTCGGCCTCGTCGAGACCAGCGAGGACTTTGGCACCCGCGCCGCCGTGCCCGCGCACCTCGACGTGCTCGACTGGCTCGCCGTCGACTTCATGGCGCACGGCTGGAGCCAGAAACATCTCCTGCGTACCATCCTGCGCAGTGCCACCTACCGCCAGTCATCGCGGGTCACCCCGGAGCTGCTCGAACGCGATCCGCGCAACCAGTTGCTCGCGCGCGGCCCCCGCTTCCGCCTCGAGGCCGAGGTGATGCGCGACTCGGCGCTGCATGCCGCCGGCCTGCTCACCGCCAAAGTCGGCGGGCCCAGCATCTTCCCGCCCGTGCCGGCCAGCGTATTGGAGTACAACTACACCAAGCCGACCTACTGGATCCCGGCCGAGGGCCCCGAGCGCTACCGCCGCGCCCTCTACGTCTTCCGCAAACGGTCCATGCCCGACCCGGTGCTCAGCGCGTTCGATGCCCCCAACGGCGACACGGCCTGCGTCCGCCGCCCGCGCTCCAACACCCCGCTCGCCGCCCTCACCGGGCTGAACGAGCCGGTCTTCGTCGAGGCCGCCCAGCACCTCGCCCTGCGCGTCCTACGCGAGGGCGGCACCACCGATGCGGAACGGGCGGACTACGCCTTCCGCCTCTGCACCACCCGCCCCATGCTGCCGGCCGAGTGGCCCCACGTGGCCCGCCTGCTCGACGACACCCGCCGGCGCCTCGCCGAAGGCTGGCTCAACGCCCGCGAGGTCGCCACCGGCTCCGCGGCCGGCCTGCCCGCGCTGGCTCCCGGCACCACCCCGCAGGACGCGGCCGCGTGGACCGTGGTCGCCCGGGTCCTGCTCAATCTCGACGAAACTCTCAGCAAACGGTGACGCCATGACCGCCCTTCCCTCCTCCGCCCACGCCCACGCTGCCCGCCAGCTTACCCGCCGCTGGTTCCTGCGCGACTGCGGCGTCGGCCTCGCCTCCGTCGCCCTGGCCCAGCTGCTCGTCCGCGACGGCCGCGCCGCAACGGCCGCCGCCAATCCCCTCGCCGCCCGCGCCCCGCACTTTGCACCGAAGGCCAAACGCGTGATCTTCCTCTTCCAGGCGGGCGCCCCCAGCCACCTGGAACTGTTCGAGCACAAGCCCGAGCTCGTGAAACGCGACGGCCAACTGCCGCCGACCGCCCTGCTCGAGGGTTACCGCGCCGCCTTCATCAAGCCCAACTCGGCCCTGCTCGGACCGAAGTATGGCTTCAAGCACTACGGACAGGCCGGGATCGAACTCTCCGAACTGCTCCCTCACACCGGCGGCATCGCGGACGATCTCTGCTTCATCCGCTCGATGCAGACCGACGCCGTCAACCACGCGCCCGCCCAGATCATGATGAACACGGGCTCGCAGCAGTTCGGACGCCCGAGCCTCGGCGCCTGGACGCTCTATGGACTCGGCAGCGAGGCGGAGGACCTGCCCGGCTACGTCGTGCTCACGAGCGCCAAGGGCACGAGCGGCGGGGCGAGCAACTACGGCTGTGGCTTCATGCCCACGGTCTACAATGGCGTGCCCTTCCGCGGCAGCGGCGATCCGTTGCTCTATCTTTCCAATCCGGCCGGTTTCGACGCCCCCACGCAGCGCGCTTCCCTCGACACGATGCGCGAACTCAACCTGCTCGCGCAGGCCGGCCACGGCGACCCGGAGACGGCCGCCCGCATCGCGAGTTACGAGATGGCCTACCGCCTGCAGACCAGTGCGCCCGAGCTGATGGACCTCGCCTCCGAGCCGCAGCACGTGCTCGACCTCTACGGGATCAAGGACGTCAAGGCCTCGACCTACGCGCGCAACTGCCTGCTGGCCCGCCGGCTGGTCGAACGCGGCGTACGCTGCGTGCAGCTCTTTCACGAAGCGTGGGACCAACACGGCAACCTGACCAAGGATCTCGCCAAGAACTGCCTCGACACCGACCGGGCCAGCGCCGCCCTCGTCGCCGACCTGAAGGCGCGCGGCCTGCTCGACGACACCCTGGTGATCTGGGGCGGCGAGTTCGGACGCACGCCCATGGTGCAGGGCGGCAACGACGGCCGCGACCACCACAACCGCGCCTTCACCATGTGGCTCGCCGGCGGCGGGGTGAAGCGTGGCCACCTGCACGGCGAGACCGACGACCTCGGCTTCAACGTCGTCAAGGACCCGGTGCACGTGCACGACCTGCACGCCACGATCCTGCACCTGCTCGGCTTCGACCACACCAAGCTGACCTACCGCTTCCAAGGCCGCGACTTCCGCCTGACCGACGTGCACGGCAAGGTGGTGCAAGGCGTCCTGGCCTGAAGCCGTTCGCCCCGGGAGCGCCAAGCCCCAGCTTGGCTTTGCTGACGAGAAGGCCGAGCGGGAGCTCGGCGTTCCCGGTCCCAACACAAAAGGGGTCGAGGCGCGCCGTCAGTATCTTCGCGCCTAACCCCTTGGCCGCGCAACACGGCACCCATGGCGGGCACGCTCCGTCCTATATCTCCATCGCCTTTGCGAAGGCTCGAGAACATGCTGACCGTTCAAAGCAGACTAGGCCGTTACGACTCCCGTAATGTCCGACCCTTCTGACCCCCAACCCACCGCACCATGCGAGACGAATACCTGAAAGCCGCTCTGAGGATCATCGACGATCCGAACATCCTGATCAATGTCGTCTCCCGCCGGGTGAAACAGCTTCGCCGCGGTGCCCGCCCATTGGTCCAGTCGTTGGAAAAGCTCTCCGCCGAGGACACCGCCTTGCGCGAGATCATGGAGGGCAAGATCAGCTACGAGTTGCCCACCGCCGAAGAGCTCGCGCGTCAAAGCTAGGCATGAGGGTCTCTCGCCCGGCCCAAGCGGTCTGGCCTCGAGCACACCAGGCTGATCCGCCGCTTCCAAGGCCGTCACTTCCGCCTGACCGACGTGCACGGCAACGGAGCACACGGCGTCCTCGCCTGATCGTTCCGCTCTCCTCATACCCGTTCCCTGACTCGCCGGCACCGGGCTCCCCGGGAGCGCCAAGCCCCAGCTTGGCTTTGCCGACGAGAAGGCCGAGCGGGAGCTCGGCGTTCCCGGGTAGGGCCGCATTGGCATCGCCGAAAAAGAGTTCCCTCCGGGCGGTAGGCTCCACGTTCGGAGCAGAGAACCTTTTGCACCAACGCAGGTCTACGCGGAATCGCCCCGCCGCGACTGCGGCGGCTGACCGGACATCCTTCGATTCACCATGACCGCCACACTCCGCGCCGTTCCCCTCCTTACCGTGCTTTTGTTGGCCTGTGCCCTCACTGAAGGGACCTTAAGGGCGGAGACGGAGCCCGTCGCCCGCGCCCGCGAGGCCGGTCTCTTCACCTTCTACTTTGAGAACGACGCCTTTGGCGGCACCGACCAGCACTATACCAATGGCACGAAGCTGTCATGGATGACCGGGGACCTCAGCGACTGGGGCCAGACCGGTTGGCGAAGAACCTTCCTGGGGTTGCTGCCGTTTGTGAACCGGCCAGAGACGCAGAAGAACCTCGGCTTCTCCCTCGGGCAGAACATCTACACGCCCCGCGACACCGACGCCGCGATCCCCGATCCGACCGACCGCCCTTATGCCGGCTGGAGCTACCTCGAGATCTCCTTCATCAGCAAGACGCAGCGCCGCGTCGACATCCTCTCGTTTCAAGCCGGCATCGTCGGCCCCTCCTCGCTCGCCGAGGACACCCAGCGGCTCGTGCATGAATGGATCAACAGCGACGATCCGCAGGGCTGGGATTACCAGCTGCGGGACGAGCCCGGATTCAACCTGATCTACGAACGCCGCCATCGCGCGTACGCCCGGGCGTTCGATGCCACGCTGGGCATCGATTTCATCCCCCACGGGGGATTCTCGCTCGGCAACGTGCAGACTTACGCGAACCTCGGCGCCACCCTCCGCTTCGGCTACAACCTGCCGAGCGATTTCGGCGTGCAGCTCGCCCGCGGCGGCGCCATCGGCGCCTCCCCGGCGGACGACCGCGATCCCCGGGTGGCCCCCGACCGCTCCACGAGCCTGTTTTTCTTCGCCGCCGCCGACGGGCGCGCCGTGGCGCAGGACATCTTCCTCGATGGCAACACGTGGAAGGAGGGCGGACCCTCGGTGGACAAGGAGCGTTTCGTGGCCGACCTCATGGCCGGTGTCGGCCTGATTGCCGGACGCTGGCAGCTGACCGGCACCTTCGTGCACCGCACGCGCGAGTTCGCCACTCAGCCCGAAGGCTCCTCGCGCTTCGGTTCGATCACCCTGTCGGTCGCATTCTAGGTCCTCCGCCTGTCCGCCGTGCTGATTCGATTCGGATTCGATCTCGCCCTCGAGTTTCCAGTGCCCACCCCGCTGGTGCTGCTGCTGCACACCCGGCCGGAGTACGCGCGGCAGTTGCGCCGTCCTGAAGCCTTGCAGGCCGAGCCGGGAGTCACGCCGCGGCTGTTCACGGACAGTTTTGGCAACACCTCCACCCGCCTGTACGCGCCAGCGGGCCGGTTGCGGCTCGCCATCGATTCGGTGTGCGAGGTGCCCGACACGCCGGACCCGGTCGTTCCGCAGGCTGCGCTCCACGGGGTGGATGACGTGCCGGACGAGGCCCTCCGTTACCTCGTCTCCAGCCGTTTCTGCGAAACCGAGCGCCTCGCCGATTTCGCCTGGGCGCGTTTCGGCCACCTGACCCACGGCTGGGAGCGGGTTCAGGCCGTCGTCGACTACGTGCACGCGCATTTGCGCTTCGACTACGCCCAGGCGAGGCCGACCCGCACGGCGTTCGAAGCCTGGCAGGAACGCGTGGGCGTCTGCCGCGACTTTGCCCACCTCGGCATCACCCTCTGTCGCTGCCTGAACGTGCCTGCGCGCTATGCCACCGGCTACCTTGGCGACATCGGCGTGCCGCCTGACGCGGCCCCGATGGATTTCAGTGCGTGGTTCGAGGTGTACCTCGGAGCGCAGTGGCACACCTTCGATCCGCGTCACAATGCCCGCCGCATCGGCCGCATTGTGATGGCGCGGGGCCGCGACGCGGTCGACTGCGCGCTCGTCACGAGTTTCGGCCGCCACGAACTGCGTCTCTTCCGGGTGATCACGGAGGAAGTGGCGCCGATGGATGCCGGCGTGCGTCCCTGACCCCGCGCTGCGGAGGTACATCGCGAACGTACCGTCCGTCCGGCGCGAGGTCGCGGACAAGGCTGGCGCTCGGACCGGAAACCGTCAGGCTGCGGCCACCTGCCCCGCGGACCGGCTGGTCGGTTCGCCCCCACCTCCTGCCCCATGCTTCACTCCTCCTGCGGTCGCTCCGCCTGCCTGGTCGCCCTGGTCCTGTTTGTCACGGGCTGCGTCGGGCCGGCGCGCCGCCCCGTGGACAGCTCGACCCTCACCGGCAAGGTCATGGTCGGCTACCAAGGATGGTTCAACGCCGAGGGTGACGGAGCCGGCCGCGGCTACACGCATTGGGCGCGCGGCAGCGCGGTGCCCGATCCCAAGACAATCCGGGTCGACCTCTGGCCCGACCTGACCGAATACGGGCCCGACGAGCGTTTCCCCACCGGACTGTTCCATGCTGACGGCACGCGGGCGGAAGTCTTCAGTTCGTTTCGCCGCGCGACCGTCATCCGGCACTTCAAGTGGATGGAGGAGCACGCGATCGACGGCGTCTTTGTCCAACGGTTCATCAACACCCTCACTCGTCCGGATGCGCTGGCACACAACAACACCGTCCTGCAGCACTGCCGTGAAGGGGCGCGCCGGCACGGCCGGACCTATGCCCTCATGTACGACCTGAGCAGCCTGCCGCCAGGCGCCGCGGACCGGCTCATCGAGGACTGGAAGACCTTGCTGCGCGACACGCGGCTCACGCGCGACCGCGCCTACCTGAAGCACCGCGGCAAGCCCGTGTTGGCGTTGTGGGGCTGCGGGTTCAACGACGACAAGCCGCGCCCTTCCCTGGAAGATTGGCAGAAGATCCTGACCTTCCTCAAAACCGATCCGGCCGCCGGCGGCGTCGCCGTCATGCTCGGCATACCGAGCTTCTGGCGCGAGCAGCGCCGCGACGCGCGCACCGACCCGGAGTTGCACGCGTTGCTTGAGCAGGCCGACATCCTCTCGCCCTGGACGCCCGGGCGGTATCGCACCCCCGAGCAGGCCACCCAACACGGCGCGACCGTGTGGCAGCCCGATCTCGAATGGTGCCGCGCCCGCGGAATCGACTACCTGCCGGTGGCGTTTCCCGGTTTCAGCTGGCACAACATGAACCCGACATCCCCGTTCGATGTGATCCCGCGGCTGAAGGGTCGTTTCTTCTGGTCGCAGATCGCCGCGGCGAAGAAGGCGGGGGCCTCCATGCTGTATGTCGCCATGTTCGACGAGGTCGACGAAGCCACCGCCATCTTCAAGGCGACCAATACCCCGCCGACGTCCGGCGGCGTGCGCTTTATCACCTACGAAGGCCTGCCCAGCGACCATTACCTCTGGCTGACCGGCCTGGCGGGAAAGGTGATCCGCGGGGAGGTGCCGCCCACCGACGAACCTCCGGCGCGCTTCGGAGAGGTGGCCCCGGAACCCGGGGTGGAAGCTGCAGCGGCCACGCCGTGACGCGGGCGGCCTCCGGCCCTGCACGAGCCCCGCGGTGCCGGATCGAAGTCAGGCGTCCTCCGGCGCCTCACGGCAATCCACGGGGAAGGCCGGCTTGCCTTGACCCCAGCGAAAGGCGCAGAGGCTGTTTGTGAGCGCCTCGTGCAACGCCGAGCCGAAGTCGTACGCCTCCTCGTCGTAACCCTCCGACTCCACCGCCTGATCGAGGCCGAGCATGACGGCGAACATGCGGCCGCGCAGGCCCGGGATCTTCACGTTCACCTCCTCGCTGCCGGCGGCCAGGTTGGCCTTGCACCCCTCCACGCTCAGGCTGTGGTGCGCCCGGCAGATTCCGGGCCGCGCCTCATAGACGGAACACCGGCCCTCTTCGAGAAGCACGCACGGCGTGCGCGGTGAGGTCCATCCCGGAGTGCCCCGCCCGGCGTGCGCCTGCCGATGCGCCGCCGCCCGCGCGACCAGGGCCTCCAGCGCTTCCGCCGAAAAATGCCGCTGCACGTGGTCGGCGACGATCAATACCTCGTGCGCCTGCACCGCCACGCGTTCATGACAACAGGTGCTGCACCCCGCGTGACAGGCCACCTTCGCACGCACGGCGGCCGGCGCGGACGCATAGGCGCGCTCGAAACCCGCAAAGGCCTGCCGGATGCAACCGAGAACCGCCTCCGGCTCACGCACCGCGCTGAGGCGTTGCTGCACGGATTCGACCGTCTTGTAATAAAGGGCCTCCTCGGCCGGACTGAAGACGGTGCTCATGATGCGAATACAAGGGACGAACGGGACAAAGGTCACGCCAGGAGCAGCTTGGTCATCGCCCCACCCGACCCCGTACACTCCCGGCCGGTTACCAAGGATCACCGCAACCCTTCACCGAAGTGGAACACAAGGTGTCCGTTGCTCGTCCGGTGGATCGTCGTAGGCATAAAAACCGAACCCTCACCGTAATCCCTCCTCCCCATGTCCACCCATACCGTCCACCTGCATCGCGTCCTGCGTTCGTCCCCCGAAAAAGTCTATCGCGCCTTCACCGAGGCCGAGGCCATGGCCCGCTGGCTCCCGCCCTATGGCTTCCTCGGCAAGGTCCACCACCTCGATCTCCGGGTGGGCGGTACCTTCCGCATGTCGTTCACCAACTTCGGCACCGGCAAGAGCCATGCCTTCGGCGGCGAGTACCTCGAGTTGGTGCCCCATGAGCGGATCCGCTACACGGACAAATTCGACGACCCGGCGTTGCCCGGCGTGATGACCGCTACCGTCGTGCTGCGGAAGGTGCTGGTCGGCACCGACGTGAGCATCACCCAGGAGGGCATTCCCGCCGCCATCCCGCCCGAGATGTGCCACCTCGGCTGGCAGGAATCCCTCGACCAGCTGGCCCGGCTGGTCGAACCGGTGATCCCGGACGCCTGAAGCCGGCCCCCGCTCCGTTCACGGCACCACGTCGATGATGACGCGCTGATAGCGTGTTAGGCGCGGCGTGCCGTGATCGGTGACGGCGAGGATGACGTGCATTTCGCCTAGGCCAGGGGGCATCACCCGGGTGGTCGGAACGACAAACCAGGCCTGCGGCTGGTCGTGGTTGCGGATCTCCAGCGGCTGGCCGGAGCGCGCACTCGAGAGCGGAAACGTGCCGGCCTCGTTGTAATAGAACCACGCATACGAAAGGGCATCGCCGTCGGGATCGGTCGTGCCGCCAGCGTCGAGCTCGACCCGCTGGCCGGGCTGGGCGGTCAAGCGCGCCGCGTGGGCCAGCCGGGGAACCGGCGGATGATTGGCCTCGGCGTACGGCTTCACCGTCCAGTCCATGCGGGCGGCAAAGTCGTTCTGAAAGGCCGCGCGCCACCGCCAGATCGTGGCGTGGTTCGTCGTGTGCCAGTGGCCGTCGTGACCCAGTACTTCGTCCTGTGCGTCGGTCCAGATCGGACGCGTCTCGGGCTGAAGGTGCCACTTCTGCGGACGCGGGACGTAGCGCTCGTAACGGCCGCCCCAGCCACCCCAGTGCGGATGCTCGGGCGAACTCAGTCCGTTTTGGATCAGGTTGAGGAACGACGGTGTGTCGCCCTCCATGAGAAATTCCCAATGCGGATACTCCGCCCCGAGAGGACCCTTCCGGCGGATGTGACGGTCGAGCCACTCGTTGGTCACCAGACTGTAGTCCGCGCCGCCGAAGCGCCCATGGAAGGTGTCACCGCTGATGCCGCTCCAGGTCGCGTGATGGTAGGCTCCGCCATCGTTGAACCCCGGACTCACCACGTAGAACAGCTCCGGAAACTCCTGACGCAGCCAGGGGCCGGTGTCGTCCTGATCCGAGATGGCATAGACGCGCAGCTTCGCCACCGCGCGCGCCTGCGCTTCCGGGGAACGCGTGGCGCGAATTTTCCACAACGCCTGTGCCAGGACGTTCGGCCCGCCCCACACCGTCACCCACAACGGCCGGGGATCGTCCCGATCCAGCGCCGCGATGAGCGCCTCCGAGCCGGATGAATCACGACCCTCACCGACGCCGTCGCGGCCGTACACCGGCAGGCCTTCGCTCACTCGCGCCAGCAGGGCCTCCGCAGTGGGGAAGCCGGCTTCGTGCACCTCGAGGTTGTCCCGCACCTTGCCGTAGGCCGCCACGATGCGGCGGATGCGCTCCGGTGCGACGCGGTTGCGCTGATGAATCGACGTCGTCGCCACCAGGCCCTCAATGTCGACGTGATTGGCATAGGTGAGCAACCTGACCAGCGACATCGCGTCGTCCGGCTCGTTCTCGATATCGGTGAGCACGACGACCCGCGCACGCTCCGCTCCGGCGAGGGGAAGGGCGAGGATCATGACGGGCAGGAGGAGGCGAAGGACGTTCATAGTGGGGCGGAGGAAGAGGGTGTGCCGCCGGCGGGCCGGCAGCGGTCGAAGCGTCCGGCAAAATCGCGCAAGAAGGCCTCGCGCCACCGGCTCACGGTGCGGGCGCCGTGATGGACGCCCTCCGCCAGCTCCGGCGAGGGATCATCCGTCCACCACTGCGGCCGCGCCGGATCGGGCTGGAGGGCTAGGTCGGGCGAAGGCGACACCGCCGTGATCGCGCCGGTGAGGCCGTCGAGCGCCGGAGCGTTGCTGCGCAGCGTATAACGATAGGTCTTGGCATCCTTTGGCGAGAAACGAAACCGCACAGCACCCTCGCCATCGACGTGACCGACCAGCACCTGGTTCTCGCTCATCAAGTGCGCCACGGGTTCGGACGGCGCCCCGGCGCCAAGCGGAAGGACCAGTTCAAAGATCCCGAAGTGCTCCATGCGGTCTTCCGCCGTGGTGATCCGGTCAAAACGCACATACGGGCGCGTCCACGCGCGTACGTACCGTCCACCCCACCCGGGTTGAAAAGGCTGCGCCGGATCGCCCCGCAGCAGCCAGGCCACGCTCGGCGTATCGCCCATCTTGATCACGCCCTCAAGCTGATGGGCGAAATAGTCGCCGAGTGCACCGCGACCCGCGACGTGGCGCTGCACAAACGCGGCGTTGCCCCACTCGCCGTCCTGGTTTCCCCCAGTGAACCAACCGCGGTAGGTCGCGTTGGATTCGATGATCCAGAGGTCGGGATGGTGCGTGGCGACGTAGTGATAGGCGTCGGGGCTCCACTTCTTGTTTGGCCCGCCAATGAAATACACGCGCAACGTCGGCCGGATGTCGGGTGCGTCGTGCAGGGCCTGGGCGAGGTCCTCGATGCCGCCCCAGACCAACAGGTGCAAGGGACGTGGATCCGGCCGTCGCGCGCATCGCACGATCCACTCCGATCCTTCCGTCGACCGCCGGACTCCCGCATAGGGCGCCACCTCGGTCTCGCCCTGCTTGGTCAAAGCCCGCAGCGCGTCGGGGCTCGGGTAGCGATCCGAATGCTGCCGCAGCCGGGAAAAATCACGCTCGTACGCGGCGATGACCTCGAGGATGTGCTCCTTGCGACCGGGCCCGAACGGCGACGACACCAGGCCCTCGAGATCGAGCACGTCCGCGTAAAGCAACAGATGGACCATCGACTGAAAGTCGTCCGGGTCCGTCCCGCCGATGTCGGTCGACACGAGCACCCGCGGTCGTTCCGGCGCAGCCAGCGCCGGCGCGAGGACGAGAATCAGCAGGCCTACCAGGGTCACAAGTTTCATGGGGCAAACAGGATTGATACGGCGGGTCGGGACCGGGGCGTGCGTCACGGTGCGCTCCGCGCCGCCAGCCACGCGAGCTGGGCATCGCGGTCGGGAATGACTTTCTCCGCGAGGCAGCGTTCCCACGGCTTCGCATCCCACATGGATGAGCCGGCACGGTAGTGGCGTTGCGCGGTCGCCATCAGGCGCTCATAGGCCGGAACCGACGCCTCCACGTGCGCACGCAAGGCCTCCGCATGACGGCTCTCCCCGGTCAGTTCGAAGAGGCGCTTCGCGAGGGCGGCGCGCACCTTGTGGCGGTAGAACTCCACCGTGAGTATCAGGCACTCGGCGTCGGAAATGTAGCGCCGCACCTCCGCCGCATCGTTGACCGGACGCTCGGCCGCGGCCTCGGCCAGCGAACGCGCCTCGACCGCCATGGCATGATACGTGTCGAGCAGCCGGTCCGCGCGCGCCAGGTGCGAAGGCGGCTCCTCGCCCCGCGCGAGCATCGCGGCGAGTTGCGCGACCGGCAGGCTGCGGCGCTCGGCATCGATCGTGCCGCCATGCGTGGCCACATAGCGGGAAAGCGTAAACGCATCGACCGGACGGCTGTAGAACCGTTGACGCGTGAGCCCCGTCGGCCCCGCGATCGGCGGATCCTCCACCTGGGTACGATAGCTGAGAATGTCGTCCACCTGCGCCTGCACCCAGCCAATCGACACCGGGAAAAAATTCCCGAAGCGGATGGCGGTGACGTTCTGCAGACCGGGCAAAATCGGTCCCGTCAGGTCATACCAGCGGGCGAGCAGGCGCCCGGCCTCGGCATCTCCCACCTGACGGCCGAGACGGCCGGCCGACCAGTCGACCTCGACCGCCAGGTCGCGAGGCGCCCGCCACAGGAAACGCCCCAGCAGCTCTTGCCAAAGCGGATCCCGCTCGAACGCCACGAGGCCGGCGTTGCCCCCTTCGGCGTTCAGATCCAGCGTGCCCGGCCAGACCCAGGCCTGCGGCGGATAGAACCACGCCCCGGTAAAGATACCTTCCTCCCGCCACCGTTGCACCATTTCGCCGAGCAGGCGCGGACTGCCGACGCGATACGGCACCGCGTCCGCCGGATCGTGCAGGTTGACCACGTGACCCGCCAGCACCCCTGCCCACTGACGGTGGCGCACATCCGGCCACGGGCTCGTGATGGTCTCGTCGTTGTGCTTCAGCTCGGACCAGAGGTTCGGATACATCGTCGGCAGCGCGGCGCGGAAATCGTCGGCCATCGTCCAGTCGCGCATCACCAGGCGCGGATTCTTCCCGCTCTCGCGCGCGGTGCGGAAAACCACGTCACGAAACCACGGCACCTGGTGCGCCAGGTCGAGCGACTCCCCGGGACAGATGTAGAGGCCGACGTTGGGGAACGCCTCGAAGTAACGGCGCAGGATCGTGCGGTAGTAGTCGCTCACCCAGGCATCAGGCACGGTGTACCGCGCCGACTCGGGCCCGGTGCGCCCGAGGGCCTTCGCCTGATGCTCGCTGATGTGGATGTTGTAGAAGTGGGTGAGGATCGTGATGTTTCGTTTCTCCGCCTCCTGGGCGAGCCAGCGGAACTGCTCCTGGTTGCGGCGAATGTCCTCTTGGCTGAACTGGGTCGCGTCGGGATACTCCGGCAGCTCGAGGATGTGGGGAAAGAGATGGCCCGACCAGAGGACGAGCGTGTTGAGCCGCGCCTCGAGCAGGGTGTCGAGGTACCGCGTCATCAACGTCCGGTCGAAGAACCACGGATACACCTCCGGGCTGAGGTCCGATTGGTAGTTCCAACTGGGACTCAGCATCATCAGCACGGCCCCGCGGGCGGTGAAGTCAGGGACGCCGTCGGCTTCTACCACCGGATGATCGGACACCGCCCGCTGCACGCCGTAGAGCACCCCGGGTTCGCCGCCGGCGACGACGACCGTTCCGCCCTGCGCATCGGCCTCGAGACGGAAGGCTTCCGGATGTCCCAGCGACGCATCGATCCTCCAGGCGACCGGCATCGCCGCGTCGGCGGTCAGCCGCGCCGCATGCTCGAGCACCGGCGACCGGGCCACCGCGCCGGAGGCGAGGGCCAAGAAACAGAGCAACCAACGGAGGTGCATGGTGATGAAGAAAGGAGCACCGTCAGGTCACGGCGGGCGCTCCGGCCACGCGCCGCGCAGTCACGACGGCCTGAGGGTGTTGCGCCACGGTCCGACGAGAGGGGCTCACGGTGCGACCGGATTCAGCTGGCCATCCCACGTACCGGCAGTGCCGGTGCCGAGGGCGAGGGGGACGGTCTTGTCGCCGACCCGCAACGTGGTGCGTGTGCTGCGGTGGGAACGCACGGTGACGGAGGCCAGGACGCCGTCGCGCCAGGCGAAGTCGAGTTCGAAGCCGCCGCGCGCGCGCAGGCCGCGCACGGAGCCGCTGCGCCACGCCTTCGGCAGCGCCGGCAGGAGGACGATCTCGTTCTCGTGGCTCTGCAGAAGCATCTCGCAGATACCCGCGGTGGCGGCGAAGTTGCCGTCGATCTGGAAGGGCGGGTGGGCGTCGAAGAGATTCGGATACACCCCACCCCCACCGGCCGAGCGGCGCGTGACCGGATCCTCGCGCACGGGGTTGAGCAGGTTCTGGATCAACCGGTGCGCGCGATCGCCATCGAGGAACCGCGCCCACAGGCTGATCTTCCAGCCGAGCGCCCAGCCCGTGCCGCCGTCGCCGCGCAGCTCGAGCGAGGTGCGGGCGGCCCGCATGAGGTCGGGTTGCTTCCAGGTGATGTCCTCGCCGGGAAACACGCCCCAAAGATGGGAGACGTGGCGGTGCCGGTTGTTGGGATCGTCCTTGTCCTCCAGCCACTCCTGCAACTGGCCGAGGCGGCCGATCTGATTCGGAGCAAGGCGGGCGGCGAGTGCCTCGAGCCGCTCAGCGAGGCCCGGATCCTTGCCCAGAATGCGCGACGCCTCGGCGGTCCAGGTGAAGAGACCGCGGATGATCTGGTGGTCCATGGTCGGACCCATGACGAGGCCGCCCTGCTCGGGTGAGTTGGACGGACCGCTGATGAGCCGGCCGGTCTTCGGATCCTCGACCAGCGTGGCCATGAAGAAAGCCGCGGCACCCTTCATCGCCGGATACGCACGCCGCTCGAGGAATGCCGTGTCGCCGGAGTAGCGATAACGCTCCCACAGGTGCAGACAGAGCCAGGCCCCGCCGGTGGGCCAGATGCCGTGGTTGGACGCGTTGATCGGCGCGGTGCCGCGCCAGAGATCGGTGTTGTGGTGTAGCACCCAGCCCGGCGCACCGTAGTGGGCGCGGGCCGTGTCGGCGCCAGTGATCATGACATCGTCGATGAGCGCGAACATCGGCTCGGCACACTCGGCGAGGTTGGCGACCTCGGCCGGCCAGTAGTTCATCTCGAAGTTGATGTTCGTCGTATACTTGCTGCCCCAGGGCGGGTTGAGCAGGTCATTCCAGATGCCCTGCAGGTTGGCCGGCTGGCTGCCCGGGCGGCTGCTCGCGATGAGCAGGTAGCGTCCGTAGTTGAACAGCAGCGTGGCGAGAGCCGGATCGTCGGTCTTGTCCTTCCGGCTGATCCGCACGTCGGTCGGCTCCGCGGCGGCGGGCGTCGTGCCGAGGTCGAGAGCCACGCGGTCGTAGAGCGCGCGGTAGTCGGCCAGGTGGGCTTCGCGCAGCGCGGCGATATCCTTGCCCGCGACGGCGGCGAGCGCCTTGCCGGCCAGCTCCTCAGGCGCGCCGGTGATGTCGTCGAACCGCTTGTAGGCCGTGGCGGCGGACAACACGACCGTCAGCGAGTGCGCGGCCTTCACTTCGATGCCGCCGTCAACCCACGACAAGGTGCCGCCCGGAGCGCGCACCTGTACGCGGGCGGCGAAGGGCAGCACGCCGTCGGTCACACGACCGGAGAGATGCAGCTCGTTGCCCACGCGGCGCACGACGAAGCCGGCGTGTGGGCTGCTCAGGCGCACGAGGGCGCGCACCAAGCCAGGACGGTCGGCGGCGATGTGCTGCACCAGCACGTTGTCCGGCGCGCTGGAAAAGGTTTCGCGGGTGTAGGTCGTCTCGCCGACGCGGTAGGTCACGCGCGCGACCGCCGTGGTCAGGTCGAGCTCGCGGCGGTAATCGGTGCCCGTCTCATGTCCGGGCAGGGCGATGCGCAGGTCGCCCAGCGGCTGATACATCATCTGGCGCATCGGCACGCTCATGAAGCGCTGCGTGGCGAGCTCCTCGGCCTCCTTCTGCTTTCCCTCCCACAACAGGCGGCGCAGCTCCGGCAACACGTCGACGGCGCCTTCCTGGTGGTAGCCGCGCGGCTGGCCGTTCCAGAGCGTGTCCTCGTTGAGCTGCAGGTGCTCCTCGGCGAGGCCGCCGTGAACCATGGCGCCGAGCCGGCCGTTGCCGACAGGCAGAGCCTCGGTCCAGGTCGCGGCGGGCTGGCGATACCAGAGGTGCGAAGCTCCGGTTGCGAACAACGGCGCGGCCACAAGCATGGCGGCGGAAAGTACAAGCGCGGGGCGGGGCAATTTCATGACAGGCGGTGGCAAGGGGTTTTCATAGGTGGGCCGGATCGAGGACCACATGCTTGATCATGTCGCGGTGGCACGTATAGGTGATGTGGATACGCCCGTCTTGTGCCTGGATCACGGCCGGATAGGCGTAGCCGGCGGGATGCGGTGCAACGTCGAGGGTGGCGACCGTGCGCCACGTGACGCCGTCGTCGGAGAGCGCCACATGGATCGGATAGCGCACGCCCTTGGTGCGGCGCTCGGGCGGCGGATTCGTATCGTTGAAGACGAGCAGATGGCGACCGTCAGCGAGCGTTACCGCGTCCGTGCCGCTGTTGGTATTGGGGACGTGAAGAGGTGCGAGCGGCGACCAGGTCAGCCCGCCATCGGCGGACCAGGTGCTGGCCGTGACACCGTTGCGCGTCCGGCCAAGCGACTGGAGGCGTCCGTCCGCGTGGCGCAGGAGGCTGCCTTGGATCATGTCGTAACCGAAGCCCCCACCCTTCTCGACCGGACCGATCTTGGTCCAGGTGGCGCCCTGGTCCGTGGAGCGCTCGAAGTGCACCCGCCAGCCGGTCGGGTTGCCTTCGGTACTCGACGCGAAGAGCCACGTGCCGTCGGCGAGTTCGAGCGGCTTGTTCTTCACCGGGCCAAGGATGCCATCGGGCAGGCGGCGCGGCGCGCTCCAGGTGCGGCCGCCATCGGAAGACGTGATCACCATGCCCCACCATTTCGAAGGCGAAGGGCCGACCTTGTAGAAGAGCTGCAGGGGCGCGTTCTTGGGCGCGAAGAGCACGGGGTTCCACGTCGGCTGGCGGGTGCCATCGGGCTGCACGCCATTCGCGACCTCGACCGCGGGCAACCAGCGTCCGTTTTCGTGACGGGCGAACCAGATGCCGACATCGGGGTGGCGTTCCTTCGTGCCGCCGAACCACGCCGCGGCGAGCTGGCCGGGTGCGACCTCGACGATCGTGGACGCATGACATTCCGGATACGGCGCGTTCGCGTTGATCACTTGGCTCGCGATCACGGCTGGATGCGCAGGCACGGCCGGCGTGGCGCCGGTGAGCGGACGCAGGGTAAGCGCGCCGCGGAAGGAGCCCTTGCCGTTCTCAAGGTCGAGGCGCCACTCGGCGCGCTCGGGCGGGCCGCCTTTGACCCAGGCACCGGCGAGACCGTTGAGCAGGCGCAGGAGTCCGCTCTCGCCTTCCTTCGCCGCACCGTCGAAGCGGAAGGCCTCGATGCCGGACACGAGCAAGGCGCGGCCCTCGCGTCCGTTGACCTTGAGCCAGTGCACGCCGGAACGCGTCGAGCGGGCCTCGTCGCTGAAGACAGGCATCGTCCACTGGCCCAGCCGCGCCGAGCCATGGCGGTTGGGCAGGTTCTTGCCCGGACCTCGGCCAAACCACTCGGCGGTCAAAGGCTGGTCGACGAGGCGCAGGCCGACGCCAAGTTCGAGCAGCCAGTCCACGTCCGTCACAACGTCGACGGCGTAGCTCACGTCGAGCGCGCCGGTCGCATCGATGCGGTAGGTGTAGTCGACGGTGACGTGGTTGGCGTCGTTCGCGCGGTAGGCAACCTTGGCACGCAGCATGACGACATCGGCGGCCTGCTGGACGGACCACGCCTCGGCCTCGGCCGGCAGACCCTGCAGGTAGGTGTCCCAATCGTGCACGACCTTGCGGCGGTCGATGACGTTGCGCTCGCTGTAGGTGGCGGGGCGCCAGAGCAAAAAGTCGGAACCGTCCACCCAGTTGTCACCGCCGACGGTCAGACCGACCAGCGTCCCGCTCTTCGCGTCGAAGGTGTAGGCGGACGGTCCGGCGGTGACGGTGACGCGGTCGCCGGAAGTCGCAACCTCCAGGGCCGACGGTGTCGCGGCGACCGGGAAGGGCTGCACGTCGCCAAGCAGGATGCTGCGGGCCACAATCTCGTGTCCGCGCGCATCGAGGAAGCGCAGGTGCAGCGTGAAGGCCGTGCGCGCGGTCAGCCCGGCGAGCGCGGTGGTCGGCACGGTCAACGTCGTCGTCGCGTGCGGCGCGGCGCTCAGCGCGGCGCGGCCCTCGGCGATGAGGTCGGCGTCGCGGTGGAGCGCCCAGTGCGCCGTGACGGCGGAGAGGTCCGTGAAGTCGTAGTCGTTGCGCAGCGGCACGGCGACGGAGGCCTGGCCCGGGCGGAAATCGAGGCGCTCCGCGAGCACGCGGACGGGGGCGTAGGCGGACTTCGTTTCCCAGTAGTCGATCTGCGGGGAACGGTCGGCGTTGACGATGCCGTCGGTGCCCAGGGCGCCGTGGCTGTCGTAGATCTCGTTCGGACCGGCATCGGCTTCGCGCACGAGTTCACTGCCCTCGCGGGTGATCTTCGCCTTGTCCATCATCGGATGCAGGACCTCGCGTCCGTTGACGGGGCGGCGCAGGCCTTGGTCGGCCCAGAGCCAGATCATGGAGCCGGCGCCGGCCGGATGCTTCGCGAGGGCGTCCCAACGCTCCTGCACCTCGCCAAAATCCTCGGCACCGAACGCATGGCTGACCTCGGTGGTGATGATTGGGCGCGTGGCGGTGGCCGCGAAGCGGTCGTACTCGTCGGCCTTCCAATAATGCGGCGCGAGGATGTCGACCTCGGGCGGAAGGTGCGGTTCGTAGCGGAAGGGCATCAACACGGGACGCGTGGGATCGAGGCCCTTGAGGGCGCGCAGCACGACGGAATGACCGGCCGAGTACGGATCCTCGTTGCCCAGGCTCCAGACCACCACGGACGGACGATTGCGGTCGCGTGAGACGGTTCCGTGCAAGCGCAGGAGCGCACCCTCCGTGAAGGACGGATCACTCATACGGTCGCCGCCGAAGCCGAGCGGGATTTCGTTGATCACGTAGAGGCCAAGCTCGTCACAGAGGCGAAGAAAGCCCTCCGCCGGCGGATAGTGCGCCGTGCGGACGGCGTTGATGTTGGCCGCCTTCATCAAGCGGATGTCCTCGAGCCAGTGCTCGCGACGCGTGGCGCGGCCAACGTTGGGATGCTGGTCGTGCCGGGCGACGCCGCGCAGCTTGACGGGTTGTCCGTTGAGGCGAAACACGCCGCCCGCGGTGGAGACCTCGCGGAAGCCGATGCGATCCTCCCAGGCGTGCACCACGACGCCATCGCGCCGCAGTTCGACCCGCAGGTCGTAGAGGTGCGGCGTCTCGGCGGTCCAAGCGGCGGGCGCGGCGACGGGCAACGTGAGGAAGACCTCATGGCTGTTGTGGGCTCCGTTCACGACACCGGTGAAGGTGCCGCGCTTCACCTCGCGGCCGTCGCGGCGCAGGATGGCGTGGACCTCGAAGGGCGGCGAGGGTGCGAAGAAGTCGGCCCGTTCGTTGCGCATCACGAGCGTGCGCACACGCAGTACGGCATCGCGGAAAGCCTCGTCGAAGTCCGTGACGACCTCGACCGACTGCAGGTGCCACTCCTTCGGCATGATCTCGAGCCAGACATCGCGGTAGATGCCCGGCAGGGCCCAGTCATCGTTGGCATCGAGCTTGAACAAGGGCGTTTGCTGCCGCACGCGCACGGCGAGTTCGTTGCGCTGTCCGGGCAGCAAGGCCGGGCCGGCATCGAAAGCGAAACCCGTGAAACCGCTGTCATGGCGGCCGAGCAAGCGACCATTGAGCCAGACCTCGGCCGATTGCCAGACTCCGCCGAAGTGCAGGAGCACCCGGCGGCCCTCGACCTCCGGCGGCGCGACGAAGCGGTGGCGATAGAAGCCCTCGGACATCGTGCCGTTGACGTAGTGCGGTTCCTCGAAGCCGAAGGGGGTCCAGTTGCCCGGGACGGGGATGGGCTTGAAGCCGTCCGCGGCGAAGCCGGGCGCGTGGAAGAGGCGGAGCGCGTTCGCCTCGGCCTCGGTGGGCGCGAGCTTGAAACTCCAGGTGCCGTTGAGCGAGACGAGGCGCGAGGTGCCGTCGCCGCCGACCGAACGCAGTTCGGGCGTTGCTACCGGAGCCGCGGGGACCTGATCGAGCGGGATGATCTCCTCAGCGGCCGAGGCGGGCAACGCTGCCAGTGCGACGACGAGGACGTGTGACGGAAGAAGACGGAGCATGACAGGAAACAGCGGAGCGGATGCGGCCAAAGGAAACTCAGCGCTGCGCGTCGGCCGCGAGCAGGCGCGCCACCACGTCGCGCGGCACGGCGAGGATGCAGCCATGGCGGGCATCCGCCGGCATGACGAGGCAGTCGCTGACGTCCTCCCAATGCACCAGGTCGCGGGAGCGCACCATGCCGATGGCGTTGATCATGTGCTTATCGAAGTACACGCGGACCTCGTCGCCGACCTTGATGGCGGAGGGGCCCTCGGCCCAGTAGTCGCCGGTGATCGGCGGGGACTCGCGGTCCCAGGGCCCGATGGGCGTGCGGCCGCGGACGAGGCGGATGTTCTTCTGCGTGACGGGCGTGAGGGACTCTTCCTTCACGAACATGAGCCAGTCGGTCGTGCCGTCGGCGGCGGGGATATGGTTCGCGTCGATCACGTTGTAACCGGCGTCGTAGATCAGGAAGGTCGGCGAGAACGTGACGAAGTCCTTGGTCGTGGTGCCGTAGATCCGGTGATTGCGCTCCGGCCGGCGGTTGGTCCAGGCGGTCTCCGGATAACGTCCGACGATGGTCGTGGACCAGTGAAGGAGGAAATGCTGCTCCGCGGGCACCCAGAGGATCTCCGGCGCCCAGCAGTTCTGCGCGTCGGGCTCGTGAGCCATGACGGGCAGCGTTTTCTGCTCCGACCATGTGAGCAGATCCTTCGACGAGGCGTAGCCGATCGTCTTGCCCGTCCAGCCCGTGGTCCAGACGAGGTGAAAGACGCCCGCCTCGTCGCGGATCAGCGTGGGGTCGCGCATCAATTTGTGCTCTCCGGCAGCGGGCTGCAGGAAACCCCGGCCGTGATTGAGCGGCGAGAAAGCGTAGCCATCCGCGCTCCAAGCGAGGCGAAACCCCTCCCCTTCCCGATCGTGATGGAAGTACGCGAAGAGGTAGCAGGTCTCCGGCAGCGTAGGCGCAGCGGCACGGAGCGCCGGGGCGAGGCTGGCGGCGAGGACAAGTCCGAAAAGGGCGGGCAACGATCTCATGCTCAATCAGTGGGTAGGACGGTGGCGGCGGGCTTGCCGTCGGCGCCGAGACGGCGCACGCGCACCGCCATGCCTGGCTTGCCGGGCAGCTTGACGGTGCGGCCGTTGGCATCGACGAAGTGGTAGTTGTCGAGCTTCCGGGTGACGAACTCACCCTCGACCGGCGTGATGGTCATGGCCCAAGTATCGATCACGTCGACCTGGTAGCGCTGGCCGTCGACGACACCATTGCGGAAGAGCTTGAAGATCCACTCGGTCGGCGTCTCGCGGCCGAAGTAGGTCAGGTAGTACAGGCCATGCACGCCGGCCGTCTGGGTGTCCTGCCACTTGTCGACCGGGTCGATGCCCTGGGCGGGGCTCTCCTCGAGAATCCGGCGCAGGAAGGCAAGGCGCGGCGCGCTCGTACCGGAGAGCTTGCCGCCAAAGGAGGTCCATGTGTCCTCGGTCACGGTCATGAAGTAGTCGCCGTGGCCGACGTAGGTGCCGGCGACGGTGCCGCACCAGAAGCGGTGCACCATTTCCTCGCCGGACAGGTTGCCCCAGCGGAAGTGGGTCTTCCCCTCGTATTTGACTTCGTCATACACGACGGGCTTGTGCCATACGCTGCGGTACATCTCGGCCCGGCCCGCCTCCTCAACGGCGGCGCCGTTCTGCATGGAAACATGGGTGATCCAGGGCTTGGTCTGGTCGAAGATGCGGTGGCCGTTGTGGATGGAGCGCAGCCGCTGGTGAGGATCGCAGGCCTGCACGAGGCGGCCGAGGCGGTCCCAGTCCGCGTCGGTCTTGGTGCGCAGGAAGTCGAACTCGTTGGCGAGCGACCACCAGATGTTCCGGTAGGCGCCGAGGCGGGCGACGACGTAGCGGACGTAGCGTTCGTCGGCCTCGGCGGTCATGGTCTCGAAGCCCCACCGGCCGTAGGGGTTGAAGAGGATGACGTCGGCCTCGATGCCCAGCTCGAGGAGCTGAACGATGCGCTGCTCGTAGTGAAGCCAGTACTCCGGATTGAAGCGGGTGAAATCCCATTGGTCGGGCGGCGACCCGGCGAAGGGCCAGCGCGGCGGCGCGAAACGCTCCTGGTAGGCCGTGGGTTGCTGGGTGAGCAGCATGCGCGCCTTGTTGAAGGGCGCGGCCGCGAGCGTGCGGAGGGTTTCCTCCTGCACGGCGTCAGGCGCATCGATCCAGTTGTAGATCGTGGTGCCGACCTGCTTGTAGGGCGTGCCGTCGGCGTAGGCGAAATGGTAGGTGTTGAAGACGCGGACCGGTCCGCGATTGCCCGGTCCCGGGGGCGTCACGGCGAAGGTCCCCGTCTTGCCCGTCAGGTCCCAGCGGTTGCTCTTCGTTTCGTAACGCCAGTTGCCGGTGGTCTCGGGACTGAAGCGCACCTTGTAGACGCCATCGCCGTCATAGAAGCCCGGTACCTCCACGGTGGTGTGCCCGTCGGTGAAGACGGCGCCAAAGCGGACGTCCACGAAGGGATTGCCGGCGGAAGGTCCCTTGAGGGCGACTTCGAACACGCCCCAGCGCTCGACCGAGGTCGGCGAGGCGGCGTGAAGCGCAGCGGCCAACAGGAGCGGGGCGAGGAGAATGAGGCGAAGGTAACGTTTCATGTGGAAAAGGAAATCAGGGCGGGCGGGTGACGTACCTCAGGGGCGCAGTCCGGGCTGGAGGTCGTCGGCCTGGTCGAGTCCGGAGATGACGGCCTTGCCGGGGAATTTCTGGCGGTACTCCTGCGCCATCGCCGCGATGGACGCGGCGTTCGGGCGCCCGCCCCTCCAGCGTCGGCCATGCTGCCGCGGGGCGAGGTCGGTGCCGCCGGGCGGGGCGAACTCCGCACCGTCGGGGGTGCGAAACCAGTAGGTCAGGTCGATCACATCGATCAACGCGGCGCGCACCGGATCGGCGAGGACGGCGTCCTGCACATCCTTGGGCGCGCTCAGCGCGATGAGCGGATTGCGACCGGTCTCGCGCTGCCATTCGCCGATCACGTCGAGCCAGAACTGCATGAAGGGCAGCGGCCCGCTGTTCTCGGCGGTCAGCGTGTGGATGACGTTCGGCTCGTCGGCCAGATTGGCGAGGCACTGGCGGATGTAGGCGCGGTGCAGCTCGCGGCGCACCGGATGGGCCACGTCGTAGAACTCGGCGGCCATCTTGATCGTGTCGCCGGTGAAGGGCGGCGGCTCGGTGAAGCCGGTGGCGTTCACGTTGTTGACCGGCCGCCAGGGCGAGTCGACCCAGTGGGCGGCCGACTCGAGGACGTTGTGCTGGAAATACATTTCATTGATCAGCACCAGGCCGCATTGGCGCGCCTCCGCCGCGAAGGCGCGAAGGCGGGCGAAGTACCACGGGTTGTAGCGGGTGAGATCATACAAGCTGAGTCCATCCCAGGCGCGGCCGCGGCCGGTGCGGGCAAAGGGCTGTTCGAAGAACGGCGGCCAGACGTCCGCATCGGGTCGGCGGATCATCTGGTGATCGATGCGGCGGCGGTCGTGCCAGAGTCCATAGTGGTGGCGAAAGGCAACCTGACCCTCGCGCTGCATCGCGGCGGCGACGGACGGAATCTCGTCGGTCAGGCCCGGTCCGGTGCGGCCCGGCGCAAAGCGGGTGAGCGCCGGACCGTACTCGCCGGCCCGCGCCGGCTCGAGGCGGCCGAGCCACCACGCGCCGGCGGTCTGCTTGCCGGAGAGGACGGCGTCGCCGGCGTAAAGGATGCCGTCGCGCAGCGTCAGCGGACGCCCGGGTGCCGGGGGTTTCGGTGCGAGGCGCGCGGCGAGATCAGGGATCGCCGTCTCCAGGGACGGCACGGGCGCGAACGTTTGCTCCGTGTAGCGGCGCGCCTCCAGTGCCGCCAGCGCGGCCGGGCCGCGGCGTTCGGCCAGTTGCGCGCGGTAGAGCGAGCGCGGCTGCGGAAAGGTGTTGGTGCCCGTCCAACGTCCGTCGCCGATGAACTGCCCCCAGACGGAGACCGCCCAATTGTGCGCCCCGGGCGGACGACGGGAGACAATCGTCGACGCTTCGCTGCCCCAGAGGACGGAGTTGGCCGCGTTCCAACCGACGCCTTGGTTCCAGGTTTCGAGGTTGTCGAGGCGCAGCGCCCCGCCGTCGAGGCGTACGCCGTCGAAGAGCAGGCCGGAGGCCCAGCTGCCGATCGAGCCGCTGAAGCCGCTCGTTTCGCGCGCGACGCAGTCGAGGAACACATTCGGGCCGGCCGCAAGGTAGCCGACGGTGAAATCGTTGCCGCCCGACTCGGTCGTGCAGCGGAGGAAGAGCACCTGTTGGCCTCGGGCATGAAAGGCGAGGCGGCGGTAGCCGGCGCGTTCGGACACGGGCGCGAGCGCCGCGCAGTCCTGCACGGTGACGCGCTCCACCTTGACGCCCACCTGCACGACGCTGCCGGCGAAGTGCACGCCGGTCACATCGGTGACCCAGCCGTCGCGGACGGCGTGGAGGTCGATCGCGTTCCAGGCATGCTGCTCGTCGTGCGGATTGGCCGGATCGTACGCCGATTCGCAGCGCAGGTTCTCGACGCCGACATGACGAATGTAGCCCTCCTGCACATACGGGCGCACGGTGGCGCCGCCGTAGCGGTCCTCGAGCGCAGTGGTGAGCGGGGCGTCGAGCGTCAGCGCGGCGCCGTCGATCGCGACGATCGTCCGGTCCCAAGTCACGTTGAAGGCACCGGGGCGCCAGGCATACGGCTGCCGCGCCGGTGCTTCGAGCATGCCGACGGCGGCGATCCATGTTTCCGGACTCGGCCGCTCCACCGTGACCCGCTGGCCCACGGCAAATCCAGCGGCATCGACCACGGTCAGCCTCACCGCCCCCACCGGCACGTACGGGTCGGTGATCGCCACGGCGTCGCGCAACGGACGCCGGACATCGTGGGCCGCCAACTCGATCAGCGCGCGCCGGTCCGTCCCCGTGGCGACCAGCACCGTGCCATCAGCCTCGCGACCGGAGCCACGCAACACGACTCCGCTGGTCCGGATCTTCAGCTGCCCGGCCAGGTCGTAGCGTCCGGGAGCGAGCAGGACGGCGCCACGGATGCCATCAGCATCCGCAGGCAACGATGACACATGGTCGATCGCCGCCTGCAGGCGCGCGCCATCATCACCGTCGGCCGGGGCCACCTGCACGCGCGCAGGCACGTGCGGGATCGGCACCCCGCCGCCGCCGTAGCCGGCATGCGAAAAATCGGGCACGCGGTCTCCGTTCTCCGCGATCTCGTAGACGAGCCGTCCGTCGTCGCCCGCGCGCACCGGTGACGGGAACTCCTTCGCGAGGGCGGCGGCCGGAAGCAGCGCCAGCGTGAGGGCGTGTCTGACGAAGGTCGTCCTCATGGCAGCGGCACGACGAGCTTCTGCAGAGTGGGCGCGCTCGCAACCTCTTGGCCGTCGACGAGCACGCGCAGACCGGCGCCGCGGTTGAACTTCGTGCCGTCGCGATCCCAGAGGATGGTCACGTCACGTCCGTGATAGCGCACGTTATCCAGGCAGAACCACGGCCAGGTGCCGTCGGGCAGAAGCGGATCGACTTCGAGCACCGCATCGGCGCGCGGCCGCAGGCCGACGATACCCGTGATGACGTGGTCGGCGTAGGTGGAATGGTTGTACCACGAACTGCGCGGATGGCGGCCCTTGAGCCACTGACCCGTCGTCTCGCACAGGTACTCGCCGATGTAGGCGTGTCCGTCGAAGCGGTGCGAGCGCGTGTAGGTGAGGAAGGCGTCGAGGTAGTCGCGGCGCGTGACGGTGTCCTGCGGATAGTCGCGCAGCACGTGGCCGAGGGCGGTGAGTGTCTGCGAGGTGGCGAAGGGCCAGACGGCGCCGTCCCACTCGCAGGTGCCGACGCCGTGGGACCGGAAGCGCGGATCGCGGCGCTCGGCGGTGGTGATGCCAAACGGCGCGCGGAAGCCGTGCTCGTCGGTTAACTGCGCCCAGGCGCGTTCGTAGCCTTGGCCAGGCGGCGGCAGCGAGAAGTACCAGGGAATGAAGCCGATCTGCTCGCGCACCGGAATGCGTTCGAGTGCCTCGGTGCGCGAGGTGAAGAAGACGCGCTCTTCGTCCCAGAGCGTGGCGACCACGGCCTCGCGCAGGGACCGGGCCTTGGCCGTGAACTCCTGCGCGAGGTCGTCGTGCTTCGCGAGGCGGGCGAGCTCGGCCAGCGCGGCGGCGTTGCCTGCCATGTAGGCAGACAGGGTCGGGCGCACGTTCTTAACGTGACGGCCGCCGCTGAGCGACTCCTCCATCGCGTCCCAGACGTCGGCCTGCCAGAAGAGGCCGTCGGGACGCCGGTGCGCCTGCTCCCAGGCGCGGTAGTCGGCGACCAGGTCGTCGAGCAGACCAAGGGCGGCGGTCGTGTCCTGCGTCACGAGCCAGCGGGACCAGACCGCGAACGCGAGCCATTGCGAGTACTTGCGCAGGTGCGGCTGCGGCCCGCCCTCGTGTCCACGCAACCAATACAGCAGCGTTTCGTCGTGCGGCGCAGGATCGCGCAGCCAGCGGCCCTCCATGAGGTGATGCCCGAGGGCGCTGCTCACGGGCTGGGGACGGTTGATGAACTCGGTGAAGACGCGGTGGCCGGACTTGGCGTCGCGGGTGAGCTGCTTGCGCAGCGCCCACCAGCGGTACCAGTAGATCTCCTCCACGTCGGCATCGGCGCAGGTGAAGAGCGGCACGCGGTCCTTGAGCCAGTCCCAGGCGGCCGCATCGGACACGAGGTTGACGACGGTCTCCTGCTCGGCCGTGGCGAAGTGGGCGGCGTGGCGCGCAAAGTCGTCCGGCTTGAGCACGGCCGGCGCGGCGGCGGCCGGGAGGCCGGCGAGCACGCCGAGGACGAGGGAAGTCGTGACGGATCGGATGCGCCGCATCGTCAGAGGGTGTTCACGTTATGGGCGGGATCGGTGTAATCGACGAAGACGCGTGGATCCGTGCCGTTGAGGAACTCCTCGATACTGGTGTAGCCGTCGCGGTCGGGATCGGCGATGCCGTCAGCGGGATTGTGCGGATCGAGGCCGTAGCGGCGCTCCCAGGCGTCGGGCATGCCGTCGCGGTCCGTGTCGACCAACGGAATCAGCGACCGGTACTCCGGCCAGCCGCCGACGTCGGTGTGTACCTTGACGATGCCGTTGCCGAAGGTGGGCCGTCCCGACGCGACCTCGCGGACGATGCGCTCGTCGACGGCGTCGCGGCGCGGCCGCGTGGCGCCGGCGCGGGCGAGCACGGCAGCGTAGGCCTCCTCGGCGGACGTGGTGCGGACGGCGGGCATCGGCCAGGGCGCGCGGGTGCGGCCCTCCGCGATCAGGCGCTCCACCTCGGCCGCCTGCGCGGTTTCGCCGCCGTACTGCACGCCGCCGGCCCAGTTGTCGGCTGTGACCGCGGCGTTGCCCTCGACGACGTTGCCGCTGACGTGCCAGAAGCCGGGCTCGGGCCGCTCGTTGAAGGTGCGAAAGGCTTCCGGCTTGGCGAGGCGGTGGCGCACCTCGCCCGCGGGCGTGGCCGGACCGGGCTTGAGGTAATTGGCCACGAGGTTGACCACGGAGGTGCTGTCGCCGCCGTCGATCGTGCGGTGCCGCCAGTTGAAGAGCACGTTGTTGCGAAAATCGATCTGGTCACCCCAGCCGATGCTCGGGTTGCGGGCGGTGTTGTGCGCGAAGAGATTGTGGTGGAACGAAGCGCGCCGTCCGCCCCAGGTGGCACCGAAGGCATGGTTGTTCAGGTCGAGCGCCTCGCTGGAGATGCACCACTGGATGGTCACATCCTCGATGGGCCGTTTCTCGAAGCCGCCTTTCCCGTCCGGCTTCATGTAACGGTAGAGCGAGACGTTCTCGTCGAGACCCCAGCTGAACGAGCAGTGGTCAACGATGATGCGTCCGGGCGAGTGCACGGCGTTGAGGGCGTCGTCGCGGCGGGTGAGGTTGCCGCGGCGGAAGCGCAGGTAACGGATCACCACGTCGGAGGCGTCGATCGTGGTCGTGTCCCCGCTGATGCAGATGCCGTCGCCCGGTGCGGTCTGGCCGGCGATGGTGAGGAAGGGATGCCGGATGACGACGGGCGACTGCAGTTCGATCCGTCCGCTGACCTCGAACACGACGATGCGCGGTCCCGCGGCTTCGACAGCGTCGCGGAAGGAGCCCGGACCGCGGTCCTGCAGGTTGGTCACGTAGATGACCCGGCCGCCGCGACCGCCGCGTGTCACGGCGCCCGCCCCCTCCGCTCCGGGGAAGGCCGGCACAACCGGCGCCGCAGCCGCAACCTCAGCCGGAGCCAGGAGCAAGGCGACGGAGAACACCGTTCCACCCAAGGCGGCGGTGCACGGACGGGGCAGGGAAAACATCGGACGTCGGAAGGGTTAACGAAGTCGAAGGACAAGGTCGATGGCGACCTGTCGACGTGATCGACGCAGGCACCAGAGGAAGCATCCCTTGGGGTGGGACGGCCGCGAACCCCATGTCTGCGGACAGTCGAGGGCACAAGGTTGGCGACGGCATCAACCTAGTCAGTTATAACGATATGTTCTGCCGCATTTCTGGCAAAGACTGCCGTGATCGTAAGATCCCGAACCACGGGCCACGCGAGCTACGCAACGCCCCATCCATGCTTACGATGCCGCAACTTTTGCTCTTAAAGCGGGCAGCACTGTCGGGAAACCATCGGCTAAGCTGCACGGCATCGGGGCCACCCCGCCCGATGTCGCCTGCCCCCACCCTCTCCTGCCCGTCTTCGCGCCTTTGTGAACCTCACCGCCCTCGATCTATCCTTCGTGCTCGCCTACGCCGCCGTGATTGCGGGCATCACGGTGGTCTGCGCGCGGCGCACGCGGACGACGACGGCGGAGGATTACTTTGTGGCCGGACGGTCCATGCCGGGTTGGGCGGTAGCGATGGCCATGATGGCGGCGTTGATCAGCAGCAACACCCTGGTCGGACATCCTGCGACCGCGTATGAGAAGGGTCTGATTCTGCTCCTCGGCAGCCTGACGCTGCCGCTGGTGCTGGTGTTTGTCGCACGGGTAATCGTGCCGTTCTACCGGCGCCAGGTGAAGATGAGCGCCTATGAGTACCTCGGCGCACGCTTCGGGCTTGGCGGCCGGCTTTACGCGTCGGGCTGTTTTGTGGCGGACCGGCTCTTCGATGTCGGCGTCACGCTGCTCACGACCGCCGTACCAGTCTCGGTCATGACCGGATGGGCGCTGACCGACGTGGTCTGGGCCCTCGCCGTCTTCACCGTGGCGTACACCTTGGTCGGCGGGATGCGCACGATCGTCTGGACGAGCGTCGTGCAAGGCGGGGTGTTCATCGCGGCCGCCGTGCTCATCGCCGTCCGCCTGCTGTGGGCGCCCGAGGCCGGCCCTCCCGGGGCGGTGCTCGGGGCGGCTTGGGAGGCGGGACGGTTCAGCCTCGGCAGTTTCGCGTTCTCGTGGGAGAGCCTGGTCAACCCCGACCACACGACGCAGTGGCTGTTGATTCTCGCCTACGCGGTCAATTGGGGCCGGCGCTACATCGCCGATCAGCACATGGTGCAACGTTACCTCATCGCCCGCACCGACGCCGACGCGGCCCGCGGTGCACTCTGGAACGGACTGATCTGCGTGCCGGTGTGGGCAACCTTCATGACCATCGGTGCGTGCCTCTACGGCTACTATGCCCTGACCGGAGCGCCGCCGCCGGCCGTGAGCGACGAGGTGGTGCCGCACTTCATCGTGCACCAATTGCCCGCCGGACTCGTTGGCCTGATGCTGGCCGCCATCCTCGCCGCGTCGATGTCGTCGATCAGTCCCGATCTCAACAGCGTCGCCACCGCGTTCACCTCGGACCTCGTCGGGCATTTCCGCCCGCATCTCTCCGACCGCGCCAAGGTGCGGACCGGCCGGCTGGCCGTGGCGGGCGGCGGCGCGCTTGCCCTCGGCACCGCCCTGCTCATGGCACCACGCGGCGAGGCGGCGACGATCATGGAGCGCGCCGTCACGATCGCGGCGATCCTCTCCGGCGGCATGCTGGGGTTGTTCTTCCTCGGCTTCTTCACCCGCACCGCGACCCGCCGCGGATGCTACGCCGGACTGGCCGCCTGCGCGCTGTTCACCGCCTGGGGCACGCTGACCTCGGGCGCGACGCCGATCCTGGACGCCGGGCTCAATTTCCCGCTCAACCCGATCTTCATCGGCCTGCTCGGTCACACCGTGGTGTTCGGCGTGGGCTACACCGTCAGCAAAGTCTGGGGCGGCTACCGGCCGGACCGGATCGACGATCTCGTGTACGCGACGCGCCCGGCGGCGCGGACCTCCTGACCATGCCGCACGACCTGACTGCACCGCTGCTCTGGCGCCAGCCGCGCCTCATGGCCATCGGCCCGGGCCAGGCCATCGAGGGCCTGCGCGCCTTGCTAAGGTCAACGTGGTCCGCGCGGGCCTTCCTCGTCGGATCGCCGTCGACGCGGGAGCCGCTTGGCCGTCTGCGAACCGTGCTGGAAGACCACGGCGTGGCTGTCGCCGTGTCGACGCCGGTGCCGCCCGAGCCGACCACGGCCGATTGCGAGCGAAAGCGGGCCGAGGCGACCGCCTTCCGGCCCGACCTCGTGGTGGCCGTCGGCGGCGGCAGCGTGCTGGATGTGGCCAAGCTCGTCGCCGCCCTGCACGACCGGTCCGAACCGGTGACCGCCTTCTATGGCATCGGCGTGCTCGCGGGCCGGCGCACGACGTTGGTCTGCGTGCCGACCACCGCCGGCACCGGCAGCGAGGTCTCGCCCAACGCCCTGCTGCTCGACGACGCCTCGTGCACCAAGAAGGCGGTCATCAGCCCCGACCTGGTGCCGGATGCGGCGCTGGTCGATCCGACCCTGATGCTTTCCCTGCCCCCCGCCCTCACCGCCACCACCGGCATCGACGCCCTCTGCCATTGCCTCGAAGCCTACGCCAACCTCGCCGCACATCCGTTCACCGACGTGTGGGCGCTGCGCGGGGTTGAGTTGATCGGCGCCTGGCTGCCGGCCGCGGTGCACGACGGCTCCCACCTCGCGGCCCGCACCGCCGTGGCGACCGGCAGCCTGCTGGGTGGACTCTGTCTTGGTCCGGTGAATACGGCGGCCGTTCACGCGCTCGCGTATCCGCTCGGCGGACGGTTCCACCTCGCCCATGGTCTCTCCATCGCCCTGCTGCTGCCGGCGGTCATCGCGTTCAATGTGCCCGCGATGCCGGCGCGGTACGCCACCCTCGCCCGCGCCCTCGGCGCCGCGGGTGGGCGCGATGACACGACCACGGCCGCGGAACTGCCCGGGCGCCTCACGGCCCTGATGCGCGCCTGCGGCGTACCCCTTGGCCTCGCCACGCACGGGCTCTCGCGCCCGGACTTTCCCGCCCTGGTCGAGAGCGCCCTCACCGTCACCCGTCTGCTCAAGAACAACCCGCGGCCGGTCTCCCCGGCCGACGCCCTCGCCATCTACGAAGCTGCGTTTGCCGCTCCCTCTGCATGAAGACCTCCTCCCGCCATCACGGTGTCATCGTTCCCATGGTCACGCCGGCCACGCCCGCCGGCGACGTCGATCTCATCGCCGCCACGCGTCTTGCCGACCGGCTCGCCCACCATGGGCTGGGCATCTTTGTGCTCGGCACGACGGGCGAGGCCGCCTCGGTGCCCGCGGGCCAACGCGGCCCCCTGGTCGACGCCGCGGTGCGCGCCGCCGCCGGCCGCGTGCCGGTCTACGCGGGCATCGGCGACACCTGCGTGACGCACAGCATCGCCGCCGGCCGCCGTTACCTTGAGCTCGGCGTGGACGGGGTCGTTGCCCTCGTCCCTGGCTACTACGCCCTCACGCCGGCGGAGATCGAGGCCTACTTCCGCCGCGTGCACGACGGCGTGGCCGGTCCGCTCATGCTCTACAACATCCCCGTGGCGACCCATCACTCCGTTCCGCTCGAGGTGGTGGAAAAGCTGTCCCATTTGCCGCACATCATCGGCTTCAAGGACTCGGAGGGCACGGAAGGCCGCTGGCAGGAGGCGGTCCGCCGCTTGGGCGGGCGCCCGGACTTTGCGCTGCTCATGGGCATCGCCGCCCAGGCAACGACGGCCCTGCGCGGCGGCTTCCACGGGGTCATCCCCAGTGCCGCCAATCTCGCACCGGCGGACTGGGCCGAGTTCTCGCGCCTCGCGCACGCGGGTGAGTGGGACCGGGCCGCCGCGCTCCAGCCGAAACTCGATGCGACGGCGACCCGGTTGCAACGCGGCCACACCCTGGGGCATTACCTGGCCGGCTTGAAGTTCGCCTTGTCGCTCCAGGGGGTCTGCGGCGCCGATCTGTTCCCGCCGCTCACCGGCCTGACGGACGCGCAACGCGACGCCCTGCGTGCCGACTTTGCCGTGCGGGAAGCGGTTTCGGTCTAGCCGCCCTCCGGCGGCTCCGCCACACTGCCAGCCCCATGATACCCCGCGTGGTCCTTGCCGACGACCTGACCGGCGCCTGCGAAGTCGCCGGCCTCGGGGCCGACCGCGGTCTGCGGGCCGAGGTCTGCCTTGAGCCTGATTCGGGCGAACCCGCCCTGGGCGAACTGCAGGTCTTCAGCACCGAAACCCGCTTGCTCCCGCCCGCCGCCGCCGCGGCGCAGGTGAAGGCGTTCGCCAAGGCCCTTCCCGCCGGGGTGCCGCTCTTCAAGAAGACCGACTCGGTCCTACGCGGTCCGGTCGCCGCCGAGCTGGCCGCACTGGCCGAGGTGCGCGGCGTGTCCCGCGTGCTCCTCGTCGCCGCCAATCCCGACCTGCACCGGCACGTCGTGAACGGCCACTACACCGTCGCCGGCGTGCCCTTGCACCAGACGGCATTCGCCCGCGACCCGCATCATCCGGCGCGCACCGATCATGTCGGGCGCCTCGTCGGCCCCTGGCCGGGCGCCGGCAGCACCGTCATCGTCGACCCCGGCGCGCCCCTGCCCGCCCAAGGCCTGATCGTGGGCAACGCCGCCAGCGCGCGCGACCTCGCCACCTGGGCCAGGGCCGCGGAGCCCGGACTGCTCGCCGCCGGATCGGCGGCCTTCCTCGGCGCGCTACTGCCGCCGGCCCGCGCCACCGCCCCAGGCCCGGCCCCGGAGGCTCCTGACGTTCCCACGTTGCTGCTCAGCGGCACCGTCATCCCCGCCCAACGCGCCCTCGCCGCCCAGGGTCCGGCCGTGCCCCTTGCCCGGGAGGAACTCGACCCGACCCCGCTCGCCCGCTGGATTGCCCGCGTGCGCGGCCAGCTGGAATCCCATGGTACGGCCGTCGCCTTCGTCGCCGGCGAGGTCGCACGCCAGCCGGAGGTGTCGCAGGCGGTGACCGACGCGCTCGCCGCCCTCGGCGCCTCGATCACGGCCGCCCACGCCGGCCGCCCGCTGCATCTGATCGTGGAAGGCGGAGCCACCGCCGCCGCCGTGGCCGGCTCGTCGGGCTGGCGCCGCCTGCGCGTGGTGCAGACGTGGGGCGGCGGCGTGGTGACCGCGGAACCCGAGGGCGCGCCGTCGCTGCGGGTCACGGTGAAACCCGGATCCTACCCCTGGCCCGCCGCCCTGCGCGCCCGCCTCTTCCCCGCCGCCTCTCCCGCATGAACGACGCCCGCCCCCTGCTTGCCGTCACCCTCGGCGATCCCGCCGGCACCGGTCCCGAATTGATCACCCGGGCGCTGACCGATCCCGCCGTGCTCGCAGTCTGCCGTCCCCTCGTGGTCGGCGACGCCGCCGTGCTCGACGCCGCCCGGGACTTCACCGGGACGGACGCCCGCATCCATCGCGTGGATACACCGGAGGCGGCCACGTTTGGACAGGACCGCCTCGTCGTGCTGGACCAGCACAACGTCGACCTCGGGCAGTTGCGCCGGGGCGAGGTCCAAGCCGCCGCCGGCCAGGCCGCCTACGAATCCGTGGTCGCAGCCGCCCGCCTCGCCCTCGACGGGCGGGTGGACGGCATCGTGACCTCCGCGCTCAACAAGGCCGCGCTCAACGCCGCCGGGCATGCGTTCGACGGCCACACGGGGCTGCTGGCCGAAGTCTGCAGGGCGCCCGGCGCCACCATGATGCTGGTGGCGGACAAGCTGCGCGTCAGCCACGTGTCCACCCACGTGTCGCTGCGCCAGGCGATCGACCGCGTCCGGCCGGAACGCATCCTCAAGGTCCTGCAGCTCACCCACGAGGCCGTGCAACGGCTGGGAGTCGGGCGTCCGAGGCTGGCCGTGGCCGGACTCAATCCCCACGCCGGCGAGGGCGGGCTCTTTGGCACCGAGGAGACCGAGTTCATCGCACCGGCCATCGCGGAGGCGCGCCGCCGCGGGATGGACGTGTCGGGACCGCATCCGGGTGACACGGTCTTCTTCCGCGCCGCCCAGGGCGAGTTCGACGGCACCGTTGCCATGTACCACGACCAGGGACATGTGGCCGCCAAGATGCTCGGCATCTGGCGCGGAGTGAATGTCACACTCGGCCTGCCGATCGTGCGCACCTCGGTGGAGCACGGTACGGATTTTGCCCACGCCGGCACGGGTCGCAGCGATCCGCGCTCGCTCATCGAGGCTCTCAAGCTCGGCGCCGCCCTCGCGCGGTCGCGCGCCCGGTAATCCCCACCGCCTTGGCCTTCTTCAGTATGAACGCCCGTCTCCACTTCGCTTCGCTCGCCGCCACCCTCCTCGCCGCCGGGATCACCCTGCCCGCGGCCGAGCCGCCACCGGTCCGCTTCGAAGGCGAGGTGCGCGTGACCACCGCGCAGGACGGCGGGCTGCCGCCGGTGGTGGGCGTACACGCGGTGCAGGTGTATCGCGCCAACCGCACCGCGCCGGCGCATGCCGACGGGCTCACCGACACCTACCTGCACGCGCCGATGCTGTGTTATTGGCAGGGACGCTTCTGGCTCGAGTACCTGAGCGGACCGGTGTCCGAGCATCAGTCGCCCTGCAGCACCTCGCTGACGAGTTCCAAGGACGGACTGACCTGGGAGGCACCCCGCGTGGTCTTTCCTTCGCTGCCGCTGCCGGATGGCAAGCACACCCTCGCCCACCAGCGCATGGGGTTCTATGTCGCCCCCAACGGACGCCTGCTCGTGCTCGCGTTCCACGGCTTCGAACCGTCGCCCAATGACGGCACCGGTCTCGGCCGCGTGGTGCGCGAGGTCCGTGCCGACGGGTCATTTGGTCCGATCCATGTCATCCGGGCCAATCCGCACTCGAAGCTGCCCGGCTTCCGCCTGCCGTATCCGTTCTATCGTGACGCCGCCGACGCCGGCTTCGTCGCCGCCTGCGAGGCCCTGCTGGCTGACCGGCTCATGACCGTGCAGTGGTGGGAGGAGGAGCAACTCGACGAGACGGGGTTCTACCGCTTCCGCGGCAAGGCCGCCTCGACCGTCACCCGGCCCGACGGCTCCGTGCTCGGGATCTGGAAGAACCGGGTGGTCGCCACCACCCGCGACCGCGGCGAGACGTGGGAGAACAAGTCGTTCGGGACCAACCTGCCCAACAACGGCTCCAAGTACTGGCTGCAACGCATGGCCGACGGACGCTACGGGCTCGTGCTCAACCCGACCGATCGCAACCGGCATCCGCTCGCCCTCATGCTCAGCGCCGACAGCGAGGTGTTTCGCGGACTCTACGCCGTTCACGGCGAACTGCCCGACCAGCGTTTCGGCGGCTATCTCAAAAACCTCGGCCCCCAGTACGTGCGCGGCATCGAGGAAGGCAACGGCACGCCCCCCGACCACGACCGCGCCTTCTACCTGACCTATTCGGTGAACAAGGAGGACATCTGGTTCGCCCGCGTGCCCGTCCCCGTGGCGACGACCGCCTCGGGCCCGGTACAGGAGACCTTCTCGGAAACCGCCCCAGCGACGCTGCCCGCCGGGTGGAACATCTACAGCCCGCAGTGGGCGCCGGTGCGCGTGGTCCGGGCCGACGACGGCCCCGGGGCCAATCATGTGCTCCGCCTCGTCGACGAGGACCCTTATGATTATGCCCGCGCGGTGAAGGTGTTCCCCGCCACCCACGGCGTGAAGCTCTCGTTCCGCGTGCGCGCCGCCCAGGCCAACGCCCGGTTTGAAATCGACCTGCTCGACGCCGCTGGCGCGCGGCCGGTCCGACTCGCCTTTGAAGAAGACGGACGCATCCGCGCCTGCCACGAAGGCCAGTGGCTCGACGCCGGTCCCTACACCGCGGGCCAGTGGCACACCATTGCCCTCGAGATTCCCGCCGACCCCGCGGCCGATCGCTGCACCGTCCTGATCGACGGCACCTCGCCCCTGCCCCGGCCTGCCTTCTTTACCGATCCGGTCGCGACGGTGGAACGTCTCTCCTTCCGCACGGGCCCGTACCGCGATCGCGGCTACGGCGGACGCGATCTGCCCGGGGCCGACCGCCGCAGCCCCCGCGCCACCTTCGACGTGGACGACGTGCAGATCACGCCTACGCCCACGCCCTGACGCCAATCGACGGCGCCTTCCGGCATTCCGACGGCGGGTGCCAACGCCCGTCTTAGTATACCGGGAGATTCCGCGGATTTCTCGGAAGAAGGGTGCCTATTTATACGGTACATTGCGCTCACCCCGCAATCCCTGCCCCGACCCTGCCTTCGAAGCCGACCCGGCGCGCCTGCGTGCACTGTCCCCTTCCCACGACCACGTAACGTTACCAGACCCAACCCCCATGAAGACACCACCGACCCCCACCTCTTCGCGCCGCCGGGCCTTCCGGGCTTCGCGCGGCGTGCTGCTGGCCGCCCTGCTCAGCCTGAGCGGGGTGACCGGCGCCCTCGCCCAATCCGGCGAAACCGGCACCATCTCCGGCCGCGTGCTCAACGCCGCCACCGGCACCTACCTGCCCAACGTCGTGGTGCGCGTGCCCGGCACCAACCTGTCCGCCACGACCAACAATTTCGGCGAATACGTGCTGCGCGACGTCCCGGCCGGCACCGCGTCGTTGCAAGTTGAATACATCGGCCTCGACAACCTGTCCGAGTCCGTGACCGTCGCGGCCGGCGGCTCGGTGCAGAAGGACTTCAGCCTCGGCGGCGACGTCCGCCGCCAGGCGGACGGCACGATCGTGCTCGACGAGTTCAAGGTCGAGGGCGACCGCTTCAAGAACGCGGCCGAGATCGCGATCAACGCCGAACGCCAGTCGGTCAACATCAAGAACGTCGTCTCGACCGAGGAGTTCGGCGAGATCCCCGGCGGCAACGTCGGCGAGTTCATCAAGTTCCTGCCCGGCGTCGAACTCGAGTACGGCGGCACCTACATCGCCCCGACCGACGCCTTCGGTATCTCGGTGCGCGGCTTCGGCCCCGAGGACACCGCCATCATGATCGACGGCGTGCCGGTGACGAGCGCCTCGCAGGCGAGCCTGACCAACCAGGTCGGCCTCGACATGCTTTCGATCAACAACGCCTCGCGCGTCGAGCTGATCAAGGTCGCCACGCCCGACATGCCGATGAACTCCGTCGGCGGACAGATTAACCTGATCTCCAAGTCCGCCTTCGAGTACGCCCGCCCGTCCTTCAGCTACAAGGCCTACGTCGTGATCAATTCGGAGGAGCCGAATCCCTTCAAGAAGGTCATCGGCGCGACGGACGACAAGGTCTTCGCCGGCCAGCCGGGCTTCGAGATGACCTACATCAAGCCGATCAACCGCTCGCTCGGCCTGACGTTGACCGCCTCCTCGTTCAGCCAATACAGCGCCAACCGCCGGCTGCGTCCCGAGTACCGCACCGCCACCGTCACCTATGACGGCCGGCCCTTCGGCGGCGCCAACAACACGCCGGTGAGCAACGCCGACGGCATCGCCAGCCTCGAGAATCCGTTCCTCGAGCGCGTGTCCATCACCGACAGCCCGCGCACCTCCAGCACCCACTCCGCCTCGATGAAGCTGGATTGGAAGCCGTTCGACGGCCTCTCCGTCGCCGCGAACTACCAGCTGTCGATCTACGAGGCCTCCGATACCGACCGCCGCATCCAGTTCCGCATCCAGCGGCCCCAGGACTGGGGCGCCGACTACACCTACTCGCTGCCCTACCTCGTGGCGTCCCAGTCGGCCAACAACACGACCTTCAATCCCGGCAACTCGCTGAGCATGGACATCACCTCGCGCGACAAGGAGGGCATCACCCACAGCGCCTACCTGAAGACGACCTACCGCAAGGGCGCCTGGGACATCACCGCCCTCGCCAACCGCTCTCGCTCCCGCGCCTCGTTCAAGGACTTCGAGAACGGTCACTTCTCCGCCGCCGAGCTCTCCGCCAACATCGGCACGATGCGCTTCGAGGACATCCGCGACGGCGTGCCCAGCCGCATTCTCGTCTACGACCGCACCGGCCTGCAGCTGAATCCGTTCGATTACACCCAGCTCGCCAACTGGCAGTCCCCCACCATCCGCGGCCGCTCCGGCAACGCCGAATCCGCCGATGACAACACCCTGCTCCAGCTCGATGTGCAGCGCGAACTCGACTTCCTACCCTGGGACGCCGTCCGCCTCTCCTTCAAGACCGGCTATCGCTACGACGAGAGCATCAAGGAAAAGTGGGGCCTCGGCACGAACTACCGCACGACCTACGTCGGCCCCACCCTCGCCGTCAACGACTACCTCGACAACACCTACACCGGCCGCTCGCCCGGCTGGGGCTTCGCTCCGCAGCAGTTCATCAGCACCTACAAGCTGTACGACATCTTCTCCGCCAATCCGCAGAACTTCGAGATCCAGGCCGCGGACGAGGTGGAGAACTACTACAGCTTCGTCGGCCAGAACAAGTACCTGAAGGAGGAGCGCAAGGCCTGGTACGCCATGATCGAGGGCCGCGCGCTCAACGACCGGCTCAAGTTCGTCGCCGGCCTGCGCGACGAGACCATTGAGCGCGAAGGCGCCGGACCGCAGGGCGACGCCCGCTGGAACTACGTGAAGAATCCGGACGGCACGCTCTATCGCAACACGACGATCGTCGGCGGCGACGGCAGCGTCCGTATCGACCAGGCGACCTCGCCGCTGTTCGCCACCACCCCCACCGGCACTGCCCTGCGCAGCGACCTCTCGGCCAAGGCCATCGCCTTCCCGACGGCCGTCGTCGCAAGCAGCTCGATCGAGGGCGCCCGGCTCCAGCGTCGCGCCCTGTCCCCGGTCTACGGCAAGTCGGAGGGTGATCCGAACTACAGCATCAACGTCGCCTATGATGTGACCAAGAAGCTCGTCGCCAAGGTCGCCTACTCCGTGGCCTCCGGCCGCATCGCCATCGAGGACTCCACCCGCGGCCTGCTCTCCGGCAATCAGAACGACTTCCGCGTCGAGGAAGCGACCGACCCGAACGCCTTCCCGGCCGGCCGCATAACGGTGGCCAACCCGAACCTCCTGCCCGAGAGCTCGCAGAACTGGGACTTCGAACTCGCGTATTACACCGACTTCGGCGGCAAGTTCAGTGCCTCGTACTATCTGAAGAACATCAAGAACTTCACTGAAACGTTCACCACCCTGAGCGGCACGCCGGAGTTCAACGCCATCATGGCCTCGCTGAATCTCGACCCGTCCGCTTATCAGGACTGGGAGATTCTGACCTCGGAGAACGGTTCTGGCACGGGTCGCGTCGACGGCGTTGAAGTCTCGGCTGCCCAAGACCTGCGCTTCATTCCCGCCCTCGGCGATTGGGGCCGCCGCGTGCGCTTCTTCGCCACGTACTCCTACTCGGATCGCAAGGAAACCAACACGACCCGCATCTCCGCCCGCCCCGCCGCCTCCCGGCTCGGCTCCGGTGGACTCAACATCAGCAGCAACCGGTTCAACCTGAACATCAAGGGAACCTGGCGGGAAGACGTACTCAAGCAGACGGTCGGTACGTTCACCCTTTCCGATGGTCGCTCGGTGCAGCTCGGTTCGTACACCCCCGAAGCCTTCCGCGTCGATGTGAGCGCCAGCTACCAGCTCACCAACCGGCACAGCATCTACGTCAGCGCCCGCAATATCTTCTCCGAAGGACAGGATACCAAGCGCTACGACCAGGCCGGCATTTATCCGAACTATGCGTACTGGGACGACTACCGCGACACCGGCGTGCAGATCACGATGGGCGTGAGCGGCAAGTTCTGAGCCCGTCTCCGTCGCCCATTTGTTCGTTCACACCAGCCCGATCCCCCCTCCGGGATCGGGCTTTTTTCTGACTGACCGCCTTCGCTGGCCCTGTCCCGGCCCGCGTTTTCCCTTCCTCTGATTTCACCCATGCATGCCCGTTGTCTTCCCTTCCGCCCGCTGATCGCCGCCCTCGCGCTCGCCTTGCCGTGGTCCGCCCCGACGGCGCTCGCCGCTGTGGAGTCGGCACCCGTCGCTGCGCTGCCCGATGCCCTCGTCCAGCGCGCCGCCCGCCTCGTCGCCGCGCTCGCGCTCGACGATGCCGCGAAAACGGAGCGCGTCACCCAGATCGTCGCCGGACACTATGCTGCCCTCGGTCCGATCCACGACCACCGCGACAACGGACTCGCCCTAGCCAAGGAGATCGCCGATCCGGCCGAGCGGGAGCGCACCACCGTGCAGATCCGCGAGTCGGCCGCCGCGCGGCTTCATGCCGCCACGGCCAGCTTCCTCGGGCGCCTCGCCGCCGAGCTCACGCCGGCCCAGATCGATGCCGTCAAGGACGGCCTCACCTACGGCGTGCTACCGAACACCATGCGCGTTTATCGGGAAATGCTTCCCAACCTGACGCCCGAACAAAGCCGCCAAATCTACGCCTGGCTCTACGAAGCCCGCGAACACGCCATCAGCGGGGGATCCGCCGAGGAAAAACATGGCTGGTTCGGCAAGTACAAGGGGCGTATCAACAACTACCTCTCCGCCGCCGGCGTCGACCTGAAGGCCGCCGAAAAAGCCATGCAGGCAAGGCGCAAGGCCCCTTGAACCTCCCACGCCCATAACAGGAAGCCCTCGCTGGCACTTCCACCCTCCGATTTCCGCCCCCTGAGGTTCAAGCCTCTGACCTCCCTCCGATCTTCATCCTTCATAAATCATAATTCATCCTTCGCCTTCTCCGATGTTCCGCCACCTCTTCGCCGCTTCCCTCGCACTGCCCGCCCTGCTCATCGGCCAAGGTTATCCCCGCGTGCCGAAAGACCTTCAGGACGCCGCCAACCGGCGCATGGCCGCGGCCGATCAGCGCTCCGATGCCCTCTTTGCCTCCCAGCAGGCCGAGCTCGCCGCTTGGGCGGCCAAGGGTAAGCCGTACCAACCCGGCGCCGAGAAGCCGTCCGACCTGATCCAGGCCACGATCCCCGCCTTCCCCGGCGCCGAGGGCGGCGGGATGTATTCCTTCGGCGGACGCGGGGGCCGGGTCATGGTCGTCACCAACCTCAACGACTCCGGCCCCGGCTCCTTCCGCGAGGCCTGCGAGGCCGTCGGCCCTCGCATCGTCATCTTCAACGTCGCCGGGATCATCGAGCTCAAGGACAAAATCCGCATCCGTACGCCCTACCTCACGCTCGCCGGCAACACCGCGCCGGGTGACGGCGTCTGCATCGCCGGCAACACCGTCGAACTCGAGACCCACGACGTTGTCATCCGCCACCTGCGCTTTCGCCGCGGCAACCTCGACGTCACCGAGCGCAACGACTCCATCGGCGGCAATCCCATCGGCAACATCATGATCGACCACGTCTCCGCCTCCTGGGGCCTCGACGAAAACATGTCGATGTACCGCCACATGTACGATCACGACAACGATCCGAAGACGCCCGAACTCAAGCTGCCCACGGTCAACATCAGCATCCAGAACTCCATCTTCAGCGAGGGGCTCAACACCTACTTCCACGCCTTTGGCGCGACCATTGGCGGCTACAACAGCTCCTTCCACCGCAACCTCTGGGCGTCCAACACCGGGCGCAACCCGAGCGTCGGCATGATCCACGACTTCACCTTCGTGAACAACGTGATCTTCAACTGGCGCCACCGCTCGGTCGATGGCGGCGACCACCGCTCGCTCTACAACATCATCAACAATACCTTCAAACCCGGCCCGGGCACCAACACCAACGCCCCCATCGGCCACCGCCTGCTCAAGCCCGAGTCCGAACGCTCCCGCACCGTCGTCGACAACTTCGGCAAGGCCTACGTGAGCGGCAATGTGGTGGTCGGCAATGAACGCGTCACCCGCGACAACTGGGACGGCGGCGTGCAACCCGACGTGCAGCAGAAGCCGCTCGCCGAGGTGCTCAAGGCCATCCGGCTGGACACGCCCGTGCCGCATGCCCCGCTCACGATCCTGAGCGCCCACGACTCCTACGACTACGTGCTGAAGCACGCCGGCGCCACCTTGCCGCGCCGCGACGCCGTCGACCGGCGCATCATCGAGAACGTCCGCACCGGCACGGTCGCTGAGGCGCGGGCGACGCCCGAGGACCTCAAGCGCGCCGCCGACGTGGGCTACGCCCAGCGCTGGATCGACGAGGCCGCCGAGGGCGTGACCAAGGGCTTCATCACCAATCCCGCCCAGGTCGGCGGCTATCCGGTGTATTCAGGTTCACCTTACACGGACACCGACGGCGACGGGCTGCCCGACGCCTGGGAGAAGGAACACGGCCTCGACCCGGCGAATCCCGCCGATGCAACCCAGGACGCCAACGGCGACGGCTACACGAACATCGAGGACTTCATCAACGGCCTCAGCCCGAAGGCACCGAAGGTCGACTGGACCGACCTCAAGCACAACCGCGACCCGCGCCACGGTTGAGCCGGGAGGGCGGCACTCCTGCCGCCCGGTTCTTGAGCGGGCCCGGCGAACGAGGTGAGTACGCGGGCAACGCACCCGCGCTAGACGGGACTCGATCCGGCGGCAGGAGTGCCGCCGCTCCTTGAGGACGCGCCTGCGCAGCCCGCCGTCGGCATCATTTCAGCGTGGTCAAGTACAGGAGCAGGGACTTGAGGTCGTCATCGGCGATGACGCCGCGGTATGACGGCATGGCGATCTCCTTGCCTTGGTAACCGGCGACAATGTCGCTCGCCGGTTCAGCGATTGAACGTCGAAGGTAGGCCTCATCCGCCACGACCGTACGCCCGCCGGCCAGCGTGCGTTTCGCCCCCCACAAGCCGCGAAGGGTCGGACCGGGTCTTCCTTCAGTGGATCCGTCAATCGAATGACAACCCAAGCACCCCATCTGCGTCGCAACCCGCTTCCCTTGCGCCGACGAAATCTCCACGTCCCGTTCTTGATCCGATTTATCGGCACGGCGCTCGGAGAAGATCGCAGGCCAGTCCAAACGCGCAAACTCCTGCTCCTGATCGGGGATATCAGTGAGTTCGTTGACGGTGAAATAGACCGTGGCCCACTCGCCCTGCAGTCGATGAGTCACTTCCAGCTGCATCGTGGGCCGAAGGTCGGCGAGTGCGATGAAGACCGAGTGACCATCCACCGAGGGCCAGACACTGTGGACGGTCCATCGATCCACCCCCGGCTCCCCATCGGCGCGGAACTGGCCTGAGCCATACGCACTCGTTCGCCGATACTCCCAGCTGTTGACGAAGTACTGGGCGACATCGCCTGCGCGGATCGGATCCAACTGCTCGGCGAAGGTCAGCAGCACTCCTTGACGAAAAACTTCGGCGCGCACCGGAAGGCCGTCATTCGCGGCAACCGCCCGCACCCGGCACAGTCCTTCTGTCTTTGCGGCCATGGATCCTTCTATCCTGAAGCCGGCAAAGTAGGGCAAGCCATCGACCGGATTGATACTTCCCTTGATCGCAGGGATGGGCAGGGTAACCGGAAGTGCGGTCGCGGCCGCCTGAACCGGATCAGCGCGCAACGGCAGCAGAATCTTGAGCAAGCCCGGACGATGAAAGTCGATCAAGAGCGCCGCCTCATTCAGCGGACCTGCCCGGCGGTCGAATCCAGAAATTTGTCCGACGCCCGACTGGGCCGCGCGATGCGGCAGCCAGAGGAGAGGCGGATTAATCGGGGTGGAGGCATCTGGAGCAGACGGATGATAGCCATGATAGGAGTTCTTGCGCACCTTGAACACCGGTGTGGTCGGCACCCAGTTGCCCTGTTGATCGCTGGCCGTGATCAGACCGCTCGCCGCATCCACGCTCAGGTAGCCATTTCTGAATCCTGAGGAATACAGCGTCACTTCACCGCCGTCCTCCGAGATCTGCAACACCCGGCCACTGTGGGGAGACCGTTGTGCCCCCTGCCCTCCCTTTGAAATCAAGAACGACCGGTCGGAGAGCAGGACCAGGCTGAGAGGATAGTCGCGCGTGTCCGCACTTTGCGCGAAGGCATTGCTGAACATCGCATACTCGTCGGTCTCGCCGTCCCCGTCATGGTCCACCAGCCTTGTGACCCCCAGCCGGCTGAAGACGAAAACGTCATCGTCCCTTAGTTGAATCGCGTGGGGTTCATTAAAACCGGCCGCGATCCGCGTCCATCGCGCGGGTGCGCCCGATCCTGCCAGACCGCTCAGGGCGTAGACATCGCCGTCAAACGTGAGCACGAGTGCGGTTCCGTCGCGGCGAAAGACGATATCGACCGGGCGGATGCGCCGATGCCACGGGTTTGGGTACGGCAGCGTGATCTCGTCCGCAACATATGCTCCTTGTGGTACGCCTGCCACCAGTGGCGCGGTGGCCGTCGCTACCCAGCGTCGGCCTTGTTTTCGAGGCCGTTCAATCTGCGAAACAGCCGGTGCGACCGGCAACGGCCGCTCGGTGAGCTGGTAGTGAACTTCAAACGTTTGCACGTCCGTACCCGGGAAGACGGGGAGCAGCACGCGCGCGCCTTCGCGAACCAAGGAAGCGCCCGCCGCCGCTTGTTGACCCGGCACCACCGGATCGTCGCCAAAATCGTTGATCACCACCTGAAGCGGTCGCACCACATCTCGTACCTCAATCCGGCGCACGACGGATGATCCCTGATCACTTCGCTGCAGACGGAAGATCTCGGACACCTCAGATCCATGTGCACGGTAGCGCAGTACGGCGGCGTCACCGGCGTCCTCAACGCCCTGCCAGCGTCCCATGGCGGACGTCAGCGGACCTCGCCCCAACTCCTCTTCGTCCACGCCTCTGGGGCGTGGATCGTGAACAAGCAGACTCCCCTCGGCACTCCATCCAGGATACAGGCCGGTCGAGGCCCAGATTTTGCCGATGGGTTTGGACAGCAAGCGCAGACCTCCGGGAATCTCGCGGAACGGTTCAGTATATGAATACATCGCCATGCCGTGAGGCGTGACAAATCCGCCCTGCCAGATGGCCGCAATGCGCAGAAGCTCGGTATCGAAGCAGACAAAAACATCGTCGCCCAACGGAACGATCACGCCCCGTGGCACCAGATTCTCCGACGTTCCGGCCGGGGCGACCTCTCGACAGTCCAGGGTCGCTTCCAAGAACGGGAACTTGGCATCCCGGAAGTCCTGGTAATGCGCTCGAGGCGGCTCGGAAGCCGTCAGAGGGAGGAGGCCCCCGCAAACGATCAAAGCAAGGAACGCGCGTCGTGCAGGGCCGAAGCAGGCCGGTCCGTCAATGCCCGGCGAATCCATAACCATCCCGATGATTCCCGCGCGCCAGCTTCTTTGCCTGTGCGAGCGTCTCGCTGCCTCCGCTGGAGACCGACGTTATACTTTCGCCGGAAGAAGCCACCTTGAGCCACGGCCCCAGGACGAACCCGTTCCCCTTGAGGTCGATAGCGTTGGCCTTGAGATGGTCGGCGAGCCGGTCGACCACCGCTTCGCCGTGCGCATACCCGCGCACGGCCTCACGACATGACGCGAACGTATCCTTGCGGCCGAGACGGTACGAGACGTTACCGAGATGACAGAAAACCGACGACACGTGCCCCTCGCCCACCGGCGCATGCAACGCGGAGGTCTGACGGGAACGGATGGCCGCCACAAAATTGGCGAGGTGACCACTGCCACCGTCGCCCGCAAACTGCTTCACCCGTTTGCCTTCGCGATCGTAGATCCAACCGCCGCCGCGCAGCCCCACAAACGAGCCTCCCTCGCACTCCAACACGAACCCTTCGCGGATGCCCCGATGCTGATCCATCGCCCGCACCCCCGCCTTCATCGGCAGATTGCGGTTCTCGATCACCATGGGCAGGCCCGGGAGATCGATGAGCGTCAGCTGCGTGTTCGGGGTTTGCGCACCATCACCCACCGCAAACCGGCCGCCTAGGCTAAGGCCACGTTTGGGCGGTCCGGTTATGCCCGCGAGCATCCGGCAGGCATCAATCGGGTGAACCCCGCTGTTCCCCAAATCCCCATCGCCGGTGGACCAGAACCAATGCCAGTCGTAGTGGAGCTGCGGACGGGTCAACGGCTCGACGTCCGCGGGGCCGCAGTAGAGATCGTAGTCCAGATTGCGCGGCGTATAAGGAGCGGCTTGGCCAATGCCCGGCCGGTACTCGTACCAGAGCACGTGGGCAGAAACAGGTTTTCCCATGTTTCCCTCGGCGATCCACCCCGCCGCGTCGCGCAAGCCCTCATCCGAACGATACTGTGTTCCCGACTGAACGATCCGCCCGGTCTCGCGAGCCACGGCCGCCATCTGCGCGCCCTCCCAGAACGTGTGGGACACGGGCTTCTCGACGTAGACATCCTTCCCTGCCCGGCAACTCCACACGGTCAGTACGGCGTGCCAATGGTTCGGTGTTGCGATGATCACGGCATCCACATCCGGGCGCTCAAGCACCCGGCGCGGGTCAACATTCGCGAACGGCGTAAGGCCCGCCTCCTTCGCGACTGCCACTTGTGCCGCAAGCCGCTCCGGGTCCACGTCGCACAAGGCGGCAAGCCGAACGCCCGGGTGGCGCAGCACATCACGAACGTGGCCCTTGCCCTTGTTGCCAAGTCCGATGACGGCCAGGCGGAGGTCACCGTTCGCGCCTTGGACCGCACCGCGCAAGCTGACCCGGGAGGCCGAAAGCATCATGCCGCCCACGGCAACCTGCGATAGGAACCGGCGCCGCGCGGGGGAGAAAACGCATGACTTCATGGTGTGGTTATCCTCTGGCTACACCGTTCGTCCGCCCCTCATGAAGGGGATTTCTTAGACCTTGAAAAGACGCCGGGCATTGATGGAGAAGATCTTCTCCTGATCCGCGACGGGAATTCCCGACTCGTGCACGCAACGAACGATATCCGCGGGATTCACCCAAGGATGGTCGCTGGAGAAGAGCAGCCGGTCCGGGCCCATGAACTCATGCGCAAATTTGATCGCAAGGGGCAGCGGCGAAACCACGTCGAGCCAGACCGACTTGAGGTACTCGCTCGGCGCGCGGGTCAGATATTTGGGGCCACGCTTCAGCACCTGCGTCTGATGATCGAGCCGCCCGATGATGTACGGCAGCGTGCCGCCCAGGTGAGGGCAGACCAGTTTGAGGCTGGGAAACTCATCTAGAATCCCCGCCATAATGATGCGTGTCAGGGCGATCGTGTTGTCGAACATGTTGCCCAGCGAGCTCGTCATTTCGTAGCCTTTCACGAACTCGGTCGTGATGGGTTTCGCCGGATGCAAAAGAATCGGAATGTCGAGTTCGACCGCGCGCTTGAAGAGCGGGCGAAACTCCGGCTCGTCGGGAAATTTTCCGGCGAGATTCGTGTAGAGCAAAATACCCTTCATGCCCAACTGGTTCACCGCGCGGTCGAGTTCGACGAGCGCCGCCGGCATGTCCTGCAGCGGAAGGACGCAGAGTCCGAAGATGCGGCCGGGGTATTCGCGAACGAGGCGCGCCACGAAATCGTTGAGCATCCGCGCCACCAGCGGGCCGTCCTCGCCGAACCACTCAGGACCCGGGTCGTTGATGCTCAATGCGGTCAGAGAAATGCCGTTGGCATCCATCGCCGCGAGCTTGGCCTTCACGTCCAGGTAGTGCGGAGGAATTTTCCGCAGCCAGTCCCCCATCTTGATGATCCGTTCGCCATTCTGAAGATAGACGGTGGGATCGGACGTGCGCCCTTCCATCAACGTGACGACTTCAGGACAAAACAGATGGCTCTGGCAATCGATGCGGCCGCCAGCCGTCGACACGGCCGGAACGGTGGACGCGGCGGATCCAGGCAGGGCGGAAACGGCGGAGGCCGCCACGGCGGCCGCAATGAAATCGCGACGGCTAAGGGATGCGGGGTTGGATTTCATCGGGGCAACGATGTGGTTCACTGGAAAAGTCGGCTCACAGCGGGGAAATCCACCGGAGCAGTGATCGGCGCATCGAAAAGCAGCACCCCGTAGCGGAGCCGAAGAGACTCACCGGCTTTGATGACGAGTTTCCCGTCCGCGTTCGCGGGAAGCACGCGTTTGCCGAAGCCGTTCGCCACGATCACGCCGTAGTCTCGGCTATGCCACCAGGTCGGAGTCGGATTGGATGCCGCCGGAAAGATCGCTACCCCGCGAGTCCGGCCATCCACTTCCCGCGCGTATGCAGCCCAGGTCGCGGTGTTTCCCCAGACGGCCTTGGCACCTTGAGTGCCCGCGCTGTTGGTCACCCGGCCGCCAGCCTTCTCGGTCAGGCCGGTTTCCATGCGCACGCCCAGACCCATCTCCTCCTGATCGCCAAACTCCAGGTCGACCTGCGCACCTTGTAGAGTCGAGGCAACCGTGACGAGGTAGGCGAACTCGCCTGAGGCGCGAACGCTGATTTCAAGCGTCTGCCGTCCAATCACAGCGCCATCGGGGGCAATGAGCTGGTTGTCGGTGACGAAGGAAAACACGCCCTCTTCGACGGCGGGCGGACGAAGGAAGCCGACGTGCTCGATCTTCCCCTTGTTGCGCCAAAAATCTTGTCCGTTGATGCTGCCGAAGCCGAGCCAGAGACCAGGATGCATGGTTGCATGGTCGGCTGCATCTGCGGGTTGCAAGGGATTATTTCGCGTAAGCTGGACGCCGCTCGGCGCCCGGAGGTTCTCCAAATAAGGACGCAGGATGGTCGAGTCGGAGAACACGTAGGTCGCGACCGGTGTCTCTCCATGCGTGATAGCAAGGCGGCCGGCTGCGCGCGTCCATCTAAAGCCTCTCGAACCACCCTCCCCAGCCGAGACTCGCGGCGTTCCGGAGACCGGCAACGTATCCAACTGGGCGGTACGCTGGTTCGTGAGCCAGGCCACAAGATCAGCGACCTGCCCCGGAGCCAACACGCGATCATAGGCCGGCATGGGCGACTGATGAATGCTTTGGCGACTCGCAATCTTCGATTTATCAATCGACACCGACTCGCCCGACAACTGCACAAGCGTCAGCAACCGGTCGGTCTCGTGTGAAAGGATTCCCGCATAGGCTTCGTCCGTCTTCGTCCCCACGGTCAAAAGCGAGTAGCCTTCGACCACAATCTGGTTCGGCACGAGAATCGAGCGGATGAGCGAGTCAGCGTCATTGCGATCGCCGATGGCGCTCAGATCGGGACCGACTGACGTGCCCTCGTCTCCGATCCGATGGCAGGCCACGCACCCGGCCGCATTAAACAACCCCGGGCCGTTTTGCGGATTCGCGCGGGCAAGGAGCGGAAGCACGTCCGTCACCTTGGTCGGCGTGGACACCTCCCCGAGCGTGGGCATCTGCAATTTCGATTCCCGCTTTCGATAGTTCGCCACGATGGTGTTTCCCACCTGACGGCCGCTCACAAAAAGAGCGACCTTGAGAACAGTGGTTTCAGTGAGTCGACCCGGCTGCCCGGATGACGACTTCATCGTAGGCTCCGAACCATCCTTGGTGTACCGAACCGACGCCGGCTTTATCCCGGGCGTAAGTTTGACGTTCACCGAATCGAAAAACACGCCCGGTCTCGGATAAATATCGATCAACGGATTTCCGTCGCGTTTGGCAATCCAGCTGGCCGCCAGCTCCGACATCGATGGATCCGGGTCTTCGACGAAGGGTTGCACTGCGGCGCGGTCCATCCGTCCGTCCTCTGTCAGCGCCAGCAGTCCCGCCCGCCGAACGCCCGGGCGCTTGTCCTTCAACATCGCCGTCAGCTGGTCGGCTGTCGCAAGTTGGCGCAACGCCTGCCATGACGCATAGTAAGTAAGGCGGTCCGTTTCAACCGCCGCCACCTTCTGCAAGGTTTCGACGAGCCTCTTTTGCCGGGCCTGCCCGATCGCCTGCACCGCGGCAAAACGCACACGCGGTTCCGGATCTTGTAATGCGGCGACGACGTACTCTGGCAGGGAATCTTCCCGGCCGGACTCGCGGAGGCGATGCGCGAGAATTCGGATCGCCTGGATGCGCGTGTTGGCGGACCGACGCGAACCTGTGTCAGCGATCCATGCATCAATCGACCGATCCTGCAGGCCGATCCGCCCGATCGTCCAAATCAGCCACGTCTCCGCGGCCTCCGTCAGGTCCTTTCCTCCCAGTCGCTCTTTCAACCGTGCGATAACGGCCGGGCCGCGCTGAACGAGCTCATCTTGCGCGTCGGTGTTCCAGACCGGCAGCGGCGACCCGAGATCATCGATCAGCTCATCCGCCGACCAGTCGGCAAGTGACTTTGAACGCTTGGCCACGGCCCATTCGCGTTTGGGCGCATCCGGCCAGGAAATACGAAAGATCCGGCCTTCATTCACCTGCTTGCCATCTTTCCAGGCCACATCCAATTGCTCTCCCCAGCCAGAGACGTATAAGGCTCCATCGGGACCGATGACGATATCGACCGGCTTGTACAGCGATCCGATTTCACGCAGGCCGGGCTGTTCGCGACGAGTATCGCCATCATACAAGCTCACCGAACGACCTGCGCCACCACCGACGATGAACGGCTGCCATCGTCCGCCTTCCGGCTGCAAAAGCGCCCCGTCCCATTTCGGCCTATACACAAACGTCGTCTTGCGCAGCCAGTCGTTGATAAACCAAACCCCGCGATACGCGGGCGGGAGTTGCGGATGGTCGTAATAGATCAAACCCGTACCAGATCCATCGAAAACCGGGCCACTAACCGGTGCGGTCGGCGAATGATCGCGGCCCGTCCAATGCGGACTCCACGCATGCCCCCAGCCAAAGTGCGCGTTGAAGAATGGCATGAAAATCCGATCGCCCTCGCTTTGATCGTTGTCCGTCCCCAACCAGTTGAAACCACTGTCGAACGCGATGTCCCACGGATTGCGCATGCCTCGGGCAACGATCTCCAGATTCCGCCCCATGTCGTCACTGCGAAGCACGCCGCCCTCCCGCCCCCAGTCATCCGCAGGGTCCTGATACGTATGGCGGTAGTCTTCTTTCGTGAAGACTTGCGGCGCTGGAATGTCGGGCGTTCCCAAGGGAGCCTCGACGCCCCAGAGCTGTCGAAATGCGAGGGGGGCGACTCGGCCGGGTAGAGTGAGCCCCTTCGACGTTCCGTGCGAAAAGTACAGCTTTCCATCGGGTCCCCACGTGTGTCCGTGGTTGGCATGTTCGAGATTCCCAAGATCGGTGTAGACCTTGATGTATTCGTCCGCGACATCATCGCCATCGAGATCGCGCACCACGGTGAGATCAGGCGAATTGCCCACCCATAAATCGCGACCGTGCCAGGAAAGACCTTGGATCGAATTGAATCCCGTCGCGAACGTCTTCGCCGATTCCGCCACGCCGTCACCATCGGCATCGGTCAGAATGATCACACTATCGGGCGGCGTTTCCGGCTTCGGGTTGCGATATTGAGGCCCCTGCCCGACGAACAAGCGTCCCTTGCGATCGAAGGCCATCGCGGCGGGGTTACGAATGGCCGGCTCTTGGGCAAACAGCCCGACCTGCAGATCAGCGGGTACTTGCGGCAATCCGTCGGCGGCGTAACTGGACCGGACCGATACAACGCCGAGCACGGCGATCAAACTCAGATGGGGTAGGCGCGAAAAGATCATGGGGTGGAGAGGTCGGGAAGCGTTTGCTGCTCAGTCGTCGAGCGACTTGTTGCTCGTATCCGGGGCCCACCAGATGACGATCATGCCGAGGGCGTAAACGAGCCCGGTGACGACGCCCACTTTTGCGTAATCGCCGCCGGACCAGGCCATGAAAACGCCGGCGCCAATGACACCCGCCGCAGAGACGAAGCGGCCCGTGTTGTAAGCCAGCCCTGTTCCCGTGGCGCGAACGCGCGTTGGAAACAACTCCGGGAGCGACAGTGGAAGCCAGCCAAAGAAAAGCGTGGTGACGAAGCCTTGGACGAGAACCAGCGGAAGAAAGAGCGGATCGAGCGGCTTTATAAAAAGAAAGATGCCACAGGTCAGCGTCACGGAACCCAGACTGATCAAGAAATAGGCGAGGCGACGGCCGAGCATGCTGGCGACCTGGCTTCCAAAGAAGCTGCCGAGAATCGCCCCGACCGCCCACCACCCTTGCGTGGAGGCCTTGTAGCCCGGACGTTCCAGGCCACCAATCGCGTCGGCCCAGGGAATCATCCACTTCGACGCAGCCCACGCCCCGATGAGCGGAATGCTGCCCAGCAGAATTCCAATGATCGTGATCCGGAGCAAAGGGGGACGCAGCAGCTCGCGCAACGCCACCTCGGATTTGGCTGTGCGTTTGCCCTTGCTGGCGAGCCACCGCGGAGACTCTGGCAGGATCGTAACGGCGATGATTCCGATCACCGCGAACACCGCGCCCAGTTCCATCAGCCATCGCCAGTAATCCGCGGTCACCGGATAAAATCTTCCCAGTTGAGAGATGCATAGGATGCCGATGTTCATCCCGGTTCCGATGACACCCGCCACCATCGGGCGCGTGGCGGATGTCCAGCATTCGGAGACCAAGGCAACCCCGTTTGGCCACATACCGCCCACTCCAAGTCCGGCGACGAAACGCAGCAAGAGCAGCTGTTCCTGCGTCGTGACAAACGCACCTCCGGCGCCAGCAAGGGAGAGGAGGAGAATGCTGATCCCCGTCGCGCGAGCCCGACCGATGCGATCACCCAACGAGCCGATGAAGATGCCGCCGAACGCGCCCCCCAGCATGATCGCTGCGGTGTACCGCGCAAACCAGTCCCCCGCGATTCCGGGTGAGAAAGCTTCCCCCAGCAGATCCCGGCTGATTGAAAGCGAAGCCAGAGGCATGAGGCCGAGCTGGAATCCCGCTCCCACCAACCCCGCGAACGCGACGAAGAGGATGAACGCGCGCTGCCGGATGCTGAGTTCAGAGGTGGTGGTCATGGTTTGGAGTCGGCGATCTGCGTGGCGGTGAGTACGTTGATGATGGCGCTGTTATCCAGATCGCCGAAGCCAGCCGCCTCCGCTTGCTCAAGGACGGCGCGATGGGCGGCACTCAACGGCATGGGGAGACCGGCCTGTTGACCGATGCCCACGATCAAACGCACGTCTTTCAGGTGCTGCGAAAGACGCGCATCAGGCGCGAACTCGCGGTTGATCATACGCTCGCCCTTCGTGTCCATGATGCGCGAATACGCGGCGCTGCCCCGCATGACTTCGAGGGTGCGCACCAAGTCCAGCCCGAAGGACTCGGCAAACGCCAGCCCTTCGGCAAGGGCGGCGCGGTTGAGGCCGAGCACGAGATTGGTGACCAGCTTCATTTTCGCCCCGGTTCCAGCCGGGCCCGTGTGGAAGGTCTGCCGGCCCACCGCGGCGAAAATGTCAGCGCACGCGCGAAAGGTCGCGATCTCCCCCCCGACCATCAATGTGACTGCTCCGGTACGCACCTGCGCGCTGTTACCCGAGATGGTCGCGTCAAGATAACCGACTTCCAGCGCGGCGAGCTTTTCCGCGACACGCTCCGTGCTGAGAGGATCCCCGGTCGTCGTATCGATGACAATCTGGCCACGGCGCAAGGTCGCCCGGCACGCGTCAATCACCTGATCGACCTCATGGTGGCTCGGCAGGCTAAGCAGCACGTGATCGCACGTTCTAAGTACCGCCACGGCGTCATCCGCGGGCACTCCTCCCAAACGCTTCAAGCTCTGCAGTGCAGTCGGGTCGAGATCCCAGCCAACGACCTTGAACTCACCGGCAATAAGCCGCTCAGCAACGGCGGTGCCGATGAGGCCCACTCCGATGAGGCCGATGGTTTTTGCTTTTTTGTTCATGAGAGGAATATCCACCCTGGCTTTATCCGGACTGTAGGCGCGTGGTGGGAAACGCTGGGCCCTTGGAAAGCATCGAGCGGTTCAATGGTGCGAATTCATTCTAGGTCGGGGCGGTCTGATACCGCAAGGGGCGCGAACCGCCGCGCTTGGCCTTCATGATTGTCAGGCTGATGAACAAGGGGCCTCCGATGGTGCAAAATCCGAAGTAACCGGGGTGTGCACGCCCTTGGCGTGCGCACCCCGAAGCCGCCTTAGAACGATCCGCTTATCCCCGCCGTCATACGCGTGCCGAAGATACGATTATTGATCGTACGATGACTCAACCCCGTGTATTGAAATTCCTTCTCGTTAAAAAGATTCTTGAAATCGACGAAGAAGTTTAAGCGAGGACGGTAGGCATACCGTACGCTGAAATCCACCGTGGTGCGGGAAAGCAGATAATTACGCCGGGCGGGATCGGCATTGAATCCTTTCAGCGACTCGCCCTCGTAGTTCGCCGACAGCCGGACGGTGTATTTATGTTTGATGTAGGAAACACCCACATTGCCCGTTCGTTTGATGAAGCCGGCGATGTCCTTGAGCACCACCGTACCGTCGTAGGTTCCCTCGGTGGATAGCGCGGTGAGATTCCCGTAGACGCCGAATCCGTTCAGGAACCCGGGCAGCCAGGTTAGCTGCTGCTGGTAGTTGAGTTCCACACCGTAAACGCGCGCCCAGCCTCCGTTGGTCCGGGTTCGGAGAATGTAGCCCTCGTACTCGCCATCGAAACCGTTGTCCGACCCGCCGGGAATCGTGGTCTCAGTGGTGAAGATGAAGCCCTTAAGATCCTTCCGGAAGGCTGAGACCGAAATCAAGCCAACGCTCTTGAGGTAGTACTCCGCACTCAGGTCGAAGTTCTCGGAGAACTGCGGTTTAAGATCAGGATTGTTCTGGTTCACGCGTTGCGTGTCCACATTCACGTCGAACCCGGGCGTCAGCTGGTTGAAGTTCGGACGGCCTACGCTCGTTGATGCACTCGCACGGAAGATAAGTCCGGACCTTGGCTCGTACTTCAAATGAAGTCCGGGGAAGGTGTTGGTGTAGCCCCCCGAGACTTCGCGTTGTTCCTCGTATTGGCTGAGCGTGGGCTTGCTGAGATCGCGGGCATAGCCGATGCCGCTCGTATCCGTTCTTTCAACACGCACACCGCCCACGGCCGAAAACTTGCCCCACTTCACATTACCCTGCAGGTACGCGGCATAGATGTCCTCCTGCGCCGTCACATCATTCTGCCGGTCGGTCTGGTAATCGCGAACCGTGTCGTATACGTAATTCTGAGGATTGGCGCGGATGTCTTCGTGCATCGCCAGCCAATCGGGCCAAATGGGGCTTGAGTAGCGCCCGTAGACCGGACCGACCCTCCGACCCGTGTCGCGGAAGCGATTGAGATTGTCGTCGTTCACGCCATTGAACGTGCCTCTCACGCCGTCCGGACCAAAGTAACGCCAGCGCGGCTCAAAGCGGTCCTGACGCTTCTCCTGACTGCGCAGGCGCAAGCCCGTCTTCAAATAGGCGAGCAAGCTGTCTTCGAACTTCCGGGTAAAGTTGACCTGTGCGGCTGTCACCTGATCCCACGCCTGCTTGTCCTGGGCATCAAGCGAATCAACGTAACCATTGTCGTAGTTCGTCACATCTGGACCGGAGATCTTGGTGATTGTCGGGAAATAAAGGTGCGCCGAGCGATCAACGCGGTAGCCGACGCGGTCGACTCGCAGGCTCAGGTTTTCACGCCCCTCGGTACCACGCGATTTCGAATGCGAGATGTCATAATCCAACAGATAGTCCCCCCAGTCCGAGCGCCCGCCGATCTGGACCATTCCAGTCTTAACGGTGCGCCGGCGCGCCTCCATCTCGTACTCATACTGGCCATTATTGAAGGCCGTAACGAGTTCGGTCTGCTCCAGCACCTGCGCCGCATTCGTCGAACGGACCCGCTGCTTGTGCTGGGTCATGTTGTCGTCGAAATTATTGTACAGCGAGTTGAAGAACAGGGACGTCGTGTCGCTAAGCTTGAAATCGACCTTCAGGCCGAGCCCGATGCGATCCAGCTGAATGTCATCCTCAGATGTCTGAAAATCGTTCATCAAGGCCGGAGCCGTGAAGCTCGCATTCAGGTAACCGGCGCGAAAGGAACTTACGGGCGAAAACGTACGATTATAGCTGGCGTTAAACGCGAAGCCCAGGCGACGGTCTGCCCCAATCACATCTGAATAGGTGATGCTGCCCGAAGGATGCGTACGCCCGTAGTAAAGATGATGATTGGCGCCGAGACTGTAGGTGAACTCGCGTCCCGGACGATCGAACGCACTCTTGGTGCGAAGATTGATTTTCCCGCCGATGGAATCGGCATCCATGTCTGGCGTGGGCGACTTGATGATCTCGATCGACTCGATCGAATTCGTCGAAACCTTATCAATTTCAAAGGCGCGATCAGTGCCGCGGGTCGACGCGCCCGCAAGGAGCGTTCCGTCAACCGAGATGGAGTTGAGGTCGGGATTGATGCCGCGCACGGAAATGCGAAAATCCTCAGCCTCGTCGCGGACGCCGGCCACACCGGGAATCTTCATCAAGACGTTCGCGAGATTGGTGTCCGCCACATTTCCAAACGCATCGGTGGAAATGACGTTCTTTACGTTGTCCGCCATGCGTTGATCGTTGATCGACATCGCCTGTCCCTCGCGCACAGCCGAGACGGAGAACGCCTCCATCTTATAAAAGCCGGATGTCAGGTAGACGTTTGTCTGGGTCGTTTCGCCCTGCGACACGTTCACAGCCACGGTCGCGCTGTCCAAGCCGGTGTAGGATGCAACCAACGTCCGACCTCCGGCGGGCACATTGGTCAGGCGGAAGCGCCCGTCCGGTCCGGTCAAGGCAGTGATCCGCGAATTACCTTCAAGCTCCACCAAAGCACCTGTAAGCGGCGCGTTTGTGGCTTGGTTGATCACCTGACCCGTGACTACGCCCACCTCGGCAGTCTGGCCAAGGGCCGCTGCCGAAATAAGCAGGCAATAGACGCAGAACGAGCCGGCAATCCCGAGGATCCGGCGCACCAAGGAGGTTGATACGAATGTATTCATGGGGGTTTGAGGCATTGACGCCGCGAAACGCGGGCAACGGGGCATGGGTAGAAAACCAATACCAACGCAGGTGGTATTCGCTAACAGGCGATAACGCCGCTGGAACTCACCTCATTGTCAATTTCTATTTTCCTTTTATATTTTGGAACTAACGGAAACTAAAATCCCGACTAGGTCAGAACGCTTCACTACGTCAGTGAAACCGCGTAATAGTCTAATTTTGAGTTACTAATGGAGGCCATTTAATCACCCAAGGAGATTGCTCATTTGCATTTAACCCGCTATTCTTTGCGAACTGCCCTCTTCAAGCCCGGAGAGGGGATACTAGTTCCATTGTATTTCTGCCCAATTCATTGGGCATTCTGGGATTCTCTTTGGAAGCACGGTTCGTTAGTGTATCCAGATTAACCGCCCTATGCCCGACAAGAGCCCTCCCGCCACCATCCACGATGTCGCAAGAGTTGCAGGAGTCGCGGTGGGGTCGGCTTCCCGGGCGCTGAACAATCGCGGAAATGTCAGTGCGGAAATGCGCGAACGGGTGCTCGATGCAGCCAGGCAGCTCAACTACGCCAAACTCCGCGTTCGCCGCCCCAAGCCTCAACCGGTCTCCGGGCCTTACTCAGCCAGCGAATTCAATCTTGGGCTGATTTGCTTCGGGATGGAAGATACGCTCGTCAACCTGCCGGTAGTGAGTGCAGCCCTACACGGCATCGAGACGGCAGTTGGCGTGGAGGGAGGCACGCTCATGTTTGCCAACATTCCCCGGGGCGACCGGGTTCCCGCCTTTCTGACTGAGCACAAGGTCTCGGGCCTGATCGTCAAGGGTCCCAACCAAGGGGAGCTTCCGGCGAGATCCGAGAACGAACTGCTCGACCACATCTATCGCTATCCGCACGTCTGGCTGATGGGGCGACTGCCCAATGCCATCGGAGATCACTGCAACTTCGATCAGGAGATCGCCGGGCGGCTGGCGGCAGAGCATCTGCATCGTAAGGGCCACAGGCATATCGCGTTCTTGAACCCAAAACTGGGACACACCCAGTTCGAGTATGTGAAGCGCGCGGTCGTTGATGCGGGTCAACGCGTGGGCAGCAGGGTCGACGTGTTCGAACCCGACTCGTCACCCAGGCTCGCCTGGCCCCTGCCGGCAATCTCCTCTCCCGCCATCGTCGACGCCCTCGTGCAACGATGGGCTGACGAACCAAAAAACAAACGCGCCACGTCGTTCGTCGTGGGCGCGGACAGCACTGCGGTGCAAGTGTACCGCTCGCTTGCCCGCCGCGGTATAAAAGTGGGGCGGGACATCGGCTTGGTTTCCTGCAACGACGAACGATCGCTGGTCATCGACCTCGATCCTCCACTCACGACAGTAAACGTCCGCGCGGAGATCATCGGTCGAAACGCGGTGGGCCGATTGCGTTGGCGTGTGGCTCATCCCGACGACAATACGGATTGCCGCATTCTCGTGGAGCCGGTGCTCGTCGAACGAGAGTCCGTTCCGACGCTGACCTGAGACGCGCTGCGCTGCGCCTTGAGGCGCAGCGAACATCCAACATCCAACGCCCAACCTCCAACATCGAAGTTTGGGATCCGAGGGAGCGGCGGCACTCCTGCCGCCGGATCGAAGGCAGGACCGGCAAGCGCATGGGTACGGGATTCAAGGCCGGCGGCAGGAGTGCCGCCGCTCCACCTGGACAGACCTTCGTTGGATGTTTGATGTTGGGTGTTGGGTGTTCAGCTCTGAATCCACAGCGCTGCCTGTTGGATGTTCAGCACTGAAAATTCAGTGCTGCCTGCGGCGGGGCGATTGTGTCGTTGCGGTTAAGGCCCCCGGGGGAAGAGATCGAGAACGATCAAACCGCCCCCGACCCCTGCATGAGAAACCTCATCGCTCAGCTCGCCCTGGCCACCGCCACGGTCTCCGCTCAGGAGGCCGACCTCCGCATCGGCCTCATCGGCCTCGACACCTCCCACGTGGTGGCGTTCACGCGGGTACTCAACGACGTCACGCACAAGGACCACATCAAGGGGGGCGTGTCGTCGGGGCTTTTCGTGGGGGCAGCCCCGAAATGCCGCTCAGTGCCGATCGCATCGACGGCTTCACCGCGGAGCTGCGCAAGTATCCGGAGATCGTTTTTCACGATTCCATTGAGTCGCTCACCGCTGCGGTCGACGCCGTCATGGTCCTCAGCGTCGACGGTCGCGTGCACCTCGAACAGGCGAAGCGCGTCTTTCCGTCGGGCAAGCCTGTCTTTATCGACAAGCCCTTCGCCGCCAGCCTGCGTGACGCCCGCGAAATCGTCCGCCTCGCCCGCGAGGCCAAGGTTCCGCTCTTCAACACCTCCTCGCGGCGCTACAGCCCGACGTTGCCACCCGTGATGCAGGCCACCGAGGGCAAGGTGCGCGCCGTCCTTTCCTACGGTCCGGCGCAGATCGAACCGAGGCACCCGGATCTCTTTTTCTACGGCATCCACTCGGTGGAAGGGCTCTACACCGTGATGGGCCCGGGGTGCGTGTCGGTCGTTCGTACTCACACTGCGGATACCGCTGTGGTCACCGGGCTTTGGGCCGACGGACGCGTGGGCACGGTTCACGGCATCCGCAACGCCAAGGCTCCGTTTGGCATGGTGGTGTTCGGCACCGAGGGACTGGTAAAGGAGGATGCCGAGATGTCCTACGTGCCCATGCTGCGCGACGTCCTGACTTTCTTCCGCACCGGCGTCTCGCCCGTGCCCCTGGAGGTCACCTTGGAAATCATCGCCTTCATGGAGGCCGCCGAGGAAAGCAAACGCCTCGGCGGACAATCCGTGGCGCTTTCGAAGTAGCGCAGAGCTTCGCGCGGCGACCGGTTGCGCAAACGCGTGCGGCGGCTTGCAACCGCGCGATGGCCCGGCTCCTTTGCGCTGGGTTTCCAGCTCATCGCCCGCCCCGCGCCCCCGCCCGTCCTCGTTTCCGTTCCACCCGCCAAGACCTCCTCCCATGCACCTGTCGCCCATGACCCGACGCACGGCGTTGAAACTGCTCGGCGGTGGCGCCACGACGCTCGCCCTTTCGCCGTGGGGCGCCTCCGCTCAACCCGCCGCGGCCGCCGCCACGAAGCCAATTCCGTCAAGCGGAGAACGGTTGCCCGTCATCGGCATGGGAACCTGGCGCACCTTCAATGTCGGCGGCGACCAGGCGCTGCGTGACGCGCGAACAGAGGTGTTGAAGGCGTTCTTCGACGAAGGCGGCGGGATGGTCGACAGCTCGCCCATGTACGGCTCCGCGCAGGAGGTCATCGGCTACGGCCTGGCCAAACTGGGGCGTCCGGCGTCGCTCTTCTCCGCCGAGAAGATCTGGACCGATGAGGGATCGCAGACGCGTGAGCAATTCGCGCAGACGGCGGGGCGGTGGGGCGTGGCCTCGTTTGACCTGATGCAGATTCACAATCTCGCCGCGTGGCGGGAGCATCTGCCCACACTCCGCGCGATGAAGGCCGAGGGAAAGATTCGCTACCTTGGCATCACCACTTCGCATGGCGCGCGGCACGACGCGTGCGAGCAGATCATGAAGAGCGAGCCGCTCGATTTCATCCAACTCACCTACAACCTCACCCATCGCGACGTGGAAGACCGCCTGCTTCCCCTCGCCGCTGACCGTGGGATCGCCGTAATCGCCAACCGTCCGTTTGACGGCGGCACACTCATCACCGGACTCAAACACAAGCGGGCAAAGCTGCCGGACTGGGCCGCGGAGATCGATTGCAGCACTTGGGCGGAGTTTTTGCTTAAGTTTGTCGTGTCCCACCCGGCCCTCACCTGCGCCATTCCGGCGACGAGCAAGGTCGAGCACCTGCGGGAAAACATGGCCGCGCGCCTCGGCCGCATGCCGGACGCCGCGACCCGCGCACGCATGGTGCGTTACGTGGAAGCGCTATGATTTCGGACCTCGGGTCCTATTCGGTGGATCGGTTCATTCCGTTCACGGCGGAATCCTACTTCCGTCTCTTCGCGCGCCAAAACGAGGTGTTCGGGCCCCTTCAATTTGTGCTCGCGGCACTGGGCGCGGTTGCGGCCGTGCTTGCGGTCCGCGGAAAGGGCCGGGCGGTCGCGCTGCTGCTGGCGATCGCTTTTGCGGTCGTCGCGGTGACGTTCCATTTCCGGCTCTACGCGGAACTGACGCCGGTGGGCACGATCTTCGGCTGGGTCTTCCTCGCGCAGGCAGGGCTGCTGCTCGTCTGGGCAATGGTCCACCGGGTTGAGGTCAAACCTGCCCGCGGTATGGTCTCCGTCTTCGGTCTGGCGCTCGTGTTGGGCGGAATCATTTTCTACCCGCTCCTCGCACGCCTGACCCAACACGGTTGGGCCAGCGCAGAAATCTTCGGAGCCGCCCCCGATCCTACCGTCGCGGCGGCGCTTGGCGTGATGTTGATTATCGCCCAGCCCCGCTGGCTGCTCGTGCTCTTCCCGCTCCCGCTGCTCTGGTGCGCTGTAAGCAGTGCTACGCTCCATGCCATCGAAGCGCCCTTCGCATGGACCCTTCCCTCCCTCGCCCTACTCGCCCTCGTGGGCGCTGTCCTAAAATGCCGTGGCGTGGCCGGCAACATGGTCGGACCTCACTGAGGTCAGTGTCACCGCTCTCCGGGTCGTCTACGGCAAATCACGTAGACAAAGAACCTGCCTTATGGGTCGATCGTACCCCGTTGGTCACTGCCGGAAATTCACATAGTCTAACCCCGGCCGCCCGTTGAACGCCTCGTCGTCATCGCCTACGAGCGTAAAGCTTCCTTTCATCGCGATCGCTGCGATCCAAGCATCGTTTTCACCCATGCGACGAGCCGAACGGGTTTGAAGGAGCGCCACCCGTTCGGCAATGTCCTGACCTAAACCGATAAATCGGAAACGCCCACGAAGTTCTCGGGCGAGTTCGACTGGGTCGGAAGCGTGCTCGAGTATCTCAGCGTAAGCGACGATGGAGAGATGAACCCTGGCGCGACCAGGGAGACGAATCAGGAATCGAGTCGCGTCGCCGGCGCCGGCGCTGCCGGCCGCCAGCTCTCGAAGGAGTGGAATGACGAAAGAAGAATCAAAGAGATAACCGCTCATTCCGTCCGCAGCAATTTGCGTCCCTTGAGCGACTCCCCCCACTTACGCAAATCCTCGACCGTTTCCACGGGATCCTCGAGAAGACGGGCACGGACGTAAGCGGACTTTTTCATCCTCTGTTGTTTCGCTCGGAGCTGTAGATTGCGATGCTGCTCGTCTGTCAGGCGAATGGTGATCTGCGGCATGACTTACAATTGCATGTCAATCGGACGCGGTCAAGGCAGGTGATGGACCCACCTCGTTCAACCTGGTCGATTGCACGCTTTCGTGTACGAACAACTTTCCGGGTGGCTGAAACGTCCACCCATCCATCCAACCCCACCCCGCTTCGCGATTGCGCCCGACTTTTGCCTTCGCACGCTCGCGTGCATGTCTTCGTCCACCCGCCGCCGCACGATTGTCATCGTTGTCCTGCTGCTCCTGCTTGCGCTCGTCGCCCTCTTGTTGAGTCGCTGCCAGGCACCGAAGGTTGCCTCTTCCCCACCGCCCCCGGCCGCTGAACCCACGGCGCAGGTCGTCGCGCCGCCGGCTCCTCCTACCGAGCAACTCGCCAACCCCGGCGGTGAACGTGCCAAGGAAGTGCTCGGCGAAGCCACGCTGACCTTCGCACCGACCATCCTCGCCGGGGCCGACGTCTCGATCCAATGGACCGGACCGGGCAACAAGGAGGACTATCTCACCATCGTGAAGCCGGACGCTCCGGCCAGCGCCTACGACAACTATACGATGACCGACCGCGGCAACCCGGCCACCCTCACCTCACCCGTCGAAGCAGGCGCCTACGAGATCCGCTACGTGACCGGTCAGAGCAAGACCGTCCTCGCCCGCGCTCCGCTCGACGTGACTCCTGCCGGCGCCACGCTCAAGGCCCCCGACTCCGCGTACATCGGCGCGCAGATCCGGGTCGAATGGATCGGCCCCAACCACAAAGGCGACTACATCACCCTCGTGCCCGCCGGCACCGCAGAGGGTCGGTCGGGCAACTACGCATACACCGAGCGCGGTTCGCCGCTCGAAGTGAAGGCACCGGTGGAAGACGGCCTGGCGGAGCTGCGTTACCAGACGGGACAGGACAACAAAGTGCTCACGCGCCGCCCCATTCGCCTCACCGTGCCGACGATCACCCTCGATGCGGCGGCAGAGATCGTGGAAGGCGGCGATGTATCCATTTCGTGGAGCGGCCCGAGCAATCGCGGCGACTACATCACCGTCGTGCCAAAAAACCTTCCCGACGGACGCTCCCTCAGCAACAACGACGTCAGCCGCGGCTCGCCCCTGCGCGTGCAAGCGCCGATGGGCGCGGGCGCGGGAGAGATTCGCTACATGACGGCCCAAGGCGCGCGGGTGATCGCGCGACGCGACATCACCTTCCTGCCCGCCAAAGTCACCCTCGACGCCCCCGAGTCCGCTGACGCCGGCGCGACGATCGCCGTCACCTGGACAGGTCCCAACAACCGTGGCGACTACCTCACCATCGTCCCGGCCAACGCCCCCGAAGCCCAGGTCGGCCGCTACGCCAACACCGAGAGCGGCTCCCCCAGCCGCATCATCATGCCCGTCGAAAAAGGCCCCGCCGAAATCCGCTACATCAGCGGCCAAAACCGTGCCGTACTGGGCCGGCGGACGATCCTGTCGAAGTAAACCTGGCCAGAGCGTCTGCGGCGATGGGTGTCGCCGCCATCATTCGGTAGAACCGCGCAGATGGGTATCAGTTTCAAACCATGCCCGCCCCCTCCACCCGCAAACAATCCGTCGCCCGCTGGGTGCTCGCGCTCTTTATGATCGTCGCGGGCGTAAACCACTTCCTCGCGCCTGAGATTTACCTCGGCATGATGCCGCCCTGGCTGCCGTTCCAGGAGGCGGCCAACGTCATCTCGGGCGCCGCCGAGATCGCCGGCGGTCTCGGCCTGCTCCTGCCGCCCTTCCGTCGCGCCGCCGCCTGGGGTCTCATCGCGCTCCTCATTGCGGTGTTCCCCGCCAACATTCAGGTCGCGCTTCAAGGCAGCATGCCCGGACTCGAAAACGCCCCGCCCGCCCTGCTCTGGCTGCGCCTGCTGTTCCAGCCGGTCTTCATCGCCTGGGTCTGGTGGGTGGGCTTGAAACGCCAACCGTAACCCAGGTCTCTGGGCAAGGCGCCCAGACCGCTAACCGAGCTTCAACGCCGCCTGCAGGGCCGATGCCACCTGCGTCGCCCCGGCCCGCACGCGGATCAGGCGCGGATTCCACGCCAGCATCGCTTCGCGGGACAGTGAACCGAGCGCTGGATCGTTGATGCGGTGAACCAGGCCGGCGGGCAGCTCTCGCAGCGCCAGCTCGGGCACGATCGCCCAAAAGCGGCCGGTGCGCACGGCCGCCATCGTCTGCGGAAACGACTGGCAGGCCAGCGCCGGCGTGAGGGGCACGTCGAGCACGTGGGCGAGGTCCCGCAGGCCGCCCGCAAACTGGCCGTCCGTGGTCTGCGTCGCCAACGGCAGCTCCGCAAAGGCCTGCGCCAGGGTCAGACGCTTGTTGCGCGACAAGGCCTCAGGCACGACCGCCGCATAGTTGACCGGCCCGAGCGAAACCGCCTTCAGGCCGGGTGCCATGGCGTTCTTGCGAATGATGCCAAAATCGAGCCGCGTGTCGGCCAGCTGCTGCACGATCTCGTTGGTGCGCAGGTTCGAGGTGGCGAAGCGCGTGCCGGGAAACGCTGCCAGCAGTCCGGCCAGACGGGGAATCACCAGCCACTGGATCAGGCTGTCGCCCGCCCCCAGCGAGAACACCGCGGTCTCCCCCCTGCACTCCGCCCGGAACTCCTCGAGCGCACGCAGGTGCTCGCGCGCCAGCTCGGCCAGCCGCTCACCCTTGTCCGTCAGCTTGAGCTGCTTGCCCCGGCGCTCCGTCACCTCGCTGCCGAAGTACTCCGCGAGTTCACGCAGCTGCCGGCTGTACTGGCTCTGGCGCACCGGATCGCCAGGCGCCGCGGCCGCGATGCTGCCGGCGTCCCGCACCTCGATCAGGACCTTCAAGCGGTCGAGCGACAGGCCGCGTTCGGCGAAGAGCGTTTCAAACATGACTGAATAGTCAGGCTTCCTACGTTAACGCCGCTGGCTGGCAAGCGCGGATTAGGATAAGGTCATGCTCTCGAAACCTTCGTCCGCCTTTTCCTTCTACTGCCATGAACACCGTCGCCCTTCACGCCTCCTGCCGCCGCAATACCGGCTGGCCGTTGTTGGTGGCGCCGAAGTGCCGGAACACGGATCTCGGCATGGTCTCCGGCCACCGCGCGTACCGCGGCAGTCCCTATGGAAGTGGTTTAACCTGACACCCGGCTTCACCGAAGCCCCTGTCCCGACCCACTTCCCGACCGGAAGTGGGTTTTTTGTTTTCCGCCTCCGCACCCGTTCTTTCCCATCCCTTTCCTTAAGGAAGCGCCGGTTCTCGATCCGAGACCGGGGAACGCTTTGCCCTATCGGATCCTGCAGAAGCCAGCCGGCGGCCCGAGTCCGGCAGGGGCCAGTTTACGGCGCGGACCGATCCGCGCCGGCACCCTTACCCGCGGTCATTGAGGACGGACGTCGGAGAAGTCTTCCGACGCCGAGTGACCTGAGCCGCGGTTCAATTTCGGAGGCCTCGACGGCGGGGCCTCCGAACAACGGCCGAAGCTCCCCGGAGCAAGGCCCCGAACAACGAAAGGACAACAACCATGATCGCTGTTGCCCTCGTGATCGGCTGGCTCGCGGTGTTGGGTCTCGCGTGGATGACACGTGACGCCTACCGCGTGCGCAGCACGATCCGCTAAACCAAGAAAACAACGCCGGCCCGGACCGAAAGGTCCGGGCCGGTCCCATTTTATAAACCTGACTCGACGATCAGGCATCCCCCGCAATCAAGACTGTTTCGGCCTCCTTCGATCCGCTAGACTCTTGAGATCGATTCCATGAAAACCTTCACCCTCACCCAAGCCTTGAAACAAAAGAACCGCCTCGCCGGCGAGATCTCCCGCGCGCGGGAGATCGTCCAGCGCGAAAACTCGCGCAAGCAGACCCAGCCGGTTCGCGCCGATGTACGCGCCGTCTTTGACGAGATGGTCATTCGGTCCCGGGAACTCGCCTCGCTGAAAGGCGCGATCGCCGCCGCCAATGCGGGCGTCCTCGATGGCGACCGCGGCATCTACGCCCGGCTCAACCTCCAGGCCGAGCTGCGCGGACTCATCGTTTTCCTCAAGACCCTCAACACCAAGGAGGGCGAAGAACTCGAGCGCGTCGGTTTCCTCAGCCGCGACGAAGCAGCACGCACCATTTACGTCGCTACGATCGCCCGCGATGAGGTCGACCGCCTCATCGCCGCGCATCAGACAGAGATTGAGCAACTCCAAGACGAGATCGACGCCTTCAACGTGAATACCCGCTTCACCGTTCCCGCCTAGACTTTCGGGCCCGGCCCGGACGAGCCGGTCGGCGGCGGGCATCCAGGCATCTCCGATGCCCTGAATGGCGGTGAAAACACCGCCGGCCCCAACGATACCGACCCGATTGTTAACCGTCACCGTTCAAGGCCTCAAAACGCAAAACGCATCCCTCAAGGAGCAAACCTTTGCCGCCCTTCGCCCCCCGGACTCGCGCCGGGCCGGTGTCCCGATCAACCTTTTTCCTTTCCCCTCCATGACCATGGAAATCAAAGCCCGCGATCTCATCGCGGCCGGCTGGCACGAAGGCCGCCGCCTCGGGCCGGCGCTGCGCCGCGCCCGCGACCTCGAGGCGGGCGGGCTTGCCCGCGCCGAGGCGCTCGCCGCTCTCGAGGTCGAATTCCCGAAGCAACTCGCGGTGATCCTGCCGCGTCCTGCACCCGCCCCCCTGGCCGAGGCCATCGCGGCGGCGACGCCGGAAGAGGCAGCCAACGTGGCCGCCACCCGCCAGCGCATGACGGAACTGCTGCACGTGCCCGTCGTGAAGCGCGGCGCCATCATGCCCGATGCCTGTCCGGCCGGAGGCGGCCGCGCCACCATTCCCGTGGGCGGAGGCATCGAGGTGGAGAACGCCCTCATCCCGGGGGCCCACTCCGCCGACATCTGCTGCTCGATGTTCGCGACCTTCTTCCCCGCCAACCACCCGGCCGGGGAGGTGATGGATCACCTTCAAGCCCTCACCCACTTCGGCGCGGGCGGGCGTCCGCGCGGCGCCCAGTGGGGCTCGTCCGTGCTCGAACAGCCGGTGTGGGACAACCCGTTCCTTGCCGGCCTGCGCAGCCGCGCGCAGGACTTCCTCGGCACCCAGGGCGACGGCAACCACTTTGCCTACGTCGGGCGTATCCAATTCACGGATGCGCAGCGCGCCGCGCTGGAGGCGGCGGGCCAGACGGAACTGGCGGACTGGATCGTGCGCCGCGACGGCGTCTTCAACGTGCTGGTGACCCATCATGGTTCGCGCGGCCTTGGCGCCGACGTCTACCGGCGCGGCCAGGCCGCGGCACGGCGCTGGTGCGACGAGAACGCGAAGGACATCCCGGATGCCGCCGCGTGGCTGCCGGCCGACTCGCCCGAGGGTCGCGCCTACTGGGAGGCCCTGCAGTACGTTTCACGTTGGACCCGCGAGAACCATGCGCTCATCCACAATGCCCTCCTGCGCCGGCTCGGCCAGCGCGCACTCGTCCAGCTCGGCAACGAACACAACTTCGTCTGGAAGCGGGGCGACGCCTACTTCCACGGCAAGGGGGCCACGCCGGCGTGGACCGGTCCCGACGGGCGGCCGCTCGTTGGCCTGATCCCGCTCAACATGGCGCGTGAGATCCTCATCGTCCTCGGCTCGGACAACGACCGTTACCTGTCGTTCTGTCCGCACGGGGCCGGCCGCAACCAGTCGCGCTCGGCCATGCTGGCGCCGTACAAGGACGCGGAGGGCGTGGTCGACCCGGCGCGGGTGCGCCAGGCGCTCGCGGAGACGACGGCGGGGCTCGACATCCGCTGGTACTCGGGCGCGCCCGACCTCTCCGAGTCGCCGCTGGGCTACAAGGACGCCACCGCCGTGAAGGCCCAGATCGCGCACTTCGGCCTCGCCGAGGTGGTGGGCGAGATCCAACCGCTCGGCTGCATCATGGCGGGCGAAGCGCCCGAGCCGGCCTGGCAGCGCGCCCGACGCGAGAAGCGCGCCGCCCACAAGGCGGCACGCCGCGAGGGCGAGGCCGAGACGCGGGACGTCTAGCCCGCGCGGATGCCCGCGCCCGTCTTCGCAATCGGCAGCGCCCAAATCAACAAGCGGGCGGTGACCGGTGGTGTGCTAGAGTGGGGGCGGCTTGGTTACCCCAGACGCGCCGGCATGCAAGGTGGCGGCGCGTCCCTCCTCTTTTCCCATGCGCTCCGCCTTCTTCCTTCGTTCGTGGCTTCGCCCCTGGCGGGCCAACACCGCCCTCGCCTCCGGCCTTGCGGTGTGCGCCGTGTCCGCCGTTTTCGCCGCCGAGCCGGCACCGGCCGCGGAGAAAGGCGAACTGCTGCTTCAGGACGATTTCAAGGGGTATGCGGCGTTCACCAAGGAGCGCCAGCCGGCCAAGGCACCTGGCTGGGTGGTGCGGGTGGCGCATGCAACCTGGGAACCCACGGCCGAAGGCGTGCGCAGCGTCTGGACGTCGGGCCACAATCCCGTGCTGGTGTACGAGGGCAATTTCGGCGACGTGATCGTCGAGGTGGATTTCCGCTACACCGCCGAGCCCGGCCGCTGGGCCGCGTGCCGCGTTTCGGCTTCGAACGGACAACTCGACCCGCGCGCCTACGCCGTTTCGGCCTGGGCCAATGTCGACAACCTCGCCCGCGGCCGCGGCTTCGTGCTCGAGAATGAGGTCTGGGGCGGCTACATCATCCGCACCGGTTACACCAAGGCTCAGTTCGCCCCGGACACCTGGCACACCCTGCGGCTCGAGGTGGTGGGCGACACGGCCCGCGCCGAATGCGCCGGCTTCACCGTCCGCGGCCGGCACGAAAAGTACGGCCTGCCCAAGACGTCCCTCTGGCTGGGCACCGGTCAGAGCGCGCACGAGCTGCGCAACCTGCGCATCTACGCAGTGAAGCGCGCTCCGGAGCCCGCCGGCGCAGGCCCGACCAAGTGACGCCCTGCGATCGTTTCCTTTTTCATCCCCCATGCCTGCTTACGTTCCACCGGCCGAGGTCTGCTCACGCCGCACCGCCCTCGCCCACCTGCTCCGCCTCGCGGGCGGCGCCGTCCTGGCCGGCGCCGCCCTCCCCGCCCGGGCACGTCTGGCCACGCCCGGCGCCTTGCTCCTCGAGGAGGACTTCCGCACCCACGCTTCCTACACCAAGGAACGCCTGCCGGTAAAAGAGGGCTGGCAGGTCCGCGTTGCCCACGGCACCTGGACGCGCACCGACGACGGCGTGCGCGCCACCTGGCAGACCGGCCACAGCCCCGTGCTCGTGTATGAGGGGGCGTTCGGCGACGCCGTGATCGAGCTCGACTTCCGCTATCGGGTCGAGCCGGGCCGCTGGTCCGCCTGCCGCCTCTCCCCTACCAACACCCAGCTCAACCCCCGCGCCTACTCGTCGTCGGTGTGGGCCAATGTCGATTTCCGCTCCCGCGCCGCCGGACTCGTCCTGGAACAGGATCAATGGAGCCCCGGCCACATCACTCAGGTCAGCCGCGTGATGAACACCTACGCCCCCGACACCTGGCACACCTTGCGCATGGAGTTGGTCGGCAACGAGGCCCTGGCGACCTGCAACGGCAAGGAGGTGCGCGGCTCCCACGAAAAGTTCGGCCTGCCCAAGAACTCGATCTGGATCGGCACGGGCGAGAGCACGACCGAACTCCGCCGCCTGCGGGTCTACGCCGCCACCCCGGCCGCCCGCACGTGACGCCACCCGCCAGCCGGTTGCAACCGAAGGCACCGGCTTTCGCAAGAATTGGCTAGCCGGCCCGCGCCCTTCGATCTCTGTTTCACCTCATGCGTTTCCTGCCCCTCCTCCTCACCTCGGTGGTCTGCACGGCCGCCACCGCCCACGCCCAGCAATGGCGCACCGGCCAGATCGCCGACGCCTACGCCCAAAACTGCGCCAGCTGCCACGGCGCCAACATGGAAGGCGGCCAGGCGCCATCGATGCTCGACGATGTCTGGACCTACGGCGGCGATGACGAGACGATCGCCCGCATCATCCGCAACGGCGTGCCGGAAAAGGGCATGCCGCCGTGGGCGGAGAAGTTCAACGACCGCGACATCCGCGCGATGGTGATCTTCATGCGCGAGACGCGCGAGAAGTACGCGCAGGGTCAGATCAAGTTCCCTGCGCCGGCCGAGTCGATGACGGTCCAGACGCAGCTGCACGCCTACCAGCTCAACACCTGGGTCGGCGACCTCAAGGAGCCCTACTCCCTCGCCTTCCTGCCCGCCAACCGCGCCATCGTCACGGAAAAGACCGGCGGCGCCTACCTCATCGACACCGCGACCCGCGCGAAGACCGCACTCACCGGCCTGCCCGCAGTCGAGACCGGCGGCCAGGGCGGCCTCTACGACGTCGTGCCGCATCCGCAGTATGCGAGCAACGGCTGGCTCTACTTCGCCTTCGCCGACCCGCTCGACAACAAATCGCTGACCAAGATCATCCGCGGCAAACTCCAGGGCAACGCCCTCGTCGAGCAACAGACCATCTACCAGCCCAAGCCCGAGCTCTACGTGCAGGGCCGCGTGCACTGGGGCGGTCGTATCGCCTTTGACCAGGACAACTTCCTCTTCTTCACCATCGGCGAACGCGGCCAGCGTGACCACGCCCAGGAACTCGGACGCCCGAACGGCAAGGTTCACCGCCTGCACGACGACGGCCGCATCCCGGCGGACAATCCGTTCGTGAACACGCCGGGAGCCGAGGCCTCGATCTGGAGCTACGGCCACCGCAATCCCCAGGGTCTCGCCTTCGACCCGCGCAACGGCGCCCTCTACGATCTCGAACACGGTCCGCGCGGCGGCGACGAACTCAACCTCGTTGAGAAGGGCAAGAACTACGGCTGGCCGGTCATCACCTACGGCATGGAGTACAGCGGCGCGCCGATCACCGAGCTCACCCACAAGGAAGGCATGGAGCAGCCCATCACCTACTGGGTGCCGTCGCTTGGCGTCTGCGGCATGAACTTCTACACCGGTGACCTGTTCCCGCAGTGGAAGAACCACCTGTTCATGGCGTCGCTCTCCGGCCAGGAGCTGCGCCGCCTCGAGCTGAAGGACGGCAAGGTCGTCGCCCAGGAGATCATCTTCAAGAACATCGGCCGCCTGCGCCATGTGGTCACCGGTCCGGACGGCGCCCTCTACGTGATGATGCCCGACCGCGTCTCGCGCCTGGCCCCCGCCGCCCCGGGCGCCAACGGCTACTGAGCCGTTGCCTTGACCCAGGCGCGCCGCAAACCGGCGCGCCTTTTTTGCATCCAGTCCATGGATACTGCCGCCTCCGCTCCGCTCCGACGCCTCCAGGCCGGCCGGCTCGCCGTCGAAGTGCACCCCGACCGGGCTGCACTCGGCGCGGCGGCGGCCCGCTCCGTCGCGGCCGCCTTGGGCTCGATCCTGCGCACCCAGGCCGGAGCCCGGGTGATCTTCGCCTGCGCCCCTTCGCAAGACGAGTTCCTGGCCGCGCTGACCTCGCCCCCGCTCTCCGATCAAGTCGACTGGGCGCGGGTCACTGCGTTCCACATGGATGATTACGTCGGCCTCGCCGGCGATCATCCGCAGTCCTTTCGCCGTTACCTGCGCACGCATCTGCTCGAACGGGTGCCGGTGGGACGATTTCATCCCCTGCAGGCGGAATCGCCCGACCCCACCGCCGAGTGCGCCCGCTACGCCGCCCTGCTCGCCGCCGCCCCCATCGATCTCATCTGCCTCGGCATCGGCGAGAACGGACACCTTGCCTTCAACGATCCGCCAGTCGCGGATTTCGACGATCCGGCCCTGGTCAAGGTGGTCGAACTCGACGAGGCCTGCCGCCGCCAGCAGGTCAACGACGGCTGCTTTCCCACATATGAGGCCGTGCCGCGCCACGCCCTGACCTTGACCTTGCCCGTGTTTCGCGCGGCGCGCCGGCTGAGCGTCCAGGTGCCCGGTCCGCGCAAGGCGGCCGCCGTCCGCGCCACCGTGCACGACCCGACCTCAACCGCCTGCCCGGCCACCCTGCTCCGCACCCACCCGGCCGCGGTCCTCCACCTAGACCTCGACTCCGCGCGCTTGGTCTGACGCTGGCTGCCGCGACACAGCCGGCTTGCGCTCCCGGGATGTTCGATCAGTGTCCCGCCGTTGAAGTCGTTGTTCTCCCTCGCTGCATTCCTCCTGCTGGCCGTCTGGCTGCCAGCGACGAATCACTGCGTGCTGGAGGCTTCGGAGCTCATCGAAGCCCTGGTCTGCGATCACGAGGCGGCGGCGGACGACGCCTGCGACCACGACTGCTCGGCCGAGGTGTGCGAGCGCGTGGAGACCGCGTCGTTCGGCAAGGACATCAAGCTCCTCAAGGTACTGCCGCCACCGCTGGCCCTCGCGGCCTTCGCCGGTTTGCTCGCCCCGGTCGGGCCCGACCCCGCGCCCCCGCCCGCTGTCCGGACCGCCTCCCCGGAGGTTCGGCTTGTGCAGCGCACCTGGGTGTTTGCCCAACGCGCCGCCGTTCCTGCCCGCGCCCCTGCCTTCGCCGGCTGATTCGTTCCTGCGCGAACGGAGTTTCCACGGCCGCGTGCATCGTCACGCGCCTGTTTCGTCGTCGCAACCTGTGCGCCTTCCCATGTTCTCCCGCCTCTTTCTTCCGCTCGTTCTCGCCCTCCCGCTCCCCAGTCTTTTCGCCTCCGGCGCCCCGTCGCCTGCGCTGTCGCTTGACGACGTGCTCACCCGGGTGGCCGAACGTCACCCGGACCTGCTCGCCCGCCGCCACGACGTGGACGCCTCGGCTGCCCGCATCGATCAGGCAGGCACACGCCCCGATCCGACGGTCGAGTTCACCGTCGAGAATGCCCTCGGCACCGGTGCCTTCCGCGGCGTGCGTGGCGTCGAGGCCACCCTGCTCGCCAGCCAAACGCTGGAACGCGGAGGCAAACGCGAGCGCCGCACCGACCTCGCCGCCCGCGAGCGCGACGCCGAGCTCGCGGCCAGCCATGTCCTCCTCGCCGAACTCTCCGCGCACGCCGTGTCCGCTTACCTCGACGCACTCGTCGCCGTCGAACGCTCCGGCCTCGCAGCGGAGAACCTGAGCCTCGCCCGGGAAATGCTTGCCGCCGTCGAACGTCTTCACGCGGAGGGCAAGGCCCCCGCCGCCGAAATCCCCCGCGCCCGCGTCGCCTTGGTCACGGCCGAGATCGAGGTTCGCCGGGCCGAGTCAGACCTCCTCCGCACCCGCGCCTCCCTCGCCGCCGCCTGGGGCGGACCGGCCGAGGAGGTCAGCGCCCTCAGCGGCCGCCTGCGCCTGCCCGCAGACGTCCCCTCGGAGGCCGAGCTGCGGCCGGGTCTCGCCACCCATCCCCAACTTGCCTGGCACGAGGCGTGGATCGCCCGCGAAACCGCCGCGCTGGCGCTCGCCGACACGTCCACCACCGCAGACCTCACCGCCGCCGCCGGACTCCGTTACGCCCGCGAGGGCTCCGACGCCGGCTTCGTCGCCGGACTCTCAATGCCGCTGCCCAACCGCATCCGGACCCGCAGCGAAGTCCGCGCCGCCCAAGCCGGACTGGCCGCCGCCGAACAACGCCGCCGGGCCGCCGAACTCCGCCTGCAGGCGGACCTCGCCCGCGCCTGCCAGGACCTCGCCGGCTCCAGCCTCACCGTCCGTCTGCTGCGCGACGAGGCCCTGCCCGCCGCCGAACGGGCTCGCGAGGATGTCCGCCGCGCCCACGCCGAGGGTTTCCTGCCCTTCACCGACGTGCTCGAGAGCCAGCGTGCCGTGCTCGCCCTGCGCCGCGACCTGCTCGACGCCGAGGCAGCCTGCGCGACCGCCCTCGCCACCGCGGAATCCCTCGCCGACCACACCTACGCCCGCACCCGCTCCCTGCTTTCCCTGCCATGACGACCGTCCGCCTGCTTCTCCCCGCCCTTTTCGCGTTCCTCGCGGTCCACGCCTGCGCCGCCGAACGCCCGGCCACCGTCGTGCTCGACGCCGTCTCGGCGGAGAACCTACGTATCCAAACGGTCGTGACTGAACCGGTCGACTTCGAGCAGACCGTCTTCGCCCTGGGCCGCATCGCGGTCTACCCGGGCCGCCGGGTTGCGATCAGCAGCCGCGTGCCGGGCCGCGCCCTCGAGGTCGCTCTCAAGCACGACCACCCCGTCCAACAGGGCGACCGCGCCCTCGTGATCGAAAGCCGGCAGCCCGGAAACCCGCCTCCCGTCGTGCCGCTCACCGCCCCGATCTCCGGACTCGTCAGCGCCGTCCACGTCGTGCCCGGCGAACCCGTCAGCCCCGACAAAATCCTCGCCGAGATCATCGACCTGAGCGAGGTCTACGCGCTTGCCCGCGTGCCCCAACACCTCGCCGCCCGGCTGGTCAAGGGGCAGGTCGCCCGCATCACGGTGCCGGCGACCGGCGGCGAGCCCTTCCTGGCCGAACTCGAACATCTCGGAGCCGAGGCGGATCCGGAGAACGGCACCGTCGAGGCCGCTTTCCACGTCGACAATCCCCGCCTGCTCCTGCGGCCGGGCATGCGCGCCGAGTTTGCCATCGTCACCGCCCGCCGCACCGGGGTCACCGCCGTCCCACGCGAGGCCGTGCAGGGAACCGGTGCGGAACGCTTTGTCTTCGTCAAGGACTTCGAGCTGCCCCATGCCTTCGTCAAGACCCCCGTCGTGACCGGTGAAAGCAACGACCGCTTCGTCGAGATCGTGCGCGGCCTGTTCCCGGCCGACGAAGTCGTAACGCAGGGAGCCTATGCGCTCGGCTTTGCCGGCTCCGGCACCGTCTCGCTCAAGGAGGCCCTCGATGCCGCCCACGGGCACGAGCACAACGCCGACGGATCCGAGATCACCCGCAACGCGGCCGCCGCCCGGGGCGATCATCCTCACGATCACCACGGCGAGTCACCCTTTTGGAAATGGGTGAGCGCGGCTCTCTTCGCCGCATTGCTCGTGGTCGGGTTTGCTCGCACGCGTGAAACCGGAATCAGCCCCCGCTGAGACGACCGCCATGCTGAACCGTCTCATCCAAGGATCCCTGGCGAACCGGCCGCTGGTGCTGGGCCTCTCGCTGCTCCTGCTCGCCCTCGGCGTCGACGCGGCGCTCCGCCTGCCCGTCGAGGTGTTGCCGGACCTCACCAAGCCGACGGTGACGATCCTCACCGAGTCGCCCGGCCTCGCCCCGGAGGAGGTCGAAGCGCAGGTCACCCAACCGATCGAGCAGGCCCTCATGGGGGTCACCGGGCTCACGCGGCTGCGCTCGAACTCCGACGTCGCCCTCTCCCTCCTCTATGCCGAGTTCGATTGGGACACGGACATCCACCGCGCTCGCGTGCTGGTGCAGGAACGACTGCAGGCCGCCCGCGAACGTCTGCCGGAAGGCACGCAACCCTACCTCACGCCGGTCGCCTCGCTGATGGGCGAAATTCTGCTGGTGGGCGTGCGGTCCACCGTGCCGGCGGGCAACGCCGGACATCTGGAGCCGGCCGACCTCCGCACCCTCGCCGACTGGACCTTGCGTCCGCGCCTCCAGGCCATTCCTGGCGTCGCCGAGGTCCTCGCCATGGGCGGCGGCGTCCGCCGGCTCGAAGTCCGGCCCGACCCGTATCGTCTCCAGGCCTACGACGTCAGCCTCGACGAACTCGAAACCGCCGTCGCCGCCGCCGCCGGCACCACGACCGGGGGACACCTCACCACCGGACCCGCCGAGGTCATGGTGCGCAACCTCGCCATGACCACGGACCCTGTGGCCATCGGCCGTACCGTGATCAAGGTGGCGGACGGTCGACCCGTCACGGTCGCCGATGTTGCCGACGTGGGCTGGGGCCTCGAGCCGATGCGCGGCGACGCCACCGTGAGCCGTCCGCCGGAGAAGGAACCGACCTACGGCGTCATCCTGTCGGTGACCAAGGCGCCGGGTTTCGACACGCGCGACCTCACCGCCCGGATCAACGCCGCCCTCGCGGACCTGCAGCCTGGACTCCCGGCGGGAGTGGAGACCCTCGTGCTCTTTCAACAGAAGGACTTCATCGACGTCGCCATCGGCAACCTGCGGGAGGCCATCCGCGACGGCGCCATCATGGTCGTGGTCGTGCTGTTCCTCTTCCTCCTGAAGGTGCGCACGACCTTCATCACCCTCACGGCGATGCCGATGAGTTTCGCCCTGACCCTGCTGATCTTCCGCCAGCTCGACGTCTCGGTCAACGCCATGACCCTCGGCGGCCTCGCAGTCGCGATCGGCATGGTGGTCGACGACGCCATCGTCGATGTGGAGAACGTCTTCCGCCGCCTGCGCGAGAACGCCGCCCTGCCTTCGCCGCGGCCGCGGCTCGAGGTCATCGCCGCCGCTTCAGGCGAGGTGCGCAACTCCATCTTCTACGCGACGCTCCTCATCGTACTCGCGTTTGTACCGCTGCTCGGCCTGAGCGGACTGGAGGGACGGCTCTTCGCACCGATCGCAGTCGCCACCATGCTGAGCATGGCCGCATCGTTCGTCGTCTCGCTGACGCTCATTCCGGTGCTATGCTCCTTCCTGCTCCGTCCCAAGGACGGCCAGGTGCACGGCGACAGCCCCGTGGTGCGCCTGCTCAAACGCGGCCTCCGCGCCACGTTCCTTCGCCTCGCCCTCGACCGGCCCGTGCCCGTGCTGGCCGTGGTCACGGTGGGCCTCGTGGCCGCCTTGGCCTTGTATCCGGGCATGGGCAAGGACTTCCTGCCTCCCTTCCGCGAGCAGACCGCCCTGATCGCCGTGACGGCCGCTCCGGGCACGTCCCTGACCGAGATGAACCGGCTCGCCGATGCGATCGAACGCCAGTTGCTCGCCGTTCCCGAGGTAAGCCGGATTGGCCGCCGGCTCGGGCGCGCCGAACGCGGCGATCATGTCGTGCCGGTCTCGACCGCCGAATTCGACGTCGACTTCCGCTTCAACGAGGATCCGGGCGACGGTCCGCCGCCGCGCCCGCGCAGCGAGGTCATGGCCGACATCGCCCAGCGCCTGCGCACGGTGCCCGGGACCTTTGGGGTGGTCAGCGGACCGCTGGCCGACCGCATCGGCCACCTCATGAGCGGTGTCGCCGCCCCGATCGCCGTCAAAGTCTACGGGCCCGACCTCGAAACGCTGCGCCGACTCGGCACCGAGGTGCGCGACATCGCCCGCACCCTTCCGGGACTGGAGAACGCCGCCCTCGACGCCCAATCGTACATTCCCCAGATCCGCGTCGAACCCGATCGCGAACGCGCCGCGGCTCACGGCGTGGCCCCCGGCGCCCTCAACGCCCAGCTTGGCGCCCTCGTCGGGGGCAAGACCCTCGCGCACCTGCGCGACGGTGCACGCGTCGTCGACCTCGTGCTTCGTCTGCCCCCGGCGTGGCGCGAGTCGCCGGAGGCCATCGCCGCCCTCCCGGTGCGCACCCCTACCGGCGCCTGGGTGCCGGTCTCCGCCCTCGCCGATGTCCGCGAGGCGCGCGGCCCGAACGTCATCCACCGGGAGAATAACCAGCGCCGCTTCACCGTGGCGATCAAGCCGACGGCACGCGACACCGCCAGCCTGGCGGAACGCCTGCGCGACGAGGTTACGGCCCAGGTGTCGTTGCCCACCGGATACTTCATGGTCTTCGAGGGCGAGTTTCAGGCGCGCGCCGACGCGGCCCGGCGCATCCTCCTCCTCGGCACCGGTGTGCTCCTGCTCGTGGGCGTGCTGCTCTACGGCTACTTCCGCAGTGTGTTCATGGCCGTGCAGGTCCTGCTCAACATCCCCCTCGCGCTCGTCGGCGGTCTCGTCTTCACCTGGCTGAAGCTCGACAACATCAGCATCGCCACCCTCGTCGGGTTCATCGCCGTCGGCGGCATCGCCGCCCGCAACGGCATCATGATGCTCTCGCATTACCTGCACCTCATGCGCCACGAGGGCGAGGGCTTCACCCGGGCGATGGTCGAGCGCGGCACCCTCGAGCGCATGGTGCCCGTGCTGATGACCGCCCTGGTCGCGGCCATCGCCTTGATCCCGCTGATCCTTGCCGGCGACGAGCCGGGCAAGGAAATCCTCCACCCCGTCGCCGTCGTCATCGTCGGCGGCCTCATCTCCTCCACCTTGCTCGACTTCCTCGTCACGCCAGCGGTGTTCCATGCCTTCGGCCGTCGAGCGGCCGAGCGTGCCCTGGCCCGCGGCGCCTCCGCCGGTCAATGACCTCGCCTTTCCTCCCATGACTACCAAACCCAGCCTCCTCCTTGTACTCGTCTTCGCCGCATCGGTGCTCACGGCGCTCGCACATGAAAAAGCCGTCGGCGGTCCGAATGGTGGCCGTCTTCTGACCAAACTCGAACCCCACGCCGAGCTGCTGGTGCGCGAGGACCGCCGCATCCAGATCGTGTTTCTCGACGGTCAGGACAAGCCCGTCCCGGCCGCCGGCCAGACCGTGACCGTCACCACCGGCAGCCGCCTTTCCCCCACGACCCTCACCTTCGAGCGTTCGGGTGACGTGCTCGTCTCGACGCGCCCCTTGCCCGAGGGCAACAACCTCCCCGCCGTCGTGCAGATCCGCGTCAGCCCCGAGTCGTCGCCCGTGGTCGAGCGGTTCAACCTCAACCTCGCCACCTGCCCCGATTGCAGCCGGCACGAGTACGCCTGCATCTGCGACCACTGAGACCGCCCGCCGGCACCGCGCTCACCTGGCCCGCTGCGTCCACCAGAGCTCGAGGGCGCCGGCGATGAAGGCGGCCTGCTTCTCGCGCACCGCCTCCGAGAAATGCACGTGGTCGATGAAGCCGGCCGGAACAAACCGGGCGGAGAACCCGTGCAGGTCGATCACGGGCACACCTGCCTCGGCCATGACGGCGTCGGCGATCGCGTTGTAGGCCGCAACATCCGCGGCGAAGCGGTGGAAGGCCCGGCTGCGCGCGTTGTGGATCTCCGTCACCACGGGTGTCGTCCGCACCCACACCACGGCGGTTCCGGTGCGCCGGGCCTCGGCAAGGATGGCGCGCAGATTCTGGGCGTAGGCCTCGCGGTCGACCTGACGCGCGCCGGTGGTCGGATCCGTCTTGATGTCGTGCAGTCCGCAGTTGAGCAGAAGTACGTCGGCCTTGAGCGGATCGCGCGCCGCCCGGGCCCGCAGGTAGGCCAGGACCATCGAGGAATCGCCGCCATTGGCGCCCTGGGGCACATCGAGATCGTGCTCGGCCTTGGCTCCGCCTGCATCGTCGCGCTTGCGGTCGTAGGCAAAGGTGCCGGACAAGAACCCTTCCAGGTACGGGCCGTACTGGATCGAAATGCTGTCGCCGATCACGAAGAGACGCGGCAGGTCGCGCGCGAAGACAAAGCCAGGCAGGAGCAGGAAGGCCAGGACCAGGGCAACGCGGCGCATCGGCGCGGAGGAAACCATGACGCTGTGGAAGTTCGAGTCGATTATGCTGCCGCAATCCAGATGCGCGACGTCTATTCGCTCGTCATCCTGACTGGGCCCGCGTGCGCTTGAGGGGCAACCCCCTCCATGACCTCCTCCGCACCCTCCGGCCCGTGGTGGCGTTCTCTCGAGCGCAGCCACTGGCACGTCTTTATTGTCGCCTCCCTCGCGTGGCTCTTCGACTGCATGGACCAGCAGTTCTTCAACCTCGCCCGCGATGCCGCCATGGAGCACCTGCTCGGCGACAAAGCCCGCGCCACCGTGTACGGCTCCTACACGATGTCGGTCTTCCTCGTCGGCTGGGCGATCGGCGGACTCGTCTTCGGCTCGTTGGGTGACCGTTACGGCCGCGCGCGGATTCTGAGCGTGTGCGTGCTGCTCTACTCCGTCTTCACCGGACTCAGTTCGTTCTCGACCGGCTTCATCGATTTCTGCGTGTACCGTTTTCTCACCGGCCTCGGGGTCGGTGGTGTGTTCGGCCTGGCGGTGGCACTCGTGGCCGACTCCGTTCCCGACCACACCCGGGCACCGGCGCTGGGCATGCTGCAATCCCTCTCGACCTGGGGCAACGTGGGCGCGGGCCTGATCGGCATGGGCATCGGCGCGCTCGCCGCCCGTCACCTCCTGCCCTTCGGGTTGCGCGACTGGCAGGTGACGTTTCTCGTCGGCGCGATCCCGGCGTTCCTGTGCGTGTTCATCATCGGCAAGCTCAAGGAGCCGGCCAAGTGGGTCGAATCGCGCGCGAGCAGCGCCAAACGCGGCATCAAGTTCGGCTCCTACGGCAACCTGCTGAAACACCCGCGCTGGTCGAAGCACGCCTGGCTCGGCCTCATCATGTGCAGCGCCGGCATCGTGGGCCTGTGGGGCATCGGCAACTTCCATCCGCGCATCGTCGGAGCGATCATCGAGTCCCACCTCCTGTCCGCCAACCTCTCCCCCGAGGCGATGGCGAGCGAGAAGACCTACTGGCGCTCGGTCGCGCTCATGCTGCAGAACGTCGGCGGCTTCGTCGGCATGATGGTGCTGGCCAAGGTCGCCCAGGTGAAGGGCCGCCGCCTCGCCTTCGGCCTCGCGATCTGCTGCTCGTTCCTGTCGACCGTTCTCGTCTTCCGCGGCCTGCGGGAGTTCGACCAAATCTTCTGGATGATCCCGCTCATGGGCTTCGGCCAGCTTTCCGTCTTCGCGGTGTACGCGATCTACCTGCCCGAACTGTTCCCGACGAGCCTGCGCAGCACGGGCACGAGCTTCTGCTATAACTTCGGCCGCCTCGCCGCCGCGACCGCTCCGTTCACGATCAGCCAGATCACCAGCCGCCTCGGCGGCAACATCGAGGGCTTCCGCGTCGCCGGCCAGTGGGTCAGCCTCGTGCTGCTCCTCGGCCTCGTCGTCCTGCCCTTCCTGCCCGAGACCAAGGGCCAGCCCCTGCCGGAGGAATAAGCCTCCGCCGGCGTCCCACCCCGCGCCCACCGGCGCGGGGTTTTTCTTCGCTTGATTTCAAACGATCGTTTGAATTAGGGTTGGACATGGCCCGGGCCGCACGCGTTTCCGAATCCGAAGGTTCCCGCTCCGCGGCAACCCGCGAGGCGCTGCTCGACGCCGCGGAGATCCTCTTCGCCCGCGATTCCTTCGCCGGCGTTTCGTTGCGGGCCATTACCCGGAAGGCCCGGGCCAACCTCGCCGCCGTCAGTTACCACTTCGGCGGCAAGGAGGAACTGTACCGCGAAATGCTGCGGCGCCGGCTGCACCCGATCAACGCCGCCCGCCTCCGCCTCCTCGATGCGGCCCTCGCGGCGCATGCACCGCGGCCGGTGCCGCTGCAGGACTTGCTCGAGGCCTTCCTGCGTCCGGTGGCCGACTTGGTCGACGCGACCGCCCCGGCGCCGCACCCGTTCGTGCGCGTCATGGGGCGCTTCTTGCTCGAGCCGCCGGCCTTCGTCGAGGCGGTCGCTACCCGGGACTTTGCGGAGCTGGGCGAACGTTATGGCCCGCACCTGCTCGCCCAGCTTCCCCATCTCACGCCCGCCACCTTGCTGTGGCGGATGCGTTTCGTCATCGGCGCCGCCACCGCGACCTTCGGACGCATGCAGGTGATCGAACGCCGCCTCGTGGCGCTGGGCGCCCCCGTTGACGGCGCGATGCTGCTGCGCCAACTCATCGCCTTCGTCGAGGCCGGCCTGCGCGCCCCCGACCCCGCCGCCCCATGAACCGGCTCGCTCTGCGCATGCTGTTCGGCGATCGCGCCAAGTACCTGATGCTGGTCAGCGGCATCACGTTCGCGACAATTCTGATGACCCAGGGCTTCGCGCTCTTCTTCGGCATCATGTCCTGGACCTTCGCCTCCGTCCGTAATGTCCGGGCACCGGTCTGGGTCGCTGATCCCCTCGTCGAACAGGTCGGGGACAACCAGCCGTTGCGCGACATCGAGGTCCAGCGGGTGCGCTCGGTCGACGGCGTTGCCTGGGCGGTGCCACTCTTTCATCGCATGACCCAGGTCCGCCTGCCTTCCGGCGCTTCCAAGCTTGTCTCCCTCGTTGGACTCGACGCCGGCACCTTCATCGGCGCACCCACGCAGATGGTGTCCGGACGACTCGAGGATCTCCGGCTGCCCAACACCGTCATCATCGACGAGTACGGCGCACGGGTGCTCGGCGAATCCCTTGGCCGGCCGCTGCAGGTCGGCGACCACTTTGAGATCAACGATCGCGAGGCGCGAGTCGTGGGCGTTTGCCAGGCCGTGCGGTCTTTCACCGGCGGTCCCTACGTGTACACCACCTACGATCGCGCCGCGGCCGATTACACTCCGCCGCAGCGCCGGGTGCTGTCCTACGTGCTCGCCGGACCGGTTGAAGGCGTCACTGCCGGGCAACTGACCGCGCGCATCCGCACCGCCACCGGCCTCGGCGCCTTCACCGAGCGCGAACTCATGCGCGCCACCGTGATGTGGTACATCCGCAACACCGGCATCCCTTACAACGTGGGCATGATCGTCACGATCGGCTTTGTCATCGGCATCGCGGTTTCGGGACAGACCTTCTACTCCTTCGTCCTCGAAAACCTGCGGCACCTCGGAGCGCTCAAGGCCATGGGGACCGACACCTGGACGCTCTGCCGCATGCTCCTGTTGCAGGCCTTCACCGTGGGCCTGATCGGCTATGGTATCGGTCTCGCCGTGATCTCCCTCATGGGCCGGGCCGCGCTGAAACTGGGCGAAATCCCCTTCCTGCTCACCTGGCACATCCCGGTGGCCACATTCGTCGCCGTGCTCTTCATCTCCTCCCTCGCCGCGTTGATCGGCATTCTCCGCGTGGCCCGGCTCGAACCGGCCATCGTCTTCCGCAGCTAGGCCGTGAACGTTACGAACATAGCCTCCGGCTCTCCTCCGACTCCGGAACCCCCGATCGCGGTGCGCCTGCGCGGGGTGGACAAGGCTTTCGGCCCTGCGGCGGCTCGCACCATTGCCCTGCGTGGAGCCGACTTCGACGCGCGCGCCGGTGAAATGACCCTGATCGTCGGTCCGTCCGGCTGCGGCAAGACCACGCTGCTCTCGCTGCTGGCGGGCACCCTGCACGCTGACGCCGGCTCCCTTGAGGTGTTGGGCTACGATCTGACGCGCCTCAGCCAGGCCGCCCTCACCCGGTTCCGCCAACGGCATGTCGGGTTCATCTTCCAGCAGTTCAACCTCATCCCGACGCTGTCGATCTGGGAGAACGTCGCCGTGCCTTTGCTCATCCAGGGCACCCGGCACGCCCAGGCCGAGGCGGCCGCCCGCGCCTTGCTCGTCGAGGTGGGTCTCGGCGGGCGCGAGAACGAACGCCCGGGCCGTCTCTCGGGTGGGCAACAGCAGCGCGTGGCGATCGCGCGGGCGCTCGTTCACCGGCCTCCGCTCCTGATCTGCGACGAGCCGACCAGCGCCCTCGACCGCTCCAGCGGGGCGCACGTGATGGAGCTCATCAGCACCTTCGCGAAACAGCCGGACCGGTGTGTCATCGTCGTCACGCACGATCCGCGCATCTATCACCACGCCGACCGTCTCGCCGAAATGGAGGACGGCCGCGTGACCCGTGTCCTATCAACCCCCGCGGCCATCGCTGCCGCCCACCCGCCGGCCTGAACCTCACCCGCCATGTACCTTCTGCGCAAAGTCTCCCTCTGGCTCGCCCTCGCCGGCGTGCTCTCGACCGTGCAGCTCGTGCGCGTCCTCCACGCCGATTTCGTCCGTCCCCAGCCCGAGGCGCCGGTCGCCCCGCCCCCCAAACCTTCCGCCGGGCGCACGCTCGGCGCCGCCGGGCTGGTGGAGGCGCGCGAGGAGAACACCGCCGTGGGCGTACCGGTTTCCGGCCTCGTCCTCGCCGTGCAGGTCAGGCCTTGGGAGCGCGTCGTGGCCGGACAACCCTTGCTCCAACTCGACGATCGCGAGCTGCAGGCACAGCTGCCGGTCCGCGAGGCGGAGGTCGCCGTGGCCGCGGCGCGCCTGCGGCAGTTGCAAACCCGCGCGCAGCGCATCGCGGAACTGCAGGCGAGCGGCGCCGCACCCTCGGCGGACCTCGACGAGGTGCGTGACGATCTCACCGTGGCCCGCGCGCAGCTCGCCGCCGCGGAGGCGTCGGTCGGCCAGCTGCGCGCCTTGCGCGACCGGCTGACGGTGCGTGCCCCGATCGACGGCACGGTGCTGCGGGTCAACGTGCGCGCCGGCGAATTCGTGGCCGCCGGCGCCCAGCCGCCGCCCTTCATTCTTGGCGACATCTCCCGTCTGCAGGTCAGGGCCGACATCGACGAGCAGCTTGCGCCCCGCGTCGTGGCCGGTCGCAACGCCACCGGTTACCTGAAGGGCGACAGCACCCGGCCCATTCCTCTCACCTTCGTGCGGATCGAACCGGTCATCGTCCCCAAGGTTTCCCTCACCGGCGCGTCCTCCGAGCGCGTCGACACGCGCGTACTCCAGGTGATCTACGAACTCGCCGTCGATCCCGCCCGCCCCGTCTACGTCGGCCAGCAGATCGACCTCTTCATCGACGAACCCTGACCAGCCCGTCCGCCAAGCCACACCCTCGCCCCCTCGCACCGCACCTCCCTCGCCCCCGCCTCACCTACCCCAATGTTCGTAATACGAACATTGTGATTGAGAGGGAAAACGGCGCGAAATCAGGCCGATTGTTCGTAATACGAACATTGGTATGGGTGCGCGGACGCAGCGGTTCGCGAGGAGCGGAAGGGCACGCGGGAAGGCGGGCGGGGCTGGGCCGGGAGGTCGGCGGAGGCCGGCGTGGGCCCGTGGAGGTTGGCGGGGCCGGACTAGCGTCTGGCGGAGAGCGCGTGCAGCAGGACGGCGGCCGCGACGGACACGTTGAGTGACTCAACGCGGCCGCTGCCGGCGATGGTCACGTGGCGCGTGCACGCACGCGCCACCTCGGGCGACACGCCGGACTCTTCGTTGCCAAGCACCAGCGCCCAGGGCCGGCGGGGATCGGCCGCTTCACGGGGGTCGCCGCCGCGGGTGGCCGCCGCCACCACGTCGTAGCCCGCTTCCGCGAGACCGCGCGCGAATCGGGCCAGCGCGGGCACGCGCCACACCGTGACCTGCTCCAACCCGCCCTCGGCGACGCGGTGGGCCGCATCGTTGGGCACGGCCGCAGCCGGATCCGCGGGGATCACCAGATGCTCGACCCCAAAGAAAGCCGCGCTGCGCGCGATCGCGCCAAGGTTGTGCGCGTTGCCAATCCGGTCGAGCAGCAGCACGGGCACACGCGCCGCGGCCCAGCGGGCGACGTCGGCCGGTGTGGGGGCGCGCAGAGCCGGGGCGGACACGACGGCAACGATGCCGCCGTGATGCAGCGTGCCGGCGATCTTTTCCAACTCGGCCGGCGGCACGCAGCGATAGACTTTGCGCGCGGCGGCGAGCGCCTTGCACATCGCACCGACCTTGCGTCCGGTCTTCTCATCGAAAAAGAGCCGCTGGATGGACGTCGGATCGCGCTCGAAGCGGGCGCGCACCGCCGGCAGGCCGCACAGGCGCAGGTCGTCGCGGGCGCTGCTCATGGCCGGACTTCGCCGACGAGGGTGAATTCCTCGCGGTCATGATAAAGGTGCCGCACCCGCAGGCCGGTCACATGCCGCCGGAAAGGCGAATCTGCCGCGAGCACTTCGCGCAACAACGCCACCGGCGCAACCCGGCCGAACTTCAGGATGACCACGAAGCGCCGGCACCAGCCGCGCTCCAGCCACGGTCGCACCAGATCGTTGATCACATGGTGCGGATCCTCGACGAGGTCGCAGAAGAGCCAGTCGACCGGCGCCGGCGGTTCGTATCGAAAGGCGTCCTCACGCCGATGCTCGATGAGCGGATGGTGGAGCGCCCCGCCCTTGAGCGGACCGTTGTCGACCGCAACCACCCGAGCGCCCCGCTTCGCCGCGCTGTAACTCCAGCCCCCCGGTGCCGCCCCCAGATCGACCACCGTCTCGCCGGCCACGGGTTCCCGTCCGAGGACCGCGTAGGCTTCCTCGACCTTGAGGTAACTGCGCGAAGGCGCGAGGTCGTCGTCGGCCATGCGGCGCTGTCCGCCAAAACGGCAGGCGCGCGCAACAAACATGCGCTTGAAATCGACGAACAGCACAAAGAGGCCGCGGGCGTCGACCACGCCGCGCGGCGCCTCGGCCGTCGCCAGCCGCGCGACCCGCGACAGGCGCTTCTTCAGCGTTTCCATGAACGCCTTCTCCACTCCGTCCATGCGCCGTCCGAGGCCGTCGAGCCCGCCGGCGGCCTGGAACAGGCAAGGCCAGGGCGCCTCGAAGCGCTCAGTGCGGATCGACGCGAGAAAATGATCGGCCAGACGTCCGGCCAGCTGGTTGACCGAATCCCCGGTGAGCTCAACTTCGTCCGCGAGCAGGGCGTGGGCAAAACAGAGCTCGGGCACGGTCGCGACGTCACCATCGGCCCGCACCCAGCCTTCGCCGCGCTCGGACACCGTCCGGCCATGCCCGCGCAACTCCTCGATGAGCAGGTCTTCGAATCCAGGCTGACAGCGGACGATCATCGGCCGGAGGGTGGCGCGGCGCCGCAGGGGCGCGAGGCAAAATCAGGCGGGCGGAAACCGCCTTCGCGTCTCCGCCCGCCGCCGGACTCAGAGCCGGTGCAAATGGAAACCGCCGTCGACGTCGAAGACGGCTCCGGTGGAAAATGGGAACCGGTCCTCCGCGATGGCCCGGACCGCGCGGCCGATGTCCTGCGGCACGCCCCAGCGGCGGATCGGCGTGATGCCGCGTTCGTCGTGGATGATGAGCTTGTCGTATTTCTCCTTCACGGCGCCGGTCATGTCGGTGGCGATCACGCCCGGGCGGATCTCGTACACGTTGATGCCATCGTTCGCGAGGCGGTCGGCGAAGAGCTTGGTCATCATGGCGAGGCCGGCCTTCACCATGCAGTAATCGCCGCGGTTGATCGACGCGGTGTAGACGGAGATCGAGGTGATGTTGACCACGCGGCCCCGGAAACCCTCGGCGTCGGGCGCCTGCTTGAGCATCTGCTTCGCAACCAGCTGGGTGAGGAAATAGGGGCCCTTGAGGTTGATGTTGTAGAGCCGGTCGAAGCTTTCCTCGCCGGCATCGAGCAGGTCGGCGCGGACCTTCGGAGCGACGCCGGCGTTGTTCACGAGCAGGTCGATCCGGCCAAACTTCGCCACGGTCTCGGCAACCAGCCGCTCGCGGTCCGCGGCGACCGCAACATCGCCCTGCACGATGAACCCGTCACCGCCAGCCGCTCGGACGAGGCCCAGCGCCTCCGCGGCCGCCTCGGCGTTGCCGGCGTAGTTGATGGCGATGCTCCAGCCCGCCTGGGCGAGCTCGATCGCGATACCGCGGCCGATGCCGCGCGATGCACCTGTGACGAGGGCGAATTTCTTGGACATGGTTCGCCGAGCCAACACCGCCCCACCACCGCTTCAAATTCATTTTCGCCCGACCGTCCGATCGGCGCGCTGCGACCGGCTCAGCCGCGAAGGCTCACCCCATGGCCCGCGGCGACGCCGGCCACCGACAGCCGGCCGCCGTCGAGGGTGTACCCACCAGCGAAGGGGTTCTCCGCGAGGAAGAGGGGCGTATCGAGATCGGCGTACGTGAAGCCACCCTGCCCGGCCGCAAAACACGCCGCGGCGGTCATGCCGAGGATCGACTCAACGTTGCCGCCGATCATCAGACCGAGCCCGGTGCGCTTCGCGATCCCGACGATGTCCAGCGCCGCGGCCACGCCCGCCTTCATGAGTTTCACATTGATCACCTGCGCCGCACCGGCGTGCGCGATGCGGAGGGCGTCCGCCGGCGTGACCACGCTTTCGTCGGCACACACCGTCCAGCCGGTTTCCGCTCCCAGCGCGCCGAGGCCGGCGAGGTCGTCCTTGGCCAGCCATTGCTCGAGCAGGACGGGGGCAATGTCCCGGGCGCGCAGGCCGGCTGCCAGTTCGCGCGCTTCGGCGCGGGTCAGTCCCGCATTGCCGTCCAGAATCAGCGGGGCGTCCGGCGCCACCTCGTGGATCGCCGCCACGCGCGCCAGGTCGTGGGCGGGACCGGCCGGACCGCCGATCTTCACCTTGATCAGGCGAATGCCGCGCCGACGGATGTCGCGCGCCGCCTCTTCTGCGGCGGCAACGGTGCCGGTCGTCACGGTCATGTCGGTTTCCAACTCCGTGCCCGCCCCGCCAAAGACCTGCCAAAGCGGCTGCCCGCGCCGCCGCGCAAGGGCGTCGAGCAGCGCGAGTTCGAAGCCCGCCTGGGCCGAGCCGCACGCCGATCCGCCGGTCTCGCGCACCCGGCGGGCATGTTCCCGCCAGTCATCTGCAGCGAAGCCCACGACGTGCGCCCGCGCCCGGCGCAGCGTTTCGAGGGCCAGGGCCTGCGTCTCGCCGTTGTAGGCCGGCAAGGGCGCGGCCTCGCCATACCCGGCCGTGCCGTCATCCAACGTGACCTTGACCAACACGTTGCGCGCCACCGCCTGCGAACCGCCGGAGATCCCGAAGGGCGCATGCAACCGCAAGTCGAGCGGGGTCGCCTCCAGCGCGGTGAGCACGATGCGGTCTTTCACAGGCGGCAGCAGAAGACAGGGGCCGGCCCCATGCAACCATCGTCGCCGCCCGGGCGTATCCTCTGCATGTCCCCGCTGCTCCTGCGCCTGATGCTGTCCTGGGTTGTCCTCACGCCCGCCATCCTGCGCGCCCTTCCCACCGCCGAGGCGCTGATCAACGAAGGGCTGGCCGCCGAGGAGAAACTCGACACGCGCACCGCCCTGGAGCGGTTTAAAGAGGCGGACCGTTTGCGGCCCGACGATGCCTTCATTCTGCAAAAGATCGCCCGTCATTATTCCGACTCGGTGGTCGACGCCGGCTCTGCGGAGGAGAAGCGGCGTCTCGCGCAACGCGCCCTCGACTACGCCGAACGGGCCTTTGCGCTCAATCCGCGCGATCCCGAGATCGTGCTCTCCCTCGCCATCTGCCACGGCAAGCTCGCGGTCTACAGCGACACGCGCACCAAGATCAAATACTCGCGGCTGGTGAAGGAGCAGGCCGAACAGGCCCTGGCCCTCGACGACACCTACGATTGGGCGCACCACGTGCTCGGACGCTGGCACTACGAGGTGTCCTCTCTCGGCGCCACCACCCGGTTCTTCGTTTCGCTCATCTACGGCGGACTGCCTGACGCCTCGGCCGAGGCGGCGATCCGCCATCTCGAACGCGCGGTCGCGCTCGCTCCCGACACGCTCGCCCACCACCTCGAACTCGGTTTCGCCTACCTCGCGGCGGGCCGCACCGGCGACGCGCGTCAGGCCTTTGAACGCGGCCTCGCGCTGCCGCCACGGGAGAAGCACGACGTGAGCGCCCGGGAGCGCGCCGAGCAGGCGTTGCGTCAGCTCGGCTAGGCGTTCACCCAAGCAGCCGCAGCATCGCCTCGTGGCGGTAGGCGAAGATGCGCTCGACCCGGGGCCGCACAAACAGCCGGTTGACGAGACGGCCGCCCGGAACGGCATACGCCACATGATCGCGGCACAACGTGCCGTCCGGGCGCGTTTCGAACGTATGGGTGTGGATCCATTGACGGTACGGTCCGCTCTGCTGCGTATCCACAAACCGGTGCGGCGGCTCCCACGTGGTGATCTTCGTCCGCCACCGGAAGGGTACGCCGTGCAGCTTCAGCCGGTAATCGATGATCGTGCCGGGATGCATCGCGATCGGCGCCGGCGTGAGAATCTGGAAATCCAGCCACGGAGGCGTGATTTGCTGCAGGTTGTGCGCATCGCCAAAGAAGGCGAACACCGCGTCGATCGGACGCGGCAGCAGCAGTTCGGTGCGGAAGTCGAAGACGGTCATGCAGGGGCGCGGACGCGCCGGGAAGGGTACGGACCGCCGCCCGTTCCGGATGCCGCTCGCCTTCCCGAGCGCATCCTGCCTGCATGAGGCCGCCTTCCTGCCATGGACAGCCTGCCGCCCCCCGCCTGCCTGCAGTGCGGAACCTGCTGTTATTCCCAGCTCGAAACCTACGTGCGGGTCACGGGTGCGGACTGGCTCCGGCTCGGTGGCCATGCCGATCGCGTGGCGCACTTCATCGGCCATCGCGCGTACATGCGCATGTCCGACGGTCACTGCGCGGCGCTCCAGCCGGACACAGCGAACGGCACCTACCGGTGCTCGGTGTACGACGTGCGGCCGCAGACCTGCCGCGATCTGGAACGCGGTTCGCCCGCATGCCTCGCGGAATGGACGCTGAAGGGCGAACGGCCGCGCGCGTCCGTCGGTTCAGCGACCTGACCCCGGGGCCCGTGGCCACCGCCGGGCGGGCGCCTCCGGCGTCAGCAGCCGCTCGCGCACCGTCCGATAGTGCGTGCGCCCGACCGGAATCACATCGCCGGTCGAGAGCTCGAGGGCGTAGTGCCCCGCCCCGCGGGCGCGGATCCGGCGCACCAGGCTGAGGCGCACGAGGTAGGATTTGTGCACCCGGGAGAAATCGCCCGGCAGCCGTGCCGCCAGCCGCGTGAGCGAGGCGTCATGCAGCTCCCGCCGCCCGTCGCGCAACACCATCTCGGCATAGTTGTCCGCCCCCTGCACATAGAGCAGATCCGACACCGGAACGAGCTCGATGCGGCCGGCCTTGCGCACGGCGAGGCGGGGTGAAAGCGCGGCCTCGGCCCCGCCGCGGGCCCGGGCAAGCGCGCGGGCGAACCGGTCGCGTTCCAGCGGACGCACGACGAAGTCCGCCACGCCACACTCGAAGGCGCGCACCGCCACGCCGGGATCGTCCGCCACCACGACCGTGCGGCCGGCCTCCCGCGGCCGGTCCGCCAGCCAGTCGAGGCCGGCGCGGCCAGGCTCGACCACCAGCAAGTCCGCCGGATTGGCGTCCAGCCATGCGGAGGGATTCTTGTATCCATCGGCGCAGTACACCGAGATTTTCGAGGGTCCGAGGACTTCGTGCACCAGGCGCTCGAGCGACAGACTGGCGGGGGCGTGATCGACGATCAGGAGAATGTTCATGGCGAGGAGGCGGAAAGGAAGGTGAGGCCGGTGGCGCACGCGAAGGGTGGCCACGTGCCCAAGACAACCCGCCGGACCCGCGAAAGGTTACAGGCCGCGGGCGGAAATCAGCCGTTGGCCGGCTTTTCTCGCCGTTCACCCGGACCGCTGTCACCGCCGCGTTGCCGGCCGGTTCCTGCTCCCGACCGACGGCCCTTACGGCAGCCCGGCTCTCTCTTCCTTAAACTCATCACCATGAAAGCCACCCTCCTCCTCCCCGTCCTCCTCGCCGGCGCCTCGCTCGCCGTTCTTTCCGGTTGCAGCTCCGCCGGAGCCGCCCGCACCGCCTCCCACCACGCCAACAGCGTCGGCCTCCCGCTGACCGAAACCCCGGCCAGCCTCGATCCCGCCGGATGGACGCTCCAGTTGCACCCGGGCAACACCCGCGACGCCGTGCTCACTCAGCTGGGCCTGCCCCAGGCGGCGATCGGCGAGGACATCTGGATCTACGGCCACGTCCAGTCGCCTGATCGCGAGATGCGCGCCCTCGGCTACGACACGCTCGTCGTCGCGTTCGCCGAAGACCGCATCAGCCGTCTCCGCCTCGTCAACGGACGGGAGGTGCAGGCGCTGCTCGCGCACCACGCCGGCGACAACCCCGCCGTCCGCACCGTCGTCGCTGCGAAGGAGTGAGCACGGGGCCGCGACCGCGCATTCGCGGTTGCCCCGTCCGCGGAATGCGACCAACTGTGACCGTTTCAGTCACGTGTCCCGATTGTTCTCATTCTGCACTTCATGAGCAAAAAACGTTACGTCTTCGTCGGCACCGGCGGTCGCGCCGTCTCGTTTCTCGAACCGATGGTCACGACCTACCGTGACCACAACGAGTTGCTCGCGCTCTGCGATGTGAGCGCCACGCGCATGGCGTACTACAACGAGCGCCTCGCCGGGTGGGGCCACCCGACGGTCCCGGCCTGGCCGGCGGAGCGCTTTGACGAGATGGTGCGCACGCTCAAGCCCGACGTCGTGTTCGTTTGCACGAAGGACTCCACCCATCACGACTACATCGTGCGCGCGCTGCGCGCCGGCTGCGATGTCGTGACGGAGAAGCCGATGACGATCGACGACGCCAAGTGCCGGCTCATCCTCGACACGGTGCGCGAGACCGGCCGGCGCGTGCGCGTGGCCTTCAACTACCGCTGGGGCGCCTACCGCACCAAGGTGAAGCAGCTCATTTCCTCGGGCGTCATCGGCGACGTGAAGTCGGTCAACCTGGAGTACCTGCTCGATACGAGTCACGGCGCCGACTACTTCCGCCGCTGGCATGCGCGGATGGAGGACTCCGGCAGCCTGCTCGTGCACAAGTCGACCCACCACTTCGACCTCGTCAACTGGTGGATCGACGCGATCCCCCGGCAGGTCTTCGCCTACGGCGACCTCGCCTTCTACGGCCGGGAAAACGCCCTGCGGCGCGGCGACACGGCCCTGACCGCCTACGACCGCTACACCGGGACCGCCTCGGAGCAGGATCCCTTCCGGCTCGATCTCACCTCCACCGAGACCTTCCGTCGCCTCTACCTCGAGGCCGAGAAGGACTCCGGCTACATCCGCGACAAGAACGTCTTCCGGCCCGACATCACCATCCACGATTCGCTCTCGCTCAACGTGCGCTACCGTACGGGCGCGGTGCTCACCTACGCGCTGACCTGCTTCAGCCCGCGCGAGGGCATGCGCGTAGCCTTCAACGGCGACCGCGGCCGCATCGAATACTCTGAGTTCACCGGCTCCCATCTCAATCGCGGGGTGACGAGTGGCGAATTCAAGACGGAGGACGTGCCCGGGGCGGAAGCGGAGGGCGAGTGGATCCGCGTGTATCCGCATTTCAAGCCGTCGTACCTCGTGCCCGTGCCGCCCGTGAGCGGTCCCCACGGCGGCGCCGACATCGTGCTCAACGAGCAGATCTTCTCCCCCACGCCGCCGCCGGACACGTGGAAGTGCACGGCCGGACACGAGCAGGGCGCCGCCTCGATCCTCGTCGGCATCGCGGGCGTCAAGTCGATTGCCACCAACGCGCCGGTGAACATCACCGACCTCGTGCCGCTGCGTCCGGACGCGACGCGGTTGAGCGAGCTCGTGTGAGCTTTGGGCGGGCGGATACTTTTAGCCCGCAAACTTCACGACCCAAACCCAGCCAAGACCGGTTTCACAGAGAACACCGAGCTCCGTGTTCTCTGTGACCTAAGAAAAATCAAGGTCGAAGAGGTGAACTATGCAGGTTCGCCTCCTTCGGAGGCCAGGTCCGTCCGGTTCGGAGTTCCCAGATCCGAACGATCGGTCCGATGACCGATTTTTCCGGAATCAACGACACCGGCCGGCCTACCGCTGCTCGGCCTGGAGGTTGCGGATGAACACCTCGGCTTCGCGGATGGAGACATTCATGTCCGCGATTAGGCGCTCGATGTCGGCCTGCAGCGTGCGGTTGGTGCCTTCAAGTGACGCGAGCGCCCGCGCGTTGAGGTTGTGTTTGAGAAACAGCACCTGGTCGCGGAACGTGGCCAGCACGGGATCCATGCGCGACGCCGCGCGGCGCATGATGACGATGAGCTCGTCGTAACGCACGCGGGTCGCGTCGAGCTGGCGCTGGCTCTCGGCCCGCAGCGCCGGATTGGAGTACTGGGACAGCTCCTGGCGCCACTCGCGGAACAGGGCCTCGGCCACGCTCTCCACCGAGTCGATGCGCGACCGGACCTCCTTGGCGCGGTCCTCGCTGCGCTTGTACTCGCGGTCCAGCTCCTCGTACTTCTGCTGCAGGGCCCCGCCTTGGAAGCGCGAGATCTCGATGAACTTCGTGAGCGCCGATGCAAACTGGTCCTTGGCCTCGGCCTGGGCCTTGCGCGTATCGATCACCCGCTCGACCAGGATGTCGCGCTTGGCGTAACCGAACTTCTCCATCGCCGCGTAATACGGGGTGGAGCATCCGGCGAGGACGAGGGCACAGGCAGCGAGGCAGGAGGCGAGCGGACGGTTCATGATCGTGCAGCCTGAGCGAACGCAGGCGGACGGTCAATCGGGGTGGCAGAGCAGCGCAGCCGCTCCATGGGTTACCTTGCACCAGCGCGACACGCCCGGCGAAAGCCGTATTGCCGGTCCCTTACTCGGACTTGTCCGCCGGCAATCGGCGAATCCGCTCCGCCAGTGGAGGGTGGGTCGAGAAGACGGCCTTGGCCTCGGCACCCTTGCGGGTCTGGAGTCGGGTCAGCACCTGGCGCAGGGCACCGGGTGCATAGCCGGTGGTCACGGCGAGCTGCCGGCCAAGACGGTCGGCGGCGTATTCCGTCTGGGGATCGAAGCCTTTCTCGAAGAGCGCCCGCATCATCTCCTCAATGCTGAGGTCGAACTGGCGCAGCTGGGCCTCGGTCTGCCGGAAATCGCTGCTGCGCTGCGCGAAATCGCCGGCCCCGGCGAGCAGTTCGCCGCGCTCGATGATCTTGAGCGCGTGGCGCTCGGTGATGTGCGCGATCTCGTGGGCCAGCACCGCGGCGAGCGCGTCATCGCTGTCCCCCACAAGGTCGTAAAGCCCCTGGGTAATGAACACGGACCCGCCCGGGGCGGAGAACGCATTGACCGTGTCGGAGGCCAGCACGCCGAACCGCCAGTCGAGCGCCGGCCGCTTCGAATAGTGGGCCAGCGCCTTGCCGACGAGATTCACGCGCTTCGTCACGGCCTCGTCGCGGACCACGCCGCCGTAGCGGGCGATGACTTCGACCGCGACGGAGTCACCGAGGGTGTTCTCCTCCTCGATGCCGATGCCGGCCACGCCCTTGGCCACCTTGGCGGCACTATCGGCGGTGTCCTTGACCTTGGTCGCGGTCTCCTTGGCCTTTTGCAGGGTCTCGTTGATCTTGCCGAAATTGAACTGGGCCGCGAGCGGGACGACGGCCACGCCCGCGAGTCCGATTAAGAGGAAGGCGGTACGCGGGTTCATTGGTATTCCCCCTTCTTTTCGGCAGCGAGGAAGGCTTGGACGTCCTCCGGCGTGACGGCCGCGGCCTGTTCCGCGAGCCACTCGAGGTCGGCGGACGCGTTGGCCGAGCCCTTGCGCTCTGCATACTCCTTGGTCGCCGGCGCGAGCGGCCGGGCGGCCGCCGTCGCGGTCGTCTGCGCTGCCTCCACCGGCAGACCATCAAGCCCGCGCACCTCGGAAGGTTTCTCCTCCGCCAGGTTGCCGGCGAAGACCCAGCCGGATTGATCGCCGTGGCGAACCTTCAGCCAGGCGCCACGCACCTCCTCGATCGCGACGGTTTGGGCGTAGCCGACCTTGCCGGTCGGTTCGGCCAGGCTGCGGGGTTCTGCGCGGAGCAGCGTTTCGACCCGCTTGGTGAAGGCCTGACCCCCGCGCGCAAACGCGCCGAAGGCCGCCGCAGCCGTGAGCACGCTCACGACAAGAAGAAGAGGCAGGGAGGGTTTCATTTGGATTCCAGCGTGAGCACGGGTTCCCAATCGGGAGACGGCGGAGTGTGGGCGAGGCGCAAGGCGTCTGCAAGCAACGCCTCGGTCATCCGATCACCCGGCATCCGGCGCGCCGCCTCTGCCAAACCCGCCGCGGCGTCGGCGAACCGGCGCGCCACGTAGGCGGCATAGGCCGGACGATAGGCGGCAAGAAAGGCCTCCTGCTCCGGTGTCAGCTGTCCGGGCACCCCAACCAGTTCGCTCACCTCGACGGCCCGCTGCTTGCCCTTCACCCGCAGGCGGGTGAGCGGACGCAGGACAAGCGCGTCGCCGATGCGCCGAGCCGTCTCCTCGCCCACGAGGATGGCGGTGCCGAACTCCTTGTTTGCGCCTTCGAGGCGGGAGGCGAGGTTCACCGCATCGCCGAGGACGGTGTAGTTGCGTTTCCGCTCCGAGCCGAGGTTGCCCACGATCATCTCGCCGCTGTTCAGGCCGATGCGCATGCGCAGGGTACGGCCGTAGCGGACGGACAACTCCTCATTGAGCCGGGTCAGCACCGCCTGCGCCGCGAGCGCGGCACGGCCTGCGGCCACGGCATGATCCGGCAGCCGCTGGGGCGCCCCGAACACCGCCATGACGGCGTCGCCGATGTACTTGTCGATGTAGGCGCCGTGCGCGAGCAGGCAGTCGCTCGTCTCCTCGAGGTAGCGGTTGATCAACCCGAGCAACGCCTCGGGCGACACCTGCTCCGACAGGTCCGTGAACCCGGCGAGGTCGCAGAAGAAGACGGTCGCCTCGCGCTTCTCCCCACCGAGCCGGATGGCCTGGGGATCACGCACGAGTTGCTCGACCACCCCCGGATCGACGTAGCTGCCGAACATCGCCTGCACCTCGCGACGACGACGCTGCTCCGTGAGAAAGCCGTCGGCTACGACGCCGAGCAGGCCGAACACGGTCGCCACGACCGGCGTCGCCGGGGCGAAGTAGAAGCCGGCGCTCAGGCCCGCGTAGGCCAGGCCCACGAACACCCCGAGCAGGCCGAACGCCAGGTGTCCCGCCCGCTGCGGACCGCGCCACGCGAACAATCCGATCACTGACAGGCCGGCCACCAGCGTGAACACCGGCGGCCAGGCGGCAATGAAGCCGCCCGTCACGAGATTACCCCACGCCGTCCAGTGCAACAGCACCCCCGGCTCCACGTCGCCCACCGGAATCGGTTTCACATCGAACGTACCGCTCGCGTTGGCGCCCACAAACACCGTGCGGCCTCGCACGGCCGCGAAGGCCTCGCCGACCAGCGCCGGCTCGCCCGCCAGCGCGACCGCGATCTCGTCGGGCCGAAACTCCGGCGCCGCCGCCTCGAGCCGCTCATACAAACCGAGTCCGGCCACCAAGAACGGCGCCGCCGACAACACCGGCACTCCGCCCGTGCGCACCTGCTCGAGGCCGCCATACCAGCGCACGAGACCACCGGCCGCGTCCGCCCGGCCAGCCGCGACCGCGGCGAGCGACGCTTCCGCATCGTAACGCCGCGCGACGCCGTCGGCGTCCGCCATGAACTCCACCCGGCCTGATCGCGGGGTCGTGAAGAACGCTGGATGACGGGCGCGGTAGTCCGGCGACCAGATGACCGGCTCCCGTTCCGCGGTGCGCGCCAAGACGACCGAAGGCACCGCCGCCGCCACCGCCGCGAGCATCAGGTCCTGCTCGGCCGCGTCCGACTGCTCGAAGAAGGTGAAATCCATCACGATCCTCGCCGCGCCGGCGCGGTCGAGGGCGGCGATCAGGCCGGCAAAGGCCGCCCGCGGGAAGGGCCAGCGCATCGCATAGGGTTCCCGGCCGAGGACGGTGAGCGACGCCTCGTCGACGAGGACGAGCGCCGACTCCGACGGCGGCGCCGGTTTCACCCATGGTCGCCGGCTGGCCGCATCGAAGAACGCCCGGTCCAGCGCGTCGCGCGCCGGCGTGAGGTGAAACACCGCGGTCGCCACAACCACCGGCACCAGCCAGAGCCAGCGGGTCAACACAGTGCTGCGGTTCGGGGCCGTCACGGGAAGTGCGGCGATGCAGGCAGACGGACGGTGAGCGAGCAAGCCCGCGCGCCGCTTGTCACTTCGTCCGCGATCCGACCGCACGGGCGATCGCTTTGACGGCCGAGTTGAGCGTGCGCGGCGGCGTAGCGTCCGATGCCGCGATTACCTTCTCACGCTTCTCCGCATCCATGAAGCCGGCCCAGCCTTCTAGGATCTCCCAGTGTCCAGCCAGATCCGGGCGCGAACGGACTTCCTTCCACCCTTCGGGCCACAACGCGGTCGCCTGCAGAAATCCCCCGCACCACTCGATCGACACCATCGCGGCCGCAGCTGCCTCGGCGTCTCCCTCGGGAAGGTCGTCTGCCCACAAATCGATCACCGACGATTCCGGCGGTGCATCGGGAGCGAGCACCTCGTCGAGCCCTGCGACCCACTCGTTCCAATACGCAAAGAGCGTCTCGTGAAAATACTTCGCCTCCTCGGCACTTTCCCACCTGCGTCCCTGCTCCCCCCAAATGGCTTTCCCAACTTCAAGGGGAGAGACGGGCTTCGGACTAATCAACATGGCTGTAATCAGGCCATTGACCCAAAAGAACCGCGGCACGTCGTCCGGTTCGTCCTCGAGAAACTCCATCAAATCCCGACGCGAATCCACCCCTTCGGTCTCGTCATCGTCGTCGTAGTCGTCGGACACCTCGTACGTGAAACCGTCCGGACCAAACCGCGCCTCGAGCATTCCGAGAACCCGCTCGACCCGATCCACCGAGTCGTCCGACCCTTTGATGAAACACGGCTTTCCGTCGCGACCGAAGGTAAAGGTACGATCGCACGTCGACGCATCGATACCGGAAAGCACCTTGCGCGCCTTCCGGTAGTCGCGATGCGGCGCGAAACCGAGCGATTCGGCGTAAGCAACGGCTCCTTCGATCATTTTCTTTGCCGCCGCCGGTTCGAAGGGGTGTTTGAACTCGGGCGGATAGCGATGATCGAAGAACTCACGGAACTCGGCCGGGGATCCACCCAACTCGCAGATCACGTCTTTCACGCCGAGGCAGTAGAGGTCCACCAAGAAGACGGCGTGATCGACCGAGCCGTCAGGCCGATGGCGCGCCACGAAGACATTCGCCATGCCCTGCATTTCCCACCCCGCCTGAATGTAGGCTTCGTATCTCGACATGCCCGAAGTATGGCCGAGACCGCCTTCCCTCGACAAGTGCAAGAAGCCGCGTGTCGACGGCGAAAAGCCTTCGGGGGTGGCTGAAACCTCCACAGGCGTTTGAACGTGTCGTGGCCCCCTTTAGGGCGTGTCGCAGGCCCCCCTCAGAACACCTGCTCGTCGAGCAGGGCGAAGAGTTCGGCTTCCGTGATGCGCTTCTGCTGCATGCTGTCGCGGTCGCGCAGGGTTACGGTTCCGTCCTTCTCGATCGTCTCGAAGTCAATCGTCACGCACCACGGCGTGCCGATCTCGTCCTGGCGGCGATAGCGGCGGCCGATCGCGCCGGCCTCGTCGTAGAAGGCGGCGTACTTCCGCTTGATCTTCGCGTAGAGGGCCTGCGCGCGGGCGACGAGCTCGGGCTTGTTCTTGAGCAGCGGGAGCACGGCGACCTTGACCGGGGCGATGCGCGGCGAGAGCCGGAGCACGGTGCGCTTCTCGACGTTGCCCTTGTCGTCCTTGACCTCCTCCTCCGCATAGCCGGCGCACAGGACGGCGAGGAAGATGCGGTCGAGGCCGACGGCCGGCTCGATGACGTGCGGGACAAACTTCTTCTTGGTGGCCTCGTCGAAGATGTCCTGCGGCTTACCGCTGGCATTGGCGTGCTGCGTGAGGTCGTAGTTTCCGCGCGCGGCGATGCCCCAGAGCTCCTGCACCCCGAAGGGGTACTTGAACATGATGTCCGTCGTGCCCTTCGAGTAGAACGCGAGCTTCTCCTTGAGGTGGTCGTACTCGGAGAGGTGCGAATCCGGCAGGCCAATGCTCTTCAGCCAGTCCTTGCACCAGTCGATCCAGTAGCGGTGCCACTTGGCCCAGTCGTCGTCCTCATGGATGAAGAATTCCATCTCCATCTGCTCGAACTCGCGCGAGCGGAAGATGAAGTTGCGCGGCGTGATCTCGTTGCGGAAGGATTTTCCGGTCTGGGCGATGCCGAAGGGCAGCTTGACGCGGCCGGTGTCCACGACGGCCTTGAAGTCGACGAACATGCCCTGGGCTGTCTCCGGGCGCAGGTAGGCGATGGCCGAGGCGTCGCGCATCGCGCCGACGTGGGTCTCGAACATCATGTTGAACGCGCGGGGCGGCGTGAGGCTGCCCGGCTCGCCGGTGGCAGGCGACGGAATCAGCGGAATCTCATCGGGCTGCGCCTCGGTCATGTCCTTGGCGACGACCGGCGCGAGCTGGCCCTGGATGGCCTTCTTGCGCTTGAAGCTTTCCGCGGCGGCCTGGAGGTCACCGGCGGTGTTGTCGCTCTCCAGCGCCGAAACGTAACCGACCGTGCGGCCGTCGACGATGACGGCGGCGAAGAACAGCTGGTCCGCGCGGTAGCGCTGCTTGCTCGTCTTGCAGTCCACCAACGGATCGGTGAAGCCCGCCACGTGGCCGGACGCCTCCCAGACCTTCGGGTGCATGATGATGGAGGTCTCGACGCCCACCACGTCATCGCGGCGGCGCACCATGTCGTTCCACCAGCAGTCGCGGATGTTCTTCTTCAGCTCCACGCCCAGCGGACCGTAATCGAAGAACCCGTTGATACCCCCGTAGATCTCGGAGGACGGGAACACGAAGCCGCGACGTTTCGCGAGCGAGACGACGGCTTCCATCAAGTTTTCGGGAGCGGACGGCGTGGACATAAGGGACATGGCATAGCGAGGCCACCGGGGGGCGGTCAATAGCCCGGGTGGCCCTCCTAAATCGTTCTCGTAATCTTAATCGTTCTCGTTCTCTCGGTTTTGAGAACGAGAACGAGAACGAGAACGAGAACGAGAACGAGAACGAGAACGAGAACGAGAAAGACGAAAGAGAAAGAGCCGGACGGGCGGCTTTACCCCGAGGCCATCTCCCCGCACCTTCGCCCCCACGATGTCCGACGAACTCTGGCTCTGGGCGGTGCGCGCGGCGGGGGTGTTTCACTTCGTCACGCTCGCGCTGGCGTGGCGGACGCCCATTCCGCCCCACTGGGAAGCGACCCTCGCCACGCTGCCTGAACTTCACCGGCGGTTCTCCGTCGCGCAAAACCTCGCAATCGGCGGGGTGATCGCCTTCTGCGGCGTGCTCTGCCTCGGTTTCGCCCCGGTGCTGCTCGATGGTTCGCCCGCGGCCCGGTTACTCAACGGCGGGATCGCGCTGTGGTGGGGCGTTCGCCTTGGCGTCCTACCTTTCCTCAAGGTCAGTCCAGCCCTCACCACGCCGGCCTTGAAGGCAGGGTTCGTTCTGCTCCACCTCCAGTGTGCGCTCTTCGCCGTCGCCTTTGCCTGGCTGGCCCTACGTTAGCCCCCGCGGCGCTCAATCCGCCGGCACGAGACGCATGATCCGCCCCGGCCCCTCGAACGCCACATAGATATACCCGTCCGGGCCACTGATCACATCGCGGATCCGGCCGATGTTCTTGAACAGCACCTCCTGGTGCACCACCCGCTCGCCCTCGATCACCACCCGGCGCAGTTCCTGCCGTGCCAGCGCGCCCACGAAGAGGTGGTTGCGCCACCGGGGAAAGGCGTCGCCGCGGTAGAACGCGATGCCGCTGACCGCAATCGACGGCGTCCAGTGGATCACCGGCTGCTCCATGCCCTCCTGCGCCGTGCGATCAGTGACTGGCGTGCCGTTGTAATTCATTCCGTAGGTGATGACCGGCCAGCCGTAGTTGCGGCCGCGTTCCACCCGGTTGAGTTCATCGCCGCCGCGCGGACCGTGCTCGGTCGCCCAAAGCGCGCCGGTCTCCGGGTGGCGGTCGATGCCCTGCGGGTTGCGGTGGCCGTAGCTCCAGATCGACGGCAGCGCGCGCGGCGTGGCGACGAAGGGATTGTCGGCAGGGATGCGACCGTCGTCGTGCACGCGGTGAATCTTGCCGTTCGGACGGGACAAGGTCTGCGCGTCGTCCTGCCGTCCACGCTCGCCAATGCTGAAGAACAGATAACCCGCCCCATCGAAGACGAGGCGCGTGCCGAAATGCACCCGGCCGGAGCGGTACAGATCCGGAGGAGCCGCATAAATGGTCTCCTGGTCCACCCACCGGTTGTCGCGGAGACGTCCGCGCACGACCTTGGTCATCGCGGAACCGCCCGGGCCAGGATCGCTGAACGCCAGGTAGATCCAGCCGTTCGTCGCATAGTCGGGATGGGGAGCCACGGCGAGCAACCCGCCCTGCCCCTCCGCCCACACGCGAGGAAGACCCTCGATGCCGCGCGGGTGCAGCCGGCCGTTCTCGATCACCCGCAGCCGGCCCTCACGCTCGGTGACCAGCATGCGGCCGTCGGGCAGGAAGGCCATCGACCATGGCACGTCCAGACCGGTCGCCACCGGTTCGAGCCGGTAGCGGTGAAGCTCCGACGCAGTGACGGCGCGGTCGGCCGGTTTGGCCACAGTCGTCCGACGCTCCTCCGCCCGCGCCCCCATCTCACGCAGGTAAACCACCAGGGAGCGGGTCTTGGCCTCGTCGAGCACCGCGCCGAAGGCCGGCATGCCGTTCGCCGGATATCCTTCGCGAATGCTGCGGGCGATGCTGGCGTCGTCCGCGCCATACTTCCACACGTCGTCGGCCAGGCTCATGCCCGATCCGCCCTCGAGGTTGGCGCCATGACAGCTTGCGCAGAAAGTGGCGTACACCTCCTTCACATCACGGGGGACGGCGACGTTCACCGACGCCACAGCCGGCGCAGGCGGAGTCTGGGCCGACAGCAGCAGGGTGAACGTCACAAGACCGGCGGACATCAGGAAAGGATGGGGCGACATCGCGGGCAACGAACGAAGCCGCGGCGCTTTCGCAAGCCGGACGCGCCGGCGCAAACAGGCTTCCGCTCCGCGCCGAAATGCGCACCGTGGTCGGCGCCATGCCCTCGAAACCGATTCCCGGCTCCACCGGCGAGATCCTCACGTGTCTGCCCTCGCCCTACCTGCCGCACGGCGCGACCGGCCTGCTTTATCTGCCGCGCTTCATTGCGAAGTGCCGGTACGTGAAAACGCACGGCGCCCTGCCGGCCAGCTACGCGAAGAACTACAAACGGGGACTGGATCGCTTCCTGTGCATGCACCTCGGCGTCGATCCAGCGGCGGTCGAGGCCTGCGTCCATGCCTCCGCGGATGACGCCGAGCTCGACCGGCGGCTGCTCGCGCTCTTCCCCGCCGACGTGCGCGCAGCCAAGTGGAACCGCGAGCTCGTGCAGAAGGGCATGACCCCGGCGGGACGCGAGTTTCTCAAGGAAGCCCTCACCAACATGGGTTGCGCCGACCGGCTCGAGCAGATCATCAGCGTGCCCGATCTGATCGACTTCGACGAGGGTCGCATCGAGTGACGCGGCATTGCCTCGTCGCGCGCACCGCCTCACACTTCCACCATGGTCAAAGGACAGAAAGTCGTCTGCATCAATGACACCTTCCCCGCCTTCATCAAGGCGATCTACCAGCAGCTGCCGGTCAAAGGTAACACCTACACGATCCGCGAAGTCTTCCTCGGCCGCGAGAAGGTCGTGAAGGGCGGCGACACCGCCACGGTCGGCCTTCTGCTCGTCGAACTGGTCAATCCGCCCGATCCCTTTCACGCAGGTCAGCAGGAACTCGGCTTCACCTCGGAGCGCTTCGCACCGTTGGAAGAACTGCCGCCGGAGCAGGCCGAGGAGGAAGAGGAGCTGCTCATCGGTGCGGGCGCCGGACACAGCTAGCGCGGCGTCGTCGCGAACATCCAACCTCCAAGATCGAAACAGGAGCCGCGACACTCCTGTCGCCGAGTTGGGGTGCGCGGCCCGTGGGTGTCCGTCCTCCCAATTCATCCGACTCCGGATTTAACTCCGCGACGACGGACACTCCTATCCGTCTTTCCGTCTCCATGCGCGCCTCCGTCCGGCGAGCGTTTTCGGCGACAGGCGTGTCGCCGCTCCTTGCGCGAACCCTTGTTTCTCCTCTGAAAACAACGCAGGCGGACCGGTGGGTCCGCCTTTGCCTTCACGCCAGGTCCATCAACAAAAACAGCCGCCCGAAGATCGGGCGGCTGCGTGATGGTTTTGAACCAGTGAGGGTCGTTACTTCTTCTTCTTAGCAGCCGTCTTCTTCTTCGCGACCTTCTTCACCGTCTTTTTGGCTTTGGCCATGATCTTGTTTGATTTTGTTCTGGTCTTAAGCCCGCGCGGGTTACGCGAGCACTGACGCACTGTGCGTCACGTGACTTTAGCTTCAACGCGTCGCGACGGATTGCAAGTGTCCAGTGTTATCTGCGTGAAGATTTTTTCCGCGCGTTCCTTTTGGCGGTTGTAACCAGAATATAAATACAACCGGCATCCCGGCGACCGGGCTTGTTCCGCGCCGGGAATTTTGCCACTTCTGGAGCATCATGAAGCCCGCCGACGCCCTCAGCCGCATCCGCCAGCACCGCGATCGCATGCACGCCCTGTACCAGAGCCCCGTGTTCGACGAGTGGGCGGTGATCGCACCGGTGGCGGGCGCCCCGGCCCTCGTCGCCTACGAGGGACCTCGTGCCGATGCGTTTCGGCAGGAGTTCCTCGCCGACGTCGCCCCGCTTATGACCGAACTTGCCGGCCAGCACCTGCCCGTCGGCGGCTTCGCCTTCGCCGCCGACGCGAAGGGCACCCGTTTCGATGCCTGCGTGCGCATCGGACCGCAGGCCTACCTGCTCTGCAACCACACGCGGCGCACCATGGCCGAGATCCGGGCGGATCCGCGCTGGCTGAACGCACAGAAGCCGTTCGTCGAGCTGACCGAGGTGTTCCGGCACGACCCGGTGGAATGAGGGATCGCTCCGGCGCGGCCGGCCGTCAGCCGCCAAGTCCGGCGTACACGAAGGCCGCATAGGCGGCGATCAATCCACCTCCGACCCAGCGCGGCAGCCGGCCGGGTACGATCAGGAACAGGACGTGCACCGCCAGGGCACCGCCGAGGAAGGCCATGCCTGCCGAGAAAAGCGCCGGCATCGTCACCGGGCGCCACAGCGCGAACAGGCCGAGGCAAAGGGGAATGCAGATGTGGCCGTCGCCTACCTGCGAGCTGTAGGCGACATCGGCGCGGCGGCGCCATCCATAATAGAGCGCGAGCACCGCGTTCGGCAGCACGAGCAGCCAGCCGCTCAGCCAGCCGAGCAGGTCGGGGCGCAGCCAGCGTCCGCCCTGACCCGAGGCCAGCCAGCCCACCAGCCAGTCCAGACTTTCATAGAGCACGGCCGCACCGGCGACGAGCAGCACGAGGTCGAAATAAAAGCCGGGGCCAAAGGCGATGCGCTGCCGGACATTGTGCTTCAGCACATCGAAGACCTGGAACGCCTGCCAGAAGAGGAAGAGTCCGATCAGCGCCATGCCGTCCGTGCGATCGAGCCGGCCGTCGCGCCCGAGCAACCAGACCGCACCGGCAAAAAAGCCCGCAGCGGCAAGGGTGAGCAGCAAGGTCAGCCGGCTGAGTTGCCGCTCGGTCTGCTCCTTTTGCCGCGCTTTCGCCGGTCGTCGCCCGGCCGATGACGGCGCCGGAACCACGGCGAGGCCCCACAGCAGCGCCGGTAGACCAAGCAGCAGGGTCAAGTTGGTGACGTTGTTGACCAGCGCGTTCACCACTAGCTCGGACGACGCACGGTCATCGCGCAGCAGCAGGAAGACGAAGACGAGGTTGCCGAAGCCCGAGCAGTAGGGAATCACCAGCGTGCCGAGAGCCGTGCCTTCCAGTCCGTGGTCCATGAGCGCTTCGAGGCGCCAGACCATGAGGAGGGACGCGGCGAGAAAGATCAGCAGGTACGTGGCCGGTCCGGCCAGCCCGAGGGCATCGATGAAATCGCGCAGGAGGTGCACCGGATCAGCGCTGCTCGTTCCACTCCGCGGAGCCGTACTGCTCCGTCAGGGCTGCGACCTCGTCGTCGTCAAAGTCGGGCCAGCCGCAGGGCGTTGCATCGAGGCCAAGCAGGGCAGCGAGTTCGGCGGCGAAGTCTTCCGTCAAACGCCCGGTGTCCACCGCCCCCAGCGCGGGACGCCACACCGAACCCTGGAGCAGCAGGCCTTCCTTGGTGCGCTTCTGCGCCGCGCCGGCCACCTTGGCCCCGGTCTCGCGATGAATCACATCGAAACGTTCGGCCCGGCGAAAGCATATGCCGGGCGCGTCGGTCGCGCACGCATCCGGTTCGCAGTTCTCCTTCAATTCCACCGCATGTCCCGCCCGGGCAAGCGCGCGGGCGAGGCTGGCGTGCACCAGGCGATAGCTCTCCACCGCCCGCGCCTCGCCCACGGGATGGCCGCGCGGGAGCACGAGGGCGTAGGTCCAGTCCTGGCGATGATCCACCAGGCCGCCGCCGGTGGCGCGCCGGCACAGTTCAAAGGGGCCCTCGGCTTCGGGCAGCACCGCACGCACCGCCGCGATCTTCTGGCTGTAACCAAAGGTGAAGGCCGGACGATGCCAGCCGTAGGCCCGGAAGCGGGCGTGTCCGGTTTGCGGATACCGGCGCAGCAGCAGGAAATCGACCGCCATGTTCTCGGCGGCACCGGCCATTCGTTCGGGCAGGACGTGCAACGGCATGCGCACCCCACCGTGCGGCCCGCGTGACACGCGGCGAGGAGATTTCCATCCCGGGCGCGTCACCCCGGCTTTGGCGCCGGTTTCTTGCGACAGTAAAATCATCATTAACCAGCCTAGGATCGGCGGTTACGCAGCCGTCCGGGTGGGCGTTCAAGTTTGCCCGCCGCAGGACGTTACCTCCCGTAGACCCGTGCCGGCATTCCTCGCGCCGGCCGCCGTCATGCTCGGAGCCCGCCGGGGCTCAGCTTCGCCGCCCGCACTCAACCGCCAGCCTTCTTTCCTCCCATGGAACACGCCACCGCTCTCTCGTATCAGGATCGCCACTTTGCCCGGGCGAACCTGTGGTTCCTGGTCGCGTACTGGTTGCACCTGCCCGCATTTGCGGCGATCGCGGCGCTCCGCGGCAGCGGCTGGTGGGTCGCCGTCGGCGTCACGCTCGGCATTCTCGCCGGACCGACCGTACTCTACCTGCTGCGGCGGCACGGCCGGCTGACCTCCTATGCGATGGGCGCCGCCGGCATCGCGCTCAGTGCGGTGCTGATCCATCTCGGCGGTGGCATGATCGAGATGCATTTCCACATTTTCGTGCTGCTTCCCCTGCTCGCGCTGTTCGGTAATCCGTGGATTGTCGTGGTGGGCGCGGCGACCGCGGCCGTGCATCACGCCGTGTTCTTTTTCGTCCTGCCGGAGAGTCTCTTCAATTACCAGGCCTCCCTGTGGATCGTCGGCGTGCACGCACTGTTCGTCGTCCTGGCGACCGGACCCGGCATCTTTCTCGCCCGCCTGATCCACTCCTATGTGATCAGTACGGGTGATGCGCTTGCCGGGCTGGGAACGGCCGGGGCGGAACTCACCCAGTCGTCAACGCAGCTGTCGTCCGCCAGCACGGCGCTCGCCAGCGAAGCCAATGCCCAGGCGGCCGCGGTGCAGGAGATCAGCGGCACGCTCGCCGCGATCGCCACGCGCAGCGATCAGGTGTCCCAGGCCTTGGGCGAAACGCGCGACCGGCGCCTCACCCAGCTTCAGGCCGTCCTCGCTCAGATCGAGGCCGCCGGCGCGCGCCTGACCGGTGCGATCTCCGGCATCCGTGAGGCCAGCGACTCGATCACGAAGATTGCCAAGGGCATTGAGGCGATCGCCTTTCAAACCAACCTGCTCGCGCTAAACGCGGCCGTCGAAGCCGCCCGGGCCGGCGAGGCCGGCGCAGGCTTCGCCGTCGTGGCCGGCGAGGTGCGCGCGCTGGCGGGCCGCGCCGCCGAGGCGGCCCGGGAAACGACCACGTTGATCGCCAATGCCGCCGAGCGGGGTCGCACCGGCGAGGCCGTCAGCGCCGAAGTCGGACGCCACCTCGCCGAGGTCCTCGCCACCTTCCGTGAACTCGATGGCGTGATCCGCCGCGCGGCCAACGACGTCGAGGAACAGAATCGCGGCGTCACGCAGATCACCGCGGCCATGCAACAGCTCGACGCTAATGCCCAGGCTGGCAGCGCCCGCTCCGACGAGTTGTCCCACACCGCCCACGCGCTTCGCGAACAATCCGAACAGGTCAATCGCTCGCTCGCCGCCCTTGCCCGCAACACGGGTCACTCGATGGCGGACACCCGCGCGGCCACGCCTGGCCGGGCAACCCCGGCGTCCTCCCGCCCCACCCCCGAACCGGTTCTGGCCTGAACGCGGTTGGCGTGACACAGGCATTCCTGCCTGTGCGATTGGCCGGAGTGGCGAACGGCGCGTGCGGCCTGCCGAACCACAGGCAAGAATGCCTGAGTCACCTCCCTCCTGACGGGCGGGCGGGCTTGTCCTCAGAACGAGAAAATGCGGTTCTGCGCCTCGTGCCGCATCCAGTGGTCGACCAGAACGAGCGCGGCCATGGCCTCGACGATCGGCACGGCCCGAGGAAGCACGCAGGCATCGTGACGACCGCGGCCCATCAGCTCAGTTTCGGCGCCGGTCAGATCGACGGTTTTCTGCGACTGCAGGATCGTCGCCGTCGGCTTGAACGCCACGCGGAAGACCAGCTCCTCGCCGTTGCTGATGCCGCCCTGCACGCCGCCGGAGTGATTCGTCACCGTGCGGATCTGTCCGTCGCGGTTTTCAAAGAGATCGTTGTGCTCGGAGCCCCGGAGGAGGGTGCCGGCGAAACCGCTGCCCACTTCGAATCCCTTCGTCGCGGGAAGCGAGAGCATCGCCTTGGCGAGGTCCGCTTCGAGGCGGTCAAACACCGGCGCACCCAGTCCGACCGGCAGACCGCGCACCCGGCACTCGATCACGCCGCCCACGCTATCGCCGTCGCTGCGTACTTGCTTGATCCGTTCGATCATGGCCGCCGCTGTCGCCGGATGCGGACAACGCACCGCCGTCGCCTCCACCTCGGCCAGGGACGGGAAGGCGGTGACCGGTGGCGCCGCCAGATCGTGAATACGCGCGACGTAGGCGCGGATCTCCACGGAGCCCGCGAGGGCGAGGATTTTCTTGGCGATCGCTCCGCCAGCGACGCGACCGATGGTCTCGCGCGCGGAACTGCGCCCGCCGCCCCGATGGTCGCGGATGCCGTACTTCTGCTGGTAGGTGAAATCGGCGTGCGACGGGCGGAACTTGTCCTTCATCTCGGCGTAGGCGCCGGGACGCTGGTCACCGTTGTGCACCAACATCGAGAGCGGCGTGCCGGTCGTCCGGCCCTCGAACACGCCGGAAAGGATCTCCACGCGGTCCTCCTCCTTGCGCGGCGTGACGATGTCGCTCTGCCCGGGACGGCGGCGGTCGAGCTCGGCCTGGATCTCCTCGACGGCGAGCGGCAGCCGCGGCGGGCAGCCGTCGACGACGACCCCGACGGCCGGACCATGGCTTTCGCCCCAGGTCGTGATGGTGAAAAGTTTGCCGAAGCGGTTGGGCATCGCGGTTGGGTACGGTTGGAAAGGGCACGGGTCGCCGCAAGTGTCAAAATCCGGCAACTTGAGTCCGCGTGGCGCGTCTCACCACATGGCCGTTTACAACCATCTGCGTTTCTCTTCAAATCTCCGGCTGTCGTCCCCTTCGCCAACCCGCTCCTTGCATGATTTTGCGCCCCTTCCGCCTCTGCGCCACCGCCGCCGCACTCGCCGCCCTGTCCATTCCCTGCGGCGTCCGCGCCCAGGCGAACCCCGCTGCGCCGGCTTCGACGCCCACGTTGGCGATCACCGCCTTGGACAACGATCCGGTCGGCCCGTTCAACATGCCGGACGTCACGCTCGATTCGATGCTCGACCTGGTGACGATGTTCACCGGCCGCACCGTGCTCCGGCCGGCCGCCCTGCCCGCGGGCAACTACCACTTCGTCCGCCGCACGCCGCTCAGCAAACCCGAGGCCCTGATCGCGCTGGAGACCCTGCTCAACCTCAACCAGATCGGCCTCGCGCCCGTCGGCGATAAATTCATCAAGGTCGTCCCGCTCGGCAGCCTGCGCTCCGAGGCGCCCGAGTTGATCGAAGGCTCGACCATCGGCCTCCCGCCGAGCGGGCGCGCCGCGAGCAAGGTCTTCACGCTGCAGTTCCTGCGCGTGCGGGAGTTCCTCCCGGAGATCGCGCCGCTGCTCAATCCGCAGTTCGGCGGCCCGATGTTCTTCGAGAAGGCCAACGCCGCGCTCATCACCGACTCCATCTCGACGCTGCAGCGCATCGAGCTCCTGCTGCAGCAACTCGACAAGCCCGCCACGGTGGGGCTGACGCCGAAGTTCTACCCGCTGCAGTACGCCAAGGCCTCCGACTTGATCGCCAAGATCAACGCGTCGATCAGCGCCCCGTTGAAGGCGCAGCTCGGCTCGGCCACCACGTTCAGCGCCGACGACCGCACCAACCAGATCCTGCTGCTGGCCGATCCGAGCCTGCATACATGGTTCGGCGACTTGGTCGCCAAGCTCGACGTGAAGGCCGACCCGAACACCCGCAATGAGGTCATCCCCCTCAAGCACGCCCTCGCCAAGGACGTCGCTCCGGTGATCACCCAGCTCGTGACCGGCCAGACCCAGGCCACCCAGCGCGCCGCCGCCGCCTCCCAACGTCCGGGCCAGGGCATGCTCGGCATCCAGCAGGGCCAAAACCTCACCCGACGTCAGCAGGCACAGCTCGATGCGCAGTTGCAGGCGCAGGCCCAGGGCCAGGCCGCCGGCGGCGGCGCCCAGGGCAACGAGGGCGGCAACGCCAACGCGCCGGCCGCCAATGCCCCGGTTACGATCGACTTCGTCGGCCCCACCGCCGACCCGGCCGGCCGCGGCAGCGAGTTCAGCTCGCTCATCACCATCCTCGCCGACGAGCGCAGCAACTCCCTCGTCGTCAGCGGCACGGTCGACGACATCCGGCTGATCCGCGAGCTGATCGGCAAACTCGACGTGGTCCTTCCCCAGGTACGCATTGAGGCGGTGATCGTCGAGGTCTCCCTTGGCAACAACAACACGACAGGCATCGACGCGCTCGGGCTGCAGGTAGCCGGCGACAAACTCGTCGGCTTCTCCCTCGCCACGCCCGGCATGGTGGTCGACGACGGCGACGGCGGATTTGCCGGACTGGTTCGCCCGGATGCCGAGACCTTTTTATCCGGCAACTATGACCTCGCCGGCATCATCCGCCTCACCACCACGCCGCGGAAGAGCAAGGCCAACATTCTGTCCGCGCCGAGCATCCTGACGGCCCATAACAAGGAAGGCATCATCTTCGTCGGTGAGGAACGTCCGGTCATTTCCGGTTACGTCACCGATTCCAACACCACCACCGGCGCCCGGACCAACGTCAGCCAGCGCGAGATCGGCATCACCCTTACCGTCACGCCGCTGATCGGCACCGACGGTTCCGTCGAACTCACCATCAGCCAGGAAGTGAAGGACGTGCTCGGAGAGATCACCATCGACGGCAACCCTCAGCCGCGCGTCGGCAGCCGTCGCACCGAATCCGTGGTCAGCGTGCGCAGCGGCGAGGTCATTGTGCTCGGCGGACTGCAACGCGTCTCCGACACCCGCGCTACCAACCGCCTTGGCCCCATTCCGATCATCGGAGATCTTCTCGGCCGCCGCACGAAGGAGACCAGCCGCTCCGACCTCGTCTTCTTCCTCCGCCCGGTCGTGCTGGCAAATACCTCGGCCGACAATGAGACGACGATGAACCGCGTCGAGCAGATGCCGATCCGGGATGACGTGAAGCGCCTGCTCGATCCGGACACGGCACCGGTGGAAAGCGCCGCCCCGTCGTCCGGCCCCACCCTGCGCCGCCCCTGAGCCGCCGCCCGACTCCGCCATGAGCGCGCTGCTCCCCGATTCCCTGCCGCCTCGCCTCGCGACGCGGCTCACGCCCGAACAGGTCCAGTCGCTCTTCGAGCACCCGCGCGACCAACGGGTCAAGGTACTCGCCGGCCACCTCGGTCTGTCCGAGCCCGAGGCCTTGGCCTTCCTTGGTCAAACCTCCGGACTCGACCTCGCCAGCGACCTCAAGGCCGACGGTCCGTCGCTGCGCCTCCTGCCCGCCCGCCTCGTCCACGATTATCAGGTTCTTCCCATCAAGGTGGACCCGGTCGCCGAAGGCGACGAACCGCCGCCCCTGCCCACCACGCCGCTCCATCTCGCGAGCGCGTGGCTGCCTGATGCGGTGATGACGGACTGGATCCGCACCTTCACCCCACGCCCGATCCACTGGCACCTGGCCGTGTCCGAACGCATTCACCAGCTCATCATCGAGCACTTCGGCGTCGGCTCGGGATCCCTCGAGGACAGCGACGACGGCTACCTCGCGCCCGAAGTCGCCCCCGCCAACGAAGAGGTGGTCGACGAGGACGCCGCCGTCGTGCGCTTCGTCACCGACGTCATCTCGCAGGCCATCGCCGACGCGGCCACGGACATCCACTTCGAACCGCAGGAGGGCCAGTTGCGCATCCGCTACCGCGTGGACGGCCTGCTCGTTTCCGTGCCTGTACCCGAGAACCTCCTGCGCTTTCAGGATGCGATCATTTCGCGCCTCAAGATCATGGCGCGGCTGAACATCTCGGAACGCCGCCTGCCGCAGGACGGCCGCATCAATTTCAAGGCCAACGGCATCAACCTCGACATCCGCGTCTCGACCATCCCGACGATCTACGCCGAATCCATTTCGCTCCGCCTGCTCAACCAGAAGAAGCAGGCGTTCAGCATGGAGAAACTGGGCATGAGCGAGGAGGAACAGAGCCAGATCACGCACATCCTCGACTACCCGCACGGCATCATTCTCGTCACCGGCCCCACCGGCTCGGGCAAGTCGACCTCGCTCAACGCCTTCCTGCGCAAGATCAACTCCACCGACCTGCGCATCATCACCATCGAAGACCCGATCGAGTACGAGGTGCCCGGCGTGAACCAGATGCAGGTGCGGCCCGAGATCGGCCTGACCTTCGCCGACGCCCTGCGCCACGTGCTGCGCCAGGATCCCGACGTCATCATGGTCGGTGAGATCCGCGACCGCGAGACGGCCGACATCGCCATCCGCGCTTCGCTCACCGGTCACCTGGTGTTCTCCACCCTGCACACCAACGATGCCCCGGGCGCGATCACCCGCCTCGTCGACATGGGCATCGAACCGTTCCTCGTCGCCTCCGCGATCGAGCTGGTAATCGCCCAGCGCCTCGTCCGCCGCCTCTGCCCGGAGTGCTCCCGCCCCGAACCGGTCAACCGGCTGAAGCTGCGCGACTCCCTCGCGATCCTCGGCCTCGACCCGGCCGAGGCCGACCTCATCACGAGCCTCAACGCGCCGGTGGGCTGCGACCGGTGCCGCGGCACCGGCTACCGCGGACGCATCGGCATCTTCGAAATCTTCAAGCTCAACGAGGAGTTGCACGAACTCGTGCTCAAGCGAGAGAGCACGCGCACCCTCACCCAGGTCGCCCGCAAACACGGCATGCGCACGCTCCAGCAGTCCGGCTGGGAGAAGATCAAGGCCGGCCAGACCACGCTCGACGAGGTTCTGCGCGTGATCACGGTGGCCGAGAAGTAACATGCCGCGTTTTGCCTTCACCGCCCGCGACCGCGCCGGCCAGTCCGTGCAGTCGACCCTGGAGGCGCCCTCGCGCAAGGACGCCCTGCGCATCCTCGCCGCCCGCGGCCTCCAGCCGGTGCGCGTAAACGAAGACGCCGCCGCCGCCCGCACCGCGGGAGGCCGGCCCGCACCGCGCGAGGGCACCGGAGGCACCACGGCACCCGCCGCGAAACGTCCGCGCGGCCGTGTCCGCCTCTCCCGCGCCCACCGCCTGCCGTTCCTCACCGCACTGCACGACCTGACCTCGAGCGGACTGTCGGCCGGCGAGGCCATCCGCCTGCTCTCGCAGCGGCTCAAGGACCCCGCCCTCCGCCAGCTCTGCGGCGACCTGTGGGAACGCATCAGCGAGGGCGCTCCCCTCTCCCGGGCCCTCGCCGCCAACCCCGAGGTGTTCGACGATTCGACCCTCAACCTTATCGCGGCCGGCGAAATCACGGGCAACCTCACCGACACGCTCGGCCGTCTGATCGCTCACCTCGGCGAACAGAAGGAGCTGCAGCGCCAGCTCGTCGCCGCCCTCGCCTACCCCGCCTTCATGATGCTGGCGGCCAGCGGGCTGATCCTGTTCTTCCTCTTCTTCCTCCTGCCGCGTATCCAAGGTTTGCTGACATCGCTCGGCGGCCAGCTGCCGCTGTCGACCCGCCTGCTCGTGGGCCTCTCCGACTTCGCCCTGGCCTACGGACTCCTCCTCGTCGGCGCGGCGGTCTTCGGGGCCGTGACCTTCTGGCGTTGGCGGGCCAGCGCCGCTGGCCGGCGCATCACCGACGGCTGGGCCCTGCGCCTGCCCCTCGTTGGTCCGTTCGTGGTCAACCAGACCGTGCTGGCCTTCAGCCAGACGTTGTCCGTCCTGCTCGAGAACGGCATCACCGCCGCCGAGGCCCTGCGCATGACCGAACGACAGATCCAGAACCGCGTGCACCAGGAGGCGTTTCGCGCCGCCACCGACCGCGTGCTCGAAGGTGAGGCGCTCTCCGTCGCGCTCGCCCGCACCGGTTGCTTCCCCGACCTCGTGCTCGACCAGCTCGCGATCGGCGAGAACACCGGCAACATCGTGCCGTCGCTCAAGAAGATCGCCACCGCCTACCAGCGCCGGCTTTCGCTCCAGCTCCACGCCACCTCGCGCATCTTTGCCAGCACCGTCCTGATCGCCGTCTTCCTCTTCGTCGGCTTCATGGCCCTCGCCATCGTCCAGGCCGTGCTGCAGCTCAGCTCCAGCTTCAAGCTGTAGTTTCGTATCCAGTTACTGGCTACAGTTTCCTCCGCCTTCACGCAGGCGGATGCTGGCGCCTCAATTCGGCGTCGCGCGAAATAAAATACCGCCCTGTAACCGCCGCCGCGCGGCGGCGTCTACCTCTGCAACCATGAAACACTCAATCATCGCTCTCGCAACCCTCTCCCTGCTAGCCCTTTCCACCAGCCGTGCCGATTCTGTGGATACAGCTTCGGACGTCGTCAGCCTGCCGGCCTTCATCGTCGAGGCCACCCGCGTCGACCTGCCCTCCGGCGAGCTCGCCGCCGACTTCGACCGCACCATCGAGGAGGCGACGGCCCTCGCCGAGCGCGCCTCGGACCGCTCCCTTAACCGCCTCCGGTCGCGTCTCGCCCCGGGCGGCCGTCACTTTGCCCGCGGCGCCGGTGCCTCCGTGCGCACCCGGGCCTGATCGCACTGCAAACCGAACCACACCTCCGCGCATGCTCCGGGCGTGCGCGGAGTTTAACATTTTCGCCCCGCCCCGACGCACCGTGTAACCGCGCCGGCCCGCGGGGCGTCTTGTTTCCCGAGCCATGGACTGCGCGCCGCAACGGGAGCCAACCCGTTCGGTTCAACCGGCACACCAGTCCAACCAAGTGACCGGTCGTAAGAATCCGGCTTGGTTCGCCGCCTGGGCCCGGCTAGACCGAAACCGATGAAAGCCCCACCCCTGCTCGTCCGTTTCACCCGCACGCTCGCCTTCGTTCTCTCGGCCGCCTCGCTGCAGGCCGAAACCTGGCACGTTTACTTCGGCACCGGAGGTCCCGGCGCCGACGGAATCTACCGGTCCACCTTCGACACCGCCACCGGCAAGCTGAGCGCAGCCACGCGCGCGGCCGCGTCGGAGGGCCCCGGTTTCCTTGCCCTGCATCCGGAGGGCGGCCGGCTCTACGCCGTCACGTCGATGGACAAGACACCCGTGGTGGCCGCCTACCGGGTCGGCGCGGAGGGTGCATTGTCGCTGCTCGGCACCTCGCCCATCACCGACGGCGGCGGCGCTCACATCGCCGTGCATCCCTCGGGCAAGTTTCTCCTCACCGCGCAATACGGCGGTGGCTCGGTCGGGCTCTTTCCGCTCGACGCCGAGGGCCGGCCGGGCCCGGTCACGATCACCGAACATCAGGGCGGCTCGCGCGTCTTTGAACGCCGGCAGGACAACCCCCATCCGCATTGGTGCGGCTTCTCGCCGGACGGACGCTTCGCCCTGATTCCTGACCTCGGGCTGGACGGCATCGTGATCTACCGGGTCAACCTCGAGAAGCCGGCGATCGAACGTCACAGCTTCGCCGCGTCCATCCCGGGCGGCGGCCCGCGCCACATGCGGTTCTCGCCCGACGGACGGTTCATTTACCTGCTCAACGAGCTGTCGCTCTCGGTCACGACCTACGCCTGGGACGCCGCCAACGGCACGGCGCGGCTCCTCGCCACCGTCCCGGCCTTGAGCGCGTCCGTGAAGGCGCGGGAGGCCTTCAACTCCGCCGCCGAGATCCTGGTCCATCCGAGCGGTCGCTTCGTCTACTCCTCGAATCGCGGGCACGACTCCGTGACCGTGTACCGCGCCGATCCCGCCACGTCGGCGCTCGAGGTGGTGCAGGTGCAGCCCGTGCGCGGCGCGTTTCCCCGCAACATCAACCTCGCCCCCGGTGCCGGCTGGTTGCTCGCCGCCGGTCAGGATTCCAACACCGTGGCGGTGCACAAAGTCGACCCGGCCACCGGCGAGCTCACGTACCAGACCAAGGGCGTGATCAACGTGCCGGCGCCGATCTGCATCCTGTTTGTGAAGCCGTGACCGGCTGACGGCGCCGGAGCGGGCAGGCGGACCGGATCGCTTGCCCGCGCCCCGGATTGGGGCTAGGGTTTGTTCACCATGAACGTGCAACGCTGGCTGGCCCTGCTCGGTTTTTTGGCGGCGTCGTTCGCAGCGGCAGCAATTGGCGGCGCGGCCACGGCGGAGCATGTGCGCACGTGGTATCCAACCTTGGCCAAACCCTCCTGGACACCGCCGGGCTGGGTATTCGGCCCGGCGTGGACGCTCCTTTATATCCTGATGAGCGTGGCCGCCTGGCGCATTTGGCGCCGCCGTGAGCTGCCCGGCGCACGCGCCGCCCTGCGCCTGCATTTTGTTCAGCTGGTGCTGAATTCGCTCTGGTCCGTCCTGTTCTTCGGCTTGATGCGCCCCGGGCTGGCCTTGGTGGAGATCGTGATCCTGTGGACGCTGCTGGTCGTCATCCTGCGCGCCTTTCTCCGCCTCGACCGCGTCGCCGGCCTGCTTTGGCTACCCTACGTCGCCTGGGTGACCTTCGCCACCGCACTCAACGCCAGCATCTGGTGGTTGAACCGCTGACCACCCTAACCCCTCCCTCACGCCCCGCCTCTCCATCCCAGCCCCAAACGCCAATGTTCGTAATACGAACATTGGTATCCGGAAACGAATACGGCATCAGGGGGCGGCGGCGGGCGGGGTGATGATCAGAAGCGGCCGCGGAGGGCCAGGGTGGCGTAGAAGCCGCCGCTGCCGTCGAGTTCGTAATCGCGATCGTAGAAGTCGAACTCGCTTTCGATCAGCGCGCCGACTTCCGCGTCGAGGGTGAGCGAGGAACCCACGCTCTTCTCCATGCGGAAACCACCGCGAAACTCGTTGTAATCGAGGTAGGTGTTGGCGAGGCGACGCACGCCGGGGGCCGGCACGCCGAGCGTTTCCGTGATGCGGTAGTTGCCGCCCTGGGCGCTGAGGACGAGTCCGACCCGCAGACTTTGATCCACCACCCGGAACAGCGTGGTGCGCGGGTACCCAAGGTCGAAGGTCCAGTCGGGCGAAATCTGCCAGCGGACGCCGAAGGCGGGCAGGACCGGGTTGTCGGAGAACGCGTTGGCGTTGATCCCGAAGAACCACGTACGCTCCGCCGATTCGCGGTAAGAGGTCAGCAGCAGCACGGGCACGTTGAACGAGTCGCCATCGATCTCCTCAAAGTCACCGTAGAGGCCGGGCCGAAGGAAGGCCGACAGGCCCCAGTTGGCCGACAACTCCCGGCGCAAACCAAGCGAAAGGGATAACTCCTGCAGCGTCTCCGGCAGGGTCATGCCGACGTCCGCATCGAGCTCCGTCCGGCTGTAGGCGAGACCATAAAGAAACTGACCTTTGGCGGCAGCCCACGGACGGGCTCCGCCCACACTCAGGTCGTAGCGACTGATGCCGACGTCACCCCCTTGGAACACGCCGTCATCCACCTCCTCGCGCGACGAAAAGCTAGCGGAAACCGAGACGGATTCCAGCAGCGCAGGACGGAAGGTTCGGCTGCCTTGGGCCAGGAGCGGCGAAGCGGCAGCAAGGCAAAGCAGGGCGAAGGAGAGGTGTTTCATGGAGGTGAGCGGCGAAAGAGACGCTGTTTACTACGCTTCGCAAGCGCCAGCGGATGTCGGCACCCCACCTTGGCCCCGGCGGTCACCACCTGGGGTCGTGGAACTCAGAATGCGCCCGGGCTCAGCCCTCAGCGGGGGAGGCCGCGGTACCGAATAACCATATGCGGCGCAACGATGGCAGCGTACGCAGGGTGTCCTGGGCAGTGGCGTCCACCGATGTATCCGTGAGATTGAGGGCCTCCAGTTTCGCAAGCGGCACCAGGGCTTTCACTCCGACGGAGGTGACCTTGGTGCGGGTCAGATCAATGGCGCGAAGGTTGGGAAAGGTGGCGAGGGTGGCGAGGCCGGCATCGGTCACCCGCGTGCGGGCGAGTTCCACCTCCACAATCAGATCGGCAATCGGCGCGAGGCGGGCGAGGGTCGCGTCATCCACGGCCGCAGGTGCACTGGCCGTCCGGACAACGACACCATCCGTCGCGAAGCGGGAGCGTGGCACGAGCTTGATCCCAAGTTCCCGGGCCAGACGCGCAATCTCCGCCGCGCGCGGCTGCCAGTCGGGAGCCAGCGGCTCGATCGTCCGGAAACGGCGCGGCACGGGCGCATCGGCAAACTCCGTCAGCGGGGCGGTGGGCGAAGCACCGCGCTGGATCCACAGCTCGACGAGCTTCACCTCGTCCGGCTCCATCGGCGGTTTGCCGTCCGTCGGCATGAAGTCCTCGTGGTCGTGCGGCAGCGTGATGCGGCGGAAGAGTTCGCTGTCGGCGATGTCGCCTCCGGCCACCACCTTGCCGGCATCGCTGCCCTTCATCGTCCACTCGAAGGTGTCGAGCCGCAGCTCGGCCTTGGCCTTTTCCGGACCATGGCATGAGACGCAGTGCTGGTCGAAGAGCGGCGCGATGCGTTCCGCGTAGAACGTCGGCTCGGCGGCAGCGGGCAACGCCAGCGCGAGGCCCACGATCCATCCGCCCGCGGGAAATGCACGGAGGGACCCGCGCCTCCACCCTGCCGATGTGTTGGGGGTCATGCGCGAATCAGGCGAGGAGTCCATTAATGACTTTGGCGGGCACGACGCCCGTGAGCTTCTGGTCGAGGCCTTGGAACTTGAAGGTGAGCCGATTGTGATCGAGCCCGAACAGGTGCAGGATGGTCGCGTGCAGGTCGCGCACGTGGACGGGATCGCGGACGATGTTGTACGAAAAATCATCGGTCTCGCCGTAGCTCACCCCGGGCTTCACGCCACCACCGGCCATCCACATGGAGAAGCAGCGCGGGTGGTGGTCGCGGCCGTAGTTGTCCGGGCGGAGCACACCCTGCGAATAAACGGTGCGGCCAAACTCGCCTCCCCAGATGACCACCGTGTCGTCGAGGAGGCCGCGGCGCTTGAGGTCGGTGATGAGGCCGGCGGTCGGCTGGTCGGAGTCCTCGCAGAGGGTGCGGATGTTGTTCGGCAGGTTGCCGTGCTGGTCCCAGCTGCGCAGGAAGATCTGGGTGAACCGGACCCCGCGCTCGGCGAGGCGGCGGGCCATGAGGCAGTTGTAGGCAAAGGTGCCGGGCTCGCGTGCCTTGGGCCCGTAGAGATCCCACGTCGAGGCGGGCTCGTCCGAGAAATCCGTGAGCTCAGGCACGGACGTCTGCATGCGAAACGCCATCTCGTACTGGGCGATGCGGGCGTTGATCTCCGGATCCCCCACGCGCTCGAAGAGGTCGCGGTTGAGGTCGTTGACGCCGTCGATCATCGCGCGGCGCAGGTCGCCATCGATGCCCTTGGGGTTGTTGATGTAGAGCACGGGATCATTGCCCGCGCGGAGCGCGACACCGGCGTGGCTGGGCGAGAGGAAACCGGACGACCACAGACGATTCGAGAGCGCCTGCACGTTCTGGCGGACGGGCATCTTCGAGGTCATGACCACGAAGGTCGGCAGCTCGTCGTTGACCGCGCCGAGCCCGTAGGAGAGCCAGGCGCCGAGGGAGGCCTTGCCCGAGAACATGTTGCCCGTGGTGATCTGCAGGATGGCGGGCTCGTGATTGATCGCCTCGGTGTAGAGCGATTTGATAAGGCAGATCTCGTCGGCGATCTTGGCGGTGTGGGGGAACAGCTCCGACACCCAGTGGCCGGCTTTGCCGTGACGGGCGAACTTGTACACGCTTGGCGCGATGGGAAAACGCGCCTGGCTCGCGGTCATGCCGGTGAGCACCTGGCCGCCGCGCACGGATTCCGGCAAGTCCTGATCCACCATGGCGGTGAGGCCGGGTTTGTAGTCCCAGGTTTCAAACTGGGACGGCGCGCCTGCCATGAAGAGGTAGATGGCGCGTTTGGCCTTGGGCGCAAAGTGCGGCACGCCGGGCGGCAGGGCTGCGGCGGCCGGAGCGGACGGCGAACTCGCCAACAGGTTCGGCGCGGTGCGGCCGAGGATCGAGGCGAGGCCGGCCCAGCCGAGGGCCTTGACGCCGCGGCCGAGGAAATGGCGGCGGGTTTCGAGCTCGAGCCACTCGCGCTTGAGGCCGAGCGGCACGTGCGGGAGGTCCCAGACGGTCGGATGGTCGCCGCAGTGGTCGGAGCAAAGATCGTGGTCGTCGTGCATGGCCTTACTTGGAAAGGAATTCGTCGAGGTTGAGGAACTGGCTGGCCACGAGGGTCCACGCGGCGATCTCAGCGGGGGCAAGCGACGGATCGACGGACGATTCGCCGACAGCGAGGAGGGCCTTCACATCGTCGGCAGCCTCGCGGTACCGGGTGTCAAAGGTTGTAAGCCCGCGTTCGAGGACGGCGATCTCGCGCGCCTCGAGCGGACGGCCCAGCGCGGTGCGGGCCATGAAATCGAGCCGGCGTTCGCGTTCGGGCGCGGCCTTGAGGGCACGCTCGGCGAACTTGCGCGCCGCTTCGACCCATTGCGGATCGTTCATGGTGACCAAGGCCTGCAGGGGCGTGTTGGTGCGCGCGCGCTGCGTGCAGACGACCTCGCGCGAGGTCGCGTCGAACGTCTCCATGCTCGGCGGCGCCGAGGCGCGTTTCCAGAAGGTGTAGAGGCTGCGTCGATACAGATCCTCACCGGTGCCGGGCTTGTAGACGCCGGTGTTGGACTCGGGCATCGCCACCTCCTCCCAGATGCCGGGCGGCTGGTAGGGTTTGACCGAGGGGCCGCCCTGCTTCGCCACGAGCAGGCCGGAGACGGCGAGCGCGTTGTCGCGCAGCATCTCCGCATCCATGCGGAAACGCGGACCGCGGGAAAGCAGGCGGTTGTCGGGGTCGGCCGCAAGCCGGTCCGGCGAGACCTGGGCGGTCTGGCGGTAAGCGGCGGACGTGACGAGCAGCTTGTAGAAACGTTTCACATCCCAGCCGCTCTCGCGGAACTCGACCGCGAGCCAGTCGAGCAGGTCGGGGTGAGACGGACGGTCACCGATGATGCCGAAGTCACCGGTGCTGCCCACGAGGGCGCGGCCGAACACCTCCTGCCACATGCGGTTTACGGTGACGCGGGTGAAGAGCGGATGCGAGGGCGCGAGCAGCCATTCGGCGAGGCCGAGGCGGTTGCGCGGCGCGCCCTCGGGCAGCGGCGGCAGGAAGTGCGGCACGCTGGGTTCGATCCGCTCCTGGCGCGCGTAGTAGTCGCCGCGCTTGAGGATGTCGGCGTAGGCCGGCGTCGGTTTCTCGAGGGCGATGAGCGTGGCTTCGCCGCCGGCGGTGAGGGCGGCGAAGGCCGCATCGTGGTTGGCTACGGCCGTGGCGAGGGCCATGGCCTCCGCATCCTTCTGCCCGAGGTAGAACCGTTCCGCGACGACGAAGGCCTCGTCGGTCGTCCACTTGGCCGGATCCGGCTGGCGGGCGACGATCTCGCTGGCCAGGTCTTCGAAGGGCAGGCGCTGCACTTCTTCGGGCGAAAGCGTACGCCGGTAGAAGCGAACGTCCTGGAAACGCGTTTCGCGCATCGGGAGGACGTCGTCACGGCGTCCGAGCTGCATATGCGCCGGCGTGCGGATCGAGTCGTTCGCCCCGAGGTTGTTAAGGCGGATCTCCGTGGCAACGGGCTTGCCGTTGACGAAGATGCGCACGCCCTGAGCGCGGCGCGAGCCGTCGTAGGTGAAGAAGACGTGGTGCCACTCGTCGCGTGCGTGGGTGTCGCGGGTGACCACCTGGATGCCGCGGCGCGGCTTGGGCGCCTGCTCGGCGCGCGGGTTGATGACCCCGGCAGGTTCGGCCGGGCCGGCCTCGGGCGGCTCCACCTCGGCGGTGAGATTGACGATGAACTGCGTGCCTTCCTGATAAATGTCCCAACCGGCGCCCTTGTTGACCGAGGGGTCGCCCATGCGGGCGAGCAGCGAGCCGTTGCCCGTGCCGGTGCGGACTCCGCCGCCCGGGCTGGCCCGCAGGTAGATCCAGGATCCGGCGGAAAAACCCTCGTTGGCCTCGACATCGCCGAGCGCACCGAGCCGGATGCGCGTAAAGATGTCCATGCGCATGGACGGCCACAGCCAGGAGTTTTCGCCCCAGATGAGCGGGTTGGTGTCGGCCTTGAACTCCGTGAGGGCGGCGCCGGGCGCGGTGTTGCGCACGACATCGCCGCGGCCCTCATCGAGGCGGAGGTGGAGCTCGAGTTGGTCGGTGGCGACCGGCTGGGGCTTCTGGCCGGAGGCGAGCCAGGCGCCGACCCGATCGCGGGCGGCGGCGCGGAGCGGCGTGAGCTTGGCGAGCAGGTCGGCGCGTTTCTCGAGCACGAGGCGGGCGGTCGGCTCGCTCTCGGGCTTGGGCAGGCGCAGCACGGGCTCGGGCTCGGCAATGTTGAGGTCCCACGGCTTCTCCAGCGTGTTGCCGAGGAACGCGGCGAGGCTGTAGTGGTCGCGCTGGGTGAGCGGGTCGAACTTGTGGTCGTGGCACGCGGCGCAGCCCGTCGTGAGCCCGAGGAAGGTGGCGCCGAAGGCTTCAACGCGATCCCGAGTCTGGTTGATGTAGACCTCCTCGGTGATCGTGCCGCCCTCGTTCGTGGTCATGTTGTTCCGCACGAATCCGGTGGCGATGAGCTCATCGAAGGTGCGGGCCGGCAGGAGGTCGCCGGCCAGCTGCTCGCGCACGAAGGTGTCGAACCGCTTGTTGGCGTTGAACGCGCGGATCACATAATCGCGGTACGGCCAGATGGCACGGTAGTTGTCGAAATGCAGGCCGTGGGTGTCGGCGTAGCGCACGTAATCGAGCCAGTACCGGGTGCGGTGCTCGCCCCAGCGCGGATCGGCGAGTAGCCGGTCGACGAGTTTCTCGTAGGCGTCGGGGGCGGGATCGTTGACGAAGGCCTCGACCTCCTCGGGCGTCGGCACGAGACCCGTGAGGTCGAGCGAGACCCGGCGGATCAAGGCCCGGCGGTCGGCTTCGGCGGAGGGCTTGAGGCCGGCCTTCTCCAGGGCCGCCGCGAGGAAACGATCAACCGGCGTGCGCGCCCACGCGGCGTAGTCGGCACCGACCGCCGGAAGGGCCGGTCGCTCTGGCGTGACGAAGGCCCAGTGCTCCTCGTACTCCGCGCCCTCGGCGACCCACTGGCGCAGGAGGGCGATCTGGTCGGACCGCAAGGTCTTGTGCGCCTCGGGCGGTGGCATGCGCACCTTCTCGTCGGTCGACGTGATGCGCGCCACCAGCGGACTTTCGTCGGGCTTGCCTGGCACGATCGCGACCTTGCCGCTCTCCGCCGGCTTGAAGGCAAACTCCGCCCGGTCGAGCCGCAGGTCGGCCTTGCGCGAACCGGCGTCGGCCCCGTGGCAATGATAGCAGTACTCGGCAAGGACGGGCTGGATGTGCTCGTTAAAGGAGAGCCGCGCCGTTGCCGGGGCGGCCGGGGAGGCGGTCACCGCCTTCACGGCGGGGGCAGGCGCGTCCGCGGACTTGCGGCCGCAACCGAGCTGGGCAAACAACGCAGCCACCGAAAGGATGGCCACTCCACCTGAGGCAAAGCGAAGAAACATGGGGGGTAGGGCCGAGGGGAACGGCTCTGGCAAACCAACGTGCCACGGTCCGGATGACAACCGCCAAGTGCAGTGATTTCAGTGTAACGGACTGAAATTTCAGCACGAGCTCCGAGGCTCGTACGGACTGGGGTCAACGCAGCGCCGGTGTGCGCAACGCGCTCAGCCGCGCAACGACCTCAGGATGATTCCCGGCCACATTGGTCTGCTCGAGCGGATCGGCCTTCAGATTGAAGAGGGCGATCCCGTCGGGGCGGCCGGCAAACGGTCGGTCTGGCTGGGCCGAACCCGGGACAATCAGCTTCCACCATCCGTCGATGACGACCTCGGACGTGAGGCTCTTCCGTGGGTCGGCGAGGTCCACGATGTCGTGCATGTAGGCTTCGACCCGGACGGTGGTTCGCGTCGTCATCGCGGCGCGGTCCGTCAGCACGAGCCCGGGCAGATTGCCCGGCGCCTTCACGCCAGTGAGGTGGAGGATGGTCGGGGCCAGATCGATGATGGACGCGAGGGTCTCGTCGTCGCGCCGCGGCTCGATCCGGCCCGGCCAACGAACGAAGATCGGCGTACGGATGCCCGTCTCGAAGGGAGAGAGTTTGGCCCGGTTGCCCTGATATCCGCGGGCGGCGTCCCAGCCGTTGTCCGCCAGGTAGAGGATGACCGTGTTTTCCTTCAGTCCGTTCGCTTCCAGATAGGCGTCCAGCTCGCCCGTCGTGCGATCGAACCATTCGACCATCGCATGGTACTTTTCGGCGGCGGGTGTGGGGCCCTTGCCCTGGTACTTGGCGTAGAGATCCTCGGGCGGGGTGTGCGGATCGTGGGGCAAGAGCGGGGCATGCCAGATGAAGAACGGCTTCTGTTCCGCCCGGGCCATCGCGATGAAATCGTAGATCGGCTTCATGCCCTTGCGACCGATCTCCAGCCCGGCGTCGCCATGGCGTCCGGCCGTGTCGGTCATGCCATGGGTGAAGCCGACATCGCGGTACGTCGTGTTCCAGAGCTTGCCCGTTTGGAACGTCAGGTAGCCGGCCTCGGTCAAGGCCTTGGGCAGCAGAAGCGTGTTGCCCAGCAGCTGTGCCGCCAGCGCATCACGCTGGCCCCGGCGGGTCTTGGCGCCCAGAAGATCGTTGCCGGTGATGCCGTGGGCATGCGGAAGCTGGCCGGTGAGCAGACTCGCGAGGGAAGGCGAACACACGGGCATGACGTAGCCGCGGGTGTAGAGCAGGCTCTCGGCGGCGATGCGGTCCAGATGGGGCGTGCGCACCTGGGCATTGCCCATGAACCCGTAGTCCCCATAGCCCTGATCGTCGGAGATGATCAGGATCACGTTCGGCCGGGACGGTTCTGCGGCGGAGACCACGATGGACCCGCCCATCAAGGCAACGAACACAACGCACAGGAACTTGAAGGTGAGGGTCATGGTGGGTGTTCGTTCGAGACGCGCCCGATCGCCGAGTGCGCGTCCGTTTCGCACGCAAGTCCATGGCGGACCATCCGCCTTCTTTCGAGGGGAAACGTCGATCGCCCTTCTGAGGCCGCAGCGAATTTTTTCCAAAAATCGTTCTAGTCATCGGAAGGGTCGAGGGTGTCTCCTCTAATGCCCCCTTACCCGTTCGCCCTATCCCGTGCCCCCCGAGAACTCCGAAGAAGGCCGTTGGTTTGCGGAAAACCTGTTTCCGCATGAAGCCCTGTTGCGCGCCTGGCTGCAGAGCCAGTTCGGCACGCACGTGGTGGTCAACGACATCATCCAGGAAGCCTATTTGCGCATCCTGCGGCTACGGCAGACCTCCGCGATCAAGACGCCGAAAGCCTTCCTGTTTGCCACGGCCCGCAACCTTGCCCTCAACGCGGTGCGAAGCGCGAAGGTGCGCGGGGAGTTCGCGTTGGCGGCGGTGGATGTCACCGACTTCCTCGATGAGTGTGTCGGGGTGGAGGAAACCGTGGCGCGCTACGAGGAACTGGAGATCCTGACTCGCGCCATCCAGGAACTGCCAGACCGCTGCCGCCAGATCTTTACGCTGCGCAAAGTCTACGGGCTTACCCAGGCCGAGATTGCCCAGAAGCTGAACCTGTCCCCGCGCACGGTGAACGCTCAAATTTCCATCGGGATCAACAAGTGCGCCGAGTACGTACGGCGGTTTGGCGAAAGAGACTCCGCATGAGCGCCGGCCACGACTCCTCCACCCCCGCCGAGCGCGAGCGCATGCGCCGGGAGGCATCCGAGTGGATTGCCCTGCGCGACGCCGGATTCACCGCCGAACAGCAGGATGCGTTCTTTGCGTGGTTGGCGGCAGACCCGCGGCACGCGGAGATCTGTTCCGAACTGCAGACCCTGTTCAGGCAAATGGATGTCATGGTGGAGTGGCGCCCTCTGCACGCCCCGGAGCCCAACCCCGATTTGCTGCTCACCCCTTCCGCCCGACGCGCCGGCGCAAAGCCGTGGGGATGGATGCTGGCCGCCGCCGCGGCCCTGGTGCTGGGCCTCTGGATCTGGCCCGCCCCGGAGGAACCACGCCGCGCGGCGAGCGTGACCCGCGTCCCGGCCAGTGAACCCGCACTCTCCTACGAACGTCACGTCCTCGAGGACGGCTCGGTGATGGAACTCAACCGCGGAGCCCAGGTGACCCTCCAATTCGACCGGGCGCAGCGGGTGCTGCAGTTGGTTGCGGGCGAAGCCTACTTCACCGTGGCCAAGGATCCCAGCCGGCCCTTCATCGTGCGGGCAGGAGGCGGCGAAGTGACGGCCGTCGGCACGGCGTTCAATGTTTCGCTCTCCAACGCACACCTGGAGGTGTTCGTGACCGAGGGACGCATCCGCCTTGAGCCGCCCAAGCATGAACGCCTCCCGGCCGCCGCCGATGTGGGAACGGCTCACGTGCTGGAAGCCGGACAAGGCGTGCTCGTGCCCGTCCACGGCCCAGCCGGCGCCCTTGTCATTGCTCCCTACTCAGCGGAAAGGGTGGCGCAGAAGCTTTCATGGAAGGACGAGCTCGTGGAGTTCACCGGCACGCCCTTGTCCGATGTGATCCTCGAATTCAACCGCCGGAACCACACCCAACTCGTAATCGGCGATCCCGAACTCTCCGGGCGGCAGATCACCGGGGCGCTTCGACCCAGCAATCTCGACGGCTTCGTCGAGTTGCTCCAGGTGACGCAGGAAATCGAGGCCGAGCGGTTCGGAACCTCCAAGATCGTCCTGCGCAAGAAGCCGTGATCCCCATGACGTATCCACGCTCTGGATGCGCACTGCGGGGCGCGACAAGAACGCTCCCCCTGCGCCGCCGCTCCACCCGGATGCCACTCCCCGCGCGCTCATCCACCCAGCCCCTCCCCCCGAACAAATCGATTTAGTCATTCCTGATCCCCGGGGTGTCTTAGCGGGCGAATGTACCCCCGGATAAAGCGACCGCCCCCGTCCGTTGATGCCAAGCCAGCGCCGTATGCCCCTCGTGTGGCTGACGACACTCGTGTTTTGTCACGCAGTGATGGCAGCGGCGTGGGCGCAGACCGAGCCGAGGGACTACGACATTCCTGCGGGCAATGCAGGCGAGACGCTCAAGACGATGGCCCGGCAGGGCGACGTGGAAGTACTGATCTCCGTCGACGTATCCCAGGAGGTGAAAACCCGCGCCGTCCGGGGCCGTCTGTCGGCCGGGGAGGCCTTGGCGCGCATGCTGGAGGGAACCCCCTTCGCGGCCGTCCCGGTTAACGGCGGCAAAGCCTTCGGTATCGTCCATCGATCGCCGCGCCTTTCCGGAGCAACCGGACGCGTCGCGGCAACCAGCCCGGAACCCGGCAACCCAACCCCACCCCGCATGAACACCGCTTCACCCCACCCTCTTTCGAAACTTACCTCCCTCGTCCGCGGCGCCGCCGCCTTTGTATTCGCAAGCTCCCTACCGTCGTCCGCGCAGAACGCGGACAACGACGTCATCGCCCTCAACCCCTTCGAAGTCCGGGCCTCCGGCGAAAACAGCCTGTGGTCGGTAAACCAGTCCTCCGGCGGAACCCGCGTGGCGGTGCCGCTGCAGGAGCTGCCCTTCTCGCTGGACGTGCTGACGTCCGAATTCATGGACGACTTCATCGTCAGCGACGTCGGCGAGGTGCTGTCCCAGGTCGGCAATGTGTCCGGCCTTGAATCCTACACCGGCGCCGGTTCGGGCAACGCCATTCGCGGCTTCTCGCAATATTACCAGCTGCGCAACGGCTTCTATCGCAACGGCGTGATCGACAAGACCCTCGTCTCGCGGGTCGAGGTCATCAAGGGCCCCTACGCCGCCATCTACGGCCGGGGCGAGCCCGGCGGTGTGATCAACTACATCTCGAAGCGACCCGTCCTCGGCACCACGTCGGGCAAGGTGATCCTCGAGGCGGGCGAGAATCGTACGTTCCGCGTCCAGGCCGAGCACAACCTCGCGCTCGGCGCCCGGACCGGCCTGCTCGTCGCCGGCTCCTACCTCGATCGCGAATTCGACCAGATGTTCACCTTCGAGCGCACGAAGAATGTCGGCGCCGTGCTGCGCCACCGGTTCACCCCCAAGACCGAGGTCCTGCTGGAGTACGAGTACATGTTCCGCCGCAACAACCGCGGGCGTCCGGTGACGGATGTGCGCCTCGACGGTCGCGATCCCGTGGACGGCACGAACAACAAGTACACCGGGGAGTTCGCCACCGACTTCATCGCCCAATACGGCTGGATCAACACGCTGGGACCCACCACGTACAGCGACCGGGTGCTGAAGACATTCAACCTGACGGCCATCCATCAGTTCTCGTCCCAAGTGAACCTGCGGCTGGCCTACAACGATTCCAAGACCACGCAGGATTACGACTACACGGCGTTCGGCGGTTCGACGATCCTCGTGAATCCGGTCACCCGGGAGTTCACCCGCTGGAACAGTGTGCCGGCACCGTTCTGGCGGCAGCTGCCCTACGACGCGAAGAATCTGCAGGCCGACCTGACGGTCGATTTCACGACGGGGAAGGTAAAGCACTCCACCCTCGTCACGTTCGATCATTCCAACCAGGTCGACGGACGCGTGTCGGAGCGGGCCGCGCGCGGCAACCGGAACGACGTCCATCTCGTTTCCTACGGAACCGGGCCCGTGCCCAACTACACCAACGATGCCGGCTCCCTGCATGGACCGCGCACCGTGCCGCTGCCGCTCTTCAACACCGCGATCAACTACCGGGACACACCGGAGTACTACACGTGGCTGCAGGAAAACCGGACGCTCGAGTATGACATCTCCGGCGTTTTCCTGATGCATCGCGCCCGGCTCTTCGACGACAAGCTCCTGCTCATGGTCGGCGGCCGTCACGATATCGCCAAGACCGTGATCACGGACCGCCTGAGCCCCGACAAGACCACCGTGACGGGCGAGACGTCGTCGAAAGTCGATGACACGACCTACAACGTGGGCCTGAACTACAACTTCACCAGCCGCACTGTCTTCTACGGCAGCCATGCGACGTCGTTCAACCCCAAGGGCGACATCTACTCCCACACGGGAGAGCCGATGCCCAACGAGCGCGGCAGCGGCTACGAGTTCGGCGTTCGCACCAAACTGGGCGACCGCCTCGATGTGGGCGCGAGCTACTTTAACATCGAACGCCAGAACATCCGGATCCGGAATCCCGACTTCGACAGCGACCTCGACAGCCCGAGCGACAAGCCGGAGTTCGTCGCCGGCGGTCTGGATCGTTCGAAGGGCTACGAACTGTACGCCAACGGCCGGCTCACCGACGCCCTCTCGTTCCGTCTCTCGGGCGGCGTGGTCGATGCCCGGTACATCCGCAGCCTCGACGCCTGGCGCGAGGGCCTGAAGCTGGTGCGCACGCCGGAATGGAATTACGCGATCGGTGCCAGCTACCGCGTGCCGTCCGGAGCCTTGAAGGGCCTGAGTGTCAACGCGGCCTACCGCGAGCAAAGCGGCTATCCGCTACAGGCCGTCACGCCCACCGCGGCCGACCTGCGCAACAATCTGAAGGCGGAATCGGGGGGTGTACTTGATCTCTCGCTCGGCTACGGCTGGCGAACCGGCGATCGCGTCAGGCACACCGTGCGCGCCGCGATCAAGAACGCGCTCGACGACATCTTCATCGAGGGAAGCGGCTACTACAGCCTCGGGCGCCAGGCCACGGCCTCGTACACGCTCGAATACTGAGGCGGGCAGCCACGGGGAGCCGCGACCGCAACACGGTCGCGGCTCCGCCTTGTACACGCACGGCGATCGCAGCAGCGACCGCGCGCCGCATCGATTTGACGTTGCCGCCGGGCAGGCACCGCGGCAACGCTTCGGCCAAACCCAAGCCGCGTCCCAACCGACGACGGCTTCGCCCGATTCGCGCCTTTCCCATGACCACCCGACGTCAGTTCCTCGCCCAGTCCACGCTCGCCCTCGGCGCCGCCGCCGCGGGTCCCACCCTGCTCCGCGCCGCCGACAAGGCCGGTTCGCGCCTCCCGATCACCGGGTCCGGCGCCCACACCTACGAGGTGGTGCACGACTGGCTGCTGCCGCCCGCCGGCCTCGTCTGGGGCGACACCCATGGCCTCGCCCAGGATGCCAACGGGTTCATCTACGTCGCCCACACCGTGGGCAAGTCGAGCATGCGGCCCGAGGCGGTCGCGGTCTATGACGCCCAGGGCAAGTTCGTGCGCACCTTCGGCTCCGAGTACCGGGGCGGGGCCCACGGCCTCGATATCCGCCGCGAGGGCAACACCGAGTACCTCTACCACTGCGACACCAACCGCAGCTGCACGGTGAAGACCACGCTCGCGGGCGAGATCGTGTGGACCAAGTTCTACCCGACCGAGGACCCGGCCTACGCGGCCGCGCCGATCAACTACATCCCGACCAACTGCGCCTTCGCCCCCGACGGCAGCTACTTCGTGGCCGATGGCTACGGTTCGCACCGCATCCTGCGCTACGACGCCAACAACCGCTTCCTCGGCGAGATCGGCCAGCCCGGGCCCAACCCGACCGAAGGCGTCGAGGCGGCCGACGGCCTGCTGCGCTCCCCGCACGGCCTGTGCGTCGACACCCGCGGCGCGCAACCGGTGGTCGTGGTCGCCGACCGCAGCCACCAGCGCGTGCAGGTGTTTTCCCTCGACGGCAAACACCTGCGCACGGTGAAGGACACGGAGAAGCTGCGTCTGCCCTGCCACTTCGATGTGAAGGGCGACCTCATGCTCTGCCCCGACCTCGACAGCCAGGTGTGCCTGATGGACCGCGACTGGCGCGTCATCGCTCAGCTGGGCGACGGCAAGGCCAACAACGGCCGCTACGGCTCGCGCCGCTCCCAGCGCCGCGACCAGTTCACGCCCGGCGAATTCATCTGCCCGCACGACGCGATCTTCCTCCAAAACGGCGACATCCTCGTCGCCGAGTGGCTGCCGATCGGCCGCTTGACGCTGCTGCGCAAAGTCAGCTGACCCACGGCGGCGATGTGCCGCAGGTCCGGCGGACGACCAGAACGTCGAAGGCGATGAAATCGCCTCATTCCGGCGTCCAGGGAACAGAGGGTGCTTCTTCCGGGGGTTCCTTCGCCCTCTGTTCCCATGGATTCTTTGCGTTCTTCCCGACGCATGACGGTTGGTCTTTGTCTCGCTTTGGCGGGGCTTGCCGCCGCACGCGCAGACACCACGACCGCCGCGGCCACCCCGGCCAAGGCAGGGGCAAAGGCACCGGCCACCGAGGAGGCCGCCACCGAGAGCCCGCGTGAACGCGGCCGGGTGCTGCAAAAACGCAATCCGATCGCCTCCGAGTACCAGGCTCCGGGCACGCTCGGCCGCAGCCCGGGGGCATCCGCCGACGGAGAAGGCAATGACTTCCGCCGGCTCCTCCCCGGGACCGGGCGCCTGTTGTCCGCTCCGGCCGCCGGCCAATTCTCGGTCTTCGCGACCTATCAATCCCAGTCCGGCGACAGCTCGCCCGGCGCCGACCTGCTCGTGCGCCGCCGCTTCGGGGCGAGCGAACGGGCCTGGGCCTTAGAAGTCCGCGCCAACGTCACGTCCGCGACCCGCCACATCGAGCACTACGAATCCGTCTGGGCCCCGCTGGTCGAACTCGACGCCACCGGACGGCGTCCGAGCACCGGCGCGGTCGCGCAGACCTTCGGCGGCGAACCGGTGTATTTCCTCGAGCGCGCCCGCGTCTCGCAGGACATCATCACGACGCGCACCCGCAGCGCCTCGGCCCTGCTCGAGCATCGTCTGGCCGCGAATCACACCGTGTTCGCCCAGGCCGCCTGGTCCGACTACGACGACGACTTCTTCCGCAACCGCTTCGAGTACAACTTCGGCCTGGGCGCAGCCCAGCCGGGCGCGGGCGACCGGCCGCAGGGCGGCACCGTGGTGACGCAGGGCGAGTACCGGGATGCCGGGGCGCGCCGCTACTTTGGGCACACCCTCACCGCCCGCGACATCCTGCGTTTCCAGGCGGGTGGCCGCCTCGCCGGACCGTCATGGCGCGCCGACTACGCCGTCTACCACTCCACGTGGGTCAACCGTCCTCAATCCGACGGCTGGAACTTCACCGACCGCGGTCTCGATCTCGCCTACACGCTGGACGATCCGTACCGGCCAACCCTCGCGGTGACCAACGGTATCGATCTCTTCGATACCACACGCAGCCCGTTCAACGACCTGCGCGCCGCACAGACGGAAACCCGCGACACCGACCGGGCCTTGCGCTTCGACTTCGAGCGCCGGCTCACCGCCGCCGGCGGCACGCTCTGGCTCGGCACCGGCGCCCTGCATCGCGAGAAGGAGCGGCGCAACGAGACCGAGCGTCTCGTCTACCTGCGCAACTCCGCCTCCCTCCTGCCCCTTTCCGCCGTGCAGACGTCCTACCGGGCCGGCCTCGTGGTGCGCGACACCTACGCCCTGCCGCCCGGGCTCGAGACCGACCCGATCCGCGCCCTCACCGCCGCGGGTTCGCCGGCCTTTGCCTTCTCGCCGTCGCGGACCGTGCTCGAATCGCTGCAGGACCGCTACACCTCGGAGGAGGCCGTGAGCGGCGCCTACGGTCTCGCCCTGTGGACCCGCGGACGCTGGGAACTCGATCTCGGCCTGCGGACGGAACGGACACGCACCCGCACGCTCGGCACCGTCATCGCACCGGCCGACACCGACGACGGCCTCGGCGAGGAAATCACCCGCGTGGTCGACGGCGGCACCGAGTACGTCATCCGTCGCGCGCCCGGCTCAAACCGTTACTCGACCCTGCTGCCGTCCCTCGCCGCCGCCGTGCGCCTCGGCGGCGGTTGGACGCTGCGCGGCACGGTCTTCGAGCAGGTGATGCGGCCCCAGTACTTCGACATTGTGCGCTACCGCCGCGTTCACCCGCCCACCACCTCGATCAACGAAGGCAACCCCAACCTCAGCCCGACCTCGATCCGCAACGCCGCCGTCGCCGTCGACTACCGCAGCGCGGCCGTGGGCGAGATTTCCTTCGAGCTCTATCGCACGAAGGTGACCGACTTCTTCTACAGTACGCAGCGTTACGAAGTGATCGACGGCGAACAGTACAGCGTGGCGCGCGTCGAAAATGGCGACGAAGGCACGCTGCAGGGGTTTCAGGTGCAATGGAGCCGGAGCTTTGCGCTGTCCGGTCCGGTGAAGAAACTCGTCCCGGCCGTCGCGTACACCTTCTCCGACAGTGAGGCGACCGTGCCCACCCGCCCCGACGACCGGCTCACCTTGCCCGAACGTTCGCGCCACCTGCTGCGCGCCGAGGTGGCCTGGGAGGCGGGCCGGATCGGCGGAGCCTGGGAAGTCACCTCGCAGAGCGAGGCCCTCGACGAAGTCGGCACCGGACTCGATCGCGACACCTATCGCGGACGCGTCTTCTCGCTCGATGCGCGGCTCTGGTGGCGCCTCAACGCGCGCTACCGCGCCACCCTGGCCGCCACGAATCTTTCCGACGCCCCGGAGCGCGCCTATGAAGGCGACCCGCTGCGCGTCACGCGCAACCAGTACTCGGCCACGACCTGGCGCCTGGGCGTCGAGGGCACGTTCTGATGGCGCGCGGGCGGCAGCGACGCGCCCTTGGGCAGCCCGACCGCGTTCAATAACCGATCGCGGTGAGGGCGGCCGGGCCGAGGCGTTCGGCGAGTTGGGTGAGATAGAGGCTGCGCGGCGCGACGGGTTGGCCGTGCGAATCGATCACCCCGAGGGCCGCGTCTTTGTTCCACTGGCCCGGCGTGATCTCGCCGATGTTGCCGATGGCGTAGTTCTGGGCGGTCGGCGGCTGTTGCACGACGATGCTCGGCGAAATGCAATTCCAGAAGACGTTCTGGCCCCCGGCCCAGCCATGGCCGCTGCCGGCGTACTGGCGGTCCTGCACATTGAGCTCCTTCGAATCGCGGATGTTGTCGTAGAGGATGCCGACCGCCCAGCGGTGGTGCGGACCGGAGTCGGAGTGCGACTTGAGCGAAGCGCCGTCGAGAAAGACGTTCGGGCCGCGGACACGGGCGCCGGTCATGAAGCCATGGCGCGCCTCGGTGGCGTTGCACCGCAGCACGAGTCCGTACTGGCCATCGAGCACGAAGGAGTAGCGGCGTCCACCGGTGATGACCGACACCGGTTCGAGGTACGTGCAGTCCTGGATCGTGGTGAACAACGCATCGTAGCGCGACAGGATGCCGCCGCTGAAATGCTGGACGGTCACGTCGCGCACCCAGCCGTTCTCCACATGGTCGAGATGGATCGCGGTCTCCGCATGGTCCTCGTCGGACGTCTCGCGTCCGCGTTCGTACTCTGAAACCAGCCGAAGGCTCTCGACCCCGTTCTCACGGTTGCGCGCGTGGCGATAGGCGTACACCGAGGCGCCACCAAAACGTTCATCCAGCGCAATCATGATCGGCGCGTCGAACGTCAGCTGCCGTCCGTCGATCGCCGTGATCGTGCGCTCGATATGAAGGTCGTAACTGCCCGCCTCCCACATCTTGGTCGTGCCGGGCGGGGTGTTCGGGCGGTTGCGAATCCGGTCCATGCCGAGCTCGCGAATCCACTCCGCCGTCGACGGACGGTGCACCACGACCCGGTCGCCGACCGCGAGTCCGTCGGTCCGCTCCACTGTGAGACGGTGCGCACTCCACGGCACGTAGGCGTCGGTGACCTTGCGCCGCGTGCCCCGCACCTCCTCACGGCGCACCCCGGACGCACCCACGTAGAGCAAAATCCGCTTGGTCTTGCCCGTGCCGAGAATGACCGTGCCGTCCGTGCCCTGACCTTCGCCGCGCAGCACCACGCCGCTGGCGCGGACGCGCAGCTGGCCGGCGACCCGGTAAACGCCGCGTTGCAACAGGACCGCGCCGCGAAAGCCGCGCGCATCCGGAGGCAGGGCCCCGACCTCGTCGAGCGCTTGTTGGATGCGTTCGCCATCGTCGCCCGACGGCGCGGGGGCGAGAGTGCGGACGACCGGCAGAACCGGCAGTGCCACGCCGCCACCGCCGTAGCCGGCGCGGGAGAAATCCGGGATCGTATTGCCGCGCTCATCCGCGCGGTAGGTCAGTCGTCCGTCGGAACCGGGCCGGGCCCAGGGACTCGTCGCGGGGGCGGCGGCCGCGGCGACGGAAGCGATCAGCAAACAGGCAAGCGCAAGCGAGGGGGAACGCATCATGGGGAGAGGTGCAAATCCATCGCTCTCACTCCGGCCAAAGACAAGTCATGCGCCGGCACCCCGTCAGTTACATGGTTAGATCGCCAACCCCTTGCCGCGGCGTGGCGGTTCACAGCACGGCCGGCGCGGGGGCGGACAGCGGGCCCAGCGGCAGACGAATCGGTTCGGCCCGCGCCGGGGGAACGATCACCCGCACATCGCCCGGCGCAAAGCGGTCTTCGGTGCGAAAGCGGAGGGTGTCGATCCGCTCGAGGTGTTCGAGCCGCTGGCGCACGTTGTCCGGCAAAGCCTTGCGATCCTCGTCGGACGCGAGCGGACCCTGGTGCACCACCTTGCCATCAGCGTCCTTCACCGTGAGCTCGCGCCGTCCGTTGACCGTGGTGAGTTCGATCGATCCCTCCGCGTCGTTGAAGGCGAGACGGCCCTCGCCCACGCCGGTCAGGCGCGCGATGGGAGCCGCATGGAATAGAACGTCGCCGCCGCCGTCGGGCGGTGCGGCCAACGACAGGGTCCGGTCCACCTCCGCGCGGGTGAAGGCCCCGGGCAGGCGGCGAACCTGCACGCGCGCGCCGGGCGCGGCCTGCAGGTCGACCGCTTCGTCCCACTGGAACGAAAGAGGCGTGGGCGGTTCCGGTGCGGCCCGGGTGGCGAGCTTCACCCGGGCGGTGGCAGGTTGGCCGCCGCGGATGTAGCTCAGCGTGACCTCCTCGCCGTCCTTGCGGGCCCGCACGAGCACCGCCAGCTGCTCGCCATTCACCAGCCACTGATCGTCGAACTTCGTGAGCACATCGTGCACGCGCAGGACGGCCGCCGCCGGGCTGTCCGCGGTCACGGCGTTGACCACAAGGCCCATGCCCAGAGCGAGGCCGAGGTGGGCGGATAACTCGGCGTTCCTGCCGACGGCCACGCCGAGGAAGGTCACCGGCTGGCCGGGCACGACGCCCGCCTCGACGCCGGCGGCGGCGCGGAGGGTGCGGATCTCCCGGACCTCCTTGACGGGGCCCGGCGCGGGTTGAGCGAGGAGCGTGGGAGCGAGCAAGGCGGCACAGGCCGCGAACAGAGGGGGAACAACGTGGATTTTCATGGCGAAAGGTCAGTGAAACGACACGGGCACGAGGCGGACCTCCTCGCCGGGCACGGTCCAGCGCAGGGAGGTCTGGGTGGTGGCGTCGCGCCAGACGATCGTATCGACAAAATGGTGACGCACCTGCCGTGCCGCCGTGCCGTCGGCGAGCGTGACCGGTCCCTCGTCCGCCGCAGCGTAGATCGTACGCTCGGCCGCGACGGGCGCGTAACCATCGGGCCCGGCGGCCAGTGACGGCGCCGCCGGTACGGGCGCCACCGGGGCCGCCGGGCGTTGCCGCACGGTGCCGATCGTGACCAGCAGGGCCAGCCCGGCAGCCCACGCCAGCGTCCAGTGCCAGGTCCGAACCGGAACACGCGCGGCCGGGAGGGCGGACTCCACGCGCGCGAGGCAGGCTGGCGTCACCGGCCGGGGGCGGAGGCGTTGCAACTCGGCTTCCAGGGTGTGCAGGTCGTCATCCATGGCAGGTCACGGTTGAGAGTTCCTTGCGCAGCGCGGCGAGCGCGTAGCGATAGCGGGAGGCGGCGGTGTTGGGCGAAACCCCGAGTTCCATGCCGATCTGTTCGAAGGTAAGCTCGCCCCAGATTTTGAGCGCCAGGACGTCCCGCTGGCCGTCCGGCAGCCGGGCCAGTGCGGCCTCGAGTTGGAGCCGTCGATCGTCCCCTTCCGGCCAAGGCTGGAAGATGCCCTCGTCCTCGCCGGCGACCGCCTGCTCGCGCCGGGTTCGGCGACCCTCGCGGCGGGCCCGGTCGAACGCCGCCCGGCGGATCGACGTGATGAGCAGGGGAATCGCAGCGGCATCCAAGCCGCGCTGCAGTCGCCAGTAGCGCACGAAGGCGTCCTGCACCACATCCTCGGCATCGGCCTGCGATCGCGTCCATTGCCGGGCGCAGGCGAGCAGCCTGGGGCCGTGTTCGCGGAACCAGTGCTGCCAGGATGTCGGATCATGGGACGCCTCCATGCGGTTTCGTACCTAAGCGCCACCGGAGCGCGGTTTTGTCTGGCCGGGCGAGGATTCGTGGGGCGGTGCCGGGCCCAACGGTTCGACATTCTCGTCGCCACCGCGTTCCGCCCCGGCTTCGACTGGGCGTCCGCCGAATGACGCTGCTGTCCCTCACCCTCGTTCTCCTCGCCGCCGTCCTGCACGCCGGATGGAACCTCGCGGCCAAACGCGCCGGCGGCGGGCTGCCGTTTGTCTTCGCCACCGGCCTGGTGATCAACGTGCTCTACGTGCCGGTGGTCGTGGGCTACGTGCTGTGGCGGCAGCCCACCCTCACCACCGGAGCCTTGGGGGTCATCGCCGTGAGCGCCCTGCTCAAGACCGCGTATTCGCTTTGCCTGCAACGCGGGTACCGCACGGGCGACTTCTCGCTGATCTATCCGCTGGCGCGCGGGACCGGTCCCCTGCTCAGCGTGCTCTTCGCCATCTTGCTGCTGGGTGAACGTCCGCATCCGCTCGGGCTCGCCGGCGCCGGCCTGATCGTGGCCGGGATCTTTTTCCTCACGGGCGGGACGAAACTCTGGCACGCCGACCGCGCCCATCTGCGCACGGGCATCCGTTACGGGTTGCTCACCGGTGTCTTCATCGCCGCCTACACGCTCTGGGACCGGCAGGGGGTGGCGGTGCACGCAATTCCCCCGGTGCTCTTCGATGCCGGCACGGCGGTGATGATGAACCTGTTGCTCGCTCCCTTTGCGCTGCGCCGGTGGGCGGAGGTGAAGCGGGAATGGCAGGTGCACCGTCCGGAGATCCTCGTCATGGCCATCTTGTCGCCCCTCGGGTACGTGCTGGTGCTCACGGCGATGACCTTCACCCCTGTGAGCTACGTCGCCCCGGCGCGCGAGACGAGCATCCTGATCGGCGCCTTCCTCGGCGCGAAGTACTTCAAGGAGGCCCAGGGCAGCCGCCGGCTCGGCGCCGCCGCCTGCATTGTCGCCGGCATCGTGCTGCTGACCGCCGGGTGAGCCGCACGACGTCCGCGCGGCTCTGCGGCTAAACCCGCACCGGTCGCTGCTTGGCGGCGGATGCGAAGCTGGCGTCGAGGACGGACTGGGCCAGGACGCCGTCGTTGAAGTCAGGTTGGTCCTGCCGGCCCGCCTTGATCGCCCGGATGAAGCGCTGGTGATTGGACGGCGTGCTCTTGCAGGTCACCTCCTGCCACTCGCCCGTGTGCACCGCGGCGCCCCGGCAGACGCGGTAACGGTCCGTCGCGCGCTCCGAGTCGATCTCCACCGCGCCGAGGGTGCCGGAGATCTTGAGGTAGAGGCGGTTCTTGTGACCGGTCGACCAGCGGGTCGTATGGATCGCACCGAGGGCACCGTTGGCGAACTCCACGTTGAGCACGGCGGAATCGTTGGCGTCGAGCCGGTACTCGCCGATGCGGTTGCCCGGAGCCTTGGGGAAGGTCTTCAGCTGGCAGTACACCGAACGGATCGGACCCGCGGGGAACATCGCGAAGTCGACGATGTGCACGCCGACATCGCCGAGCACACCGAGGCTGCCGTGCCGCTGCGACAGCCGCCAGAGCCAGGTGGGCGACGTACGCCAGTCGCCCCAGTAGTTGCCCACCAGCCACGACTGCAGGTAACTCGCCTCGACGTGACGCAGCTCGCCAAGCGCGCCGCTCCGCACCTGACGCGCCACCTCCTGCAGGGCCGGCCAGTTGCGGTAGGACAGATTGACCATGTGGATGCGCTGCGCCCGCCGCGCGGCGGCAAGCATGCGCCGGGCGTCGCGCTGGTTGAGCGCGAGCGGCTTCTCACACAGGACATGCTTGCCCGCCTTGAGGGCCTCGAGGGTCAGCGGGAGGTGGAAGGGGTCCGGCGTGACAATGCTCACGGCGTCGCACGGCGCTTCGCGCAGCAGGGTCGTGAGGTCGCCAAACGCCTTCGGGATGCCGTGCGTCTGGGCGAAGGCCTCGGCCCGCGCCCGGTCGACGTCGGCGCAGGCGACGATCCGGCAGCCGGGGATGGCGCGGAATTTCTCCGCGTGATGGCGGGCCATGCCGCCCGTGCCGATGAGGGCAACCCGGACGGGACCGCGGTGAGCGGACAAGGTGGTCATGAGAGTGATCCGCGTCTCAACGGTGGCCGACGGTCGGGCGTTCGGCCGCCTCCGGATCGAAGGGCAGCGGCTCAAGGGCCTTCGCGTTCGGGCAGGTATCGGGGATGCGCACGGTCGGACGCGCCCAGCGCACGGCATTGATCAGCACCCGCTGCACCTGCGCGTGGTGATAGGTTGGATACGTTTCGTGCCCGGGCCGGAAATAGAAGATCCGCCCGTGGCCGCGATACCAGGTGGCGCCGCTGCGGAACACCTCGCCGCCGGTGAACCACGAGATGAAAATGAGCTCGTCCGGAGTCGGGATGCCGAACGGTTCGCCGTACATCTCCTCGTTGGGGATCTCGAAGTACTCGCCGATGCCCGCCGCAATCGGGTGCGTGGCCATGACGTTCCAAAGCCGCTCCTTGTCGGTGGCCTCGCGCCACTTGAGCGAGCAGGTCGTGCCCATGAGCGCCTTGAAAATCTTCGAGTAATGGCCGGAGTGCAGCACGATCAGGCCCATGCCCTCGAGCACACGTGTGCGCACCCGCTCGACGATCTCATCCTTGACCTCGCCGTGGGCCATGTGGCCCCACCAGATGAGCACATCGGTCTGGTCGAGCACCGCGGCGGTCAGGCCGTGTTCAGGCTGGTCGAGCGTCGCGGTGCGCACGGCGAGATCGACCTCGGCGCGCAAGAACCCGGCGATCGTCTCGTGCATGCCCTGCGGATAATGGGCGGCGACTTTGGGATTCTTTTTCTCGTGGCGAAACTCGCCCCAGACGGTGACGCGGACGGGAGTATTCATAATGGAGAAGGAAGCATTCGCGGTGAAGGACGGGCTAAGGGATCCGGACGATGGACGGCGCCAGAGATGGCAGGAAGCGCGCAAAAACGCAACGGTCGGGGCGATGGCCGCACCGCTGGGAAAGGAATCGGGGCCCTCTTCGGGCTTCCCTTTCGTCGGCCGCCCTTCTCCATTCTCCCGCGTCGGCCCTCCCGCCGACGCCGCATGACCACCGCCGAGATCGCCGCCGCCCTTCCCGCCCACGCCCGTACGTCCATCGACGGGCTGCCATTTCCGCTCCTCGCCTCCGGCAAGGTACGCGAGATCTTCGACCTGGGCGACGCCCTGCTGCTGGTCGCCACCGACCGTCTCTCGGCCTTCGACGTCATTCTGCCTGACGGCATCCCCGGCAAGGGCATCTTGCTCACCCAGCTGAGCAACTGGTGGTTCGCCCAGACCGCGCACCTGATTCCCAACCACCTGCTGCCCGACCAGGCGGGCGAATTCGCACGCCGGGGCATCCGCGACCGCGATCTCCAGTTGCGCAGCATGATCGTGCGCAAGCTCCGGCCCCTGACGATCGAGTGCGTGGCCCGCGGCTATCTGATCGGCAGCGGCTGGTCGTCCTACCAGAAGACCGGCGCGGTCTGCGGCACCCGCCTGCCCGCCGGCCTGCGTCAGGCCGACCGCCTGCCCGAACCGATTTTCACCCCGACGACCAAGGCGCCCAAGGGGCAGCACGACGAGCCGATCGACGACGCCCAGGGCGCCGCCGCGATCGGCGCGGAGCTCTACGCCCAGGTCAAGCGGTTGAGCCTGGCGTTGTATCAGTTCGGCCACGACAAGGCCCGCGCCGCCGGCATGATCCTGGCCGACACCAAGTTCGAGTTCGGCACCGACGCCACGGGCAAACTCTACCTGATCGACGAGGTGCTGACCCCCGACTCCTCCCGCTACTGGCCGGCCGACGCCTATCGCCCGGATTGCTCGCCGCCGAGCTACGACAAGCAGTTCGTGCGCGACCACCTGCTCGCGCTGCGCTGGAACCAGCAGCCGCCCGCGCCCCGCCTGCCGGCCGACGTCATCGCGCGCACCCGGGACAAGTACCTCGCCGCCCTGCGCAATTTGCTCGGCTGAGGCCTGTCCGGAAGCCCCGGGTTGATTCGTCGGAACAGCGTAACGACCATGACCCACTACTGGATCACGATTCACCGCCCGAACGGCTACGATCCGGCCGTGGCGGAAGACGAAACGATGGCCCGCGCGATCGACGCGCTCAATGACGAGATGGTGGCGGCGGGCGTCCGCGTTTTTGTGGGCGGCCTCCAGCCGTTGACCACGGCGAAATCCCTGCGCCTCCACGCCAATGGCACGGTGACGGTCACCGACGGACCTTACCTCCGGGCGCCGGAGCACGTGGGCGGATTCTGGGTGCTGGCAACCGGCAGCCTCGAGGAGGCGCTGGCTTGGGGCCGCAAGGCCGCGATCGCCTGCCGCGCCCCGGTCGAGGTGCGGCCGTTTCACTGACCGACGGGAGGGCCGCCGGATCAGGCGGCCATGGCGAGGTGCAGCACGTCGCGCAGCTGGTCGAGCTCGTCGCGGGTCGCCCCGATCGCCTGCTCCACCGTCTCGATGGCGAGGCCGGCATCGGCCAACACGCGCCGGCTGGGCATCCAACCGTCCTTTTCGCAGGGGAGACCATGACCCACCACGGAAACGACCCAGGAGGCGAGATGCAGGAGGGCGCCGATGCGCGTGGGCTCGATCGCCTCGGAGAGGTGATCGTGGCTGCGCATGCCTTCGCACGCGGCGAAGGGAAAGCCCCACTGCGACAGCAGAATGGAGGACACTTCCGCACTCGTCTTGCCAAACGTCGCGCGTTCCCAACCACGGGTCGACGTGGCCACGTTGGCGCCAGGCAGGGCGAGGGGAAGGCGTTCGTCGGGCGCAATCCGGGCGAGCAGGAGCCGTCCAACCGGACGCAGCAGACCCAGGGTGTAGGCCACGCGTTCGTCTTCGCCCGCGGTCCGGGCGAGGCGCGCCGCCGCAAGCGCAGTGGCCACCGAGTTCTTCCACAACGCGTCTCCGATCAACGCGTAGAGCGGCAGGTCGGCAGCAAAGAGTTTCGACGACACCGTCAGGCCGACGAGGCGGTGCACTTCGCGCAGGCCCACGCGCTGGATTGCGCCGTCCACCGTCGATACCTCCTCGCCGCGTTGAAAATAGACGCAGTTGCTCGATCGCAGCACGCCGGCGGCGAGCGCCGTGTCCACCCGGACGAGGGCTGCGATGTCGGCAAGATTCGTCTCGGGATGCCCCAGCAGTTTTTGCAGGCGGGCGTAAACCCGGGCCGAGGAGGGAAGGTGTTTGTCCGCGAGCGCGATCTGCTCGGGCGTGACGAAATAGTGAGCCATGGCTGTGGGAGTCATCGTCACGTTTGCGCCCGCCGGTGAGCAAAAAGGGCTGTAAAACACCGGCCCCGGACGCACGGGGCGACCGGGGCCGAGAGAGCTGCCGAAGCAACCGGACGTGAGCGGCTTACTTCACTCCGACCCGGGCCGCGATCCAGGCCGTGATGAGGTCCGTTTCCTCCGGCACCGTGTTGTGCCCGGTCTCGAGCGCCAGCGTGAGCTGTTTGGGGGCGGTGATGACATTGTAGGCCGCGTACATCGAGGTGGGCGGGCAGACCTCATCGTTGTAACCCCAGGCAAAATGGGACGGCACCTTCAGCCGGCGAGCAAAGTTGACCGCGTCGTAGTAGCCGGTGACGGCGATCTTCTCGGGCGTCGCGTGGGCCGAGGGGGCCCCCGTGCGCACATCCGGGCGCATCATGTGCGGCCAGCCGCCGGCACGCCCGTGGAGGTAGCCCGTGACATCGCTGTAGGCCGGATAGTAGGCGGCCAGCGCCTGCACCCGGGGATCGAGAGCGGCGGTGACGATGGAAAGCTGGCCGCCCTGACTGCCACCCGTGACGAGCAGATTGCGCCCGTCGAACTCCGGCAGGGAGACGAGGAAATCGTTGGCGCGCACACAGCCGAGGTACACGCGGCGGTAGTAGTAGGTGTCGCGATTCTCCAAGTGGAAGGTCGGGTAGCCGTTGAGGGCGCCGGAGCCGAGCTGGTCGTAGAGTTCCTGCGGCAGGTTGACCGGGATGCCGTGAATCCCGATCTGGAGGGTGATGATCCCGCGCGCGGCGAGATCCTTCATGCCAGCGTAGGGGCGGACGCCCGCGCCGGGGACATTCAGCACCGCCGGATAACGCCCGGGGGCCTTCGGCACGCAGAGGATGCCGTACACCCGCGCCGGCGTGCGACCGCCGCCTCCCCAGGTGCGGAAGCTGACGTGGTACACGTTCACCGTGTCCGTGCTCGCGTCCGGCAGCAGCGTCTGCCGGGCCTCAAGCGGGATCTTGGCCAACTCGTCCAGCCCGGCCCGCCAGAACGCATCGAAGTCCGCGGGATCCTTCTGCGTCGGCTGGATCTGCTCCGGCGCGAAACCAGCCGTGGCGACGGCGCGGTAGGTCTTGCCTCCGATGTCCACCGTCACCGCGCACCGGATAAAGCCTGGCTGCGAAAGCGTTCCGCCGTCGATCACCAGCCCCTCGGCCGGGAGGGTCGCAGTGCGCTCCGGCGCCGGCATCATTTCCGGGCCCACCCGGTACGTGACCGTGGTGCCGGTCAGGAGATGTTGGTCGGCGGTGACGGCGACCCGGAAGCGAACCGGTTCCCCGAGGGCATAGGTCCAGTCCGGGCGGTCGGGCGCCACTCGGACTTGAACGGCGGCGACGCGCGCCTGGGCGTGGGTCGGGACAGGCGTGAGGGTGGCGAAGGCAGCAGGGGCGAAGGCCAGCAGGGCCACGCCAAGCGAGACGGCGGAGAGGGGCAGTTTCATCGCCCCGGTGAAAAGCACGCCGCGGTGCGCGACGCAACGGCCAACCATCTGCGGAGATCGCCGTGCTCCGACCTTGCCCGGGGTCGGTGACGCGACCATAACCTCGCCGCCCCACCCCACCATGCCCTTGCTTACCTTGGTCTCGTTTGTGTTTTTCACCGGCCTTGTCGGGTTCATCACCTGGCGCATCACGCGGCGCGACGATGTCGCCAGCGGCACCGGCTACTTTCTCGCCGGCCGCAGCCTGAGCTTTCCGCTCATCGCCGGCTCGCTGCTGCTCACGAACCTCTCCACCGAGCAACTCGTCGGGCTCAATGGCGCCGCCTTCACCGACGGGCTCAGTGTGATGGCGTGGGAGGTCATCGCCGTCATTGCTCTTGTTGTCATGGCGCTGTTTTTCCTCCCGCGATTTCTCCGCAGCGGCGTGACCACGGTGCCGGAGTTTCTCGAGCTGCGCTTCGACCACGTGACCCAGGTCATCACCAACCTGATCTTCCTCGTCGCCTACGCGGTCATCCTGCTGCCCATCATCCTCTACACCGGAGCGACCGGGCTGGCCGCCATCCTCGACCTGCCGGCGCTGACCGGCATCGAGTCGCCGACCGCGATCCTGTGGCTGACGGTGTGGCTCGTCGGCCTGCTCGGCGCGGTCTACGCGCTGTTTGGCGGACTGCGCACGGTGGCGGTTTCCGATACGATCAATGGCGTCGGGCTGCTGACCGGGGGGATGATGATCACCTGGTATGGACTGCAGGCGGTGAGCGGAGGCGAGGGCGTGGCGGAAGGCTGGCAGCAGCTGCGCACCGCGAACCCGGACCACTTCAACTCGATCGCGGGCGAGGGCAAATCCGTGCCGTTCGGCACGCTCTTCACCGGCGTGATGCTGCTCAATCTCTTCTACTGGTGCACCAACCAGCAGATCATCCAGCGCACCTTTGGCGCCAGCAGCCTCGCGGAGGGACAGAAGGGCGTGTTGCTCACCGGTGCCCTGAAGCTGCTCGGGCCGCTCTATCTCGTGCTGCCCGGACTGATCGCCTACCACCTGTTCGCCGCCCAGGGGGTGCGCCCGGATCACGCCTACGGCATGCTGGTGCGCGAGGTGTTGCCGGCTCCGCTCGCGGGCTTCTTCGCCGCCGTCATGGTGGGCGCCATCCTCAGCTCGTTCAACTCGGCGCTCAACAGCACGACGACCCTCTTCAGCCTCGGCCTCTACCGGGGCGTGCTGCGCCGGAACGCCACCGATGCGCAGACCGTCGCGTCGGGCAAGGTGTTCGGCTGGATCATGGCCTTCATTTCCATGTCGCTCGCGCCGCTGCTCGCCGGCCAGGACAGCATCTTCAAGTACCTGCAGAAGATGAACGGCATCTACTTCATCCCCATCTTCGCCGTGGTGGTCGTGGGCATGCTCGCCCGCCGCGTGCCGCCGCTCGCGGCGAAGGTGGCCCTGGTTGCCGGGTTCACCGTGATTGCGGTCGGCTACTTCGTGCCGCCGTTCGACGGCTGGGTTGCGGCCATGCACGAGTTCCATTTCCTCGGCGCTGTTTTTGCCCTGCTCGTAATCACGATGCTGGTGATCGGCCGGCTGCGCCCCCTCCCGACCCCGTGGGTGCAGGTCGATGTCAAGGCGGTGGACCTCACCCCCTGGCGTCGTGCCCGGCTGACCGGCGTGATTTTGCTCGTCCTCGTGTTCACCATCTACGCCCTGTTCGCCGATTTCAGCGTGCTCGCGGCTTCCTGAGCTTTGCCCGGCGAGGCCAGCCCGGTCACGCCGAACCGACCCTCCTGCCCCACCCTCCATTCTGCCCATGCGCCTGACCTGCCTGCCCCTGACCCTTCTCGTCGCCGCCCTCGCCCTGGGCGCGCGCGGCGCCGAACCGATCGTGCTTCCGCTCTGGCCGGGCGCCGTGCCCGGCGAAGAAACCTTCGACCCCGCGAAGGTGACGCCTCCGGCCCCGCGCAACGACGGCATCGAGCGCATTCCCCTGGTCACCACCCCGACGCTGACCTTCTACCCTGCGCCGGCGGACAAGAACACCGGCACCGCCGTGCTCATCGCCCCGGGCGGCGGTTACAACATCCTCGCGTGGAACCACGAGGGCACCGAGATGGCGGCGTGGTTCAATCAACTCGGCGTCAACGTGGGCCTGCTCAAGTACCGCGTGCCGCGGCGCGATCCGGCCACGCCGCACGTGCAGCCGCTCAAGGATGCGCAGCGGGGGCTCGCACTCCTGCGCGCCCATGCCGCCGCCTGGGGCATCGATCCCAAACGCACCGGCATGATGGGCTTTTCCGCCGGCGGTCACCTCGCCGTGATGACCGCGGTCACCGCCGCGGAACGTACGTATCCACGGCAGGACGACGCCGATGACCTGGTGCGGGCGCCGGACTTCCTGATGCCGATCTATCCGGCCTATCTGGGCGACGAACGCACGCCGGGCGGGCTCTACCCTTCCATCCGCGTGACCCCCGCCTTTCCGCCGACGTTCGTCGCCGTGACCGACGACGACGTGTTGCGCGGCCTCAACGCCGCCCGGCTCTACATTGCCTTGCGCGAGGCCGGTGTGCCCTCGGAGCTGCACATCTACACGCGGGGTGGCCACGGGTACGGCATCCGCCCATCCGCCCACCCGGTCTCGACCTGGCACCTGCGGGCCGCGGACTGGTTGCGCAGCGAGGGCTGGCTTGCGCCCCGGCCCTGAGCCGGTGTCTCCTCAGGGGGTCGACGACCGCCCGGGCGCGGCGTCCGCAACCCGCAGACGCGTGATGTCGTGGAACACGCAGATGACCTCGAGGGGCTCCCGGGAAAGGGGTTCGGCGCTCGCCTGCAGCCACCGGCGGCGGCCCTCGGTCGGGTTGTAGACACCCATGACCACCTCGCGAACCGGCAGGCCGGTCCGCAGGGCCCGCATCGCGGGATGGTCCGCACCGGGGAACGGCGAACCATCCTCACGCACGACATTCCACGCCGGGTCCATCGAGGTCTTGCCCAGGATCTGATCCATCGAGAGCCCCAGTAATGCCGGTGCTTTCTCGTTGCAGAAGATGATCACTCCCGCGGCATCGTGCACCACGACGCCGGCATTCAGGTTGCGCATCACCAACCGCAGGCGCTCGTCGCTGGCCTGGCGGGCCAGGGCGGCTTGCCTGGCCTCGGTGATGTCCTGCGCCGTGCCCTGCAGACCGATGATACGTCCAGCCGCATCGCGCACGCCTTCACCCCGCGCCAGCATCCAGCCGCGGGTACCGTCGGGCCGCAGCATTTCCAACTCGAGCGCGTACGGCACACCCGAGGTGCGGGTCACCTCGAGGGCCTCGCTCAGCCGCTGCCAGCTTTCAGCCGTGAAGAGGCTGGAATGCTCGGTGTAGTCGGGCGGCGTCCGCGACGGGTCGAGTCCCAGCATGCGATAGAGGGCCTCCGACCAGATCACCCGGTTGGTCGCGAGGTCGAGGCGCCAGCTGCCGATCCGGGCAATGCGCTGGGCGGCACGTAGGTTGGCTTCGCTCTCCCGCAGCCGGGCCTCGGCGCGCTTGCGCTCGGTGATGTCGAGCAGGTTGCCCACGATCGTGGGCCGGCCCTGCAGATCGACCCGGCTGCCCATGGCCTCGAGGTCGAGGTAGGTGCCGTCCTTACGCCGGCCGCGAATGAACGAACGGATGGACTTCGTTTCGCCGCTCACCCGGCGCCGGATGTTGTCGCGCACCACGCCGTGATCCTCCGGGTGGATCACGGTGTAGACGAGCAGCCCGATCATCTCCACCGGCAGGTAGCCGAAGATGGTGGCCAGCGCCGGGTTCACGTAGGTGAAACGCTCGTCCTGAAGGATGTAGATGCCCGCCAGCGAGTGTTCGCTGATGCCGCGAAACCGTGCCTCGCTCTCGCGCAACGACTCGGACACCCGCTTCAGTTCGGTGATGTCGCGACCGAAGACCGACACCCCCAGGACGGCACCGTCATGGCGGATGGGGTGCAGGGAAAGCAGCAGGATGCGTTCGCCGCCCGTCAGGCTGAACTCCGTCGTCAGGGCCGGCTCACCCGCCACGATCCGCTCGTACATGGCGCGCAGGCGTGCGGCCGTCTCCGGCGGAAAAACGTCCTCGGGCAGGAGCCCGGCCGCAGGCGTCACGCCCGTGCGGCGTCCGACGATGGCGCCGAGCGCCCGGTTGAAGGTCTTCAGCCGGAACTCCGTGTGATCCACCGACCAGATCAGGTCGTCGGTGCTGTTCATCACCGCCATGGTCTCGGTGCGGGACGCGCCGAGGGCGTCATGCAGGCGCCGGCGTTCCGCCAGCTCGCGCTGCAGGTCTGCCGCGTGCAGCCGGATCAGGCTCTTCACCTTCTGCTGCCAGAGGAACAGGCCCACCAGCACCAGCGCGACGAGCGAGGCCGGCCAGGCGTAGGGCCGCAGCTCGGCGAAGGTGAGCGGGCGGGGCTCGATCGGTCCGATCCATTTGGCATAGATCCGCGCGAAGGTGCCGTCGCGCAGCACCACCGCGAGACCCTGGTTGAGGCGTTCCAGGGTCGCATCATCCCCCTTGCGCACCGCCATGTGGAATTGAAACAGCAGGTCATCCACAAAGGTCTCGGTCAGCCCGTGGCGTCCCGCATCCGCGTCGGTGGTTGGCCGCAGGTGCAGGGCAAAATCGATCTGCCCGTCGCTCACGGCCACGAGCGATTCCGCCCGGCTCGCAAAGGGCACGATGCGGGCGCCCCAGGCGCCTTCGTCAAGCAGCTTGAGGTGCGCCAAGGATCCTTGGACGACCCCGACGCTCTTGCCGGCAAAATCCGCGATGAGGCGCACCGGAGGGTGGTCGCGCCGGGTGAAGGCCAGCCCGTGCAGGTAGGCGTGGCCCACGGTGAAGTCCATCGTCGCGCGGCGTTCGCGTGTGATCGCCACGTTCGCCAGCGCGTCAATCCGGCCCGCCTGGAACTCGCCGAGAATATGGTTCCACGGTCCGTCGACCAACTCGAGCTCCACCCCGCCCGCCGGCCCGACCGCCCGCAGCAGTTCCGCCGCAAAGCCGTCCGGCTCGCGCGCGGCGTTGAGGAAGGACAGCGGCGGCGAGGTCTGTTCCACCCCGACCCGGATCCGCACGGGCGCCGTCGCCGCCGCGGCGCTCGCCGTCAGGATGAGCAGCCACGCCGCGAGCCAGACGGGGCGGCGGACGAACCCTGGAACGTTGAACCGGGACAGCATGAAAGCAGGCGGAAACGACGGTACGAGGACGCAGGGGAACGACCGTTCGTCGGCTAAGAGTGAAACGCCGGCCCCGGCCTTGGCAGCACCAAAGTTGTGACTTCCTCGGACCGCGCGGCGGGCGCACCTGTCGCCAATGGGCCGCATCACGGACCGAGACGAGGACCTACGTGTCGCGCACGCACCGGAAGCCCAGGTTGGTCGTGGCGCTGTCGGGCGTGTTGGCGCTGCGCGCATCCACCCGGTAACGGTTGCAGTAACTGGCGTGGCAGAGGTAGCTGCCTCCGCGCATGACCCTCCGCGTGCCCTCCGACGCTCCGGTGGGATCGTCGACCGGAGACTCGCGGTAGTAGGCGGCATCGAACCAGTCGGCGCACCATTCCCAGACATTGCCCGTCATCTGGTAGAGACCGTAACCATTGGCCCGATACGTCCGCGCCGGCGCCGGTCCGACATGACCGTCGGCCGCCGTGTTGTGCGTCGGGAACACCCCCTGCCACACGTTCATCCGATGACGTCCGTCCGGTTCAAGCTCGTCGCCCCACGGGAACCGGTTGCCCGGCCCGAGTCCGCCGCGCGCGGCCCACTCCCACTCCGCCTCGGTGGGCAGGCGTTTGCCCGCCCAGGCCGCATACGCCTGAGCGTCGTGCCAGGACACCTGCACCACCGGATGCGCCCACCGTTGCTTGATCGTGGATCCCGGTCCTTCGGGATGGCGCCAGGTTGCACCGTCGACCCGGCACCACCATTCGCTGCCTTGCACCACCTGCCGCACCGACCGCGCGATCTGCGCCGGCGTAAGGTGACCCGCGAATACGAACGACCAGCCGAACCGCTCCGACTCGGTCTTGTAACCGGTCGCGTTCACGAAGGCGTTGAACTGCTCATTCGTCACCGTCGTGGCGTCGATCCAGAACGGCTGGAGCCGGACGCGGTGCACCGGCCCCTCGCCGTCGGCCGGGAACCCATAGTCGCGCTCGTTGCCCATGAGGAAGTCTCCGCCGGGGATGAGCACCATGCCCTGCGTCGACCCGGTGTTCACCCGCCGGAAGCCTTCCCCCGCAGCGGCGGGAGGGCCGCCTTCCCGGTCCGGGGCGCAACAGGACTGACCGTGCATGATGCGGCAGTCAAAAGACAGACGATCAAATGCGAAGCCAAATGTCGCTCTTGGGACGGGGCGGGAAACGGCCTCAATTCTGGGCTTGCCTCCCGCCTGCTCCACCCGTGTCTTTCCCCTTCCCTCCTGCCCGGGTGGTGGAATTGGTAGACACGCAGGTCTCAGAAGCCTGTGCCTAACAGCATCGCGGTTCGAGTCCGCGCCCGGGCACCATTTTTTGCCCGAACCCCGGTCGGCCCAACGACCAGTCGCCGCCTCGCCCGGGCCCGGACTCCCTGGGAAAATCATCGGTGCCGCGCCGCCCGAGGCTCGACCCGTGTGCAACGAAACTGCAACCTCTCCTGCACATGAGCCGCATTCAGGTTTGGTTCACCCTCGGCGCCCTCGTCATCATTGCGACCCTGCGTGCTGCAACCACCCCCTCCAGCAGTGCGGGCTTTGTGACGGCCCCTCCCGCCGCCTGGGTGGAGTCCGCGGAGCTTCCGCCAGCCGGGCCTCCCCGTGACAATCCGTCCGGTCAGGATTTTCTCCTCCTCGACCGGCAGACCCGTGTCTCCACCGAGGAGTCCTATTTCCGGCGCGCCTATCAGATCGTGTCCGAGGCCGGACGCCAGCACGGCGCCCAGGTCACGATCAGCTTCGACCCCAGCTACCAATCGCTCACCCTGCACCACCTCCGGCTCGTTCGTGACGGCGAGGTCCTCGATCGGCTGGATCCGTCGAAGATTCAGATCCTGCAACAGGAACGCGACCTCGACCGGCAGCTCTACAACGGCGAGCGCTCGGCCTTCGCCATCCTCGACGATGTCCGCATCGGCGACGTGGTGGACCTCGCCTTCACCGTACGCGGAACCAATCCCGTTTTCGGGGACCGGTTCATCGACAGCGTCGGCTTCGGCTGGGGCGTGCCGGTGCGCGACCTGCGGTACCGTCTCATCGCGCCAAAGGGATCCGGCATCGCGGCGAAGCTGCACGGCGTGGTCGGAGTGGAGAAGACGATGGCCGCGTTCGATGACGATGAGGAGATCCAGTGGTGGCGCGCACACTCCTTGCCCCGCATCGAAGGCGAGGATCGCACGCCCGCCGACACGGTTGTCTTCCCCTACTTGGAGCTCTCGGCTTTCCGCACGTGGAACGAGGTCGTGGATTGGGCCCTGCCCCTTTACGCCCTCGCCCCCGAGGCCGGGCCGCTGGTCAAGGAAATGGCAGCACGACTCCGGTCGTCCGGCCCTTCGCCCGAGGCCCGCGCGCTCGCCGCCCTCGATTTCGTTCAGCAGGAAATCCGATACCTCGGCATCGAGATGGGCGCTGGATCCCATCGTCCGTCCGATCCGGAAGAGGTCCTTCGCCGTCGCTTCGGGGACTGCAAGGACAAGGCCCGGCTGCTCGTCGCCCTGCTCCGCGAGCTTGGCGTACAGGCTGTTCCCGCCCTCGTGAACAGCTCCGTCCGCGAGTACCTGCACCAGCGCCTGCCCACCCCTTACGCCTTCGATCACGTCGTCGTCCACGTCGACCTCGACGGCACGCAGTACCTCGTCGACCCGACGGTCTCCCATCAGCGCGGTGCGTCGCTTGCGCTTCGTCATCTCGGCTCCTATCGCACCTGTCTGCCCATCGTCGAAGGTTCCGGACGCCTGGCGACGGTCGTCCACGGACCGGGAGATCTGATGCGCACGGTGGTAAGGGAGACGTTCACCATCGAGGACCTCGACCAGTCGGCGCGGTTCAAGGTCATCACGGAATACTCCGGCGCCTCGGCACGCTCAATCCGGTCCTACCTCACCGGCAGCAGCCGCGAGCAGATCGGCCGCGACTACCTCGACTACTACCATTCCTATTATCCAGGCATCACGCTCGACGGTGAGGTTTCCTGGACCGATGACGCGGCGGGTGAGCGCGTCGTCGTGACGGAGAACTACCGGATCAAGGACCTCTTCTCAGCGGCAACCGACACGAATCCCGTCCAGGTCGCGGAGTTCCACCCCGCCGCGATCTGGGATCAGGTTCGCACGCCCAACCTCTCCCGGCGCAAGTTCCCCTTCAGGCTCAGCCATCCCGTCCATTTGGAACAGCAGCTCGATCTCCACCTGCCCAGTGACTGGCCGATCGAACGCACGCTCGACCGGGTCGAAGACGCGGCCTTCGAACTCGAGGTCGGCGCCCGCGGCGAGACCCCGCGTCACCTTGTGCTGAGTCACGTCTGGAAGAGCCGGGCCGATGCGGTGGCGCCCGACCGCATCGATGAATTCGCCGCCAACCTCCAGCGGGCGAAGGATCAGCTTGGCTACCAGCTCACCCATAACACGGCCATCGCGAGCTCGGGGCCTTACCCGCTGAACTGGCCGATGGTGGGCCTCGCCGGACTGATGCTTGCCTCCGGCGCGTTTGCGGCCAATCGGGCCCTTCGGCCGGCTGGCGATTTCCCGCCCCCTCTTCCGGCCGGCGCGGCCCTGCCATCCGGCAACGATAAACTTGAGGGCCTGGGCGGATGGCTGATCCTCGTCGGCTTCGGCGTTCTCCTGCGTCCGGTCGTTTATCTGGTATCCATCGTTCAAGGACATCAGGCCTACTTTAATCAGGGGGTCTGGTCGGTCCTCACCACGCCGGGGACCGACACCTACCGCCCCCTCTTCTCGCTGCTCGCACCGCTGGAGCTGGGTTTGAACATTCTCCTTTTCGTCTATTCGGTCACGTTGATCCTGCTCTTCTTCCGGCGATCCCGGCGCTTTCCTGGGCTGATCCAGATTCTGCTCATGCTCGAGATCGCAGCGATGGGCTTCTCCGCGTGGAGTTCCCACGCTCTCGGCCCGGTGACCGATGCGGAGAACACCCAGGTCTTCGGCGACCTTTTCCGCTCGATGCTCGTCGCACTCATCTGGGTGCCCTACTTCCGGCTATCGCGACGTGTCGCCCTGACCTTCACCCGATAGCCGCAGAACGGCCGGGACGCGTTGCCTTCCTCGGTACCGCAGCCGGCCGGCACCGTGGATGAAATCGATACTCCACCCTTTTTCCCAAGAAACCAGACTACCGGCACCATCGGTCAGCCGCCGCAAGGTCCCGCATCAATCATCAGCGGCCTGCACCTTGCGGCCGCGTCCCACCGCTTGAAGAACACCGACCGCCCTGCCATGCCCGAGGGAGCGGTATCCGAAGGATCCCTGTGACTACACCCACTGCCCCCACAACCCCGCACCCCACCGGTAGCGCGCTTCTGACCCGCGTTACGCGATATTGCGCGGCCCAAGTCGAGCGCATCCTGGGAAAGACGCCGTCTACCGGCGAAGTATTCCCAGAGCTGGATGGCATCCGCGGACTGGCCGTCCTGCTCGTGCTGGCGAGCCATACCAATCTCTGGAATCTGCGTGGGGTCGGTGCGGTCGGAGTCTGGCTGTTCTACGTTCTCAGCAGTTTCCTGCTCACGCGGATCATTCGGAAACGACTGCCAGGCTCTCTCTCACCCGGCGAACTCTGCATGTATGTCGTCCGGCGGATTGCCCGGGTCATACCCACCTATTATGCGGTGCTGGCGGTTGTCGCGATCATCGATGGCAAGCCCTTGGACTGGTTCCTCCGGCACTGTGTGTTCATGCTGGCCGATGGCCATTTCTGGTCCATCCCGCAGGAGGAATTGTTCTACGTGTTGCTTCCGCTGATTGCGGCCGTGGTCTACCTGGCCCAGCGATGGCTTCGTCTACCAGCGGTCATCGCGGCCGCCCTCCTGCTCTGGCTCGGCCTGGAAAAGGGATTCCCGTTCTTTCAGCTGCCAGCCAACGGCGGGATGTCAGCCTTCTATGTCAGCGTCTTCCTCGTCGGTTTTCTCCTGGCTCATGTGTGGGAACTCAAATGGTTCCAGCGCGCGCTCCAATTCAGGGTCTCGCGCTACGTGGCGAATCTGGCGGGCCTGCTGGCCTTGGCATTGTTCGCGCTCGCGGCAAAACACCATATAGGTGCTTTTGCGAGTTTCACCCAAATCACGGTGCCGACCGAATACCCGGCGTGGACCCACTACCGCGAGTATGCGGCGATCTGCGCGGTCCTGATTGTATCGGCACTCATCCCGGGTTCATGGATGCAGCATCTGTTCGCCTGCAAACCCATGCGGGTGGTCGGCACCCTCAGCTTCGGCATCTATCTCGTGCACCATCGTATCCTCGAGGTATTTGCGCGCCCCATGCAGATCCCTGACGGCATTTGGCTGTTTCTGTTGACCTTCCTGTCGTCGTTCGCGGTGGCGCTGGTGCTCGAACGCTGGCTCGAAAGCCCGAGCATGCAGCTGGGAAGAAGACTCAACCGCAAGATCGCCGCCCGCTTAAGCTCCGCGAGAAACGCAGAGGAAAAACCTTACGTTGCCGCTCCGGTCGAGGCGGCTGAATCGCGGAAAGCATCGCCGTAAGCCGTTGGGCGCGGTCCGTGCCGAACCAGGAAAATCAATACCAGGGGGTGGTCGGTTGATTGCCCCGACGGTTTTCACCCGCGGACGCCTTCCTTCTGTCCGCCGTCCCGGTTTGCCGCTGCCGCCACTTACTTCCCCGCGGCGGTCAGGATCTCGATCGCCTCGGCTTGGTTGAATTGTCGGGCGATCTCCAGGGCGGTCACGCCGTGCTGGGAGACAATCTTGGGATCGACCCCACGGGCGAGGAGGAGCCGGACCACCGCGCCACCACCGGATGCCGCGGCTTCATGCAACGCCGTGCCCCCCGCGCCGCTGAGGATGTTGGGGTCCACTCCACCGTCGAGCAGCACCGCCGCGATCTCCCCGCGGCCTTTCGCCGCCGCCAGGTGCAACGGCGTCCAACCGGTCCGGTCCCGCACCGTCGCATCAGCCTTCGCCTTCACCAGCGATGTCACCATCCCGAGATCGCCCCGATCCACCGCAAGGTGCAGCGGACTGCGCCCCGAAGCATCGGGCGCCGAAGGGCTCGCCCCGGCCGCGAGCAACGCGTCGAGGATCGCGGGCTGCTTGCGCAGGATGGCGTTGTGCAGCGGCGCGAGCCGGGCCCCGGGCGCCCCTTTCGCCGCCGAAGGATCCTTGGCTAGGTGGCGCTTCACGTCCTCCACGTCGCCCCGGGCAATCGCTTCGTCGATCGTCTTGTACACGGGCTCCGCCGCCCCGGCCGCGCCGGCGGCCAGCAGGACGGAAATCATAACCAGGAGAAAGCGGACACACGACGTTGCGCGAGGGGGCATGTCGCCACGCTAGACGCCGGGGTGGACGGCGCAAGTGCGCGCGGCGGCCGGCGAACGTCCCCAGCCCGCGCACCGGGTACCGCAGGCCGACGGCCCTTACCCTTTGACCGCACCGCTGGTCAGGCCGGAGATGAATTCTTTCTGCAACAGCAGGAAGAGGCACATCACAGGCGCGATCGAGACGATCGTGCCCGACATGATCAGGCCGTAATCGGAGCCGTAAATGCCGCGCAGGTTGTTGATCGCGACGGAGAGGGGGAACCGTTCCGGGGACTGCATCACCACCTGGGGGCCGACGAAGTTGTTCCACACCCCGAGGAACGTGATCATGAGGAAGGCCCCGATCATCGGGCGGATCAAAGGCAGCACGAGCGTGAAGAAGATCCGGATCTCGCCTGCGCCGTCGATCCGCGCGGCCTCGATCAGTTCCGAGGGCACGGAGTTGAGCAGCGCCTGCCGGAAAAGAAACACGCCGAAAGCCGGGGCGAGCGCGGGCAGGATGAGGCCCGCATACGAATCGAGCAGGCCGAGGTTGAAGAGCAGCTGGTAGCCGGGTGCGAGCAGCAGCGGAGCCGGGATGATCAGCGCGGACAGCACCAGGTGCGTGAGCGGTTCACGAAAGCGAAAGCTGAACTTGCTCAGCGCATACCCGCCCATCGCCGCACACAGGGTCGCGCCGAGGCTCGTCACCGACGCGAGGAACACCGAGTTCACCAGGGCCCGCGCGATGTTGTGCTCGGCAAACAGCCGCGTGTAGTTGCGCAGCGTAAGCCGGTCCCAGGCGATGCCAAGAAAGCCTTCGCCGCGCGGGAGGAAGAGCGACTCGAAGAAATCTTTGCTGCCCTTGAGCGACGACGCGACCATCCACACGAAGGGGATGAGCGTCAGCACTGCGAAGAACGCCAGCAGCGCATACACGAGGACGAGGGCGAGACGGGACGGGTTCATGGCACATACGCGTCCTCCCCACGGCGGCTCAGACGCCGGTGCAGCAGCGCAATGCTGCCCAGGGTCAGGGCCAGCACCCACCCGACCGCGCTGGCGTAGCCGAGGTCACCGGTGAGGAAGCCGGTCTGGTACAGGTACATCACCACCGTCAATCCGCGCTGGTCCGGTCCGGCCGAGTTGTTGAGCAGCACCCAGGGCAGCTCGAACAGCTGGAAGCTGCCGATGATCGACATCAGCACAACGAGCCCCGCGATCGGCGCGATCTGCGGGAGCACGACGTGGCGAAAGCGCTGCCAGGCGTTCGCCCCGTCGATGCTCGCGGCCTCGAGCAGGTCCTTCGAGACGTTCTGCAGCGCAGCGAGGAAATAGACCATGTTGAATCCGACGTAGAGCCAGAGCGCGGCGATGATCAGCGCCGGCATCACGTAGGCCTGGAGCCAGGCAAACTCCGGATCGAACGCGGGAAACAGCGCGTGCAGCGACGCATTCATCAGCCCGGTGCGTTTTTCGAAGACCAGCGCGAAGATCACCCCGACGAAGACGAGCCCGACGAGCGAGGGGGAGAAGAAGACCAGACGGAAAAAGGCGCGGCCGCGCAGGCCGGGGCGGTTGAGCAGCAACGCCAGCCCGAGGGCGAGCGGCAGCTGCAGGAAGACCGAGCCTGCAGCAAAGACCGCCGTGTTGCGCATCGCCTTCCAGAAGAAAGGATCGCTCATCATGAAGGTGAAGTTGTCGATGCCGACGAAGTGCGTCGTCCCCGGGCCATAGGTCTGCTGCACCGAAAGCAGGAGCGAGGTCGCCAGCGGCCAGACCGTGAAGACGCCGAAGACGAGCAGGAAGGGCGCGATGAAAAACCACGGCGCCCACGCCGGAAAGGGACGGATCGAAACCACCGGAGGCGGGTTGGGCCGAGTGCTCATTGCGCGAGAAAGGGGTTGCGGGCGACGCGCGCCTCAATGTCGCGCTGGGCCAGGTCCAGCAGACGGCGGGCCTCGGGCAGGAGCTCGTCGACGGTGTACTTGCGCTCGCGGTCCGCATACGCGTGCAGCGAGGTCGCGACGCCCGTGAGCCGCTCAATCGCAAAGGCGCCGAAGGGTGACGAGGACCGGCGCGGCACGTGCGGCGCCTGCTCGATGAGCAGCGTGCCGAGGGGTTGTCCGGAGAAATACGGGTCGGGCCGGTGGAAGATCGGGCGATCCCAGTGCTTCTTCACCGGCGTCAGGATGCTCACGCCGGCGAAGAGTTCGTCGGCCAGCTCGGGCGAGAGGTAGAGCTCCTTGGCAAAGGCCCAGGCCGCCTCGGGATCGCGTGCCGTCTTCGCCACGCCGAGCATCGTGCCACCCCAGACGGAGGTCCGGCGGCCGCCGCGCTCCCATGCCGGCAGCGGCATGAGCTTCAACTTACCCGCCAACCCGGGCACGTCCTGCTTCCATGCGCCGGCCATCCAATCGGGGATGGGAGTCGCCACCACGACACCGGCGAGGCGCGCGCTGTGTCCGGCTGCGGTCAGCTCGCCGACCTCCGTGCACATGCGATTGGGTCCGGTGAACCAGGTCGCGAGGGTCGCGAGCACGAAGGCGTTGCGCGGATGATTGAGGGTCGGCCGGTCGTGCTCATCGAAGAGCAGACCGTCGGCCTGCAGGATCATCATCTCGACAAAGTGCTGCGTGGAGGACCAGCCAGACAACAGGTAGCGGTCGGGCCGGCCGTCGCCGTTGGCGTCCCGCATCAGCGGCCGCATCACCCGGAAAAAGTCCTCCCACGTCTCGATCTGCGAGACGTCGATGCCCTCGGCCTCCACGAGGTCGGCCCGGTAGGCGAGCAGCACCGGATGCACGTCATGCGGTATGCCAAAAATCCGCCCGCGGGTCGTCCAGGGAGCGAAGGAGGGCTCGTTGATGATGTCGAGCAACCCTTCGTCGCGCAGGCGGTCGGTCACGTCGAAGAAACCCACCTTGTCCACCGGACCGGTGAAGCTGCGCGAGGCCATCAGGCGCTCGGCCTCGATCAGGTCCGCGACCGGCGTACCCGACATGAAGCCCGACAGCATCCGGCGCTCGAGCGCCAGGGTCTGCAACAGGTACATGTCCACCGGCCGGTCGGGGTGCTGCGCGTTCCAGCGCTCGACGATCGGCTTGTAGGTGACGTGGTGATGCCGCGAAAAGATCCAGAACGGCATGCCGCGATCCTCGGTCTCGTCGCGGGACAGCACGAGTCCGGTCGAGACCAGCGCAAGCAGGAGGATCAGCCAGCCACCAGGGGAGAGATGGCCCAGCCAGGAGGGTAACGTCGACCTAGTCACGGGGCGCGCAGAATGAAGGCAGGCCCCGCGCTTCTGGCAAGGCCTTAGCACCATTACGCGGGCCAGTGCGCGGCGAGCTTCGCGCGCACGAAGCGGGCGCTCTCGACCAGCTGGTCGAAGCCGTCCACGCCGTCCTCGATGCTCACCCAGCCGTCAAAACCCACCTCGCGCAACAGCCGGAAGATGGCGTCGTAATCGTTGAGTCCGCGGCCGATCGTGCCGTGGCGCAGGCGTTGCACGTAGCCTTCGCTGCCGGATTCCTCGCGGCGCAGGTCCTCGAGCGTGCCGGCGATGAGATGGCGGTCGCTGGCGTGCATCGTGACCACCCGATGCCGCACACGGCGCAACAACTCCAGCGGATCGTCGCCCGCAATGAGCGCGTTGCTCGGGTCGTAGTTCACGCCAAAGCGCGGGTGACGGATCCGCTCCACCACCTCGCAGAACACGTCCATGCGCTGGGCGAATTCCGGGTACGTCCAGAAGTCGTCCTTGTAATGGTTCTCGATGATCAGCGTGACGCCGCAGCGCTCCGCCTCCGGCAGGCACGCTTCAATGCAGCCCGCCACGAGGTCGATCCCCTGCGCGCGCGTGAGCTCGGGACGCCGCTGGCCCGAGAGCACGCGGCAATAGGATGCGCCGAGCGCCGCCGCGAGCCGGATCCAGCCCTTCTCCTTCTCGACCTCGGCGCGCCGGAAGTCCGCATCGGGATGGGCAAAATCCGGCGAGCAGCAGAGCATGGGAATGCGAAGGCCGCGCGACTCCACCGTGCGGCGCGCCTCGGCCCAGCGCGCGGGATCGGCCAGCTCAAGAAAACCGCTGTAGTACTCGAGTCCATCGACCGGCAGGGTGACGGCGAGGTCGACCCATTCGCGCAACGTCATCGTGCCCTCGCGGCACAGGGCCCGCATGTAGGCCTTGGGGAAAACCGCCAGCTTTGGCATGGTCAGGATTTCACGGGATTGCGGCCGATGACGGGAAACTGCTCCAGCTCGACGACGGAGCCGCTGACGGGGCCGCTTTCGTCGCTGAGCCAGTAGATCGCGGCCGCGGCGATCTCCTCCGGCTTGAGCAGGCGGCCCGAAGGGGCGAACACCGGGGGCACGCGTTCATGCCAGTCCGCGGGCTGGCCCAGGCGGACCTGCAACGCGTACTCGCGCTCGGTCAGCACCCAGCCGACGTTGAGATGGTTCACGCGCACCTGTTCGGGCGCGAGCGCGTTCGCGAGGTTGCGCGAGAGCGTGAGCAGGGCGCCCTTCGACAGGCTGTAGTCGAGCAGCTCCGGCTCGCCGCTGTAGGCGTTGATCGAGCCGATGTTGAGCACCGCGCCGCGGGTGCGCACCAGCGCCGGCAGGGCGGCTTGGATGAGCAGCAGCGGGGCCCGCACGTTGACCGCCATGACGGCGTCGAAATGCGCGGCGCTGGTCGTGCGCAGGTTGTTTCGCACTACGACGGCGGCGTTGTTGACCAGGCCGTCGATGCGACCAAAGGCGGCCAGGGCGGCGGCCACGACCGCCTCCGCCGACGCCGGATCAGCCAGGTCAGCGAGGTGCAGCGCCGCGGCCGGGCCCAGCCGGGCAACGAGGGCCTCACCCTGCGGCCGGTCGAGCCCGTGCACCAGCACGCGCGCCCCTTCGGCGACGCAGCGTTCCGCAATCGCCCGGCCGATGCCCGCGGTCGCCCCCGTGACGATGATGACCTTGTCCTTGAGTCGCATGGCGGAGGTTCGTTTCAGGCGGGACGCAGCACGGCCTTCAGGATTTCGCCGCGGTGCATGCGCTCGAACGCCTCGTGCCAGCCTTCGAGGGACCACACCCCGCCGACGATCGGCCGCACGTCGAGCCGGCCCGAGGCAAGCAGGGCCAGCACGCGTTCCCACACCGGCCAGTTGTGACTGAAGCTGCCCTGCAGCGTGATGTTTTTCTGCACCAGCGGATCAAGGGAGAAATTGAGCGGCTGCGGACCCCAGCCCACCTTGGAGATCCAGCCCGCCGGACGCACGAGCTCGAGGGCCGTCTTGAGCGCGGCGGAGACGCCGGCGGCATCGATCACTCCGTCGGCGCCGAGCCCGTCGCGGGCGCGGGCCCACGCCGTGGCGTCGCCGACGACCGTCTCGCACCCGTAGGCTTTCGCCACCTCGAGGCGGGCGCGGTCCCGCTCGAGGCCCACGAGGGCCACTTCGGCTCCCGCGAGGCGCGCCATCGCCGCACAGAGCACGCCGATCGGCCCGGGGCCGAGCACGAGCACGCGGTCGCCCGGACGCACGCGGGCGTTGTTGACGACCGCGTTGTACGCCACGCAGCACGGCTCGGTCAGCGCGGCGTGTTCGAAAGCCAGGCCGGCCGGGATGGCGTGCAGGCAACGGGCCGGCACGCGCACGAACCGGGTCATCGCCCCATCGACACCGTAGCCGAAGCCTTTGCGGTTGGGGTCGAGATTGTAGAGGCCCGCCCGGGTCATCGGACTGGCGGGATCGATCACGGCGGCGGTCTCGCTCACGGCCCGATCGCCCTCGCGCCAGCCGGCGACATCGGGACCAACTTCCGCCACCACGCCGGCGAACTCATGGCCGAGCACGACCGGATAATTGACCGGCCAGCTGTGCGAACCGGTCCACTGGTGCAGGTCGCTGCCACACACGCCGACGGCCTCGACGGCCAAAATCACCTCGCCCGTGGCGGCGGACGGACGAGCCTTCTCGCGCAGCTCAACACTGTGCGGCGTGGAGGAAAAATTGACCACGGCGGCGGAGGTCATGCGGAGGCCCTCCCCACGGCCACGTCGCCGTGTGCATGCACCCGCTCACAGATCTGCCGCAACGTTGCCTCGAGGTCGCCGCGCGCGGACTTGAACGCGTCGGCGTCGACCGCCAGCGGCGCGCCAATCACCACCAGCGGCGCCCCGTACTCCGGCGTGCGCACCGCCTGCTCAAGCGTGAGACCGCCGACCGCCTGCACCGGCACCCGCACCGCCGCAACCACCTCGCGCAACTGGTCGAGCGGACTGGGCATGCGCCGGCCGGCCGCAGCGATGCCGCGGCGTTCATCGTAGCCGATGTGGTGAATCACAAAATCGCACCCGAGGTCCTCGAGCTCGCGCGCACCCGCGACCATGTCGGGACAGCCGAGGTTGTCGCCCATCACCTTCACGCCGAAATCGCGGCCGGCTTTGACCACGCACTTCACCGTCTCCGGATGGGCCCGCGCCATGACCACGACGTGGGTCGCGCCGGCCTTGGCCATCATCTCGGCCTCGAGATAACCGCCGTCCATCGTCTTGAGGTCGGCGACGATGGGCACGGCGGGAAATCGCTCGCGCAGGGCGCGCACGCCGCGCAGGCCCTCGGCGAGGATCAGCGGCGTGCCGGCCTCCAGCCAGTCGACTCCCGCCCGCAGGGCCGTGGCGGCCGTGGCGAGCGCTTCGTCGAGGTTGATCAGGTCCAGGGAAATCTGAACGACCGGTCTCATGGGGTAGGCCATGGGTGCTAGGTGCAAAATGGATTTGGCGCCAGCTGTTTCATGACCGTCCGCGGCGCGACGGTTTGCCTCGGACCCGACCGGGCGGTACCCTGCCCGTCATGAGCCCGCTCCTGCGCTTCGCGGTTTTGTTCCTCGCCAGCCTTGCCGTCGTCCGCGCCCAGCCGGCGCCGCCCGTCGCCCCGCCCTACGTGCCAAAGCAAAGCGACCGTCCCATGCCCGTCGACGGCGACGAACCGGGCTTCCGGCCGCTTTTCGACGGTCGCACGCTCGACGGCTGGAGCGGCGATCCGGTGTATTGGCGGGTTGACGACGGCGCGATCGTTGGCGAAATCACGCCGGCGACGGTGGTGCGCAGCAACACCTTCCTCATCTGGCAGGGCGGCGAGCCGGCCGACTTCGAGCTCAAGCTCGAGTACCGCATCACGGCGCAGGGCAACAGCGGCATCAATTACCGGAGCGTCTCCGTGCCCGACCCGGTCACACCCGCGAATGCCTTCGCCCTGCGCGGCTATCAGTTCGATCTCGACGGACGGAATCGGTACACGGGCAACAATTACGAAGAGAAAGGCCGGCTCTTTCTCGCCGAACGCGGGCAGATCACCCGCGTCACCGGCGAACGCCCGCCAGTCATCGTCGCGACGACGCCGGGTGGGGCGTCCGGCGGGCGCGAGGGCTGGAATGAGGTGCACCTCATCGCGCGCGGCTCCACCCTGATCCACGTGCTCAATGGCGCCGTGATGTGCATCGTATTCGACGACGACGCAAAGCACCGCCCGGAGCGCGGCAAGATCGGCGTGCAGGTGCACACCGGGCCGCCCATGAAGGTCGAGTTCCGCCGGATCCGGTTGAAGACCGGTCCGGCCCCATGAGCAGCCGGGCCCATGCCATAACGTGTCGTTCCGCTCTGGGTGTAGTTCACCCCTAGGCGCCTACCGGCGTCCATCGTACCAGAGCGCGCACTCTTCCCGCGACTGCAGCACGCGGCGCGGACGAAAGGCAAAGCGCAGGAGGAAACGCAGACTCTCCCGCGGAGAGTAGAGCCGAACCTTCCGCTCCGAGGTGAGCAACGGATATCGCGCCAGGATGCGCACGCGTCGACCGTCCCGGCGACCGAGACGCTTGAGGCGCCGGGAAAGGTCGAGTTCCTCGCCAGCATAGAGCGTCGGTGAAAAACCGCCGATCTCCCGGAACGCCGCCGCCTCGACCACGATGAAGGAGCCGGCCATGTGCCGCGCCAGCCGACTCCACGCCGTCCAGACGCCCGCGAGCACGCGGCCCCACCACGGCAGCCCTTCGAGGCGCACGACCGATCCGCAGGCAATGACCCGTCCACCCGCGATTGCCTCCGCCGCATCGGTGAAGAGCGCGCGCGAGGGCAGCGAGTCGGCGTCGACAAAGACGAACCAGTCACCCGTCGCCGCCGCGGCGCCGCGGTTGCGTGCCCGGCCAATCTGATTGACCGGCTCAAACACAACCTCTGCCCCCGACGCACGGGCGATCTCGGCCGTCCGGTCGGTGGAGTTGTTGTCGCACACGATCGTCTCGACCGCCCAACCACGGGCTGTGAACGCCGTCGACGCCTCCGCCACGGCGGCGAGCGTGGCGCCGAGCAGTTTCTCTTCGTTGAAGGCGGGAAGGATGATCGAGACGCGCATCGCAGGCCGAAAGGTAGACGCAGTCCGCCGCTTTTGCCACCCGTCGACGCCGCGCGGGCTCCGGGCGTGGCGTAGTTCTACGCCACGCAAACGACTTGGCCCACGCACCGCGGCGCGATTTCGTCACCCTACCCCCATGACTCCTTCGTCTCCGACCGACTCACCCGGGGAAGCGGGCTCGGCGATCAAACGCGCCATCGATCATCCCTCCACCTATGGTCTGCGCCACTGGTCGGGTTGGGTGATTGGCCCCGGAGCCCTCCTGCTCACGCTGATCCTTCCGCCGCCCGAGGGCCTGAGTCCCGAGGGATGGAAAACCGCCGGCGCCGCGATGCTCATGGCGACGTTGTGGATTTGCGAATCCGTGCCGATTCCGGTGACGGCCCTTTCGCCGCTGGTCCTCTTCCCCGCGCTCGGTCTCGGCACGATCCAGACCACGGCCGCACCCTTCGCGAGCCCGATCATTTATCTTTTTCTTGGCGGCTTCCTCATCGCCCTCGCCATGCAGCGCTGGAACCTGCACCGGCGCGTGGCGCTGAACTTGATTGCGGTGATGGGCACCCGCCCCACCCGCATCGTCGCCGGGTTCCTGCTCGCCTCGGCCTTGGTGAGCATGTGGGTCAGCAACACCGCCACGGCCCTGATGATGCTGCCGATCGCGCTGTCCGTCGTGCAGATCCTGCCGCAAACCGGTTCGTCCACGCTCCGCAACTTCGGCACGGCACTTCTCCTCGCGGTCGCGTACGGCGCCACCACCGGCGGCATGGCGACGTTGATCGGTACGCCGCCCAACGCCCTGCTCGCCGCGTACGTCGACGAGGTCTACGGATTCACCATTGGCTTCGGCCAATGGATGCTGATCGGCGTACCGGTCATGCTCGTCACCCTGCCCATCGTCTGGCTCGTGCTCACGCGGGTTTCGTTTCGCCTCGGCACCGAAGAGATCGCTGGCATGGCCGACCTCATCAGGATTGAGAAAGGTAAACTCGGCGCTTGGTCACACGGGGAGAAAGCCGTGCTCGCCGTGTTCGTGCTTACCGCGCTGTGCTGGATTTTCCAGCCCCTGCTCTCCGGTTGGCTGCCGCTCGTGTCCGACACGACGATCGCGATGACGGGCGGACTGCTGCTCTTCCTCATCCCGATCAACCTGCGCCGCGGCGAGTTCGTCATGAACTGGGAGGCGACCAAGGGCATGCCCTGGGACGTGCTCCTGCTCTTCGGCGGCGGTCTCAGCCTCGCGGGCAACATCGAGCGCCACGGCCTCGCGCGCTACCTCGGCGACCTCAGCTCCGGATTGAACGGGGTGCCGCTCATTGTGACCCTGGTGATCGTCTGCTTCGGTCTGCTCATGCTCACGGAGCTCACGAGCAACACCGCCACGGCGGCCACCTTCCTGCCCATCGTCGCCGCGCTGGCCCTCAGCCTCGGCGAGAATCCCCTGCTCTTCCTCATTCCGTGCGCCCTCGCGGCCAACTGTTCCTACATGATGCCCGTCGGCACGCCGCCCAACGCCATCGTCTTCGGCAGTGGTTACGTGAGCCTGCCGCAGATGGCGCGCGCCGGCATGGTGCTCAACGTCGCCCTGGTGCCCGTCATCCTCGGACTCGTGTGGGTGCTCGGCTCGCTCGTCTTCGGCCTCGAACTCGGCGTGGTGCCGTCCTGGGCGCTGCCTCCTCCAGCGCCCTGAGCGCCGGATGGCGTAGATTTACGCCACGCCGGCCGCTTGTCGACGGCGCCCTGGCGGGCCACGAGTGTTGATCATGCCCCGCTTCTTCCCGTCCCTGTTGCTGCTCCTCACCGCCGTGCTGGGTCTCCGGGCCGCCGAACCGCTGCCGGTCGGCCCCGCCCGCATCGTGGTCGGAGCCGATGATCCGATCGAGGTCTTCACGTATCGGCCGCCCACCTACCGCGACGGCCCGCTGTTGATCGTCTTTCACGGTGTGAACCGCAACGCCGAGGACTACCGCAATTTCGCCATCACCATGGCGGAACGCTTCGGCGCCATCGTGGCGGCGCCGCTCTTCGACCGGGAACGCTTCCCGCGCGATGCCTACCAGCAGGGCGGCATTCTGCGCGACGGCGTGGTGCAGCCGCGCGAGCAGTGGACCTTCAGTCGCCTGCCCGGCCTGATCGCCGAGCTGAGGGCGCGCGCCGGCCGGCCCGACCTGCCCTTCTACCTCGTCGGCCACTCGGCCGGCGGCCAGTTCGTCGCCCGACTCGCCGCCCTCGCCGGCGACCTCGGAGCCGTGCGCCTCGTGGCGGCCAATCCCGGCTCGCACCTCTTCCCGACCCGCGACGCGCCGTACGGCTACGGCTTTGGCGGCCTGCCCGACGCCCTGGCGGACGACGCCGCGCTCCAGCGCTTCCTTGCCGCGCCGCTCACCCTTTACCTCGGCACGGGCGACAACGATCCCAACCACGCGTCCCTCGATCGCAGCCCGCCCGCGTTGCAACAGGGCGCGCACCGCTACGCCCGCGGCCTCGCCTGCTTCGCCGCCGCCGAACAGCTCGCCCGCAGCCGCGGCTGGGCCTTCAACTGGCGCAAGGTCGAGGTGGCCGACATCAACCACGACGCCGCCCGCATGTTTGCCGCCCCGGAATCCCGCGACGCCCTCTTTGGGCCGGCTCCCCGCTGAGGCGCGGATCCCTCATGACGGTCGGCGATTGAACCGCGGCGTCCCTTCGGTTCGACTCCCGCCATGAAAGGCGGCCTCCTAGCCCTGGTGGTGCTGGCGACATGGACCCAGGCCGCCGTCGTGCCCGTGCCGGCCGCGGAGCCGGCGCCCGGCCCGGTCATACCCGGCGAGCTCGACCTACCTGATGGCGACGAGACGTTCGCCGCCGCCCGTCAGGCCTATGCCGCCGCCACCACGGAGGAGGCGGCGTTGCGCGCCCTCGCCACGCTCGTCAACCTGCACCGCCGCCGCGGCGACTACGCCGAAGGCCTCGCGGAGGGGCGCGACGGACTCGAGCGTGCGCGCGCCCTCGGCTCCGTGCCGCTCCAGGTGGAGTTTCTCTACCTGCTCGGCCGCATGTATTGGAATCTCACCGACTATCCGCGCTCGCTCGAGCTCCACCTCGACGAGCTCAAGCTGTCGGAGCAGACGCAGGATCCCTTCCTCCTCGCGCGCACCCACGGCGGGCTGGGCCTCACCTACCAGCGTTTCGGGCGCGACGAGGATGCGCTGCATCATTTCCGGCTTGGCCTCGAGCATGCCGCCCGCTCACCGGACGGCCGCATGCGGGCCAGCCTGCTGAACAGCCTGGGCAACTACCACCTCGGCCGGCGCGACTACGCCGAGGCTGCCGCTCTGTACGGTGAGGCGCTGCGCATCCGCGAGAGTTACGGCAACGCCCGCGCCATTGCCGAGACCCTGACCAACCTGGGCCTGGCAGCCGACGGACAGGGGGATCACGCCCGCGCCCTCGACCACCTGCAACGCGCGCTCGTGACCTTCGAGGCGCTGAAATACCGTCGTTACATCGCGAATACCCACCGTCGGCTCGGCCGCGTCCTGCGCAACGCCGGCCGGCTCGACGACTCCCTCGCCAGCCTCGCGCGCGCCGAACAGGTTGCCCAGACCCTCGACAGCAGCGAAGTGATGGCCGACATCTGGCTGGAGTACGCCCTGACCCACGAGGCCCGGGGCGATTACGCCGCGGCCCTCGCCGCGCAACGCCGGCGCGAGGCCGCGATCGACGAGGCGCGCGGCGCCGAGGACCGCCGCCGCATGGCCGAGCTGCGCGCCCGCTACGGGGAGGAGCAACGCGAGCTCGAGATCGCCCTGCTCAAGCGCGGCGGCGAGCTGCAGGCCGCCGAACTGGCGCGCCGCCGTTTCCAAACCGTCGCGCTCGCCGCCGGCCTCGTCGGCGGCGTCACGCTGCTCGGCGCCCTCGTCGTCCTGCAACGCGCCCGGCTCCGCGCCGAGCGCCGGTTGCACGCCGCCACCGAACATGCCCGCGAACGGGCCGAGGCGGCCGAGCGGCTCAAGTCGCGCCTGCTCCAGATGGCCTCGCACGATCTGAAGGTCCCGCTCAACGCCCTGCATGCCACCGCCGGCCTGATCGCCCGCGCCCCGGGTGACGCCGACGCCGTGCGCCGCCACGCGGCGGGCATCCAGGCCGACACCGCGCGCATGCGCAGCCTCGTGCGCGACTTCCTCGACGCCTCCGCGATTGAGGACGGCACCCTGCACCTGCATCCCGCAGAGCTCGATCTTGTGGCGGTGGCCGCCGCCGCGGTTGAAAGCCTGCAACCCGTGGCGGTGCAAAAGGACCTCACGTTGCGCCTCGCGCCTCCGGCCTCTCCGCTGCCGCCGGTGCGCGCCGACGCGGGCCGGCTGCGCCAGGTGTTCGACAATCTCATCGGCAACGCGCTCAAGTTCACCCCGTCCGGCGGCGAGGTCATCGTCGGCTTCGGCGAGGCCGGCCCCTGGGCCTACGCCGAGGTGCGCGACAACGGGCCGGGACTCGGCCCGGCGGAGTTCGCCCGCATCTTCGCCCCGTCGCCCTCACCGGCACCGCGGACGGCGTCGGAGGACGGAGACTCGACCGGCCTCGGACTCGTGATCGCGCGCGAATTGCTCACGCTGCAGGGCGGCCGGCTCGAGGTGCAGTCGCAACCCGGCCGGGGCGCGGTGTTCCGCGTGCTGTTTTCCACGGCGCCGTCCTGAGCAACCCCGCCACTCCGGGGCGCCTCCCGCTCAACCGAGGCCGTTGCGCAGGCACCACCGCACGAGTGTGGGCACATCGTGCAGGCCGAGCTTGGCGAAGATCCGGGCGCGGTGCTTCTCGACCGTGCGTGCGCTCAAGCCCAGCTGGGCCGCGACTTCCTTCGATACCAGCCCCCGCGCCACGAGCCGCACCACCTCGCGCTCCCGCTCGGACAGAGCGTCCGCTCCGAGGCGCGGCAGGGCGGGCTCGGCCGCCAGCGCCGGCAGCGGCGGCGGCACGGTGGCGGAGAAAAACATGCCTCCTTCCAGCACGCACTGCACCGCCCGATCGATCTGCTCGAGCGGAGAATTTTTGTCGACGAAGCCCGCCACCCCCAGGGCAACTAGTTCCGCCGGCAGCTGCGCCTCCGGATGCGCGGTGAGCACCACCACCCGCGTGGTGAACTGGCGCCGTCGCAATTCACTCACAATGTCGCGACCGTCCATGCCGCGCAGGTACAGGTCGACGATCAGCAGGTCCGGCGGATTTGCCAGACAGTGGGCCAGCGCCACCCGGCCGTCGGCAAAGTCATGGAGCTCGCGCGGCCGGAATTTCCGCAACAGGGCCTCTTTCAGGAGCTCGCGAAACGTCGCGGTGTCGTCCACCAGCACAAAACGCAGCGAGGACGCGGGGGAGGAGGCCATGACATCCGTGAGCACACCGACGTTATACGCCCGCGCAAGGCCGCTTTACATGGCGTAGTTCTACGCCATGGGCGTGGCGAGGCCACCCCATGGCACAAACCTCGGACGCGTGCTATCGTCCGCCTGTTCCCCCGACCCCAGGATCGCGCCGGTCTTGCCTGCCGCGGCCGCGACTGCGTCTCTGTCCGTCACCACACCCAACACCGAGCATGAACCCAACAAAAACCCGGAATCTGCTGGTCCTCCTCGCCGCCAGCCTCGGCGGTCTCTCCGCCCAGGTCGCCCCGACTGCTCCCACGCCTCCGGCCGGCGCCGCCGCCCCCGAGGCCGAGGGCGAAACCGTCCGGCTGGAAGCCTTCACCGTCACCGGCTCCAATCTCCGCCGGCTCGAGAATGAAAAGAGCCTGCCCGTCACGGTCGTCACCTCCGATCTGATCGAGGTGCGCGATGCCTCCCAGGCGTCCGACCTCCTCATGGCCCTGCCGCAGGTGACCGGCCTGCCGGGCAACGAAACCGCCACGCTCGGCGCGACCGCCCGCGGCGACAATGCCTCCGTTTCCCTCCGCGGCCTGCCATCGTCCAACGCCCTCGTTCTCCTCAATGGTCGCCGCCTCGTGCCCCACGGCATCAGCCAGGGCGAAGCCGGCGTGCCCACGCTCTCCACCAACGTCAACCAGCTGCCGAACCGCGGCCTCGAGCGCATCGAGGTGCTGCGCGACGGCGCCTCGGCCATCTACGGCACCGACGCGGTCACCGGCGTCATCAACTACATCACCAAGCGCGATTTGTTGGGCACCGAGCTCATGTTCCGCTACGGCGAGACCGAGATCGGCGATGGGCGCGAGATCCGCGCCACCCTCACCCACGGCGACACCTTCGCCCAGGGCAAGGGCCGCCTGCAGCTCATGCTCGACGCCGTGGACCGCGAGGCGATCTTCGCCCGCAACCGCGACTTCATGGCCGAGGCCGACATGAGCTACCGCGCACCGGCTCCGTGGAACGACTCCTCCAGCACGACCTTCAACGCCCGCTCGGCCACCAGCGAATTCGGGTTCTACCAGCTCGGCCAGGTCAACAGCGCAACCGGCGCCTTCACCACCGGACGACCCGCCGGCGTCCCGGCGTCGCTCGCGTCCGCCAGCGGCCAGTTCTACCTCGTTCCCAGCACCAGCGGCGTCGGCTTCCAAACCACCGCCCCCGCCCGCACCGGCGTCACCGGCACGTATTACTGGAACAACAACACCTACCGCGTGCTCCAGCCCGAGTCGCGCCGCTACAACGCGTTCCTCAACACCGAATACGACCTCTCGGACCGGCTCACGCTGTTCGCCGATCTCACCTACTATCGCGCCAAGTCCATCACGTACCGCGAGCCCGACGGCGTCACCTTCAGCACCGACGGCGCCGTGATCGTCCCGGTGGACAATCCCTGGAATCCCTTCGGCTCGCGCTTCTGGAGCCCGACCGGCGCCCCCAACAGCGACGGCACGCCCCGTCTCACCGGCACGCCCGCCGCCGTCCGCATCACCAACAAGCGCCTCGTCGACCTCGATGACCGCACCGCGACCATCACCAACGACATTTACCGCGCCGTCGTCGGCGTCCGCGGCAAGTTCTTCGATACCTGGACCTGGGAGTCCGCCGTCGTCGAGTCCAACGGCAAAGTGGTTGACAACGAAGCCAACACCACCCGGAAGAGTCTGCTGATCAACGCCATCAACCAGACCACGCCCGCCACCGCCTTCAATCCCTTCACGCGCACGTTCGCCGTCCAGAACAACACGCTCGTCGTCACCGGCGATTACGAGAACCCGACCAGCATCACCGACACCTTCCGCGCCAACTTCATCCGTGAAGGTCGCACCGGTCTGCGCAGTCTCGACTTCCGCGCCTCCGGCGACGTCATCCCGCTCTGGGGCGGCAACACCCTCGGCGCAGCCTTCGGCGGCGAGTACCGCTACGAGTCCTACAGCGACTACCGCCCGCCCTTCGCCGGGCTGAACCCGCCGGACTCCGGCCTCGATCCGGAAGCCAACGACTTCCTCGGTTTCTCGCCCAACTCGAACACCTACGGCAGCCGGCATGTCACCGCCGCCTACCTCGAAACGGTTCTGCCGCTCGTCGGAGGCAAAAACGAACTACCCCTCGTCCAGTCGCTCGAGCTGAACGTCTCCGCGCGCTTCGAAAGCTACACGGACTTCGGCGAAACCACCAAGCCCAAGGTCGGCCTGACCTGGCGTCCGCTCGACTGGGTGCTCGTCCGCGCCTCCTACAACGAGGGCTTCCACGCGCCCAACCTCGCGCAGCTCTTCACCGGCACCCTCATCCGCACGGCCACCGGCGTCTCCGACAACTATCGCAGCACCGTTACCGGCCTGACCACGGACGGCCCCTCCAACCGCCGCAGCATCGCGTCCGGCAATCCCGACCTCCAGCCCGAGGAATCGGAAGGCAAGTCGGCCGGCATCGTGATCGATGTGCCCGTCGTGAAGGGCCTCTCCTTCGGCGTCGATTACTGGGAGATCCGGCAGACCGACATCATCGCTAGCTCCGGCACGGCCGCGCAAAACTCGGCCGCCGACAACGAAGCGCTGCAGGCCGCCACGGCCGCCGCCCTCGCCGCCGGCCAGAGCATCGGCAACATCGACCTCGGCTCCGGCACCTCCGCCTACCTCGGCGATCCCTCGGTGGTCCGCCTGCCCGTCACCCAGGCCGACCGCGACTTCTTCGCCGCCTACAACGCCACCCGCCCGGCCAACCAGCAGCGGGCCGTCGTCGGTGCGATCGACTACATCCGCATCTCCTACTTCAACCGCGCGGAGCAGTTCGTGAACGGCTTCGACTTCGACGCCACCTACCGCTTCCCCCGCACCACGCTGGGCAACGTGACGCTGAGCACGACGTGGACCTACCTGAACGACTTCCACTCGTACGACACCCCCGGCGCCTTGCGCAACGAGCTGCGCGGCACCAACAGCGCGGCCGTCGGCGGCGCCTCCCCGAAGTGGCGCGGCAATGTCTCGCTCTCGTGGCGCAAGAACCAGTGGAGCGCGGGCGTTGCGGCGTACTACATCGGCGAATACACCGACGCCGGCGCCACGACCAACCAGGCGACCTACGACTCGCTCGGCCAGCCGAGCTACCTCCAGCCGGTCTTCACCAACGGCGGCGTCTCCTACCGCTACGTCGTCGAGGACTCGGTCAACGTGAACGCCTACGCCACCTACCGCATCAAGTCCGACAATCGCTGGCTGCGCGACACGTCCATCCGCGTCGGCGTCATCAACGCCTTCGACAAGATCCCGCCGCTCTCCAGCGACTCCCGCGGCTACGATCCGTCGCTCTACAACCAGATGGCCCGCGGCCGCACCTGGTCCCTGCAGGTCACCAAGCGCCTCTGACCCCGTCCGCGCCCCCGCGCCTCCTCGCCCCCTCGTCTCCCCCTCCCACCCACCACGCCAATGTTCGTATTACGAACATTGGCGTGCCCGCGGCCCGTGCCCTGCCTCGCCCTTCGAGGTAAATGACCCTCCGTACGCCTCCAGACCCAATGTTCGTAATACGAACATTGGGTCTGCCGCGGGCGCGGTGGGGACTGGGGCCGGGGGCGGGGCGGGCACGCGGGGGAGCATGGCGGGGCGGATTCAGTCGCTTCACGTCGGAGAACCGCTAGAAGTACCGGTCGCGGCGCCGACCGTCTCCGGTCGTCGGCGCCCTGATTTCGTATCCACGTTATGATTACACGCACCGTCCTGCTCCTGGTCGTCCTCGTTACCGCGCTCCGCGCGGCCGTTCCGGTCGAAGTCGTACCGGTGTCCGCGCGCAACGGCATGGTCGTGGCCGGGCACCCCGAGGCGTCCGCCGCCGGGGTCGCGGTGCTCGAGGCCGGCGGGACGGCGGTCGACGCCGCCGTCGCCGTGGCTCTTTCCCTCGGCGTGGCCGAGCCCTACGGGTCCGGGCTCGGCGGCAAGTTGATGCTGCTCTATTTCGAGGCCGCCACGGGCCGGACCTTCGCGATCGACGCGATGGATGCAGCCGACGACAGCCTCGAGGTGACGGCCTACCTAAAACGCCCCGCCGAAGACCGCACCCACGGCTATGGCTCCGTTGCCGTTCCCGGTCTCGCCGAAGGCCTGTGGGCGGCGCACCGGCGCTGGGGCCGTTTGCCGTGGGCCGACACCGTCGCCCCGGCGATCCGCCTCGCGCGTGAGGGGTTTGAGGTGCTGCCGAAGACCCGCGATCAGTTTGTCGAACAGGAGGCCAAGCTGCGCCGCGGGGACGCCGAGATCGCTCGCCTGTACCTGCCGGACAACCGCGTCCCGGACGTCGGCTCGCGCCTGCCCAATCCCGACCTCGCCCGCACGATGGAGGCCCTCGCTCGGGAGGGCCGCGACGGGTTCTACCGCGGACCGGTCGCCGCCGCGCTGGTCGCCGCCTCGCAGGCGGGCGGTGGCACGCTGTCCGCCGACGCGCTCGCCACCTACGAGGCCCGTTTCGTCGAACCGCTCGGCATCGACTTCCGCGGTCGGCGCATCGTCGCCGGTCCGCCGCCCACGCACGGCGCCCCGCTGGTGCTCACGTTGCTCAAGGCCCTCGAGAACGAGTCCTTTGACGCACGCCCGCTGCGCAGCGCCGATCATCTCCATGTGATCGGACGCCTCTGGCGCGAGGTGCAGCCGCACGTGCAGCAGACCATCGCCGACGCGCCCGAGGCGCTCTTCAACTTCGAGAAGATGGTCGCGCCGGACGCGATCGCCGAGCTGCGGGCCAAGGCCGGCCTGACCGAGGCTCCGGCTCCCGCCCGCCGCGTCGTCGGCTGGGATCCGAGCGGCTTCTCCGAAAGCGCGCAGGCGGCCACGACCCACTTCATCGTCGCCGATCGGGCGGGCAACGTGGTCTGCGCCACGCAGTCGCTCAGCCTGCACTTCGGCGCCGGCGTCGTCGCGCCCGGCACCGGCGTCGTGCTCAACAATTCGATGAGCAACTTCGCGTACACCGACGCGACGTCGATCAACTACGTTGCCCCGGGCAAACGTCCGCGCAGTACGATCACACCCACCTTGGTCCTGCGCGACGGCCGCGTGCAGCTCGCGATCGGCATTCCCGGCGCCGCCCGCATCCCCACCGCCGTCTTCCAGGCCTTGCTCGACCATCTGGTGTGGAACCGTCCGCTCGACCAGGCGATCGGCGACACGCGCTTTCATTTCCACAGTGGCTGGCGTCCCGGCGACGAGGAAGCCTTCGAGGCGGAACAGTCGTTCCCCGCCGACGAAGCGGCCCGTTTGACCGCCCTCGGCTGGAAGGTCGTGTTGCGCGAACCTGCCGGCACCGGACGCTATTTCGGCGGGATCAATGCCGTCATCGTCCACCCCGACGGCAGCTACACCGGCTACGCCGACCCGCGCCGCACCAACTCGGCCGTAGGGTACTGAACCCGTTCCGCGGCGGGCGCCGCGAGGGCGGCCCCGAGGGAAGATTAAATCCACCTTGCCTTCGCCGGCCGGGCTTTGTTCGGTCCCCGTTGCTCGTAGGGGTGTCCTCCGCGGAGGACTGAGATTGCGGTGCGATCGGCCGCTGGACCCTTTGAACCTGAAACGGATCATACCGGCGAAGGAAACAAGCTCGGCAGCGCACCCGCGCCGCCGTCTTCCGACCCGGGAGTCCGATTTGGGTCGGGCATTTATACACAAATGCAACTCCCGACACGAATCCCTGCCCTGAGCTTAGTCAAAGGGCCTGCCCTGAGCTTAGCCGAAGGGCCTGCCCTGAGCTTAGTCGAAGGGCTCCCTGTACTCCCATACCTGCTCCCTGCGCTGCTCGCGCCGTTCGCGCTGCACGCCCAAACCCCGTCCGCGGCCACTCCGGCCGCGGGCGCCGAACCCGTGACGCTGGAACGTCTCCTCGTCACCGCCGATCTGTGGGCCTCCCCGCTCGATCGCATTCCGGCCAGCGTCAGCGTCTTCGGTGAAGACGACCTGCGCGCCGGCGCCGTCCGCCACTTCGGCGACCTGGTCGACCAGATCCCGAACCTCACCTGGACCGGCGGTACGTCGCGCCCGCGTTACCTGCAGATCCGCGGCATCGGCGAGAACTCGCAGTACGAGGGCGAAACGCCCGACTCCGCCGTGCGCTTCCTCGTCGACGACTTCGACTTCACCGGCCTCGGCACCCTCGCCGGCACCTTCGACACCCAACAGGTCGAGGTGCTGCGCGGTCCGCAAGCCGGCGCCTTCGGGGCCAACGCCGCCGGCGGCCTCGTCCGTCTCGTCAGCCAGGCGCCCACGCCCACGTGGTCGGGCCGGCTCGAGGGCACGGTCGGCGAAAACGACCTGCGCGCCGCCGGCCTCGCCTTCGGCGGTCCGCTCATCGCCGCCCGACCGGAGGAGCTCATGTTCCGTCTCTCTGTCCATCAGTCGAAGGACGACGGTTTCCGCCGCAACCTCACGCTCAACCGCGACACCAATGCGCGCGACGAACTCAACACGCGCCTGCGCCTGACCTGGAATCCCGGTCCCGACTGGCGCTGGGAGGCCGGTGCACTCTACTCGCGCCTCGACAGCGGCTTCGACGACTTCGCCCTCGATAACAACGGCGAGTTCACCTTCAGCGACCAGCCAGGACGCGACGAGCAGGAGGCCTTCGCCGCCAGCCTGCGCGGCACCTACACCGGCTGGCAGTCCGTGCGTCTGACCTCCGTCACCGCCGCCGCGTGGGTCGACTCGGTCTACAGCTACGACGACGACTGGACCGCCGCCTCCTACATGGGCTTCAGCGACCTGCGCCGCGACCGCGAGACCCTCAACCAGGAGCTGCGGCTCGACTCCACCGCCACGCGCGACGCTTTCGGAGCGATCGACCGCTGGACGCTCGGCGCCTTCATTAACCGCACCGACGAGGACGGCGCCTACACCAACGAGGATCCGGGCAATATCCGCGGACTGAATACCCGTTACGAGGCGACCAACCTCGCCCTCTTCGGCCAGACTGCGTCGGATCTCAGCGACCGCGCCCGCGTCCTCGTCGGGCTGCGCGCCGAGCGCGTCGACCTCGACGGCGCCGGCACGCGTACGCGCTTCCGCAAGGGTCCAGGCACCTTCGACCCGGAGCGCACGCTCGCTCCCGCGTTCGACGACACCGTGCTCGGCGGCAAGCTGACCTTCGAATTCGACGTCGGCGACCGCGCCTTGGCCTTCGCCTCCGTCACGCGCGGCTACAAGGCCGGCGGCATCAACGTCGACGCGCGCATCGATCCCGCGACCGATCCGCTCGTCTACGACACGGAGACGCTCTGGAACTACGAGGTCGGCCTGCGCGGACACACCCTGGGCCGTCGCGTGCATGGCGAGGTCACGCTCTTCCGCCTCGACCGCCGCGATACCCAGGTACGCGACTCGGCCGGCTTCGGCGGGAGCTACCGTTTCTTCACCGCCAACGCCAACGACGCCCACGTGCAGGGCCTTGAGGCCTCCAGCGCCTGGGATGCGACCGACCACTGGTCCTTCCACGGCTCGCTCGCTCTGATGGATTCGGAACTGGAGTCCTTCGCGCTGTCCGACGGCACGGTGGTGCCGCCGCGCAGCCTCGCGAATACCCCGCGTTACGGCTACAGCTTCGGCGCGCGCTTCCGCCACGAAGGCGGCCTGTTCGCCAGCGCCGAGGTGGTCGGCCGCGCGAAGCAGTACGATTCCAACAACCAGAACGAGGCGCGCCGTCCGTACGCCGTGTTCAACGCTAACCTCGGCTACGTGTGGCGCGCGTGGACCTTCACCCTCTGGGGCCGCAATCTCTTCGACAAGGTGTACGACCAGCGGGTGTTCTTCTTCGGCAACGAGGATCCCGACTACCTGCCCACGCGCTACGAGAGCCGCGCCGCACCGCGCCAGCTCGGGGTGTCGGCAGCGTACCGGTTCTGAGGTCAGACACACCGAGGCGAAATTCCAAACGCCAGGTTCCAAACGCCAAAGAAACACCAAGCTTCGAAGCCGTTTTCGGGATTTCGTCGTTCGAGCTTCTTTGGCGTTTGGACGCTTGGGATTTTACCCAGATCCCCGAGCGCTCCGTTAGGCTCAGCCCTCGTCCGCACTACTTCCGAAACAAAGCATCGAGCGCACCGAGATTCTTGAGCGGCGCGCTCTTTTTTTTGTCCGGCGCCGCAGCGACCACGATCGGTGCCGGTTCGCGTGCCGGCGGGACGGCCGGGGCGGGGCCACCGAGCCGCAGGGCGGCGAGGGCGCGGTCCAGCTTCACGGCAGAGACGGGCTCGGCGGTGCCGAGTTCCTGGGCAAACAGGCTGACGCGAAATTCTTCCACCAGCCAACGGAAGGTCTCGCCACCGGCCCGGTCGCGGACCGTGGGCAACGCCGCGACGTAGGGCGCGAGTTGCCGGACGCGTTCGTCGTCTTTGGCGGGATTCTGCTTCCAGCGATCCGCCCGTTGTCGCATTGCCTTGAGGTAGCGCGGCAGGTGAGCGAGCTGAGCGTACGGCGTGGCTGCAACGAAGTCCGGCGGAAGCAGCGCCGCGAGCTCCGGTCCGAACTTCGGCGGAGGCGTCGGGTGGACGAGCAGGGCCTGGCGCAGCGTCAGGATCTCCGTCAGCAGGTCGGTGAACCGCGGCACGAGGCCGCGCAGATCGGCCTTCGCCTGCGCCACCGCGGCGTGAAAGGCGGTCGCGGTGAGGGCGGGCACGCGGGCACTGGCACAGAGCCAGCGGCGCAGGTGAATCAAGGCCTGCCCCTGCAGCGCCTCCACCGAGGTGAGCGTCGCTACGAGGGCGCCGAGGCTGCGCAGGGCGCGGAGGTCCTTCTCGAGCCAGCCCAGTTCGTAGCGCAGGGCGAGTTCCAGCAGGCGGCTCAGACCCTGCGGGGTCTGAGCCGCCGCGTCGTCCGCCGTGCGCAGCAGCCGCAGGCTCACGCCGGTCTTGCCCGGCACGAGGGCGGGAAACGCGAACACCGGCACCCCCGCCTGATCGGTGACGTGCACACGCTCCGGAACGTCGCCGAAGGTCCAGCTGTCCTGCTCGGCCTTCTCCCAGGTGCGCCGGGCCACGCCCCAGGCCGACGGATCCTCGCGCGCGACGGAGGCGCTGGCCGCGCGGGCCCGTGCTTCGAGCGCCGCGCGAATCTCCGCCAGCTCGCGCGACGCGCAGAGTTCGGCGCCCTCGTCGTCGACCACGCGCACCCGCACGCGGAGATGGTCCGGCGGCGGCTTGTCCGCCCAGACGCCGGGATCGATCCGCACCTTGAACCGTTCCTCGATCTGCGCGACGAGCGCCTCCGGCAGGGACTCCCGGCGTCCGGTGAGCCGGTCGCGTTGCGCCACCTGGACCGCCAGGCTGCGGGCGGTATCGGCCAGCGGCATGAAGGCGCGGCGCAGCTCCTTCGGCAGCGCGCGCAGGTAATGCTCCACCTTCGCCTCGAGGTGTCCGGGCACGGCCCAGTCGAGCGCGGCCGCGGTCAGCGCCTCGGCGGCACGCACGTGGACGTCGAGCGTGACCCCGTCGTCGCTTTGCCCCGGCTTGTAACTGTAATTGAGCGGAAGGGCATGGTTCTCGAGCGGCAGCTGTTCAGGGAAGGCCGAGGGATCGACCGCAATCTCGTCCGGATCGCGCAGGTCCTCTGGCTCCATCATGAGGAAGCGCGGCTCGGCGCCCTTGCGCGCCCGCACGAGGTCCACCAGTTCGGCCACCGCGGACACGCCCGGCTCACCCTCGCCGGGCAGCAGGCGGGCGGCGTAGAAGCGGTACACGGCCTCGTCGAGATTGAGATAACCGGCGTCGCGGGCGCGCGTGAGCAGGCTTTCGATCGAGGCCCGCACGGCGCGGTTGTGGGCGAGGAAGTCGAAGGGCCAGGTCACGGTGTCGTTCACGAGGGCCTCGCGAATGAAGAGCTCTGTTGCGTGCCGCGGATCGATCCGACCGTAGCTCACCGCGCGCGACTCGAGTTCGAGTCCGTAGAGGCGCGTGCGCTGCCGCACGAGCACGCGGCCGCCGGCCTCGTTCCAGAACGGCTCGGTGTGGGACACCTTCACGAGGTGCGCCCCGAGGTCGAGGGCCCAGAGCGGATCGAGCCGGGCATTGGTGCGCGCGTAGAGGCGCGACGTCTCCATGATCTCCGCCGCCATCAGCCAGCGCGGCCCTCGCTTCTCGCGCCCCGCCGCGTCTGACGTTTTCGCAGCGGAGGTCCGCTTCCCTTTTTCATCCCGGGGGAACAGCACCGAGCCCGGGAAGATGGTCACGCGGCGGTCGTGGGTCGCCTTGTAGCCACCCTTCTCATCGTCGCGCACGGCGATGTTGCCGAGCAGGCCGGCGAGGATGCTGCGGTGGATCGCGCGATACGCAGGCGTGCCGAAATCGAGTTTGAATTCGGCGTCCTTCGCCACCCCGTCGCGCACCGAGGTGAGCTTGAAGTCGTCGCGCGACTCCAGCACGTCGCAGAGCTGGGCATGGATGTCGCGCCACTCGCGCATCCGGATGTAGCTCAGAAAATGGTCGCGGCAGAACCGGCGCTGCCGCGCCTGCGAGAGGCGCTCGAACTCGTCGTGATAATCCTCCCAGAGGTTGAGCAGGGTGAGGAAGTCGGAATCCGGGTGAACGAAGCGCCGGTGCGCCGCGTCAGCCTGGGCCTGCTTCTCGAGCGGGCGCTCGCGCGGATCCTGGATGCTCAGGCCCGCTGCGATGATCAGCACTTCGCGCAACGCCTTTTCCGTCCGCGCCTGCAGGATCATGCGCCCGACCGTCGGATCCACCGGTAAGCGGGCAAGTTCGCGGCCCACCGGCGTCAGCTGCGCTGACGCGGCGGACGCCGGTGGCGGGAGGCCGGAGGCGGAATCATTCTGTCTCCTGTCTCCTGTCTCCGGCCTCCTGGCCTCGGCAGAGGCATCCTCAAGCGCCCCCAGCTCCTCAAGCAGCGCGTAGCCGCCGCGGATCGCCTTGGCCGCGGGCATGTTGATGAAAGGGAAGCGCTCGATGTCACCGAGACCGAAGGCCTTGAGGCGAAGGATGACGTCGGCGAGGTTCGCCCGCTGGATCTCGGGCTGGGCGAAGCGCGGACGCGCGTTGAAGTCTTTTTCCGAATACAGCCGGATGCAGACACCCGCGGCGACGCGTCCGGCGCGGCCCTTGCGTTGGTCGGCGCTGGATTGGGCGATGGGCTCGATCGGGAGACGGCGGGTGCGGCCCTGCGGCACGTAGCGGCTGACGCGGGCGAGACCCGTGTCGACCACGAAACGGATGCCGGGAATGGTCAGCGAGGTCTCGGCGATGTTGGTCGCGATGATCACCTTCCGGCGCGGGCTCGGCGCAAACACGCGCTGCTGTTCGGCGTTCGAGAGCCGCCCGAACAGCGGGATGATCTCGGCGCCACGCAGGCGTCCCTCGAGCAAGGCGGAGGTTTCGCGGATGTCGCGCTCGCTCGGCATGAAGACCAGCACGTCGCCGGACTCGTCCGTGTCGACGAGGCGCAGAACGGCCTCGGCCGCGCCATCGACGTAGTGCAGCGCCTCGGCCCGGCCGACCGGCTCATCGTCCTCCGCCGCGTCGCTGCCGAGCGCATCGAGCGGGGCGTACATGACCTCGACCGGATAGGTGCGGCCCGAGACCTCAACGATGGGAGCGCCGTCGAAGGCCCGCGAGAAGGCCTCGGTGTCGATCGTCGCCGACGTGATGATGATCTTCAGGTCCGGACGCTTGTAGCGCAGCGTGCGCAGGTGCCCGAGGAGGAAGTCAATGTTGAGCGACCGCTCGTGGGCCTCGTCGATGATCAGCGTGTCGTAGGCGCGCAGCAGCGGGTCGCCCTGCACCTCGGCAAGCAGCATGCCGTCGGTGAGGAACTTGATGACCGTGTCGTTGGACGTGTGGTCGTTGAAGCGGATCTTGCAACCGACCTCACGCCCCCAGGTCACGCCGAGTTCCTCCGCCACGCGCCGCGAGACGGAGAGGGCGGCCACCCGGCGCGGCTGGGTGCAGGCAATGCGCCCGAGCGTGCCGCGGCCGGCGGCGAGGCACATCTTGGGGATCTGGGTCGTCTTGCCGGAGCCCGTTTCGCCGGCGAGGATGAGGACCGGATGCGCCTGGATAAGGTCGACGATCTCCCCGGCGCGCGCGCTGATGGGCAGCTCGGGCGGGAAGTCCAAGCGGAAGCGAAACGGTTTTTGATCTGGCGCGGCCATGCCCGGGAATCGCACAGTGTCCGACCCTCTCCACATGGCTGGCAAGACTGACCTCCCACCGCCCCTCCCCGCCGACGTGCTCGAACGCGTGCTGCGGATCGCGGGCACGGACGGCCGCATGCTGCTCATCGTGGCGGGCGCCTTTGCCCTCCTGTCTGCGATCAACCAGCAGGGGCTGGGTGCGGCGGCCGGCTGCCTGGCCGCGGGCTGCGGCGCGCTGGAGCTGCACGGTGCCAGCCGGTTGCGTCAGGGCGATGTGCGCGGCATGGCTTGGCTCGTGCGCAGCCAGCTCGCGTTGCTCGCCGTCATCGTCGGCTATTCCCTCGCACGTATCCAGACCTTCGACGCCGAGCTGATGCGGTCGCTCATCACCGACGATATGGTGAAGACCTTTGCCGAAGCCGGGGTCGGCGAGGACCAGATCCTCCCGATGGTGAAGAGCGTCTACCAGTTCATGTACGGCATGGTGGCCTTCGTCAGCCTCATCTACCAGGGCGGGCTGGCGCTGTACTACCGCCGGAAAACCGCGACGGTGGAGGCGGCGCTGACGGAGACCGAGTGAGTAAACGCGCGGCGACGCGCCTGGCGCCGCCCCGGTTCAGCCCGTCCGTTTGCGCAGGAGCAGCGCGCGGGGGGAGATCCCGTGCACGGCCTTGAAGTTGCGGCTGAAGTGATACGGGTCGTCGTAGCCGACGCGTTCGGCCGCCTCCTTCACCAGGCCGCCGCGTTCGATGAGGTGCTCGGCCGCAAGGGTCATTTTGCGGCGCAGCAGGTATTGGTAGGGGCTCGTGCCCTGGAACCGCCGGAAGAGCCGGCAGACACTGGACGCCTCGAGGCCGGCGCGCGCCGCGATCTCCGCCAAGGTGCCGAGCCGTTCGGCGTGCGCATCGATCAGGGCCTTGCAACGCAGGAAGGTGTCGCGCGACGGATCGACGCCCGGGGTGGCCGGACCCGCCGCCTCCTCGATGCGCAGGAGGAACAACTCAAACAGCGTCTGGCAAATCGCGCGCGCCTGCGGCGTGGTGCGGCGGCCCTCGCGGATCAGATCCTCGGCCACGCTGCGCACCTCGGCGTGGGCGTCGAGTCGGCTGACCCGCCCCGCCCCCACCCCGGCCGCGCGCAACCGGGCCGCGGCGCCGCGCCCGGCGAAGCAGATGAAGTACTTCACCAACGGGTGGCTCGGATCGGTGTGGATCTCACAGGGAGTGTCGGGGGCGTAGCCAAACACGGTGCCGGCCCGCAGTTCCTGCCGCACCCCATCGAGCACGACCCAGCCCGCGCCCTCGGCCACGTACTCGATGCCGTGGTAGGCATAGGCCCGCCGCGCGATCACGTAATCCGGCCGGCAGGTCTCGCGCCCGCCGAGCGTGACGGCCACGCCCGACCCGCGCGCCGGGGCGAGATCGAGGAAGAAATAGCGCGGGTCCGTGACCTGTTGCGACAGCAACGGCGCCGGGACACGTGAGTCAATTTTATCCATGAAGAAGCCTCCTTTATCCATTCCTTCGCCGCCGCCGCGAGTGCATACTGCCCGGCCCTGCCATTCCCGGCCGGATTCCCTGCGGCCGAGAATCTCTAGGTCACACCCACCTCACCTGCCTTTCTTCATGAAGAAGACGCCCAAGAAAACGGTCCTGCTCGTCGCCAACGGCGACCTGCGCCAATCCGCCAACGAAAAGTGCTGGCCCGCCCAGGCCGCGATGGAGCAGCAGCTCACCGCCTGCCTCGCCACCTTCGGTTACACCCTCGTGCGCGCCCATCCGTACAAGCCGGCGCTCAAGCACGGCTTCATCGGCTCCCAGAAGGAGGGCATGGAGGTCTTCGCGTCGATCGATCCCAACGCCCCGTTGATCGTCGCCGAGTCGGTCTGGCAGTACTCACACCACCTGCTGCACGGCCTGATCTCCCATCGCGGGCCGATCCTCACCGTGGCCAACTGGTCCGGCACCTGGCCGGGCCTGGTCGGCATGCTCAACCTCAACGGCTCCCTGACCAAGGCCGGGGTGAAGTACTCCACGCTCTGGAGCGAAAAGTTCGACGACGCGCTCTTCCTCGGCGGACTCGAACGCTGGCTCAAGACCGGCGTCGCCAAGCATCGCACGACCCACGTGAAGCCGCTGGCCAAGGCCACGGTGCCGCCCAAGGCGCGCGCGGTGGCGAAGAAGATCGCCGACGACCTGCGCGTGCGGAAGTCCATCATGGGCGTCTTCGACGAGGGCTGCATGGGCATGTACAACGCGATCATCCCGGACGAGCTGCTCTTCCCGACCGGCGTGTACAAGGAACGCCTCTCGCAGTCCGCCCTCTACTACGGCGCGACGCAGGTGAGCGACGCCGAGGCGAAGGCCGTGTTCACCTGGTACAAGCAGAAGGGCCTCACCTTCCACTTCGGCACCGACGAGGCGACGGAGCTGACCGAGGCCCAGGTACTCTGGCAGTGCAAGACCTACATCGCGGCCGTGCGCATCGCCGACGAATTCGGCTGCGAGACGATCGGCATCCAGTACCAACAGGGTCTCAAAGACCTCTTGCCCGCCTCCGACCTCGTCGAGGGCACCCTCAACTCCACCGAGCGTCCGCCGGTCAAACGCGCCGACGGCTCGGTCATTCGCGACGGCGAACCGATCCCGCATTTCAACGAAGTCGACGAGTGCGCCGGTCTCGACGGCCTCTTCACCGACCGCGTGCACCAGGCCCTCGGCCAGCCACGCGCGAACACGTTGCACGACCTGCGCTGGGGCGATTGGGACAAGTCCGGCACGACGTCCGACTACGTCTGGGTCTTCCTCATCTCGGGCAGCGCGCCGGCCGACCACCACGTCGGCGGCTGGGCGGGCAGCGACTCGCATCGCCAGCCCAACATGTACTTCCGCCTCGGCGGCGGCACGCTGCGCGGCATCGCGAAGCCCGGCGAGATCGTCTGGAGCCGCGTCTTCCTCGAGAACGGCAAGCTTAAGATGGACCTCGGCCGCGCCAAGGTCATCACCTTGCCCAAGGAGGAGACCGAGCGCCGCTGGCAGGAGACCACGCCCCAATGGCCGATCATGCATGCGGTGACCTATGGAGTGACGCGTGACCAGATGATGGCCCGTCACAAGGCCAACCACATCCAGGTCGCCTACGCGAACTCCGCCAAGGAAGCCGACCTCGCCCTCTACGCCAAGGCCGCCCTCGCCGCCGAACTCGGCCTCGAGGTCTCGCTCTGCGGCACGAAGGCGGACGGCAAGCCGTTCTGAGGCGTCACCCGCCTTCGCCCAACGCCAGCCGCACCCGCTGCGCGCCGTCGTCGTCGATCAACACGGCGAAGGCGCGACGCAGCGGTTCGGGTTCTCCGCGCAGGACCATCTCGTCCAGCGCGGTGCGGATCAGCGGCTCGCGGTGAACGCGCGGCAGCCGCACGACCGCCAGCAGGCGCGCCCGCAGCGCGTCGTCGTCGTGCGCCGCCGTCAGGAGCACGGCCAACGCCTCCACCGCGTCATCCGGAAGCGGAGTCGCACGGGAAGCGGAGGGCGGGGTCATGGTGATCGCGTCGGCTGCCGCGCGGCGAGCAAGGCATCCACCGTGGCCGCGGCCGCCGTTGGCAGGTGGGACAACGCCACGCCCCCGCGCGCCATGGCCTGCACACCCGAAAGCACGGTCTGCAAACTCGTCGCCAGGGCCGTGACGTCCGTGTCGGGCGGCAGTTCCCCGGCGTTCACGGCGGCTTCGACCTGACGGGCAAACCAACTCACGCTGCGTTCCATGCAGGCGGCCACGGCCGCGGTCACCGCCGGTTCGCGGTCGTCGCATTCCTGCGACGCAGCCACGAGGAAGCACCCCCGATGCCCGTCCGGCGCCGTCACCTGGGCGACCATCGTCCGGAACAAGGCGCGAATGCGCTCCACCGGCGAGGCATAGCTCTCGAACGGATGCCGCCAGGCCTCGGCGATATCGGCATAGTGCTGCACACAGGCGGCATAAAGGCCCTCCTTGCTGCCAAAACGGGCATACAAGCTGCCCGGCAGAAGGCCGGTCTTAGCCACCAAATCGGACACGGAAACACCCCGATACCCTTTATCCCAAAAGAGTTCGGTCGCTTTCTCCAGCACCTCAGTGCGGTCGTGGTGAGACGGACGGGCCATGAATAGAATCTATGGAATGTGCATTTTTGAATGATTGTTCAATAACTTTCTTGACGACCGCGCCAGCCCTGGGTTTTTGATTGATCGTTCAATAATAAATCCTATGTCTTCGCCCCTTCCTTCCTCCACGGTGGCCTTGGTCACCGGTTCCAACCGCGGCATTGGTCGCGCGCTCGTCGAAGCCCTGCTCGCCCGCGGGGTCACCAAGGTCTACGCCGCCGCGCGGAACCCGGACTCGGTCCGTGATCTGGTGGCCGCCCATGGCGCCCGGGTGGTTCCGTTGCGTCTCGATGTGACGGATGCTTCGCAGATCCGGGTCGCCGCCTCCGTGGCCCCGGACGTCACGCTCCTGATCAACAATGCCGGCTACGCCGCCAACGCCGACCTGTTCGGTGCCGACCTCGATACGGCGCGGCAGGAGTTCGAGGTGAACTATTGGGGGCCGTTGCAGCTGATCCGCGCCTTCGCTCCGTCGCTCAAGGGCCGCCCGGGTGCGGCGGTGGTCACCGTGTCCAGCGTGGCCGGTCTGACGAACTTCCCGATGTATCCGACCTACAGCGACTCGAAGGCCGCGGTGCATTCGCTGATCACCGGCGCCCGCCATTTGCTCGCGGCGCACCGCGTGAAGGTGATAGGCGTGTATCCGGGCCCGGTCGACACCGACATGGCACGCTCAATCCCGATGGCCAAGGCGACGCCGCAGACCGTGGCCGATGCGATCCTCGACGCGGTCGTCCGCGGCGACGACGACGTGTTCCCCGATCCGATGGCGGCCGGGTTTGCCGTGCCTTACCAAGCCGGCGCCAAGGTGCTCGAGCGTCAGACCGCCGCCATGCTGGCCGCACCGGCCTGACGGCGTCGGCGGACGGACGGGGCCGGGACGGCGCGCTCGCACAAGGTCGTACCCGGATTCCACACGCCCTCGACCATCGTGGCGATGGCCTGCTCGGGCAGCCCGGTTTCGCGGCGTTCGATCATGCCGACGAGCAGGTCGATCGCCGTCGCGCCGATGAAGTGACCGTTTTGGTAAACGCCGCTGTAGCGGTGGCCTTTCTCGGGACACGACAGCGACGCGAGGCCAATGTCGTCGGGGATGCGCAGGCCTTCGCCCGCGAGCACCCGCTCGATCAGATCGGCCGCCATGGTGACGATCACGTCGGGCCGCTCGCGCGCCAGCCACGCCTGGAACCGTTTCAACGGGAAGCGGGCAAGGTCCTGCTGGTCGTCGATCAGAAAGGGCCGGATCGTCGCCGTCCCCGGCAGCAGCGACTGGGCGGTGGCGAAGCCCGCCTCCCAGCGGCCTTGGAAGCGCTGGCGATGCACGTCGCGGAGAACGAGCCCCGGCCGCCGGTAGCCCAGGCGATGGCATTCGGTGACAGCGCGCAGGCTGGTGAAATAGTTGTCGTTGCTCACGGTGCGCAACGTGAGCGACTGCAGCGGCACGCTGATGCTGATCGCTGAGAAATCCTGCCAACGCAGGGCGGGCGGCGGCGCACCCTCGGCGAGCGGCCCGATCACCACACCGGAGACGCCGCGTTTGCCTGCCAGCTCGGAAAAGGCGTCGTCCGACAACCCCTGCGGGTGCAGCCAGAATTCCTCGACGTCGTAGCCCAGCTGGGTGCCGCGGGCGAGCACGCCCTCGCGGATCGCCCGCCGCGTGGGCGACGGTGACTGCTTCCACGCGTCCGGATGATCGAGTCCGGACAGCAGCGCGAGCAGCGGACGCGTGGTCTGCACGCGACCGTGCCGGCGTTCGCGCATGAGGGCCGAGACGTAGGGATTGGGCTCGTAGCCCATGCGACGCGCGAGCGCGCGGATGCGGCGGCGGAGCTCCGGCGAGATGTTGGGCCGGTTGCGCAGGCTCATCGAGACCGTGGCAATGCTGACGCCGGCGCGTGCAGCGATGTCTCTCATGTTCACCGGCGAACTCATCGGCGGTCGTGTAAACCGGAGAGCGGCGAGCCCCGCAATGGAATTTCGGCTGATCGGGTCCGGCTTGAACCGATCGGTCGGCGCGCCCACGGTGCGCCATGGACTTACCGCCCCTGCCCGTTCATCCCGAAGGCCCCCGTCCCGGCCGTTACCGTCACTACAAGGGCAAGGAGTACGAGGTGCTCGGCGTGGCGCGCCACTCGGAGGCCGAGGAGGAGCTGGTGGTGTACCGGCTTGCCTACGGCGACTTCGGCCTGTGGGTGCGCCCGCGCATGATGTTCCTCGAGACGGTCGACGTGAACGGCCGGCCCGTGCCCCGCTTCGCCCCGGTGAACCCTGCCTGACGAACCGCCCATGCGCGCGTTGCTCGCTTTCGACAAGTTCAAGGATGCCCTCAGCGCCGCCGAGGCCTGCGAGCGGGCCGCCGCCGCCCTGCGGTCCGTCCGCCCCGACTGGGAACTCGACCTGTGTCCGCTGACCGATGGTGGCGAAGGGTTCGCCGAGATTCTGACCACGGCGGCCGGCGGCACCATCCGGCGGGCCTGGGTGACCGGGCCGCGGGGTGAACGCGTCGAGGCGCGCTACGGCTGGGTGGCCGCGCGCCGGATCCCGGCAGCTGCGCGGCGGCTGCTCGACCTTCCGGCGGTGGAAACGCTCGCCGTGATCGAAATGGCCCAGGCGAGCGGGCTCGCCCTGCTGTCCGCCGCCGACCGCGATGCCTGGCTCACCACCTCGGTGGGCACGGGCGAACTGATGCGTCTCGCCGCTACGGACGGCGCCGAGGCGATCCTGCTCGGCGTCGGTGGCAGCGCGACCAACGACCTCGGCCTCGGGGCGCTCGCCGCCCTCGGTGTGGACGCTCGCACCGCGTCCGGCGCGGCGCTGTCACCGCCCGTACCGGCCACGTGGGAACATCTCGCCACCCTCGCCGGCACCGCCGTGCGCCTGCCCCCGGTGCGCATCGCCTGTGACGTGACCAATCCCCTGCTGGGCCCAACCGGAGCCACCGCCGTGTATGGTCCGCAAAAGGGTCTGCAGGCCGCCGACTTCGCCCGGCTCGAAGCCCAAGCGGCGCGCGTCGCGGCTCGGGTGTGCGCGCATTTCGGGCAACCGGAGGATCTCGCGGCGCGGCCAGGCGCCGGCGCGGCGGGCGGCATCACTTTCGGACTCATGGCGGCGACCGGGGCACAGCTGCTCCCCGGCGCGGCATTTGTCTCCGCCTGGCTCGACCTCGACCGGAGGCTCGCCGCCGCCGACCTGATCCTGACCGGCGAGGGCCGTTTCGACGAGAGCTCGTTGTCCGGCAAAGGTCCCGGTGCGGTCGCAGCCCAAGCCCTCGCCGCCGGGCGCAGCGTGCACGTGTTTGCCGGTGCGGTTGCCCCGCTGCCGGGACGGCCCGGCCTGCACACCCACGCCTTAAGCCCGCCCGGTTTACCGCTCGCCCAAGCCCTGGCCGAAACCGGCTGGCGTCTGGACGCGGCGGTGCGCGCGGCGCTGGGTCCGGACGGTGGATCGTGAACCCACCGCGAAAGCGGTTGCGCCAGCCGCCGGCGCGGCTCTTGTTAACCCTTTCGTCCCTTTGACCGCCGAGGACCATCATCACCGCAAGGAACACTTCGCCCGCATCCGGCGGACGAAGCTCTTTTTGCGCTTCATGCCGCGGCGGGCCGTGTTTCACAAGTACCCGCTGATCGGGCGCTTCGCCGATGTGGCGCGGAAACGGTCCTACCTCTGGTCATTCAAGTCCGCGGACATACGGCCGGCGCTCTATGCCGGGTCCGTCCTGGCCTTCATGCCTGCAATGGGCGTGCAACTGCCGGTGGCCTTCCTGCTCGCGCTCCTCCTTCGCACCAACGTCATGGTGCTGGGCGGCCTGCAATTCATCACCAACCCGGTCACGGCCCCTGGCATCTATTACGGCACCTATCGCCTGGGGAAGGCCGTGATCGATGCCTCCGGGTTCGGTCGCAGCATCGAGGTGGTGGAGCCGGCGACCCCGTACCAGGCGCCGCCGGGAACCCCGATCGCCCCGCCCGTGCCCGCGCCAGCCGGGCCGTCAGCGGAGGATCCGCCCACCGAGATCAAGTGGACCCGCCTGCTCGGGACCACCTTCAACGCCCTCATCATCGGCGGCGCGATCGTCGGTCTGCTCGTCGGCGGCGTGCTCGACCTGCTGTGGCGCTTCGGCGCCAGCCGCGCCGCCGTCCATCGCGCCAAGGTGGCCGCGCGTCGGGCCCGTTCCCTCTCGACGGGTGCGACCCCGCCGCCAAAGTAGCCGGCCATGTCCGGTGTTTTCCCCCTGCCCCGCCTTTGCCTCGCCGCATCCGCGCTCGCGGCCTGGTTGACCGGTTGCGCGGTCGCCGACCGCACCGGGGTGACGCCCCCGCTGGCGCTCGCCCCGCCGCCCGTGATCGAGAAAGCGGCTCCGCCCAAGCCCGAGCCCCCGCCCTTCCCGGTCATGCTGGGCATCGACGTGCTCGCCGCCGACGGGTTCGCCGCCGTGCAGGGCAAGACCATCGGCCTGCTCACCCACCCGGCCGGCGTGAACCGAAACGGGGTGAGCTCCGTCGAGGTCCTGCGCCGCGCCCCCGGCGTAAAGCTCGTCTCGCTCTTCGCCCCCGAACACAGCCTCTACGGCGACGTGAAGGCCGGGGAGAACTTCAAGGACGCGGTCGACCCGCGCACGGGCCTGCCCGTGTATTCATTGCACGGTGACAATCGCAAGCCGACCGCCGCCCAGCTCAAGGGCCTGGACGCCCTGGTGATCGACCTGCAGGACATCGGCGTCCGCTCCTACACCTACAACGTCACCATGCGCTACGCGATGGAGGCGTGCTTCACCCATGGCGTCGAAGTGATCCTGCTCGACCGGCCCAATCCGCTCGGCGGACTCAAGGTCGACGGCCCGCACCTCGACGCGGAGTTCATGAGCGGCGTGGGCGCGTTTCGCATCCCCTACGTGCACGGCCTGACCATGGGCGAACTCGCGCGCATGGCGGCGACCGCGCCCGGCGTCCTGCCCATCCCCGACGAGGTCCGCGCCAAGGGAAAGCTCACCATCGTGCCCATGCGCGGCTGGAACCGGCACATGCGCTGGCCCGAGACCGGACTCACCTTCGCCCCCACCTCGCCGATGATCCGGGATTTCGCCGCCGTCGTCGGCTACGCGATGATCGGCCTCGGCTGCGAGTACAGCGGCTTCAAGCACGGCCTGGGGCGGGAGTATCCGTTCCGCGGCCTGACCTTCCGGGGCAAGAACCCCGACACCTTGATCAAGGATCTCGAGGCGCTGCGGATCCCGGGCATCGGCTTTCGCAAGGTCTCCGTGCCCGGCAACAACGGCCAGCCCGCGACCGGCGTCTACGTGGAGGTGCTCGACTGGGAGGACTGGAATCCCACTGAGCTCAGCTTCCACCTGATGCGCCTCGCCTGCGTTTACGATCCGCCCAATCCGTTCGCCAAGCTGCCCGCCAAGGAAACCCGCAGCTTCAACATCCACGTCGGCTCCCGCGAATGGCACACCGCCCTCGTCCGCGACGGCGCGGCCGTCGATCTGCCCGCGTTTCTCGCCCGTTGGAAAGAGCGCGCCGCCATTTACCAACAGCAGTCAAAGAAGTACTGGCTGTATCCCTGACATCGCGCGCGCCGTGAAACTTCGGCAGGGTTCCCGGCGTCCCCTCCGATCTCCTCCCCGCCCATGGCCCGACCGAAGAAAATTTCCCAGACCCAGATCGCCCGGGAACTGGGGGTGTCGCAGGCGCTCGTTTCCCTCGTCCTGAACGGGCGCAAGGCCGGCATCCACACCGACACCTACGACCGCATCTGGGAGCACGCGCTCAAGCGTGGCTACCTGCCGAAAGGCATGCACCTCGCCGCCTCGCCGGCGCTCGCCCAGCCGCGCGACGTCGCCATCGTGATGCGGGCCGCCCTCCGCCGCCATGCGCCCAGCGTCTACTTCAGCCACGTGCAGGAGGGCCTGCACGGGGTGCTGGAAGCCAAGGGCTACGCGTCGGTGTTTCTTGGATACGAGGACGACCTGACTGACGAGAAGCTGTCGCGGCTCTTCCACGCCGGGCACCCCTTCCACGGCGTCGCGCTGCTCGGCGAGGTGTCGCGACCGTTCCTCGAGCGCCTGCGCCGGGTCGAACGCCGGCTCGTCGCCGTCTCCGCCCGCTACCCGGGCCTCGCCCATTCCGTGCTCGGCAACGAGCCGCTCGCCCTCGAGATGCTGGTGCAGCACCTGTATGCCGCCGGACACCGTCGCTTCGGCTGGCTCGGTGGCAACCGCGGGCTCGGCCGGCACGAGACCCGCCTCCAGGCGCTCGAGGCCGCCTTGCGGGCGGTGCAGCTCAAGTTGTCGCCCCGCTACGTGATCGCCCTCGAACAGGGCGACCGCGCCGAAGGGGTCGAGGCGGCGCACGAGGCACTCGCCCACCGCAAGCGCGCCGACTTTCCCACCGCGTTCCTGTGCTACAACTCGCTCATGGCCGCCGGCGCGGTGCGCGCGTTCGAGCGCGCCGGCCTGTCCGTGCCGCGCGACGTGAGCGTGGCCGGAGCTGACCTCTCCCGCGCCGCGACCGACAACACCCCGCGCATCACCGCGGCGGGCACGAGTCCCGAACGCCTCGGCGAAGCCGCCGCCCGCCTCATCCTCGGCAGCACCGGCGGCGAGGATGAGAGCCTGACCGAGCTTCTGCTGCCCGCCCAGCTTCACCTCGGCGAATCGACCGGCCCCGCCCCGGCGGCGTGATCCTCGCGGACCCTCCGCGGCATCGCCAATCAACGGAACCAAGCCCTGCGCGTATTTCGGCGAGGTTTTGCTTGGCATTTTATAATTATTATATTGGGCTCCCGGCCGCGTTTGCCGCACCCCGCGACTGACTGCGCCGGGTTCAACGACATAAACAGAGCGTGTCTTTGAGCCCTGCCCCACCTGCCTACGCTCTGACCATCGACTCGCCTTCGCCGCCCGCCGTCACCCCGGTCCCCTTCCCGTGTTTCGACGTTCGTTTTTCCGACCGGATTGCACCGGCACTGCAGCTGCTTGCGTGGTCTCCCTCTGACCTCCTGCGCCATGCCCCCTCATACCGCTCCTCCGGCCGAACCGCGTGCCGGCCACAGCCGGCCCGCCGCGCCCCTGCCTTCCGCCACGGCGGAGCGGACCCGGCCGGCCGCGATGCTGGCGGCCGTCACTGCCCACGAGTTGCGCGATTTCCTGCCTGAACCGTTGCTGGGCGAGCTCAGGGGCGTGGCGGCGCGCTTTTCCCATCTCGACCCCACCGACCTCGCCGCCGCGGATTTTCACCGCATCCTTGCCCGGGAGGATCCCGAGATTCTCGTCACCGGCTGGAAGACTCCGCCGCTTCCCGCCGTGCTGCCCCCGCGCCTGCGCTACGTCTGCCACCTCGTCGGCTCGGTGAAGCACATCCTCACGCGCGATCACCTCGCCCAAGGGCTGCTCGTCACCAACTGGGGCGGCTCGATCAGTCGCATCGTCGCCGAGTGGGCCCTGTTTCACATCCTGTCCTGCCTGCGTCGTGCCACGTATTGGACGCTCGCGATGCACCGCGAAGAGGGCTGGAAGAACCTTGGTACCGAGACGGCCTCCCTCTTCGGCCGGCGCGTCGGGCTGCACGGGTTCGGCCAGATCGCCCGCGAACTGGTCCGCCTGCTCGAGCCGTTCGGCTGCCACATCACCGCCCACGCCCCTGACATCACGCCCGAGCTTGAGGCCCGGTATGGCATCAGCGGCACGCCCTCGCTCGAGGCCTTGTTCGCCGAGAACGACATCGTGGTCGAACTCGCCCCGCTCAACCGCGAGACCGAAGGCGCGGTCACCGAGCATCATCTGCGGTTGCTCAAACCGGGCAGCGTGTTCGTCAACGTCGGCCGCGGCGCCGTGGTCGACGAGGATGCGCTCGTCCGGGTCGCGCGCGAGGGCAAGGTCATGTTCGGCCTCGACGTCTTCCGCACCGAACCCTTGCCGGCCACCCATTCGTTGCGCGGCCTGCACAACGTTTCGCTCACCCCGCACATCGGCGGTCCAACCACCGACCGACGCCGCGATGCCGGCGCCTTCGCCGTGCGCAACCTCCGCGCGTACGCCGCCGGCACCCGCCTCGACGCTGTCATCACGCCCGAGCTCTACGACCGTTCGTCGTAGGCGATCAGCCTGGCCGCTTGAGTTCGAACCGGTCCGTGGTGCGCGCGTAGGCCGAGCCGCCCAGACGCGCCACGAGATCGAGCTTGCCCGCATCGGGCCGGCCGTCCGCCCCCAGCACCTCGTCCCGCACGTGGGCCAGGAGAATCCGGCCAAACACCACATGCGCGGCAAAGGGGCCCTCGCCGATGTTCACGACCTGGCTCACGCGGCATTCAAACGACACCGGCGCCGCCAGCACCCGGGGCGGACGCACCTGGGTCGACGGCGCCATCTCGACACCGAACGCGTCGCTCTCACTCTCGCCGTACGGGAGGCTCGCGGCCGTGGCGTTCATCTTTTCCGCCAACGCGAATGAGACGAGGCCGACGGTGAACTCCGGCACCTGGGCGAGATTCCGGACCGTGTCCTTCTCCGTCCCGTCCCGCGTGTTGACCGGAGAGATCATGAGCGTGGGCGGACTCGATGTGATGCCCTGAAAGAAACTGAAGGGCGCCAGGTTCGTCCGCCCCTCCGCCGAGAGCGTCGAGACCCACGCAATCGGCCGCGGCAGGATGGTGGCGGTCATCCACGCATAGGCATCGCGCGGCGCAAGGTGCGAGAAATCGATCAGCATGCCCGCACGATGGCGGTGCGACCCCCACGCGCCAACCCCGAACCCACGGCCGCTGACGCCCTTCGACCCTTCGACGACTCACGGTGGACACGCAGGTCCCTCCGCGCGCGGTAGGGGCCCGACGTTGTCGCACGCCAGACGGCCAACGCAGACCCTTCCGTCCGCGCAGCGGGCGCCGGGACGCGCCCGCCCACCTCGAGGGCCCGCTCCCGCGGGCCGGCGACGACCTTCGACCTCCGACGGCCCCCCGGAGCGCCGCGCGGAGGGGGCGCGCTATCGCAGCGTACCGAGCGGGACCGGGTCCATGTCGGAGAAGACCTGGTTGTCCCCGCCCATGGCCCAGACGAACCGGTAGCTGCCCGTGCCCGCCCCGCAGTGAATCGACCACGAGGGCGAGAGCACCGCCTCGCCGTCGCGCACGATGACGTGCCGCGTCGCCTCCGGCTCGCCGAGCAGGTGCACAACCACGTTGCCGCCAAGGTCGAAATAAAGGTACACCTCGGTGCGCCGGCTGTGCACGTGCGGCGGCATGGTGTTCCAAACGCTGCCGGGCTCGAACTCTGTGAGTCCAAGCGTCAGCTGGCAGCTCTTCACGCCTTCGGGGTGAATGTACTTGTTGATCCGCCGCCGGTTCGCCATCGCCGGGTCGCCAATCGGCGCCGTGGTCACCTCGGCATGGCGCACGACCACCACCGGATGGCGCGCATGGGCCGGCGTGCTGACGAAATAGAACCGGGATCCGCCGCCCGGACCGGACTGAAAACTCACCTCGCGCTCGCCCTGGCCGACGTAGAGGCAGTCCAGCGGACCGAGCTCGTAGCTCTGCGCCCCGACCGTCACCCGTCCGGCCGCGCCCAGGTTGACCACGCCGAGTTCGCGGCGCTCGAGGAAAAAGGACGTGCCGAGCAGCCGGTGGCCTGGCAACGGCAGCGGCGCATCGGCCGGCACCGCCCCGCCGATCACCATGCGATCAAGGTCGGTGTAGTGGGTAACGACCTCGCCGGGACGAAACAGGTCTTGCAGGAGAAAGGCGGAGCGCAGCGCGTCGGTGGAGAGCCGCGCTGTCTCCTCGGGCCCGGGGGAATGGTGCAGATGCATGACCTCAGTGTGACGGAGGCGCGCTCAAGGGAAACACCGGACCGCATGGAACGGCGCAAAAAAAGGCGGCGGTCCGAAGACCGCCGCCGCAAGGAAAGGCCGGAAGAAACCGCCGCGTTACCAGGTGCCCTTCACGCCGACCGACATCTGCACGCCGAACTCCTCATCCTGATAGAAGCGGGCGTAGTCGGGTGTGAGGTCGCCGTAGCGCACGAGCCGCTGCGGTTCGTTGAGCAGGTTGCGGGCGTTGGCGAAGAACGTGAAACGCTTCGACAGCTTGTACTCCACGTTCACGTCGAGGTTGGTGCGCGCGGTGTAGAACTCGCGGCCGTTGGCGCCGAAGGCGGTCTGGGCGCCGCGCCGCTGTTCGCCACGGTAGTTCCACTTGAGCTTCACCACCCACGGCTGGCGGTTGAAGTCGAGGCCCCAGTTCGCGTTCTCGGGAATGAAGCGGTCGAAGTTCGCCTCGCTCTGGCCCTCCAGCTTCAGCTTGGTGCCGTTGGCAAAGAGCGTGAAGCTGCGACCCCAGTCGCCGAGGAAGGGAACGATCGCGAGCGACTGGCGCGCGTTGATCTCGTAGCCCGAGATCTTCGCGTCACCGGCGTTGATGTTGGTGCTGATCTGCCAGCCGACGTAACGGTCGTCGAGGCCGAGGTCCTGCAGCAGCGCCGGTGTCGCCGTCACGGTCTGGCTGCCGAAGAAGTCCGTGATGTCCTTCTGGAACACGCCGGCGGAGAATGTGCCGCCGGTCGTGCTGTAGTACTCGACGGACACGTCGTAGTTGTCGGCCGTCCAGGGCTTCAGACCGGTGTTGCGCACCGTGATGGTGCCGGGGTTCACCGTGGGATCCAGCTCGGCGGCCTCGTTCTCGTCGATCGTTGCATTGGGGATGATGTTGGAGAAATCGGGCCGGCCGAAGGTCTTCGCGTAGGCGAAGCGCACGAGCAGGTTGTCGGTCACGTTGTAGTTGGCGTGGAACGACGGGTAGCTGCCGTCGTAGTCCTTCTTTGCCGCATACTGGCGCTCGAGGCGGGTGATGCGCACCTCCTCGAGGGAGCCCGCGGCGCCGGCCTCGGGCTTGCGCACGCGGTTGCCGGCCTGGTCGCGCACGAAGCTGCCGTCGGCGTTGCGCTGGAAGGCGAGATCCGGGTCGTAGAGCATGCCCAGGCCGTCATCCTCGGTCTTCTCGTAACGCACGCCGGTGACGATGCCGAGGCGGTTCTCGAGCAGGCGCGCCTCAAACTGGAAGAAGTACGAGGTCACACGCTCCTTCAGGTACTCGGAGTTGGTGATGCGGAAGGTCTCCGCGTCGGCCGCCTGGGCCGCGGTCTGCGTCCAGTGGGTCGGGTTGGCGAGGTAGTCCTCCCACATCAGGAACGGGCTGGGCCACTGGATGCGCGGGAGGCCGAAGTACGGATCCTCGCGGGAGTACTCGACGTCGAGGAAACGCGCCACCCCGTCGTCCGCCGTGCCGGCCACGCCGTCGGCGCCGAGGTAGGTCACGCTGCTCTGCACGCGCTTGATGTCGCGGGTCTGCTCGCGCAGGTCGGCGCCGATCTTGACGCTCGCCGGGAAGGCGAGGAAGTCGAGGTTGCGCTTCACCGACACATTGCCGCCGACGAACTCGTCGCGCGCGTCGAGCGGGTTCACCGTCGCGGTGTTCAGGCGGTAGTTGTTGAGATCGTAGATGTCGACGAGGGTGTTGGTGTTGTCGAAGACCTGGATCTCATTCGGCCGGATGCCGCCGAGGGCATTGAGTCCGTTGAAGACGACGCGGGACGGCCGGTTGAGCGCAACGCCGATGCCGGCGAAGTGTCCGCGCTCGCCGGCGCGGTACCACGTGCGCGACGCGGAGCCGTTCATCCCGGCGACGACTTCCCAGCGGCCGTCGTTGAAGGTGTACTTGAGGTTGCCCGCGGTGGTCGCACCGAGCTTGTCGCGGAACGCGGAGCCGATCGTGACGGCGCCGCGGCCGGAGGCGCCGCTGGTGAAGTCGGGACCGTAGGTCAGCGCCGTGCCGCCGGCGGGCGTGGACGTACCGGTGGTGCCGGCATTGATGTTGAGGTTACGGTTTCCGAAGAAGGACTTGTAGTAGTTGGCCTGGACGCCGGCGGAGATCAGGTGGTTGCGGGCGGGACGCCAGTCGGCCTTCACGCTCAGCGAGTCGCGGTAGGTGTTCTTCGGACCGTCCTGCACCGTGTACTGGCGCAGGTACGGATTGGCCGGCGTAGCACCGGTGCCCGTGCCGCTGTTCTGCCAGTTCATCTGCGTGCGGTGCTGCTCGTTGAATTGGTTGGAGCTCAGGCCGGTGACGACGATGCCGAAGTTGCGGCTGACCGGCAGGGTGTAGTCGAAATCGAAGCCGGGCAGGACCTTGAAGGTCTTCTTGTCACCGGGACCGGGCGTCTTCTTCCAGAACTCGAGGTCCTCGCTGTTGAAGTTCACCACGGCGCGGTAATTGAGCTGCGCACCGGAACGCTCGAAGGCGCTCTTGCTGATCATGTTCACCGAACCGCCAAGCGAGTCGGCCGGGGAATCGGGCGTCGGCACCTTCGTGACCTCGATGCGGGAAACGTTGTTGATCGACACCTGCTCGAGCTCGAAGGCCCGCGTCGAGGAGCCGGAGGCGGAGCTCGCCATGCGGGCGCCGTCAACGGAGACGCCGGTGTAGTTGTCGGAGAAGCCGCGCACCGAAATCGTGCGCACGTCGGCCGCGACGTAGTCCACCGAGATGCCGGGCAGATACTTGATGAACTCGCCCACATTGCCCTCGGTGACGTCGCCAAACGCGTCGGCCGAGACGACGTTCTTGATGTTGTTGGCGAAGCGCTGCTCGTTGGCCGCGATGTTGGCGGCGTTGGTCTCGCGCTCGCTCGCCACCACGAAGGCGTCGAGTTCGATCGTCTCGGTGCCGGTCGCCGCGCCGGGAAGGCCGAGGGTGACATCTTTTTCGGTCACCTGTCCGGCTTGGACCGTGACAGCCACGGTCTGCGGGGCCATGCCGGTGAAGACGACGTTGAGGCGGACCTCTCCGGCCGGCAGGCCGACGAGGCGATACTCACCGAATTCATTGGTGAAGGTTTCCTGCGTCGTACCCTCGACGGAGACGCGCACGTTGTTCAGGTAACGGCCGCTGGTGGCGTTCAACACGCGCCCTTCGACGGAGCCGGTTTCCTGGGCGTAAGCGTTGGCCATCAGGAGGCTTAGGCCGATCAAAAGCCAGGCCGCGACATGGCGGAGCCCGGCGACGGGGAGAGGCAGACAAGGTCTGTTCATACGGTTGGGTCGGTTGGTGGTTCCACGGGGAGTCGACGCCGTGCGGTCAGCGACAGGGGTGCAAGCGGCGACGCCAATCGGCAGCAAAATGCGGACACGACCCCGCTGTCAATGATTTTGACGGACACGTGTCCTTTTAAAGGCCGACCGAAGCGGGCGTGGCGTGAGCATTTACCTATGAAAAAGAGCGTCGCCGAAACGAATTCTGTTTGGAGTATTGTCGTCGATTTGGCGGACAGCTGTCCTTCAATGGTCTCTCCGCTGCCGCGCCGGCACGCGTCGTTTGACATCCCTCCGGTGACCGGCCACACCGAGGTTCCATGCTTCAGCCGCGCGAACGCAAAGGAAGTTCGTCCCCCGCCGCGATCACCTCCACCGCCGAATTCGCCCGTTACGTGGGTCTGGCGCGCACCACCGTCTCGCGCGTGCTCAACGGCCAGCCGGGTTTGAAGCGCAAGACGATCGAACGGGTGCAGCGGGCCATGGCGGAGACCGGCTTCACCCCCAACGCCTACGCGCTGCACTTGAAGGGCAAGCGGACCGCGATGATCGGGGTCTGCATGGAAAACCTGCTCACGCCCCCGGCCGTGCGCAAACTCGCCGAGCTGCAACGCAACCTGCGCGAGCGCGGCTACACTTCGCTGATCGAGGTGATGGACCCGGGCGAGGGCCGCAACGTCGTGCGCCATTTCCAGTCGATGCGCGTCGAGGCCATCGTGTTCATCGGGCACTTCGACCTCGCCGAGGTCACCGAGCGCGTCGTCGAGTTGACCAGCCAGAATCTGCCGCACGTCTTCATCGACCAGGTGGGCGTGCCGGGGGCGACGTCGGTCACGCTCGACCGGCGCAAGGCGATGATGGAGGTCATGCACCACCTCCTGAAACTCGGTCACCAGTCCTTCGGGCTGCTCGGCATCTCCGGCACCGGACGCAGCACGGTCGACCGCCTCCAGGGCATCGAAGCCGCACTGACCGAAGCCAACCTCCGCATCGCCGAAGCCACGCGCTCGCTCGATCACCTGCATCCGCGGGACAACGATTTCGAATACGGACGCCGGCTTGCCGCCAGCTTTGCCCAGCTCAAGGACCGTCCGTCCGCCTTCCTCGCGCTCAACGATGCCATCGCCATCGGGGCCATGCACGCCTTCCAGGGCCTGGGACTGACCGTGCCCGGTGACGTGTCTGTGACCGGCTTCAACAACCAGGACATCTGCGAGATGACCACACCCGGCCTGACCAGCGTGGATCAGGAGGTCGACACGACCGTGCGCACCGCCACCGACTTGCTGCTGACCCGCATCGGGAAACCCGCGGGCGCCCGCGCGTTGGTGCGGACGATTCCGCCGCGGTTGGTGATCCGCGGTTCGACCGGTCCGGTCTGACCAGACCGCGCCGGCCTCACTTCACCCTCGCCGGAACTCGGTCCCGCACGCCATGCTGGCGGGTTTATGGTCGAAACGTCCGCCGTTCGCCTTCCGTCTCCGTGGCAAGCCGGCCTGCGCGGTGCCCGGGCCAATCTGCTGCCTGGACTCATCCTGCAGGGGGTCGCACTCGCACTGGTGCTGGCCTACTTCCACCACGCGCCCACGCGCGACGCCCTCGCCCACGTCACCGCCTGGCGCATCGAGTACGGACTCGCCTTCGCCATGGTCACCACCGGCCTGTGCGGCGGTCTGCTGCCCTATGTCTACCTGCGCCTTGCGGCGCCTCACCGCCCGTCGCCCCGCCAGGGGCTCGCGTTGACCGCGTTCTGGACCTACAAGGGGCTCGAGATCGACCTGTGGTACCGCGTGCTGGCCGCCTGGGTGGGCGAGGGCAACAGCGTCGGGGTCGTCGCCACCAAGACGTTCCTCGACCAGTTCGTGTACTGTCCGCTCTTTGCCGTTCCCCTCACCACGATCGTGTACGCGTGGTGCCAGCGCGGTTTCGACGCGCGCGCCGTCTGGGCCGACATGCGCGCACCGCGGTGGTACACCCGGCGCGTGCTGCCCGTCCTTCTCTCCAATCTCGGCGTCTGGGTGCCGGCGGTCTGCATCATCTACACCTTGCCGACGCCCCTGCAGCTGCCTCTGCAGAACGTCGTGCTCTGTTTCTTCACCTTGCTGCTCGCCCACCTCTCGGCCCACGAAGCTCAGGCCGACGCCGCCGCGCGGTCGTGACGTTCAGCGCCCGGCCCCGCGGGCAAAGCGCGCGACATCAACCTCCGGCTCGAAGGCCGCTCCGGTCGTGAGATGGGTCACCCACTGCTGGGCAAGCATGGGTGCCCACAGGGTCCCTTTCGAACCCAGCCCACTGAGCAGCCCGAGGCGGGCGTCGTCGCAGTGCCAGCCAATGCAGGGCCGGCGATCCGGCGTGGTGACGCGCCAGCCGCCGTCCTGCCCCGTCACCGCCGGCAAACGCCCGAGCCAAGTCGCAGCGCTGGCGACCAACGTTTCCCGCGCCTCGAGGGACACCGGTCGATCCCCGTCGTAGGGGCCACGTTCATACGTCGCGCCGACCCGCGCCCGCCCGGCGTCACCCGGCAGGAGCCAGTGACCCGCGTGGAGAATCACGTCCGGCGCCAGAGGCCCCGCCTCGATCGCCAGCACCTCGCCCCACGCCGTCTCCCATGGCACGTAGGCAAACGCCGCCCCGGCCGCGGCCCCGCCGCACAGGATCATGGACCGACCCTCCGCCCGCGCCTGCGCCGGCTCCACGCGGCGTTCGCGCAACCGCCCCGCCTCGCGCCAGCGGTTTCGCGCCGCCGCGATCAGTCCCGCTGTGTCGACTTGGACCGCGCCATCGATCCAGGCGCCGTCGGCTCGCACTTCGTGGACATAGGGCGCGAGCGCGCCGTCGCGCACCTTCGCCACCACGAGGTCCCGCTCGGCCTCGTCGCGAAACCGCCGCCACACCCGCATCGGCCGCACCCAGTGGCCGCCGACCCGATGCTCGAGGTCGCGATACACCGTGAGAGCCGGCTCCCGCCAGGCGTCGATCTGCCAAGTCTTCACCCAGCGCCGCCCGGTCACGGGCGTGATCAGGCCGGCGGCGACCCGGGAGGCTGCACCGCCATGGCCCGCATCGACGAGTTCAAAAGGCACCCCGGCGCGCTCGCACGTCCACGCCAGCAGCGTGCCCGCCAGACCTTGGCCGATGATCAGCCAGGGCTCAGCCATCGGAAGGGGTGCAAGCGCTCATCACGCCCCGCATTCAACGGCTGCACTTATTTTTTGGCCAGCTCGCAGCAGCGCGGGCTCGGCAATGCGTGCCTAATTTGCATTGTTCTCCCGCACCGCCTTACCCGGAGCGGTCCACCCCGTCACCCCGTCGTTTCCTCATGCGCTTCCCTGCCCTGATCCTGCTCTCCTCCCTCCTGCCCTTCGCCTCGTCCGCGTTCGCCGCCGGGGCCAGCCACGACTACGATGTGGTCGTCTACGGCGGTACGTCCGCCGGCGTCATCGCCGCCGTGCAGGCCAAGAAGATGGGCAAGACGACCATCATCGTCGGACCCGACCGTCACCTCGGCGGCCTTTCGAGCGGCGGTCTCGGCTGGACGGATACCGGCGACAAGAGCGTGATCGGCGGGCTCGCCCGCGAGTTCTACCATCGCGTGTGGCAGCACTATCAGAAGCCCGAGGCCTGGACCTTCCAGAAGCGCGAGGAGTACGGCGGGCGCGGCCAAGGCACGCCCGCCATCGATGGGGCCCAGCGCACGATGTGGATCTTCGAACCGCATGTCGCCGAGAAGGTCTTCGAGGATCTGGTGCGCGAACACGCGATCCCGGTGCACCGGGACGAGTGGCTCCAGCGCAACGGCGGCGTCGAGAAGCAGGGCGCCCGCATCACCGCCTTCACCACCCTGAGCGGAAAGCGTTACACCGGGCGCATGTTCATCGACGCAACCTACGAGGGCGACCTGATGGCCGCCGCCGGTGCCGACTACCACGTGGGGCGCGAGGCCAACAGCGTCTATGGCGAAACCTGGAATGGCGTGCAGACCGGCGTCCTCCACCACCGCCACCACTTCGGCGTGCTCCCGCATGGCATCAGTCCCTACAAGATCCCCGGTGACCCTTCCAGCGGCGTGCTCCCGCGCATCAGCACCGAACCTCCGGGTGTGAAAGGCGAAGGCGACCGCCGCATCCAGGCCTACTGCTTCCGCATGTGCCTGACCAACGACCCGGCCAACCGCGTGCCCTTCCCCAAGCCGGAGGGCTACGACCCGTCGCAGTACGAACTGCTGCTGCGCATCTTCGATGCAGGCTGGCGCGAGACCTTCGACAAATTCGACCCCATCCCGAATCACAAGACCGACACCAACAACCACGGGCCGTTCAGCACCGACAACATCGGCTACAACTACGATTACCCGGAGGGCTCCTACGAACGCCGCCGCGAGATCATCGCGGAACACGAGCGCTACCAGAAGGGCTGGTTCTACTTCATCGCCAACGATCCCCGCGTGCCGGCCGAGGTGCGCGAGAAGATGGCCACCTGGGGTCTCGCCCGCGACGAGTTCAAGGACAACGGCCACTGGCCCCACCAGATCTACGTGCGCGAAGCGCGCCGCCTGATCGGACAGTATGTCATGACCGAGAACGAACTGCTCAAGCGCCGGCCGACGCCGGACTCGGTCGGCATGGGCTCGTACACGATCGATTCCCACAACGTGCAGCGCTACATCACGCCCGAGGGCTTCGTGCAGAACGAGGGCGACATCGGCGTGAAGACGCCAGGGCCGTATGAGATCGCCTACGGTTCGCTCGTACCCAAGCGCGGGCAGGTCGACAACCTGCTCGTGCCGGTCTGCGTCTCCAGCTCACACATCGCCTTCGGTTCCATCCGCATGGAGCCGGTCTTCATGATCCTCGGTCAGTCCGCCGCCACCGCCGCGGTCATGGCGATCGACGACCGCACGCCCGTGCAGGACGTGCCCTATGCGAAGCTGCGCACCCGCCTGCTCGCCGACGGGCAGATCCTCGAAAAGGCTCCCTAAAGGCAAAGGCGGTTGCGGAGAAACCGCCCTACCCCCGATCCGACCCACGCGGCGGCCGGCTCTGCACGACCACTCCGTCCGGGGAACCGTGCGTCGCCTTCGCAAACCGAAGCGGACTGTCGTTGTCGTGCCCGGGGGGCTTCCTCCGACACGACAACCGCGCTGCACGGCTCGACGGTCGCTCACGAACGCGCACTCAACCGTCAGAACCGCACATTCAGGTTCAGGCTGACCGTCCGCGGCTCAACAAAGATGAAGTTATTGCGATAGGTCACGCCGCCCACGTTGGCGAGATTGCGGTAAATCGGATCTTTATGATCGAGCAGGTTGTTCACGGTGAGCTGCAACGAGACCGGCATTTGGCGGACCTTGAAATTATAGCCCATTCTCGCGATGAGAAGGCGGTAGGCATCCGTGTAGACGTAATCGAAGCCGTTCGTCGGGGTGTTGCCGATGAGTTGTTTGCCGAAGAAGTTGGCCCCGGCCCCCACCGAGAAGCCCCGGAGTCGCCCCGAGTCGAAGGTGTAATTGGCGAAGATATTGGCGCGATACTTGGCGGTACCGTCGATCGTACGACCGTTGATCGCCCCGTTGACCAAGCCAAGGAGGGTCGTGAGGTTGTTCTGGATATTGGTGCGCTGCGCCACCGTCAGACCCGGATCAACCGCCCCGGCCTGCCACTGGGCCAGGTTGGCGTTGTAGTATTCGATCAGGTCAGGGTTCGCGTTACCCTGCTCCGTTTCGGGCAGGGCGAAGTTGGCCATCAGCCGCAGCTGCTTGGTCACATTCATGACGATATCGGCCTCGAAGCCACTGGCGGAATAGTCCAGCGTGTCGTTGAACGTGCTGAACGGACCGCCAATCAGCTTGTCCTCCAAGGCGGGATTGGTGGCCGCCATCGTGGTCCAGATGTTATTGATCTGGGTCTTGGAGACTCCCACCACCCGCCCGGGCTCTTCGACGGAATAGTAACCGACGCTGCCGACGAGGAAGTTATCCCTCACCTTGAACCGCAGTCCGGCTGACTTGCTTTCGGCGACGGTGAACTCCACCGGTCCGCGACTGCCAATCCACTCGCTTTCGTTCTGAATGGGAAGGAAGCCCTCGGCATAATTGGCATACAGCCCCACCGACGCGAAGGGGAAATAGGTAAGTCCGGCGGACAGCGATTCATTCTTGTTACCCTCGGCGCCGAAATAGCGGTAGCCGTTGATATCCCCGTTCTCGTCATACGTGGTATGCGAACGCTGATCCGTGGACACGTCGTCCGTACGCCAGCCGGCAAACACGGTGACCTTCTGATCAAGGTACGTTCCGATGGTGGCCAACACCAGGGAGTCGAGCGTGTTGAGGTTCAGGCTGTCGCGGGTCAGGAAATTACGGATTTCGATCCCATCGATCGACGTGGGGCGGTTCACGGCAAGCCCAGGCTGGTCGAGGTACAATCGGTGGGTCACGTTGTTCAGTGCCAGCTGACGCGCCGGGTTCACCCCATTGGCGCGCCCCTCGCGCACCTGCACCACATCGAAGGTGCCCTCCCGACGAAGCAGGTTGGCACTGAAGATCTGGCTGTTGCCGCCGAACTTAAGGTCATAGGACACGGTGGCCCGATAGTTTCGCCCCCACTGTCCGGTGAGGCTTTGGCCCCAGCGGCTGTCGATGTAGGCCTTTCCGAAATGGGGATTGGCCGTGCCATCGGGCAGATTCGTCGCCACATCCGTGCGAACGGCGTTGCCGCCCGCCGTCCAGATGATCACGTCCCGCTCCACCGCCGAGACGTCCGCCGCCAGTTGCAGGTTCAAGCCTTCGGCGAGCTTTTGATCGAAGACCAAACTGTAATAGTAGGTTTTCTGATCGGCCGTTTCGTCCGCGGGAGTGAGCTGATAGTCACGGCTCGAAAGCCGGGGAAACGGCGTGCGACCGTCCGGACGCGGATCGCTGGAGTTCAGCGTCAAACCGCTGCCCGTCGTCTGCGCGTAGTTTTGGAAGTTATACACCTTCTCCATGCCCGGGATGATCACCACGCCAAACGCATTGTTCAGTCGGGCCGACAGACCGGTCGCGGCGGCGGGATTGGCCGCCAGCGGCCCGGGCACAGTGGTCACTCCATCCCAATTCGAGGTCTGGTCGACATAGGTTCGATAGGTCGAGACCGAGGCCCGGGTCTGCTCCAGATCGACGCGGACCGAGGCATTCTTCCACGGACGGTAGGTCCCCGTCAGGAAGGCGCCGCGGCGATCATTGTAACTCCGATCGTACCATTGCTTGCGTTCCGAGTAGAAGGCGGCCGCGCGAAGGGCGAGCCGGTCGCTGACCTTGCGGTTGAGATCGATGGCGCTGTAGATCGAACCACGGGAGTCGGTCCGGAGATCCGCCGAGCCGAAGTTCCGGAACTTGGCCTGCTTGGTGGCGACGCCCACGGCGCCACCGGCGTTCGACTCACCGTACATCAGGGCATTGGGACCGCGGGAGCCTTCGAGACGCTCGATGATGTAACCCTCGATGGACGTATCGTAGCGGAAGTAATTGCGAAGATTCACGCCGGCACTCAGCCCGCGAATGCTCAGGGAATTGCCGAAGTCACGACTCTCGCTGTTGTCGGTCTGCACCGCACTGGTGAGCCAGTTCGTCATGTCGGTCATCTCCAAGGCGCCGATGTCATCGAGGAACTCGCGCGTAAGGACCGAAACATCGCTGGGGTTGGCGAGCAGATTGATCGCCATGCGACCGCCGGATAGGGTGTCCACCGCTTGGTAACCGCTGTCACGATCCGTACTCACCTCGAAGGGCGAGAGTTGGACCGTGTCGGCGCCGGATGAACTGGCGGGCAGGGATTGCGCATGGCCGGAGGCGAGGCCCAGCGTGAGAACGCCGGCGGCGGCGAGAGTAAGAATTCTTGAATGCATGGCGGTGAGGTGGGTCTGGGGTGCGGGAGGCGTGACCGCGCACGATGGCAACGTGACGGTCGATTGAACGGGTGTCTGCCGGCGTGGGGTGAGGCGCGGACAGACGCTGTCAGGGGAGCTCCTGATTGCGGCGGTGCGGCGATGCACACAAGGCTACCGCCACTGACGCCGTTCAGTAAACCAGGGCAAATGGCTCCGCATTCACGCTGCGTGAGTTCTCTTCCGGCTGGCCGGCCCACACGCTGTCCCACCTGACTGGCTGGGAAACCGACCGCGCCGTGGTATCAGCGACGCCGGCCCGGTCCCGGTGCCGTCCGGCCAGCCACCCACCGGCCCACGACCAGATGCATGCGCGCCTCGTTCAGAAGACCAAAGCGGTTCTGCTGCAAACGGCCGACAACGAGTTCGGTGGCGATTTCGCCCAGAAGGCGGTGGTCCTCGAAGATGCCGGTCTGGTCGCCGGTGGCGGATTCGACCGAGAAGTAGACGACGCCGATGTTGCGTGGAATGAGGCCCGGCAGTTCGCGCTCGGCATTACCTAGGATGATCACATCCGGCCGGTGGTCGCGAATCCAGCCGGGCAACGCGGCGGCCAGTTCCCGGGTCCAAACAGGCATCAAGGGCGGAGGTTGCGCTCCGAGGTGGTGCTGCCCCACGGCAAAGCGGTAGCCGCCCAGCCATCGATGCTCGAGGCGGAGGGACGTTTCCTGGCTGAGGACCAGGCCGATGCGCCGATAGCCAAGCGCGACGCAGTGGTCGACCGTGTCGCTGGCCGAGCGGAAGAGATCGACCGAGACACGGTCGATGAACGGGGAGTGTACACTCAGACCGAGAGCCGCCAGGGCGAGGCCCCGGCAGTCGAATTCGAAGTGGGTCTCCTCTTTGGGAACCGGCGCAACGATCGCAGCACGGATGTGCCGGACGTCCATAATGGAGCGCACCCGGGCCGGATCGTTGTCATGCGTGTGAAACGCAAACTCCTCGAGGCGGAAGCCCAGCTCCGCGGCCCGCACGCTGGCTCCCTCGAACATGCGCTTGTAGGAAAAGTGCGCGCGGGCCAGATCGCCCTTGGCGTGCGTCACGAGAAAGGCGATGGCGGTGGTATCGCGCGTGCTCGGTCGCCGGCTGCGCTGCAGACTCATCAGCGCCGCCACCAGCGGACTGGCGCGGTAACCGAGCTTCTTGGCGACGGCGCGAATGTGCTCCCGCGTGGCTTCGGGAATGACGGGGTCGTTGCGCAGCGCCATGGAAACCGTCGCCCGCGAGTAGCCGGATGCATCCGCCACATCCTGCATTCTCGGAACGGGTTTCATGGGCACACCTTGAAGCAGGAAACCTCAACGGTCACGGAATGATTGAACGATGGGCCGGGCGGCACCCATGGGGCAGGCGCCCGTCCGGTCGGCGCCCGCGCCCTCAGCGGTGCGCGAGCTTGGCGTGCAGCGCCGCGCCGACGATGCCGGCCTCGTTGAAGAACTTCGCCGGCACGTAGGGACTGCGCACGCGCAGGTGCCGGAACCACTTCGCGTGGTCGGCGCTGATGCCGCCGCCGATGATGATGAGGTCGGGCCAGACGAGCGACTCCAGCAGGGCGATGTAGTCGCTCACCCGATGCGCCCACTTCTTGAACGAGAGGTCGTGGCGATCCTTCGCCGCCGCCGAGACGCGGCGCTCCGCCGAACGGCCCTTCATCGGCAGGTGGCCGAATTCAGTGTTCGGATACAGCACGCCGTCCACGAAGAGCGCGCTGCCCACCCCGGTGCCAAAGGTCAGCATGAGCACGGTGCCCTTCACGCCCTTGCCGGCGCCGAACGCGATCTCCGCCATGCCCGCGGCATCGGCATCGTTGACCAGCGAGATGGAGCGGCCCGCCACCTTGGAGAACAGCGCGTCCACATCGCAGTCCTCGAAGTCGTCATGCAGGTTGCCCGTGAAGTGCACCACGCCGTGCTGCACCACGCCGGGGAAGCCGCAGCCGACCGGACCCTTCCACTTGAAATGCGCCACCATCTCGGCGACGGCCTTGGCCATCTCCTCCGGACTCAGGCGCTCGGGCGTGGCGATGCGGTGTTTCTCGCCGATCAGGCGGCCGGTCTGCGTGTCCACGGGCGCGCCCTTGAGCGCGGACCCGCCGATGTCGATGCCAAGGATCTTCATGAAGGAGGGGTGGTGAGCGGAAGCGAAAGCGTGCAAGGGCAGCGGGTGCCGGCCCGGACGTCAAACCACGGATGGCGCCACCTCTGCTTCGCGCGCCCGCCGGGCGAGCACCCGGCGCACGCGCCAGCGCTGGTTGCGCTTCACGATGTAGCCGAAGCAGTCCGGCGCCCCGCAGCGGCAGGGGTGATCCTCCCAATTCTCGAAGTCGAAGCCGTAGTCGTAGGTCAGCTCCTCCCCCGCGGGAATGTCGCGCAGCGCCACAATCCAGATGCGACCGCGAATGCCTTGCGGTTCGCAGTTGGGCGAGCAGGCGTGATTGATCAGGCGGGCAGTGTTCCACGGCACATCGCCATCGAGGTCATGGCGCCGATTCAGCTCGAAGATGTACACGCACCCGTCGCCGCCCCGTTTCCGCCGGGCGATGCGCGCATCGTCCCGCCGGTCGGACTCCGCCTTGGTGATGCGTTCGCCGACGTATTCGATGATGCGCGTGCCCGCCGGGATCAGGCGGGTGGCGTACAGGCCGCGGCCGTGGATGCCGGAGCGGCCCCGCCGGGCCCACGGCGAGGTGACAGGTGCCGGGCGCGGTGCGGTCATTTCAACTCGAGGCCGACCGGACAATGGTCGCTGCCCATCACATCCGGGCGGATCCACGCCCGGCGCAGCGCCGGCTTAAGGCTCGCCGAGGCGAGGAAGTAATCGATGCGCCAGCCGACGTTCTTCGCCCGGGCGCCCGCGCGGTAGGTCCACCAGGAATAGTGACCGGGCCCCTTCTCGAACTCGCGAAAGGTGTCCACCAGGCCGGCGTTGAGGAAGTCGCGGAAACCGGCGCGCTCCTCGTCGCTGAAGCCGGGGTTGCCCACGTTCTCCTTCGGGCGGGCGAGGTCGATCTCCTCGTGCGCGACGTTGAGGTCGCCGCAGATCACCACCGGCTTCTTCTTCTCGAGCCGCTTTGCATGGGCGAGCAACGCCCGGTCCCACGCCTGCCGAAAGGGCAGCCGCACCAGCTCGGGCTGCGCGTTGGGCACGTACACGTTGATCAGATAGAAATCCGCAAACTCCGCCGTGATCGCCCGGCCCTCAGCGTCGTGCTCCGGCGAGCCCAGCCCGAGCGTCACGGCCTTCGGCTTCACCTTCGAAAACACCGCCGTGCCGCTGTAGCCCTTCTTCTGCGCGCTGTTCCAGATCGGTTCGTACCCGGCGGGCCAGGTCACGTGCTGCACATCGCCCGGCAGCGCCTTGATCTCCTGCAGGCAGAACACGTCGGCCCCGCTCGCCTCCATGGTCTCGAGCAGGCCCTTGCCGAGCACCGCCCGCAGCCCGTTTACGTTCCAGGAAATCAACTTCATGAGCGGCGAGGCTCACCGAGCCGGACCGGGGCTGGCGACCTTTTTTCGCCCGTGCCGAGCGGCTTGCCTCCGGACCGCCGCCGCCATCATCCTCCCGTCTCCATGTCCGTGTTCTCCCACCTTCCGCTTGGCCAACGCATTCCCCCCAGCATCCACGGGGTTTCCTGCAGCCTGCCCACGATGCGGGACGTGATCGGCTACGAGGAGAAGAACCCGGAAACCCTCCGCCACCTGAGCTCGGGCTATCCGCGATTCGTCGTGCACCCTTACGTGGTCCAGCTCACCCGGCACCTCGCCGACCGGATCGGGCTCGGCGGACGCACCTTCTGGCTGACCTCCTCCGCCCGGGCGGCCGCCGGTCTCGCCGCCCATCTCGGCGCCGGCGCAGAGGTCCACCGCGAGGACGGCCTGCACGGGGTCTCGCATCCTTCCGACCCGGACCGCCATGCCCTCGCCAAGTCCTACCTGCAGCACACGGGCAGCTTCCTGTCGTCGCGCGAGGCCGAGGATCATCTCGTGCGGCTGTGCCTGCTCGAACGCCGTGCGCCCGAGGAGGTCGTGATCGACGATCCGGCCGGGGTCGTCCGGACCGTCCTGCGCCGTGCGTATCCAGGCACCAACGACGCCGACCTGATTCTCAGCCACACGGGCATGAGCGCCTTCTACGCCGCGTGGCGCGCCCTCGCCGGCCTGCAGGCCGCCCGCGGCCGCACCGTCTGGATCCAGCTGGGCTGGCTCTACCTCGACACCACCGCCCTGCTGCGCAAGTTCGCTGCCGCGCCCGGAGACTTCGTCTTCCTCGGCGACGTGCACGACCTCGCCGCGGTCGAACGCGTGCTCACCGAGCAGGCCGGCCGCGTGGCCGGCATCGTCACCGAGACGCCCACCAATCCGCTGGTCCAGACCCCCGACGTGCCTGCCCTGGCCGCCCTCGCCCGCAAGCACGGCGCGCGCGTGATCCTCGATCCGACCTTCGTCTCGCCCTTCAACGTCAACGTGCTCGACCACGCCGACGTGGTCGTGAACAGCCTCACGAAATACTCCGCCAGCGAGGGGGACCTCATTGCCGGCGCGATCGTGATCAATCCCGCCGGTCCGGACGCCGCCGCCCTCCGCGCCGCCTGCAGCGCCACGGCGGAGCCGCTCTATGATCGCGACCTGGGCCGGCTGGCGGCCCAGATTGGCGACTACGAGGCCGTGATCGCACGGACGAACGAGACCGCACCCCGGGTCGTCGATTTCCTGCGTGGTCATCCGCGCGTGCGCGAGGTCTTCTGGAGCCTGCACCCGGCGTCGCGCGACCATTACCTCAAGATTGCGCGCAGCCCGGCCCACGTCGGTTCGATGATCAGCTTCACGGTGCGCGGCCCCGTGGCCGCGTTCTACGACCGCCTGCGCCTGCCGAAAGGCCCCAGCTTCGGGATGAAGACCACCCTGCTCTGTCCGTTCATCTACCTCGCCCACTACGATCTGGTGACGAGCGAAGCGGGGCGGCGGCAACTCGCCGCGAGCGGACTCGACCCCGAGCTCCTACGCCTCGCCCTGGGCTGCGAACCGGCCGACGACATCATCGCCACCCTCAAGGAGGCGCTGGACGCCGCCGGCTGAACGGAAAGCAGGCCCGGGCACGCCTCAACCAGCCGTCAGCCGGCGGAAACGAAGGGACAGCAGGACGGCCGCGATGGAGAGGCCGGCGGCGAGCGAGATCCAGACGCCGAGCGGGCCGAGCGGACCGGCAACGCCGACGATATACGCGCCGGGCAAGGCGACGATCCAGTACGCGACGAACGTAATCACCGCCGGCACCTTCACGTCGCTCAGACCGCGCAGGCTGCCGGCGGCAATGACCTGGCTGCCGTCCACGAGCTGAAACAGCGCGGCCACGATCAACAGCTGCGCCGCCAACGCGATGACCGCCGGATCGTGCACGAAGAAGCCGGCCAGCGGCTTTCCTGCGACGGCAAAGACGCCGGCAAACGTCAGCATCACGATGCCTGACATCACCAGCGCCCCGTAGCCGATCGGCCGCAGCGCCTGGGTGCGCTTTTCGCCCACCGCCTTGCCGATGCGCATGCTCACCGCCATCGAGAGCCCGAGAGGGAACATGAAGGTGAAGGCCGCGCAGCTCAGGGCGATCTGATGCGCGGCAAGCGGCACCGCCCCAAGCCAGCCCATCATGATGGCCGACATCGAAAACGCCCCGGCCTCGAACATCAGCATCGCCGCCGCCGGGACGCCGATCTTGGCCATCGTGACGAACCGCGCGCGCGTCAACCCCTCCAGCCAGCCGCGCACCGCCTTCCCTGTGCCATACGGCCACGCGAGGCGGAACTCATCCGCCCGCGCCAGCCACACGTAGATCGCCACCACCCCCGCCACGCGCGCAATCAGCGTCGCCCAGCCGGCGCCAGTCAGTCCGAGCGCAGGCACGCCCAGTTTGCCGTAAATGAAGATCCAGTTGAGCACGACGTTGAGCCCCACGCCGGCGAGCATCAGCAGCATCGGCACCCACGGCCGCCCCAGCGCCTCGGCAAACTGACGCAGGCACTGGAACAGCAGGGTCGGCACCAGCGAGACAGCGATGAGCGCATAGTAAGGCCCCACCACCGCCACCACCTCCGGCGCCTGGCCAAACCAGTGGATCTGCCAGCCCAGCACGCCCATGACCGCCGCACCCGCCACCCCGGTCACCATCGCCAGCACCATGCCGTGACGCAGCCACTGTCCGCCCTCCGCGTCGTCCCCGCCGCCATGCGCGCGGGAGACAAGCACGGCCACGGGGATGAGCAGTCCGATGCCGAGCATGAAGACCACACCGAAAACGCTGTTGGCAAAGGCCGACGCCGCGAGCGGCACCGTACCCACGCGGCCGATCATCACGCTGTCCGTGATGCCCATCAGCATCTGGCTGACCTGCCCGATGACAATCGGCATGGCCAGGCTGAGCGTGCTGCGGGCTTCCTGGAGATAAGACGACATGACCGCCGTCACTGTGTGCAGCTCTGCGGCAATGACACGCGGAATCTGGCTCGGGCACAAACGAGTTAACCGAGTCGCGACGAGGTGCCGTTGCCGGCCCATCGCCTCCTGCCCGAACTCAGGTCGATGGGCGCCCTTCGCGGTTACTCCCGCAAGGCTTCGGTTAAGCGACCACGGTCCGCCACGCCACGACGACCGCCGCCACGACGAGTAACACGCCGGCCATGCGTTGCAGTCCGCGCCCGTAGCCCGGTCGAAGCCGCTGCCGCACCTGCACCGCGAGGAGGGCATAGCTGCACTTGGTGCCGCCGACCGCAACGATTGTGATCAACGCCACCACCCCGAGGTCCGCCGCCGTGAGCGCCCCGAGGTCTAGAAAGGCCGGGAAGAACGCGAGGTAGAAGAGCACGGCCTTCTGGTCGCCGAGCGTGAGCAACCAACCCGCCGCCAGGCTGCCCGCCAGCGACGTGGGTGCGGCTTCCGGCGCCGCGCCTGCCCCCGAGGCGCGCCACAGCTTCACCCCCATCCAGGCGAGATAAGCGGCGGCGAGCAGATTGAGCACCCCGTACCAGGGACCCAGCGCCTGGGTCACTGCCGCGACTCCGATCAGGGCGATGCTCATGAGCACGAGATCGCCGAGCACGATGCCGGCGGCCGCCGCCACGCCGTGCCGCCATCCTCCGGCCGCCGCCCGTGCCACCACCACGAGCACACTGAGACTGGGCAGGGCGGCCAGCACCACCATCGCACCGAAGAGCGCGAAGGCATTCGGCCAGGACAGGGCGGTCGTCATGCCCGTTCAGGGCACCGCGTCACTTCGCGGCAAAGGGGCGGGACTTCGCCTCGGTCTCGGTCGGGAAATCCGCCGGGATGGGCAGCGTCACCTTGCCCGTGGCGGCCCACTCCGTGCCGCGCAGCAACGTGGTGATGAAGCCCACGCCTTCGAACGAGTAGTCTTCATGGCCCAGCGCGGTGTGGAAGATGCGGCCCTGGCCGAAGGTGATCGCCATCAGCATCGGCTCATGCCGGCCGGTGCCCTTGTACTCAGGTGATGAATACGCCGTGGCCAGCACGGTCATGGCCTCGGCCGGACCGCGCAGGCGGTCGTAGCACTCGTCCTGCGTGTGCAGCCACTTCGCCGGCATGCCTGCCGTGATCGGGTGCTGCGGCTCGCGGATCTGGATCACGAACTGGTGCTGCGGGCCATGGGCGCCGGCGCGGCCCGGGGTCATGTCGCGCACGAGCTTGCCGTCGTTGTCATAATAAACGTAGGGGCCGTCCTTCTCCGTGCGATCGCCCCAGCCGCCGAGTCCGATCATACGGTTATAGGCCTCCCATTTCGGGAACGAGTTGTTGGCCGCATGCACCGACACGAAACCGCCGCCACGGGACACGAAGTCCTCGAGGGCCTTGCGCGTCGCCTCGGGCCAGTCGGCGGCGTTCCAGCCAAAGTTGGACACCACCACGTCGTACTTCGCGAAGTCCGGCGCGAACGACGGATCGGGCTGGGGATTCTGCGTGTTCTCGTAGGTCTTCCCGTCGGCGAGCGGATAATGCTCGAGCCACTTTTCGCCCTTCCAGGTGTAGCGCGTGCGCGCCACCGCCACCTCGAAGCGGCCGCTCTGCTCGAAATACGCCCGCATCATGGCGGTCGATTTGGGCCACACGGTGTGGTTGTTCTGTCCGTCAACGATGAGTACGCGCACCTTGGGCGCCGGCGCACGCTCGGCCGCACAGGCCGGCATCCAGGCAATGGCGGCGAGGAAAAGGATTCGGAGGAGGGTCTTCATGGGGTGTGAGTGATAAGCCCGCCACGGTAACCCTCGCCTGTCGCGGCGCAATCCCTGTCCGCGCTGGAATCGTTCTCGTTCTCTTTCTCGTCGCCGTTCTCGCGCCCGAAATCTTAGGTTCGCGACCGAGTACGAGGTGCCGCTCCCATCACGGCTACCGCGGCCCCGGCAGCGGTACCGCAATCAAATCGACGTTCACCGCCGCACCGTCGTGCCCGACGTGACGCACACCGATGGCCGACGCCGACGGGGGGCGGGCCGGGTCGTAGTACACGGCGCGGATCTCGTTGAGCACGCGGCGCGCCTCGGCGTCGGAGGTGTAATAGGTCGCCTTGACGAGGAAGCGAAAGCCGCTCCCGGCGTCAAAGAGCGTGGAGCCGAGGCGGGCGAACACGTCCTTCCATTGCTCGCGCGGGCTGAGGCCGGGCCGCGGCACGAGCCCATCGAGAAAGATCAACGGGGTGCCCGCGGCAACGACCGCCGCATGACTGTAACGGGGCGAACGCGCGCGACCGGGGAAATCCGGGAACGAGAGCGGCTCCGTCGGCACCACGGTCAGCGCCCGCCCGCTCGCCACGAGCTCGATCTCCGCGGGCTGAGCCTGCACCCACTCGACCCAGACGATCGGCGGCACCGGCCCGCCGGCGAATCGGGCTGCGATCTCGCGCTCCGCCACCGCCCGCTCGGCGTAGGGTTGCACAAAGGCTTTCACCTGCACGACGTCCGCCCAGCCGAGGCCAAGATGCCGCAACATCGCCCCCAGTCCGTCCATGGTGCGCCCCACCCCTTCCACCATGCCGGAGCCGCGCTCCACCAGGCCGGAGAGAAACACCTTCGCGCCCGACGGCAGCACCGCGCCGCCCGCCGGAGTCACCTGTACACGAACGGATTCGTTGGCCACGGCCGCCACCGTATCGAAGGCCACCCGCGCTTCGGGATTCGGTAGCGGGGTCGCTACCGTCACGAGGGTGACCGGTACGCCGGCGAAATGACGGTCCACGGCCCGCTCGACCGCCGGCCGGTCCTCGGGGTTGCGCACATACGCGTTGATCCGCGCGATCGTCGCGCGTCTCCCGCCCGCGGCGGTGACCTGGTCAACGAGGAGAGCCAGCGCCTCCTCCGCCTGGGCGGACGCACCCTCCATCAGGTCACGGGCCTGGACCTGCGGCGAGAAGTACAACGGACGATCGTCCACCGAGACGAACGCCTCGCGCGCCGACGCGCCCGGGGCCATCACGCAGCACCACAGCCAAAACACACCGGCCGACGCACGCAGGGTTTTCATGCGCCGGCCAGCCTACGCGATTCATCGCGGCTGTCGATGCCTGGACCATCGGTGCCCCCGTGACACCGGCATTCCTGCCGGTGTCACGGTCATCCGCTTAGTCGAGGAACACCTCCGAGACGGTCCACGAGGCGTTCTCGCGTTGCTCGGAGTTTCTGACCCGCACGTAGCGTCCCTTCGTTCCGGAGGGCAGGTCGATCACCGTGCGATCCCGCTGGCCGCTGCCCGACGCGACGGCCGCGCCGAGGCGGGCCGGGTCGTCGGTGACGAAGACGTCATACTGGGTGGGATAATCGCCGGGACGGCCGGATTGATCCAACGTGACGCGCCGGAGCGGGCGCGACTCCTTGAGGTCGAGTTGCAGCCACTGCTCGCCGTCCAACGACACGCGCCACGGCGTGTTCGTCCGGCCGTCGACCAGGTTGGCCGTCTGCGCACCATTCGAGGTCGTCACGACCGGCGGCCACTTTTGATTGGCGCTGATCGCGGCGAGGGCATCGCGGACCGCGTCGGCGAGTTCCGGCTCGCCCTGCAGGCTGCCGACAAACGTCTGGGCAAAGGAGCTCGATCCGCGGCCGAGCACCCCGACGAGCGTGCGCCGCGTCGCGGCATCCGTCGTCGCGCCCAGCAGGACCGCCACGGTGGCGGATTGCTCCGCCGCGGGCACGCCGCGCCCTTGCTCGAGCAGGCGGAGTGCGCCGTCGATCGCCGTCTTGCGGATCGCATCGCTCTGCGTCCGGCCGGCAATCGCCACGTAAACCGGCAGCACGGTCGCATCCGGCCACCGTTGCAACTGCGCCAGCATCGCCGTGGCCACGCGCTCGTCCGCACCGAGCGCAAGCCGGGTGGCGCTCTCGCGCGTCAGCGCGCTGGGCAGGCGCGGCAGCAGGGTCAACAGGCGCAGCTGCACGGCCGGCGCCGCGCGGTCGATCGCCTCGACCAGGGCGCGGTCGCGCACGGCGAGATCGGGATTGCGCAGCGACACGCTGGTGAACGCCCGCAACGCACGCGTCGCCTCGCGGCCGTCCGCCGCATCGATCGACCAAGCGAGCAGCTCCGCTTGGGCGTCGGCAGGCGCGAGGTCGTTGAGCGAAGCGAGCGCCGCGGACCGCACATTCACGTCGGGATCCCGGCGCGCCGCGAAGAGCAGCGGCAGCGACTCCGTCTGATAGCGCAGTCCGATGGCTTCGAGGTACACGCTGCGCAGGGCCGACTCTCCCTGCGTGGCCTGCGCGTCGACGGCCTCCGACACGCCCGGCCCCTTGAGCCGGGAAAGGCAACGCAAGGCGAGCGCTGCTTCGTCGCCCGAGGCGCGGGCGGCCACGGCCGCGACCCGCGCCGCCAGTTCGGGCGTCGCGGTGAAAGATGGCAGGGCCGCGAGCGCAGCGAGCCGCACCCCGACGGTTTCGTGGCCGAGCGCCGCGGCAATCGCGGGCAACGCGGCCGCGTCACCCTTGTTGCCCAGCGCGGCGATGACCGCCTCCTGGGTCGCCGCATCCCACGAGGCCAGCCGGCCGGCGAGCGCCGCAGCGAGGCCGGGTGCCGGGTGGGCGGCGATGGCCTCGATCACAACGGCCTTGAACACCGGATCGTCACCCGACAGGTGCTCCACGAAACGGGGCGTGGCTGACGCCGGCTCGCGCGCCAGCAGGCCGCGGAGGGCGGCGGCGCGCTGGGCGGGCGCGATGCGCGCGTCGTCCAGCACGGCGCGGAGCGCCGCGTTGCCCGCGAGCTCCGGGAGCTGCCACGCCGCGGAAATCCGGGCCTCGACCACGGCCGGAGCCGCGGGGTTCGGCGCCGCCAGCAGGGCGAGCAACGCATCGGCCGTGCCGATCTGGCCGAGCGAATGCGCGGCAGCCGCCGCGTGGGCGGCATCGGAGTCTTTAAGCAGCGCGGCGAGCGCCGACACGGCTCCGGCCTGACGGCGCGTGCCGAGCGATTGGATCAACGCGAGACGGGTCGCGCCGCCCGTGCGTCCGACCGCATCGAGGAAGGCGGCATCGACGGCAGCGCCGGGGACCGGCTCGAGCGCAAGGCGGGCCTGGTTGACCTCGTCGGCGTTGCCCAGCATCGGCGCGAGGACGGCGAGAGCGGGATCGTTGGCGGACAACGGACCAAGGAGACGGCCGAGTTGCTCGCAAATGTTCTGGCGCGCCTGCGGGCTGGTGCCGGGCTGGCGCAGGTCGGCTAGCAGCTCGGCGATTTTGGTGCGGACGGCGGTGCGGTTGGTTCCGACGGCGGCGACGCTACGGTCGAGCGCGAGCGGTGAGGTCGGCGCGGCCGACGCCATCGGCGCGGCGGGCGACGCGGGCGCCGACGCCGGGGCGGACGGAGAACCGCTGGGCGCCGAGGTCGAGGCGCAGCCCGCGCCAAAGAGCGCGAGCGCCGTCACGAGACCGCAGGAGGTGCGAAGCAGGGAAGAGGAGAGCATGGGGCGATTCAAGGCAGGCGTTGCGTCAGAGGATTCCGTAGGGGGCGCGGCGGGGGCGCTCGAGCCAGCGAGAGGCGATCGGGTCATCCACGATCTCCTCCTTCACGGGATCCCAGCGCAGCGGGCGACCGAGCCGCTCGGCGATGGCGTTGAGATGGCAAATGGTGGAGGTGCGATGACCGATCTCGACGTCGCAGATCGGACGCTGGCGGGTGCGGATCGCCTGCACAAAGTCGGTGTGGTGGTTGTCGCTCACGTAGAGCTGGACCTCGTCCGCCCGCAGCGGACGGGCCGCGAGGTCGGCCGGGTTGGTCTCAAGGTAGTCGTTGCGCGACACCCAGACCGTGCCCTTGGTGCCGACGAACTCGATCATCGCCTTCAGGCCGTCGTCGACGCGCTCGACCCGCAGGCCATTGGCGTAGATGTGGGTCTGATAGGGCGCGCCCTCGTAGCCCTTGGGGATGAACTGCACGGGGCCGGACTCGTCCATGCCGAGGGCCCACTGGATGATGTCGAAGTGATGCGCGCCCCAGTCGCCGTTCTTGCGGCCGCCGTATTCATAGAAACAGCGCCAGCCGCCGCCGTAGTTGCCGAGGATGCGCTGCTCATGGTACGGGCGCCACGGGGTCGGTCCCAGCCAGCGGTCGTAATCGAGGTCGGCGGGCACGGGCTGTTCGCCGAGCAGCGGTTCGGGCGGGAATTCGCCGAGGCTGGTGCGCACGACCTTGAGGTCGCCGATCCAGCCGTTGCGCACGATCTCGGCCGCCTTGCGGAAGGACGCGTTGGACCGTTGCTGACTGCCCGTCTGGAGGACGCGCCCGTAGCGCCGCGCGGTGTCGACGAGCACGCGACCCTCCTTGACGGTGAGGGTGAGCGGCTTCTCGCAATAGACATCCTTGCCCGCCTTCATCGCGGCGTTGGAGATCGGCGCGTGCCAGTGGTCGGGCGTGCAGACCCACACCGCATCGATGTCGTCACGGGCGATGACCTCGTCGTGATTCTGATAGGCGGCGACACCCCGGTAACGGCCGCCGGGACGGGCCTCGCCATAGGATTGCTCGGCACGCGCGCGATGGCGCTCGGCCTTCGAACGCCAGACATCGCAGAGCGCCACCACCCGGCAGTCGTCGCGGCTCAGCATGGCCGAAAAGTGTCCGCCGAACTGCAGGCCGGTGCCGATGAAGGCCATGTTGATCTGGTTGCTCGGCGCGGTCGCACCGAAGAGCCGCGAGGCGGGCAACACCATCGGCGCCATCGCGTAGGCAACGATGCCGGCAATGCCTTGTTTGAGGACGGCGCGCCGCGTCATCGGGGCGGCGCCAGAGGCGGAGGAGGTCGGGGGCATGGGTATGAAAGACAAAGGTGAGAACGGGTTAGCCCGCGGAGTCGATCCGCGGACCCGTCGCATTGTAGACCGGCTTCGGATCAGGGGGTAAGCGAAGCGGCCGACCGCACGACGAGGCAGTCAAGGGAACGGGGAGGTAAACGCGGACGCCGGGCGGGCGCAACGCCGATTCGGCGGCTTCGGTCGCCGCTCCCTGCCGCGTCCTGACCGCCGATCGGTTGCTCCGCCCCCCTTTTCGCCCGGGCCGTTCCACCGGCCCGCGGCCCGCCCCGGGACATCCCCATTGGCAAAAGGGCCGTAGTACGCGATCGGATACTCGACTGGCGGCGTCCCCTGGCATCGGACCGCCGGACGCACGTTGGTGCAAGCCGGAGGCGGCATTGGTGAAATCGTTCACCGTGTCTTGCCTTGCCCCGTCCCTTCCGCTTGCTCGCAGAGGTCGGCATGTCCAGCAAGCCCGCCAAGGTGATTACCCTCAAGGAAGTGGCCGCACGTTCCGGCCTCTCCCTCGCCACCGTATCGTACGCGCTCCGCGGCCACGCCAAGATTCCGCCCGAGACGCGCCGGCAGGTCACGATGGTGGCCGACGCCCTCGGCTACCGGCCCAATCCACGCATCGCCAGCCTGATGGCCCACATCCGGCGCGCCCGCGGCCCCTCCGCCGGCGAGCGCATCGCGTTTGTCTGGGTCCACACGCCCCGCGAGGAGACGCGTCACGATCCGTTCCTACAGGAGGTCGTGGCCGGCGCCCGCCAGCGTGCGGAGCAGCTCGGCTACTACATCGAGGAATTCTGGACGGAGCAGACGGGCATGACCGACCACCGCCTGTCCACCATCCTCAAGTCGCGCGGGATCACGGGGGTCGTCTTCTCCCCGGTCATGCACGAGGTCACCGTCACCCTAAATTTCGACTGGAGCGCCTTTGCGTGCGCCGTGATCGGACACGCCCGCTGGAACCCGGAACTGCACCACGCCGGGCATCACCACTACCATGCGATGCACGCGACGCTCGAGGAACTTCGCAAGGCCGGCTACCGGCGTCCGGCCGTCATTCTCAACCCCGAGGCAAACGAACGCGGCCGGCGCGCCTGGCAGGCCGCCTTTCTCGCCTTCCATCCCCTGCCGCGCCAAGCCCCTGCCCTGCTCCTGCCGGACTTGCCAGCCGATGCCACCGCCCTGCGGCAATGGTTGGCTCGCCAGCGCCCGGACGTGCTGATCCTCCACCGGTCGCGCATGATCCGCCAGATCGAGGCTTGGCTGCCCGCCTCCGGCGCACCGCAGCTCTGCGCCCTGCATTGGAGCGAAGACCTCGGCGACATGCCGGGCATCGATCAACGCTTTGACCTGGTGGCCGCCAACGCGGTGGACCTCGTGGTCAGCCAACTGATCGCCAACGAGACCGGCGTGCCCGAGGTGCCGCGCGTCACGCTCTTTCCCGGCCAGTGGATCCCCGGGGGGAAGCGGCCGGAGCCCGCTCCGCGCGATCGCCGCGCCGCTGCCATCGCGAGACGCACCTGAGCGGTGAAGGATTTCACCGTCGGAGCCTTTCCGCGACCGACCGGCGCCGGACAGGCTGAACGCGCCCCATGGACTTCCCCTTGCCTGCCGCACCCCGTGTCTTACGCCTCGCCTTCCTGGTCGCGACGCTCATCCCACCTTTGGTCGCGCGCAGCGAAACGCCACCGCTTGATCTGGGCGCCCAGGTCGCCCCGGTACCGGCCCAGGCACGTTTCGGCGAGGAGGGCTACTACGTGTGGTGCGGCGCACCGGTCAAGGGCCACGACGGCCGCTACCACCTGCTCTACTCCCGCTGGCCGGCAACGGTGTCCTTCGCTCCGGGCTGGGCCCTGCACTCCGAGATCGCGTATGCCGTCGCCGACCACCCGCTCGGCCCCTACCGCCACGTCAACGTCGCCCTGCCCCGGCGGGGCGTGAACCCGGCCACGGGTCGCAAGTACTGGGATGGCGATGTCACCCACAATCCCAACCTCATCCGCCATCCTGACGACCGGTATTACCTGTATTACATGGGCAACTACGGCGATGGTTCCAGCTACCCGCAACATCGCAACCACCAGCGCATCGGCGTCGCGGTGGCGGACCATCCCGCCGGCCCATGGCGCCGGTTCGATGCCCCGATCGTCGACGTCAGTGCGGACCCCGCCGCCTTCGACTCGCTGGTCACGACCAATCCGGCTGCCGCGGTACGCCCTGACGGCGGCATCCTGCTGATCTACAAGGCCGTCACCCGGGAGGAGGGCCGGGAAATGGGCGGGAAGGTTCGCTACGGTGCCGCCCTCGCCGAGCATCCCACCGGGCCCTACGTGAAGGCACCGGGACGCGTCTTCGAGAGCGACCACCCAGGCGCCGGCGGGCACTGGATGCTCGCAGAAGACCCGTTCGTGTGGTTCAGCCGAACCCACGGCGAACGCTACTACGCCGTGGCCCGCGATGTCGTCGGCGTGTTCACCGGTGAGGCCGGAGGGATTGCCCTGTTTGAGTCCCACGACGGCCTGAACTGGCGGGCCGCGACGCGCCCCAAGGTTCTCGGCGCCACCTACACCCACGCCGACGGGTCGCGGAGCCTGACCAAGCTCGAACGGCCAGCATTGCTGCTCGAAGGCGACGTTCCGGTTGCCCTTTTCGGCGCCGCCGACGGCTACCGGATTCAGGGGCGCCTTTCCACCAACGTAGCGCTGCCCCTCCGCCCCTCGCCCGCCTTGCCATGAGCCGTCACCCCAGTCTCCTCCGCGTGGTCGCAGCGTTCGTCCTCGCCCTCGCGTCGGCCCGCGGCGCCCTGCCACCGCCACCCGACCTCAAGGACTGGCTGCAACTGCTCACGCCCACGTCGGTCTTCAGCGACCCGGACTACAACATCTGGTGCGGATCGGTCGTGGCCGGCGACGACGGCCGGTATCACCTCTTCTATTCGCGCTGGCCCAGGTCGACCGGTCATCTGGCGTGGGTCTCCCATTCCGAGGTGGCACGCGCGGTAAGCGACTCGCCCCTCGGTCCCTTTCGCCACGTCGACGTGGTCCTGCCCGCACGTGGCGCGGCGTTCTGGGATGGATCCTGCACGCACAATCCGACCGTCATCCGGCTCGGCTCCCGGTATTACCTCTACTACATGGGCAACCAGGGCGACGGAAAGCTCCTGCCGGGCGAACTCAACTTCACCCACCGCAACCGGCAGCGCATCGGCGTCGCCGTGGCGGATCGGCCCGAGGGACCATGGACCCGCTTCGACCGGCCCGTGCTCGATGTCAGCCCAGACGCCACCGCGGCCGATGCCCTCATGGTGTCGAATCCCAGCGTGGTCGCGCGGCCGGAAGGCGGCGTGCTCATGGTGTACAAGGCGGTCGGACGCGAACGACCGCTTCCGTTCGGCGGACCGGTCGTTCACCTGACTGCGACGGCGGCCGATCCGCTCGGCCCGTTCACCAAGCATCCGCAACCGCTCTTCACCCGGCCGGGTACCACCTTCGCCGCGGAGGATCCCTTTGTCTGGCACGACGGACAACGCTACCTCGCCCTCGTGAAGGACATGGGCGGCTACTTCACCGGCGTCAGCCCTTCGCTCGCGCTCTTCCACTCCACTGACGGCCAAACCGACTGGGCACCCGCACCCCAGCCGCTCGTCAGCGGAACGGAGCTGCGCCGGCCGGACGGCACGCGTTGGCAACTCGTGAAGCTCGAGCGGCCGCAGCTGCTGATGCGCAACGGCCAGCCTTGGGTGCTCTACTGCGCTGCCGCCGATCAACCTGACCTGAACGGATCCGTGAACGTCGCGATCCCGCTCCGCTCGCCGGTTCCCTGAAGCGTGGACGCGCCCGGGGCCGAACCGGAAGCCACGGCACGTGCGAAGGTTCACGGTGAATAACTTGTTGCGCGCGACGATTGCGCGGCGGCCGCCGCGGCCCATGGTGTCCTTCACCCTGCCCCGCCGTCATGCGCCTGCTGTTGCTCCTCCTGCTCGCCCTCGCCACCGCCCGCGCCGACCAGTTGCAATGGAACTCGCGGGCGGACACGGACCGCGCGCTGGAACGGCTGCAGCCCGGAACGATCGTCATCTCGTACTGCTCGGAAGCCAACACGGACCACGTCGAGGTGTGGCGCGTGATCGCCGCCGTGCCCACGCCCACCGTGGTCGACGGCTACTGGGAAACGCAGGTCTTCGCCAAGCGCCTGCTCAGCTCCAAGGAGCCCGTGGTGCGCGGCACCTACCGGGAGCCGATCGCCTTCGCACCCGCGAAGCCGAAGCGCTCGCGCCATCCGTCCTCCGACCTGCATGTGCTCGCCCCGGTCGACTTCGCCTACGTGTACGTGCAGGTAAACCACAACGTCTTCGCCTGCCTCGGCCAGACGCTCGGCCTGCCCTGCGAAGTGAGCGTCGAGTCAATCCGGCTCCCGCCCGCCGCCCTCCGCCTGCTCGCGCAGGCCCCGAAGCCTCGCCTCGGCCCGCGTTGACCGGACCGGCGGCCAGACCCGGCCCTGCCCTCCGTCGGCAGGTGCCACCGCCTCAAGCGCGCTCTCGGGAAGCGCGGGCCGTCTGGATTCACCCCAGCCTCGAGGCTGCGCCCCTCGGGCACTTGTCCTGCTACAGCACGCGCTCGCCCGGACGATGGTAGGTAGGACGGTCTCTGCCTCAGCGCTTCATGTCGGGCGCCGATCCCTCTCATTGCGCCCGTCGCTGGCACCTGTTACCTCCCCACCACCCCGACCCCATGCTTACCGCCCACGTGTCCCCCAAGACCGCCGCGTCCGGCGCGCCCGAGACCATTTCCCTGCTGAGCGCTCAACTCGCCTCCCATATCCACGGCGCCAGCAAGGAAATCGAGCGCATCAACCTCCAGGCCCGCATCCTGTCCCTCAACGCCCAGATCGAGGCAGCCCAAGCGGGCGCGGCCGGCGCGGCGTTCGGGGTGGTGGCGCAGGAGATGGCGGTCTTGTCGAAGCAGACGGAGGAAGTCTCCGTCCGCTTGCGTGACGACTCGCAGCCAATCGTCGCCCAGATCGAGGACATCAGCCGTCAACTGGCGACCCAGGTGCGCGGCACGCGGCTTGCGGACCTCGCGCTCATGAACATCGACCTCATCGATCGGAACCTCTACGAGCGCTCCTGCGACTGCCGCTGGTGGGCCACCGACGCGGCCCTCGTCGCAGCACTGGAGACGCCGTCGCCGGCAGCGATCCGCCATGCCAGCGAACGCATGGGGGTCATCCTCAAAGCCTACACCGTTTATTTCGACATCGTGCTGGCCGACCTCGACGGCCGCATCATCGCTCACGGGAATCCGGCGCTGGGTCACAGCACCGGCACGTCATGCGCCACCGCGGAATGGTTCGTGTCGGCGCTGCGCACGGCCAGCGGAGACGAGTTCGGTTTCGAGTCCGCCCATCGCTCTCCGCTCGCCGGCAACGAGCGGGTGCTCGTCTACTCCTGCAAGGTGTGCCGCCAAGGCACCGCGTCCGCCGAGCCCATGGGCGTGCTCGGGGTGATCTTCCGCTGGGACGCACTCGCCGACACGATTGTCCGGAAAACACCGGTCGACGATGCGGAGCGCCCCAAGACGCGTGCCTGCATCATCGACGCGAACGCCCACCTTCTGGCTGACTCAGCCGGCCGCGCCCTCACCGGACGCCTCGAGATTCCGGGTCTGGCGGACCTGCTGCGACAACCGAAGGGCTTCGCCAAAGTGACCCTCCAAGGCAAGGAGGCCTACCTCGGCCACGCCAAGTCCCCCGGGTTCGAAACCTACGCGACCGGCTGGCACTCGGTTGTCATCCAGACCGTATGACACGGTCTGGCCGTGAACTCGCCTCACGAGGCGCGACTCTCCTCCTCGCCCATCGAGCCGTCCCCGCGCGGATGCGCGATTGACCCCAAGGCAGGGCCTCGCAAAAACCATCGTCGAGACGCGGGCCTATAGCTCAATGGTTAGAGCAGAGGACTCATAATCCTTTGGTTCTGGGTTCGAATCCCAGTGGGCCCACCATCTTCGCGGACCTGGGCGGACAGCTGCGGATCGACGGACGCGATCGCTTCGCCTCGTTTGGTCTCCACGTTGACCCTTGAACCGCCGGAGCCTCCGGCCGCCCGGTTTCGATCCTTGCCTCAGTCGCCCGGCGTCCATCCGAATGATCGTTGCCGCCCTCGCGGCCATTCGCCTGTTGTGATCCTTTGCCTTCCGTCTCCGCATGAATCGTAGCGTTCTTCGCCTTGCCGTCGCGCAGGCACTGGCGGGGGCCAACTCGACCGTGGTGTACGCCACCGGGGCGATCATCGGACACGGGCTCGCGCCGACTCCTGTCCTCGCGACTTTGCCAATCTCGATCTTCGTCACGGGCATGGCGGCGTCCACGTTGCCCGTAGGCGTGGTCGCGCGGCGTCACGGGCGACTCGCAGCGTTCATGGTGGGCAACCTGTGCGGCGCGATTGCCGGCCTCATCGCGGCGTGGGCGCTCATCGTCCAGTCGTTCGTGCTTTTCTGCACCGCCATGGTGTTCGCCGGCGCCTACTCGGCGGTCGTGCTCACGTTCCGCTTCGCCGCCGCAGACTGCGTCGGACCCGGCGAACGGCCGCGGGCCTTGTCGCTCGTCCTCGCCGGAGGCGTGGCCGCAGGGATCTTCGGCCCGCGCCTCGTCAACGCCACGATGGACCTGTGGCCGCCCCACGCCTACGCTGTCACCTACCTCGCCGCCGCCGCCGTGGCCGTGATCTCAGCGCTGGTGCTCATCGGCGTCCGATTCGAAGTGCGCCCGGCTCCCGCCACCCCGGTCGCCGCCCGGCCACTGTCGGCGTTCCTGCGTCAGCCCGCGTTCCTCGTCGCGATGCTGAGCGGCGTCGTGAGCTACACGTTGATGAATTTCCTCATGACGTCGGCGCCGCTCGCGATGGAGCTCTGCGGCATCCCGCGCACGCAGGCCAACCACGGCATCGAGCTGCATGTCATCGCGATGTATGCGCCCAGCTTCTTCACCGGCCGGCTCATCGCCCGGTTCGGCGCTCCCGCCGTGATCCTCGCCGGGCTCGCCGGCATCGCCCTCGCTGCGATCGCGGGCATGAGCGGACTCGACGTGGCGCACTTCTGGGTCTCGCTCATCTTGCTCGGTGTGGGCTGGAACTTCGGCTTCCTCGGCGCCTCGGCGCTCGTCCTGACCTGCCACACGCCCGAGGAAGGACCGCGCGTGCAGGCCTTCAACGACTTCGTGGTCTTCGGCGCGATGGTGCTAGGCTCCTTCGCCTCGGGCGGGTTGCTCACGAGCCTGGGCTGGATTCCCCTCGCCGCCCTCACCCTGCCGCCCGTGCTCATCGCCGCCGCCGGCGTGGTCTGGCTGCAACGGCGGCGGGGCTCGACTCATCGGTAGCGACGTCTGTCTCAGGCGCTGCACCAAGAACGCACCAGCACGAGTGAACGTTCCCCACTTGGAGGGTGGACGTTCGGCGTGGGATGTTCGATGATCGCGGGCCTCATCCCCTCCTCACTCCCATGGGCCTTTGCATTCATTGGACCGTTCACCTCCCTCACGCCGTCACCTTGTCCGAGGCGACGGCCCGCATCGACGCCTGGCGCAAGGCGTGCCTCGACCTGCCCTTTGCCCACGTCACCGAACTGATGCAGTTGGACGAGGCGGAGATCCGGCGGATTCTCGCCGATGACGAGGCGCCCGAACGCTGGTTTGTGATCCAGGCCGGCGCGTACTGCCCGGCGGACCCGAACGATGCCGAAGCGTCGCCCGTGCTGGTGGACCCGCTGGAGATCGTCGGTTTCACGGCCGTGTTGGGCGAAGCCTGCGAACCGATGAACATCATGCTCGCACGTTATCCCGCAGTGGCGGTGATCGACGGCCGCGAGGTGCGGCCCGGCGTGGCTGGGTGGCGCGGCAGTGCGTTCACCAAGACGCAGTACGCGTCGACCGTGTCGGCGGAGCATTTCCTGCACTGTCACCGCACGGTGGTCGCCGCGCTCGACGCCGCGCAGGCGCTCGGGCTGTTGAGTTCGGTGGTGGACGACAGCCAGTACTGGGACCACCGCGACGACGCGCGCCTGCTCGCGACGGTCCGGCACTGGAACACGTTGGCGGCGGGCTTTGTCGGTGCACTGGAGACGGTGACGGGTGAGGAGACGCCGGCGCCGATCAAGCGCCACCCCGAGTTCGAACGCCTCGAGCACCAAGGCCTCGACCGCGACGCCACCATCCTCGCCAAAGCCGTCGCGCGGGTGCTGAAGAAAGAGCCCTGATCGCCAGACCTGCGCCCGTCCCGGGAACGCCAAGCCCCAGCTTGGCTCGGTTGAAAAGCCGGCCGAGCGAGAGCTTCGCGTGACAGCGGACGACCCGTGTATGCGTCTCGACCTCGGCCGATAACGCCACCACGTTGCTCCTGCGGCCGGCGCACGTCCGGCCCCAAGCAGCTCACTCGGCGATGGCAGACCTCCCCTATGATCTCCTTCCTCAAGAAACTCTTTGGACCGCGAAAGCCTAAGCCGCCCACCCCGGAGCAGATTGCGGCGGCGGAGAAATGGTACGACGAGAAATCCCGCCAGATGGAAGATTGGCTCGGGCCGGAACACGACCACGTCATGCACGCGATCATTCCGTACGCCGTAGGCGGAGGGCTGGACCTGTACTATTACCCTCGAGGCGTGAACGGGACCGCCATCGCCACCAAAGAGCTCTCAGAGTGGCCGGGCCACGGATCGAAGAACCGAGCGTTCGCCTGTTACGAACTGGTCATGTTCACGCGTCATGCGCTCAACCTCGACCTGGCGCAGGACGAGACCACGCCCTTTGGCAAAGCGCACCGCACGATCAACGGGATCCTCAACTGCCTCGCGCCCTACAGCGCCCAGGCGGAGCTCAACGCGCATGAAACCTGCGAGTTTCCCGAGGGAATGGCCGGCGTCGGCGGCAAGTGCCTCATCTTCGATGCTTACCCGGAGCTCCCAAGCAGCAGGCGAACGCCCTTCGGACTGCTTGCTGCGATCGAGATCCACCGCTCGGAGATGACCTTCGCCCGAGAACACGGCGGTCAAACCCTGCTCGAGCGCCTGCGCGCCGCGGGCCACTACCCCTACTCCGACCTCGACCGCGAACCCGTGGCGTGAACGGCAAGGCACGTCCCGCTTCAACCTAGACTCCCGACTTCAACGAGCGCGATCGCCGCCCCCGATGCCTTAATCGTTGCGCCGCTCATTTGCAGCGCTACAACCCCGGGGTCCCGCCATGTCCCCGGAAGCCCGTGCCCGCGAAAAAATCGATGCGCTGCTCCTCGCTGCGGGCTGGGTGATTCAGGACTACATGCAGCTCAACCTCGGCACGGCCTCCGGAATCGCGCTTCGCGATGCCATGCTCAAGTCAGGTTCTTGCGACTGACGGACCACATCATGGGTTGGCTCGACAAATTCTTCCGCAGGAAATCGAAGCCAGCGGCGAAGGCCCGGACGGACAACACCGACAACCAATCGAAGGCGATAGCCGCAATCGATGACTACGCCAGTCGGGACATCGCGACCGGCTTTCGCACGGAGGAGCAGGTGGTGGAGAACGTGTGCAACGTCCTCGGCGATGATTTCGAAGGGGTGGAGATCGGCCCCCTCGCGGAGGAACGGACCAGGCTGCTGATGGAACGTCGCCGCCAAGAAGAGGCGTCCTGGCCGAGCGTCACCGACTGCGACCGATTGGATCGGGCCTTCGAAGACTTGGAATCTCGCGGAATCGTGTGCCGTCAGGACTTCAGTTGCTGCGGGACCTGCGGCGCCGGTGAGATTCGCACGGAAATGGAAGAGGTCCGCGAGAAAGGGAGCTACGTTCAGGGATACGCCTTCTACCACGTGCAGGATACCGAAGGTGCCGTCGAGGACGGGGCGCTCTATCTGTCGTACGGATCGACGGACGAGGGCGAAACTGCAGCGCTCCGCGTCGGGCACGCCATCTGCGACGCCATTCGCGCGCAAGGCCTCCTTGTGCGCTGGGACGGAACCTGGGCCACGCGCATCCGCGTTCAGCTCGATTGGAAGCGGCGAATAGGTCCTCGCTGTTCGCTTTCCTGAATCCTTCCAACCTTCCCCATGTCCCGCCGCCGCCCAAGCACCCTCGATACCTTGCTGCAGCTGCCGTGGTGGGTCAGCGCCGGCATCGGGGTACTGCTCTTCATCGTGCTCACGACGGTCAATCATCGTCTGGCCACGACCGGCGGGCCGATGGGCGCAGGAATGAGCAAGGCGTTCGACATCGTGCCCATCGCCGCGTTGGTCTTTTTCTTCTTCATCGCAGCCGGAGCCGCGTTCCTCCGCTGGAGGCGGGGCGATCGCCTGGAGAGCCAACGCAGCCTTGAATCCCTGCGTAGCCTTTCGTGGCAGGAATTCGAAAGCCTCGCCGTAGAGGCGTTTCGCAGGAAAGGCTATTTCGTGGAGAAGTCTCTTGCGGCTGGCGCAGATGGCGGCGTCGACCTCGCGTTGCGCAAGGACGGCGAGACCACGTTGGTCCAATGCAAGCAGTGGCGTACCCAGTCCGTCGGCGTGCCCACGATCCGGGAGCAGTACGGGCTTCTGATGCATGAACAGGCGCAACGAGTCATGGTCGTGACCTCGGGCACGTTTACACCCGAGGCTCGGGCCTTCGCCGAAGGAAAGCCCATGGAGCTGATCGACGGACCGCAGCTGCTCGAGCTCGTACGGAGCGTGCAGACCTCCCCGGCGGCGTCACCTCCCGCCACTGCCGTGCCGTCCGCACCGTCCTGTCCAAATTGCGGAAGTGCGATGGTCCAACGAACCGCCAAACACGGGGCCAAGGCCGGCTCGTCGTTCTGGGGTTGCCCGCAGTATCCGGCCTGCAACGGCACGCGTCCTCTCCCCTCGTGAATGAGTGAACGAGGCACACCGCACACTGCTCCCGCCGGCGTGGTCGCACCTGCTGTGCGGCGGCACGGCCGCATCATCGAGTGGAATGACGACCGGGGATTTGGTTTCGTGGAAGACAAGTCCCGGCAGCGGACCTTTGTGCATATCCGCGATTTTGAGGACCGCATCAAACGACCGGCCATCGGAGACAAGGTCACGTTCAGCCTCGGCAGCGACGCCGCCGGCCGAAGCTGTGCCAAACAGATCGTGCAGGAAGGATGGGGTGGCGGTTTCGGTCTTGGAGCCTTGGCCATGCTCGTCGCGCTCCTGGTTGCGCCGGTCTTGGCTGGCCGGCGATTTATCCCTGCGGAGTTCTGGCTGGAGGTGGGTGGCGTCGCGGCGGCGCTTTCGTTGCTCACGTTCGGCATGTACGCCTGGGACAAACGCAAGGCGCGTCGCCAGGAATGGCGTCTGTCGGAATCCACGTTGCAGCTCTGGTCCGTGATCGGCGGGTGGCCCGGCGCGTTTCTCGCGCAGCGCCTGCTTCGCCACAAATCGTCCAAGACGTCGTTTCAGGTCATCTTCTGGGCGACCGTCGCGCTCCACCAATACGTCATGATCGACGCCCTGCTCGACTGGCGGGTGTTTCATGCCGCCCGCGCCATGCTCGGTGACATTCTGTAACGAGTGATAAATTGACCAAGCCCCCCTGGGAACGCCAAGCCCCCGCTTGGCTCGGCTGAGAAAAGCCGAGCTGGAGCTCGGCGCCCCCGGGACACTGCTCTACGACCAAAACGTTGGGAATATTCGTTACCCTCCCGCCACTATGCTCGCCCGCGCTCAATCATGTCCTGCATTCAATGAACCCGTGCAGTAGCGATTCCCTCGTTCACATGACGCAGAACCAATCTATGATCGCGAGAGTCCAGCGACGTGCCAGCTGGCTTACGCTCTTGTCGTTAACGCTGTCAGCTACTCTTTTCGCCGCCGTCCGAGATACCGTGTCGGTCGTCCCACTGGGCGAACGAACGCCGGCTTACTTCGTCGATCGCTACGGGCAGGCGCGGTCGTCGCGGAATGTTTCCCAGTACGGCTTTATTAACCCAGAAACGGGAACGTTGACCGTGAAAGGCGAGTTCTCCGTACGTGAGTTTCGCGCGGACGGCTTGCGGGTGCGGGCAGTCTTTTTTGTCCCTTCCCTAAAGCTCGCGGAAGTGACGTTGCAGATGGAGCGCAGTCAATGGACCGACGAACAGGTGACAGCCGCCCTTTCAGCCTATGGACCAGAATGGCGGTTGACCGGAAGAAACGTGGGCCAACGACGCTGGAGTACTCCAGAAGGGGCGAGGGCGATTCTTCTGCTGACGTCGTTGCACATTCAGTCGCCGGAAACCGTCGCGGCGATAGAAAAGGTCCGCCAGGAACGGGAGGCTCAGCGCAAGGCCGTACCGAAGTTCTGAATAGACCAACATGGAGCTGATGCAGAATCTCCCCGGGAACGCCAAGCTCCAGCTTGGCTCTCGTGATTATGCCGAGCTGGAGCTCGGCGTTCCCAGCCGGGTCGCGCCTCAACATCTCCAGGCCGCCGGGACCTATAAAGAACGGTTCGCGACCAAACACACCGCATGAAAAGCAAACCCTCGCGCAGCCGCGGTACACGCAATCCTAGCCGGAACGCCGTGATGTTCGGTCTCGGGACGGTTGCCGGCGTGATGCTGGTCCTGGCTGGCGTCGCACAGATGCGGGCCACCGGGCGGTCGGGTTCGCCTCTCCTCGCGCTCGGGATCTTTCCGGCGATCCTGTGTCCGCTCCTCTTCATTTATTACGTGACCAGGATCCGCGTCTTCCGCGACCTCCGACTCGGCCGAACGGCCATTGCACGCTGGACCGTGCCGGCAGATGAGTTTTCCCGTTTCTGCGAGGAGGAAGGGCGCGTTCCTTCCCACAGTATCCTGACCAACTTCTACCAACCCCGCGCGACGGTACCCGACCAAGGTGTGGAGGTGATCTTCTCCGACCACGGCGTCTTGATCGACGACGGCTATTTTCCGCTGTCGCTCCATGGGGGACGCCGCCTTCGAAAAGTGCGCTTCGTCGCATCTGATCCTCCGTCACTCGAGTTCGCCATGACGCTGACCACGAGCGCCCGTACCTCGAGCATGACCAATACCCGTGTGACCTCCTCGGCCATGCTGCGCGTGCCTGTCGCGAGCGCAGCCCGAGAGCAGGCCGCAGCGGTCGCTCAGCGCTATCAAGCCCGTATTCCTCAAGGCGGGTAGCTTTCTCGCGGGCCGGAGGGACCGGCCTATGACGTCAGGTTTTGACCCTCGACCGTTCACCGGCGGCACAGGCTCGAACCCATTCTGCGCGCCTCGTCATGAACGTCTATCCTTCAATCTCCATCGAAGCTCGTTGAGTGTCCGCTGGAACATCCTCTTCCCGGATCGAGATGCCAAAGAGGAAAGGTCGGCTGTATGGTCTCTTACCAAGCCACCGCTTGGCTCAGCGGAAAAAAGGCCGAGCTGGGGCTCGGCGTTCCCGGGAGGCCATTACTGTCGGATCGGTACGCCACGAGAGGGAAGCCCCCCGCCCGGCGCGGGCTCCGCGCCGGGCGGGGCGTAGCTGGCGGAGGAGGCGTCGAGCACGAGGACCCAGTCCGGTCCGTGCGAGGGCGTGGTGAAGGCGTGCTCGCGGTCGGCAGGCCGGATGCCGATCTCCTCGGCGAAGCCGGTGCGGGGATCGTACCACCAGGCCCGGAGCTGCTCCTCGCGGATCGCTCCGGCCGCGATGCGGATCGTCTGGTCGCGCTCCGGCACGTACACGAACGCGTAGGTGCGGGCGTCGTCACGGCACGCAACGGCGTGATGGGAGCGTGGCCCGGGCGTTCCGACGAGGAGGGCGGGATCGGGCCGGCGGTCGAAGGCCGGGCGGGACTCGATCAGCCGGCGCAGGTGCACCATCTGGCGCGCGGCCGGGCGGTGGAGCGCGTCGACCCAGTCGCGGTCGGCGTGGTTGATCACGCCGTTGCGCTTCGACGCCATCTGCCAGACGGCGTGGTGCCCGTAGGTGACGCCCGCGCCGCCGGCGAAGACGGAGCGATAGCATTGCTTGCGCACGTCGTGGTCGCGGAACCACCCGGTCGCCGGATCCCACGCCGGCCACGGGTTGTAGGGGTGGTCCTCGTAGTTGGGCTCGATGTCGAGAGTGGGCTTCCGCGGCTCCATGGCGTAATCACGGGCAATCCACTCCCACACCGGCACGTCGCGGCCGCCGCCATGCCCGCTCTGCATCGCGTGGATGTCCACCCACGGCTCCGTCGGCAACTGCCGGGAGGAGGAGTACTCGCCGCCTTGCGGATGATAAAGACAGACAGGGTCGCGCCCGAGGCCTTGCGCGAGGCCCCGGACCATCGCGGCCCAGATCGGCGTCCAATCCTGATCGGGCGGGAAACCGGCGGACTGCGCGAGGTCGCGCAGGAACGTGCTGCGCACGCCGGCGAGTCGGCTCGGGCGGTCGCCTCCGATCATCCAGATCACATTGGTCCGGTCGCGCAGCCGTCCGCCCAGGTAGGCGCCAAAGGCCTCCGCGTCGGCGAGGTTGTCGTTGCGGAAGATGCGCGGCCCCGTGCCCCAGGGCGCGGTCAACTTGTCGCCCCAGGTGGGCACGAGGGCGACGTAAAGCCCGAGGCGCGCGGCGTCATCCACCGCCGCAACCACGTTGTCGAAGAAGGCCTCGTCGGGACGGCGCAGGTCGCCATCGACGAAGGCCACGCGCCCCAGCGCATTCGGCGTGAGGATGCTCTCGTTCTCCGCAAGCGCGACGGTCTGGATGACGTTGAACCCCTGCGCGGCGCGGATGCGCAGGTAGTAGGCACGCTCGCGGGGCGTGGCGGATTGCAGGAGTTTCCACGCCGTGTCTCCCAACCAGAAGAAGGGCCGGCCGTCGGCCGTCTGCAGGTGATGGCCGCCGGGATGCACCTCGATCCGCGGCAGCGGCTGCGCGCCGGTCGCAGGCGCCACGGTCGCGAGGGTGAGGAGCAACGCCGTCCAGGCGGCGACCACGGCGGGGCGAATCGACCTGCGCGCCGACGAGGTCGCCGGGATCGCATGCATGCACGTCATTGTCCCACGGTGAGTTCGCGACCCCGGTCGCCAAGCGCGAAACGCTTCATCCCGTTGCAAAATCGCGGTGTCCGAACGCACGACCGTGAAACGTTGAAGAACCAGACGCACCCGCTGTGGTGTCACCGTGCGCCCGACCGCGCGGACGACCCGCGCCTGCCGTCACGAATCTCACCCGTCCCGCCCATGAAAAAATCCATCCCAAAAAACACGATCTGCCTCTGGTTCAACCGGGACGCGCTCGACGCGGCACGGTTCTACGCTGCGACCTTCCCCGACAGCCGCGTGACGGCGGTGCATCACGCTCCCAGCGATTACCCGATGGGCAAGGCGGGCGACGTGCTGACCGTCGATTTCACCGTGCTGGGACTCCCCTGCCTCGGACTCAACGGCGGGCCCGCCTTCACGCACAGCGAGGCCTTCTCCTTCCAGGTCGCGACCGACACGCAGGAGGAGACGGACCGCTACTGGAACGCCATCGTCGGCAACGGCGGTCAGGAGAGCGCCTGCGGTTGGTGCAAGGATCGCTGGGGAATTTCGTGGCAGATCACCCCGCGCGTCCTGACCGAGGCGATGGCCGCCGGCGGGGCCGAGGCCAAGCGCGCCTTCGAGGCCATGATGCAGATGGGCAAGATCGACCTCGCGACGATCGAGGCCGCCCGGCGCGGGTGCTGAAGCAGGAGCCCTGATCGTCTGGCCACCTCCCCCCTGGGAGCGCCATGCCCGAGCTTGGCTCGGCTGCAACGAAGGCCGAGCTGGGGCTCGGCGCTCCCGGGGGAACCACCCGCCTCTGCCCTCCGAACGCGGTTGATTCACCGGCGGCCGCGCGCAGGCTCGCGGGTACCCCGATGAGTCGCGCCTACTCCCGCCCCTTCTGTCTCGCGTCGTTCCTGGCCACCGCCGCCTTCGCCGCCGGCGAACCGCCCGCGCCGGTGTTTCGTCCCCAGGATATCGATACAACCATCGCCATCGGCTACGGGCTGGCCATCGCCGATGTCGATGGTGACGGCCGGCCCGACATCCTGCTCGCGGACAAGACCACCGTCCAATGGTACCGCAACCCCGAGTGGACGAAGCACGTGATGGCCGAGAACCTCACGCTGCAGGACAACGTCTGCATCGCCGCGCAGGACCTCGACGGTGACGGCAAATGCGAGGTCGCCGTCGGTGCCGGCTGGAATCCGGGCGAAACCATCGACGACACCAAGAGCGGCGCGGTCTTCTACCTCGTGGCGCCCGCGGACCGCACGCAGCGGTGGGAGCCCGTCCGCCTACATCACGAACCGACCGTGCACCGCATGCACTGGGTGCAGGCGCCCCACGGAGCCTGGGAACTGATCGTCAAGCCGCTGCACGGCCGCGGCAACCGCAACAACGCCGGCGACGGCGCGAAGGTCTTCGCCTACGCGAAGCCCGCCGATCCGCGCCAGCCGTGGACGCTGTCGCTCGTCAGCGATTTCACCCACGCCAGCCACAATTTCCATCCGGTGAACTGGGACACCGATCCCGAGCACGAGCTGCTCACCGGGGCGAAGGAAGGCGTCTTCTGGTTCGAGCGCGCCCAAGGTGCCTGGACGCACCGCCCGCTCTCGACCCACTGGACGGGCGAGGTTCGCGACGGCCGCCTGCCGGGCGGGCGACGTTTTCTCGCCACGATCGAACCGATGCATGGCAACGTGGCCGCCGTGTACGTCGACCCCGCGAACACCACCGATCTCTGGCCGCGTCAGGTGCTCGACGAGACCCTGCGGGACGGACACGCGGTCGTCGCCGCGGATCTGCTCGGCATAGGCAGCGACCAGATCGTGGTCGGCTGGCGCGCCATGACCCCGCGCGGGGCACCCGGCGTGCGGATGTTCACCCCGCTCGACTCCGAGGGCCGGCAGTGGCGAACGACGGAGATCTCCGGCGTGGAGGTCGCCGTCGAGGACATGAAGGGCGCCGACCTCAATGGCGACGGCCGCATCGATCTCATCCTCGCCGGACGCGCGACCAAGAACCTGCGCATCCTCTGGAACGAGACCGCGCCGTAACCGGCATCCCGGCCAAACGCCGGTCGCTCACTTGGCGCGCTCGAGCAGACCGCGGTGGCGCAACCACTCCTCCGCACGCTGGGGCCAGAGCGAGGAGGTGCCGAGGCCCTCGCGCAGGCCGAGGCCATGCGAGCCGCGTTCGAACGCGAGCAGCTCCGCGGGCACACCCGCCTTGGTCAGCGCCTGAAAAAAGCGGATGCTGTTCTCGATTGGCACGAGGGTGTCCTGCTGCGTGTGGATGAGCAGGGTCGGCGGCGTGGCCGCCGTGACGGAGTTTTCGAGCGACATGCGCGTGACCAGCGCCGGATCGGGCGACTCTCCCAACAACTGTTTGCGCGACCCTTCGTGACCGACGTCGGGGTTCATCGTGATCACCGCGTACATCAAAATGAGAAAATCGGGCCGCGCGCTGACCTCATCGAGAGTATGGCCCGTCCGGCCATCCGCGTGATCGAACAACGTGCCTGCGCTGGCCGCCAGGTGGCCGCCCGCCGAGCTGCCGATCACGCCGATGCGGTCCGCCCGGACCTTGAACTCGGCCGCCCGCGACCGCACGAGACGCACGGCGCGGAGCACATCCTGCAACGGCGCCGGGTGCCCGTAGTCGCCGACGCGATACGTCAGGATGAACGAGGTGACGCCCAGGTTGGACAGCCACTGCGCGTACTGGATGCCCTCGCGTTGATACGAGAGGCCGGAATAGCCGCCGCCCGGACAGATGATGATCGCCGTCCCGTTGGCGCGGTCGACCACCGGCGCCACAACCGTAAGCCGCGGCTCGGAAATACGCGTGATCCACCCGCGCGGATCCGTCTGCTCCGGCCCGATGGGCCCCTTCGCCGCCGGCGCATCCGCACGCATCGCGGTCGGCAGGCCTTCGGGCCAGAGGGGAATGACGTTATCTTGGGCCCGGCTGACGGCGGGCGCGCCGGCCAACGCAAAAGCCAGCGTGAGAAGGAGGGGTCGACGTTTCACCGGAGCACCCAAACGCAGGTTCGTTCCGCTGGCGATGCAGGAGTCGCCCTTGCACCGTCCACCTGCGGCCACGGCGCCGCGACCGGGCGGGAAAAGGTCCCGGCCGCACCCCATTTGACAGGGCGCGGCGTTCCGGCAGCATGCCCGTTTCGTTATGCCGCGTCCTCTCACTTTTCGTCACCGCTTCGTCGCCTTTTGGGGCGTCGTCATGCTGGCGCTGAGTGCGGTTCACAGCCCGTCGGATCGGTTCGCCTGGACCACCCCGGACGCGGCGGAACCGGCCGTGCGGGCGCCGGCCCTGCCGGATGATCCCCATTTCGCCTGCGAACTGCAGGTGGACGAGCCCGTCGGCGCAACGCGGTCGGAGCAGGATCGGCTCACGCCCTATACCGCCATCGCGAAGGCGTTGTCGGGGGGCATTCCCGCGCCGGAGCAAACGGATCGCAGGCTTGTCGCGGTTCATCCGACCGCCGACGGTCCGCCTCGCGCCTTGTCCGGCGCCGGGCGCTACGCCCTGCGTCTCTGATTCCACCGCGGGGCCCCGCCTCGCGCATGGCACGGGCTTGGATCCGGGCGGCACATCGGCCGCCGGACCTCGCCACGAAGGTAAATGCGCTGGTTGGCGGGCCCCATCGACTTTGTCATGCGACTTCCTCTTTGGGTCCTTCGTCTGCTCCACCGCCGCCGCCTCTCGCGCAGCCGGCTGCGCGGCACCTGGCTGCACTCGCGGCTGGGCGACCGTTTGCTCGATCGCGCCCTTTGGCGGCCGACCCGCGATTCCATTTCCCGGGCGTGGCTGATCGGCATGCCGATCACCTTGATCCCGTTTCTGCCCATCCAGTCGCTGATCGCCTGCGCCGTCGCCGTCTGCGTGCGGGGGAATGTGCTCCTTTGCATCGCCCTGCAGTTCTTGTCCACGCCGCTGACCGCGCCGATCCACCTGCCCGCGTGCTACCTCGTCGGCGAGGTGGTGCAGGGGCGTTCGCCCGCGGCGGTCTGGCAACACCTCGCCCACAGCGCGGACCCGATCTTCACGGGCAACGCCGTGTTCTCGCTCTACCTCGGGGCCGTCGTCCTCGGCGCCGTGGTTGGCCTGGCGGGCTACGGCCTGATCCGGCTCATCTGGCGCACGCCGCCGGCCCGACCCAAACCCTGATTCTCCCATGCCGCCCTCCTCGCCTCCTCCCGCCGACGCCCCGTCGCTCTCGCACGAACTTCGCGAACTCGCCCACCGGTACGGTGAGCAACCGGTGCCGCTCGGCAACGTGCTCGACACGCTCGGACCGCGCGCCTCGGCCCTCCTCGTGGTCATCTGTGCCCTGCCGTTCTCAACGCCGATCAGCATCCCGGGGCTGTCCACGCCCTTCGGCCTCGTGATTCTGCTCCTCGCCCTGCAGTACTTCCTCGGTCAGCCGCCATGGCTGCCCGGCCGCCTCCGGCGGGTCGTGCTCCCAGGCACCTTCTTTTCCCGCATGCTCTCGGCCAGCAGCAAGCTCGTCGGCTGGCTCGAACGCCGGCTCGCCACCCGCCTGCACCTGCTCGCCGACGCCCACTGGAAACTGCGGCTGCACACGAGCGTCGTGATCTTCGCCGCGTTGCTCCTGATGATTCCCCTGCCACCGCTGCCGCCCTTCACCAACACCCTGCCGGCGCTGGTCGCCGTGGTCATGACCTTCAGCGCCCTGAAGCGCGACGGCCTCGGCATCCTCGCCGGCTACGCCCTATTCGCATTCACCGTCGGTTACTTTGTCTTCTGGGGCGCAGTCGTGGTGGAAACGTTCGATCGCTACGGCGGAAAGCTGCTCGCGCTCCTCGGGCTGAACGCGTAAGCACCCCCCACCGGCGATCTCCGCCCACCTCTCTCTGTCATGAATCTTCCCGTCTTCAACGAATGGCTCTCGCTCGCCCTCGGTCTCGTCGCGCTCTACTTCGGCGCCGAGGCCCTCGTGAAGGGCGGCGCCGGTCTGGCCCTGCGCCTGGGCATCACGCCGCTCGTGGTCGGCCTCACCGTCATCGCCTTCGGCACGAGCAGTCCCGAAATGGTCGTGAGCACGCAGGCAACGTTGTCCGGCAACGGCGCCATCGCCGTCGGCAATGTGGTGGGCTCCAACATCTGCAACATCGCGCTCATCCTCGGCCTGTGCGCCGTGATCTCGCCGCTGCGGGCGGACATCCAGGTGATCCGGCGCGAGGTGCCGATCATGATCGGCGTGGCGGTGCTCGCCCTGCTCGTGCTCATCGACGGCACGGTCGCCCGCTGGGAAGGCGGCGTGCTGCTGGCCAGCCTCGTGGTCTACACGTGGCTGACGGTCAAACAGGCGCGCGCCGAAACCTCCAAGGCCGCCGAGGCGGAGTTCTCGGAGGAACTGGGCCAGCGCAAGCCGTCGAGCCTGCCCTTCAGCATCGGCGCCGTGATCGTGGGGCTCGGCATTCTGGTCGTAGGGTCCAACCTGTTCGTCACCGGCGCCGTGACGCTGGCCGAGCGTTGGGGCATGAGCCAGCTGGCGATCGGCCTCACCATCGTCGCCGTCGGCACGAGCCTGCCCGAGTTCGCCACCTCCCTGCTCGCCGCGATCAAGAAGCAGGGCGACGTCGCCATCGGCAATGTCGTGGGTTCAAACATCTTCAACGTGCTCGGCATCCTCGGCGTCGCCGCCCTCGTGCAGCCGATCCACGCCCCGGAGCTCGCCTGGCTCGACCTCGGCGTGATGCTGCTGGTCTCCCTCGCCCTGCTGCCGGTGGTACGCTCGGGCGGCAGCATCAACCGCTGGGAAGGCGCCGCGCTGTTTGTCGTGTATGCCGGCTACACCGCCTGGCTGCTGCGGCAAGGGGGGTGATCGGCCATGAACCCGATCCAGGGTTACCATCTCATCCGGCCGGATGACCTCGTCTGGCGTCCGTCCAACCTGATGAAGATCCCGAACGCCGATTACCTCGAGCGCACGGGCAGCGAGAACCTTGGGGCCCGGCTCTGGCGCCTGCCGCCGCGCAGCGCGAACACCCTGCACAAACACATCCGGTCGGAGGAGTTCTACTTCGTGCTGGAGGGCACCGGCCGTATTCGGGTCGGCGATACCACCCTCACCGTGCCGCGCCACGGCGGCGTCCTGGTCGGACCCGAGCAGTTGCGCCAGGTCTTCAACGACACCGACAGCGACGTGCTCTGGCTGATCGTCGGGGGCCCGGAGGAGCGCGAGTTCCTGCAAGGCTCCAAGTCCAAGATCGACCTCACGCCATTCTACCCCACCGATCCCACCGCCCTGCCGAAGGAACTCGGCGACGCGGTCTGGCCGCCGAAGTGAGGCCGGAAACCGGCCGATGGTCTCAACCGTTGGCCCAGGAGAACGCGGAGCGCGCGGAGCAGGGACGCCTAAATCGCCCAGGCTGGTTCCGCATGGTGCGCATTATGGACAACGATTCTTCTTGGGTCACAGAGCACACGGAGCTCCGCCGCAGAGGCCACTGAGGAGAAATCCTCCAAGCCGAACGTTCGGCGTAGCGTTGGTTCGATTGTCATCCGCCGTAAACTTCCCGCACACGGTGTGGCCTCCCTCTGCCTCGGGGTCAGAGCCGTTTCGACAGGCTAAAGGCCCTGAGCGAGTCGAGAGGCTCCGTGCACTCGGTGAAGCTGATCTTGGCCCTATTTGTGGTGAAATGTGCGGTTTCCCTGCTCCGGCGTACGCCTTCCGTGTCCGAACAGGCCCTAGACCGGCCCCATCCACGACGGATCAATCCGCTCCGGCGCGTGTCTCACCGTGAAGCCATGATCGCGCGCGTTTCACTCCTCCCGGTGGCTCTGGTGTTGGCGTGGGGTCTGGCCGGAGCCAGTCCCCTCGTCGCCCGCGAAACCAAGGCGAACGCCGCGGTCGTCGCCGACGCGCTGCGGGCGGTCGACCAGGCCTTGGCCGCCTTCGAGCAGCGCATGAACGGAGAAACCTCTCCGGTCACGCAGGCGGCAATGAAGACCCGCCTCGTCGTGCTGAAACAGCGGCGCGTCGAGTTGGAAAAGTGGTTCACCGTCGAGCGTCACGCCGCGTTGCTCGCGGACGTAAGCAAGGAGGTGAACGTGACCGCCACCCAAGCCCCTGCGGTTGACCCAAGCGAGGGCCGCGCCCGTCCGACGGTCCGCCTCGAGGACATGCCCCCCTCGGCAGTGGAGGCGCACCGCGCCGACGCCGCCGCGGCCCGGCTGAAGGACGAGGCCTTTCATGCCGCGCGCGCCGCGGAGCTCGCCTCGCAGCGCCGCCTGGAGATCGCCCGTCTCGACGCCGAACTCGCCCGCCTGACGGCCCGCGTCGATGCCGCAACCGTCGGCGACGCCTCACGCCGCGCCGAACTCAATCAGCGGCTGCGCGAGCTCGAGCTGGAGCGGCGCCGCCTCGAGTTGGCGCCGGATCCTGCGCGCCTGAGCCAGCTACAGCTGGAAATCGAGCGGGAGCTCGAGCGCACGCGGCCGTGAGCCGATCGCCGCGGCCCCGCTCCACCGGAAGGCGGGTCAGAATTTTACGCCCAGCAGCAGGCGCAGCTTGTCGATCGGGTTGGTGTCGAAGACGGAGTAGTCCTGCCGGTAGTGGTGCCGCAGCGTGAGGTGCAGGTGGGTGGTGATGTGCTTCGTCAGCTCAGCCTCGTTCTCCCAGCGCACGTCGTCGGCGACGTCGAGGTAGAGCAGGCGGCCCGTCTGCTTGAACTCCAGGCCCCACGGCAGCTTCAACTGGTTTTCGAGCGAGAGCACCGCGCCCTTCGCATCGAGCGTGACGAAGTCGAAGAGCCGGAGATGGAAGTAGGCGGCGTTGGCCGTCACGGAGGTCTTGAGCGTGGCGGTGTTGAGCAACCGGTACCCCACGCCCGCCTGGTGCTGCTGCAGCAGGTAGTTCAGCCGCGAACGGTCGAGGAACTCCGCCTGCTCCGGCGTGAGGTTGCGGCCGTCGTACTCGAGCGACGGCCGCACGGTGGTGAACCAGCGTGGGGAAAGATCCCGCCGCCAGTCGGCGTACGTCGTGGCCCGCCGCTTGTCGATCCGGTCGCTCTTGTCGACGTACTCGTAGCGCGCGTCCCAGACGAAGGAGCGACCCTCCTGCCAGGGCCGCTCGACCTTGAGGCCGGCGAAGTACTCCAGTCGGCGCACATCGTCCTCGAAGGTGCGCTCGGCGAAGCCGCTCAACGACACGACCCACGGATGCCACCGGGCGCGCGCAGGCGCCGCCGCCGCGGCCGGCGCACCCGCCCGATGCTGCTCCGCCTGCTCGCGCGTCGCCCCGGCCCCCTCCGGCGTCACCGGCGCCTCAACCGTGATCGCCTCGAACACGGCCTCGTTGGCGTTGAACGTCACGACCCCAAACCGGTCGCTCGCCAACCGCCCCGGCGCCTCAAGCCGCCCGGTCACGCGGTTGCCATCGGCAAAGACCAGAACCCCCGTCTCCGCCCTGCCCGCGGCGCAGACCATCAGCAAACCCACCACCAGAACGCGCATGATCCCAAGGTGCATGCCCGGCAGCGTGGAGACCCAGCGCCACAAAGCCAACGCGGAGTCGGCAGGCGGGGATAGTCAGATTTTCAGGCGAGATCCATCGCTCCCCTACCAGACGCAGGAGAAATAGGTCCGTGTTCGCAGCATGACCCTCCTTACCGGTCATTACTACCATGCAGTCCAACTTCGGGCTTTTCTCGAAGCACTTGCACCCATTCGATCACCGAGAATGAAGTTACATCGTTTCGTTCTCTCAATTCTCGCCATCATCGGAGCTGCCCTCCTGAGTGGCTGCGGAAGCAGTGCCACCGCAATACAGTATGGACCCGCGGCAGCAGCCACAGCTATGGGGACTCCCATCGGTTACGTGGCCGGCAAGATCGAGCCGGGCAAAACTACGATTCCCACCCATGTGGTGAACGCAGTCGCCGGACATCTGGACGCCGAGTTACGAAAACGCAGCCTTGCGCCGAAAGCTACCGGAGAGCGCACGATTCGCATCGACGCCATCACCACCTACTACCGGATGCGAAGCGGGTTCGCGCGCATGGCGGTAGGCGTTTTCGCCGGAAAGGACGGCATAGAGTGCGAGGTCAGGCTGGTTGACGTCGCAACGGGAGAAACGACCGGTACCTTCAAAGTCAGCGCCTTCAACGTCCTCGCCGTTGGCAGCGAAGACGACGTGGCCAGAATGTTGGCCGCTGAAATCGCCAAGGCATTGGAAGCACGCAAGTGACGGTGCTCGTTCAGACCAGGCGACATCTCGCTTGAAGGTTCAGTAACCACAGGATCACACCAACGCGGGATCAAACGGCCGTACGGTTTCGACGGCGACCTTCCGCAGCGTCACCAGGGAAGTACCGCCGCGGGCGAAAGAAGACGCATCGTGCCTCGGGCGCGAGCACCATTCCTCATACGGAGCCAAGCGGTGACTCGAATGGCCTGAACACGGAAAGACCGGCCTCGAACGCTTCCGACGTTGCGCCTGCCGTTTGCAGCGCTACAAAGCCCGCGTCCCGCCCTGTCACCGCATGCCCGTACACTCGTCACCGGATGCGTCTGTTGAGACGTTCATCGCCCGCTGGTCCACCGCCCAGGCGGCCGAACGCGCCAACTACGCGCTTTTCCTATCGGAACTCTGCGACGTAATTGGCGTTCCCCGACCGGACCCGGCGAGTCAGGACGCCGCAAACAACAGTTACGTCTTCGAACGCGCAGTCACCTTCCACGAGCGCGGATCCGGCAAGACATCCATCGGCCGCATTGATCTCTACAAACGGTCCTCCTTCGTCCTCGAGGCCAAGCAGTACGCCGGCGCCAAGTCCGAAGCGGCCGAACTCGCACTCGATCTTGGCGACCCCGACGCCCCCGCCCGTTCCGCCAAGGTCGCCCGCGGCACCGCGGCCTGGGACCGCGCCATGCTCGAGGCCCTCGGCCAGGCCGAGAACTACGCCCGCTCCCTCCCCGCCGACGAGGACCCGCCGCCCTTCCTCCTCGTCGTCGATGTCGGCCACGTCTTCGAACTCTACGCTGACTTCACGCAGAAGGGGAAAAACTACCTCCCTTTCCCCGACGCCCGCGCCTACCGGATCCGTCTCGCCGAGCTCACAAAACCCGAGGTGCGCGACACCCTGCGCGCCGTCTGGACCGACCCGCACTCGCTCGATCCGTCCAAAAAGGCCGCCGCCGTCACCCGCGAGGTCGCCGGCTACCTCGCCGAACTCGCCAAGTCCTTCGAGAAACGCCACGACCCCAAACTCGTCGCCGAATTTCTCTCCCGCTGCCTCTTCTGCATGTTCGCCGAGGACGTCGGCCTCCTCCCCAAGGAGAGTTTCCGCCAGCTGCTCGACGGCGTGAAGGACGACCCCGGCGCCTTCGTTCCCCTGCTCGAGCTGCTCTTCGAGGACATGAACCACGGCCGCTTCTCCGGCCTGCTCAAGAAAAAGCTCCCCTACTTCAACGGTGGTCTCTTCGCATCCGCGCGCGCCCTGCCCGTCAACGGCGCACAGCTCGGCCTCCTCCGCCGCGCCGCCGCCCTTGAGTGGCGCCATGTCGAGCCCGCCATCTTCGGCACCCTGCTCGAACGGGCCCTCCACCCCGAGGAGCGTCACAAACTCGGCGCCCACTACACACCCCGCGCCTACGTAGAGCGCCTCGTGCTGCCCACCGTGATCGAGCCGCTCCGCGAGGAGTGGGCATCCGTCCGCGTCGCCGCCGTCACCCTCGCGCAGCGCGACACTGCCGCCGACCTCAAGCGCGCCCGCGCCACCGTTCGCCAGTTCCACGAACGCCTCTGCGCCGTCCGCGTGCTCGATCCCGCCTGCGGCTCTGGCAACTTCCTCTACGTCTCCCTCGAACAAGTTAAGCGCCTCGAAGGCGAGGTCATCGCCCTGCTTCACGACCTCGGCGACACCGGCACGCTCAACCTCCAGGGCGTCACCGTCGATCCGCATCAGTTCCTCGGCATCGAGCTCAACCCGCGCGCCGCCGCCATCGCCGAACTCGTCCTCTGGATCGGCTACCTACAATGGCACTTCCGCGTTCATGGCGACGCCATGCCCGCCGAGCCGGTGCTCAAGAAGTTCAACAACATCGAGTGCCGCGACGCCGTCCTCGCCTACGACCGCCACGCCTTCGCCCAGGACCCCGCCACCGGCAAGACCCGCTTCGTCTGGGACCGCAAAAGCTACAAGACCGACCCCGTCACCGGCCGCGAAGTCCCAGACGAGGCCCGCGTGCGCCCACTCGACACCTACGAAAACCCGCGCCCCGCCGAGTGGCCCCAGGCCGACTTCATCGTCGGCAACCCGCCCTTCCTCGGAAACAAGCGCATGCGCGACGATCTCGGCGACGGCTACACCGAGGCCCTCCGATCCGCGTATCCTGCCACGCTAGAAGGCGCAGACTTCGTAATGTTTTGGTGGCACAAGGCCGCCAAGGAAACGCTCGCAAGCCGCACCCGTCGCTTCGGGTTCATCACCACAAATAGCCTTCGCCAATCTTCGAACCGGCGAGTCATGGAGCCACATCTAGTCGGCGAGCAATGCGTCTCGTTGCGATTCGCGATTCCAGATCACCCTTGGGTGGATTCGGCTGATGGAGCTGCAGTGCGTATCGCGATGACGGTCGCAGGCGTGAGAAAGCCCGGGCGCCTAGGTGAGCTCGCCACCGTCATTTCTGAAGAAAGCGACGGATCGGGCGAAGCCATCGTTTCGTTGTCCACGAAGGTCGGTGAAATTCACGCCGACCTGACCACGGGGGCCAACCTAACCTCTGCGACTCCGCTGAAGTCCAACGAATCGCTTTCCTTTATGGGAGTCACGTTGGTCGGCGATTTTACGATCACCCAAGAAGAGCTCCAAGCACTCAAGCTTGTTGGCAGCGCTCGGCCTGAGGTGGTAAAACGCTACCTGATTGGTAAGGACCTAACCCAAGAACCACGGGGCTCCGAAATCATCGACTTCTTCGGCCTTACCGAGGTCCAAGCACGTCAAACGACCCCCCAGCTATTTGATCGATTGCTCGCGAACGTTAAGCCCCAGCGCGCACAGAACAAACGCGCTTCCTACCGAGAGCGTTGGTGGATTTTTGCTGAGCCTAGGACATCCATGCGCGCGGCCCTAATCGGACTTCCGCGATACATCGCTACTCCGGAGACGGCTAAACACCGTTTTTTTGTCTTTGTGGCTGGGGACGTCGTTCTCGACCACTCGGCATTCGCTATAGCTCTCGCTGACGCATTCCACCTTGGTGTGTTAAGTAGCAGGGTGCATGTCATCTATTCACTCGCCGCAGGTGGCACGCTCGAAGACCGCCCTCGTTATCGCAATGCCCGCTGCTTCGATCCCTTCCCCTTCCCCGACTGTACCGAAAAGCAAAAGGACCGAATCCGCGTTTTGGCCGAGGAACTCGACGCCCACCGCAAGCGCGCGCAAGCGACGCACCGGCTCGGCCTGACCGACATCTACAACGTCCTCGAAAAGCTTCGCGCCGGCCAAGCCCTCACCGCGAAGGACAGGGCCGTGCACGACGCCGCGCTCGTCTCCACCCTCAAACAGCTCCACGACGACCTCGATGCGGCGGTGGCCGACGCCTATGGCTGGCCCTGGCCGCTCGCGGACGCGGAGATCCTCGAACGCGTCGTCGCCCTCAACGCCGCCCGCGCCGCCGAAGAGGCGCAAGGCCTCGTCCGCTGGCTCCGCCCCGACTACCAGAAACCCCTGCTCGCACCTTCCGCCCAAACCACGCTTGCGATCGACACTAGCGGCCGGAAACCGCGGGCAGCGAAGGCCGGCGCAAAGACCGCTGCCCCCGCGCCCGAGAAACCAAGCCGGGCAGGTAAACTCGCCTGGCCGAAGACCCTTGCCGAGCGCGCCAAGGCGGTCGAGTCAGCCCTCAAGAGCGCTGCGGAACCCGTAACGGCCGAGGCGCTGGCAAAACGCTTCCTCCGCGCCAAATCCGCCGAAGTCGCCGAGATTCTCGAAACCCTCGCTGCCCTTGGCCGCGCTCGCTCTGGGGATGAGAAGGGAACGTACCTGTCTTGACCCTAGTGTTCAGCTGCCCACGCGCGAGGCTTTCCAAACAACCCCATTCACGTACGATCCCTCCATGATCACCGAGCTCGAACTCAAGAACTTCCGAGGCTTCGGCCAGCTCCAGCTTACCGGACTAGGTCCGGTGAACCTCGTGGTCGGCATGAACAACGTCGGAAAGACGTCCCTTCTGGAAGCGGTCAGCCTGCTTGGCGGCGAGGGCTCCCCATCCGAATTTCACAGACTTTACCGCGACACGCCTGATGCACTGCGTGACACCTTTTTCGACCTCATCGCCAAAGACTCAAAGACGGAGGGCGCCGCCTGCTACGTTGTCGCCAAGAACACGAACGGTCGGGATCAGGGAATATTTTTCTCCAGCGAACGCGAACCCGTACGAGATGTTCCTAAGAACCGTGACTTCGGTGGTTTTAGAGGAACCACTCGGCTGGGCAATCTACACCTGACTCTCTACGGACTTGGATCGGATGTCTTCAAGAGCCGCGCAGCCACCAACGGGCTTCGAAAGCACGATCGTCAACTTACTCTTTTGTCCAAGCTTCTGGAATCGGGTGACCGCGAAGAGCAATTGATCGAGATGCTGAAGGCGCTCGATGAGCGCGTGGACGCAGTCCGCATCCTGAGCCAGAACAACCAATCTTACGTGGCCATAGGCTTCGATAAGAAGCAGCGCATTCCAGTCAGTCACGCCGGCCAAGGTATGGAGCGGGTGATCGCGATCTTTTCCGAGATTCTGGGGGAAAAGGCGGACATCGTTTGTATCGACGAGATTGAAAACGGCCTCCATCACACCGCATTGCGCCGGATATGGGAGGGGATTGCCGAAATCGCCACCCGTCTTGGCGTCCAGTTGTTCATCACCACCCACAGTCGCGAATGCTTGGAGGCCGCTCATTGGGTCTTCGAGGAGCGTGCCCATTACGACCTGCGTGTCGTGCAGCTATATCGCGTCCGGGGCGAATTGGACGGTCGAGTCTTGGGCCGCGACCTTATCGAAGCCGCGGTTCAGTCTGAAATCGAAGTGAGGTGAGTATGCGCGCACCCAAGAAGATCGAGGACTTCAGAAAGGTGTTGGTCGTGGAGGGCTACAGCGACCGCCACTTTTGCGCCGAATTCCTCGCCCACCTCGGACGGGACAACCAAGTTTTCATCGAAATTCTCGATGGCGGCGGAAATCTGGAAAAGGCGTTAACCGCCCTCCTCAACCGACGCCTTTTGGCGGAAAAAACCCACATTGGCGTCTTGGTGGATGCAGACGAAAACGGCCATGGCACTGCCGATCGAGTGGCGCGTTTGTTTGCAGATCTTGCCGGGCGGGTGGTCGTGGAGGGCCAATGGGCCGAAGGCGCTCCCGATGCTAAAGTCGGCTTCTTCGTCGCCCCCTCCCCTGGCGAGGTCGGTGAAATCGAGGACCTTGTCTGGAGAACCATCGCCGACGACCCCCAAAAGAGGGAGGAAACCCGCTGCGTCGAAACCTTCCTCGCCTGCATGAACGCCGGCCAGACAGCCGAGACCCGCCGCGTCGCCAAGCGCAAACTCGGTAGTTGGCTCGCAGTGAAACACGAGGACGACCCGCGTCTCGGGCCCGCCGCCCGCGACCGAAAGTTCGACTTCGACGCCCCCGCCCTCGCCCGTTTGAAAGCCTTCTTCAACGGCTTTTAGGCCCGAACGGAAGACCTGCTCAGCACTCCGCCGCGCATGGGCCTCTCGATCCACCACAAGCTCCGCCCGCCACTGACCCGAAGGGGTCAAACCCTAGCAGGCTGCTGAAAAACGCTTGATTTGACGACCAATAGTATTCATTATACGG